>Ga0207647_10000006_pt1 | contig 214791 bp, 225 predicted proteins | sample KBSCornC2_FD_184295 | JGI IMG/M metagenome (GOLD analysis project Ga0207647, IMG submission 184295) | Corn rhizosphere microbial communities from Kellogg Biological Station, Michigan, USA - C2 (SPAdes) (version 2) | ecosystem: Host-associated > Plants > Roots > Rhizosphere ...
CCCCGCCGTAACCCCCATCGCGCGCAAGCGCGCTCCTACAGGAGCCGGTCGGACGTGCCGTTCAAGTGCACATTGTTAGATGTGCCTTAAATGAAGGCGTTTTCTTCGGGTCGTTTTCGCGCGATCTGAATAGATGGCCGAAATTGCACTACGTAAGGCTACTTACCGGCCTAATTTGCGTAACTTCAAAAATGTGAAGGGCGTCTCATGGTTCCGCACCCTCGTGGCACGGGGGTTCCTATGTGATCAGGAGGGGAATCATGAACGAGCAGAGCGTAGGCAAGCTTTTTACCCGCACATTGTTGGCAGGCGCGGTGTTCGCGGCCGCCGTGGCGATGTCGGCATGCAGCGGCCACGGATCGACGCATTCAGGGGGCGGCTCGGGTACCAATGTGAATCCAGGCGGCGTCGGCGGCACCGGTGGCGGGGATAACGGTGGCGGTGGTTCAGGGACGGGCGGCACCGGGGATAACGGTGGCGGTTCGGGTACCGGGGGTACAGGCGGCACCGGAGGCACCGGTGGTGGTGACGGCGGCGGTACCGGCGGTACCGGTGGTGGCGGCACGGGTGGCGGCAATGGAGGCGGCACCGGCGGTGGGGATGGTGGCGGAAATGGTGGTGGAAACGGCGGCGGGAACGGTGGCGGCAATGGCGGTGGCACCGGCGGCACCGGTGGTACGCCGACCGCAGCCAGCAACGCGGTGGGTGCCGTGGCGACGGGTCTGGGCGGCATCATTGCCTCGGTCGGCAACACGGTGACCGGCGTGGGCGTGCAGGTGCCGGGAACGACGGTGCTGGGTGGCACCAATGGCCTGACCAACTCCGTGGGCGATGCCGTGCAGGATCTCGGCGGCGCCGTGACCACGCTGGGTAATGGCGTGACCAGTGGCCTTGGCCAGACGGGCAACATCAGCGATCCGCTGGGTACCACGACGGATGTGGTCGGCAACGTCGTGACGCAGACCGGCGCTGCGGTGAATGACCTAGGCACGGGCGTGGGTACGGTGGGCGTCGGCACGCCGATCGCACCGATCACCAGCACGGTCGCCACGGTGGTTTCGAACGTGGGTGGCGGTGTGGGCACGCTGGGCACACAGCTCGGCGGCGTGCTCGATTCGGGCTCGGCGAACGCGCTGACGAAAGCCGTCAGCGATGTGATCACGCCGGTCGCGGCTTCCCTCGGCACGGCGGCAGCCCCGGATAGCTCCACCAACCTCGTCGCAGCCGTGGGTACGGGTACCGGCGGCATCACCTCCGGCCTGAGCGGTGGCGTGCATGCACTGGCCAGCAATGTCTCGGCTGGCGCGGGATCAGGCCCGGCGGCACCGTTAGCCACCACCCTGGGTAACACGCTCGATAGCACCGCTGGCACGCTTGGCACGCTGGGTAGCACCCTCAGCACGGGCGTGGGCAAGGCACCGGATGCCAACCCGGTCGGCACCACGCTTGCGGGTGCTGGCACGACCGTCGCCTCGGTGGGCACCACGGTCGGCAGCGTAGGCACCGGTGCACTGGCACCGCTGGCACCCGTCACGGGTGCGGTGGCGAACACGGTGACTCAGGTCGGCAATGGGGTGAGCACGGTCGCTTCGGCGAACAGCCCGCTGGCGCCAGTCACCGGCGTGCTCAACACCGTGGTTAATGGTGTGGCCGCGGCCACGCCGCTGAGCAATACGACAGGCACGGGTACGGGTAACGGGGCAGGGTCCACGGACCCGCTCGGTGGTCTTCTCGGTGGGGTGAAGGGACTTCTCCGCCGCGGTGGCGCTGAGCGGTAAGGCAACGCGGGGGCGGCGCAATACCGCCCCCGTATGTCTTCAGGGAATGGCGCCGGCGGCGCAACGCCGGCGCCAATCTTGTATCTAACAGCAAAGGAATTTCATGAACCGGTGGATCGGTTGCCTGCTTGGCATAGCCGTCGTCAGTTCCGCACAAGCGCAGGTTCGCGCTCCCGCCAATCCGCTGCAAACCCTCCCGCGTACCGAAACACCCCGCCAGGCACCCGTGCAGGTGAACGTGCAGGCGCCGAATGAAGCGCTGCAAGCGCTGCTGGCGAAACACATCACGCCTACGCGGTTTGACGTGGTTGGCGTGAAGGCGATTCCCTTTGCCGATGTGGCTGCCTTGTTCGCTCCCATGCGTGGCAAGGACATCACCATTGGCCAGCTCGTTGAAGCGGCCAACAAGGTCACGGAGATGTACCGCAAGCGCGGCTATGCGCTGTCGTTCGCGTTTATCCCGGGACAGGATTTCGCGCAGGGCGTGGTGCGCGTGACCGCGGTGGAAGGCTATGTATCGAAGGTGGATGTGCGCGGCGATGCGGGCAACATGGATAAGCGCATCCGTGCGATTGCCGCTCGTGTGGTCGGCGAACGTCCGTTGCGCCAGGAGACCTTCGAACGCTATACGCAGCTGCTCGGGCAATTGCCGGGCGCGAAGGTAAGCGCGAATGTGCCAGCGCCCACGACGACCGATGGCGCGACCACGCTGGTGCTGGATGTCACCCGCCAGCGCTACGACCTCAGCTACGGCCTCGATTTCAATCACCCTGGCACGCAGGGTGTTTTCAGCCTGCTCGAGAACGGCGCCACGCCGCTGGGTGAGCAGCTGAGCGTGTCCACGTTGTTCCCCAACGGCGGTGGCCAGCGCCTGTACAACGCCACGTGGCTGGAGCCGTTTGGCTCCGATGGCTGGCAGGGCAAGGTGGATGCCAGCCGCTACTGGGGGCGCCCGGATACGGGCGACCAGCTACCCGATTACCTCGACCACCAGTTGAGCCAGGATCGCCTGGCACTGTCAGCGCTGTATCCCATCAAACTGACCAACAGCGAGCGCTTGAACCTGACGGTATCGACGTATGCTTCGAAGCAAGACGATCGCTACCGCAATGTCGATAACGGTGTGATCGTCGCGCTGCAATCCAGTGTGCGTGTACTGAGTACCGAACTCAGCTGGGTGAAAGTGAGTGGCAAGCACAGCCGTCAATTCAGCTTTGCCGTGGCGCATGGTTTCGATGCGTTTGGTGCTTACTCGCGCGCGGTGACCAATCTGCCGGTGGAACTGGGCATCGCCACGCCCGATGTGAAGTTCACCCGCTACACAATGAACCTGGCCCTGGCGGATCCGTGGCCGCATGGTTTCGGCACGGTGTTCCGCGCCATGGGCCAGTACAGCAACAATTCCTTGCCCTCCACGGAGCAGATCAACTTCGGCGGCCCAAGCTTTGCGTATGCTTACGATCCGGGCGATGCGGCCGGTGACAGCGGCTGGGCGGCATCGGGCGAGATCAACCGCGGCTTTACCGTGGCCTCGAAGTGGCTCACCTCGCTCACCCCGTACATCGTGTACCAGAGCGCCCGCGTGTACCTCAACGGCGCGAAGCCCCTGATCGACCGGCTGGACTCCGCCGCCGTGGGCTTCCGCGCCTCGGATGGCAAGCACTATTCCATCGATTTCGCGTTGGCCCGGCCCACGGGCGACCGGCCGCCGGAGAGCAACGATCGCAAGACGCGCTGGAACCTGACGTTCAGCTACAAGCTCATGTAACACACCTGTTACGCCTACCTGTTTGCCACATCTTCACGGGCGGCGCGCCACGATCTTGCGACACATCGTCCGGACGCCGTGCCATGCCCCTGTCCCTGTATCCACCGCCGTTGCGGTACCACGAATCCCTGGAGCAGGTTGAGCCGGACGAAGCGGAGACGGTCGAGCAGCTCATCGCCACGCTTACCGATATCAACCAGACCACGCTGGAACACTCCGGCCACGCATGGCGTTCGGTGCATGCGAAGAGCCACGCGTTGTTGACGGGTGAACTCATCGTGCCCAGCGATTTACCCCGGGAACTCGCCCAAGGCATCTTCGCGACGCCGGGAACGTATCCCGTGGTGCTCCGGCTTTCCACGGTGCCGGGCGATATCCTCGACGACAGCGTGTCCACGCCGCGTGGCATGGCGCTGAAGATCATCGGCGTGGAAGGTGAGCGCTTGCCAGGTAGCGAGGGCGCTACGACACAGGACTTTGTGCTGGTGAACGGGCCCGCATTTATCGCGCCTACGGCAAAGAAGTTCGCGAGTGCGCTGAAGCTCACCGCCGCCACCACCGACCGTGCGGAAGGCGCGAAGAAAGCCCTTTCCGCCGTGTTGCGTGGCACCGAGCGCGTGCTCGAAGCCTTCGGTAGCCGCAGCAGCACGTTGATCGCACTGGGCGGCCAACCCGAGACCCACCCGCTGGGCGATACCTATTACAGCCAGGCGCCGGTGCGCTTTGGCGATTACGTGGTGAAGGTGAGTGTCGCGCCACGCTCGCCGAACCTCACACGGCTCACCGATGCCACGCTCAACGTCAATGGCAAACCCGATGGCCTGCGCGATGCGATGCGCGAACACTTCGCCGCACAAGGCGGTGAATGGGATGTGCGCGTGCAGTTCTACACCGACCCGGACAGCATGCCGATCGAAGACGCCTCGGTGCCGTGGCCCGAGGAAAAGAGCCCGTATCTCGAGGTTGCGCGGCTGGTCGTGCAGCCACAGCCCGCGTGGAACGATGCCCGCCGCGCCGCCATCGATGATGGCTTGTCGTTCAGCCCGTGGCACGGCGTTGTGGAACACCGCCCGCTGGGCTCGGTGATGCGCGCCCGCCGCCTGGCCTACAAAGTGATGGCCAAATTCCGCGCCCACCACAACAAGGTAGACATCAAAGAACCCACCCGCCTCGACGACCTAAAGCTCCTGTAGGAGCGTGCTTGCACGCGATGGGTGCTTGCCGCGACCGCGAATCGCGCGCAAGCGCGCTCCTACACGAGCCATTACCAACCCATGTAATGGCCACCATTGATGGCCAGGTTGGAGCCGGTGATCCAGCTGGAATCTTCCGAGGTGAGGAACGCCACGGCGTGGGCGATCTCTTCCGGGCGGCCCAGGCGGCCTACCGGAATCTGCGCCACGATCTTTGCGCGGATATCTTCCGGCACGGCCATGACCAGGTCGGTGCCCACGTAACCCGGCGAGACGGTGTTCACCGTGATGCCGAAGCGGGCGTTTTCCTGGGCCAGCGAGATGGTGAAGCCGTGCACGCCGGCCTTGGCCGCCGCGTAGTTGGCCTGGCCGTACTGGCCTTTCTGGCCGTTGATCGAGCTGATCTGCACGATGCGGCCCCACTGGCGGGAGCGCATACCTTCGATCACCGGGCGGGTCACGTTGAAGCAGGCGTTGAGGTTGGTGTTCACCACCTCGGTCCACTGCTGGTAATCCATCTTGTGGAAGGTGGTATCGCGGGTGATACCGGCGTTGTTCACCAGGATCTCGACCGGGCCGGCCAGCTCTTCCACCGCGCGCACCATGTTGGCGGCGGAGACCGGGTCGGCTACATCGCCGGGCACCATCACCACATCGATACCGTCGCGGATCATGTCCTCGCGCCAGGCGGCCGCGCGGGCCTCATCGCGGAAATTGGTGGCGACCCGATGGCCTTGCTGGGCAAGGTAACGGACGATCGCCGTGCCGATGCCGCCGGTGCCGCCGGTGACCAAAGCGGTGCGTTGCGTCGTGCCGTGTTTCATGACTCGCGTGGATCCCGTAAGTAGTGGCCCGCCGCGCGGGCAATCGTGTTTTATAGCGTCCGGGCGACAGTAAGACTACTGCGGCGAAGCGCCGCAGGCTCGAACGTGGCCAGCGCCGCGGCCAGCATGGCGGCCGGTGTGGCCGCCTCCGGCACGCCCAGCCCCAGCCAGGCCAGCGCCCCGCGCAGGGCCGGTAGCGGATCGGCCGGATCCACCGGCAGCGCCTTCTCCGACTTCGAGAGCTTGCGGCCTTCGGCATCGAGTACCAGGGGCAGGTGCAGGTAACCCGGGTGGGGCAGGCCGAGCAGTTCCTGCAGGTAGAGCTGCCGGGCCGTGGATTCGAGCAGGTCGGCGCCACGGACCACATGGGTGATGCCCTGGAAGCCGTCATCGACGACGCAGGCGAGCTGGTAGGCCCAGAGGCCTTCAACCCGGCGGATGACGAAATCGCCGGCCACCTCGCGCAGGTTTTCCGCCTGCGGACCTTGCAGGTCGTCCACCCATTCGATGGTGCGGTCCGGCGAGCGCAGGCGCCATGCCGGCGCACGCGTGGGATCCGGCCTGGCAATGCACTGGCCATCCCGGTGCAGGCCGCCGTGGGCCGCCAGTTCGGTACGGCTGCACCAGCACGGGAACACGTGACCTGCATAACGCAGGTGTTCGAATGCCGCTTCGTACGCACCAGCGCGGTGCGACTGAAAGAGAACGGCCTCGTCGGTCTCGAAGCCGAATGCAGTGAGCGCCGCCAGGATGCCCTTGGCGGCGCCGGGAACCTCGCGCTGGGGATCGATGTCTTCCATGCGCAGCAGCCACTGCCCGCCGTGGTAGCGGGCGACCAGCCAGCTGCCGACGGCAGCCACCAGCGACCCGAAATGCAGGGCGCCGGTGGGCGAGGGCGCGAAGCGTCCCCGGTAGCTCATGCGGTGTGGCCGGGCATCGGTTGAGATGATTCTCACGGTGTCAGGGAGCAGGCCGCGACAGTGTAGGGGATTGCCCCCCGCTGGGAGCCGCCTGCGGCGGCCCACGCGTGTTTTTGGCATTGAATCATTCAGTGTCCGCCCCGAAAACTTGTGCAGGCGGCGCCCTATAGCCAGCCGCTTTAGAGAGAGCCAACCATGTTCAAACGCATTGCTTTGTTCCTAGCCACCAATATCGCGGTCATCGCGCTGCTCAGCATCGTGTGCCACCTCCTGGGCGTCGACCAGTGGGCGGCCCAGCGCGGCATGGGCCTGGGTGGCCTGATCATCTTCGCCTCCATCTTCGGCATGGGCGGCGCCTTCATCTCGCTGGCCATTTCCAAGTGGACGGCCAAGATGAGCACGGGCGCCAAGGTCATCGAGGAGCCGCGCAACGAAACCGAGCGCTGGCTGCTTGAGACGGTGCGCCGCCACGCTGAGAAAGCGGGCATCGGCATGCCCGAAGTGGCGGTTTATGACGCCCCGGAGATGAACGCCTTCGCCACGGGCATGTCGCGCAACAACGCGCTGGTGGCCGTGAGCACGGGCCTGCTCCAGCAGATGGACCGTGAACAGGTCTCGGCCGTGCTGGGCCACGAGATCGGCCACGTCGCCAATGGCGATATGGTGACCCTGACCCTGATCCAGGGCGTGTTGAACACCCTGGTGATCATCGCGGCGCGCATCGTGGGCCGCCTGATCGATAGCTGGCTGAGCGGCGGCCGTGAGCGCGAAGGCGAGGGCGGCATCGGTTATTTCGTGACCGTGATGGTGCTGCAGATCGTGTTCGGCCTGTTCGCCTCGATGATCGTGATGTGGTTCTCGCGCTGGCGCGAGTTCCGGGCGGACCAGGCCGGTGCGACCCTGGCCGGCCGCGCGTCGATGGTCTCGGCCCTGCAGCGCCTGTCGGCGAACCACGGCGAGACCTCACTGCCGCAGACGATCCAGGCCTTCGGCATCGCCGGCCACCTGGCCTCGGGCTTCAAGCGGCTGTTCATGAGCCACCCGCCCATCGAGGAACGCATCGCGGCGCTGCAGAACGCCCGCTAAGCACCTCAAACGAAACCGCCCTTCGGGGCGGTTTTTTTACGCCTCGCGGTAGCCCCAAAGCCCCAGCCGAGCCAATCCAAGACTTTTCTTTCGCCCCCCAAACCCCATAATCCCCGTTCTGTCCTACCCAGAAGGAACGGCACCGTGAGCCAGGAAACCCGGAAATTTGAAGCCGAGGTCGCCCAGGTCCTGCACCTGGTCACCCACTCCCTCTACTCGCACAAGGAAATCTTCCTCCGCGAGCTCATCTCCAACGCCTCCGATGCCTGCGACAAGCTGCGCTTCGAGGCCATTGCCGACCCCGGCCTCGTCACCGAAGACGCCGACCTCCGTATCCAGATCACCTGGGACCCGGAAGCCCGCACCATCAGCGTGCGCGACAACGGCATCGGCATGACCCGTGAGGACGTGGTGGCCAACATCGGCACCATCGCCAGCTCCGGTACCCGTCGCTATCTCGAAGCCCTTTCCGGCGAACAGAAGGCCGATTCGCGCCTGATCGGCCAGTTCGGCGTGGGCTTCTATTCCGCCTTCGTCGTGGCCGACAAGGTCACCGTGATCACCCGCCGTGCTGGCGAGCCCACCGACGCCGGCGTGCGCTGGGAAAGCGATGGCAAGGGCGAGTACACACTCGAGGAGACCAACGTCAGCGAGCGCGGCACCACCGTGGTGCTGCACCTGAAGGCCGATGAGGATGAGTTCCTCAAGGGCTGGCAGCTGCGCCAGCTGGTCACCAAGTATTCCGATCACGTCGCCTTCCCCATCCGCATGCCGGAAGAGAAGGACGGCAAGCCCGATCCGACCGAGTGGATTACGGTGAACTCCGCCTCGGCGCTGTGGGCCCGCCCGAAGAGCGAGATCACCGACGAGGAATACCAGAACTTCTACAAGGCCCTCGGCCACGACTTCAACGACCCGCTCGCATGGGCGCACAACCGCGTGGAAGGCAGCCAGAGCTTCACCACGCTGCTGTACGTGCCGGAGCAGCCGCCGTTCGATCTGATGATGGGCGGTGGCCGTGATGAGCGTAAGGGCCTGAAGCTGTACATCAAGCGTGTCTTCATCATGGATGCCGCGGAAGAACTGCTGCCCAACTACCTGCGCTTCGTGCGCGGCGTGGTGGACGCGGACGACCTGCCGCTGAACGTGAGCCGCGAGATCCTGCAGCAGAACCGCCAGCTGGAAAAGATCAAGAGCTCGTGCGTGAAGCGCGTGCTCGATCTGCTCGACAAGATCTCCCGCGACGAGCCCGAGAAGTTCGCCACGTTCCTTGCGGGCTTCGGCAACACGCTGAAGGAAGGCATTGTCGAAGACACCGCCAACCGCGAGCGCATCGCCAAGCTGCTGCGTTTTGCCTCCACCAAGGGCGAGGGCGACAAGAAGAACGTTTCGCTCGACGATTACATCGGCCGCATGGCCGTGGGCCAGGATGCGATCTGGTACGTCACCGCCGATAGCTACGCGGCCGCCGCCGGCAGCCCGCAGATCGAAGCGCTGAAGGCCAAGGGCATCGAAGTGCTGCTCATGTCCGATCGTATCGATGAGTGGATGCTCGGTTATCTGACCGAATACGAAGGCAAGCGCCTGCGTAACGTGGCCAAGGGCGAGTTCCCGCTGGATGAAGCCGACAAGGCGAAGCAGGAAGTCGCGAACACCGCCGCTGCACCGCTGCTCGAGCGCACCAAGGGTCTGCTCGGCGACAAGGTGAGCGATGTGCGCGTCTCCGCACGCCTCACCGATTCGCCGTCGTGCCTGGCGCTGTCCGATTTCGACCTGGCCCCGCACCTGGCCCGCCTGCTCCGCGAAGCCGGCCAGGACGTACCCGACACGAAGCCGGCTCTGGAACTCAACCCCGAGCACCCGCTGGTAAAGCGCCTGGGCAACGAAACCGACGACACCAAGGCCGCCGACCTCGCCAACCTGCTCCTCGAGCAGGCCGAGATCACCGCCGGCGCACAGCTCGCCGATCCGGCCGGTTTCGTGCAGCGTATGAACCGCGTGCTGCTCGGCTAAGCAAGGCATCTCGGCACGGACGAAACCCCTGTAGGAGCGAGCTTGCTCGCGATAAGCCAACGACGCGGTGACGCGGAAGGCCTATCGCGCGCAAGCGCGCTCCTACAGGTAATCGTGACGCGACCACGTCGCGAGCATCCGTGGGACCGTTCCGGTATCGTCTGCGCCATGTCCGCGCTACTTATCCTCTTCGTCTGCCTGGCCCTCGGCATCCTTTGCCGGCGGTATGCGAACCTGCCCGATGGCATCGTCCCGGGTATTAACTGGTGGGTGTTGAACATTGCGCTACCGGCGCTGGTGTTGGCGCTCGTACCGCATGTCACGATCGATCCGCACCTGTGGTTTCCGGTGGCGGGCATGTGGATCACGTTCTTTGGTTCGTGGGCGTTGTTCGCGACGTTGGGCCGCGTGTTCCACTGGACCCCGCAACGGATCGGCTGCCTGACCCTGGTGTGCGGCCTGGGCAATACCTCGTTCATGGGTTACCCCATGATGGAAGCGCTGCACGGTAAGGAAGGCCTTTCGGTGGCGGTGATCGCCGATCAATTGGGCTGCTTCCCGTTGCTGGCCGCGGGCGGGATCATCGTGGCGTCGATGTATTCGGGGAAGGGTGCGAGCGGCGCGATGATCGCGAAGCGCGTGCTGACCTTCCCGCCGTTCCTTTGCCTGGTAGTGGGTGTGATCGTCGGCGTGCTCGGCGGTTGGCCGGCGGCGGTGGATAAGCTGCTGATGCAGATCGGCCAGACACTGACGCCTCTGGCGCTGTTCTCCGTGGGCCTGCAGTTCAAGCTGCACCTGCAGCGTGACCAGGTGGGTGCCCTTGTCGCCGGCCTCAGCTGGAAGCTGGTGCTGGCGCCGCTGATCGCGCTGGGCGTGGGCCTGGCGGCCGGTGTTAGCGGGCTCATCCTCACCGTGGGCGTGCTGCAGGTCGCGATGGCACCGATGATCTCGGCGGCGATCCTGGCCGACCAGCATGGGCTGGAGCCGCGCCTGGCCAACACGGTGCTGGGGGCGGGCATCCTGCTCTCCCTGGCCACCATTCCCCTTGGCAACCTTTTCCTGCCCGCCTGACGCTTGGGTTTTCGGCGCCGTGACCACACACTTTTCAGCATGACCGAACCATCGAACAGCCCCGGCGTCCGCGCCGACGTGTGGCTCTGGGCCGCGCGCTTCTTCAAAACCCGCAGCCTGGCCAAGCAGGCCATCGACGGCGGCAAGGTGGAGCTCAACGGCTCTGCGTGTAAGCCAGCGAAGACCGTGCTGGTGGGCGACCAGCTGCGGATCACGCGCGGTGAGGAGCGCCTGGTAGTGGCCGTGGCCGGGCTGGCCGAAAAGCGCGGCCCCGCGCCCGAAGCGCAGAAGCTCTACGCGGAAACCGAGGAAAGCATCGCCGAGCGCGCCCGCGTGCGCGAAGACCGCCGCCTCACCGGCGGCGCACTACTGCGCCCCGATGCCCGCCCCGACAAGCGCGACCGCCGCCTGATCCAGGACCTGAAGAAAACCCTGTGACACGCGGTGTCACTGTCTGTTCCCAACGGCCTTGAGATTTTGTAGCCTCTCCGTTGCTCCGGTGACGTCCCCCACCGGCGGAGGGATTCGCATGGTTCCAGCGTCAGGCATCGCACCCGGTCGGCTTGTCAGCCGGCATGGGCGGACGCGATCGCACGCATTCATCCTGGCGCTTGCCGGTGTGCTTCTTGCCCTGGGTATCGCCGTGCCCGTGGCGATAGCCGATGGCGGTTCGCTCGCGGCGCATCCCATCGCCACGATCATGGCCGCCGTACTCTGCGTGGCGGGGCTTGGCCTGGCGGTGGCGTGGAAAGCCATGGAACCGAAGACGGTGCTGGAGCTGCACGATCGTGGCATCGTCGTGGTGCATACCCGCACAAAGAGCGAAGACTTCGTGCCGTTCGCCGTCATGGGCGATCTGTACCTTTACCGCACCGGGCAGCAGAGCGGGCACGTGAATGCTTTGGCGTTCCGCCGTGATGCGCAGTCGCCATGGGTGCATGTACATGACACGCTGGGCGATGCATTCCGCCTGCGCGGGGCAATTATCGAAGGCCAGTTGCGTGAGCGAGGGCCGCTTACGCTGCGCGCACTGGAAGCGGGCGAAGGCGTGGTCTTCCACACGGTATCGGATGAAGAGCGGCACGCGCGGCGCGATGTGCGCACGGCACCGGCGATCTCCGCCAGGGCGTTTTACCTGAGCCCGCTGGGCGTGGAGTTCGAAGGGCTGACCATTCCGATCAGCGATATCGCATCGGTCGATGAGGGCACGAGCTCTGGCTCGCTGCGCCTGCTGGATGAGCGCGGCAACACCTTGTGGGGCGTGCACTACCTGTCGCTGTTCAGCGCCGACCTGTTCATCGTGCTGATGCGTACGCTCATCGAAGCCCGCCAATACGGCCTGGGCGGCGTGACCAGCAACAAGCCCTACTAGAACAACGCCTCCCGCCCCGCCACCGGGCTGCTGAATTCTCAGGGCGGGGCGGAAGGCATCACGGCACCGATGATGGAGAGTCGATAGGAGCCGTGATGGGCGAACTATAGGATCGCCCGTTACCAAGGGGAATTCGATTGTTCGGATCGTTTCGATAGAACGAATCTATCGACGACCCCCCCCTGTAGGAGCGCGCTTGCGCGCGATGGGTGCTCGCGGCAAGCCCCCAATCGCGCGCAAGCGCGCTCCTACAGAGTGCTATGCCGGCAGGCCCGTATCAGCGCAGCATCTTCTTCAGCTTGTAGAGCTGCTCCAGCGCCTCACGCGGGCTGAGATCGTCGGGGTCCACCGCACGCAGCGCTTCCTCCACCGGCGAGGGCAGCGGCGGGGCGAACAGACCCATCTGCGGTGCCGGCGTGGCGGGGGCGGCGACGGCGGTGGTGACTTCGTGGCCCTGTTCCAGCGCGGAGAGGTAACGGCGCGCGTCGGCGATCACTGTCTTCGGCAGGCCGGCCAGCGCGGCGACCTGCAAGCCGAAGCTGCGGTTGGCCGGGCCATCTTTCACCGTGTGCATGAAGACCAGCTGCTCGCCGTATTCCACGGCGTCCAGGTGTACGTTGGCGATGGTCGGGTATTCCGCGGCCAGTTCGGTGAGTTCGAAATAGTGCGTGGCGAACAGGGTGAAGGCACAGCTGGTGGCGGCCAGGTGCACGGCGGCGGCGCGGGCAAGCGACAGGCCATCGTACGTGCTGGTGCCGCGGCCCACTTCATCCATCAGCACCAGGCTGCATTCGGTGGCGTTGTGCAGGATGTTTGCCGTTTCACTCATCTCCACCATGAAGGTGGACTGGCCGCGCGACAGGTCATCGCCCGAACCGATGCGGGTGAAGATGCGATCGATGGGACCGATGGTGGCGGCCGATGCGGGCACGTAGCTGCCCACATGCGCGAGCAGTACGATCAGCGCGTTCTGGCGCATGTAGGTCGATTTACCGCCCATGTTCGGGCCGGTGATCATCAGCATGCGCCGCGATGTATCGAGGTTGATGTCGTTGGGCTCGAACGGCTCATCGCGCACCTTTTCCACCACCGGGTGGCGGCCGCGCTCGATCTGGATGCCCGGCACATCGGTGAGCACCGGCTGCGCCCAGTCCAGCGTTTCCGCGCGTTCAGCGAGGTTCGCCAGCACATCCAGCTCGGCCATGGCCGAGGCGGCGATCTTCAGCGTGGGCAGCTGTTCGATCAGCTTGTCGAGCAGCAGTTCGTACAGGGCACGCTCGCGCATGAGCGAGCGTTCCTTCGCCGAGAGCACCTTGTCTTCGAACTGCTTCAGCTCTTCGGTGATGTAACGCTCGGCGTTCTTGGTGGTCTGCCGGCGCGTGTAGTGCGTGGGCGCCTTCTCGGCCTGCGCCTTGGTGATCTCGATGTAGTAGCCGTGCACGCGGTTGTAGCCGACCTTGAGGGTCGGGATACCGCTGGTGGCTTTCTCGCGCTCTTCCATGTCGACCAGGAACTGGTCGGCGTTGGTGGAAAGGCGGCGCAGTTCGTCGAGCTCGGCGTCGTAGCCATCGGCCAGCACGCCACCATCGCGGAGCAGCACGGGCGGCTGCTCGATGATGGCGCGGGCGAGCAGGGCGGCCGTATCGGCGTGGTCGCCGATGCGCTGCACGAGGTCGTGCAGCAGTGGGCTGTCGACGCCCTCGATTTCTTCGCGCAGGCGCGGCGCGGCGGCCAGGCCATCGCGCAGCGTGGAGAGGTCGCGTGGGCGCGCCGAACGCAGCGCCACGCGGGCCAGGATGCGTTCCAGATCGCCCACGCCGCGCAGCTTCTCGCGCAGCGTGCCGTGGCGGCGCGCATCGATCAGCGCGCCGATCGCCTGGTGGCGGCCGCGCAGCAGCGTGCGATCGCGCAGCGGGCGGTTTAGCCAGCGGCGCAGCAGGCGGGCGCCCATCGGCGTCACGGTTTCATCGAGCACGCCGAGCAGCGTGTTATCGACATTGCCGCTCTGGTGGGTATCGATCTCCAGGTTGCGCCGCGTGGCGGCATCCATGGCGATGGTTTCGGCGGCGTTCTCCACGGCCATGCCGGTGAGGTGCGGCAGCGCGCTCTTCTGGGTCTCTTCGACGTAACCAAGCAGGCAACCGGCGGCGGCGACGGCCAGCGGCAGGCCATCCACGCCGAAGCCGCGCAGGTCGCGGGTCTTGAAGAAGCGGCACAGCTCGCGCGTGGCGGCATCGCCATCGAAGTGCCACGGCTGACGCTTGCGCAGGCCGGGCAGGGTGCTAACCAGCTTGGGCCAGGCGACATCTTCGCTGACGAGCGTTTCCGCCGGCTGCAGGCGCGCGAGTTCCGCAGCGAGGCCTTCGGCGCTGTTGGTTTCGGTGAGCAGGAAGCGGCCGGTGGAGAGATCCACCCAGGCCATGCCGTAGCCCTTGGGGCCTGCGGCAATGGAAAGCAGCAGGTTGTCGCGGCGCTCTTCCATCAACGCGGCATCGGTCACCGTACCCGGCGTGACAATGCGCACGACTTCGCGCTTCACCGGCCCCTTGGAGGTGGCCGGATCTCCGATCTGCTCGCACAGTGCGACCGATTCGCCCAGCTTCACCAGGCGCGCCAGGTAGCCTTCCACCGCGTGGTAGGGCACGCCGGCCATGGGAATGGGCGCACCGGCCGACTGGCCGCGCTGGGTCAGCGTGATATCGAGCAGCCGCGCCGCCTTGCGGGCGTCGTCGTAGAACAGCTCGTAGAAGTCGCCCATCCGGAAAAACAGCAGGATATCCGGGTGTTCCGCCTTGGCCGCCAGGTACTGGCGCATGAAAGGAGTGTGTTCGGCGAGCTTTGCGGCAGTGGCGTTCATTGCAGTTGGATCAATGGCTTGGTGCGATTCTGGGTGCGACATGAGCGTGACGGATGACCAATTTCGTGAGGGTCGGACGCCGCCATGGAAGTCCATGCGGCGTCCATGAAGATCAGTTGGCTTCTGTGGATGTGTCCATGGCTTCAGTGGTGTGCCAAGATCGAACGACCATGGACACACCGGACGGACCTATGCCCAGCGCCAAAGTCGCCAAGTATCGCCTGTCCCAAGCCCAACTGCGCGCATTGACCATGGAGCAGCGCCCGGCCCTGAATGCCGAGGGCAAGACCGTCCTTGAACCGAATCCGGATCCCAGACCCTACCGGATTTCCGATGGGTCGCAAGGGGCGCCGGCGGGCTTTGGGTTCTATGTCGGACCCCGCGGCGCGTTCTACGAAGTGCGCTCACGTGTGGGCAAAAAGGCGGTGCGTTTGTCCTTGGGCTCGGTGCAGGAGCTGTCCCTGGCCAAGGCGCACGAGCTGGCAGCGGCGAAGCGCTCGTTCATCCGGTCGACGGGCGAGGACCCCCGCCAGGCCCTGCGCACCGCCGAAGCGGTCCAAGAGGCCCGCGGGTTTACCGTGGGCCAAGCGCTGCGGGGCTACATCCGGTTCTTGGAGGAGCAGCAAGGCCGCGGGAAGACCAAGCCTGCTGGCGTGAAAGGGGCTCAGGATTCGCTGGCGCGGTTGTCGCGCGAAGAGGTGGGGTTGGCCGATTCGCCGATTGCGGCCTTGACGGACGAAGCGTTGAAGGCTGCGTGGCATCGGGTGCGGCACTCAGCGATGCTGCGGTCCACCCGGTTGCCGGCGGAGGTCAAACTGAAACTCGAAGCGGCGGGCGAGTGGTGGCGGCTCGATCGTGCCGCGCTGGTGTCCAAGCTGCGTCTGACGGGCAAGAACGTGGAACTCGCCTACGCCGCCGGCATGGCCGCCGCCGAGCACACCCTCAGCGACGCGTCGCGCGCCGTGGACCGGGCCATCAAGCTTGAGCGCAAGGCCGCCGACAGCGCCATGCGCCCGCCCGTTTTGATCTACAACCCGTTCCAGGTCCTGGCCGACGAAGGCCTGCATCGGTCCACGCGAGAATTGCGCAAGCATTACGATGCCGCGCGGGTGCGCAATCCGCTTGGCGTGGACGACGCTGCGACCGGGCAGCAATCGTTGCCGACCGTGCTCAAATCGCTCATCGAGCGCCGCGACATGCAGCAAGGTCAGAATGCCACGGCCATCGACTACATCCTGCTGACCCTGCTGTGGGGCACGCGCCGCAGCGAATCAGCGCGGTTGTGCTGGTATCACAGCTGTTCTGCGGAAGAGCGCGACGGGCTGGCATCGTGGGTCTGGATGGCGCCGTCGCCCGACGCCAAGAATCCGACGACGGGGCTTCGGGGGTCGCAAGTGTTCTTGCACGACACCAAAGCGGGCGAGGCGCAACTGTTGCCGGTCGCCTATTTTGCCGAGCGCGTGCTCCGCTGGCGGGTGGACGCGCGCGCCCAGAGCGAGCAAGCGTTGGGGCGTGCGATCGCGGCCGGGCGGGAGTCCGCCAAGCAGGTGCGCGCCCGGACGCGCGACATCATCGTGCGCGCCAAGGCCGACGCCGTCGTCGACCGGGCCGAGTGGCGGCTCGCGCAAACGCAGCGTTGGGTGTTTCCGGCGCGCAGCCCCAAAGCGGTCGAAGGGCACTACCTCGACAGCAAATCGATCCTGGCCACGATCAAAGCGGACGCGGGACTGACCGAGGTGGGGCTGACCATGCACGATTTTCGCCGCACCTTGGGGCGGTTCGCGGCCAAGCTGTTGTCGGGGCATATGGTCAGCCAGTTGTTGCGCCACCACGCCACGCGCGGCAACGACACGGCCATGGCGGACGTGACGCAGCGGTACGCCCAAGGCGAATGGCCGGACTTGTGCCTGGCCATGGCCAAGGTCGAAGAGGCGCTCATTGCCACCAGCCCTGCTGTTTGGAATATCCTGCGCGATCCAGGGGACGTCGCTCGCCCTCGGATGGATGAGCGCAACGACCCGTCGCTCAATGTGCCGACGTATCGGAGCAGGCGCAGTGGCGGTGAACGAGGTCAAACGGACGAAGGCTGAAGCAAAGGCGGCGCTGCTCAAGCGCCGCGCGGAGGCGCACGCGCGGGCGGACCAGGCGATGGCGGTCCTCCATGCCACCGCCGAAGCGAAGCAGCACCGGGCGGCGCTCACGGCCCTCGATCGCATGATCGTGATTGGGAGGGTGTTGAAGTTCGACACGCTCGAGGCCCTGTTCCGGCCGCACGTATGGATTCACGACGATCCCCTGATGCGCCACCGCAACGACCAACATGCCAGCCCTTCGCGGGGGATTGAACCAGGGCCCAAGCCCAGCCGTTCGGTGCCACGGGTGCAGCCGAGGCATGGGAGGGATGGCGTGCGAAGAATTGCCAAATCTGCACAGCACCTCACCGGTGCGCGTTGCCCACGCCCGGTGGTCCAATCGCCTCACAGCGCGGCTCGGCCACGCGGAACGTGCCGCCAAGCACCTCTGCCGCAGGATCGTCGGACACGGTAGGCTACGAGCACATCAACACACTGCACCAAGGACGGCGTGATGGCCATGCACAGTCCAGAGCGCGCCCAGGCTTATTCGGTCGCGCGTCACCAGCACGCCGCTTGGCAGCTCCTTGCGGCCCGGCGCGGCCCGCTCATTCTTGCTTGCCTTCAAACGCTCTTCGAAGAGCGTCAAGACGGCGTGGATGTCGACGATGCCGAGCACGCCTTGAGCGACCTGCTCACCGAACACGCCGGACGGTCCGAATTCGACATCGATGGGGACACCTCGGCGCTCGCACGCAAAGAGCTGAGAGACTGGATTCGCCGAGGGCTCATCACCGAGCGCGAGGGGCGCATCCATGCGACCGACGCCCTGGAAGCGGCACTGCGGTTTGTGGGCCAGTTGGAAAGTCGGGTCATGACCTCCACAGCCTCACGACTGGCCGTGGTCCAGCGCGAAGTGGAACGCTTGGAAGCCCGACTCAACCCGGACCCTCGAAGCCGCGCGGTGCACTTGCGCGCACAAATCCTGCGTCTGGAGTCGGAGCTGCGCGAGGCCGAGGCTGGGCGCGTGCAGGTTGCCGACGCACAGGAGGCAGCCGAAGGCGTCCGGGAGCTGTTCGCGCTGGCCACCGGGTTGCGCGCGGACTTTCGTCGCGTCGAGGACTCCTGGCGGGACGCCGACCTCCGCCTGCGTCATGCCATCGTCGACGAGGGGCAGCATCGGGGCGCCATCGTCGACACCCTGCTCAACGGCCACGACACACTGCTCGAGACGGCCGAAGGTCGAGTGTTCCAAGCGTTTTATCATCAACTCCAGAAGGAGGTGGAGTTAGATGCGATGAAGCGACGGCTGCGCGCCATCCTCCAACACCCGTCCGCTCAAGCCGCGCTGACGCCCGCACAACGGACCGACTTGCGCTGGTTGGTCATGCGGCTCGTCAAGGAGTCTGCCTCGGTCATTCGCACGCGATCGCGCAGCGAACGCGACGTAAGAAGCAACCGTCCACCGTGACGCTGGCCACCAACCCGTTGGGCATCCAAGCGACAGGCCTAACCATGACAGGAGGGCCAAAATCTGAAACATTCACGGTAGGCGATGTTGGAGACATCAACATTCGCAACAGTGCTCAGGCGCGCTTCGATATCTATCGGTTCAACACACAGAAATCTGCGAATGCGTTCGGCATTCAGGAAGCATCCACTGTGATAAGCAACCTGCCTGACGATTTTTCCTGTCCAGAAGGATTTGAGCAGAAAAAATGAAGGTCCTCAACTTCCGACTGATCTTGATGCTCGCAGCTCTCCCTCTCTCTGCAGGGGCAGCTTCCTCGGCCGCGGGGGTTTGGGCTCGCCACGCTCTGCAGTTCCGCGCAGACAAGCACGGTCACTACGCTGAGATCAGCGCACCAGATCGCCTGAGTTCGCTGGTATTTACCGGTGATGCTTATGTCTTCCGTGATACGCGTGGAGTGCAGATAGGAAGGCTCCCCGATTACGTAAGCAGTCCTGATCTATTGGAGATATCGTGGTCAGTACATAGCGAGCGGGCCTTTGTGAACATCAGCGACGGTGGGGCCGCCGGCACTTGGCATGCGCTCGTTTTCACAAGAACAGCGATCGGATTCGAACCGTCGGATGTCGGCGACATCATACGGCAGGTGAGTACCCTCAAATCTGACTGCTCGCCCGTCAACGTTGGGGCGGTGACCTGGCTGGAAGGCGCTACGCAGCTGCTTGTTATAGAGCAAGTTCCTGACGTGTCTCGTTGTGCTGGCATGGGTGAAGCCGTGGGGTATGTTGTTGATATTCCGCAGCGGTCAGTGGTCCAGCGGTTAACAATCAGCCAAGTGAAGAAGCAGTTTGGATCGTCATTAGGCAGGCAAGCACGAGCGGCGACTCGGTAACCCGCTCGGATGGGAAACCACTAGCAGGCGATGAAGTCACCTTGGACCAACAGTGTCCCTACGCACGATGAGCTGAAGGCGGGGCTTGAGGGCGCAGATGACGCTTTGTTCGGTAACGCAGCAAAGTCAACGTGTGGCTGGGTAGTCCTAAATCGAAGACGATGACTTAGATGACAGGGCGGCTCTACGCCTGAGGTGACCCGCTGATGCTGCCCTGGATGGTGAATCAAACCCCGTTCCTGGGAATGGGAGGGCTATCCCAGGTAGTTACTCGACAACCAATCGCCTGAAATTGCACAGGCGTCTCTACTCGTCAGTACGCCTCTATATTCGTTGTCTAAGTATGCTTTCGGAACCCAACCTAAGGATTCTCTTGCATCGTGGCAAGAAATCGGCGCCGGTTCCGATGAGGCCGCTTCGGCGCGCCGCTCGTCTGTCAAAGCCTGCGCCGGGCGACGGCGGGCACGGCTATCGTGACCATCGCGGTTGCTAGATCGGCTGCGCTTCGCTCGGCAAGCGCTTCTTCCCAACGCACCCGTTACAGGGCACTCCAGTTGTTGGTGCCCAACTGGCGTCGCAGCGCTGCGGCGCGTGCGAGACCCTGACAAACCGGAACCAGGAAACGGAATTCGGCTATTTTGCTCGACGTTTGGCCGAGAAAGAGTTATGCCCGAATCTTCGTCCACAAACGGATCCGACCGGCGGTGGTGACAGCAAGGTAGACAGCGAGACGATTCCGCTCTCGGGTGAACTGGCGGCGCTTTGGGTCGGCAAAGATCCAACGGCAGCGTCAGAGCGCTGGGCCTTCGCGTTCAGCACCAAGAAAGATTGGAAGAGCAAAGTAGCGAGCGATGTGCGGAGCGCGGCTTCTACAGGGCGGCCTTACACTCGAATCTATTTCATCACTAGCCGATTTGCACCGGAAAAATCGCGCGCCCAAAGTGAGGATAGCCTCTCCAAAGAGGTCGGCATCCCGGTGTTCATTCTGGACCGAACCTGGATCACCACGGCGGTCCTTGAGCACGGGCATGCGAATATTGCTATCGAAGCCTTGCACCTTGTTGATCTTCGCGCATCCGTTGAGATCGACATCGGCCCCGAGGATTTGCGCAGGCAGCAGGAATTGAACGCGTTGGATCAAGCGCTTGCGGATCCTCAAGCCTACGGGGCTGCTCGATATCAGCAGGCCGAAGACGCGTTGCGTGCAGCCATTTTGGCCCGAGGATTGGAGCGACCAAGGACTGAAGTAGAAGGGCTCTTTGTGCGCGCCGGGCGACTGGCAGACGCACTAGGGGGTGACAAGCTGCGTTTGCGCGTGGCCTATGCTTACGCGTGGACAGCCATGTTTTGGTTGGACGACACGGCGGTTGCGAACGAGCAATACGCGGTGGTCGAATCGATCGGTCTGGCGTCGAATCAGATGGAAGAAGTGGACCGCGTCCAAAACCTTTGGATGGTGCTGTCCAGTCAAGTCCAGCGCGGGGCCATCAGCGCAGAAGAAGCAAAGATCGAGGCGCGAGAGGTGCGCTTGAGCCAAACGCTGGAGGCTTTGGCAGCCGACGGCACGCGACCCAACAATGCCCTGCGGGCGCGTACCGCTTTGGCCTTCATGGCTGCGCACCGGTATATGTCAAAGCGTGACGATGCGGGCCTAGAGAGCGTCTGGGACACGCTGTCATCAATCGCGCGAGAAGCGATAAATTTGGGGGATTATCCATTCGAACGCCTGGCCCGCATCGTCGAGGAAATGAGCGAAGTGGGGGTAGATGGTGATCGCTTTGATGCGCTCTTCGAGCTGGTAGTTCAAACGCTGGAGCAGCGCCGTGGCGACGTCGTCGGCGCGGGGATGCTCAGCGACCGTGGCATGAAAAAACTGGAGGCAGGAAAACCTCGAGAAGCGATCGCGCTTTTGGGTCGTGCGATGGAACGCTTTGTCAAACATGAATCTCGACAAGAGCTGATGATCTGTTTGGGTGTGCTGTCGGCCGCATACGAGCGGATGGGCCTGCACTGGGCAGCTCGCAACAGCGTGCTCACAGCGTGCGATCGGGCCTTAGCGTATTTTTATGAAGATGGACACATTCCGCCGTTCGCGCTCACAGGCTTGCGTGGGCTAGTGGATGCTGAACTGCACCTTGGTCGCATCGCGCATGTTCTGGCGGCGTTTGAGCTGGCAAATCTGATTGCCCCGAAAGTGCTTCGCAACGAGGACGAGCGGAAGGCTTACGCCGAATATGGCCAGCTGACCGAGTCGATGCTCGGTATCCTCCTTCTGGCCTCGACCATTCCCCAGCTTGAGGTAATGTCCGCGCTGCCGGAGGTCTTGGAACAGCAGGGCCTGAGCATCACAAAGGCCATGCTACTGTATGCACTGGGCTATGTGAACGAGCTGCGGGATGAGGGGTTTCCAGAGGATCAGTGGTCGGTAGAAGACATCGATCGGCTGATGCAGAACGCCTTGAGCCAGCCGGGTCGCTTGCAAATGCCTCCGCATCCGCAAATTGAAGAGGGGCCCGAGATTGCCTATCGCACGACGATTCTGGGGTGCCGAATCACCGTCGAGGCGAACGCCTCTCACGACGGCATCATGCTTGCAGAAACGGTGCTGTCAGCGCTCGAAGCATTCCTTGCTACCAGTCTCGACGAATCAATCATGCCGTATCGGCCCACGGCGAGAATCGTACTGGAGGCGGTCGATACTCGGACAACATTGGGCATCTCCATCGAAGAGGATGCGCGATCGGCGTATGTGCGCGTCGAATATCCGACTCAATCGGTTTCGGCTTCGATCGAAAGCCGAGCGGCATTTCGTCAAGATCTGATGGAACTAGTGGTGCACGTGATCGGCCACATTGCGGTCTTGCCGGACATGGAAGCTTATTTGCATCGGATCGCCGGCGATGAGCGTGGGTTCGCTCGGGCGGTGATGTACGCGGAATCCGCGGTGACGCACGGCAACTTGTTCGGAGAATACGCCAAAATGCTGGTGCGCGACTGGCAGCCGGAGATCACCTCGCGCCTTTACCCGCTTCGGCGAACCACTGCATGGTATTCGGGCCTGGAGATCATCTAGGTGCCGTTGCCCGAGACCAACCAAGGTGCCTCGAGAGCAGCCGGTGATGGCGTTGAGCAAGGAATGCAGCGGCTACCTGGGCGGTCGCACGCCGCACGCCGCGTGGTATCGCCGATCGACATCCCGCTGTGGGATCGAGCCAAGTGGCACGGAGCGTTCTACGCCGTGGCCGTCAACGGCGAGATATTGCCGGTGATCGCGTTCATCTTTTCCGAACCGGATGCGGCCAAACGTATTTTTCTTGGTTGGCGGCAGGCCGTCGGTGATCACGACAAGGATGACGCCATCACGATTGTTCTGATCAGAGGCATCCTTCGCGACCAGCCAGCGGCTTATCGCGTGCTGGTTCGTGGAAGCTGGCACGATGGCGAAAGATCGGAAGAGATCGTTTCGGTCGTTCGGCATCTCACCATGACGCCCGTAAAAACTGTCAATGTTGACCGATTTTTGAGCGCGGTGAGCCGTCAGGGAGGCTACGAACTGATGCCCGCCGTGATGACCTCGCCGGCGGGCCCACCCCAGGTCTTCGAAGAGCTGGTCATCAGGAAAGATCGCATCGTAGTCCGTGAGGCTTGGGAGATCGGGCTGCACGACGAAGACAGCGTTGGGATGCGTGCCGAAGACGACCCCATCATTCCTGACAATGTGACCGGTGCGCCGGTCTTAGAGCTTCTGGAGCGGCTTCGCCATGCACGGTCCGAATAGCCGATCATCACTCTTGATCACGTTTTTTGTGCTGCCCTTGCCTCGGTCAGGCATCGGTACTGCAAATGACGCGATATTCCCGGCCTAACGCTTCGTCAAACGCTTCGGAACACTGGATGAGTGCAGAGGGCCGGGATGAGGGTCGAATGCTCCGACGAAGTGCGGCATGCAAGGCATACAACCCAACGGGTGTAAACGTAATCACGTTGCCATTTTTGCTTCCGGTTGTCCAAATTCGTGTAGCGATTGAGCGAGCTGGCCTCAGGCCATTCGCCTAAAGTGCGATAGGGCCCCATCGCGCGAATTTCGGGTGCTGCGGCTAGGGTAGATTGGGGCGGGCCGAGGGCGGATCGACCGCCAGGGGGTATCGTTGCGGTTCTTCGCTGTGCTGCCAATAGCTGCGATCGCCCTGGCGTTCGCGGGATGCGCCACGAACCTGGGTTCGATCACCCCGGGCACGTTGCGCGTCGTTGCTGGGTCAGCCATTCCTCTGGCCGATCGCACCGGTATGCATAGCCGACAAGATGATGAAGCCTGGATGCTGCTGACGTTCTCCAGCGACGACAACTACCTGGATATCGCGGAGCGCATGCAAATGCACGTCGCCGTGAACGAGTCGGTGTGCACCGAGGGGCGCTTGGTTCGCGACATCATGTCGTCATCCATCCTTGCCGGGCCGCCTCCCGCGTCGCTGGTCAGTGCGTCTTCGCCAGGAAATGTGCCGCGAAGACGCTACGTTTATCGCACTTACTTCGCGATGAACGCACCCAAGCGAGCGGCCGTGGGCGCTGATCCTGGGCCGGCGGCTGGGTATGACCTGCACAACGAAACCCGTGACCTATGCATTCAAGTCCGGGGTGGCAACATGGTCGGCATGACGGTTGAGTCCGGCGTTGCTGTGTTGCCAAATGCAGCGGTACGTGACGCGGTAGGATCGGTCCATTCATCGCCGTGAGGCGCGACCGTTGACCGGCTGAGCGCGTCGCTTAGGAACGGACGCCCGGCAGCTTAGGCGGTTGGCAACCATCAGCACAGGTGGCATGGTTGGGTCACAGGGCGTAAGACGAACGGTCTGGTCGTTGGCGATCAGCGCATCATCTGAGGGCCGAGTGCTTGCTGCTGGGATACCTCTGGGGCTTGCGTTTGCTGCTGGACGTGTTGTTGCTGTTGCACCTGATGGGCCTGCGTCCACGCCTGGCTGCTCTGCTCCAGGGGCTGCACGACGGCTTGGGCTACGGGCACCGACGCATGGGTTTTGAAGGGGGAATTCAGCTCGCCTTGCACCGCGTAGGCGCGGCTCGCGTCGTCGTTGAGCACGAGGTGGTCGATGCGCGTCATGCCTTCAGCGCGGGACTGCGCCGCCAAAGCTCCAGCGAAGTTGACGCTCATCTGGTCGGGCGTCCGACCCTGCTGGGCGTCGAGGCCGTGGACCACAGCGAGTGCTTGCGCATACATGCTGTAGCCCGCGTGGTCGGGGTGATCGATGCCAACGCGTGGGGCGGCCTGCGTCTGCTGCAATGCCTCCATCGTCCGCGGGCCGGCAATGCCGTCGGCCTGCAAATGGTGGTCCCGCTGGAAGGCCTCCAACGCCGCTTGGGTGTTGGCCCCAAAGTGCCGGTCTGCGTGCAGCGGCTGTCCGTCGGCGCCGGTGTACCCCAACGCCGACAGCTGGGACTGGAGGGCTTGGACGCCTTCGGAATGGTCGTGCAGGCGCAGCGTGCCCGGATGCGCCGCATGGCCCGCATAGGCAGTCCGATGGGCCACGGGAAGGGCCGGTCCGGTGTTGGTGTGCTCAAGCCGAATGCCGTTCGCCGTCAGCGTGGCATCGGTGTCCGCCAGGTGTTCGAGCGCGACCTTCTCGTCCGCGAACCGGTCTTTGAGGGATTCGTGGAGCTTGGGGGATTTGCTGAAAAGCGTTTTGACGTGCTCGACTTTGTAGTCTTGCACCGCGTCAACAATGTCCTTGTCGCTGAGCTTGGCCAGGTCGTAGTGCTCGCCGAACTTCTCCGTGAGCCCCTTGGTGAAGATGCCCGGCGTCAGGTCGCGACACTGCACCGAGGTGCTCCACAGCGCGTCTTGGACGGCCATGCCGCGCCCGGACAGGTCGAGACCGCGGGCTTGCAACGCGGTCACTTGCGCCGTGTAGTGCGACCGGCCCACGAAGTTGTGTTGGTCCTGCCCAAACCCTGGGTCGGTTCGGGCCAGCTCCTGCCATTTGGCATCGAACGCCGGGGTGACAGGCGTCAGCCCCTGAAATTGGGCTCCATACGTCGATTGGTCCAGGTACTCCTTCAGCGTTCCCGTGGCACTGGAGAGCTGGTAGGAGCCGTAGGACACGCCGCCATGATCGTCTTTACCGGTGGAAATGGCGCCGGCGCCGGCGGGGCCGGATTCATAGGCCGCGGAGGTTTGACCTAGGCGCCACTGTTCGGCCTCACGTCGGGCCTGGTCCAAGTGGTCCGTCATGGAGTCACTCCTGTGGTGTTCGTGGGGGATTACTTGAGCCGACCTTCCAAGACCGCAGCACGGGCCGCCGTCTGGTCGAGTTGGCATTGATTCGTGTCGAGCAAGCTGGCGGTGCCGCCACCGTCGTCGGGGGCGCAGGCCTTGTCGCGCTGGGCTATCCACGCACGTTCTTCGTCGCGCAATGCTGTGCGCTGGTCAGGGCCGAGGCCCTTGCGCAGGCGTTGATACGCGGCGTTCAACCGCTTGTCCTGGTAATCGTGCTCGTTGCCGATGCAGTTGTTTAGCGCCAGCGTCACGCCGCGGGCGGCTTTGACGCAGGTGTAGTAGCTCGGCTGCAATGGTGTGTCGGCGGCGGAGGCATCTTGGCCGCGCGCGGCCGTGAAGGCCATGAGGAAGAGTCCGGTTCCGACAATCCAGCGGGTCATGCGGCGACAGTCCTGTGCGATGAAGGGGTGGGAGCGCGGCCCCGAGGGCCCGGGTTGCCAGCGTACCTCGCCGGTCACGCCATGAACCGCGACGGCTCGCTCGATTTGAGGATGGAAGGGCTGCACACGGGCCGTCACGCGTGATCCGAGGGGCCCGCTTCCAGGGCACGATCGATGGCCCCGTGGAGTCGTTCGAGCGGGTCGGCCCAGGTCCGCCGCTCCGGGCGAATCGCCTGGTTGAGTACGTCCATCAACCGTTGCGCGCATGCGGCCACGGCGTCGAAGTGGGCGGTGGTGGCGCGCAGGGCAATGACCCGTGCGTGGTGACGGGCTTGAGAAAACAGGCCTTGACCCAGGGTGTCGTCGAGCGCCACGGTCGCGGCGATGATGGATTCGAGGGGAGGGTGGGGCAACGAAGGTGGCACGGCACGTCCTTGGCGTGTGCGTTGCAAACAGTGTACCCGGCAGCATGAGCCGCGACCGGAGGCGGCGGTCCTCTCAGTCTGCGTTTTCGGCAGCAGGTGAAGGCGGGCCCATCAGCCAGCGCTCGCGCTCGTGTTCCGGCAGCAAGAATGCCAGTGCGGCCCACGCCGCGGTCAGCCGCTGCAACGCTCGGCCGGCCCGGGCCTCGGCTTGCCGACACGTGCACCAGCAAGGGTAGGTTGATCGAGCGCGATGGTGGCGGACGTTCGTTGCGTAAGGACGTCATGACGGAACGCGTCGACGATCGATTTGTTGTCTTCGTACCGCTTGAACGTTACGTCATTGACGATGGTTGGGCTATCGGGAGTGTCGACGAAGTTATCCATGTAGTGGGCAGTGATATCCAGGGCGCCAAGCGATCTGGAGGTCCCTCGCTGGCCCGGAAGTCCGTACACCGCGGCCTGAAGGGATGAGATATCGGGCCCCGTTGCATATACGCGCACCTCTCCGTAGTGCTCACTCGCTGCACTGACTACATCGGTAGCGCGAACGTGATTAATGACCTGGCCATCACCATGCGACAAGTGGCCCCGAAGACCGACGATGCCATATGCGTTGAACGTCTCGCCGCGAAGGCCGAACTTCTCAGCATTGAGTTGAGCGAGTCCACCGCCGAGAGAATGCCCAGTAACAGTCACCTCCCCTGGATTGTTGACGTCAATCCCGTTGGACATGGCGTGCCTAAGCGTCCGTGCCGTGTAGATCTCGGATTCCATGGCCTGGAGGTCTACGCGGCTGCTGACCATAAAGCCATCAACCAGTCCATCGGCAAGGTCGTTGGTCCCACGATAAGCGATAACGGTACGGTCACCACCGTACTCTTTGTACGTCGTGGCCGAAAAACCGGTCAGAGGGTTATCCGCAGAGTCGATGACGACGTAGCTCTTGCTACCGTAGTCGACATTTTCGCCTATGCGGAGATTTTCGTACGAGCGATATGCAAGATACGCATTGAGATTGGTCGTTTCACTCATTGTTGGCCTCCCTGGCCGTCAGGATGATTTCAAAAGTTTGCTCTGGGTGCTTGAATCTCGATTGGTCGTAGAGTCCGGTATCAATTTGCCCTTCGGACGCGCGATCGTAGGAACTATCAGCGAAAAATGTTGTGGTCTTGCCTTGGGCATGTTCGCCGAATGGGCGAATGACGGCGTCAAACTGCCGGGCCTTCCGAATGGCACGAAAGCCGACCAGGATGAGCTTCCAGTGGCATACCCCTTGCCCGTAATAATCGCCGTCGACCATTCCATCCGCGAAGAACTCCGCCTTGTAGCCATCACGATCGCGCGTTAGAGGTAGCGCTATGACATGGCGCGGGATCTTTCTCACGCCGGATACTGGGGTGAGCGGAACGCACGATGTGTTCTCGACTTCGTAGGTGGCGTCTGCGGTTACACGATCGATCGGGCCAGGAGAATCTCTTATCTCTGCCTCAAGTGAGTACCGCTTATGAGGGGTCGGGTTCGTCTCTCCCACTGCGGTAGAGGGCGGATGGCTGCACGCAGTCGAAAGGCAGGCAAGCGTCGCGAGCCCGATAACGAGCCCGCTCCGACCACTACTTATCGCTGTTGTATCCATCGACATCACCTTACACCGCCTCTCTCTCGGAAGGTCGTCGCTGAGAACCCTGTGAAAAGGCTCTTGGCCGAGTCAATGACTTCGAATGTCTTGCCTCCCGCTATTACCTCCTTTTCGACCTGCAGGCGCTCGTCGTAAGAGGCGGACGCGAGGTGTGCGTATTCGTTGGTTCGTTCGTTCATGGGGTTGCCTTCCTGGCATTAAGCTGAATCTGAAAGGCGTTATCCGGCTGCGTTAGCTCGGATCTGTCGCGAAGGCCCGTGTCGATAAGTGCCTCCGCCGTGTCCTCGTATGACTCGATGGAGAAGTAGGGTGCCGTAGATGTTTCGCGGCCGTCCGAAGGCGGCGTGACGGATGCATCGAACTTCCGGTTCTTGTGGCGTATTGAGACTCCCGCAGACGTGAGGTGCCAATGGCAGATTCCGCGGCCGAAGTAGTCACCGTCGATCAACGCATCTGTGGCGAACGTTGCCTGGTATACGTCACCAACCCTCGTTACTGGTAACGAGAGGGTGTGATGGGGAACGTTTCGTGCGCCCGACACTGGCGCTAAGGGAACGCATGGCCAGTTCTCTACCTCATAGGATGCCGTGGCTTCGACGCTATCAAAGGGGCCGGGAGCATTCTTGATGGACGCAAACAGGTGAAAGATTTGCTTCGGCTGAGGATTGATCTGAACGTTTGGTTCACCGGATCCATGGCTGCAGCTAACAGCGAGAAGAACTGAAATAATCGCCATGATCAATCTGCGCTGATGGATGGCAGGTCGTTTACACGCGACGAAATTCAGTGGCCTTGTCGGTTTCATTTGAGCGCTACTTTGACGGTAACGTCGATCGAGAACGCGTCGTCGGGCGTAGCGAAGCGGTTCAAATTGTGTACGCCCGGAACATTCATGGGTGTTGCGGCATCGATATACGATTGCTTTGGAAAGTACGTGACAAACGTTCCGGCATCCCGCAACTGGTCTCCGGGAAACATGGCGGAAAAGCTGCGCTTGAGCCGCGTTCCCTTCACCGAGAGCGCGACGACACCCCAGTGGCAGACACCTTTTCCGTAATAGTTCTGGTCCACAAAGGGATTGTCCAGCATCGTTGCTTCATATCGATTCCCGCTCGCATGACGAACCTCGACGGGAATGCTCTTGCGTGGCCCGAGCTGGGCTCCCGAGATGGGTTGCGTCGGTGCGCAGTCGATGTTTTCGACGTCGTAGTAGGCGATTGCCGTCACGGAATCGAACGGGCCGGGCGCGTCATCGACGGCGATGGAGACATCGAACTGGCGAGGAGTCGGGTTGGTCGACACCTCTGGATTGTCGTCGCGGCTCCCGCATGCGGAGAGCACGACGCACGAACCCAGAAGGAGTAGCCATGCGGAACGACTTCTCATCAACGGATCGTTCTCGACACGCATATTCATTCGGACTACCTGCATTTCTTCCGTCACACCGCCAGCTTCGGAATCTCAGCCTTCTTAAGCAACCGCGACGTAAAGTACTTATCCTGGTAATACTTGATCTTCTCGCACATCACCGGGTGCGGGATGCCTTCGTAGAAGAACACTTCCTTGTCGGTGCCCATGGCCTTGAGTTCCTGCGGGAGCATGAGCGCACGCTTCTCCTCGGTCTTGCTGCGACTATCGCCGCCCTTGCTCTTGGTGACGTTTTTCTTGGTCACCGTCGTATAGCCGAGCATTTCGGAATAGTCGTTCGCATCCTGCTGTTCGCGCGGGGCGTAGACGATCTGCAAGGCGTGGTTGGTGATCAGGGTGCGCGACACATCCTTGCCGTATACCGCATCGAGCTGGGCCATGCTCTGGATGATGGGCAGCAGGCGGATGTTGTAGCCGGCCATGTACGAGACGGCCGAGGCGATGATCTCCACCTTGCCGATCGAGGTGAACTCGTCCATCAGCAGCAGGCACTGGTGCTTCAGTTCCGGGTTGTTCTGCGGCAGCTCCTTCGTATTGAGGTTGATGAGCTGGCTGAAGAACAGGTTCACGATGAGGCGGCTTTCCGCCAGTTTGTTCGGCTGGATGCCGATGTACACGGTCATCTTCTTCTTGCGCACGTCGGTGAGCAGGAAGTCGTCTTCGCTGGTAGCCGCATCCAGCACGGGGTTGATCCAGGCGTTCAGCGGTTCCTTGAAGGTACCCAGGATCGAGGCGAAAGTCTCCGCCGCCTGCGAGAGCATGTTGGCGAACGCGGACTTGGCATTGCTGCTCAGGAACGGCTTCTGCGACAGGCCCGTATAGAGCTCGCGCAGGTCAGTCCCATCGCCGGACGAGAGGCGGTAGATCATGCCGAGGGTCGGCTTGTCGCGAAGCACTGCTGGCAGGCCATGTTTCTCGTCGTGGTCCCACTTCTCGCACAGGTACAGCGAGAACGCCATGAAGGCGTTACGCGCCTGGCTCACCCAGAATTTCTGGTCATCGGAGCCATCGGGGTAGAGCATCGAGGCGATGCTCATCAGGTCCGACACGCGGAAGGCTGGATCCTTCGAGACGTAGCTCAGCGGGTTCCAGCGGTGCGTACGGCGGTCTTCTGCAAACGGGTTGAACAGGTAGATCTCCTGGCCCTGTTCCTTGCGCCAGCCGCTGGTCAGGTCGAAGTTCTCCTGCTTGATATCCAGGACCACCACGGATTCCTGGTAATCCAGCAGGTTCGGGATCACCACGCCCACACCCTTGCCGGAACGGGTAGGCGCGGCCAGGATCACGAACTGTTGCCCGGGCAAGCGGACCAGGTCGCCCTTGAAGCGGCCGACCAACACGCCGTTGTCGGCCGGGGCGAGCATCTTCTGCTTGCGCAGGTCACCCGCGTTGGCGAAGCGGGCATCACCGTGGATGGCCTGCTTTTTCTTCTTCAGGATGAAGAACAGCGACACCACCCACAGCGCGATGGGGACGAGAAAGCCGATGACCCCGGCGGTCTTGATCTTCCACACGTACGGCAGGACCTGGGGGTTATCCAGCGCGCGTACGTAGCTGATGTACGTCATGAAGCCTAGCGGTACCTGGCTCAACCCCAGGAACCACAACGTCAAAAGGCCGGCGAAGTATTCGCCGGCCAAAAGGGCCACTACAGCCAGCGCGAGAGCCAGCCATCCCCTGTTACCTGTCATAACATGTCCTTGATATTTCTTTCGCCATTGCGCTTGGAAACGGGTTAATGCTTGTGCGGTGTCATCGCAGGATCTCCACCCTTTTCGTCCCAATCACCCGACGTCTGCGCATGCGGGCAGATTTCCTCCAGACGCGTCAGTCCGTCGTGATCGCTCTGCGTCCATGAACGCCCATATTGGGTGGGTGGGTCGCAAATGCCTGTCAGTACAGATTGGCCCGTAAAAGGCGGAATGGGAACCCAACAGGGATCGGGGATATCCATGCCTTTGGTGCAGAAAAGGAATGGGTCATTGTCGCGGAACTCAAAAGCCTTGTAGTAGGGACCGCTATCCTGTGCATGCACGGCCACCGCCGCCAGTACGGTCATCAGGCAAATCATCCGTTTCATGGTCGTCCTCATCATGGTTCCTGATCACGGCCCGGCAGGGTTATGATTCTGTCGGTTGGATTGTTGCGTGTTTTGTTGGTGCGCCAGTGCATCGGCTTGTTGCTGGCGCTGTGCTTCTGCAGCTTGTTGCCACTGTGTACTGCTCTGCGCCACGGGCGTGGCGACAGCATGGGCGGTATCGACGCTGGCGAACTGCTTCAGGGGCGAGTTCAGTTCGCCCTGGATGGCGTAGGTACGGAGGCCAGGATCATCGAGCAGCACGTGGTTGACCTTATCCAGGCCCTCCTTGCGCGCAGCAACGGTAAGTGACGCCGCCAGGTTTTCGCTGAGCTGGTCCGGGGTGCGGCCTTGCTTCGCATCCACCTGATGCACGCCTTCGAGCACCTTTTTGAACAGCTCGTTATCCGGATGCTGCGGATGATTCAACGCCACCTGCGGCTTGTCATGCTCAAACCATTCCTTGGGATGGGTGAGGGTATGCCACGCGCTGGATGCCTTTTCCTCGAACGCATGGATGCCTTCGCTGATTTCTTCCTTGACGTGCTCGAACCCTTCCTTAAGGTGTTCGAAACCTTCCTTTGCTTCGTGTACGACGTTCTCGATGCCATGTTCCACGGCCAGGATGCCCTTGCCGGCGAGCTCGAACGCCTCGTGTTCCAGCTTGTCCTTGAACTCGCCGATGGCCTTGGGGATTTCCCACGGCGCGGAGATGCCCAGGCGGATATCAGCCACATCGTTGCGGTAACGATCGACCATGCCCTTGTGCGCTTCGTAGCGCGCTTCGTTTTCGGGGGAGATAATCGACTGGCCGAGCAGCTTGCTGTTGGGCACGAAGTTATCGATCGCGTGTGCATCGAAATCCGTGGCCTTGATCGGGTTGCGCAGGCTCAGGATGCCGCTGTCGTCGCGGTAGCCAGCCTTCTGTAGGGTATCGATATCCTGCTGGGCGGCGTAGGTGCGTACCTGCCCATAGTGGGGGCTGGCGGCGCTAACCAGATCGCCGGCACGGACATGATCGATAACGGTGGTACCACCTTCGGGAATGCCCTTCAGGCTGGCTGCTCCGTAGGCGTTGAAGGTTTCGCCGTGCAGGCCGAACTTGGCGGCATTGATCTCGGCCAGCGTGCCGCCCAGGGAGTGGCCGGTGACAGTGACCTGCAGCGGGCGGTGGTGCAGTTCGGCATCCAGGCGGGCCTTTTCGAGCACACGCTGGGTAAACGCTTCGGCATCCGGCGATTGCAGGTTCACGCCGGTGAGCACCATGGCGGCGTCCACGCCGCCATCCTGCACCGGCTCGCGATCGAATTCGGTGCCGCGGTAGGCGATGACGACCTCGCCAGTATCCATGCGCTTATAGGCCGTGGCCTGGAAGCCCGTGACCGGATCGTTCTGCGTATCGAACGCCTCGTAGGTCACGCCGCCCAGGATCTTGGGCTTGTTGAGGACAGGATCCTGGTAGGCATCCTGGGCGAGCAGGGCGTAGTCCGTTGAGGAGAAGGTCACGGATGCATCTCCTCGGCGTGCACGGTCACGGAGAACGTGGCGTTGGCTTCATCCTGGTACTGCGCGCGGTCGGCTTCGCCTGAATCCACGCGCTCGAGCTGCGTGGTGGCGTAGGAGCGGTTGGAGTACCAGCGGGTGACCGGCTTGCCCTTGAACAGCTCATCCTTGAATAGCGGCGCGCTGAAATCGACCTGTTTCACGAACAGGTTCGCGCTGGCGGCCACTACCGACCAGTGGCAGATACCCTTGCCGAAGTAATCTTCATCCTGGAGCAGGTCGGCGAAGATCTCGCCCTTGTACAGGCCATTGCCGGCTGGTTGCAGCGTGATCGGCACGCGCTTCTCGGGTGCGACCGTGGCGCCCACCACCGGGGTGAGAGGTACGCAGGCTTCGTTGGCGACGCGGTAATCCACCACGCCTTCAATGCGATCGAACGGGCCCGGTGCGCCATCCACCTTCACGGTGAATTCGTAGCGCATGCGCGGGTTCGGGTTGAGCTTGACGTCAGGCTTGTTCATGGTGGCACCGGTAGCGGAAAAGGGCAGGGCAAGGAACAGGGATACGGCAGCGGCGTGTCGCCGCCATCGGGTCGGGTTCAAGTCTTTCTCCTTCCGGCGTACCGGGCGTGGTTAGCAAGATCATTTGCCATGTGTAGCTCCTGGTTCACTGTGCCCCCTTGCGGGGATGACGTTCGTTTCTGCGCAGCGGCTTACGGGCCGCCTGGTGTCGTCGGTTGCTGGGTGCGGGCCTGCTGTTGCTGGGCCTGCTGGTGCGATGCGGCCTGTTGTTCCGTGGCCTGCTTCCACTGCTGGGAGCTCTGCTCCATGCTGGTGCTGACGGCTTGCTGGGTGTTGACCTCGGCGAGCTGCTTGAACGGCGAGTTCATTTCGCCCTGCACCGCGTACGCCTTGCTGCCGTCGCCGTTCAGTACCACTTGATCCACGCGCGAGAGGCCGTTCGCATGGGCCGAGACGGCAGTGGCCGCGGCGAGGCGATTGCTGGCCTCATCCGGCGTGCGGCCCTGCTGGGCGTCCAGTGCGTGTACGGCGGTCTGGGCCTGCTTGTACAGCGTATGCCCCGGGTGGGTCGGGTCTTCGATACCGGGGGCCTTGGCCTGCGCATGCTTCAGCGCATCCATGGTCTGTTTGCCGGCAACCCCATCGACTTCCAGGCCATGCTCACGCTGGAAACGCTCGATCGCACTCTTGGTGTGTTTGCCAAAGTCGCCGTCCGCGATAAGCGCATGGCCGCGTTCATCCTTGTACCCCAGCTGGTTCAGGCGTTCCTGCATGGCTTGCACGTGGTCGTTCTTGTCACCGTGGCGCAGCGCCGTGCCGTGCGCCGCCGCCGACGGCGCCGCCGCATGGGCTGGCTGTGCATGGCCATGCGAGGCCGGCTTCGCGACGGCGGGGTGTTCGGCCGCCGGTGCGGCGCGGCCGTCGAGCGGCTGGGCCTCGTGCGTCTTGAATTCGGGCTTGGCACGCAGGGCGCCCACGACCTCCCAATTTTTCTGCCAGTACTTGCCATCCGTCATCGTGACTTCGGCCGGCCCCGTGCTGGTTTGGGAACCGATGAACTGGATGGAGCCATCCTTGTCGTAGCCCTTGAAAATGGCGACATGCTGGGTCGAACCGGGGTGCATCTTCAGCATGATGATGTCGCCCTGCTGAAGCGGGCCGTTCTTTTTCGCCGCATCGCTGCCCGGGACCACATCGAAGTGGTTCCTGGCATAAGACGTGACCTGTTTGCCCTCGAACAACGCGTGCGTGCTGAAGGGCTCGTTGCCGACGTCGTAGCCGGCATTCTTCAGGCCACGCCACACGAACGATGAACAATCGACCCCACGGTATCCGTCGTGGTCGTTGTCCTGCTCGGTACGGCTGGTATCCGTGAGCCCCGGGCCATTGTCGTGGGTGTTGTTCTTCATGCGCTGGTCGGGGCGGCCGTACTCGAACTTGGCGTCCGTCTCGAAGAAGTGGTGCTCTGCCTGCTCGTAGATATCCTTGCTCATGGCAATGTGTCCTTATGCAAATGTCATCGAAGGGGGATCGATCCGGTGGCGATCGATACGCGGCTTACTCGACCTTGAGGCCCATGGAATAGGCATCGAGATCGGAGTCACCGACCCAGCCGGCCGCGCAGTTGGCATACCCCTTCGACGGGGCGACGTTCGGATCGCACTTCGCTTCGGGCTTGGGCACTTTCCATTCAATGGGGAGGTCCGCGTTCTTGCAAAGCTCGTTGCCCTTGCAATCGCGGACGGACGCCGTGTCGACCGGCACGACGAAGTGGCGCTGTTCGTCGCCCTTGGTCGCGGTGGCCACGCTACAAACGAACTGGCCCTTCTTCAGGCGCGCAACGGCTTTTCCATGGCCGTCGATGGACTGGTTCACATCGATACCACCGTCGGTCCAGATGCGCCCATACAGCGCGCCTTCGCCGCAGCCCCGCAGTTGCACGTCGTAACCTGAGGCGTCGCAGAGGGGTACGCCATCGGCGTTTGCCCGGCAACTCACGGTCGCCTGCGGTGCGATGGCTTTGGTGGCCGTGGTTGCCTTTTCGACACGGGGAGTGGCGTCGGCGGCGACGGATGACACGGCGTAACCGGATGCCGTGAGCGCGGCGACGAGCAAAAGCGTACGTGAGGCGATCGTGGGCATGGCGAGGTTCTCGGTAAGAGCGGCAACGGCGCGACCAACGCGGCGCCATCGCATCGTGGTTTTCCGGGTGTGGGTAACATTCATGGTGTTGACCTCAGTGCCTTCCCGGTTGCTGGGCTTGTTGCTGTTGCTGTTGCTGCTGGTTCGCTTCGGTGTGCGCCCGTGAAGCAGCCGCGAGCGTGGCCGTGCTCTGCTCGATCGGCGTATTCACCGCCTGTGCTGTCTGCACCTCGGCCATCTTCTTCATCGGTGAGTTCAGCTCACCTTGCACGGCGTAGGCCTTGCTGCCGTCGTCGCTGAGCACGACGTGATCGATGCGGGTAAGGCCATCCTGTTTGGCCTTGGCGGCGATGGCGCCGGACAGGTTTTCGCTGGCCTGATCGGGCGTGCGATTCATCCTGGCATCGATGGCGTGGACGCCCTTGCGCGCCTGGTCCAGCAGCGCGCTATCCGGGTTGGGCGCACCAGCGTGGCCGGCCTTGTCGATCTTCTGGTTATCCAGATGCTTCTGGGCGGCGATGGCGTCACGCGTCTTCGGCCCGGCAACACCATCGGGATCGAGCTTGTGCTCGCGCTGGAACGATTCGAGCGCGGCCTGGGTACCCGGGCCGAACTTGCCATCGGTGTGCAGTTCGCGTCCGTGGGCATCCTTGTAGCCGAGGCGTGCGAGGTCAGCCTGGAGCTTGCGGACGTCTTCACCGCTCATCCCTTCCTTGAGCGAGCGATCGGAAGCCGGCGTGTCGGGCTTGGCTGGGGTGTGCCCCACGTTGCCGCTGGCAAGGCGGTCCATCACCTCAGGCGTAAGGCGCTTTTGCCAGTCGGCGAAGCGCTGCTCGCGATCTTCCAGGCCGTTGTACTTGCCATTGACCGCCTTGGTTGCTGCTTTGACGTCGTCGCGGGCGGCTTCGGGGACGCGGTTTTCCCAGTACCAGGTCGCGATCTTCGACGCGTTCTGCGGATCGGCAGCGAGCTCGGGGTGCTTGACCAGGTCCAGGTCGAGCGCCTTGCCGGCGGCGGCGTAGTTGTCCTTGCCGGTGAGCTGGATATAGCCGCGGCCGTGGTACTTCCAGCCATCGCCCGGTTCGTCGTTGCCGTTGCGTCCGCCGTACATGAGTTCGGCGAGCTTTTCGGGCTTGCCTTGCAGGGCTTCCTTGCGCGCGGCCTCGAGTGCCTCGGGGCCCTGGCGCCACGCGGATTGCACGGGAATCTGCTGGATGTTGCGCGTGTAGCGAAAGCTCTCTTCGAGCCGGTTCAACCCATTGGATTCATGGGTGACCTGGGCCATGAAGTTGGCCAGTTCTTTCGGGTCCCGGATACCGGCCGCATAGGCGTCGGTGAGGACCTGTGTTTCACGATCAATCGCCATGTAAAGCTCCTGTTTGACTTACTGAATGGCCCGACCCTGGGCGCGAACACCGCCGGCCGTGGCGGTGGTGAAACAAAGGGGGATCAGGGCAGGGTCGCCTCCGGGAGGTGGCTCGGGTCGAAGTCCTTGAACGAGACTTCGCCCAGCTCTTTTGCCGAGAGCTCCACGTTCTTTTCCTTGCCCGTGTCGCTATCGGAAACCTTACGTATGACATGGGTGGCCAACCAGTCCTTGCGAGCCGCCGACCACGTGAAGGTGTATTCATCGGACCAGCGTTCGCGGCTACCACCGCCGTTGACGATGGTGAACTGGCCCTTGGTGATCCGGGTGTAGCCGTAGGGATCGCCGGCCACGCCGCCACAGGTGGCGCATGGGACAATTCGTAGATTGGATGCGGCCTTCTGCAGGTGGCCGGTGGCATCGGGCAGCACCAGCACCACGTCACGCGCCGGGCCTTCGCCCAGCTTCGCGTTCTCGCCACCGGGTGGATCGATGATCAATACCGCACCCTGGCGTCCATCGCCGGTGAGGTCGCCCTTGGTGGTTTCGAGGATCTTGGCGCCACCCGTCGCAAACGACTTGAGGTCATCCATCTTGGTTCCTTTGTCCTGGGGAGCGGACGGTGCGGCGGCCGGTTTGGCGTAGGGGTTGGCGATCTGAGCCCAGGCCCATCCCGGCAGGGAGAGCAGGGCGAGTGCTGCCAGGCGGTAGCGTGTTCCGTGTTTCATGGTGACGTGGCACTCCGCGATGGCTGGGGTGGGCTAACGTTAGATGAAGCATGCATTCGTGGCTGTGAGCCATGTCGGGCCTTCAGGCCGTGACGGCTCGACCGGCGCCTTTTGCACTCAGCCACCAGGGTGGCCGGGATGCTTCGGCGGCCCTGGCTGCATATGTTCCGCCTGGCGCAGCTCCCGCATTTCTTCGTGGAACAACACGCGCTCGGCTTTGCGTTGGGTCTTCAGCTGGGCCTCGTGCAGGATGTGCCCTTCGACGCCCTCCGTGCTTTCCTCCAGGGACGTGTGCGAGCCGCGCTCCACATCAACCCCCGCCACCTGCTTGTGCGGTGAATGAAGCTCACCCTGCACGGCAAACAGGCGGGCCGCGGCCTCGTCGTGAACCACGCTATCGATCCGCGTCATGCCAGCCGCCACGGCAGATGCCGTCAACGCACCGGCTAGCTGCACCTGCTCCCTGGCCGAGGCGTGGCCAAGCGCAGCGCCATGCTCCTGCACACCCGCCAGAGCATCGCGGAACATGGGGTTCACTGAGTGCCCCGGATCGGCAAGGGTGGGCCCCGCCGCGTGGGGCGTGGCTTTGGATTCTTCGTTGCTGGCCATGGTGTAACTCCTGGTGGTTCGGACCGCCATCAAAGGAACAATCGCGACGTTGACGGTGACCGTCTGATTCGTCACTGCACTCTTTCAGCGTAACTGCATGCGCCATAGATCACCTGGCAAGCCCCATCGGCGCATTTCTCTATCGCAAGCTCCTTTGCATTGTCGAGAGTCGGGCCATGGCCTACGCCTGCTAGACCGCCGGATGGCTTCTGGGCAACCGCCGCGCACTGATTGTGGTAAGAGATAACTACTTCGCAATGAGCGCCTCCGTGGCTCTTGCACACATCCAATGCCCCGGCCAATGCCGCTCTTTGGCTGACCTTTCCTATCGACGCACCAGCCTTTGAATCGACAGCGTCAAGTGCGATCGCGCCCCACCTGTCCTCCCAAATGGCTTGGGGCTGAACTGGCGTCGGAGCCGGTGCTGCAACGTCACTCTGACCTTGGTAGTAGGGAGAATTTGTTTGATTTGGGGGAATGCACCCAGGATTGCCCGCTGAAGGAACTCCGGGTGCGCATTGCGCCATCGCCAATCCTGTTTCGGACAGAAGGATCCCGGCAAGTAGGATGTGCCAAACTCTCATGTGAACTCCATGTTGAGCGTGTAGGTGTCCTTGAACTCGCGGCGCGGGCAGGCGTATTACCGTATGCGTACTGGGCGACTGCATTTCTTATAGATGATCTCGCAGGTCGTAGATCGCTTGCTGCATCGCTCGGTCGCCCTCGATATTGCATCGTCGAGCTCGGCTGCCGTTGCCGTGCTGACGTAGTCGCCTTGCTCAGGAGAAGCTGCAGCGGCGCATTGATTGACATAGCTCAAAATCACTTTGCAGTCCTTGCTACCCTGTTGCTCACAAGTGGTCACAGCGCCGGAGTTCGCGCGTTGTTTGGAAGGCTGGCCTTCTGATGCGCCCGCCTCTCCCGTCACTGCGTCAAGAGCGACGCCACCCCAACGGTCTTCCCCAATGGGTTGCTGGACGGTTACCGCAGGCTGCGGCGGGTTTGCACTGCCTTGATAGTAAGGCGAGTTCGTCTGATTTGGAGGGACGCAACCGGGGTTTCCAGCCGAGGGAATGCCTGGGGCACACTGCGCGAATCCAGTGAGAGACACTAGATAGAGGGCGAATGCTAACCACGTTCTCACGTCAAGTACCTATCAATCCCGTTGTCAGACACTGTCTTTATCTCGTTACGTTGAGAAGCACTTGCTCCTTCACTCGGAATCGTGTGACGAATATGGGTGGCGGCCGTCTGACCATTAGGTGCGTCGCCGGCAGGTGGTGCTAGCTGTTGACCTCTTGCCATAGCCTGCTGACTCGCCGCAAACCCACCGCCTGCACCAATCGAATCGAACGAGTTATACAACGACCGGCGTGGACAACGGAGACTCTAGATTGGAGTTTATTTACACCCGTGAGGTGCCTATGGCGCTGGGCACCTAGCCCTAGAATCATGCTTGTAGCGGCTCATCAGTTAACCCTTTGCGGCACGCTGCATTCAGTGTAAACGACCTTGCAGCGAGCGTTATCGCCGCACTTAGCTAGCGCTAGTGCACTCGCTCGCTCCTTCGACTCGGCGCTCATCGTTTCTACTACGCCGCCACCGTCTGGCTGGGCGACAGCCACGCATTGATTCTTGTAGCTCAGCACAACACTGCAATCTGTCCCTCCATTCATGCGGCAGATGTCAAGAGCAGCTTCGGAGGCCTCTTTCTTGCTGACCATTTGTGCCTTTGCACCGGCACGGCCGTCCTTGAATGACACCGCGACCGCGCCCCACCTGTCAGCCCAGACCGGGGCTGGCTCAGAAGGCAATGCAGGGGCTTGCTGCTGATCTCCCTGGTAGTAAGGGGAGTTTTGTTGATTGGGAGGAATGCACGCCGGATTGCCAGCAGACGGTATGCCGGGGGCGCATTGTCCGATCGCGTGGAGCGAGGTAAGTGACGTTGCAACGAACAGTAGTTGGCAAATAATCTTCTTCATTTCTTATCCGATCCGGATCCAGGAGTTTCACGGTACTTCGAAACATCTCCGGCTGCTCCGTAGTTCGTAGGTTGGCCTCCCAGTCCCGCGAGAGGGGGCGCGGTGCCGCTAGTGCCCCGGTCTGGTGTGTCCGATAGCGGCGGAGCCTGCGGTACCGGCTGCTGCCCCCTCGCCATAGCCTGCTGCCTCGCCGCAAATCCACCACCTGCACCAATCGAACCGAACGAGTTATACGAAGCGAAGTTGCCCAACGTGCCCTGGAAGAACGCGGCGGCCATGGGGGGCGCCATGACGATCAGGGTGGACAGGAGCAGGCCGAGGCCGCCCTGCTGGAGGGCCATGCTGCTGATGCCGTCGGCGCTGCCGATCTTGCCGAGGGTGGCGGCGGCGTATTTCGCGGCAAACGCTGCGGTGACGGCGCCCATCATCTTGAGTGCAATGGTGACCATGACCGACAGGACGGCTAGTGAGAAGACAGTGCCTATGCCGTATAGCAGCCATTTGCTGAACAACTGCTTGGTGCTATTGAACAACAAACACATGATGAAAATCGGCCCGAATCCGACGAACAGGGCGATGGCGATCTTGTTAAGCAGGAGCATGGCGCCGGCAATGACGCTGGGGCCGGCAATGCCCACGCCGGTGAACCAGCGGTCGCGATCCTTCGCGGCTTCCGCGCTTTGGTCGCCACCGGTATCCAGTGCATCGATCAGGGCGAGCGAGGCCTCCATCATGGCCAGGTTCTTGTCGATGGAGTCGAACGGGCTGCTCTGGCCGTCCGTTACGTAGGCAGAAATGGCGGTGGTCATGCCGTCCGTTACCGTCCAATACACGGAGGAAGACGAGTAGGCGGCCGTGGTCGCTACCATCAGGATAAGTGCCGCCTTCAACGAGTCGCCGACCAGCGCCATCATCGGCTGCTGCGACTGGCCCGTCACGATACGGTAGCCCTGGAACATGATCCAGACCGTAAGCACTACCACGCCGACGAAGCCGACGACCGACGCCGAGTTTGTCAGCAACTTCCACTGCACCACGTCGATCTCGTTGCGGAGAAAGTCGTTGATGACCTTGAAGAATACAAAGTTGCTCAGCGTACTGCCGAGGTCGGGGGCAGAGAGAAGCGCGAGCGACGACTTGCCCAGCAGCTGGGTCATCAAACCGGCCATGATGTGGGCATCCTGTTGAGATGAAACATTACGAATACGTCCTGCATCGATAATTCAGTGGAATCAGAAGCCTTCGGTGACCTTCAGTGTCTGCATGCCACCTGGTTTCGTGGTCTGCAAGCCATCGAGGGTCGCCTTCAGCACCGCGCCACCGATCACATCATTGACGAGATTGCCCGCATCGACATCGCCGACGCCTGGGATAGTGATGTTTCCCCAGTCACCCTTGTTACCGCCCTTTTGCGCCGACCCGGCCAGCGTGGCCTGTTTGGCGCGCAGAAAACGTAGGTTCGCTTCATACGCGTAGTTCACCGACACCATCTGCTGGCGATCCAGCTGAATCAACGCGTTCAATGCGTTGAGCTTGTTGGTGTTGTCCTCGAGCTTGCCAAAATCATCGCTCTTGAGGTTCGTACGTTCCTTGAGGATCTCGCGTAGCGTGTCGTCGCGCGTCTGGCTGGTCTCGTACATGGTCACCATGAACTTGTACTGCGCGTTCTCGATCTCGACGATCTTGTTGCAGGTGTCCTGTTGCGATTCGGCAACCGATTTACAGGCCGTTCCATCATTGAGCTTGATGGCGGTCGCGTCCGTGGACTTCGGAAACGTCGAATCGGGATTATCCACGCGCTTGCCAGGCCAGTTCTCGGCCGAGCTGGCCGCCCCGATATCCATCTTCGTCTTGATGTCGTAGAGGTTCGAGTTGATGGTGGTACCGCCTTTCTGTTTACCGAGCACGTCGTTCGCATCCTTGTCGTACACCTTCCATTGGGCCTGCGCGGAGGGCGCGCCGAGGGTGGCGATGACGGCGAATGCCGTGAGGGCAAGAACTCGGATCACGTTGTCAGAGGACTTCATCGGAATCTCCATCCAAAAATAAGCTCAGAGCGCCGCCGAACGGGGCGGGTGCGTTGTCCGGGACGGGGACGGGGACTTCGGGCGCTTGCCGCTGCCCTTGCGGTTTTCATAGAAGGTTTCCAGCCACTGCTCGGGACGCAGGTCGTCTGGGTGCATGCCTTCTGCCTCGGCACGAACCTGGAGCACCTCGTGCATGATTTCGATGTTGTCCGTCGAGGCCGAGATCACGGCCAGCGCATCGTCGAGGCCGCGCAGGTTCAGCTGGCACACCGCCGAGGCATGGCCCTGCTTGACCAGGAAGCAGCGCGAACGCTCGTCCAGGCTCACCACCACCTGGTACTCGGCATCGGTGAGCTTCAGGCCGCCAACATAGTCCTCGCGGCTGGCGTTCGGGTTGGGCAGCAGGATCATGGTGGCGGTCTGTTCGATCAGTGCCGCCGAGATATCGCTGGCAAGGGCGTCCTCCGGGCTCTGGGTGGCGAAGATGCCCATGCCGTTCTGCTTACGGATGGTCTTCTGCTTGTTCTTCGCGAACTCTTTCAGGCCGCCCTTGCCATCCAGGATCTTCCAGAACTCATCCATCACGTAGATGAGGCGGCGGCCGTCGATCAGCGCTTCCAGGCGGTGCAGCAGGTAGTTGATGACCGGGGCGCGGACTTCCGGGTTATCGATGATATCGGTGTAGTCAAAGCCGATGATGTTGGCCTTGGACAGGTCCACCGTATCGTGCGGGTTATCGAACACCCAGCCTAGCGAATTTCCGGCGGTCCATTTGCGCATGCGCACGAACAGGCCGTCGTCGCCCAGGTTGGGCAGGCTCTTCTGGAAGTTGGTCATGTTGCGCAGGTGCATGGGCGTATCGAGCATGTTCTCGACCGCACGGAAGATGTCTTCTTCCTCGCGCGAGCTGTACACGCTCTTGCCGGCCAGCACCTTGATCAGATCGGCGAGGAACTGCACGTTCTCTTCGCTACGCTCGCAATGGAACGGGTTGAAGCCGGTGGGCTTGCCGTTTTCCAGGGCGAGGTAGTTGCCACCGCAGGCACGCACGAAGATCTCGGCGCCGCGATCTTTATCGAAGAAGAAGATCGTCGGGTTCGGTTCGAGCTTCTGCACCTGGCTGAGCAGGAAGTTGATCAGCGCCGTTTTACCGGTACCGGATTTACCGATGACCATGGTATTGGCGATGGCCTTCTCACCCAGCGAGTTTTCGGCCGGGTGGGTGGCGTGGAAGTTGAAGTAATACGGCTGGCCGTTGGTGGTCTGCAGTGTGGTGACGCAGTCGCCCCACGGGTTGTTTTCCTTCTTGCCCGTGGCGAAGTTGTGCAGCGGCGACAGGCCAAGAAAGTTCAGCGAGCTGACGTTGGCCAGACGGGTGCGGTACCGCCAGTTCGCGGGGAACTGGGCGTAGAAGGCGGCGGTGACGGCCAGGTCTTCCTTAACCGTGACGAAGCCGGCATTGGAGAGTTCGGCGCGCGTCGATGCGATCTGCTGCGACAGGGCTTCCTGGCTGCCGGCGTAGATCGCGATGGTGAAGTGATATTCGCCCAGGACGAAGTTGCCCGAGGCGAGCTGGTCCATGGCGTGATCCATCTCGATGATCTGGCTCACGGCCTTGTCACCGGACGACACCATCATGCCCTTGGTGCGTTCCAGCGCCTTCAGCGCATCCTGGCGGCCCATGGGGCTGAACGAGTGGGTGACCACGTACTCGAAATCGAGGTACTTCAGGCCATTCAGGATGCCGGGGTAGGTGCCGTCGACGTATTCCTTGATGTTGAGGATGGCGCCGAAGTGGTTCACGCCGTTCGGCGTGGTCAGCACAAAGTCGCCGGTCTTCGCCGAGAAACGCTGGCGGCTGACGGGCAGGTAGTCGTACACCGGGGCCTTCAGCGCCGGCACGGGCTCGTCGATGCGGTTCAGGATGTACCCGTAGAGCTCGAGGATCTCGGAGAACACCACGCCATTCGGGGTCTCGTAGAGGCCCAGGCGATAGGGTGCGTAGTCCTTCAATACGGCTTCGACGTTGCCGGCGAGTTCGAGGATGGTGGTGATGGCCTGGGCCTGCTCGGCTTCCAGGCGCGTCACGTCGGCCGACTTCTCGGCAAAGCGCTTGCCCTGGACAACCGGGCGGTAAAGCATCGTCAGGTACAGCTCGTTCTGCATCAGCTTCTGCGTCGACAGCGCTTCGAAGTACGAATCGTTGAGCTGCTGGTTGAACGCATGGCCAAAGCGGGAGGCATCCTTCATGCGGCGGCGCCGGCGGATGTCATGCACCCAGAAGGCGACGTTGGTGAAATCGGGGGCGCGCAGTGTCTGCAGCAGCCGGTTGAACGTGTTGTGTTTGTGCTCGAGCTCCCACTCCTCGCGGCCCACGAAGGGCAGGCCGCCCAGGCGCCACACCAGCAGGTAATCGCCACCGGTGGTCTTCACCACGGTGGGCGAGACATGGGTGGAAAATGGAATGTGGGCGGAGATGGGGGCGTCTGCTGTAAACATGATGGTCGGAGCCAGTGGGCTTGAAAGGCCCTGGCACGAATGCCAGGGCGTCTGTGTTGCTCAATGCTTGAAGCTTTTTGGATCGCGGTAGCTGTTTGGGGTGAACACCCACATGCCGTCGTGCTCCTGCACGTTCTTTACGCGGGTCTTGAACTGCAGGCGCAAGCCCAGCAGCCGGAAGATCAGTTCGTCGCGACGTGCCATCTGGCGCATCACGAAAACCACCGCGGGAATCATCAGCAGGAACCACATGTTGAAGTACATGGCCATCAACAAGCCGGAACCGGCACCGACGAAAAACGGCACATACGGCACGCCCATGAACATGGGCGGCCGTGTGGAACCCCGGAACAGCGGGTTCTTATGCATGGAGGTGCAGCAGGTGCATGGCCGTGTTCACGGCATCCATCATGAAACCGGTGGCCGAGCAGCTGCCCGCGCCAGCGCTGGCGGTGCTGGTGCCATCCTTGCCCTGCACGACCATCTTGGCGATCTGCGCAGCAGCGCCGATCAGCACACCACCGAGCAGCGGCGGGGTCACATCGGAAATGCGCTTGTGGGCGAAGGCGATCTGGTAGCCCGAGAAGATCACGGCCACGGTCACGACCACGATTGACGCGGCGTTAAGGATGGTGCTGATGCCACCGAAGAAACCGCAGACCTTGTCCTGGGTCTCGCTGACCTGGGCCAGTGCGATTTCCGGGACGAAGGCGAGTGCAACGAGCAGGAAGGCGAGCGTCGTCGTCAACAGCGGGTTCTTGGTGGTGGCAATTGCTTTGCTAAGGGAGGGCAGGGCCATCGTGTATTCCTTCATTCAACGTTTCAGACAGGGTGGGGCCGGTTCCCGGCCTTGGTTAAAACGGCTGCGCTCCTGCAGCCGGTGTTTCTAGAAAACAAAGGCGTCATCCTTTGCCGCCTGGCGCAGATCGGCGTGGTCGGTGCCCGGTTGTGCAGGGGCCTGTTGCGTTCCCGGTGGCGGATCGTTGGGACCCACTACCTGTGGTTCGAAAACACCGCTGCCACCCGCCGGGGCATTGCCCAGAGGGGAGGCGGCGGACACGCCGATCTGTGACATGACCGCCGCCGTAGCCGGGTCTGTCGCGATGCGACCTGCCTGCGGCGCAGGCAGGTTTCGCGGTAGCTGCATACCCACCTGGGCCATCGCGGCCGCCGTGGCCGCATCCGTGGGGATGGGCCCCGGAAGCGGTTGCGGTGACGTGACGAGCGCCGGGTTGGTGATGGCACGCGCGCCAGTGGCCATGGATCCCTGCGGCAGCGCCATGGACTGTGCTGCCGCAGCCTGTTGCAACTGCAGTTGCTGTTGCGCCTGCAGTTGCTGGGCCTGGTACTGTTGCGCCTGGGCTTGCTGGGTCTGTTGGGCCTGGGCTTGCGCCTGAGCTTGCTGGGCCAGCAGCAATTGTTGCTGTAACGCCTGGATTTGCTGGGCCTGGTTTACCTGGGCCTGGGCGACCTGCACCTGCTGCACCGGCTGGGTGCGGGTGGGCGGGGCGTCCGAGGCCATCGCGGGCGAAATGAGCGCCGATGCGGCAGCATCCAGCACGCTGCGCATGGCGACGCGCGCGCTGGGGCTATCCGTGGTGGTCACCCCGGTCACCCCATTGCCGACGCTGACCACGCGGACCGGCACTTTCGCGCCTTGCAGCGGGATCGCCTGCGCGCCGGCCAGCGAGCTCTTCGCGATGGATTCATAAATCTTCTGGACGTAACCGTCGCGATAGCCAGTGGTGAAGTTGCCCGAGTAGTAGCAGCTAAAGGCCTTGCCCCAGTCCTTGTTGGCACTGGCGTAGCACTGGGCGAGGATCTGCGAACCCGCGGACAGGTTGGGGCAGACCTCAAAGGCCTTCTCGTAACTATCGATACCGTACTTGCCGAGGTTGTTGCGATTGATCTGCGCCACGCCCAACGAGTAGTTGTAGCCCTTCTGCTCGAGCATGCGCACCGTGGCCACGGCTTCGCCGAGGTTCTGCGGCTGGCGCACGAGCTGGCCGCCGACCACGCCAATGGCGAATCGGTTCTGGCTCGATTCCACGTTGACGACGTGCTGCATCACCTCTGCCGGTACGGCAAGGTTTTGGCAACCCATCATTTCCAGTCCTGGTAGCACCTTTACAACTCCTGTCTGATGACCTGATGTTTTCGAGTGTTACCCCCCGTCCGCGCTTAATGCGCGAGCCGGGTTGAAATCGATGCCGGTGATATAGCGCCGGCCCGCATGCGCCTTGATGTGCACCACGATATCGATGGTGAGCATCAGGAGCCGTTTGATCGTGCTGAACTCGAGCCCTGCGCCTTCGGTCGAGGCTTTCACCATCAGCGCTAACTGATCCCATGTCTGCTCCACGCTGCCTGCGTGGCAGCTTGTGATGGAGCCCGGGTGGCCGGATGCACAGTTACGGATGAAGTAGAACGACTCGTCGCCGCGCAACTCGGCAAGGATGATCCTGTCCGGCTTCATGCGCAGGCAGGCTTCCATGCAGCTTTTCGCGGTGACGTTGCTCTGGCTTTGTCCGCCTTTGGAATAGAGCAGGTGGACGACGTTGGGCTGGTCGATGAACAGCTCGCGGGCGTCCTCGATGGTGACCAGGCGCTCATCCGCCGGAATGTGGTTTACCAGCGATTTCATGAACGTGGTCTTGCCGCTTCCAGTGGCGCCGGCAACGACGATGTTCTTCTTGCTGAGCACCGCGTGGCGGAAGAAATCCGCATAGCGGCGCTCGGCGCGTAGCTCGAGCAGTTCCTGGTCGACCTGGCTGATGCTGTTGGCACCTTCCAGAATCTGATCGAAGAAACCATCCTCGTGGTACTGCGCGAGCGTGCGGGTCTGCTTCGACGGCAGGCGGATCGTGATCGACACGCGGCCGGCTTCGCAGGCCGGCGGGATGACAAACTGCGCACGCTGGCCGGTGGGAAAGGTCAGCGATACCACGGGATCCACATCCGTAATGCGCTGGCCAGTGTTGCTTTCGTTCACTACGGCCGTACAGAACTGGCGCGCCCGTTCGAACGTGAGCGAAGGCACCTCCACCTTCTGCCAGCCGCCGCGGCGTTCCAGGTACAACTCGCCGGGGCGATTGATGCAGATTTCGGTGACGTCCGGTTCGGCAAGGAAATCCTTTACGCCCAGCACTTCGTACTGGTAGTCGAGGAAGTCGTTGCCGACGGCGGCCAGTGCGCTTTCCATACGAGCCTCAGTACCTCGCCACCACGCCGGCGAAATCCACGTCGCGTGCCACATAAATGGCAAGGACGGTGCCCTGGTTGATCGTGACCGTGGCCGGACGGTTGGCCGCGCGCTGCACGGCCTGGTTTGCGATCTGCTGGATCGTATCGGCCGTGTTGCTCTCGAACGGCGTCTGCGTCACCACGCCATTGCTGATCGTGGTCTGGCGCGGGCCGTGCTCCGCAGCTTCGTACTTGAAGGCATCGCTGAGCAGGCTGATCAGCAGCGCCGCACCGATACGGCTGCCCCAGTGGGCGTTGTAATAGCCAGGGTGGCCGGCGCCGCCCAGGGTATCCACGCCGGGGCTTGCCATGTTCACGTCGATGCCGGTGGGCGTGACGATACGGTCCCAGATCACGGCCACGCGCGGGCCGCTGGGCTCCATTTCGTACTTGCCCATCACCTTCGAACCCTTGGGCAGCAGCAGGCGCTTGCCGGTGAACGAGTACACCGGCTCGGTTACCACGCAGGAGGTGAAACCCGGGATGTCGGTGATGATGCGGGTTTCGAGCACGCAGCGAATGAAGGTGCCACGCAGCATCAGCGTATCCGGGTGCTGTAGCGGCTCGGCGCTCGAGACCTGCGGAAGCTCGGCACCGCCGTAAGCGATGTTACCCATGGCGCTCATGCGCGGTGCTGCCGGGGCAGGCTGGGCCTGGCCCGGGAACAGGCCGCCGAACGGGCCTGAAACGCCCGGCTGCGCCGGCGCACTGCCGACGGCCGTTGTGCCTTCGTTCGCCGAGGCGATTCGACGCTCAAGCAGCGTAGGGCCACGTTCCTGCTCGGGCATCTGCGCGGGGCGCAGTTGCTCGGGCGTGGGCAGCGGCGGCGGCGGCTGCAAGGCGATCGCCTGTTGCGGCGGCTGGGCAGGGGCCTGCTCCGGCGGCAGCGGTGGCGCGGTGGGCGCGGGCACGTTGACGGTTTCCTCGCGCTGCTTCGGCGGCGGTGCATTGCTGCCTCCGGCGTTAAGCAGCCAGAAGCCGACGCCGAGCAGCAGCACGACGATAGCGCCGAGGAAACCCAGCGCACGACGGTTCATGCGGCGCAGGTCGTTGGAAGCCAGCGTGGGTGCGGCGGAGTCGAGATCCGGCTGTGGCGCGTGGCGCTGCTGGCTGGAATACGGGTTACCCGCCAGCGGATCGGGACCGTTGGCGCGGTTCTCGTTCGGCTCGTTGCGGCCAGTGGACTCGTCGTCCGGGTGGTGTGGCGTGTTCGGGCTCACTTCTTGGTGTTCCTTCGCAGACCCACGACGTTGTTGTCGTGACGAATAACCAGGTAGGGGTACGTGCCGTGGACAACGATGGTGTTGCCCTCCACGGTCGTGTTCACCACCGAGTCCTCTCCATGTTCTTTCTCGCGCATATACACGGTCGGGAAGTTGCCCGTCGGGAACTGCTTGAGATCCGGCATCGTGATGTAGGTGAAGCGACCATCGTCATAGACGGTGGTCGGCACCAGCCAGGGCGCCGTCTTTCGCGTCTTCGAGAAGTCGTAATCGAAGTTGTAGTCGCGGCCCTTTACCAGTGCGGTATCAAGTTCCGGTGTGTCCTTCACCTTCTTCGTCTCCGCCATGAAGCTGGTATCGGACGGGTAGGAGAAAGTGATCTTGTACTGGACGCCCGCACGGCGGGCCTGGTCGAGCGTCTTCCAGTCCGTCGCCACGACCTTGAGCTCGAAGATGTACGAGTGGGTGGCGGTACGAATCATCATGTTCGTATCCACGTCCACGTTCTTCGGCTTTACGTAGAAGACGTTCTCGCGGCGATTCAAATCCCAGCCGGTGCTGAAGCCGGTGCTGTAATCGAGGATTTTCTCGTTAGGGCTGAGTTCGATCTGCGTGGTGATGCCAAGGCCCGTGCGCACCTGGTAGATGCGATCAGGCTGGTATTCATAGACCTGCATGGGCGCCATCGGAGCGCTGGCGGGCACCGCAGGAACGGTGGGTGCGGGCGGGTGCACTTCGGCCGCCATAGCCATGCCCGACAACGCGACGGTCAGGGCGCAGGCCAGGCTGATCTTGCTGGATCGGTTCATCAACGGCGCCCTCCGTTGGCGGCGCTTTGCGGGGTGGCACGGGCCGCGGGGGCGGCGTTGGACGGCGCCGTTTGCGCTGCGCCAGCGGCAGGAGCCGCAGGTGCACCGTACTCGGCGGGAAGGGGAGCGGGCGGGATGCCTGCGGCTTGCTGCTGTGCGGCGGTATCGCCGGGCGCGCCAGCGCCGGGGGCGAGCGGAATGGCTGCCGGCATATCGGCGGGATCGACACCTGCCGGTGCGGTGGCCTGCGGCGCCTGGCCTGGCTGCGCGGCGGCCGGCTGGGCCGGGGCTGATACCGCGTTCTCGACCGGAGCGGGCGAGCCGTAATCGTTATCCACGCGGTAACTGGTGACCTGGAAGCCGAGCGGGTTCTCGATGCGGTTCTGGTCGTCCATGCGCAGGTTCGGTTTGTAGACGTACTCCATCGTCGCGATCTTGCTATCGAGCGGCACGCTGTTGCCCGAGGACTTGTCATACACGGTGCGCTGGAAACGCACCGTCGCCCCCTTGGGGCCCGTGCCGGTCGTACCACCCACAAGCACGATGCTCAGGATCTTCACGCGTACGGCTTTCGTACGCCCGTACAGGTTGTAGGGACGATCGGGGTTCTGCTGCGAGTGCAACGCCATGTATGGCGCGGCGACCTGCGACGATGCCATCGTAAGCACGGTCGGCCAGTCACGCATGTTGGTCAGTGCGAGGTCGTACGATTCGCGCGCGATGAGGAAGTGCGCGATGTTGCTGCGGTTCACCGCTTCGCTCGACGTGATCTGGCGATTGACGACATCATCGGTAAGGCGTGACAGCTGGCTGGTGCCGGAATACGGATCCGCCAGGATGATGTACGGCTCTTTCTGCTTGAGCGGCACCATCACGATGATGGCCGCCGCCATGATGCTTGCGATGCCAATCGCGAAGCCCGCCACGATCCATGCACGCTTTTCATTGCGGCGGGCGATGTCGGCGATCGTGAGCTCAAAGCTCACGCCCTGCGCAACGGCCTGGTCGATGTTAGGTGAGTTCTTTTTCTTCAGCATGGTGGCGCCTGCCTCGTCACTCGCTTACTTCGTATCCGCGTTAGCGGCGACGGGGTTATCGGGCGCCGGCGGTGCCGGCGTTGCAGAACTCTGTGCGGGTGCCGCGGCCGGCGTGGGGGCCGGCGGCGCGATGCTGCTTAGTTCATCCACGACAAGGTCGGGACCGTTCACGATCACCGCGACGCCTTGTGCCGCGTAGATGGTGCTCAGCTGAGACGCCGCATCACGCAGTTCGGATGTGTGGATGGAAGACGCCGCCTTGGTCAGCGTGAAATCCGAACGCAGCTTGTACTGAAGTTTCATGCCGTTATCGGTGGTCCACCGCGTGAGCATGGTCTTCAGCGTGCCGTCCATCGGGGCCGCGTAATAGGTGTACGGCACCGCAAGTGGAATCTCGGTGGTCTTGTCTTCGAAGTGGTTGACCGGCTTCCAGGACCCGCCAAAGTCGCGGGCAGGGGGCGTCGCGCAACCCGTAAGGGCTGACGAAAACACCAATATAGTGCCAATCAGTGCGAGAGTGGTCTGGCCTATTTTCACGTTGCGCTCATAACTTGTTGAATACCAATAACAATGGCTCAAAAGGCGGACATGGCTATCCGCCCCGCGTCGGGCCTGGGCCCGGCAAAGTCAGTTAATGCGTAATCGGCAACAGAGCGCTGCCGCGCGCACGAAAACGTGCATGCGCTGGCCAGCGAGGCTCCGATGAGGGCGGCGAGAGTTCGAGCCTGACCCCTGATTGTCCGTACATGCGGAGGGCAACGGCACCCCGCGCTTCGTGCAAGCTATCCATTCAAACTTCCTGTTCCGGGCGAGACTGCCGCCCTGCCAATCGATGTAGCGAAGTGGCCCCTGCACAACCCTGCGAGCACAGATGTCGTCGACATCGGCTCGAGCCTTTGGTCTGCAGGTGTTCCCCCTTCATCGGTGCGATTCGAGAACCGCGTCAAAAAAATAGCTCATGAACGTGCAAATGACCAGCACATTCGATACGCATTAAAGTGACGCAATTCACGGAAAAAACACGACGAACATGGTTGCACACGCAACCATGCGGCTGCGTACGTTTATTAGAACACAAAACCCAAGACGAAAAGTTGACAGAACGAGTTGCTGCCGATGAAGCGTTGCGATTGATCAAAGTTTGACCAACGCGCGATGCGCTCAGTCAGATGTTGTGTGCGTCGAATCACATCGTGACGAAGAGCCGTCATTGCGATGCATGCGGTTCGACAACGCAGAGCACGACTGCGCCGAAGGCGACGAGGCATGTGCGAGCGTGCAGACGTGAGGGGTGTCATCCATGAGTGGATCGTCCTGTGGTGAATGATACGAAGGGGTACGAATCCGCGCGGCGGGCTTGCTTTGCCACATGGCCAGCCCAACGTGCGAAAAGTCACTTTGAACGTCTCGCGCCGGTTGCGCAATTGGGCGGCGCCCACGTCGTGGCGTAGGAAAAACCCCACATCGCATCGACAGGGCGGGCGGGGCAAGGTAGAACCGTCCTCTTTACCGTCAGGAACCCCGATGGACTCGCACTCCACTTACAACGACGCGGCGCTCAACGCGCTGGCGCAGCAGGTGGCCGCCGCGGCGCTCGACAAGCGCGTGATGGTCGCCACCGCCGAATCGTGCACCGGCGGCTGGATCTCCAAGGCACTCACCGACCTGGCCGGCAGCTCGGCGTGGTTCGAGGCGGGCGTCGTCACCTATAGCTATAGCGCGAAAGAATCCCTGCTCGGCGTGAATCCGCGTACGCTGGAGCGCACCGGTGCGGTGAGTGAGGAAACCGTGCTGGAGATGGTGTCGGGCGCACTGGCGCGCTATGGCGCCGGCGTGGCCGTGGCGGTCACGGGTATCGCGGGCCCTTCGGGTGGCACCGCGGACAAGCCGGTCGGCACGGTGTGGATCGGCTGGAAGCGGCGCGGGGGCTACGCCCATGCCAAGGTCTTCCATTTCGGAGGCGACCGCGAGGCTGTGCGCCGACAGACGGTGGCAGCCGCACTCGCTGGAATAGTCACCGAGCTGAACGGGTAACCTGTCCGGCTGTGGCAAAATGAACGTCTGACGGATCGCAGTCCCTGAGACCCCGCTCCGGCAAGATACCTACCTACACAAGCACACCGGAAACTACGATGGACGACAATAAGCGCAAGGCGCTGGCGAGTGCCCTCGGCCAGATTGAAAAGCAGTTCGGCAAGGGTGCTGTCATGCGTCTTGGCGACCGCGTGGACGACCAGATCGACACCGTCTCCACCGGTTCCCTGGGCCTGGATATCGCCCTGGGCATCGGTGGCCTGCCGCGTGGCCGCATCGTGGAAATCTACGGTCCGGAGTCGTCCGGTAAAACCACGCTCACCCTGCAGGCCATTGCGTCCTGCCAGCGTGGCGGCGGTACCGCGGCGTTCGTCGATGCCGAGCACGCGCTCGATCCGAGCTACGCCGAGAAGCTGGGCGTGAACGTGGCCGATCTCCTTGTCAGCCAGCCGGATACCGGCGAGCAGGCGCTGGAGATCGCCGACATGCTGGTGCGCTCGGGCGCGGTGGACATGGTGGTGGTCGACTCGGTCGCGGCGCTCACGCCCAAGGCCGAAATCGAAGGCGAAATGGGTGATTCCCACGTCGGCCTGCACGCCCGCCTCATGAGCCAGGCCCTGCGCAAGCTCACGGCCAACATCAAGAAGTCGAACTGCCTGGTCATCTTCATCAACCAGATCCGCATGAAGATCGGCGTGATGTTCGGCAGCCCGGAAACCACCACCGGTGGTAACGCGCTGAAGTTCTACGCCTCGGTGCGCCTGGATATCCGCCGCATCGGCGCGGTGAAGAAGGGCGAGGAAGTCATCGGTTCGGAAACCCGCGTCAAGGTGGTGAAGAACAAGGTGGCGCCGCCGTTCCGCCAGACCGAGTTCGAGATCCTCTACGGCGAAGGCACCTCGCGCGAAGGCGAGATCATCGAGCTGGGCGTGCGCGAGAACCTGATCGACAAGTCGGGCGCCTGGTACAGCTACAAGGGTGATCGCATCGGCCAGGGCAAGGAAAACGTCCGCCAGTTCCTGCGTGATAACCCGGCCATCGCCAACGAGGTGGATGCCGAACTCCGTGCCCGCCTGCTCGTGAAGCCGGGTTCGGGCGCGCCGAAGGCCGATGCCGAGCAGGATGAGGTCGAAGAGGCGTAATCCCGGGGCGGGCGAGCCGGGCGACGAAAGCGCCCCGAGTCGCCCGACCCGTACCGCCTACGACAAGGCGCTGGGCCTGCTGGCCCGGCGCGAGCACTCCCGCCGCGAACTCCGGCAGAAGCTGGATCGCGGCGGTTTTGCGCGTGATGAGTCCGCCGATGCCATCGAGCGGCTGGAAGGCCAGGGCTACCAGGATGACGGGCGCTTCGCCGAGGCGCTGGTCCGTAGCCGGGTAGGGCAGGGCTATGGGCCGGCCCGCATCCGCGCCGAGCTGCGCAGCCAGGGCATTGCCGATGCCAGGGTCCGCGAACTGCTTGAAAATGCGGACGTCGACTGGCACGACCTGGCGGCCAACCAGCTGCGCCGACGCTACGGATCGGCCTCCGCCGACCCGGCGGAACGGGCACGGCGGGCGCAATTCCTCTTGCGTCGCGGCTTCGCCGCCGCCACAGTACGTATTCTTACCCACGCCGATGCGGAAGACCCCGACGACGACTGAAGGCAGCTAGCCTTGATTTTCGTGACTGGGCGCCTTTCGCGATCCTCGCAGCCCCAAGCCACGATCGCACATGAAAACCGCCGACATCCGTTCGACCTTCCTGGATTTCTTCCGCAAAAAGGACCACACCATCGTGCCCTCGGCATCGCTGGTGCCGTCGAACGACCCCACGCTCCTGTTCACCAACTCGGGCATGGTCCCCTTCAAGAACGTGTTCCTCGGCAGCGAAAAGCCGGGCTACGTCCGTGCGGCCGATGTGCAGCGCTGCCTGCGCGCCGGCGGCAAGCACAACGATCTGGACCAGGTGGGCTACACCGCCCGCCACCACACCTTCTTCGAAATGCTGGGCAACTGGTCGTTCGGTGACTACTTCAAGCGCGATGCCATCCGCTACGCGTGGGAGCTGCTCACCGAGGTGTACAAGCTGCCGGCGGAGCGCCTTTGGGTCACCGTGTACCACACGGATGACGAAGCCTACGACCTGTGGAACAAGGACATGGGCGTGCCGGCCGAGCGCATCGTGCGCATCGGCGATAACAAGGGCGCACCGTACGCGTCGGATAACTTCTGGCAGATGGCCGATACCGGCCCCTGCGGTCCCTGCACGGAAATCTTCTACGACCACGGCCCCGATGTGGCCGGTGGCCCGCCCGGCTCGCCGGATGAAGATGGCGACCGCTACATCGAGATCTGGAATCTCGTGTTCATGCAGTTCGATCGCGCGCCCGATGGCACGCTCAGCCCGCTGCCGGCGCCCTGCGTTGATACCGGCATGGGCCTGGAGCGCCTGGCGGCCGTGCTGCAGCACGTGCACTCCAACTACGAAATCGACCTGTTCGCGCACCTGATCCGCGAGGCCTCGCGCCTCACGAATACCGCCGACCTGGGCAACAAGTCGCTGCGCGTCATCGCCGACCACATCCGTGCGGCGTCGTTCCTGATCGTCGATGGCGTGCTGCCGTCTAACGAGGGCCGTGGCTACGTGCTCCGCCGCATCATCCGTCGCGCCCTGCGCCACGGCTGGATGCTGGGCGTGCGCGGCGATTTCTTCTGGAAAATGGTCGCGCCGCTCGTTGAAGAAATGGGCGAGGCCTACCCGGAAATCGCCGCCAAGCGCGCGTTCGTGGAGCAGGCGCTGAAGGTGGAAGAAGAGCGCTTCGGCGAAACACTCGAGCACGGCATGCGCCTGTTCGACGACATCGCCTCGAAGTCCGGGAAGATCATCCCGGGCGCGGATGCGTTCCGCCTGTACGACACCTACGGCTTCCCGGTCGACCTCACCGCGGACATTGCGCGCGAGCGCGACATGACCGTGGATATGGAAGGCTTCGAGCGCGCCATGGGCGAGCAGCGTGCCCGTGCGCGCGCCGCCAGCAACTTCTCCACGAAGGCGCAGCTTCCGGCCGAAGTGGCCAGCGCGCTGCAGCCGACGATCTTTACGGGTTACGACGCCCTCGACCTGGCCGATGCCAAGGTCGTGGCCATCGTGCGCGACGGCAAGTCGGTGGACCAGCTCGCCGATGGCGAGGAGGGCTTCCTCCTGCTCGACCGCACCCCGTTCTACGCGGAATCGGGTGGTCAGGTCGGCGATACCGGCATGATCCGCAACCCCTCGGGCGCGCTGGCGGTGGAAGATACCCAGAAGGTGGGTGGTGCGTTCTTCGCCCACTTCGGCACCTGGCAGGGCTCGGCCCCGCTGCTGAAGGGTGCCGTGGTCGGTGCCTCGGTGGACGGCGCCCAGCGCCAGGCCACCGTGCTGAACCACTCGGCCACCCATCTGCTCCACGCCGCCCTGCGCACCGTCCTCGGTGAGCACGTGACCCAGAAGGGCTCGCTGGTGGCGCCGGAGCGCCTGCGTTTCGACTTCTCGCACTTCAAGCCGGTCACTGGCGAAGAGCTGGCCGAAATCGAGCGCATGGTGAACGACGAAGTGCGCCGCAACGCGGCCGCCGAAGTCCACCACATGGGTTACGACGATGCCATCGAGTTCGGTGCCATGGCGCTATTCGGCGAAAAATACGGTGCCGAAGTCCGCGTGCTGAAGATGGGCGATTTCTCGACCGAGCTCTGCGGCGGTACCCACGTGGGCCGTACGGGTGATATCGGCCTGTTCAAGATCGTCTCCGAGTCGGGCGTTGCCGCAGGCATCCGCCGTATCGAGGCGGTGACCGGTGCGGGCGCCATGGCGCGCGTGGCCGATGAAGAGCGCATCCTCAGCGAGGTCTCGGGCCTGCTCGCCGCCACGGGCGACGATGTCGTCGAGAAGCTGCGCCAGCTCTTTGATAAGCAGAAGAAACTCGAAAAAGAGGTCGAATCCTTCAAGGCCAAGGCCGCGAGCTCGGCTTCGGCCGATCTGGTCGATACCGCTACGGATATCGCCGGTATCAAGGTCGTCGCCGCGCGCCTGGAAGGCCTCGACGCCAAGTCCCTGCGCGATAGCCTGGATGTGCTGAAGCAGAAGCTGGGCGATTGCGCCGTCATCCTCGCGGGCGCTGCCGATGGCCGCGTGTCGCTGGTGGCGGGCGTGGGCGGCGCGGCCCTGGGTCGCGTAAAGGCCGGTGACCTGGTTGCCGAGGTGGCCTCGAAGATCGACGGCAAGGGCGGCGGCCGCCCGGACATGGCGCAGGGTGGTGGTGTGGATAGCCCGGCCTTGCCCGGCATCCTGGCCGGCATCCCTGCCTGGGTCGAAGGCAAGCTTCGCTGAACGAACCCCCGCTGGACCCTAAAGGGGCTGCCGTAAAGGCGCCCCTGACCACGGATTCAGCCGTTCCTGCGTTGCACCACCTTGATTGGCTCAGCTAGTATGATCCGAATGTCGGAACGCATTTTTCGGCATCGGTCAGTCGGGTCGACGTAGGCAGGACAGCTGGTCAGCGACACGCACACAATACGCCGGGGAAGGCAGATCGGCCTTCGATGGTCGATAAGTCAATCCATCGGCGGCAAGACTCGGGGTGAGTTGTCGTTGGTGGGGAAGCCAATACCTGATTTTATGGAGTATCAATCATGCTGATTCTGACCCGCCGGGTCGGTGAAACCCTTATGATCGGCGACGAGGTGACGGTCACCGTTCTGGGTGTGAAAGGTAACCAGGTTCGCATTGGTATCAATGCGCCTAAGAATGTCGCGGTTCATCGCGAAGAGATTTACCAGCGCATCAAGAACGAACACGACCAGGATCCTGCCGGCCATACCGGTGACGACCAGTAACAGTAAAAGCTTTACGGCCGACGCAAGGATCAGTATCCTTGCTGGCTCGTTCGGGCACTAGCCTCGCGAACGATTAAAAATGGAGAGTTGCCCGAGAGGCCGAAGGGGCTCCCCTGCTAAGGGAGTATAGGGTCAAAAGCCTTATCGAGGGTTCGAATCCCTCACTCTCCGCCAGTTACGCAAGACGCCCCTTTCGGGGCGTTTTGCGTTTCGGCGTCCACAAAATTGACCACGCGCAACGGCCCCTGTGCCCCGCCTGCCTACGCTTCGCGTTTTGCCCGCAGGCCCCGCATGTCCATCGGCTACAACGACCTCCACACCAGCTTCGGCCGGTGCCTTCGCTCGCGCGGTTTCATCGAGCGCTTCTACGAAATCCTCCTTGCCCGTGATGAGGACATTCCCCCGCTGTTCGCCAAAACCGATTTTCAGAAGCAACACATGGCCCTGCGCCGTGGCATCAGCCTGGCGATCTCGTGGGCCGCTGGCGATGGCATGGCGCAGGCGCCGGTGAATGAGATGATCCGCGTGCATGCGCGCAAGGGCAGGGCGCCTGTACCACCGGTGTTCCATGATCACTGGCTTGAAAGCCTGATGCAGGCGATCCGCGAGCGGGATGAGCAGCTGACGCCGGCGCTGGAGGCGCGCTGGCGCGAAGCGATGGGCAAGGTGACTGGCGCGTTTTGCGCGGCGTATTAGCCGGGGATTTCGTGGCGCACAAACAAAAACACCGGCCAATGGCCGGTGTTTTTGATGAATCGATTGGTCGGGGAGACAGGATTCGAACCTGCGACTTCTACGTCCCGAACGTAGCGATAAACGTTGCTGCAAAGCCGTTTTGTCGCGTATTATCGAGTTATTGGGACATATTAGGGACACCTGTGGCGACGATCACGAAACGCGGAGAGCTTCAGTGGCAAGCAAAGGTTCGTCGCAAGGGCTTCCCAGTGCAGACCAAGACTTTCTCTTACCGCGAAGACGCTGAGAAGTGGGCGCGCGCCTTGGAGCGGGAGCTTGAGACCACCGGCTTCGTGGATCGCCGGGAGGCTGACAGAACCACGCTTGGCTGGGTACTAACGCGCTACCGTCAAGAAGTAACTCCGAATAAAAAGTGCGCCCCGATCGAGGCGGTCAAAATCGACGTCATCCTGAGGGACCCGATCCTTCCGAAGCTAAAGATGACGGCCATCACGAGTGCAGCCATTGCGGCGTGGCGAGATCGCCGGCTCAAGGTGGTCACCGGGGGGACGGTCAATCGAGAGATCGACGTGCTGTCCTCCGTGTTCAACCACGCGCGCCGCGAATGGGGGATCCACATCGAGAACCCTATACCTCACGTGAAGCGACCCGAGAAGGCGCGGTCACGCGATCGACGACTTTCTGCTGAGGAAGAGAAATATCTGTTCGCGGCTTTTCAGGAATGCGAGCGCCGGGACGACGGAACGCTCGGTTCCGGATCGCGGAATCCGTGGCTCGCCCCCGTTGCGGGGCTCGCGATTGAGACCGCCATGCGGCGGGGCGAGTTGCTAGCGCTGCGTTGGGAACATGTCGATCTTGAGAAGTGCACAGCCCATCTCCCTGATACGAAGAATGGCGACGCGCGAACGGTTCCGTTGTCGACGACGGCGGTTGCGTTGCTGGGGAGGCTTCGGCCCCACGCCAGGGACGAAAGAGTCTTCCCCACGACTCCCGCGGCATTCCAGAAAGGGTTCTGGAGGGCTGTAGAACGCGGGCGCGAGCAATACCTGAAGGACCGGGCTGCCGCTGGGCAGAGGCCCGACGAGTCATTTCTAGTCGACGTCCACTTCCACGACATGCGGCACGAGGCCGCATCCCGTCTGGCGGATAAGCTGTCGAACGTTTTGGAGCTGTCTGCTGTCACGGGGCACCGGGACCTGCGAATGCTAAAACGGTACTACCACCCTCGTGCTGAGGACATAGCAAAAAAGCTTGGTTAGGTACCGGAGCCGAAGCGATGAGAGGGAGCCGCACCCCCAAAACCCGTCTGCCGGACGCCATCGCAATGCGCTTCGAGCAAGCGTGTGCCGCATCGCCGCTGGCCGGAACAAAACTGCAGCGGCTGACAGCTGCATATCACTGGTTCATGGATTGCCGCTTAGGCGATCGAAATTTCGAAACGGAACTGTCATCCGCAGACAACTGTGTATACATGGAGAAGCTGTCAGAGATGCTAGTTGCGTATCTGTTGATGCGCGCCGGTTTCACGGTCGTCCAAGGGGTCACTCAATCTGTGCAAAATGGTTGTCTCGCTAGACTGGGTGCCCCTGATTTCTGGGTTACGAAAGGTGACGTCCGCGCCTGGGTGGAAGTCGTCACCCCTCGACCAGCTTTCGTAGGCTCGTTCTACTTGGAGCAGATTCAGCACGACGACAGCGGCATGCTTCCAGTTCCCTGGAACCGCATACTGCTCCGCTGGACTAGTGCCATCAAAGAGAAGCGCGAAAAGCTAGACCGATACCACCTTAAAGGAGTCGTGAGACCAGGTGACATCTACATCGTTGCCGTTAACGGACGAAACCTTCGTGGTGCGTCACCGATAGGATTCACCGGAGAAAGTGGCAAACCATTCGTCGTTGAAGCGACCATCGGTGCTGGCCCGCCCTTTATTGGATTTGTTCCACTGGATAATGGCCGCCTATGGCCCGAGCTCAAATGGTCGGTTCGGCGCGAGGCCAGAAGTGTAAGTGGTTCTAGCGTACCGCTTGTTCCCTTCCTCGACCCAGCCCACGCAGATTTGAGTGCCGTCTGGGGCATGGATGTTGACGAAGACGAATTGTTGCTTAACCCGCCGGTGGGATCTGCAGAGCGAGGATACTTCGCGTCAGCAGTGGTCCTGAATCATCTCGCTAATGCACCGATGCCCGCAGGCCTCCTTCCAGCCTTTGAGGATTGGATGTATAGCGTAGGGGAGGAAGCACCCGCTCTCATAGGTTCCTCGCGGATCCCATTCCGTCCAACTACCCCGGGCAGGAAGCGCACCGACGGTAAGCACTCCAGCTGAACCAAGCGCGTCACGCGACCGAGTGGTCGAATGGTGTTGGAAGCGTTGCCCCCAACTGAGCCTTAGTTCATGCCTCGACGCGCTGGAGCCGCTAGAAGGTTCGCGCGCGGTAGACAGCGATGGCGGCTGCTCATGACCACTCGGCGTAGATGATGTGCGCTTATGGCCTCGTTTACGGGGGACTCCGTAGCCTGCCTCCCAATATCGACGCCGCGCTCGGTCTCGAATGGCAGGATGTTCACGCGATCAGCGGGTTTTTCGGAACGGTGTGGTTGAGCCCTTCACCCGATCGCCTAAGTGGTCTTTCTGCAGCACGTGCAACATCCGTTGGAAGGAAGCCACTGCCAGTGGGCTCGATACCGTGGGCCCACACAAAATCGTGTCGATGCAGTCATCCAGCCTGAAATTGTCGCTAATAACCCCTGCCATCGGCTCAAGTCGAAGTTTCAGTTTCGGCTCGATACCGAAAGTGCCGTGATGATAGCCAAACATCGACCTAAGAAGTCCTTTTGGATCGTTCTCCGGCAGGTAGGCCAATCGCCACTCGTGCTCCTCTTCAAACCCTCGATGCTTTGTAAAAATGGCGAATGATTTGAGTCGCCAGATGAAGTGGTAGACAGCTGTGGAGAGGTCCGCAAACGTCTTCGCATGCCTGTCGATCAGTCCCGCAAGTTGCAAGACCTTGGCTCTGACCCACTTTTCCCGCTGTCCGTCAGTGATGTATTCAACGCGCGCTAAAATGAGCGGAGGACCGTCATCTTCAACTGCATCAAATTTTTGGGTGTCTATGATGAGCGCTGCGCCACTTCCCTCTGCCGAGTAAGCCCGCCACATCGACAGCCGTCCGTCGGGAACGGTCGCGTCATGCAACGAAAAACAGGCAATGTAGGTGTCCAACGCATATGTGTTGCTGAACTTCTCGAACAGCTCGCTAAATGCACTGGTGAGATAAAGATGGTTCTCTACACTCTTGCATGACGACTTCAGCTCGGCGCTTTCGTAAAAGAGGCGCGCGCCTAGATTCAGCCCAGCGCGCATTTCTTGGTGGTCGTTCATGTAAAGCGGATTGGAAAGCCACAATTGGCCTCCAGTCAGGATGGATTCCAGCGTCTGCAGCGTTGTGTAATGGGCAAGCTTTGGCCGGACCGCAGGATAATTGTTCGTTTGGTCAAAGTCTTCCCAAAGCACGCCGAGCGCAGTTTCGAACGCCGAATCCTCGCTTGCTGGGTCTTTGATCAGCAGAGGCTGATCGTTGCCGGGTTGAGTGATCAAAGGTTGTGCTCCAGCATCATGCCGGTATGGTCGCGCAACGCACGGAGTATGCCCGGGCAACGTGCCTCCATTTCTCCGCTAACGAATTCCTGAATGCCAGGAGCAACCCAAGTATCTGAATCCGCGTCCGGCGCCATGTCCATTTCTAGAGCATCCCTGTAGTCGCTCGACAGCATGTAATGTGGGCAGATGCAGAACAAATAACCCAAATGTAAGATCACCACGTCACGAACGTCTGTCCCTAGCTGTGTCGTCCAGGCTGTGCGCTTCTTGTGGTGAATTCGTCCGTCGTTCAAAAGCACAAGGCTGAAGAAGTTGTGGTGAGAATGATCATTACAGCGATCCCTCAACGCCTTTTTGTCGATGGTCGCAAGCGCTGGACGCACCGGCGCGAGTTCCTCAGCCTGACTCACGAGGGAGGTAATGACCCGAGTGGATGGAAGCCGCTTCTTTCCCGTTAGCCAATCATCGATTTGTTCGACGGGGGGCTTGAACGGCTCGCGGTTTCGTTCGAGATAAAGGGTGACGTAAACGCTGATGGTGCCAGCGTCGTCGAGCTTTCTGGCGAGCGCGTAGGCATCGTTGATGCTACCCATCTCAACGAGGGTGGCCATCGACTTCAGCGTTGAAGCCATTGAAGCAAGAACATAGGCATCGATATTAACAATTGCGCGCGTCCCCATAGAGATGAATGAGAAGACGCTGGTGCTGATGTCATCATACAGTTCGGCGTATTCCCTCAGTCCTAACGCGACCGATGCGGCTTTCTCGTTATCCATACGTCCTTTGCCTTACCTGCTCTGCTGTCGGCAGTGCGCTCATCTTCATCGCTCCTGGTCGTCCATCTGGCGCGGACTAAATCTTCTGTGGCAACGGTCGTCCCCAGGCGGGAATTTGTGACGGACACACAGTGTCTGCCCGGTGGTTGGTCAGTGGGTACATGGTGTCAGCATGTAGCCGCGTTAGCGGACACATGGTGTGATCTTAGTGTACGCACGGTGGCGCGTCCGGGTCGTGCGGGGGGCATTCTGCACCTCTGCCATCCATCGGGCTCAGCACTCATCGCGCGCCACTCGCAACGAAGGCACGACACGTGCAATGTCTGCTGTGGATAAGCCTGTGGACCGCCGAGCTTATCCACGAAGAACTGCTAATCGGCCTTGCCGATTATAACTCACTGAAATAATTAAACTATTAGCACATCATCGTGAATTCGTCCGCGTAGATCTGCTAACGGTCAACGTAGAAATGCTAATCGTAAAGAGTGCAAAACATAGCCGGGAGAGCGCTCCAGGACGGGGCAATTAGCGTTTCATCGTGGTCGCCCCAAGTAGCTTTACAAGTAACTAATCTAAAAGCTCTAGTAGTAGTTGGTCCCGAAATTCTGTGGATAACTCTGCGTGGTGCCCAACCTGCGCGCAGAATCGGAGTGGAGCAGAAGCCAATCTCGTTCGTTTGCTCGCAGTTCGATGGATAGTTTCGGCCGCGGCACAGCCAACGCGGAGGTAAGGCGGGTTTTGCGGGGAAGGCGATGAGGTTCCGGAGCGTCGAGGCTCAAGAAAGCGCTGATCGGGCCTCACACGCGACGTTTGGCAGAAGCGTCGCCGTCCTTCACCCGAACGGCGGCTCGGACTCAGCGGGCCGCTGACAGCGGCGTTGAGCCGTCCATCAAGATCGGGGGCGGGCGACAGCGCAGCTGTCGCGTGGTCGCGATCCGCCCGAAGGGCAGCCCCGGCCGTTACGTTACGTTACGGTAACGTAACGTAACCACGCGGCGTATCGTGATGTGCGCTACTCGGCATACACTTAAGTATGGATTGCGCATCGATTACGACCAGTGTGCTCGGGCTTCGCCATCCCGACGGCACCGGCATTTCGCCCGTGCGGATGGCCGACGCCCTGGGTATGACCTTGGCTGATCTAGCCGATGGTGCAAATGTTCCACTGAACGTGGCGACTGTGGATCCTCGCTTTGCTCTTCTGCAGGCCCACTTACACGACCTAGTGGAAGCGCTCGCCGCCGCCGCTGTCGTCAACGGCGATGTCCAAAAAGCGGCTTTGTGGCTGCGCCAAGCGCCCATTCCGGCGCTGCGCAATCTAACGGGATACCAGCTCGTATGTGCCGGACGGAAAGATGACGTCGTGGCCTACCTGGAATCCATTGAGGCTGGCTTCGTCGGTTGATCAACCCGGCGGGCAGCTTTTAGTCAGCTAATGAGTCATGACCCTGGTATTGGGCCGCAAAGCTGCTGGCAGCCTAAGCGTTGGACACAGCAGCGACTGGCTGAAGATAAATGTTGACTCTGAGCGACATAGTGTCTAGCCTTAGCGACGTCCGATCATGAGCGTGCTGGCAATATCGTGGGTATGCACATGACCCGTGGGGCGAAAGCTCCGACACCCAGTCGAGGCGCCGTCAGGGCCCGTCCGATCGATCGATCGTGAGGGTCGTGGTCCGCCGGGACTGAGACCGCCTCCGGAAGGTGGCGGGGTGTGGCTTGGGGGGACAGAGACGGCGAACGCGTAAGCCATGGGTTTGGTTAACAACGGAAGCGTCACCGAGAGCGCGTTGCTCAAGGGGCGTGTTAACCAAGGATCACAAACATGGCTCAAAAAAGTAAGTTGAATGATCGGACTTCGCCCGTCTTGGAAGGGACGCAAAAACGTAGCTGGTGGCGCAAGCTTCCCAATTTCGTTTTTTGGGTTGTGAAGCTCATTGATGCGGTGACAAAACTGTTCGTTGCGGGCACGAAGTTGTGGCCGGCAGTGAAAGGTTTGATTGCCGCTATCGGGAGCTCGACCTTCTAACCCCTAAGTAAACATCCCATGACGAGGATTCAACTATGACGAACAACCTAGGGCGCGCGCTAAAGCTAGTGCGGTCATTTCACGACATCACACAAGCGCAAGCGGCTGAGTCCCTCGGAATCTCGCGCTCGTACCTATCTGAGCTCGAAGCCGGTCACAAAACGCCGAGCCTCGATCTGCTCGAAGGTTTCAGCAAGCAGTTCGAGATCCCCGTTAGTTCGCTCCTCATCGTCTCGGAAAGCTTCGATAATAAGTCGCTTGCTGGGCGCGTGAAGAAGTCGGCAGCCGACAAGGCGCTCAAGTTCCTAGAGTGGATCGACGCCAAGCGCGCCGCCTGACGCATGACCTCTTATAGCTTGGAGCAATCGCCCCTTTATCGTTTGAACAGCAAACGTAAGCTAGCCGACCTTCTTGGATGTACTTTTTCTGACCTGAAAAAGGCTGCGCGCTCCAAGCAGTACCAGTGCTTCGACACTCAAGATAAATACGATTCTCGGCACAAGGATCTGCAGCACAAGGCGCGCAAGGTAGAGGCTCCGAAGGGTGAGCTGGAAGTGATTCAACGGAGACTCGCCGTACTCCTGAGCCGAATTGAGACTCCTGATTACCTTCAATCTGCAACGCGCGGTCGCTCTTACCGGACTAACGCTGAGCGTCACGAATTCGGACGCGCGGTGGGCCGCATCGACATTCGGAAGTTCTATCCGAGCGTGAAGGCCGGCAGGGTCGGTGTTTTTTTTACGGAAACGCTCAAATGCGGTCGTGACATCGCGTATTGGCTTACGGAATTGACGTGCCTGGAAGGGCGACTTCCGACGGGCAGTGCCATCAGTCCGTACATCTCATATTGGGCGTGCAAGCCGATGTTTGATGAACTACACGAGGTTGCTGTCGCTCGCGAACTGCGTTTGACCGTGTACGTGGACGATATTGTCGTCTCGGGTTCACGCGGCGTTGGTGGCTTCATTGCATTGGGCAAGGCGATCGTCGCGAAACACGGATTTTTTGCCCACAAGCTTGCTGTTTACCGCCCCGGCCAGGACTTCGTCGTCACTGGCGTCAGGCAGTGTCGGGCTGGTATGAGCCTTCCACACCCGCGCTTCAGGCGTATACGCGCGCTCACCGATGAGCTGCGTCGGGCAAAAACACCTGCTCGCAAGGCGCTTTTTCTTCGAGCGCTCGTCGGTCAGTACCGTGAGGCGAGTGAGTTGTTGCCAGTGGCTAAAGAGCGTGCTCGGCACTTCGATGCCGTGCTCACCGCGTTAGGTGCTCCGGGTGTCACCGAGCGCGCAAAGCGTCGGAGGAACCATCGGCTTGTACGATCCAAGATTCAGGCTCGGCTGCTAAGGAAGGTACTACTGCCGGTCGCCGCGCGCAGTTCCGGCTAACGCACGCGCTTTCCGTGCATCGGCGGAGACGCGATGGGCTCGGGGTTACAGTACGCAACGGACGATCGTCGGGTGGAGATATGGCAGCACTGGGTACAGCTAACGAGGCGCTATATGCCCTTGCCGTGATGTCAGGGGTGCTGAGGTATTGCCCGAAGCACGAGGCGTACTACAAAGGGGAGGCGGCGCTTGAAGACGCCATGCCCGTGTACTACAGGCACCTGGAAGAGGTGCGCGCGTTCTTCGGCTCGCCAGTGGCGTTCCACACGGCACTGAAGCACGCGCGGTCGATGCACCCTGAGCAATATTGCCGACGGTGCACTGACGCGGTGGGCTTCAATTAGACATCTGACAAATATGGTCCAGGCCACTAGCCTGGTCGAAGGCAAGGGTGCCCCAACTTTGGACACCCTGGCCCGCCGCGCAACGACGTGCTACTTCTTCCGACAAATAGTGGAGTTCGGAAAATCTCGGCACTGTTCCGCCGCCAGTTCGGACGCGCGCGTGCGCGCCTCTTCCCACCGCTCATACGGCGGTCTCAGATCCTCGCGATGCCACAGGCCCACGGCCAGGCCGGCAACAGTGCCCACGACCAACCCAGTGCGAATGAAGGCCAGCGCGACCTTTGGTGTAAGGGTTTCCATCGCCCTGTGGTCGGCGACGTGGGGTTCTACATACTCGATCCACTCTCCCATATCGATTCTCCTTATGCGTGGTCGGCTTCGAATTCAACAATTGTCTCCGCCTGGTCGCGGGCAGCCATTTTTGGGGGATAGAGGGGTGTGACACTGAGCACCTCGGCCACGCCGTAATCGCCGAGGTTACCGATGAAGAGGCATTCGTTGGCACTCAACTGGCGCATATCTGCAGCCTCGAACAAGTTCCGCCACGTCTTGGACAAGCTGGCTCCACGGGATTCCGATTCCGACCACGACTTGGATCCAGGGGCGTTACCAGGAGCGGCCGAATAGTTGTTCGAGAGGCTCTCACCCTTGTTGGTGCTCTGCAGTTTCATTTTTCCTTGGCCGAGCACCTTCTGGACGTTGTTGACGGTCGCCTCGTCCTCGGTGCGGAAGATGAGCCGCTGACGAAAGTTTTGCAGAATGGCATTGGCAGCCTGATTGTTACCCTTCAGCGCCTGGATCAGGCTAGATACGCCCTGCATCGAGATGACGCCGACGGTGCCTGTGCTCCGGCTCTTGTCCCAGAAATCGGTATCGCTGATCGGATCGATGATCGCTTGGTATTCGTCGCAAATGAACGCGACTGCCCGCTCTTGGTCCCACTCAGGACGGGTGGTGCGCTCGCGCATCATGTTCATGAAGCGCAGCTTGAGAATGAGGTAAGCGAAGCGGGCACCGGCCTGGCCATATTTGGTCATGGGAAGCTTGACCAGGAAGACATCGCCGTCGTTAATCAGCGCGGTCATATCCGCTTCGCCATGCTCACTGCCGGCACTGAACGCATCGGCTAGATCCGGGTGCGTAAAGGGCGAAAGCACCTGACTGATCGTGGCATTCATGTTTGACTTCAGTTTCTCGTCGCGGGTGTCCCATTGCTGGACGAGGAAGGACTGCGTTTGCTGGAAGAAGCGCTGATCCCGATCGCTGAGGTTGGCGACGTCCTGGGCCACCTGGGCGAGCATGTCGCCGCGCGCCTGGTCGTTGAAAACGACCTCGTATAGGCCTGCGAGCGAATAGTCACCCTTAGCCAGGCGGATCAGATGGAGGCAATGCCTCGACATCTCTGTCGCCGAATCCACCCAAAACGCCGAATCGCCGTCACCCTGACCTTGGGCCAGAAAGCAGCTTTTCAGATAGCTCGAAGCCAGCTCAGGGGTGCAACCCCTGAACAAATTAAGAGTCATCCCACCATCTCCAACCACTTTATAGCTGCGCCCCGCCTTGGCGGAGATCGCTTTCACGGCGTGCTCGAAGTCGGTCTTGATGTCGAATATGAGTGCGCCAGTGTCCTGCCGGAGGATCTGTTTCAGTAGCGGGTTAATGGCGCGGGTCGTTTTGCCGCTACCAATGCCACCGAAGATGATGAGGTTCTTACATGCATCTTCACGATTGAGATGGACCTCATGGCCCGCGAGAATGCCGTTTGCGTAGCCACGCTCGTTCCGCAGGAATCCGGACGACGTGCCCAATACGAGACCTGAGAAGGGCACCTCGAAGGGGTCGGTGGCCGGTGCATTCTCAGCCGCTTCTGCTGCCTCCTTTCGCGCAGCATCCTCGGCCGACTCCATCAGGCGAACAGTCTGGTTGATGCGGTTGTGTCGAATCCTGGTGTAGAGCAGACCACCCACGACCGCCACCGGCAATGCCCACCAAAACGCATAGCCGAACCGTCCCATCGCCCCCGGCAACTGGTTCCAAAATGGCCACAAACCCAACGCCATTCCTGGCCACGCCCCGAGAAAGAACACGACGGTCCGGTTGCCTAGGCTTTGCAAATGGAGCGTGCTGCCACGCCCCGTATTGATGTCGAAAACAGCCACGATGTTCCCCTTCGAATGGGTGGAGTTAGGCGCCCTGAGGTGCTCGGGTGTCGGTAGAGCGAGCCTTTGATTTGCCCTTCAGCGCGGCTTTGAGCGTGCTCAAACTGACTTGCACGTTGCCCCTTTTGAACTGCTCGACGATCTCTTCCAGGGTGTAGCCCTTAGCCTGCGCCGCCGAGATCTTTGACTTCAGTTGTTTGACCAGCTCAGTCGTTGAAAGCGGGCGCTCACTCTCCGGCTTTTCGGGCAGGGCATCAAATAGGCTTTCCATTGCCGCTTTGGCTTGCTGTGAATAACTGCGTGGACGTCCCGCCATGATTACATCTCAATAGTTGGTGTGGTTCCGGATTCTAGCCAAATCATTAGCGCATTCAAGCGATATTGCTGGTTTATATCCATATACTTTTATCGTTAACAATCAACTAACTAGTTGGTGTCAAGATGGTGGTTACTTGTCGTCATGTGGGCATAAATATAATGCCCTCATTAGCCATTTATTGGTGTCCTTATAAACCCTTCTATTGCTATCCTTGTTCCGTCCCGTATCCAACGTAGAGGCGTGGACAAGGTAGGGTTTGTCTTACCGCCGCTGACGCGTCGTTAATCCACCGGGCCTGCTCCACTCGTTGCACTCGTTTCTCAGACCCTAACCACCTTGCTCAGGGCTACGCCCCGAGACCCCGCCGCTGTGCGGCCACAGGAGCCACGCGCCATGTCCTCATCCGAAAGCCGTAAGCGGACACGCGTGCTCAACCTGCGATGTTTCCCAGGCGAGGGCACCGAGATCCAGGCGCGTGCCCAGGACGCCGGGTTGACCACATCGGAATTCCTACGTTGCTCGGCACTCAGTCGGCGCATTAGGAATCAAACAGACCGAAACGTGGTCAACGAGCTGCGTCGTCTCGGTGGCCTTCAAAAGCACTTGTTCACCGAGAGCGGGGGCATCTTCAACGAGGAATACGCAGCGGTCCTGGACGAGATCAAGGCGGCCATCAAGCGGCTATCGCCCTGCATCGAGGAGGCTGACGATGCTGGCTAAAGTGCCTGGCAAACGCGGGGACGGCCGATCGAGCTTCTCAAGCCTGGCGAAATACATTGGCAACGAACGCGATCACATCGAGCCGGTGACTGGCGAGGTCACACGTCGTGACGTGTCGATGGAGACCAACTGTGTTTCCCTGGACACGGCATGGTCAGAGATGTGGGCGGTGTCAGGTCAGAATCCACGCGTCAAAGATCCCGTCTACCACGTCGTGTTGGCATGGCAGCCGGGTGAGGTGCCGACAGATAAGCAGGCCTTCGAAGCGGCCAGGGCGGCCATGAAAGCGGTGGGCATGGAGGGTCATCAATACGTGGCGGCCATGCACCGCGACCGTGAACACCACCACGTCCACCTGATGGTCAACCGGGTGGATCCGGAGACCTATCGTGCGGTGTATCCCGATCGCGATTACTTCAAGCTTGATCAGTGCATGCGCGAGGTCGAACTTGCCCAAGAATGGCGTCACAGCGTGGGGCCCTACGCCGTGCACGAACGTGACCGGAAGAAGGTGGTGGACTGGGCCAAGTCCAGCGCGCAGGAATGGCGGCAAGAGAAGGTGGATCGGCGAGTCGAAAAAACCCCTACCAAGGCTCGGCAGATGGAGGCCATGACTGGCAACGAATCGCTGGCCACCTACGCCCAGGGCGAGCCGAAGAAGGCGGCTCTACATGCGCTGAAGGCTCCCGGCGCCGACTGGCAGCGATTTCACGCGTCTCTGGCCGAGCATGGCCTAGGGATTCAGCCCAAGGGACAGGGCTTTGCCATTCACTCGCTTGGCGACCCGCAACAGACACCGATCAAAGCATCCACGATGGCCCAGGAGCTGGGCGCGGGAAAGCTGCAGAAACAGCTCGGTCCCTTCCAGGAACGGGCGCCAGAGCGCGTGGCGAACCCGCCGAAGATCACCTACAACGAGAATCGGCCGAAACGGGATCTCGCGCAGCGTGAGGACCTTCGGGAACAGCGTGCCCAGGAACGGCTGGACCTGCGCGATCGATACCGCAGCTACGCAGCAGAGTGGCGGGAGGCGAAGAGCCCGGCCAGGGTGGCCATGTACGAGCAACAACGTGCGGAGCGAGCGGAACTAATAGACCGGCATCGGTCCACCCGCGACATCGTTCGCCGCAGCGGCTTGCCCTCTGTCGAGAAGAAGGCGCTTTACTCGGTGGCGGCCTTGAACGCTGCAAGTGAACGAGAGGCGCTGAACGACGCGATCAAGATGCAACGCGAGGCATTCCGCAGCGAGCGCCCGAACAGCTATCGAGATTGGACGGTGGGGCGAGCCCAGGAAGGCGACCGGGCGGCGATCTCGCAGGTACGTGGATGGGCGTATACGGACAAGCGGGACGCGAACCTGATGCGGCGGGAGGAGGCCGCAGGAAAGCGTGGCCCCCACCTGGGCACTGAGAGTTCCCAGGATCTCGATCCGGCCAAGCCACGGCGCATCACCGAGCGTGTCAGCTGGTCGGTGGATAGGAAGACCGGCGCCGTCGATTACCAGGTGGACCGGAAGGCGGCGTTCCGTGATCAGGGACCTCGCCTGGCGTTCAATGGTGACAGCGCCCGAAACCACGATGCCATCGAGATGGGGCTGCGCCTGGCGTCGGAGAAGTTCGGCAAGATCAAGGTCTACGGGAACGACGACGCGTTTGCCGATGTAACGCTAATGGTCGCCGTCGAACGCGACCTGGATGTGCGCTTCAGCGATCCTAAGCTGGAATCGCGCCGGCAAGAGATGGTCCAGGCCAAGCGCGATCAACTCTACGCCCAGGAACGCGCCACGGCCTCTCCAAGGAAGCCCGAGGTCGCCCTGCCGCCAATGACTGCGGCCCAGCGCGAAGCCGCGCTGAAGGCGCCCGAACCGACTATCAATCGGGAGTTGGTCGAGGCGGCAGCGGTTGAAAGAGTTGTGGCGGCGTATCGAACGCAGCAGGAACAGGTCCGCCAGGAGCAGCTTGGGCCACGTCCCGACCCGGAGGTGGGGGGCTTCATCGAGAAGATGCGGGCACGGAAGGCGGCGGATAAATGGGACCTCAACCATGTGGCTCACCAAGAGCAGCTGTCCATGCAGGTGGACGGCTACCGTGAAAAGATGCGTGGCGATGATCCCAAAGCCGTGGCATTCCGCGAAGATGCCTGGACGAAGGCGAAGAGCGCGCACGCCGTTATCCATGCCGAGTGGAGAAGTAACCAAGTGCGGGCAACCAGTGAGATCGCTGGTGATGCCGCTGCCGAACGTGCGGCCCGCGTGGCGAAGATCAAGGGTCTCGAATCGACGCGCACTCAACAGGAGGCTGAACGCGTCGTCGTGCAAGGTAACCTCAGCGATACGCAGCGAAAGAAGAACCCAGGCGATGCGTCTGCGTTCGACATTGACCTATAGCGGGAGTCGGTGATGGCAAAGAGTGCGGTGCTGGAAATCTGGGCAAAGATCCGAGGGACCGCTTTCGGCGAGTTCGCGCGGCTTGAACTGGCGGATCAGGAAAAGCGAGAGCGACAGATGGCTGCCATACGGTTGGTGGAGCATCAGCGACAGCAACAGGATCGCGAGCATGATAATACTCCCGAACCGACACTCGATCGCAACAGGTAGTCATGCGCGTTTTCCTCGACACTGAATACACCGACGAGACGCGACGGGAGCTGATTAGCGTTGGCCTCGTTTCGGAGGATGGCCGCCGGGAGATGTATCTCGAACGAAACGACTATCCCCGCCAGTGGTGCAGCCCGTTCGTTCTTGCCGAGGTGTTGCCGCACCTCGGTCATGATACGTTCGCCATCTGCACGCTGCCCGAGTTTCGCGAGCGGTTGCAGGTGTGGCTGCAGGAACTGCCGCGTGCGGTCCACTTTGCGTGCGACTCAATCGTCGATTTGAAGTTGGTGCGGGAGGTCTTGGGGGGAGCGCTTCCCCAGAATTTGGCCCCGCGCCACTATGACCTTCGACCACTGATCGACACGCCGGTCTACCATCGCGCCGTCGTGGCCTATCACGGCCATCCGCAGCGACCGTGGCATCACGCTCTACACGACGCACGTGCGCATAGGGTAGGTTGGCTGGCATGGAAGGCATCGGGGAGGTAGTTCGAGGCCTTTCCGAGCCTTCCGGGCCTCAAAGGCGCCGATTTCTAGCTACCTGGTTATCCTCAGCGCATGTGCGGACGTAATACGAACCGGGGTGTTCACGACTTAACTGTCTCCAAGTTGCAGGCGGCCGCGCGACGCGGCGACGTGTGGGCACGCGGCGCGTGGGTGTTTGCCTCACGGCCTGAGCTCGCGAAGCTCCTTTCTCGGCATAGCCGGGAATGGCACCCTGAAGCAGGTGCAACGCGCTGACGGCCCCGCCGTATGATTGACACTTTGCGCCGACAGGCCGGAAAGCGGTTGTCGTCAGTTCTTCCTGCCTCCATCCACCAATGCTTGTAAAGCCTTTTCCACGCTCAGAGAACCCGACACCTGGCTGGGCGGATATTCCTTAAAGGTGGCGAGGAATTGGCCCACGATGGTTGTCGCGGGCATCATGACCCACAGTTTTTCGCCCCACCACTGGCCATAGGAGGTCGATTCGCTCTGGTAACGTTCCCAGGGATCGACACGCAGGTTGGTCACAATCGGGACGTTGGTCGAATCCTCCTTGCCAGTGAACAGGTTTCCAACGATGGTCTTGAAGGTAATCTTCCACTGGTCATAACGTACGGCCATGAGGTCAGCGTTATCGCTGAAATAGAAAAATTCGCGGCGCGGACCCTTGGTGACGGCGCCTTCGAAGAAGGGCTTGAAGTCGTAGCCGTCGAGATGGTTCCTGAAGGTCTTACCGCCGGCCTCGTAGCCGTTCAGAAGCTTCTTCTTCAGGTCCGGCTCGCCAGCGGCGGCGATTAGCGTCGGCATCCAATCTTCGGCGGCCATGGTGTCGTTGATGATGACGCCTGGCTCGATGACTCCCGGCCAGCGCGCGAGCATAGGCACGCGGAAGCCCCCTTCGTACACTGTGCCTTTTTCTCCCCGGAACGGGTGGTTACCGCCATCCGGCCAGCTGAATATTTCGGCGCCGTTGTCGCTGGTAAAAAGCACGACCGTGTCGTTCGCGATGCCGAGTTCGTCCACCTTTGCAAGTAGCTGGCCCACGACCCAATCGAGCTCGGCCATCGCATCGGCAAACAGCCCGAAGCCTGTCTTACCGTCCCACTCCGTGGAAAGATGCGTCCAGGAGTGACACCGCGTGGAGTTGTGCCAAAGAAAGAATGGCTGGTCAGCTTTCACCGATCGGTCGATGAAGTCGCATGAGAGCTTCACGAGATGCGCATCGATGTCTTCCATGTTTACTTTGGCGGCGGCATCTATGCCTGGGCGAGGTGGCAATGGCCCGGCGTCCATGATCTTCTGCTTGCCGACGCGTCCCCAGCGCGGGTCCACTGTCGGGTCGTCCACGTCCGTCGCGAGGCTGTGGATAATGTTGCGCGGCCCGAACCTTTCTCGGAACTTCTCGTCCTTCGGATACTCCGCATCGTAAGGTTCCTCAAGCGCGTTGAGGTGATAGAGGATCCCATAGAACTCATCGAACCCGTGGACCGTGGGCAGGTATTCGTTGCGATCCCCCAGATGGTTCTTGCCAATCTGCGCCGTCGCATAGCCTAACGGCTTTAGAAATTCCGCAATCGTTGGATCGGAATCCTGGAGGCCTTGCTTGGCGGCGGGTAGACCGACCTTGAGCAGACCTGTTCGAAATGGCGTCTGCCCCGTGATGAATGCTGCTCGCCCGGCGGTGCAGGACTGCTGTCCGTAGTAGTCGGTGAATAGCGCACCTTCGCGCGCAAGTCGGTCTATGTTCGGGGTGCTGCCGCCCATCATTCCACGGTGGTAGGCGCTGATGTTCCAGATGCCTACATCGTCGGCCATGATCATGATGATGTTCGGCTTGCTTGAGGCGGTCATACGATGCTCCGGCTGTGCACGACAAACGTCGCGCATACACAGATAGCGTGATACGAAACGCACGAATCCACCACACGAAGTCTACGCGCCGGATTCTAAGTAGTTTTACGGCGCTAAGAGCAACAAATGAATGCGCGCTGCGCGAAGCCTGAAAACCCAGGGGCATCGCAGTCTCGTGATCTGAGGTGCTAGCGTTACACTGTCCACGAATCGCAGCCATACCAGGGCGACTGCGATGTAGATGCCACCGTAAGCAGCATAGGTACGACCTTGGTCTGCCGTCGCCGCGCCCGATCGGGACCGGCCCGCCAAGCGGTGCGGTCTACCGGTAGAACTACGTAGCGATCGATACGTGTTCCTTCGCTTGGGTAACCTCCGTAGAGGGGCAATGCTGACTCTTCTTGGCGGGATCAGTCGCTTGGGTGGGAATGTAAGCCATTCATTCAGCGACCTTCCTCGCCTGACGACCCTACCGCTGCCAAGTGCTCATCCGCACGTAATCGCAGGGAGGCTAGGACGCTGGCATGCTCATGCACCGGCTAAACATCGTGTGTGCGGGTTTTTTTTTGACCCATGCGCCCAGGTCACGTCCGAAATCGGCACCGGTGACGCTGAATCTACAGCCGTCATTCCTGTCTTGATTGCCGATCCCGCTCGCATGGAACCGATGTCGTATGTGCAGATGGAGACGCGCCATGGCCAACATTGCGCTAGGCAAAGCCTGCCTCGCGGTCGCCGTGACCGATGCGCTTCGGCACGTCGCCTCTGAACGGCGCACAGGCCTGCGCTTCTGCGTCGTCATGCTGGTACTGGGTGGCCTCGCAGGGGTCGCGCGTGGGCAAACCTGTGCTCCCGGTCCGGTATCGGTCAACGGCACCGCCTGCACGGTAACGCCGGGGTCGACCATCACCCTCGTCGCCCCGACCCAGAATGCGCTTTACGCCCTGAATCCAGGCGGCCGCATTACCGCCGACAGCGTCACCGTGCAGCTGGGTGCCGTAGCCAACGCGCGGGGAGTACGCGCCGAGGGCGGCGGAGTGATCAGCTTCAATGGGGGCGTGCTCTCGACGACGGGAACGGGCGCTAACGCGACCGGCCACGTCGGCCTCTACGCGCTGGGCGCAGGCAGTGAAATCACCGGCACCGGAGCGTCCATCACGGTCGGGCCCGCTACGGGCAACTCCGGCGGGAATATCGGTGTTCTGGCCGATGGCGGCCGCGTGACCCTGGCTTCATCCACGGTGACTACGCGCGGGGCCGGAACGGCTGGCGGTAACGTGGGCCTGAACGCGGTCAACTCCGGCGCCATCGCGTTCACGGGTGGCACCGTGGCGACGACCTCGACCAACTCTGCCGGGGTGCGTGCGCAATCGGGCGGCCAGGTGAACCTGAGCGGCGGTACGCTCGTGCAGACGTCCGGCCAGACCGTGCTGAACGCACCGCTCGGCAGTCATGGTCTGCACGCCACCGGAACCGGCAGCCTCATCCAGGGAACCGGTATCCAGATCGCCGTGTCCGGTCTGCGTAGCGATGGCGCACTGGCGGAAGGTGGCGGCGCGATCGAACTCACCAGCAGCGTCATCGGCACGACGGGAGCGGGTGCGACGGACACCAACCCGGCGGGCGCACTCGTGGTCGGGGGCGGAAGCACGCTGACCTTCAACGGCGTGGGTAGCTCGGTAACCACCAATGCATCACGAAACAACGGTCTCGACGCACGCGGTGCGGGAGCGGTGGCGCATGTGGCCGATGCCACGATGACCATCAGCGGCATACGTTCGCGCGCGCTGGCGGTCTTCGACGGCGCCGTGGTCGATGTCGCCCGGAGCAACCTGACCGCCGGCGGCGTATCGATGATGGCGGTCGAAGTCGGCGGAAGCGGTTCCAGCCTGGCGATGTCGGATAGCAGCATCACGGCGACGAACGCCACGGCCTATGGTCTTCGTACGCTGTCGGGCGCCACAGCGAACGTTACGAACGGCTCGATCACGACAGGCGGTGTGAATGCCGCTGGTATCGCCGTAGGCACATCGACAGTGACGGCCACCGGGGTCACCGTGCTGACCACCGGCAACGAAAACGCCATGGGCGCACTGGCGGACCTTGGCGGCACGGTCAACCTCATCGGAGGATCGGTGACGACGACCGGCAACGCAGGGACCGGTGCGCGTCTGGGCAGCTACCCTCATGCACTGACGGCAAGGAATCCCGGCGGCACGCTGATCAGCAATGGCACGACGATCCTGACCACGGGCACGAGCGCCATGGGTGGCGTTTCCGATGATGGCGGCAGCATGTTCCTTACGGGCAACCACATCGAGACCCGTGGCGACAATTCCCTCGGGCTGTATTCCACCGTCGAACAGGCCGGCCCCCAGTTTCCCGCCGCGGTGACCGGTACCCAGCTCACAATCGAAACCTCGGGTATCCGCGCGTACGGTGCGCAGGCGCAGCAGCATTTCCTCGAGGCGCCGTCCACGATGACGCTGACCGATACCTCGATCACAACCCATGGCGGCGACGCCGTCGGCCTTCGCGCGATCACCGCGGGCACGGTAGTCGCCAGTAACTCGACCGTGGCTACCGAGGGCTCAGCTGCACATGGCGCGCTGGCCAGAAGCAACCCCAGCTCGGTCACATTGAACGACACCATCCTCGCGCCCGTCGGGGCACAGTCGCATGGCGCGGTCGCGGAAACCGGCGGGCGCATCGCAGGTACCAGGGCGACGCTCAAACCGACGGGCTCCGTGTCTTCCGCACTGTTTGCCGTCGGCGATGCGACCGGCGTACCCACGGCAGCCTTCACCGATAGCACGCTGAGCAATGTCAGTGGCGCGACCATCGGCATCGCCGGGCCTGCCGACGTCTCGCTCACGGGTACCAGCGTGTCGGGCAGCGGATTGTGGCTGCACGTCGGCACGATCACGGATTTTCCGTTGCTGAGCTCGATCGCGTCCGAACCGCCGCTGACCATGCCGCCTTTCGACCTCGACGATCCCGACGCGCCGTTTCCTCCCGTTTCCTTTCCCAACGTCGGCGCGCCCATCGCCACGCCCGGGCTGGGCAATGTGCAGGCCAGCGGCGCCACGTTGACGGGCGCGGCGCTCACGGAGCTCGGGAGCGTGTCCAATGTCACGTTGCGGGATAACAGCTTGTGGAACCTGACGGGGGATTCGAACCTCACGAGCCTGGTGAACGATCCGAGCCGGATCATGTTCTCCGCTCCCGTCAACGGCGTGTTCAAGACGCTCACGGTCGTCAATTACGTGGGCGAGGGGCAAAGCGTGATCGGATTGAATACGGTGGTGGCGGGTGATGGCTCGCCATCGGACAAGCTCGTGATCGATGGTGGTTCGGCCACGGGGCAATCGCGACTGGCCATCACCAATGTCGGTGGCGGTGGCGCGCTGACGTGGGCCAACGGCATCCTCGTCGTCGATGCGATCAACTCCGGTACAACGGTACCGACGGCATTCACGCTCGCAAGTACGGTCGCCGCGGGGCCGTATACGTACACCCTTGCGCGCGGCAGCCGCGACGCGAGCAACGCCGAAGCCTGGTACCTGCGCTCGACAGTCGATTGTCCCGGCGGCCCTTCGCCGCCGTGTCCAACGCCTCCTCCCGTGCCGCCGCCTCCGCCGCCCGGGCCGCCCGGACCGGAACCACCTGGTCCGCCGGTACCGCCAGTTCCACCGGTACCGACGCCGGTACCGGTTCCCAATTACCGCGCGGAAGTGTCGCTGTACACGGCGCTGCCTGCGTTGGCGCTTCGTTATGGCTGGGCGACGCTGGGCAACCTGCACGAACGCGTGGGCGAGGAAGAGCAACTGCGCGACCGTGGCGATCTGCGTGAAGACGACACCTTCAACGGATCCTGGGTACGCGTCATCGGCGAATCCGGCGATGTCGACGGCGATCGGCGCGGTATTTATGCCGGCGGTCCGCACTACGACTACGACATTCGCGCCATCCAACTGGGCCTGGATGTGTATGCGGAAGAGCAGGACAACGCCCAGCGCGATCACGCCGGGCTCTATCTGGGTTATGGACGGATCACCAGCGACGTGACGCACTACGACGGTACGAAAGCCGGCCGCGACGAAGCGAAAGGTCCCTCGCTCGGGCTGTATTGGACGCATTACTGGGACGAGGGCGAGTACCTGGATGCCGTTTGGCAGGGCACCTGGACCAAAGCGACATCGCGATCCGTGAATTCGTTCGATCTGGAGCATCGCGGATTCGGCTGGGCGGGTTCGCTGGAGGGCGGATATCCGTTCCACAAGGACACGCAGGTCTTCGAGCCGCAGGCGCAAGTCGTCTACCAGCGCATCAACGACGGCGACAGCCGCGACGGCGCGGCCATGGTCCGCTACCGCGATACGACATCGCTCGCCGGACGGCTGGGTTTCCGCTGGGCCAATACCTGGACCCTGGAGCCGACGAACGAGGGTGTCCGTCGCTTGTTCACGGGCTGGCTTCGCCTGAACCTGTGGCGTGAATTCAAGGGCAGGCCGGTCACCGAGTTCTCCTCGGCCGAAGGCTACGTACCCTTCAAGGCGAACATGCGCGGCTCATGGTGGCAACTCAACGGCGGCATGACCTGGCAGCTCAACCGCGAGACATCCTTCTACGCCAACCTCGGCTACCAGCGCGGCTTTGGCCGCAGCTTCGATGCCTGGGACGGGAAGCTGGGATTCCGTTGGAACTGGTGATGGTTTATGGAAACGCTCAAGCACGAGGCGACGACTAGCTTCAGCTGACGATCGATGCCCATGCCCGCAAGGTAGGTCGATCTATGAGTCATCACGTCTAGTAGGGCGGACTTGCGGTCCTCAAGGAGCGGCAAGGTATCGCTGGTGACGGTGCCGCCCATTAAGGTGATGACGGCGCCATTTTCGGCGCGCGCGTGGGTGCAGGGGACTAACAACGTCCCTCTTGCTTGCCTCGCATGCAGCGAAGCTCACCCGAGCGAAATATCGCTTTGTCCTGATTCGCCATACCCGAAAGCTTCATGGGGTTCTCCAAGTGCAACGGCTGCTCCGCGCCGGCCGGGGGGTGTGGGCGCAGCCTAACAACATCGCATCGGGTGGTGGTGCAAAGACGAAAGGGTCGATAACCTCAGCTCAATTGAGTATCGGGTGCAGATATGCCAAATCGGCCGCCTCCTCATCTTCCTCCTGGGTCGTGGCGCCCTAGAGAGTACGTTTGCCGCGTTCTCCTGTGGTCAGTCGATCAGTTCGAAGGGCTAAACCTTCCCGTGCTGCGGCGCTCATCGCAGGGGCCGCTCTATACGCTCTATCACGCAAAGGAGGCCGCGAAAAAGGTGGGACTTTCGTATCCCGCATTCATCTCACGCCGACCTCTCGGCTATGGTCAGTGAGGCCACCAGGTGAAAAATGTGGCCATGTCCGAAATCGATACGACCGGGTCGTTGGGAATCCTCATGACGGCTGCCCGGCTTTTGCAACCGGTGGGTAGTGAGAGCGGGGCATTACGCGCCTTGATCGACTTCCTTCTTTCCCCCATTGCCGCACTGGATGAAGCCACGGTGGGCCTGACATCGGAGGTTCGAGGAGTGCTTGCCGACGCGGTTCCGGACGGAGCACCGATTCCCGGCGAAGCCAACCAAGCCGCAACGCGGGCGTTGCTCATTTTTGCGGAAGCGGTTGCGCTTTTTGGAAGCCAGTCCGCCGCATATGCGTGGTGGACGACCCCGGTCAGTTGGAAGGATTGCGCAGCTTTTTGCCCCCGGGCGCGAGCGTGCGGGATGCGGCGGATGCGGCGGACCTGGCTGCCAGGATTCGGCGCACTGCTCATGGGATCTACTAAAGGCGGTAGTGCACGGGCTTCGAGTCATGGCTAAGCCCTTTCTGCGGCCCTTGGCCCCAGGTGGCAATCACCTACACTGGCTGCTCATCCATGAGCACCTCGGCGCGGGATGAAACTGGGCGATCGCCTGGCGTTAGCAGATTGACGGGGACGCCGGCCAAGGATTCCAGCTCAACCTGCAATCGGGATAGGCCGAGCTAGGGCCCCAAAGAAGGGGCTTTCGCCTCTTCAGCTAGTCGTCTTCGGTCAGGACCACCGCTGCGTCGTGGACGCGAGCCAGCCACCCTGGGCCAACGCGATCAATGGCCTCGGCCATCGTGTAGCCCATATCAGCGAGCCAATCAGCGCGGTTCAGGACGAGGGCGGTGACAAGCTTTTCGCCCGTAGAAAGCGCATTGAAACCGCCATTTCGGGCGTCCCTGGATTTGCCAACGATTTGTTCGAGCACGTGGTCAGGCATAGGTGTCCTCGGGTGGTTCAGGGAAGGAAAGGCCCGCGCAAGCCGCTTGTTCGGCCGCCGATCAACCTACGTCGAGTGGGAGGAAGCTTCCGCACGATCGTGGAAGGTCGAGCCAGGGGATGAATTGGGCCCACCAGGCGCCCAACTCACTGGGCTCGCCACCATCCACGCCTTTCCGCACGCAGCTATGGTGGACCAGCCGGTTACCGTTCCAAGCCCCACTGAGCGTTCCCTGGATCTGCACCGGCCCTGTGTGCGACGCATGCCCTACCTTCATCTCAAGAACGGGCAGCCAATGCGTTTGCGGCTCGAATTGAAGAGTTGCTTCCGTATAGAGCCCGTCACCGATCCAACGCCCCGATATGAAGGACCATGGGCCATCAGCGAGAGGCAGCATCTCCTCTCTTATCCAGCGGTCGATGGATGTCCGCGCTCGCAGCCAGCGCTGCATAGCGATGCCATCGCGCCGCATTTCGTCCTGCAGAAGGGCGATCTGGCGCGCCGCGAGTCGCCGAGACTGCAGATAGGTGTCGGGCAGAGGATGGACATCGAACCGCTCACGCTCGAAGCGCTGGCCAGCAATGGCTATTAGCGTTTCATCGTGCGGGATCGAACGAAGGGAACCGCCTTCATTGAGCACCAGCTGATCCCCATCCGCGACCAGATAAATCCCTTCCGGATCCGCTGTGATGGACTTCGCCTGAGCGGGAGCGAAGTCACAGCGGTTCTCGTCAAATTTCCAGATGTGCATGCCTCTCTCTCCCAGAGATCAAATTCCGTTGGTAACGAGCCTAATTAAGAATATCAATAAACCTATTCTTATGGAACACATAATCATCAATTAAGCACCATTTAATACACCTATCGACATGAAGCAAGCACCGAGTTGACACTAAGTAACCACCTGATTGTTAAGATAAAAGGTATTTACCAGATAATCACAAAGTTCGCTTGATTGCGTTAATTATTTGGCTAGTATTCGGAGCCACATCAACTAGCGCGAGTTAATCATGTTTGGACGTCAAAGGAGCTATCCATATCAGAGCGACGCCGCAAGGAAAGGTCGGTCGATTCGGTCGTCTAAAATTGCTGGCATTGCGGCGACGGGTCTCTTTGCGTTGGCCGCCCACTCCGCCTTCGCCCAGACAGCTCCGGTAGCTGTAGCCGGGACCGGCACCTACACCGCCGCATGCCCTGTCGTGCTCGACCAGGTAACGGGCCAGCCGATGGCATGCGGACCTGATTCGTCCTTCGCCAAAGCCGTTGGCGGCGGCAGCCTGGCGTTCGGTAATTCCATGGCCTCCGGCGCATACAGCATCGCCATCGGCGACGGTGCCAGCGTCGGCGCTGCCGTGAACGCGGTCGGTATCGGCGCGCGCTCCGTCGTCACGAACGCTGCCACCAACTCTGTCGCGATTGGGTCGGACGCGATCGCCAACGAGGCAAACACTGTCTCCTTTGGCTCGTCTTTCTCGCAACGCAGGCTGGTCAACGTTGGGATGGGCCTGGCTCCGAATGACGCCGCTACCATTGGCCAGCTGGAACAGGTTGCCGCTGCTCAGGGCGCTTTGGGCGGCGGTGCGAACGTCACGAAGACAGCCGGGGGCGTGTATCTCTTCAATGCACCGTCCTACGCGCTGACGTCGCCCGGCGCATTGGGCGTCTACAACAACGTCGGTGGCGCTTTGTCTGCGCTAGATCGCGGCCTCTCGTCGCTCTACAACACCGTGAACAACCTCCCTCCGCCCGGAACCGGACCCACCGGTCCAGCCGGTCCAATGGGTCCCACTGGCCAGCCGGGTTCCGCTGCGGGGGGCGATGGAACGGACGCCATGGCCGTGCACTACGACGACAGCCTGCGCAGCAGCGTGACGTTGCAGGGGCAGGGCGGCACGCAGATCCACAACCTTGCCGCCGGCGCCGCAAGCACCGATGCCGCCAACGTGGCCCAGCTCGATGCCGCGACGGCCAACGCGATCGCCACAGCAAAAACCTATACCGACGTCAGCGCGACCAGAACCCTGCAGTCCGCCAACGACTACACCGACTGGCGTGTGAGCCAGCTCGACGACCGTTTTCGCAAGCAAGAAGCGAGCATCAACCGCGCCGGGGCCGTGGCATCTGCCATGGGTCTGATGGCAGGCAGTGCCGCGAGCATTCAGAACGCCGACGTGCTCTCGATGGCCGTCGCGGGCTACCGGGGAGAGGGCGCTGTGAGCGTCGGCCTCAATCACCACTTTTCCGAGCGCGTCGCGCTTACCGTCGGCGCCGCGTTCGGTGCCAGCAACGCGGGATCGGTCGGTGCCGGTCTCGCCATTGGTCTGCATTGAGGATTAAGGAATGAAGAATTTTGCCATCGCACTCGTCACCGCCGCCCTCGGCGTCGGCTCCGTCGCTAGCGCAACGGACTATATTCCTCCGCAGAGTCAGGAGGAGTGCCACCTCTGCGGCACGGTGCAGGGCTTTCAGATCGCTTATGACGATCAACAGCGCCTCAAATCCTTGACCTACGTCGTCGCCATGGGCGGTGGCCTAGAGACGCGTTCGGTTACCTACGACAGCGGTGACATCCCGGCAATACGCCCTGGCACATCGGTCCAGGTCAGCGATGACGGAAAATCGATTCGGCCGCTGAACTGATCTCGGCCGATCGTTCAACAAGTTGATGCAAAGACCGGCGTTAAGCCGGTCTTCTTTTTGTTGCCGAGGGGCGACCGGCGCTGGCGGCATCAGCAACGCAGTGTGAGGGGTCAGAACGGGCTGGGTTCTGCGTTCCACCCATCATTCATTAGCGACAGGTCGATCCGGGCCTCTTGTTTCGGCTTTAAAATCTGGGCCAATTCTGGGAACGCAGCCCGGATGGCGGGATCATTCGCCCAGGCAGGCACATCGACCACGGTGTACGTGTATTTAGCCTGAGACACGGTCTGCCCCATACCGCTGTTCGGCTCGCTGAACTGCACCACCTCATCAACCTTGCGATGACCCACGCAGAACGAGGTCCGGCCTGGCTTTTCCAGCGCCTTGGTGCCAGCGTCGGTCAGCGAATATTGTTTGCCCGGGGCCTTCGCGCCAAAGATGCCCACCGGAACATCGTCCGCTTTGGAGTTCAGCAGCCCAACTTTCTCCAACGCTTCGAATGGTCCACCTATTTCCTGCGGAAATTTGTTCTTGACGGAATCTGCGACGGAGGCGGGAAAGCCACCGCCATCGGAGAATTTGACAACTATGGCGGTCTCCGCTGCAAAACCGACCACGGCGCAGTCCGATGCGTAGTGTTTGTCGATGGCAGCTGCGAAGTTAGCTTTACTTGCATCCTTCGAGGAGCTGCATGCGCTCAGCGCCGCAACGGCGGCGACAGCAAGGGTGAGGGTCCGGATGTGCATAACTGTTCCTTGTGGCTACGGGGGCATGGTTCCGGCCCCTGTTATCGGCCATGCAAGGAGAATCTGAAGCGCTGCTCATTGGGCTGTGGAAAGCTGCGCCGGGGTGGCGTGTGATGCTAGATTCGCCACGCATTGAAGGGCCAGGGGGAAGTGATGGGTCTTACGGTCGATCAACAGATTCAGATATGGAATGCCGTGGGCACGTGGGTCGCTGGCATGGCCGGTTTCGGAGCCGTCGTCACCTCGCTGTATCTGGCGACGCGCACAAGCCGCGTGCGGCTCCGGACCAGTGCGACCATATGGGCGACCTACGGTGGCACGGGGAAGACTGACGAATCCGTGGTCATCGATGTCACTAATATAGGGGAGAGGCCGGTTACGATCACGGGCGTTGGGTGGCGAGCAGGCGGCTGGCGTCGCAGAAAATATGGGTCGCAAACCCTCGGCTACAACAGTGATTTGTTGCCAATGGAGCTAGCTCATGGTCAGAGCGCTGCGTACAGGGTGTCTCTCGGACAAGCGCCCTACTGGGCAAGCGAGCTGCATTCAAAATTGCTCGGCCACACGTCGCTCAGGTCGCTTAGGGCGACCGTCACGACGTCGGTCGGCACCATGGTGCTAATAAAGCCGTCGGAGGCTATCCTCGCGCCGCTGAAGAAGTGACGCTCACTGGCTGGCCCTTCCGGCTAACAGCGGTTCAAGCAGCTATTAGGCTGACGTCTCGGGACGCTGGTCTTGCTGGGCAGCAAAATAAGCGTGCCATGTTCATCACTGAAGTTCGCTTCGGGGTACAACTCCTTAACGCTCTTCAACTGTTTTATAAAGTTGAACTTGAAGCTGGCCAAGGTTTTATAGTTCGCACCAAACTGAAGTTTGAGCTGCTTCCAGGAGATGGGCGTTCGCGTCTTGATGACGTTGTAGCGGTACGTCAACCATATGTAAATGTCGATCGCCAACGTCGATTGGAGCCTATGGATAACGTCCATTTTGATCGGGACGGCATGCTCGCCCGTGCACTCGTTGAAAAGCTCCTCAGATAAATCGATCCAGCTGTTCCACAAACACGTGACATCAGGATTGTGCGGATCCCAGAACAGCTTGCCTTTTGTAGCAAGCTTCACCCCGTCCCATTCAAAACCCACGCTGTCATCACGGGTCAGCACAATGTGAGAGGTGAAAAGCCGCTTGCACTGATCCTTAAGTCGTGTGATGTCGCCGCGCGCTCCGCCGCATGAGGTGATGCCCAGCTTCCTGGCGAATTCTGCCTGCGAGCGACCAAGGTTGATGCGACGTTCACCGGTAATTACGGCCTCGGTACAAAGGTAAGCGATGATGAGGCGTGGAAGCCTGCCGAAAGGCAGGCCGATATCTGGATCATTGACGATCGTCAAACTGTGCAAATTCGACTTGCGCTTGAAGACGCCGCCCTTGATTTCGCTGTGAGGCAATACGGCATAGATCATTGACGATGCGATGAAGCCAGTTTTTTCGGCAGGTGGAATCTCAAATGTGGTAGCGGCAGGAATCACGACTGCCCCCTTTCGGCTTGGCCAGACGACCAGCGTTGACGTTCAAGCTGTTCTAGCTTCGTGGGGCGGCCCGGCCGCCGATGCTTGGGCGGCGGAAATACCGGCTTCGTGGATTCCATCCACCGAATTACATCTCGCTCACGCCAGCAAAGCCGACGAGACCCATGCAACTTATAAGGCGGGGGTATCAGGTGCTGGTAGCTTTCGCGTCGACTCACGAATGTGCGAATGGTGCTCTTCGTCTTGCCGATCAGAGACGCCAGATCCTCGATAAAGAGGACGCGTACGCGTGCTTCAAGGGCGAGCGTTGATCGCTCTACAGTGGGGTAATTGAGCGCTTCTGGGAGATATGGGGCAGGCACCGTGATGTCCTGGAGCGAAGCCCCCTTAGGGGCTTGAACCAGCGATCTGCAAAATGCAGAAAATAGATGCGTGCAGGACTCAAGCTCTTGCCACCATTGCGAAGGATGCGCTCAGGCGGTTATGGCAATGCTTTTCGATCATTACGTCCGGCGCGTCAGTGCCGGATACCGTGTTTTTTGTGGCGAGCTATCGCTTGGTCGCTCGCTTACGTGCTGGCTCATCCTTCTTTACCCGGGCGAGGGCCACTAACCCACATCGCCAAACCAGCCACACAGTATGATCGCTGATGAGTAAGTTAGAGGAGGGCGAGGGGCATGGTCAAGCCCCGCGACCTGGGACATTCCTCGGGACAGCCTTGGGACACTGAGGCGCAGGAATTGCTCGATTTAACTCATATATGAGGAATGATGAGTAATTCGGTCGGACAAAGAAAAAGGCCCTGGAAGCTCGCTTTGATGCGGTTTCCAGGGCCTATTTTCTTCGAATATTGGTCGGGGAGACAGGATTCGAACCTGCGACTTCTACGTCCCGAACGTAGCGCTCTACCAGGCTGAGCTACACCCCGACGGGAGCCGCGTATATTAGCCATGACCGGCACCCTTGGCAACAGGTTGTCTCACTTTTTTTACAAACCGCGCGCAGGGCCGTCCGCGGCCATCTGCTACTCTATGGGGCTGCCGCATGGCGGCCTACGTACAGCCCCAAGAGGAATTGCATGGCACTCACCCCGGCCCGCACGATGCCTGGTGTCCTCGAGCTCCTGCCGCTCGACCAGATCGCCTTCCAGCGCATGCTCGATACCATCCGCCGTAACTACGAGCGGTTCGGTTTCCTGCCTATCGAAACGCCGGTGATCGAGCATAGCGATGTCCTGCTGACCAAGACCGGCGGCGAGACCGAGCGCCAGGTGTATTTCGTACAGTCCACCGGCTCGCTGAACGCGGCCGACAAGGAGCAGGGCGGTGTGCCCGAGCTCGCGCTGCGCTTCGATCTCACGGTGCCGCTGGCCCGTTATGTCGCCGAGCACGAGCACGACCTGAGCTTCCCGTTCCGCCGCTACCAGATGCAGCGCGTCTACCGCGGCGAGCGCGCGCAGCGCGGCCGCTTCCGCGAGTTCTACCAGTGCGATATCGATGTGATCGGCAAGGACAGCCTCTCGGTGCGTTACGACGCCGAGATCCCGGCCGTGATCTACAGCGTGTTCCGCGAGCTCAACATCGGCGCGTTCACCATCCAGCTCAACAACCGCAAGCTTATGCGCGGTTACTTCGAGAACCTGGGCGTGGCCGATCCCGAGCAGCAGATGCTCGTGCTGCGCGAAGTGGACAAGCTCGACAAGCGCGGCGCCGATTACGTGCGCGACACGCTTACCGGCGAAGCGTTTGGTCTTTCGCAGGATGTCGCGGCGAAGATCCTGGCCTTCGTGCAGGTGCGTTCCACCTCGGTCGATGACGCGTTCGCCAAGCTCGATGCGCTCGGCAGCGGTTCGGAAACGTTCGAGCAGGGCAAGGCGGAGCTGAAGGAAGTCCTCGGCCTCATCCGCGATTTCGGGGTGCCCGAAACGCACTTTGCACTGAACCTCTCGATCGCGCGTGGCCTGGATTACTACACCGGCACCGTCTACGAAACCACGCTCAACGAGCACCTGGGCATTGGCTCGATCTGCTCGGGTGGCCGTTACGAAAACCTGGCCGGCCAGTACACCAAGTCGCACCTGCCGGGCGTGGGTATTTCGATCGGCCTTACCCGCCTTTACTGGCAGCTGCGCGATGCGGGCCTGGTCTCGACCGCGCAAAGCACGGTGGATGTGCTGGTCACCCAGATGGATGCCGCGCAGATGCCCGCTTACCTGGCTGTGGCCAACGAGCTGCGCACCGCCGGCATCGCCACGGAAGTGGTGCTCGAAGGCGGCAAGCTGGGCAAGCAGTTCAAGTACGCCGACCGCGCGGGCATTCGCTTCGTGATCGTGCTGGGCGAGGACGAGATCGCCAAGGGCGTCGTCACCGTGAAGGACCTGCGCCGCGAAGACCAGTTCGAGGTCGCGCGCGCCGATCTGGTGAAGACCCTCCGCGTTGAGCTCGCCCAGGCCGAAATCGGCAGGTAACCCCCAAACCCTGTAGGAGCGCGCTTGCGCGCGATGGCACGTGTCGTCAAACCCATCGCGCGCAAGCGCGCTCCTACACATTCAGCACACCCCACGGTAGTACGCCATGACCACCAGCATCCTCCTCGACGGCCGTAGCCTCACCCGCGCCCAGGTTGTCGCCATCGCCCGCCAGGGCGCCTCCATCACCCTCGATGAGACGCAACTGGTCAAGGTAAAGCGCGCTGCGGATTTCCTTGCGGAGAAGGTGGGCGGCGGTGAACCGATCTATGGCGTGACCACCGGTTTTGGCAGCAATGCCGACAAGCTGCTGGGCGCGCACCGCGTGCGCGATGAGCTGCCGGGCGGCAACCCCGAGGCGCGCGACGGCACGCTGATGGAAGAGCTGCAGCACAACCTGATCATTACCCACGCCGTATGCGTGGGTAAGCCGTTCGCGGTGGATGTGGTGCGCGCCATGCTCGCGATCCGCGTGAATACGCTGATGCGTGGCCACTCCGGCATTCGTGTCGAGACGCTGCGCGCCCTGGCCGAACTGCTCAACCGCAACGTCATCCCGGTCATCCCGGAAAAGGGCTCGGTGGGCGCCAGTGGCGACCTCGCACCGCTCTCGCACCTGGCTATCGTGCTGCTCGGCGGCGGCGAAGCCTTCTACGAAGGTGAGCGCATCTCGGGCGCGGAAGCGCTGAAGCGCGCCGGCCTCGAGCCGGTTCGCCTCTCCTTCAAGGAAGGCCTGGCGCTGAACAACGGCACCACGCAGATGCTCGCCACGGGCGTGCTGGCGCTGGCCACGCTGGAAACCTTGATCAAGACCGCCGACCTGGCGCTGGCCATGACGCTCGATGCGTTCGCTGGCCGCACTGGCGCCTATGCGGAAGAAGTGCACGCGTTGCGCCCGCATCCGGGCCAGGTGGCCTCGGCCGCCGAATTCCGCCGCTTGCTGGATGGCTCCACGCTCGCCGATATCGCCTACCACCTCGTGCCGCGGTTCCGTCCGTGGCTGTCGGATTCGTGGGCGGACCCGGCCGAGCAGGCCTACCGCTTCGATATCGGCTGGGACTGGGTGCCCGCCACGCAGCGCCATGGCAAGGAAGCGTTCTACTCGCGCTTCCTGCCGTTCAAGGGCGGCAAGAAGCACCAGCCGCAGGATGCCTATTGCCTGCGTTGCGCACCGCAGGTACACGGCGCGGTACGCGATGCGTGGGAGCAGGCCTGCCGCGTGTTCGATGTGGAGCTCAACGCCGTCACCGATAACCCGCTCGTGTTCCCGGATGCGGAAAACGCCACGGTGATCGAGGATCAGGTGATCTCCGCCGGCCACTTCCACGGCATGCCGCTGGCGCTGGCCATGAGCTACGTAAAGGCCGCGATTCCTGTCCTGGCGTCGATCTCCGAACGCCGCACGGCAAAGCTCGTCGATCCGGCGAACAACGACGGCCTGCCGGCGTTCCTCATCGGCAACGAAGACGCCACTGATTCGGGCTTCATGATCGTGCAGTACACCGCCGCCGCGCTCGTGAATGACCTGGCCACGCGCGCGCACCCGGCTTCCGTCTATTCCGTGCCGACCAGCGCGAACGCGGAAGATCACGTATCCATGGGTGCGAACGAAGCCCGCCACGTGCTGGAAATGACCGAAGACCTCGGCCACGTCCTGGCGATGGAGTTGTACACCGCGGCCCAGGCCCTGGAGTACCGCCAGGACATGCTCAACGCCGCACGTACGCTCGCGCTGCGTGGCGACTGGCAGGCGCTGGCTTCGAAAATCGCAGGTGCCCCGCGCGCCGATTCGCCGCATTACCCGCGCTTCGAGGAAGAAGTGCGTGCGCTGATGTCGGCGCTCGCCTCGGCGGAGGATTTCCACGGTGGCGTGGCCGTGCGCCGCGCACTGGCGAACCTGCGCGAGCACATCGCGTTCATGCAGCGCGACCGCGCGATGGATGGCGAAGTGCGCCTGATGTGTGAGCTGGTGGCTTCCGGCCGCCTGGTGGCGGACGACGCCTAAGCGCCGCCCGCCAGCGCGCCGGTGGACTCCTTGTCTACCGGCGCGCTGGCTGCTTTCAGTGCCGTTGCCGTGGTCTTCCCGGGCGGCGTTGTGGCCGCGGCGAGTGAAACAGTAACGGCGCCAGCTCCGTCCCTATCCGTATCAAGCGGATCGACCTGCGGATCGACGGCGTGCTCTTCGTCGTCATACTCACCAAACCCATCGACCAGCCCGGCCCGCACGTTGGCCAGGTACTGGTAAAGCTGTGCATCGTTCTCCAGCCCCAGCTTGTTCATGGCCGAGCGCTTCTGCCGGCTGATGGTCTTGATGCTGCGTACCATCCGCGTGCTGATATCCAGCAGCGAAAGCCCTTGTGCGTAAGCGCGCAGCACCGCTACCTCGCGGGGTGAGAGGCTGTTGCTACGCCGCGCGCTAGCCCGATCGGCCATGAGGAAGGCGCGGCGAATGGCCGGACTGAGGAAGGTGCGGCCCACGCTGGCCGAGTGCACCGCGGCCGGCATGTCGCGCAGGTTTGCGCGCTTATCGAACAGCGCCGCCACGCCCAGGTCCAGCAATAGCCGCAACGTGGCGACATGGGCGAGGTGGGTCATGACCACGATGCCGACATCGGGGCGGATGGCGCGAATACGCCGGATCAGCGCCACGCCATCGGCCTGGCGGCCATCGGGCAGGCAAAGGTCCGTGACCAGCACCTCGCAATCGGCTTCTTCCATGACCTGGAGGAGGGTATCGGTATCGTTGACGCGGGCGATAACGGCGTACCGATGTTTTTTGAGGATGGTTTCGACTCCGGCGACGACGACCGGCTGGTCGTCGGCGATGACAACGGGACACGTCATGCGTACGGCTCTTGGCTCTGGCGGATATGCCTTTCATCTTGGCGACCGCTTGGCGCCGGGTATATGGAACAAAAGCGCAATCTTCTGTCGGCGAATTCCGGGGTGTGTTGCCACGGTGTAGTTGCCGGCCTACAATGGGCTATCGTATTAACGCGTTAGTACATTATGAAGCGACGCTCCCTGGACCCCGAAACCCCGGCCGATTCGGCCGAAACCAGCCTGTGCGAGGCGCTGCTGGCGCTCTCAACGGTGGATGAGATGCGGGCGTTCCTGCATGACCTGTGCACCCCGGCCGAGATCGAGGTCATGGTCGACCGCTGGCGGGTCGTGCCCTACCTGCTGGACAAGCTCTCGTACCGGGAGATCCACGAGCGAACCGCCGTCAGCATCACCACCATCGGGCGCGTCGCCCGCTATCTGAACCAGGGAGCAGGGGGCTACATGGCCGCCGCCGCCCGCCGTAACCGGGAGCCCACCGCATGAAGCCTCGTGACCGCCTGCGCATCGCGATGCAGAAATCCGGGCGCCTGACCGAACCCGCCCAGGAACTCCTTGCCCGCTGCGGCCTGAAGTTCCGCCAGAGCCGCGACAAGCTGTTCTGCTTCGGCGAAGGCGAGCCCGTCGATCTGCTGCTGGTTCGCGATGACGATATTCCTGGCCTGATCGCCGAGGGCGTATGCGATCTGGGCATCGTTGGCCGCAACGTGCTGCGCGAATTCCAGCTGTCGAACCCGGAAGCCGGTAGTGGGTTGGATGAACTGCGCCCGCTGGGATTCGGCAGCTGCCGCCTTTCCATCGCGATGCCGCAGGAAGAGGCCTATGACGCACCCTCGCAATTGCAGGGCCAGCGCATCGCCACCTCGTATCCCGGCCTGCTTGGTGAATGGCTTCGCGTGAACAACGTCGATGCCAAGGTCGTGTTCCTGGCCGGCTCGGTGGAGATCGCCCCGCGCCTGGGCACCGCCGATGCCATCTGCGACCTGGTTTCCAGCGGTGCCACGCTCGTCGCCAACCAGCTGCGCGAAGCGGCGGTGGTGGTGGAGAGCGAAGCGGTGCTGGCCGGTCACAAGGTGCTGCCCAGCGACGAGCGCGGTGAGATTGCCGAGCTCCTGCTGCGCCGGCTGGATGGTGTGATTCAGGTGCGCGATTCGCGCCTGATCCTGATGCAGGCGCCGCGCGATGCGCTGGATGCGATTACCCGGCTGCTGCCCGGCCTGCCGGTGCCCACGCTCACCGCCGTGGATGGCGCGCCCGACCAGGTCGTGTTGCAGGCGTTGTGCGCGGGCAGCGTGAGCTGGCGGCAGCTGGAGGACATGAAACGTGCCGGCGCCCGCGACATGCTGGTGCTACCGGTGGAGAAGATGCTGGCATGAAGCGGATCGACTGGAACACCCTGGATGAGGCGGGCCGCGCCGCCGCGCTCGCAAGGCCGGCGCAGTCGCGTTCGCCAAGCCTGCGCACCGGCGTCGAAGCGATCATCGCTGACGTGCGCGCCCGTGGCGACGACGCGCTGCGCGAGCTGACGTCACGCTACGACGGCACGACGCTCGACGCGCTGGCCGTGACCGCCGAGGAATTCGACGCGGCGGAAGCACGCCTCGCCCCGGACCTCAAAGCGGCCGTGCGCGAAGCGGCGGAACGCATCGAGCGCTTCCACCGTGCCGCGGCACCCGCGCCGGTGAGCGTGGAGACGGCGCCAGGCGTGCGCGTGGAACGCGTGCTGCGGCCTATCCGCCGCGTGGGCCTTTACGTGCCCGCGGGCGGGGCGCCATTGCCTTCCACGGCCATCATGCTTGGCGTGCCCGCCGGCATCGCAGGCTGCAAGGAAGTCGTTCTCTGCACGCCCGTACAGGCGAACGGACGCTGCGATGACGCGGTGTTGTTCGCCGCGCGCGCCACGGGCGTGCACAAGGTGTTCAAGCTCGGCGGCGCGCAGGCGATCGCTGCCATGGCTTACGGCAGCGAAAGCGTGCCCCGCTGCGACAAGCTGTTCGGTCCCGGCAATGCGTGGGTCACCGAAGCCAAGTTGCAGGTGTCTGGCGATCCCGAGGGCGCGGCCATCGATATGCCGGCCGGCCCCTCGGAGGTGCTGGTGATCGCGGACGCCGATGCGGATCCGCGCTTCATCGCTGCCGATCTGCTTTCGCAGGCCGAGCATGGCCCGGATTCCCAGGTGCTGCTGGTAAGCCCTTCGCCTACGTTGCTCGACCGCGTGGAAGTGGAAGTGGAGCGGCAGCGGCTTGAACTCCCGCGTGCGGACGTTGCCGCCAGCGCGCTTGCCGAAAGCCGCCTGGTGCAGGTCAATGATCTCGACGAGGCCTTGAAGGTGAGCAACCGCTACGCACCGGAGCACCTGATCATCCAGACAGCGCAGCCGCGTGATCTTCTGGAGGGTGTGGAATCCGCCGGCTCGGTGTTCCTGGGTGAATGGACCCCGGAATCGCTGGGCGACTACTGCAGCGGCAGCAACCACGTGTTGCCGACGTATGGCTACGCCCGAAGCTACAGCGGCGTCTCCGTCGCCAGCTTCCAGAAGCAGGTGACCGTGCAGGAAGCGTCGGCGGAAGGCTTGCGCGCCATCGGCCCCTGCGCCGCAACGCTGGCGGCCGCGGAGCAACTGGATGCGCACCGCCGCGCCGTGACCCTGCGCCTTGAGGCGATGGGAGCGAACGCATGAGCGTGCTTGATCTGGCCCGTCCCGATATCCGCGCGTTGTCGCCGTATTCCAGCGCACGCATGGAGGCCTCCGGTGGCACCGTGCTGCTCAACGCGAACGAATCCGCCCGCCCACCCAGCATTCCCGGTGGCGATGGCCTGAACCGCTATCCCGATCCGCAGCCACGCGGCCTGGTCGATGTACTTGCCGAGCTTTACGACACCACGGCCGAGCGCGTGCTGGTGACGCGCGGCAGCGATGAAGCCATTGACCTGCTGACCCGTGCGTTCTGCCGCGCGGGCCAGGATGGCATCGTGATTTCCCCGCCCACGTTCGGCATGTATGTCGTGTCGGCGCGTATCCAGGGCGCCGCCGTGGTGGAAGCACCGCTCGAGGCCGATGGCGCGTTGGATGCGGATAAGCTGCTCGCGGCGGTCACGCCGACGACGAAGCTGGTGTACGTGTGCACGCCGAACAACCCGACCGGCAATCTGGTGCCGCTGGCCACGCTGGAGCGCATCGCCCAGGCGCTACAGGGCAGGGCGCTGCTGGTGGTGGACGAGGCGTATGCCGAGTTCTCCGGCACGCCCAGCGCCACGCGGCTGATCGACGCATACGACCACGTGGCGGTGCTGCGTACGCTTTCGAAGGCATGGTCGCTGGCTGGCGCACGCGTCGGTGCACTCGTGGCGCGAACCGAGGTGGTTGGCCTGTTGCGCCGGATCATCGCACCGTACCCGCTGCCGTCGCCGTGCGTGGATGCGGCGCTCGCTGCGCTTTCCTATGAAGGGCGCCGCGTGCAGCGCCACCACGTGCACGAGCTATTGAACGAGCGGGCGCGGATGACGACGGCGCTGGCCGCGCTGCCGGGCGTGCGCGAGGTGCTGCCTTCGCACGCGAATTTCCTGGCGGTGCGTTTCGACGATGCGCCCGCCACCTACAAGCGGCTGCTCGCCGCCGGCGTGGTCGTGCGCGATATCACGAAGTACCCCGGCCTGGGCGATGCGCTGCGCATCACGATTGGCACGGGCAACGAGAACGACCGCGTGCTCGCCGTGCTGCGCGCAGGAGTGGCGGCATGAGCCGGAAGATCCTTTTTGTCGATCGCGATGGCTGCCTCATCGAGGAGCCGGCCGACCAGCAGATCGACAGCTACGAGAAGCTGGCGCTGCTGCCGGGTGTGGTCGCCGCCCTGCAGCGCTTCGTCGGTGCCGGTTACGAGCTGGTGCTGGTGACCAACCAGGATGGCCTGGGCACGCCGTCGTTCCCGCAGGAAACCTTCGATGGGCCGCACAACCTGCTGTTGCGGATCCTGTCGTCGCAGGGCATCACCTTCCGCGAGCAACTGATCGATCGCAGCTTCCCGCACGAGAACCGCGATACGCGCAAGCCGAACACGGGCCTGGCCCGGCACTGGCTTGCTGATGACAGCTGGAGCCGCGCGCAATCGGCCATGGTGGGCGATCGCGATACCGATATCGCCTTTGCCGCCAACATGGGCGTTCGCGGTTTCCGGGTCGGCGCGCAGGGCGAAAGCTGGGCCAACGTGGCCCATGCCGTGCTCGATGCACCGCGCATCGCCAACGTCGTCCGCAAGACCAAGGAAACGGCGATCCGCGTCAGCGTGGATCTGGACCGCGTGGCCGATCCCGTGGTGCACACCGGCCTGGGTTTCTTCGACCACATGCTGGAGCAGATCGGCAAGCACGGCGGTTTCGCGCTTAGCCTGAAGTGCGATGGCGATACCCACATCGACGAACACCACACGATTGAAGACTGCGCGCTGGCGCTTGGCCAGGCCTTGCGCCAGGCCCTGGGCGACAAGCGCGGCATCGGCCGTTATGGGTTTGCGCTGCCCATGGATGAGAGTGCCGCGCGCGCGGAACTGGACCTTTCGGGTCGGCCCTACTTCGTGTTCGAAGGCACGTTCCCGCGCGAACGCGTAGGCGATGTGCCGACCGAGCTGGTGCCGCACTTCTTCCGCTCGCTATGCGAAACGCTGGGCGCCAACCTGCACCTCACCGTCGTCGGCGAGAACGCGCACCACATGGTGGAAGGCTGCTTCAAGGTCGTGGCGCGGACGCTGCGCCAGGCCATCCGTCGCGAGGGCGCGGAACTGCCAAGCACCAAGGGAAGCCTGTAATGAGCGTCGTGCTTGTCGATGCCGGTGGTACCAACATCGGCTCTGTCCGCTATGCCCTGCAGCGCCTGGGCAAGGATGCCGAGCTTACGGCGGATCCTGCGCGGATTCGCGCGGCCAGCCACGTCATCCTGCCCGGCGTGGGCGCGGCGGGCCCAGGCATGCGCCGCCTGCGCGAAGCGGGGCTGGTGGATGTGCTACGCCGCCTGACCCAGCCCGTGCTGGGCGTCTGCCTGGGCATGCAACTGCTCTGTGAGCGTTCGGAAGAGGGCGATACGGAGTGCCTGGGCGTGGTGCCGGCCACCGTGCGCCACCTGCCATCGGCACCCGGCCTGCGCGTGCCGCACATGGGCTGGAACACGCTGCACAGCACGGGCGAGCACTGCCTCACGTCGGGCCTGCGCGAGGGCGATACCGCGTACTTCGTGCACAGCTACGCGGTGCCGGTGGGCGATTACACCCTGGTCGCCAGCGAGCACGGCACGCCGTTCTCGGCGGTGGTCGTGGCCGATAATTTCATGGGTATGCAGTTTCATCCCGAGCGCTCAGCCGGCGTCGGTGCCCAGCTCCTGCGGAACTTTCTACTGCTATGACGTTACCGATTCCTGCCATTGACCTGCGCGACGGCAAGGTCGTGCGCCTGTTCAAGGGCGATTACGACCAGCAGACCACCTTCGCGTTCGACCCGGTGGAACTGGCCCAGCGCTACGCTGCGGATGGCGCCACGTGGTTGCACGTGGTGGACCTGGATGGTGCGCGCTCGGGCCGCTTCGAAAACCTGCCGACGCTGACGGCGATCGCCGCGGCCGCCGGCCTTTCGGTGCAGGCGGGCGGTGGCATTCGTGACGAAGCAGGCGTGCGCCGCCTGCTCGATGCGGGCGTCTCGCGTGTTGTCGTTGGCAGCATCGCCATCCGTGAGCCGGAATCGGTCGCCGCGTGGATCGGCCGCTACGGCGCCGACCGCATCGTGCTGGCGCTGGATACGCGCTTCCGCGATGGCCAGTGGCGCTTGCCGAGTGCTGGATGGACCGCGGAGGAAGACCGCACGCTGGGCGACCTGCTGCCGTTCTACGAGGCCGCGGGCGCCCGCCACCTGCTGTGCACCGATATTGACCGCGATGGCACGATGACCGGCCCGAACACGGCGCTTTACCGGCATATCGCGGCGATCACCCGCACGCTCGATGTACAGGCCTCGGGCGGCGTGCGTTCGCTGGCCGACGTAGCCGCGCTGGCCTTGCAGGGCGTGGCCGGCGTCATCCTCGGCCGCTCGCTGCTGCAGGGCGAATTCACCATGGCGGAAGCCCTCGCCACGACAACGAAGGCGGATGCCTCATGCTAAGCCGGCGCATTATCCCGTGCCTTGATGTGCGCGATGGCCAGGTAGTGAAGGGCGTTCGCTTTCGCGATCACATCGTGGTGGGCGAGATCGTGGAGCTTGCTTTGCGTTACCGCGATGAAGGCGCGGACGAGCTCGTGTTCTACGACATCACGGCGAGCCCGGAAGGGCGCCGCGTCGATCGTGATTGGGTAGAACGCGTGGCACGCGAGATCGATATCCCGTTTTGCGTGGCCGGGGGCATCCGTTCGGTCGAGGATGCGCGCGACGTACTGCACGCGGGCGCCGACAAAGTCTCGATCAATTCCCCGGCGCTGGAGCGCCCGGGCCTCGTCCGCGAGCTGGCCGACGCGTTCGGCGTGCAGTGCGTGGTGGTAGGCGTGGATAGCCTGCGCGATGACGACGGCGAGTGGCGTGTGCGCCAGTACACCGGCGATCCGTCGCGTACGCAGGCGCTGCGCAAACGCACGCTGGACTGGATTGAAGAGGTCCAGGCGCTGGGCGCTGGCGAGATCGTGCTGAACTGCATGGGCACCGATGGCGTGCGCCGCGGCTACGATATCGAGCAGCTGAGCGCGGCGCGTTCGGTAACGAACGTGCCGCTTGTCGCCTCCGGCGGCGCCGGTACGCCGGCGCACTTCAGTGATGTTTTCCGCGATGCCGATGTGGATGCCGCGCTGGCGGCCAGCGTGTTCCACTCCGGCGATATCGCCATTCCCGCCCTGAAGCGCGAACTGCGCGCGCAGGGTATCGAGGTACGCGTATGAACCCTGATTTCGCCAAGGGCGATGGCCTGGTGCCCGCCATCGTCCAGCACGCCCGCACGGGTGAAGTGCTGATGCTGGGTTATATGGATGAAGCGGCGCTGGCAAAGACGCGCGAGACTGGCCTCGTCACGTTCTTCAGCCGCAGCAAGCAGCGGTTGTGGACCAAGGGCGAGACCTCGGGCGACACGCTCTCGCTGGTGGACCTGAAGATCGATTGCGATGCCGACACGCTGCTGGTGCTTGCGTTGCCTGCGGGCCCGACGTGCCATACCGGCACCACGAGCTGCTTTGGTGACGACGTGGTGCCTGCGCTGGGGTTCCTCGCCGAGCTTAATGCGCTTGTCGCATCACGCCACGCTGAGCGGCCGGAGGGCAGCTACACCACCAAGCTGTTCGAGGGTGGCATTCGCCGCATGGCGCAGAAGGTGGGCGAGGAGGGCGTGGAAACCGCGCTTGCGGCTGTCGCCGAAGACGACGACGCGTTGATCGGCGAGGCCGCCGACCTGGTGTTCCACCTGATGGTGGTATTGCGTGCGCGGGGGATTGGGTTTGAGCAGGTGGCCGCGAAACTGGCATCGCGGCACCGCTAGGCTGACTACACGATCTCGAGAACCGCCTCAGGCGGCCGCCCGACAGCGGCCTTCTTCCCGTTGATGAACACCGGCCGCTCAATCAGCTTCGGGTGTTCCACCATGTAACGGATAAGCGCGGCACGGTCGGCACCGGCCGGCACGCCGGCGTATGCCTCTTCACCCTGGCGCATGAGCTCGCGCGGCTCGCGGCCGAGCAGGTTCAGTACGCGATCGAGTTCCGCCGCGGACGGCGGGGTCTTCAGGTATTCGACGATCACCGGCTCGACGCCGCGCTGCTGGAGCAGCGCGAGCGTCTCCCGCGACTTGGAGCATCGCGGGTTATGCCAGAGGGTGGGCGAACTCAAAAGTTGCCGCCGCGGTTACCGCCACCGCCGCTACCGCCACGGTTGCCGCCGCGCGGGCCGCGATTGCCGCCCTGACCGCCCTGGCCGCCACGGTTACCACCGCCGCCGCCACCGGGACCACGCGGGCCACGGTTGCCACCGGCACCGCCGGGGCCACCGGAGGCACGGTTGCCACCCGAGCGGCTCGGGCCGCCCTGGCCCTGCGCACGGTTGCCGCCACCCGGCGCGCCGTAGGCGCGGTTGCCGCCGCCCTGGCCACCAGCGGCCCGATTACCACCGCCACCCTGGCCCGTGCGGTTGCCACCGCCCTGGCCGCCCTGGCCGCCGGTACGCGGGCCACGGGCGCCGCCGCTGCGGTTGCCATTGGGGTTGCCGCCAGCGACGTTGCCATTGGCATTGCCGCCACCGGTACGGCTGTCACCGGCGAACCACGTACGCATGGCCGGCAGTTCCTGGCCCGGTGCCACGCGGCGCGAGGACGGCTTGCGCGGCTTGTTGGCGCGGTCCGGCCGATCGACGTTGCCGTTTACTTCGCGACGGCCACCCTGGCCGCCCGGGGCGCCGCGACCACCGCGGCCACCCTTGCCAGCACGGCCCGGCGTATCGTCGCGCAGGCGATCGAACGCGGTGAGCTCGCGGGCTTCATCGTGACGGGCCGAGCTCCACGCACCGGTCGTTGCCTTGTCCGGGCGGTACTCGGTGACGTGGCGCGGCGCGCGGCGCTGGTGCACCACGGCGCTCAGGGTGAGCACCGGGGCCGGCGCGCCCAGGCCAGCGCGCTCGCGCAGGGCCTTGATCGCGGTGTCATCCAGGTTCTCGCAATCGCCGCGGCGCAGGGCGCGCGGCAGTTCCACCGTGCCGTAACGGATGCGCTTCAGGCGGCTCACCAGGAAACCCTGCGAGTCCCACAGGCGGCGCACTTCGCGGTTGCGGCCTTCGCGGATGGTGACGCGGAACCAGCTGTGGCTGCCGCCGCGGCTGATGGTGGCGATCTCGTCGAAGCGGGCGGGGCCATCTTCCAGCTCCACGCCGGCCTTGAGGCGCTCGATCACTTCATCGGGCACTTCGCCGTGCACGCGGCAGAGGTATTCACGCTCCAGGCCGCTCTTGGGGTGCATCAGCGCGTTGGCGAGTTCGCCATCGGTGGTGAGAATAAGCAGGCCGGTGGTGTTGATATCGAGACGACCCACGGCGACCCAGCGCGCACCCTTCAGGCGCGGCAGCTGTTCGAACACGGTGGGGCGGCCTTCGGTATCTTCGCGGGTGGTCACCACGCCTTCGGGCTTGTGGTAGACCAGCACTTCGGCATCGCTGCGGTTATCGGTGGCGACGACGAACTGCTTGCCGTCGAGCACGACGCGGTCACCCGCGTGGACACTGGCGCCAATGGTGGCGGCGGTGCCGTTGACTTCGACCTCGCCCGCCTGGATGCGCTGTTCGAGCATGCGGCGCGAGCCGAGCCCGGCGTTGGCGAGCACCTTGTGCAGGCGCTCTTCCAGCTGCGCGGCTTCGCCGGTGGGGGCGTCGTTGCGCTTAAGGCTAAGTACGGAACGTTGTGGCGCATTCATGCGCGTGACTCCTCGGGGTTCTGCCCGGCGCCTTCGTCTTCTTCGGCGGCACCGTCGGGGTTCTCTGCCTCATCGGCAGTGTGGGAAGCCGCGGCGATGTCGTCATCGCCGGCGGGCGGTTCGTTGGCGGCCTCGTCGCCGTCGTCACCCTCGGTGCCCGGATCGGGCAGGGCGGCTCGGCCCGGTACGCCATCCGCATCGCCTTCAAGGCGCAGCTGCGGGTTGAGCTCTTCAAGGTCGCGGATCTCCGACAGCGGAGGCAGGTTATCCAGCGACTTGAGGTTGAAGTAATCCAGGAACGTGCGGGTGGTGCCGAACAGGGCCGGGCGGCCCGGTACGTCGCGATAACCCACCACGCGGATCCATTCGCGCTCCTCCATCGTCTTGATGATGTTGGAGGAGACCACCACGCCGCGAATCTGTTCAATCTCGGGGCGGGTGATGGGCTGGCGGTACGCGATGAGCGCCAGGGTTTCGAGCAATGCGCGGGAATAACGGCTGGGCTTCTCCGCCCACATCCGCGAGACCCAGGGGTGGACCTCACGCCGGACCTGGTAGCGCCAGCCGGAGGCGACCTCCACCAGTTCTACGCCACGGCCCTCGCAATCAGCGGCCAGGGCATCCAGCGCGGCCTTGAGTTCGTCCGTGCCGATTTCCTCTTCCTCGCCGAAGATCGCCTTGAGTTGCACGATCGTCATCGGCTGGGTCGACGCCATCAGCGCCGCTTCCACGATGGGTTTGAGTTGTTCGGGTTGCATAGGCCTTGGGGTGTGCCGTGCCCGTGGGCGCGGATCGGTTCGTGCGCAGGGAGCGGCCGCTCATGCGGCGCCCCCTGTTCGTGGCCCGGCTGGGCCGTCAGGCGAGCGCTTCTTCGCGCGCGGCCTCCGTCTGTACCTTCGTCTTCAGGTAGATCGGGCCCAGGGTTTCTTCCTGGACGATCTCGACGAGCATTTCCTTCGCGAGCTCGAGCATGGCCAGGAACGTGACCACGACACCGAGCCGGCCTTCGCTGACGTCGAACAGCGTTTCAAAGCGTTGGAACCCACCCGTGCCCAACGTGTTGAGCAGATCGCCCATGCGCTGGCGGACACTGAGCGGTTCGCGCTGGATCGCATGGTGCGTAAACAGATCGGCACGCTTGAGCACATCCTTGAGCGCGAGCAGCAACTCCTTCAGGTCGAGCGGGGGCGGCACGCGCACCACGTTGTGTTCGCCGACGAAGGCGTGCACCACGGTGGTATCGCGTTCCAGGCGCGGCAGGTCTTCGATATCCTGCGCAGCCTTCTTGAAGCGTTCGTACTCCTGCAGGCGGCGTACCAGTTCCGCACGCGGATCTTCCTCGAGGCCTTCCTCGGCCGGCGGGCGGGGCAGCAGGAGCCTGGATTTGATCTCCGCCAAAATGGCGGCCATCAGCAGGTACTCCGCGGCAAGTTCCAGCCGCATCACCTCGCGCATCATCTCGATGTAGTCCATGTACTGCCGGGTGATCTCGGCCACAGGGATATCGAGGATGTCCAGGTTTTGCCTGCGGATCAGGTACAGCAGCAGGTCGAGCGGGCCTTCAAACGATTCGAGGATGACCTCAAGCGCGTCCGGCGGGATGTACAGATCCTGGGGCATTTGCAGCACGGGCTGCCCGCGCACGAGCGCGAGGGGCATTTCCTGCTGCTGGGGAACACCGGCAAAGGCATTCCGCGTTGTTTCGACCACCTGAGCTTCGGTTGTCTCGTTAGTCATCGGCACACGTCAGAAGGGCCGCCTTCAAGCGACCAGGAACGCAAGCAACAAATCGATGCCGTCCGGCGGTTCTTACCGCCACCTCGCCGGGCATGCCGCGCATCGTCGCCGACGAGCGGAAGGCATGGCCGCAGGACACCCCAGGAGGGTCACCGTCTGTGAGAAATCGCCGGAAGCACACCACCGACGGCCCTGACTGCAGGCCGGGAGGGCGGTACGCCCGAATAAGTTCACCCGATTGACATACAGGGTATAGCGTGTGCCTTCGCAAGTCCAGCGGGCGGCCCTGTGTCCGCCCCGCGGTTCCGGCAGAATACGCTCATGCCCCTCGAGTCGCGCGCCATTATCCATGTCGACATGGACGCTTTCTATGCGTCCGTGGAGGAGCTGGACGACCCGACGCTGGTGGGCAAGCCCGTGATCGTGGGCGGCCTGGGGCGCCGCGGCGTGGTTTCCACGGCCAATTACGAGGCCCGCAAGTACGGCGTGCGCTCGGCCATGCCCTCGGCCGAGGCCCACCGGCGCTGCCCCCAGGGCATCTTCATCCACCCCCGGCACGATCGCTATGCCGAGATCTCCGCCATCGTTTTCGCCGTATTTGCCGAAGTGACCCCCATGATCGAGGGCCTGTCGCTGGACGAGGCCTTCCTGGACGTCACCGCCAGCCTGCGGCTTTTCTCATCCATCGAGGCCATCGGTCGCAAGGTGAAAGAGACGATCCGCGAGCGCACCGGCCTGAACGCCTCCGTGGGCATGGCCCACAACAAACTGCTGGCCAAGCTGGGCAGCGAACTGTCCAAGCCGAACGGATTTCTTCATATCCGGCCGGAGGAGGTGAAGGGTTACCTGGATCCGCTGCCGATCGGCCGGATGTGGACGGTGGGCAAGGTGGCCGAGGAGGCGCTCCAGAAGGTCGGCATCCGCACCATCGGCGACCTGCTACGGGCCGATGCCTGGCGCCTGAACAAGGCGGTGGGCGAACGGCACGCCGCCGTGCTCCGGGCCCTGTGCCTGGGGGAGGACAACCGGCCGGTGGTCACCGATGCGCCGGAAGTCTCGATCGGCTCGGAATGGACGTTCGATGTGGATGTGGATGACCTGGCTATCGCCGAGGCCTGGCTGCTCCGGCAGTGCGAGCGGGTGGGTGCGCGGGCGCGAGGGCGCGAGGTCAAGGCGCGAACGGTGTCCGTAAAGCTGCGTGAGCCACCGTTCGTCACGCACAGCCGTCAGGCCCAGTTGCCCGTTCCCGGCAACGCCACGCCGGATATCTACGCCGTGGCACGGCGCTTGCTAAACGTTTGGTGGCACCAGCATCCGCGGCCTCGTTTGCGCCTGCTTGGGGTCACGCTTTCAGGGTTCGATGCCCGGCATGGCGATGAACAACAGGACATGTTCGCCGCGCCAACCGGGGAAAAGCGCTCCGATGGCGTGCAAGACCGCATTAACGAGCGCTTCGGAGCCGGGGCGCTGGTGAGGGCGGGCGTGCTAAAGACGCGCGGGCGGGAATGACCAGACTGCGCTAATGTGTCCGTTTGTGACACGGAAGGTAAGTTTCGTGGGGTGCGGTCATGCCGACCGTGATCGTTAACCGCCGGCAGGCAGGATGGGTAGAACAGCTCATGGCTGACAAGGAAGGCCACAACGTGCGCTATCGCCACGCAAGGATGAAGGTGCAGACCGCGGTGCTGATGAGCCGCGGCGGTGAGGCTCACCCTACCGATCTGGTAGACATTTCCGCGACCGGCGCCTTGCTGCGCCGGCCCGCTGGCTGGCGCGGTGAAGCCGGCCAGACCTGGATCCTCGACATGGTGTTTGGCCACGACCTGCACATTAATGTGGAGGCGCGCGTGGTGCGCGCGGGCGCGCGCCAGATCGGCATGGAGTATTCGCTGATTCCCGAAGACAAGCAGGCCCCGCTGTGGGAGCTGCTGGGCGGCTACGCGGATACCCTGGAAGCCTGGACCGACGAATAAAAAAACGCCGCCTCGATGGCGGCGTTTTTGTTGATCAGGCCTGCGCGGCCTTGCGCTTGGCGCGGTCCTCGTCGCGTAGCTCGCGGCGGAGGATCTTGCCGACGTTCGTCTTCGGCAGCGAATCGCGGAACTCGATCTGCTTGGGCCGCTTGTAACCGGTGAGTTTCTCGCGGCAGAACTCGCGCAGCGCTTCCTCGGTAAGCGCCGGATCCTTGCGCACGACGAAGATCTTCACCACCTCGCCCGAGTGCTCGTCATCGACGCCCACGGCGGCCACTTCGGCCACGCCCGGGTGGCTCATGACAATGTCTTCGATCTCGTTCGGGTACACGTTGAAGCCCGAGACGAGGATCATGTCCTTCTTGCGGTCCACGATGTACAGGTAGCCATTGGCGTCCATCTTCGCGATGTCGCCGGTGCGCAGCCAGCCGTTGGCATCGAGAACCTTGGCGGTCTCGTCCGGGCGGTTCCAGTAGCCCTTCATTACCTGCGGGCCCTTGATGCACAGCTCGCCCACTTCGCCCACGGGCAGCGCGGTGCCGTCGTCGGACCAGATCTGCACGTAAGTGGAAGGAATGGGCAGGCCGATCGAACCGTTATATTCCTTCAGGTCGAGCGGGTTGATGCACGCAGCCGGGGAGGTTTCGGTGAGGCCGTAGGCCTCCGCCAGGGTCACGCCGGTGGTCTTCTTCCAGCGCTCGGCCACCGGGCGCTGTACGGCCATGCCGCCGCCCAGGGACAGGTGCAGGCGCGAGAAATCCAGCTCGGCGAAGCCCGGGGTATTCAACAGACCGTTGAACAGCGTGTTGACGCCGGTGATGGCGGTGAACTTCTCCTTGGAGAGTTCCTTCACGAAGCCCTTCATGTCGCGCGGGTTCGTGATCAGCAGGTTCATGGCGCCCATGCGGGTGAACACCAGGCCGTTCGCCGTGAGCGAGAAGATGTGGTACAGCGGCAGCGCCGTGACGATGATCTCTTCACCCGCCACCGCCGAACCGCTGATCCAGGCATCGGCCTGAAGCATGTTCGCGATCATGTTGCGGTGGGTGAGCATGGCGCCCTTGGCCACGCCCGTGGTGCCGCCGGTGTACTGCAGGAACGCGATATCGTCGTGGCCCACATCCACCTTGGGCAGGGGGTGTGCCTTGCCACGTGCGATGGCATCGTTGAAGCGGGTTTCCTTCGGCAGCTTGTAGGCCGGCACTTCCTTGCGGATGTGCTTCACCACGAAGTTGATGATGCTGCCCTTGGGGAAGCCGATCAGGTCGCCCACGGCCGTGGTGACCACGTGCTCCACCTTGGTGCCGGGCAGGGCTTCCTGCACGGTGTGCGCGAAGTTATCCAGCACGACCAGCGCCCGCGCACCGGAATCCTCGAGCTGGTGGTGCAGCTCGCGCGTGGTGTACAGCGGGTTGGTGTTGACCACCGTGAGGCCGAGGCGCAGGGCGCCGAACAGCACCGCCGGGTACTGCAGCAGGTTCGGCAGCATGATGGCGACGCGGTCGCCCTTCTTCAGGCCGAGCTCGCCCGAGAGGAAGCCGGCGAAGGCGGCGGAGAGCTGGTCGATCTCGCCGTAGGTCAGTACCTTCCCGAAGTTCTTGAACGCGGGACGATCACGAAATTTCTGAAACGATTCCTCGAAGACCGCCGCAACGGAGCGGTACGCGTTGACATCGATGTCGGCGGGAATACCGGCCGGGTAGTGGTCAAGCCACGGGCGCTCGTTGCTCATGTACGGGACGGACTCCTGGAAATGTGACGCTCGCACGGCAAACCCGTCGTACGATCGGAAGGATTGGAGCATACGCGCGCGTATAGCAGCAAGCCGCATCGCAGCGAGACACAGAAGGGGAAAAACATGCAGCTCCGCACGGCCCTGTTCACCTTACTCCTGATCGCCCTCGGCGTGCTGGGCGGCTGCCATCGCGCGCCGGATGACGCACAGGTACGCAAGGCGATCACCGCAGTGGCTGCGGGGGCGGAGGCGGGCAGTGGCAGCGCCACGGTGGCGAGCCTGTCCGATGATTTCGACGGTAACAGCGGCGACCTCAACAAGCCGGGCCTGGCGAACCTGGTGCGGGTGTTCGCGCTGCGCGGCCAAAAGGTGCACGTGTTGCTGGGGCCGATATCGGTGGAGCCGCGCGGCGAGCGCATGGTCGCGACCTTTACGGCCACGCTGACCGCTGGCGCGGGGGTGTTGCCGGATAACGCCGGCGCCTACCAGGTGGAAACCGGCTGGCGGAAGGATGACGGCAAGTGGGTGTGTTTCACCGCAAGCTGGAAGCGGGCGCTGTAGGCAAAAAAAGGCCCGGTTTCCCGGGCCTTTTTTCTTACGCCGCCTTCGCCAGCTGGCGAAGCACGTACTGCAGGATGCCGCCGTGGCGGAAGAACTCGCGCTCCTTCGGGGTCAGCAGCAGCACCTTCACGGTGAACTCCTTGACCGAGCCATCCGGACGCGTGGCCTTGACGTTGGCCGTCTTCGACTCGCCGCCGTTCAGGCCGGTGATATCGAACACTTCATCGCCCTTCAGGCCGAGCGTCTGCGCGTTCTCGCCATCCTGGAACTGGCAGGGCAGCACGCCCATGCCCACCAGGTTGGAGCGGTGGATGCGCTCGAAGCTCTCGGTGATCACGGCCTTGACGCCCAGCAGGAGGGTGCCCTTGGCCGCCCAGTCACGCGACGAACCGGTGCCGTATTCCTTGCCACCCAGCACGACCAGCGGGGTGCCATCGGCCTTGTACTTCATGGCGGCATCGTAAATCGCCATCTGCTCGCCGGTCGGGATGTACTTGGTGTAGCCACCCTCGACGCCATCGAGCATCAGGTTCTTGATGCGGATGTTGGCGAACGTGCCGCGCACCATCACGTCGTCGTTGCCACGACGCGAACCGTAGGAGTTGAAGTCCTTCGGCTCCACGCCACGCGAGATCAGGAAGCGGCCCGCCGGGCTGTCCTTCTTGATCGAGCCGGCCGGCGAGATGTGGTCGGTGGTGATCGAGTCACCGAAGATGCCCATGGCGCGCGCGCCGTGGATGTCTTCGATGGTGCCGGCTTCAGCGGACATGCCGTCGAAGTAGGGCGGGTTCTTGATGTAGGTGGAATCGTCCCACGCGTAGGTCTGGCCATCCGGCGAGGCGATCTGGTTCCAGCGGCTGTCGCCCTTGAACACATCGGCGTAGCTGGCCTTGAACATCTCCGGGCTGATGGCGCCGGCGATGAGGTCGGAGATTTCCTGGTTGCTCGGCCAGATGTCCTTCAGGTACACCGGCTGGCCATCGCTGCCCGTGCCGATCGCATCCTTGGTCAGGTCGATATTGAGCGTGCCGGCCAGGGCGTAGGCGACCACCAGCGGCGGCGAGGCCAGGTAGTTCATCTTCACTTCCGGGTGCACGCGGCCTTCGAAGTTACGGTTGCCCGAGAGCACCGATGCCACGGCCAGGTCGCCCTCGGCGATGCCCTTGCTGATTTCAGCCGGCAGCGGGCCGGAGTTGCCGATGCAGGTGGTGCAGCCGTAGCCGACCACGTAGAAGTTCACCTTCTCGAGTTCTTCGAGCAGGCCGGTCTTCTTCAGGTAATCGGTAACCACGAGCGAGCCCGGGCCGAGCGAGGGCTTCACCCACGGCTTGGAGGTGAGGCCGCGCGCAGCAGCCTTCTTCGCCACCAGGCCGGCGGCGAGCATGACGGCCGGGTTGGAGGTGTTGGTGCACGAGGTGATCGCGGCGATTACGACCGAGCCATCGTTGATGCGGAAGTTCTGGCCATCCTTGTGGACGAGCACGCCTTCCTCATTGATGCCGTTGGCTTCGTTGCCGATGGCGGTGCCGCCACCCTCATTGCTGAAGCGCGAGGTGTCGTTGGTCTTGGTCTTGCGGTTGGCGGTAAGCGGGCCGACCACGTCGAGGAAGCTCTGCTGCACGCCTTCCAGCAGCACGCGGTCCTGCGGGCGCTTCGGGCCGGCGAGCGACGGCTTCACATCGGCCATGTCCAGCTCGAGCACGGTGGTGAACTCGGCTTCCGGGGTGTTCGCGTCGTGCCACAGGTTCTGCGCCTTCGCGTAGGTTTCCACCAGCGCGATCTGGCCTTCGTCGCGGCCCGAGAGGCGCATGTAGTTCAGCGCTTCCTGGTCGATCGGGAAGATGCCGCAGGTGGCGCCGTATTCCGGGGCCATGTTGGCGATGGTGGCGCGATCGGCGAGCGGCAGGTTCTGCAGGCCCGGGCCGAAGAACTCGACGAACTTGCCGACGACGCCGAGCTTGCGCAGCATCTGGGTGACGGTGAGCACGAGGTCGGTAGCGGTGACGCCTTCGGCCAGCTTGCCCTTCAGGCGGAAGCCGACGACCTGCGGGATGAGCATGGACGACGGCTGGCCGAGCATGGCGGCTTCGGCTTCGATACCGCCCACGCCCCAGCCCAGCACGCCAATGCCGTTGATCATGGTGGTGTGCGAATCGGTACCGAACACGGTATCGGGGTAGGCGAACGATTCGCCGTCCACTTCATTGGTGAACACGACGCGGGCGAGGTTCTCCAGGTTCACCTGGTGGACGATGCCGGTGCGCGGCGGCACGACCTTGAAGTTGTTGAAGGCCTTCTGGCCCCAGCGCAGGAACGAGTAACGCTCCTGGTTACGCTCGAACTCGATCTCGACGTTCTGCTCAAGCGCGCTTTCCGAACCAAACGCGTCGACCTGCACCGAGTGGTCGATGACCAGTTCGGCGGGCGCCAGCGGGTTGATCTTGTCGGGGTTTCCGCCGAGCTTCTTCACGGCATCGCGCATGGCGGCCAGGTCGACCACGCACGGCACGCCGGTGAAATCCTGCAGGACGACGCGGGCGGGCATGAAGGAGATTTCGGTATCCGGCTCGGCCTTGGCATCCCACTTCGCCACGGCTTCGATTTCCTTGGCCGTCACGTTCACGCCGTCTTCCTGGCGGAGCAGGTTCTCCAGCAGGATCTTCATCGAGTAGGGCAGGCGCTTCAGGTCGAACTGCTGACCCAGCTTGGCCAGGCTGGCGATCTTGTGGCTCTTGCCGTTGACTTCGATTTTGTCGGCGACTGAGAACGAGTCTTTCATGCTGTACTCCTGGCGTGGCTTGCTTAGCTGGGGAGGCTGGGCGGCCCCGTCAGGGGCGCGCCAAAGCGTCGATTATCGCGCAGTCTGCGGCCGGTATGCGACCGCCGTGAGACCTTGGGTCCGCTAGAATGGACCGTTCGTGGCGCACGCTGCGCGAAATCAGGCGGCAAAAGGATGAGGGCGGCGGCGGATGGGCACAAACGTATTTGATGGCACGCAGCGTTCGATGATTTCGATGGCCCTGTCATCGGTGTCCCTGCGCGACCTCGCCCTGGTCCAGGCCGTGGCCCGCGAGGGCAGCTTCAACAGCGCCGCCCGGGCCATGTACATCAGTGCTTCGGGGCTTTCCCACCAGGTGCAGAAAGTGGAGCAGGCACTGGGCATGCCGCTGTTCGAGCGGGGTGGCCGCCGGGTCGTGCCGACCTCTGCCGGTCAGCGTCTGTTGGGTTATATCGAAGGGGTGCTGGCGGCGGCCGAGCACCTGGAACATGCCGCCCGTGCCGGCGATGTGGCCTTTGGCGGTGAATTCCGCCTGGGCGTGCCGTCCACGCTGGGGCCGTACCTGCTGCCGCACGTGATCGAGCCGTTCCCGCAGCGCTTCCCGGGGGCGCGCCTGACCATTTCCGAGGGTAAGCCCCGTGGCCTGCTGCGCCGGCTGGGCGAGGGTGAGCTGGATGCCGTGCTGGCGCCCCCTAGCGCCACGGTGACCGGGCTGGAATCGACCGCCCTGTTCTTCGAACCGTACGAACTGATGCTGCACAAGGCGCACCCGCTGGCCGGGCAGCCGGCGGTCGCGCTCACCGACCTGGATGCGTCGGATGCCACGTTGATGGCCGAGAGCCACGGTAACGGCGTATCCGACCTGGGGATGCCCGGGGCGGCGCGGCCCGAGCGCATCCAGGATCTTTCGATCGAAAGCCTCGCCACGCTGGTAGCGCTGCGCGGCGGCTATACGCTGGTACCGATCCTGGCCCACGAGCGGCTGCAATCCATTCCGAACGTGGTGCTGGCGGCGGTGGAGGGCGCGCGCCCGGGCCGCCATATCGCCCTGTACTGGCGCAGCGCCTCGCCCTGGCGTGATGACCTGCTCGGCTTTGCCGAGCTGCTACGCACGCTGGCCGGCACGATTCCCGGCCTCGACGCCGCCAGCTGAGCCAACGCACGCCGGCGACGTCAACCGGAGCGTCGTGCCGTCGTCCCGGTTGGCGGGGATCAGAAGCCGTTATCGAGGGTGGAGCCGGTGAGCAGGCCGCGGGCCAGCATCGCGGTTTGCTTGCCCTGGAACAGCATGTGCCACTGACGGCCGCCGAGCTGGTGCCAAAGCACCGCCGAGCGCACGGACGCCAGCAGGCATGCACGCACCCGATCCACGTTCGCCTTCTGCTGCAGGTGGGTGGGGTTGCCAGTCACCATCACGCGCGGCTTCAACGTGGAAAGGGTGGTGGCGTACAGCTCAGCGAGGCGCGCGGCCACGTTCGGGTGGGTCAGGCCGAAATGCTCGACCTGCCGTTGCGCGGCGACGATGCCATCGTGCAGGCGATTCAGCAGCGCTTTCTGCCGCGCCAGTGAGCGCTCAAGGCGCAACACGGTTACGCCCATGCGCATCACTGCCACATCGCGCGTCTGCTCCTCGAACTGGTTCACCAGCGTGCGCAAGCCGCGGCGCACGCCGGCCACGTTGCCATACACACCCGCCACCGAGTCCGCATCGATGCGGAACACGCTGGCAAGGCTGGCCTCGTACGCGGCCTCGTCGCAACGGCCTTCGTTGGCCAGCTGCTGGGCCAGGGCGGCACCCTGGAAAACGCCGGCCAGGGCCAGGACGCGCTCTTCGTTCATGGATAAAGCTCTTGTAGGAGCGCGCTTGCGCGCGATCGGGCGTGCGGGAATCGTGGATCGCGCGCAAGCGCGCTCCTACAGAAATCGGGAAACGTGCGCTGCCGCCGGATCATGCCAGGCCACCGTAGGCGGCATCGGTGGCGGAGATCACGGCGCCGCCGAGGCATTCGTCGCCGTCGTAGAGCACCACGGACTGGCCTGGGGTGACGGCGCGCTGCGGTTCATCGAACGTCACGTGGATCGCATCGCCGTTCACATCCACCGTGCAGGCCTGGTCGGCCTGGCGGTAGCGGGTCTTGGCGGTGCAGCGGAACGACAGGGCAGGGGCCTGGCCGGCCACCCACGTGGCATCGGTGGCCACCAGCCGGGTGGATTGCAGCCAGCGGTTCTCGCCGCCCTGCGCCACGATCAGCGTATTGGCGGCGACATCCTTGCCGACCACGTACCACGGTTCATTGGGCGCATCCGCGCGGCCGCCGATGCCCAGGCCGTTGCGCTGGCCGAGCGTGTAATACATGACGCCCTGGTGCTCGCCCACCGTACGGCCGTCCGGGTCCACCATCAAACCGGGCTTCGCGGGCAGGTACTGCGCCAGGAAGGCGCGGAAATCGCGCTCGCCGATGAAGCAGATGCCGGTCGAATCCTTCTTGGCCGCCGTGGGCAGGCTGGCCTCGCGGGCCATTTCACGCACGGCGGGCTTCTCGATCTCGCCCACCGGGAACAGCGTGGCCGAAAGCTGGCGCTGGCCCAGGGCATGCAGGAAATAGGTCTGGTCCTTGGCCGCATCCACGGCGCGGAGCAGGCGGTAGCGCCCTTCGTAAAAATCTACGCGCGCGTAGTGCCCCGTCGCGATCTTCTCCGCGCCGAGGGCCTGGGCGTGCTCCAGGAACGTCTTGAACTTGATTTCGCGGTTGCACAGCACGTCCGGATTGGGCGTGCGGCCCGCCGCGTATTCGGCGAGAAAGTGCTCGAACACCCCATCCCAGTACTCGCCGGCGAAGTTGCGGGCGTGGAAGGGAATGCCCAGGCGGCCACAGACGGCCACGGCGTCGCGGCGGTCATCGTCGGTGGTGCAGGGGCCTGAGCGGTCGTCTTCCTCCCAGTTCTGCATGAACATGCCTTCCACCTCGTGGCCGGCCTGCTGCAAGAGGATGGCGGCGACGGAAGAATCCACGCCGCCGGAGACGCCCAGGATCACTTTCACGGCCGGGACCCCGGCAGCAGGCTGGCCACGGTATCCAGCGGGTAGCGGCGGCCATCCAGCCAGGCATCGATCGTGTCGAGGATGAGCGGGCTGCGCAGGCGCGGGCCCAGCGCCTCGATCTCGTCGCGGCGCAGCCAGAGGGTGCGGCGGATGCCCGTATCGAGCTGGCGCGTGGCATCGTGGGCCACCGAGCGGCCGCTGAAGCCAAAACGGAGCACCTGCTCACCGTGTTCGTGGCTCATCCATTGCCACACGCCGAGGAAGGCGTCGAGCTCCACGGTGTGCCCGGTTTCCTCCAGCGCCTCGCGCACGGCGGCCGTCTGCAGGCTTTCACCTGGGTCAAGGTGGCCCGCGGGCTGGTTGTAGGCCAGCTCGCCGAAGATCTCCTCTTCGACAATCAGATAGCGATCGCCGTCCGCGATGACACAGGCCACGGTCACACGGGGGCACCACACGTTTTCGGCCGCAGCGTCGGTCTGGGTCATCTGACTAATGGGAGGGGTGGCTCTGGAAAAAGACATATTGTGCCATCACCTGTGGAAATCGACCCCGTGGGGGCTCGAAATCCGGTGTATATAATCGAATCGCGTACCGAAGGTTCTTAATTAATGTCCCAGGAACACGAACACGATCAGGAAAGCGAGCGCGGACACGGCCTGGCCATTGAGACAGCCCGCCCCGAGACGGCCCGCCCACCCCTGTTCCAGGTCGTCCTGCTGAACGACGACTTCACACCGATGGATTTTGTGGTTGAGGTGTTGCGTAGCTTTTTTGGCATGGACCAGGAGCGGGCGGTCCAGGTGATGCTCCACGTTCACACCCGCGGAAAGGGCGTGTGCGGCGTGTTCACCCGCGAGGTGGCAGAAACCAAGGTGACACAGGTCAACGAGTACTCACGGTCTCATCAGCACCCACTGTTGTGCACTATGGAAAAGATGTAGCCAGTGCCCCATCTGGAGTTCATGCGGCACTAACAAGGGCAATGACCCCGCCGCCCACAGCTATCGGAGACGGTCCGTATGTTCAGCAAGGATCTCGAAGTCACCATTGGGCACTGCTATAAGCAGGCCCGGGAGCAGCGCCACGAGTTCATGACCGTGGAGCACCTCCTGCTCGCCCTCACGGAAAACACCTCAGCCCTGGCCGCCCTGCGGGCGTGTGGCGTCGATCTGCCCCGCCTGGCGGCGGATCTGCAGCGGATCATCGCCGAAACCGTGCCGGTACTCCCCGCCGGCGACGAGCGTGATACCCAGCCCACGCTGGGCTTCCAGCGCGTGCTCCAGCGCGCCGTGTACCACGTGCAGTCCTCAGGCCGTAAGGAAGTGACCGGCGCCAACGTCCTGGTCGCGATCTTCGGCGAAAAGGACAGCCACGCGGTCTATTTCCTGCACCAGCAGGAGATTACCCGCCTGGATGTGGTCAATTACATCTCCCACGGCATCGCCAAGATCAGCGATGAATCCTCCGCGGCCCCGTCCAGCGCCGAGCGCGATGGCGAGGAAGGCGGTGAGGGCAAGGGCAACCCGCTCAGCGAGTACGCCTCCAACCTCAACGAACTTGCCGTCCAGGGCAAGATCGATCCGCTGATCGGCCGCCAGGACGAGGTGGAGCGCACCATCCAGGTGCTCTGCCGCCGCCGCAAGAACAACCCGCTCTACGTCGGTGAAGCCGGCGTGGGCAAGACCGCGCTGGCCGAGGGCCTGGCCAAGCGCATCGTCGAGGGCCAGGTACCCGAGGTGCTGGAAGATTGCACCATCTGGTCGCTGGACCTGGGCGCCCTGGTCGCCGGCACCAAGTACCGCGGCGATTTCGAAAAGCGCCTGAAGGCGGTGATCGGCCAGCTCAAGAAGCAGCCGAACGCCATCCTGTTCATCGACGAGATCCACACCATCATCGGTGCCGGTTCGGCGTCGGGCGGCACCATGGATGCCTCGAACCTGATCAAGCCCATGCTGGCCTCGGGTGAGCTGCGCTGCATCGGTTCCACCACGTTCCAGGAATTCCGCGGCATTTTCGAGAAGGACCGCGCCCTGGCTCGCCGCTTCCAGAAGATCGACGTGGTCGAGCCCACCGTGGCCGATTCGATCGAGATCCTGAAGGGCCTGAAGACCCGCTTTGAAGAGCACCACTCGGTGGAATACACCGGTGAGGCCCTGCGCGCGGCAGTGGATCTTTCGGTGAAGCACATTCCCGACCGCCTTCTGCCGGACAAGGCCATCGATGTGATCGATGAGGCCGGTGCCCGCCAGCGCCTGCTGCCGGAAGAAGAGCGTACCGGCAAGGTGGATGTGGCCGAGATCGAGTACATCGTGGCCAAGATGGCGCGCATTCCTGCCAAGCAGGTGTCCGCCTCCGATCGCGATGTGCTGCGTAACCTCGAGCGCAACCTCAAGATGGTCGTGTTCGGCCAGGATGCGGCCATCGAAGCACTGGCGTCGTCGATCAAGATGGCCCGTTCCGGCCTGGGCGATCCGTCCAAGCCGATCGGCAGCTTCCTGCTCGCTGGCCCCACGGGCGTCGGCAAGACGGAAGTGACCCGCCAGCTCGCCATGCAGCTCGGTATCGAGATGGTTCGCTTCGATATGTCCGAGTACATGGAAGCGCACTCGGTGTCGCGCCTGGTCGGTGCGCCCCCGGGCTACGTCGGCTTCGACCAGGGCGGCCTGCTCACCGAGCAGATCACCAAGCACCCGCACTGCGTGCTGCTGCTGGATGAAATCGAAAAGGCGCACCCGGATGTGTACAACATCCTCCTGCAGGTGATGGACCGCGGCGTGCTGACCGATACCAATGGTCGCGAGGCGAACTTCAAGAACGTCATCGTGATCATGACGACGAACGCCGGCGCCCAGCTGGCCTCGCGTCGCGGCATCGGCTTCGTGAAGCAGAACCACTCGCCGGATGCGATGGAGACGATCCGCCGCATGTTCACGCCGGAGTTCCGCAACCGCCTGGATGCGGTGATCCAGTTCAACGCGCTGGACTTCGATCACATCCTGCGTGTGGTCGACAAGTTCCTGATCGAGCTGGAATCGCAGCTGGCCGAGAAGAAGGTCAGCGTGGACGTGACCCCGGAGGCCCGCCGCTGGTTGGCCGAGCATGGCTTCGATCCGCAGATGGGTGCGCGCCCGATGGCACGCGTCATCCAGGACAAGGTCAAGCGCGCGCTCGCCGACGAGCTGCTGTTCGGCAAGCTGGCCGATGGCGGCAAGGTCACCCTCTCGGTGGATGGCGACGAGCTGCACGTGGAAACCGAATCGGCCGAGCCGGCAACGGCGGAAGCGTAAAACGCCCGGTCGTGGTGTAAGAGAAAGGCCGCCCATACGGGCGGCCTTTTTTTGTACCGTTGTAGGCGCCGGCAACAAAAAAGCCGCGGCATGCCGCGGCTTTTCTGTTCGCAGAAGGGCGGCGCCAGGCGCGCGCTTACTTCATACGGTACGTGATACGGCCCTTGGTCAGGTCGTACGGGGTCATCTCGACCTTCACCTTGTCGCCGGTGAGGATACGGATGTAATGCTTGCGCATACGGCCGGAGATGTGGGCAGTAATGACGTGCCCGTTCTCGAGCTGCACGCGGAACATGGTGTTGGGCAGGGTCTCCTGGACCGTGCCTTCCATTTCGATGACGTCGTCTTTTGCCATGTGTTCCGGGTCAGTGTAGGTGGCCGGAGTGGCCGCATAAGTCCCCTATTATGGCATGCCCACCCGGGCAAGGCCACCCGGGCTCAGGCGAAGTACTGATCCAGCTTCCCGCGGATCTCGTCCTCGATCTTGCCTTTGAACGCCGAGAGCAGCATGCCGAGCTCCGCGCCCACGTGCACATCGTGGTCCGAGACGGTAATGGCGCCCTTCACCCCGGAGCCCGAGAACGCGTAGGCATCGCCCTGCCAGGCGCCCTTGGTGCCGAACTTCTCGGCCATCCGCTCGGCCACCTTGTCCACCACCGCACGTGCTTCGGCGATGCTTTTGCCGTGCTCACGGCGGATATCGATCTTGGCCATGGGGGTCTCCGAGGGAAAAGGGAGGGGGAGTCTAGCAGGCGGCTCGGCTGAACCGAGCCGATCTCTTTGCGTTCAAACAGATACCGCACTCTGCTAAAGTCGCGTCGTCATCTGTCCGGTCCCTCCATGCGTATCGAATTCGTCAGCTCGGCTCGTGGTGATTTCCACTGGTCCCGACCCGTGCTCTCGATCGGCCGGGCGGAGGAAAACGACCTTGTCGTCTCCGAAGCCCAGGTCGCGCCGCAACACGTCACCATTTACCGCGATCGCCGCGGCATGGTGCTGGATGTGGCTGCGGGCGTGGGCCGCGTGTACGTGAATGCGCGCCCGGTGCGCGAGAAAGCCTTGCTCCGCCCCGGCGACAGCCTGTCGCTCGGCGAGTGCCGCATGCTCATTCGTGACGACGAGGATCTGGAAGCCCGCGAGCTGCAGGAGCCGACCGATGCCCGTTGCACGGCCGCACTGCGCCCGGTCGCCGGCCCGCTCTCCGGGCGCCTCGTCGCGATTGGCGATCGCCTTGAGCTGGGCGCCACGCATGGCGCATTGCCCCTGGAGCTGCCCGGCAACGATGCTGCGTTGCTCACCCTGGCCTGGGATGATGGCGAACTGATCCTGGATGCCTCCCGCGTACCCGCCCGGCATGCGGTGCGGGTGAATGGCGTTCGCACGGTGCGCGCGGCGCTGCAGCCGGGCGACCAGATCGGTCTGGCCACGCATCGCTTCATCCTCGAGGCGCCGGGCTGGTCCGCCGAGCCCGTGGTGGTGCAACCGGAACCTGAGCCCGAGTCGGAGCCCGAAGAGGCCGCCGGCCCGCGCGGCGATGTGTGGTGGCTGATTCTTACGGCCGCGCTGCTCGCGGCTGGCATCGCCGTGGTGCTGTTCGCGCCGTTCTAAGCCCCCGTTTCGCCCGCATGCGGCGGCATAATGCCGGTTCACCCATGCGAGAGGACGAGACGTGAGCAGAGCCTGGAATTTCAGCGCCGGACCCGCGGCGCTGCCGGAAGCGGTATTGAAACGCGCGCAGGCTGAGCTCCTCGACTGGAACGGTTCCGGGGCCTCCGTGATGGAGCTATCCCACCGCGGCAAGCCGTTCATGGCGCTGGCCGCCGCCGCCGAGCAGCGCCTGCGCAGCCTCATGGGTGTGCCGTCGAACTACAAGGTGTTGTTCCTGCAGGGTGGCGCCACGCAGCATTTCGCGCAGATCCCCATGAACCTCGCCGGCCCCGGCGATCATGCGGATTACATCGTGACCGGCCACTGGGGCGAAAAGGCCGTGCGCGAAGCCGCGCCTTACCTCGATGCCCGCGTGGCCGCCACATCCGAAGCCGATCACTACCTGAAGCTTCCCGCGCGTGATACGTGGCAACTCAGCGAGGGCGCGGCCTACGTGCACTACACGCCGAATGAAACCATTCACGGCGTGGAGTTCCACGGCATCCCTGAGGTGGGCGACGCGCCACTGGTGGCCGACATGTCGTCGAACATTCTTAGTGAGCCGGTGGATGTATCGCGCTTCGGCCTGATCTATGCGGGCGCGCAGAAGAACATCGGGCCCTCCGGTCTCGTCATCATGATCATTCGCGACGACCTGCTGGCGCGCGCGGGCCGGCCGATGGCCAAGATCTTCCGCTACGCCGAGCATGCCGCGAACGATTCCATGCTCAACACGCCGAACACGTGGGGCTGGTACCTCGCGGGGCTCACCTTCGAATGGCTGGAAGCGCAGGGTGGCCTGGGAGCCATGGGTGCACGCAATGCCGCGAAGGCGGCGCTGCTCTACGACGCGATCGATAGTTCCAATGGTTACTATCGCAGCCCGGTTGAAGTCAGCTCGCGCTCGCGCATGAATGTGCCGTTCACCTTGCACGACAGCGCGCTGGATGCCGCATTTCTCAAGGAATCCGAGGCGGCAGGCCTGCTCGCGCTCAAGGGCCACAAGGCCGTCGGCGGCATGCGCGCATCGCTCTACAACGCCGTTCCGCTGGAGGCGGTGCAGGTGCTTGTGAATTTCATGCGGGACTTTGCAACGCGGCACGGTTAAAGTCGGGGATCACCGCAATGCAGCAATGCATTTGCGGTGGTAACTGTTTCATTTGCAACCACTTAGCCGCCTGGAAGTCCATGAGCAAAAGTAGTTCCACCGATAAGCAAGCCACGCTGACCGAGGCGCGCCAGCGCATCGACAGCATCGACCAGCAACTGCAGTCGCTCATCAGTGAGCGCGCCCGTTGGGCACAGCAGGTCGGCCGGGCCAAGGGCCCGTTGAAGGCGGCGGTGGAGTATTACCGACCCGAACGGGAAGCCCAGGTCTTACGCGGCGTCATCGATCGCAACGATGGCCCGCTGCCACACGCGGAACTGGTACGCCTGTTCCGCGAAATCATGTCGTCGTGCCTTTCCCAGCAGCAGCCGCTGAAGATCGGCTACCTCGGTCCCGAAGGCACCTTCAGCGAGCAGGCCGTGCGCAAGCAGTTCGGCCACGCCGCCTACGGGCTGCCGCTGGGCAGCATCGAAGAGGTGTTCCAGGAAGTGGCCGCCGGTAATGCCGATTTCGGCGTCGTGCCGGTCGAGAACTCGGGGCAGGGCATGATCCAGATGACCCTGGATATGTTCCTCACCTCCAAGGCCACCATCTGCGGCGAAGTGGAGCTGCGCGTTCACCAGAACCTGCTGTCGCTCACCGGCGATATGAAGGACATCAAGCGTATCTACTCGCACCCGCAATCGCTGCAGCAGTGCCAGGCGTGGCTGCGCGTGAACCTGCCGAACGTGGAGCGCATCGCGGTTTCCAGCAATGCCGAAGCGGCGCGCATGGCAAAGCTTTCGCCGGAATCCGCCGCTATCGCTGGCGAATCCGCCGCGCGCGTGTACGGCCTGAAGATCATCGCAGGCCCCATTGAGGATCGCAGCGATAACACCACGCGCTTCCTCGTGATCGGCCGCACCATCTTCCCGCCTTCGGGCAACGATCGCACCTCGCTGCTGGTGTCGGTGCGTGACAAGCCCGGCGCGCTGTTCGATGTGCTGAAGCCGCTCGCCGAGCATGGCATCAGCATGAACCGTATCGAGTCGCGCCCGGCGCACACCGGCAAGTGGCAGTACGCGTTCTTTATCGATGTCTCCGGCCATGTCGAAGATGCCGCGCTGCAAGCTGCCCTCGAAGAAATGAAACCTGCCGCCGCTGACGTGCGTGTTCTCGGCGCCTACCCTGTCGCACTGCCATGACCGAACAGTTTGATGCCGCCTCGCTCGCCAACCGCGCGACGTCGGCCCTGCGTGCCTACGATCCGGGCCACGACCTTCCCGCGCTCCGCCTGCGTTTTGGCGGCGTGCTTTCCGAGTTGGGTTCCAACGAGAACCCGTTAGGCCCCAGCCCCCTGGCCATGCGCGCGGCCAGCCGCGTGCTGGAAGACATCTGGCGTTACCCCGATCCCCTGGGTGCCGCGCTCAAGCAGCGCCTGTCGGGCGAACTCGGCGTGCCCGTGCGCAGCATTACGCTGGGCAACGGATCGCACGAGCTGCTCATGCTGCTGGCGCAGTGCTTCGCCGATGCGGATCACCCGGTGGTGCATTCGCAGTACGGTTTCGCGGTGTTTCCGATTGCCGCGGCCGCGGCGGGCGCGCGTTCCATTGCGGTCCCCGCGCTGCTGGCCGATCACCCGACGGCGCCCTACGGCCACGACCTCGAAGCGATCGCGAAGGCGGTCACCCCGGCCACGCGCATCGTTTACCTCGCCAACCCGAACAACCCTACCGGCACATGGTTCACCGATGCCGAGCTGGAGCAGTTCCTGGCGAACGTACCGGCCGACACGCTGGTGGTGGTGGACGAGGCGTACCACGAATACGTCGATGCGCCGGGCCTGAGCACCGCGCTTCACCTTCTGGGCCGTTACCCGAACCTGATCGTGACGCGCACGTTCTCCAAGGCGTACGCGCTGGCGGGCCTGCGGATTGGCTACATGCTTAGCCATCCGTCGGTCGCGGCGGTGGCGGAGCGCCTGCGCGAATCGTTCAACGTGAACGGCGTGGCGCTGGCCGCTGCCGAGGCCTCGCTCGGCGATCACGAGCACCGCGCACGCGTGCGCGAGACCAACCACCGCGACCGCGCCTGGCTGGCCGAAGAACTCACCGCGCGCGGCTTCCGCGTGCTGCCATCGCAAACCAACTTCCTGCTCGTCGACCTGGGCCAGGATGCCGCCGCCTTCGAGAAGCACCTTTTCGAACGCGGTGTCATCGTCCGTCCCATGGGTGGCTACGGCCTGCCGCACACCGTGCGCGTCAGCATCGGTAGCCGTGCCGAGCTGCAACGTCTTCTGGAGAACCTGCCATGACCCGCCTGGATTGGGTAAGCCGCCGCGCCGCAGGCGCGTTGCACGGCGACCTCGTCGTACCCGGCGACAAATCCGTTTCGCACCGTGCGCTGATGTTTGGCGCGCTGGCCGAGGGCACCACGCATATCCGTGGTTTTCTCGAGGGTGAAGATACCCGCGCCACCGCCGCCATCCTCGGCAAGCTGGGCGTGCGCTTTGATACCCCCGCACCCGGCGAGCGCGTGGTGCATGGCGTGGGCCTGCATGGCTTGCGCGGCACGGACGAGCCGCTGGATTGTGGTAACGCCGGTACGGGTATGCGCCTGCTTGCCGGCTTGCTGGCGGGGCAGGGCTTCGATGCCACCCTGGTGGGCGATGCCTCGCTCTCCGGCCGCCCCATGCGCCGCGTCACCGATCCGCTGGGTGAGATGGGGGCGCAGATCGATACGAACGACGGGAAGCCGCCGCTGCGCATCCACGGCGGCCGCAAGCTTAAGGGCATCACCTACAAATCGCCGGTGGCGAGCGCGCAGATCAAGTCGGCGCTGCTGCTGGCGGGCCTGTATGCCGAAGGCACCACCGAGGTGATCGAACCGCACCCCACGCGCGATTACACCGAAAGCATGCTCAAGGCATTCGGCTGGCCCATCGAGTATTCGCCCGGCAAGGCGAAGGTCGAAGGCGGCCATGTGCTGCGCGCTGTCGACGTGGACGTGCCTGCGGACTTTTCGTCAGCAGCGTTCTTTATCGTCGCGGCGTGCGTGGTGCCCGGTTCGGTGGTGCGTCTGAAGGGCGTGGGCCTCAACCCGCGCCGCACCGGCTTGCTTGCCGCGCTGGAGCTGATGGGCGCCGACATCGGCGTTGAGAACGAGCGTCATAGCGGCGGCGAAGTCATCGCCGACCTCGTGGTGCGCTACCGCCCGTTGCATGGCGTGGCGCTGCCGCTGGATATCGTGCCGGACATGATCGATGAGTTCCCGGCGCTGTTCGTGGCCGCGGCGTGTGCCGAAGGCATGACCACGATCCGTGGCGCGGCCGAGCTGCGCGTGAAGGAATCCGACCGCATCGCCACGATGGCTAACGGCCTGAAAGCCTGCGGCGTGCTGATCGATGAGCTGCCCGATGGCGCGATCATCCGTGGCGGCCCGATCGGCGGCGGTTCGGTGGATAGCCACGGTGACCATCGCATTGCCATGAGTTTTGCCATTGCGGGCCTGGTGGCGACGGCGCCGATCACCATTGGTGATTGTGCGAACGTGGCGACGTCGTTTCCGGGGTTTGTTGAGCTGGCGAACGGGGTGGGGTTCAGCCTCGGCTCGGCGGGGTGAGATCGCGCAAGCGCGCTCCTACAGGGGCGCGCAGCGCGCGAGTGCGCTTTCGCGCGACACGTTCTCGCGTGGCGATCCATAATGCGGGCTTGACCCCCGCCCGGATCGCCACGCATGGCTGCCAAGACCCCTCCCTTCGTCGTCGTCGTCCCGGCGCGGTACGCCTCCACGCGCCTGCCTGGTAAGCCGCTCCTCCCGATCGGCGGCCTGTCCATGGTGCGTCGGGTGGCCGCGCGTGCGGCCAGCGCTGGCGCCGCCCAGGTGGTGGTGGCCACGGACGATACCCGGGTCGCCTCAGAAATGCGGGGCTGCGAGGGCGATATCCTGGTCTGCATGACCCGCGAGGACCACGCCTCGGGCACGGACCGGATTGCCGAGGTGGTCAACCACTTTGGCTGGCCCGAGGACACCGTGGTCGTGAACCTGCAGGGCGATGAGCCGTTCGCGCCGGCCGCCGGCATTCGTGCGGTGGTGGATACGCTCGCCGGGGACGAGGCGCCCATGGCGACCCTGGCCACCCCGATCACGGATGCCGAGGAGCTCTTCGATCCGAACATCGTCAAGGTGGTGCGGGGCGGTAATGGCCGCGCCCTCTACTTCACCCGCGCCCCCGCGCCGTGGGCGCGTGACGCGTTCGCGGCCGACCGCCACGCCCTGCCGGCCGGGGTGCCGTTCCTGCGCCACATCGGGATCTACGCCTACCGTGCGGGCTTCCTGCGCCGCATGGCGGCCCTGCCGCGCACCCCGCTGGAGCAGGCCGAATCGCTGGAGCAGCTGCGGGCGCTCGAGCATGGCTATGCCATCTCGGTGAACCTCACTCCCGAGCCTTTCCCGCCGGGCATCGATACCCCCGAAGACCTGGTCCGGGCGGAGCGTTGGCTGAAGGAATCGGGACATCTGTAGGGATTCCCCCACAAGGGGGCGAGGGCGGGGCTTACAGGCTTCGCCGGACTTCGCCGGGCGCGCCGACGCGGGCGCCACCGTAACCTATCCCTGTCGCCGGAAACACTTCATGGACGAAGGCGACACTCCCCCAAGGAAGGTCGCGCCGGCATGGTCCCCCTCCATGCCGGCGTTTTTCATTCCCGGTTGCCCATCACCGGCTAAAATGCCCTGATGGAGCACACCGAGTCGCATCCGTTCGACGGCAAGGCCTTCGTTCGCCACCTGACCACCTCGCCCGGCGTCTATCGGTATTTCGATGCCGAGGGCGAGCTGCTGTACGTGGGCAAAGCCGCCAACCTGAAGAAGCGGGTCAGCAACTACTTCCTCAAGCCGCCCATGGATCCGCGCATCGCCTCCATGGTGTCGCAGATCGATCGCGCGGAAGTGACGCTGACACGCACCGCCGGCGAAGCCCTGCTGCTCGAATCGCAGCTGATCAAGTCGCTGAAGCCGCGCTACAACATCGTCCTTCGTGACGATAAGAGCTACCCCTACATCTACCTGTCGGGCGGGGAGGACTACCCACGCCTGGCATTCCACCGTGGCGCCAAGACCGGGGCGGGGCGTTACTTCGGCCCATACCCCAGCACCTTCGCCGTGCGCGAAAGCCTGGGCCTGATGCAGAAGCTGTTCAAGGTGCGCCAGTGCGAGGACAGCTACTTCAAGAACCGCTCGCGGCCCTGCCTGCAGCACCAGATCGGCCGCTGTAGTGCGCCGTGCGTGCAGCTGATCAGCGTCGACGATTACCGGAGCGATGTGCGCCACGCGGAGATGTTCCTCGAAGGCCGCAGCAGCGCCGTGATCGACGAGCTGGCCAAGTCGATGGAGCACGCCAGCGCCGCGCTGAATTTCGAGCGCGCCGCCTCGCTGCGCGACCAGGTCGCCGCGCTGCGCAAGCTACAGGCCCAGCACTTCGTGCAAGGCGCCAGCGCCGATATGGATGTGATCGCCTGCTGCCTCGATGGCGGCATGGCGTGTGTGAGCGTGCTGTTCTTCCGCAACGGCGTCAGCCTGGGCTCGCGCGATTTCTTCCCGCGCCTGCCCACCGATGCCTCGGTGGGCGATGTGCTGGCGCAGTTCATCGCGCAGTACTACCTGGAGCGCCAGGTGCCGCGTGAGCTGGTGCTTAGCGATCCGGTCGAGGACATGGAGATCCTGGCCGACGTGCTCTCGCAGCACGCGGGTTACGCCGTGCAGCTGAAGCCGAATGTGCGCGGCGACCGGGCGCGTTTCCTCGAGATGGCCCAACGCAACGCCAGCGCTGCGCTGACGTCGCGGCTCGCCAGCCGGCACACGTTGCTGGCGCGCTTCGATGACCTGCAGAAGGTGCTGGAACTCAGCGAGCCGCCGCGCCGCATCGAGTGCTTCGATATCAGCCACACCCGCGGCGAAGCCACGGTGGCCTCGTGCGTGGTCTTTGGCCCGGAAGGGCCGGAGAAATCGCACTACCGCCGCTTCAACATCACCGGCATCACCCCGGGCGATGACTACGCCGCCATGCACCAGGCGCTCACCCGCCGGTTCAAGAAAGTGGTGGAGGGTGGGGCGAAGCCGGACATCCTGCTGATCGATGGTGGCCTGGGGCAGGTGGCCCAGGCGGTGGATGTGCTGCGCGAACTTGGCGTGGAAGGCATCCGCGTGGTCGGCGTAGCGAAGGGCCCGGGGCGCCGGGCGGGCGAGGAGACCCTCGTGCTGGCCGAGAGCGGCAAGATGCTGCACCCGGGCACCTCGTCCCCGGCGTTGCACCTCGTGGCCGCGGTACGTGACGAGGCGCACCGTTTTGCGATCAGCGGCCACCGTCGTAAGCGCGAGGCGGCCCGCGAACGCAGTACGCTGGAGGACGTGGCCGGCGTGGGCGCGCGCCGCCGCGCGGCACTGTTGAAGGCGTTTGGCGGTCTATCCGGCGTCGAGGCGGCCGGTGTTGAAGAATTGATGAGCGTAAAGGGTATTGATCGCGGCCTCGCAGAACGCATCTATGCCATGCTGCACCCCTGATCGAACGGAAGCGCCTGCCAGCGCGACGCCTCCCGCAACCGGCTGAATCCATGCGTATCAACCTGCCTACCTGGCTTACCCTTTTCCGTGTGCTGCTCCTGCCGGTCATGGTGGTCGTCTTCTACCTCCCGTTCCGCGGGGCTAACCTGGCCGCGGCCGTGGTCTTTGTGCTGGCGGCTTTCACCGACTGGCTCGATGGCTACCTGGCCCGCCGCCTGGATATGACCTCAGCGTTCGGCGCCTTCCTCGATCCGGTGGCCGACAAGCTCATGGTCGCCATCACCCTGTTCCTGCTGGTGCAGTCGGCACCCACAGGCTGGCCGGGCATCCTGCTGGCCATTACCGCCGCCGTGATCGTGGGCCGTGAGATCAGCGTCTCGGCCCTGCGCGAGTGGATGGCCGAAATCGGTGCCCGCTCCAAGGTGAAGGTGGCCTTCCTGGGCAAGCTCAAGACCATGATGCAGATGGTGGCCCTGGTGGTACTGCTGCTCCAGCATGATGCGGAAACCCTGCGCCTGTACCACATTGGCGAGGCGCTGCTGGTGATCGCGGGCATTCTCACGATCTGGTCGGGGCTGGATTACCTGCGCGCCGCATGGCCTGCGCTGCGTGGTGACAAAAACAGTTGACACAATCGTCCAGTTCCCTAAAATAACCGGACTACGACGCGGGAATAGCTCAGTTGGTAGAGCACGACCTTGCCAAGGTCGGGGTCGCGAGTTCGAGTCTCGTTTCCCGCTCCAGATTCCACAAAGCCTCGGGTGACCGAGGTTTTGTTTTTTAAGCGCTATGCGGATACTCTCCGCCTGCGCAAGCGATGGCCGGGTGGCAGAGTGGTCATGCAGCGGACTGCAAATCCGCGTACGCCGGTTCGATTCCGACCTCGGCCTCCATCGCATTCCAAGGCGCACCGTGTAAGCGGTTGCGCCTTTTTTCTTTTCAGCCCGGATGGCGAAATCGGTAGACGCAAGGGACTTAAAATCCCTCATCCGAAAGGGTATGTGGGTTCGAGTCCCACTCCGGGCACCAGAAACTAGTCCAAGGGCATCCACACAAGTCCATCAGGCTCCAATAAACCAGCGAATACGCTGGTTTTTTTGTGCGTGAGCGTCCACGACTGTCCACGGATATCCAGTTCAGCATGTGAGTATGGATGTGAGTACATTCCGATCAATCTCCATGCAGACGTTCGCGTTACTCACATGCCCGCGCTTACCGACACCAAGATCCGCGCTCTGAAGCCGCGCCCGAAGCTATATCGCGTCGCTGATATGTGTGGCCTCTGCCTCGAAGTTCGACCAACAGGCGCGCGCTCCTGGCGGTTCCGCTATCGCTTCGCAGGCAAGGCAAACATGCTCGATCTGGGCGACTATCCGGCGATGACATTGCAGGAAGCCAGGCGCGAGCGCGACCGACAGCGAGACATGCTGGCGCGTGGCATTGATCCTGCCGATGCCCGACGTCAGGCAAAGGCGCTGGCACTGATTGCCGCAGAGGACAGCTTTGAGGCCGTAGCTCGCGAATGGATTGCCACGCAAAAAAAGTGGGCTGCATCCACGCTAGAAAAGACCCTTTGGCTGTTCGAGAACTACGCGTTCCCGTGGATTGGCAAGCGGCCATTGCGCTCGATCACATCGCCGGAAATGCTCGTGCTGCTTCGGCGCCCCGAAAGCCTGGGGAAGATCGAGACGGCCCAGCGGTTAAAGCAGCGGGCAGGACAGGTGTTTCGTTATGGAATAGGCACCGGCCGCGCCGACCGCGACCCGACTGCGGACCTCCGAGGTGTCCTTACCACCGTGCATGTGCGGCACCACGCCAGCCTGACGCAGAAGGCACCGGTCGGACAGCTGATGCGCGACATTGACGCCTTCACTGGACAGTTCGCCACAAGGTGCGCCCTGCAACTCACGGCGCTTACCTTCGTGCGCCCAGGCGAGCTTCGTCAGTGGGAGTGGGCCGAGATCTCTGAGGACGCTACAGAGTGGCGCATCCCGGGCGAGAAGATGAAGATGGGTATGACCCATATCGTGCCGCTGTCGAAACAGGCCCAGGCGGTGCTGGACGAACTACGGCCACGGACAGGCAGGGGGCGCTACCTGTTCCCGTCTCTGCGCGGCCCAAGCCGTGCAATGAGCGAGAACACGGTAAATGCGGCGCTGCGCCGTATGGGCTACTCCAATGACCAGATGACAGCCCATGGGTTCCGATCGACAGCGTCGACGCTGCTGAACGAGGAAGGCTTCAATGCCGACTGGATTGAAAGGCAGCTGGCGCATTGCGAGAAGGATGGGGTGCGCGCTGCCTACAACTACGCTCAGTACATGCCTGAGCGTCGCCGCATGATGCAGGCTTGGGCAGACCTCCTTGACCAGCTACGCCGCGGCGGCGACGTGATCGACCTCACGCGGCGTGCTGATGGTCGCGGGAGGCGATGAGGGCATCGATCCAAGCCTGAACCTCGGTATCCACCCAAACCGAGGATGAGCCTTGCTTGACGGGCCTGGGGAACGCCCCGGCGGCTACCTTCGCGTAGATCGAGCTACGGCTAAGCGCCGTCCGCTTTTGGACCTCAGCCAGCTTGATCAGGTTGCGCGCCGGGGTGTCGATCATGCCTCCAGCTCCTTTTGGCGGAACAGCATGTTGTCGCGCAAGTTGATAAGAAGCCCAACGACTTCCTGCATGCACATCTGGAAGCCACAGAGGCGCACGGGGCTGGCGGCGTCGAGGGTGTCCTCCCGGTCGCCGGTTAGCACCGAGAACTGGTAGTCGTGAACCGCCTCAAGGCCGGGAACGATGATGTCGAGGAGGTTTCCCGCCGTCTTTCCGACGCGTTCTGCGGTCTCGCTCCCGATCTGGGAACGAACATGTGAAGTCTGACCAACAAGAATGTTTTCCCAGGACGACCAGTTCCTTTTCCTGCCTTCCAGTGCGGCATCCAGGACGATTGTCAAAGCATGATCAGCCATCAGGCGGAAATCGTCTGCGTCCCACGCTTCCTTTTTGCCCATGCCATGGAAATCGCGGAAATCGTCGCCCTTTCCGTATTTGACCAACATCGAAGCGATGCCAGCTGCGAACGCCATCCCGGCCACCGACGATGAGTGCGGCTCGGCGGCCCGGATCGCCTGGGCTTTCGCCCACATCTCATCGACCTTGCCCTGATTCCAATCCATGGTCTTGCCCACGCCACACTCTTTCAGAAGGCGCTCGCGCGTTTTCTCGTCGAGGTCGTGGAGCATTCCGAAGCACTCGAAGTACGCACCGGTGCAATGCCAGTCGTTGATGTCAGCCTGGAAACTTTCCAATGTCTCGTGGTCAGTCCAATCCCGGTTGTCGTAGACATCGCCGAGCAGTTCGGCCTGGTACTCCGGTGAAACGCCATGCAGCATGCCTGCGCGGTAGGAGAGGGGATCCCATTGCCCGTCGACGAGTGCACCCTGGCTTTGCTTGGAAGCGATGAGCCCGACTACCGCGGAGCGCGGATGGCTCTGCACCGGGCTGGTGTAGCCGATGACCTCACCGGCGCCATCGCGATGCCAGATCAGATCTGCGCGCAGGTCTTCGCAGCGAACCTTGGTCGCGCGCTCAATCTCGGGGCAGAGGTCTGGATCAACAAGCTGGCCGTCGTCCAGAATGTCGTTCACTTCTTGGCGGGTCAGGCTCGTGCGGCGGACCAGCGTCGCTGCGCCGCCGATGCGGTCCACGGCGGCCACAAGCGCCTCGTGGTTACCGACCCAAGAAATCCTGGCGACATTTGCCGGCGCCGCGGCCACAGCTGACTTGCCCATCGTATGTCCTCCCGGACGTGGTCGATGAGCCAAGGATACAATATGTATCCCATCTGTCAATACACATTGTATCTTTTACTTTGAGGTGCTCGGCGGAAGGATCGCGGCAACTCTGAATAGGTCGATGATCGGCTCGGTGATCTTCGCGCGCTCCCCGGTAGCTAAGGAGGCGACGACCAAGCCGTCATCTCGCTGCCACAGTAGCTCTTGAATCGAATCTCGCCCGTCGCCCAGGATGATTAGGACGGTATCTCCATCCACAACAGGGGCGCTGGGCTCGATGACGAGGAACCATCCCGGGCGAAGCGCGGACCGGACGGAGCCGCCACGGATCTCCAGCGCGAAAGCCTGGGGATCGGAGGTCATGAAGTCGAACCAGCCAGATGGCTCGTCAAAGTCGTCAGTGATGGCTTCCGATCCATCAGCAGAAACGGTAGTCATGCCCCGGATCGGTATCCGATGACCTGACTTGCCGATGTCATCCGGCACCGCTTCCAGTGATTTTGAGGCGACGAATGGACGGTTAGCACCGTAGACCAAGTCGTCCAAGCTCATGCGAAGTACGCGGGCCAGTGAGATCATCTGACTCATTGAGGGATCACGCCGACCGGTCATGTAGTGACCCACCGCGCCTCTGGTCTGCACACCCAGCGCCTCAATCAGGTCGTTCTGATTTAAGCCGAGTTCCGCCATGCGAACTCGGGCGCGGGAAGTCCAGGTCATATCCATGGTCGAAATGATACGGGTTGTAGCGGAATCCGTCACGGATACCCCTTGTAGCTAAAGGATACAAATAGTATCGTCCGTGTCCATGACACTCCGATCTTGGATTACTTCACATCGCCAAGGCGCACGCGGTGCAGCCGTGGAAATCGTCGCACTTGCCACAGGGGTGACCCCGGCGGCCGTTCGGCATTGGGCAAGCGGGCTGCGTGAAATGCCGGCATCCACTTGTCCGATCGTCGAAAGCATTACCCGCGTCCCGTGCGAGGAGTTGCGAACCGATCTTCTGTGGGAACGGGACGACGTTGGCCGCGTGACCGGCTATCGGGTGCCATTGCCATCGGCACCGACTGCGGCGAAGCCGCCGAGCCCGGAGCAGTGAGATGACGTTCGAATCCATGAGCTTCCCCTTAGTCGATGACGCAAAGGTATCGACCGCACTGCAACAAAACACGTTCGCCCGGAGCCTCAAGTGAACATCCTCGACGTCGCAAAGCGCACCGTCCTCGCATTCCCGGGAAGCTACGCCGGCATGGCTGCGGCTATGGGGGTTAGCCCTAACGTCCTCCGGAACAAGCTCAGCCGGACGAACGACACGCATCACCTGTCGTTGCTCGAAGCGCAGGAGATTTGCCAGCACGCCGCCGCGGCAAACGTTCCTGACCCTTACGCGCTCCTGCGCTGCTTCGCCGCCGAGGAAGGGTTCCAGCTTGTGCGCGAAGGGCACCGGGCTGGCGCGAGCGATCTGTCCCTGGCGGAGCAGCTGATGCAGAACCAGCAGCGCAACGCCGAACTGACCATGTCCTTCATTCACGCGATCGCCGATGGCGATATCGACACTGAGGAACTGGTCGCCATCGTCAAAGCCCGCCGCGCTGCCTGCCAGGCCAACGCCGAACTGGAGCAGACCGCCCGCGACTTCGCAACTCACGTGCCGAAGCGCACGGGCACCTACTGAGGATCGGCCATGAATGCACGCCTCGCCGACAGCGACCAACGGGAAGGACTCCGCCACATCTCCGAGATCATGCGCACGCCGCCCACGTACCCGATCCCTGTGGTCGAGCGAGACGCCGCGCACCTGGTGATCTACGACGTACAGCAAGACGGGTCCAAGCGGGAGATGTACGACGTCCCCGTGAGCGGCGTGCAGGACGCCAAGGGCGTCGCCTTCTGGTTCCGGCAGCTGGCGCTGAAGACCTGGGTCACCCAGAAGCACCTGCACAGCCTTGCCTGCGCCATTCACAAACTTCACGAGGCTGGCTAACGGCCTCGAACCATCAACTCGCCCCGCCTAACGCTGGCTTGATCACCAGCGGACACCCTGACTCAGCAGGCTGGCGGAACGCGATTCCTGAGCGCCTGAGAACGAAGACGATGCAATACCGCGAACACACCGAATACCTGCACGCGCCAGAGGGGGTGCACTGATGGCTGGCGAGTGGATGAAGATGGAGTGCGACACACCGGAGAAACCCGAGGTGCTGGCGCTTACCGCGGCGCTCGGCTGGACCGATCCCGATGTAACCGTGGGCAAGCTCTTTCGCCTGTGGCGATGGTTCGACAAGCACACGATTGACGGTAACGCTGCTGGCGTTACCTTGGCGTTACTCGATGCGCAGGTGGGCGTTACCGGATTCTGCGAAAAGATGATCGCGGTGGGCTGGCTTGAGAGCGACGCCTCGGGCGTGCGCTTGCCGAAGTTCGATCGACACAACGGAACCACGGCAAAAGCGCGCTCTCAGACGGCAAAACGCGTCGCAGCACACAAGGCTAACGCAAAGGGTAACGGTACAGGTAACGCTCCTACCGTTACCGGTGCGTTACCTAGAGAAGAGAAGAGAAGAGAAGAAGATCAAGAGCAAAGCGCGCGAGGCGCGCTCCCTCCGGCTGGGCGTCGTCGATCGAAGATCACGATCACGCAGTGGCTCGCTGACCTCGACCAGGTGCAGGAGGATGCCGTCCCGGATGGCGATCCGATATTCGCCTACGCCGAAAACGCGGGTATTCCTGACGACTTCCTCGCCTTGGCCTGGGCGGTATTCCGTGACGCAGCTACGGCGTCGAAGAAATGCCAGAAGGACTGGCGCCAGACGTTCCGCAACTACGTCCAGAAGGGCTACCTGAAGCTGTGGTACTTCGACGGCGAGGGCACCTGCCGACTGACCACCGTGGGTATCCAGGCGCAGCGCCAGCACAAGGACGCCGCGTGAACGCCGCTGCCGACTATCCCGAAATGCACGCGTTCGGTGACCGTGTCCCGTTCTCCCTGGACGCAGAACAGGCCGTGCTGGGTAGCCTGATGCTGGCGCCGCACATGCTGGCGCAGGTTTCCGACTGGTTGACCGAAGGCGACTTCTACCGCCACGACCACCGGATGATGTACCGGGCCATCGGTGGCCTGGCCGAACGTGAGAGCCCATGCGATCCCGTCACGATGACGGACTGGTTTGAAGCCAACGGCTTGATGGACGCCCTCGAATACCCGTCGTACCTAGTCGAGCTTGCGAACAACACGCCCAGCGCCGCGAACGTCGTGGCCCATGCCGAAATCGTGGTCGAGCGTTCGCGCTTGCGCCAAGCGGCTGATATCGCCGAGCGACTGAGAGCGGCGGCGCTGCACCCTGGTGCTGCGTCCGATGCGGTGGTGGCTGAAGCCTCGCACCAGCTGGCGGCCCTGCAGGTAAGCCGCCTGCGTGGTGGGCTCATGCCGATCAAGCCGTCCATGAGTCGGCTATTCGACCAGATGCAGGAACGCTACGACGAGGCCGAGAAGGCGGGTAAAGATGCGCGCCCGTTGTTGGGTATGCCTTGGCCGTGGCGCGATATGAACCGGGTGACGAAGGGCCTGCGCGACGGCGTGCTGTACGTCGTGGGCGCTCGTCCCAACATGGGCAAGACGGTGTTCGGCCTCCAGGCCGCGGTGTTCAACGCCCTGCGCGGCGAGCACGTTGCGGTCTTCTCGGTCGAGATGAGCACGGACGAGTGCATGGCCCGCGCGGTGGCCGCGACCGGGATGATCCCCCATGACTGGGTAGATAACCCGACGCCCTACGATGACGACGCCGAGACCCACTGGAGCAGCCTCTCCAACGCGGCCGGCCAGCTCATCGGTTCGACCTTGTTGGTGGACGACACACCGAGCATCACGATTGACCAGTTGATGGCCCGCGCCCGGCGCGCACACCGGCAGAAGCCGATCCGACTGATCGTCGTCGATCACATCCACGACATGGGCGTGGACGAGAAGCGGGAACTGCGCCGGGAATACGGCCGGATCGTGCAGGGCGCGAAGACCCTGGCCAAGGAGTTGAATTGCCCGGTGATCCTCATGGCGCAGCTGAACCGCTTGGCGGGCCAGCGCAAGGATCCGCGCCCCGTGATGTCGGACCTGCGCGAATCAGGCGAGATCGAGCAGAAGGCCGACGTCATTCTGTTCCTGCACCGCGATGACTACTACGACAAGAACTCGAAGCGCCGGGGCATCGTCGACGTCATCCTGGCCAAGGGCCGCAACATCAAGACTGGCGAGAACGTCGAGCTGGTGAACTGCTTCGAGCAGATGCGGCTTAAGGATAACGACGGGTGGGGCCACGACTACACGCAGGATGACCCGCGCGACATCGAGCGCTACGTCCCGAAGAGCTTCCGCCGATGACAGGGATCGAATTGCAGCTGCCGTGGCCGCCGACCATGAACACCTACTGGCGCTCGGTGCCCAAGAAGCGTGGGCGCAAGGTCATCGTGCAGGTGCTCATCAGCGCCGCCGGAAGGGCCTACCGGGTGAAGGTGGCCCAGCAGGTGCTGGCGCAGATTGGGAAGGCGTCACACCTTGACGGCCGCCTGGCCATCGACATCACCGCGCTACCACCGGATCGGCGCGTGCGCGACCTCGACAACCTCTTCAAGGGCACGTTGGACGCCCTGACGAAGGCCGGCGTCTGGACCGACGACGGCAACCTCGACCGGATCACCATCGAGCGCGGGCCCATCCAGAAGGGTGGGGCGCTGCTGGTGCGCATCCAGACCTATACGCCATCGGAGGCGCCATGAAGATCGAACCTATCGGCCAGCTCCGCGCTGGCGCCCTGAACGCCGCGGCCTTGGGCGAAGCCGTTTGCACCATGGTACTGACCATTGGCCCTTGCCTGGTGAGCATGTCGGAGCAAGGCGATGTGTTCGTAACCGCTGAGCGCCACCCTTTCAGCGAAGGGATGCTTCGCCAGTACGGCGATCGGTGTGTGGGCGTTTACCGGGACGGGTGCACCCCGGACGGGATAACGGAAGACCTTATCGAGCAGTGGCGCACCGACCGCGAGGCGGCCGCGTGACGTTTGGGAGCGTCCTATGCCTGGCGCTGATGCTGGCGCTTCTGGTTGGTCAGGTCGTCGAGGCTGTACGCGCTCCACGAAAGCCCAACACTCCGGAACGAAGGCAATACATCGGCCCCAAGGCCGCGACCGATTCTGCCGCCCAAGGTGACCAATGTCAGCCGTAGTGAAAGACCCCATTGAGATGCTCATCACGCGGCTGGCGAAGCTCGGCCCGAAGACCATCCGCTTCGACATCGGCACCGGAGGATCACCCGGCCTAACGCCGCAGGATATCGCCGCAGCCCTAGGCATGACGCCGGCCGGCCTCGGCCGTGACATGTTGGAATTCGTCTGGGTGCCTGACGTTTACACATCGAAGGCCCGCCGCGAGGCATTGATGTCACGGATAGCCGAGGCACAGTTGCTTGAACATAACCAGCGGGAAGCGGAGGTGGCGCGTTCGCTCGCCCAGGTCGTTATCCGCGGCGAAGCAGCGCGTCATCGCTACAGCGACGCTCTCGCGCAGCGGTGGCCCTCACTCATTGCGAAAGCAGAGCCGCTGGTGTTCGCCAAGGGCTACGAGGTCATCCGCCTCGGCGTGCTGGAGGAGCTTCGTTATCCGAGGCAGTGCCCGAAGTGCCGCGGCCTAAACGTCCTGGACCGGAACGGAGTCAGCAAGACGTGCGTCCGGTGCCTTGGCCAAGGCGTCGTGGAGTACGGCAACACGTGCCGCGCGCAGCGATTCGACATCCAGCGAAGTGCTTACCTCAAGACTTGGCAGGGACCCTATGAGTGGTTGCTTGGCAGAGTGCGCGAGGAGATGCAGGAGGCGATTTTTGCGCTATGTCGTCGGCTGCGCTGATCAATGGCTATGTCTCAAAGTGATTGCCGGTCAGCAGGCCTATGAAACCGTTGGTGAGCGATTCCCCGTTCTCGGCTTTACGAGCGGCCTCAGCCTTTATGGACGGCCAATGCTGGTGCGCGTATTCGTAGTACCGCATGCGGTGCTCGTCACCCTCGCCGGGCCTGTCTGCCTCGCACGCCTGGTTCCATTCGTATGACTCGTTTACAAACTGCATCGCTGCCGCTTCTTCGAACGACATGAGCGATGGCGCATGTAGGTATAGGGTGAGGAGGCGCTTGAATTCATCCCTGTCTGCCAAGTCATCGAGCAACTCGCCCAAGAACATGTACTTGTCGTTCGGCGGCAGGCGCTGCGTATTCAGACCGACCTTGATGGCCCATTCGACGGCTTGGCTGAGCGATCGCCCTTGAACCTTTGCGAGCATCTCTAGGCCGAGCTTAAGGCGCGGCGTCAGCCGAATACTAAATTGCTCGAGTTGTTCGTCGGCGGACTTACGTGGTCTGCCTGGAGCGCGTTTGGTGGCCACGTCAATCCCAGAAGTGATGATTATATTAAGCAGTTTAAAAAAACTGTTGACACCTAGCAAACCGTGCGATTTACTTAAATCAGGTTATTCAACCTGAAAAACCTGTTCAACGATCGCTCGAACCCGCCGTTTCCCGAGCGATGGTGGCATTCAGCCGTGCGATCTTTTCGTCGTAGGAGGTAATCAACTCATCATGATCTGGGGAGTTCTCGAGTTCGTTCCGGAGGCGTATCAGCTCAGCACGAAGACCAGTGAGCACGATTTGTCGCACTAGAGCTGGAAGACTCAGCCCGGTCGCTTCGCTCAATTCGAGCACCTGGGCGTACTCAGTGGCGGTGAGATCAATGTGCTCTTGTGTTAGCGGCCCACCGGCACGCTCCTCGATCTCTGCCAATGACTGCTCAATGGTTGTGCCGTTTCGCAGGTACTCCAACGTTGTGGCGAGCGCCGCTGCGAGCCGAATGAGTACGGCCGGGCGCGGCATGGCAAGCCCGGATTCGTACCGGCTGACTTGAGTATGGCTAATTCCGGCGTCCCGGCTTAGGTCTCGCTGAGTGAGGCCGGCCTCAACACGAAGCTTGGTAAGCCGTCTCGCGAAATCTTCATTCATCGGTATGGGTCCACATAGGCGCACAGGATAGAGAATAGTTGCCAACTCGCAAATCTAGCGTTGACAAGTTTCCAAAGAGCAACAATACTTGCCAAAACGCAACAGTCAGGAGTTCGCAGTGTCCCGACCATCGGCAAATGAACCGCAGTCCCAAATGACCATTCTGGTGCCAACAAGTTTGAAGAGCTGGCTGACTAAGCGAGCTGCGGAGAACGATCGTTCGCTGAATCGAGAGGTGGCTCGGCTACTTCAGGAGACAAAGAGCCGAGAAGCCACCACGAGTGGCAACCCATAAAAAAGCCTCGGAGCGTTGGCGCGCGTCCGAGGCCGGTTGAAATTCCATTGCGAGGTAATTTCATGGCAAAGAGTACGGGCGATGAGCCCATCCCGCAAGGCGCCCGCGATCACATCATGGGCCTCCAAATTGATCTGAACGATGCCTTGGCGACGTCTGAGTGGCAACGTAGGTGCATCTCCAGGCTGAAGGCGGTCATCGCTCGGTGCCAGGATGAGCACAGGGCACCGACGGGTATGGAGGTGAGCGAGGCCATGCACGACGGAACGGTGAGGGTAGCCGCATGAGCAACCTGATCCCTTTCCAGTTCGGCGCCGCCTCCATTCGCGTGGTCGAGATCGACGGCGAGCCTTGGTTCGTGGGCAAGGACGTTTGCGAGGCCCTGGGCTACGTCAACACGACTGACGCCATGGGCAAGCACTGCCGTGGGGTCGCGAAACGCTACCCCATCCTCGACAGCCTCGGTCGCACTCAAGAGGCAAGGGTGCTGAACGAGGCGAACGTACTAAGGCTCATCGTCCAGAGCACTCTGCCCGCTGCCGAGAAGTTCGAGGCTTGGGTGTTCGAGGAAGTGCTGCCGACCATTCGCCGCACCGGCGGTTATTCCCATGGCGCGCCGCGGCTGGGTTTGGTCGCTGAAGATTTCCGGGCACTGCACGACATGGCGCAAGTGGCGGGCTTGGCCGGTAGCGCCGCTGTGATCGCAGCATCCAACGCAACCGCACGCCGTACTGGCGAGAATCCGCTCGCGCTTATCGGCATGCCGAGTATCCAATCTTCCGTCCAGGCGAAGCTGGTGACTGCCAGTGACATCGCCATCGAGCTTCGTTTGACCAGCGCACAGAAGGCGAACTCCTTGATGGAAGAGCTTGGCCTCCATGAGTCATCGCGTGATCACCGTGGCCGCAAAGAATGGAAGCCAACGGAGTTCGGTGAGGCGTTTGGGCGCTGGGAAGATACCGGAAAGCGCCACGGCGACGGCACGCCCGTTCACCAGTGGAAGTGGACCGAGGCGGTTCTCGACGAGATCCTCCGCCTTCAGCGAGCGGCAGCGTAAAACGTATACTTTCGCGGTATACATCCATATCAGTAAGATGCTCCTGCATCTTCGGCCGCCCGGAGCAGACCCCGCGAATCGCGGGGCTGCTTTGGAGGCTATTTTTTCGGCACGATGTGCTTTTCCATGAATTTAGTAAGGTCTCCGCGCTGGATGGGTGCTCGACCCGGGTAATCCTCAAGAACCTTAGTTGCGACATCACGGTTCGCGTTATTTATGGCGAATCCGTGTGTTTCTAGGTAGTGGTCGATGAAGTATTCGACCTCGTAGCCTTCGGTGCGAGAAACCGATTGGCGGTCGAGCTTGCCGATGTATCGCTTGTTGTCGTGGTCTGACCAATCGCCTTTGATCGACATTTGTTTGTCCCCCTTTGAGCCGGAATGGCTGCGAAAGTAGAGCGATCAAGCGGCTGCTCTGCCATAGGGCGTTGGACGTAGGTGAACTCCTACATTTTTTCGGCATAAATTCCCGTAAGCCTGGCCAAGAGTCGGGCTTTTTCGTTTGTGCCCAACTCCCCTAGGCGCGTCGGCCGACCTTACTTGGAGATCCCGATGGCCCGCATCAGCGCACAAGACGCCGGCGGCGCCAACGTCGTCGCGTTCCTCGATACGATCGCCTGGTCCGAGCTCGGAGTGGGCCTGCTGACTCCGGCAACGGATGACGGTTACCGCGTTTGCGTGGGGTCTACCCCGGGCAAGCCCATCCTGTTCGACAGCTACGCCGCGCACCCGCGCCTGCGCAGCGACACAATGAATTCCGACGCCGCGGGCCGCTATCAGCTGATGGGCCGGTATTGGGAACCGTACCGCAAGCAGCTGGCGCTGCCGGACTTCGGCCCGGTCAGCCAGGACAAGATCGCCATCCAGCTGATCCGCGAGTGCCGTGCCCTGGACTTGGTCAAGGCTGGCCGCATTCCCGAGGCCGTGCATGCATGCGCGAGCCGTTGGGCCAGTTTCCCTGGGGCAGGCTACGGCCAGCCCGAACACGCCATTTCGGACCTGCAAAGCGCGTTCAATCGCGCCGGCGGCCGTCGCAACTCCTGAGGCCAGCCTGTTGTGAATGAACTGCCGCCGCCGCCATTCGATTGGATCCGGCTCCTGGCTATGTCTGTGTTCGCCGCGGTGGGTGGTGCTATTGGCGCTGTCCTCCGGGCCATGGATGCCTCGCAGCCGCTATCGCTGTCGCGAGCCATTATCGAGTTCTTCGCCGCCGGGTTTGTTGGAGCCCTAAGCGGCCTTCTCTGCTCGGCGTGGGGACTGAGCATCGTGTGGACCGCCTTCATCGCCGGCACGTTCGGCCTGATAGGCGCCCGCGCAAGCGTCCAGGTCATGCAGCGTTTCGTCTGGGCGAAGCTCGGGCTCAACCGGAGTTCGCAAGATGGCAAGCCTGATCAGTAAGGGCCTAAGCTGGCTGAGCGGCAACGCCCGGCTCTTCATCGAATACGCGCTGATCCTCGTGATCATCGTGCTCGGTGTTTACGGAACGGTCGCCTACTTCCGTACCAAGCAACTCACCGACACCACGGTGAATCTCAGCGAGAGGCTGGGCAGGGTTAGCGGCACTCTCGACCAGCAGGTCGAAGCGAACGCCGACCAGGACAAGGCGATCGCTGATCTCAAACGCCTGCGGGAGATCGATAGCAAGGCGCTGGGCGACCTGCACAGCGAACTGGATAAGGCCGACACCAAGGGCCAGGCGTTGCGCGACAAGGTGCGCCAGCTGGAGAAGACGAATGCGGATGCGAAAGCCCTGCTGGACACTACCGTGCCTGCTGCTCTTGGCTGCGTGCTCGACGGGAAACCGTGCGGCGGACCCGGTAGTGACAAGCCGAACGGTGGTGGAGCAGGCCCGGCCCGCTGAGGCACTGCTGAAGCTGTGCGATGAGCCGGCCTTAGTGCCCACGCATGTGGTACGTGACATCACCGACAACAGCAACGCTCGCCAGGTTGCGTTCGACAAGTGCGCCGCGCGCATGCGTTGCCTGGTGTGGTGGATCAATGCGGCGGACCGCACGGCTCCGCCGGCCGAATGCAGCACGGCGCCATAATCCGTATCCTTGGCCGGCCGAATGGACGGCACAAGGAGGAAGAAAATGACAGAGTTCGCTGTTGGAGATACGGTCATTCACAAGAGCGGTGGTCCGGACATGATCGTGACCTACGCGGGAACGCACTATTTGACCAATGAACCCTCAGTCGGAGCACGCTGGTGGGATGGCAAGGAGTTCAAGGTTGAATCGTTCGGGCCATTCGAACTGACTAAGAAGTGACTACATAGGAGCCGCCTTCGGGCGGCTTCTTCGTTGAGAACCAGGGGTGATTCGATATGCCTGCTCGGGTGAAGACGCTGGATAGCCGCCTCGGCGCGCTGCCGGCGCGCGTCGCCACCACGGTGCAGCCAGGATCGTGGCGGCCCCCGGATGCCACATCGACCAAGCGAGGCTATGGCTACGCTTGGCAGAAGGCGAGGGAGGGACACCTCCGGAGCCATCCGTTCTGCGCCATGTGTCTCGACGAGTTGGGCATCGGCGCCAGCCTGGCGAAGGAAACAGTCATCGTCGAGTGCGCCGAGCGCAACGTCGCAGTGCCATGGGCCTGCGTGGTCGATCATCGCGTCCCTCATCGAGGTGACCAGAAGCTGTTCTGGAACAGGCTGAACTGGCAGTCGCTGTGCACCACGCATCACAGCCGGGATAAGCAGCGGTCCGAGCAGCGCGCACGAGACTGATTCGCATCATCACCACAGCCGAGAACGAGTCTCATCCGGATGGTGAAGAGAATGGGTCTCATCCATCGAGGCGCGTGAATGAAAGCGGTTCTCATTCGAGGCGGCGGGGGTGGGTCGAAAGGCCCGCGCCCGCCCCGTTCTAGACCGCCGCCCGTCTCACGTAGAGTTTTTTTCCTCCCCAGAAAATTCCCGAGAGGTCGTTTTTAGGCGGAGATCGAGGATCTTGATGGCACGCCCCGCGTTCAAGCCGACAGCGAAGCAACAGAAGATGGTTGCCGTCGCCGCTGGCGCGGGCATGCCGCACGAAGACATCGCCGCCGCGCTTGGGACCACCGCGCCGACGTTGCGCAAGCACTTCAAGCAGGAACTGAAGGGTGGGGCAGCGATGAAGCGGATCCAGGTGCTCACCGCGTTACACACCTCGGCGATCGGCGGTAGCGCGTCGGCTGCGCGCGCCTACCTCCAGAACGCCCCTGCCGATTCGGCCGTGGGCAAGCAGGTGCCAGTCGGCACCGAGGGCAAGAAGGCCGCGGCAAACGCCGCCGCTGAAACGGCCGCAGCGGGCACCGATTGGGAGGGCCTGATGCCAGGCACCGGCTCCGATTCGAAGGTCGTGCGGATGCGCCGCCGATGAGTTGGGACCTTTCGTGCGTTGACTGGGAGTCGCGCTTACGTTCTGGCCTCTCGCTTATACCGCAGCTTCCCGTGTGCGACGTGCGCGGTTCGCGCGCCGTTGCGGTCTTCAACAAGCTTCGCCTGGCGGATGTTCAGGGCACGCCCACACTGGATGAGGCTGGCGCGGAGTGGTTCCGCGACATCGTCTATGTCCTGTTCGGATCGCTTGATCCGGTCACCAAAGAGCGGATGGTCCGCGAACTCTTCTTGCTGGTGCCCAAGAAGAACTCGAAGACCACGTACGGCGCGCTGCTCATGTTGACGGCATTGATCCTCAACGAGCGGCCGAACGCTTCGCTGATCATGACCGCGCCGGTCCAGGACGTTGCCGAACTGGCGTTCGATGCGGCGGCCGGCGCTATCCGCCTCGATCCGGTGCTGGAGAAGACGTTCCACATCCAGGACCACAAGAAGACCATCAAGCACCGCGTGAACGGCGCGGAGCTGGAGATCATGACGTTCGACCCGGCGGTGCTTACGGGTCAAAAGCCGGTGGCGGTGCTGATCGATGAGCTGCACGTGGTCGCGCGCATGGCAAAGGCGAAGCGGGCGCTGCGGCAGCTGCGCGGCGGCATGCTGCCGTTCCCTGAAGCATTCATGGCGTTCATCACCACCCAGAGTGACGAGCCGCCGGTGGGAGCGTTCAAGGAAGAACTCACGAAGGCCAGGGCCATCCGGGACGGCGTCCGCAAGGCGCGCGGCATGCTCCCGGTGTTGTATGAGTTCCCCGAGTCGATGCAGAAGGCTCGGAAGGACCAGAAGGAACCCTGGCGCGACCCGGCAAACTGGCCGATGGTCACGCCGAACCTCGGGAAGTCCATCAGCCTCGATCGCCTGATCGAGGAAATGGAGACGGCGACCGAAACCAGCACCGAAGAACTTCACGCTTGGGCTTCGCAGCACCTGAACGTCGAGATCGGCCTGGCGCTCAAGTCGGGCGGCTGGGCCGGCGCAGAGCATTGGGAAGCGCAGGCGAACCCGGACATCGACCTGGACTACCTGCTCCGGTGGTGCGAGGTCATCACCGTGGGTATCGACGGCGGTGGCCTGGACGACCTACTGGGCGCATCGTTCGTCGGGCGGCACCGTGACACGCGCGAGTGGCTGATGTGGAACTACGCGTGGGCGCACCCGTCTGTGCTGAAGCGTCGTACGGATATCGCCGCCAACCTGCAGGACTTTGCCGACGAAGGCGACATGTCGTTGGTAGAGCGTGTCGGTGACGACGTGCGCGAGCTGGCCAGCATGGTGGCCAAGGTTCACATGGCATGCCGCCTGGACAAGATCGGTGTGGACCAAAGTGGTCTCGGTGCCATTCTCGACGCGCTGGAGCAAGCCGGCATTCCAGGAGACAAGATCACGGGCGTGCCACAGAACTTCAAGCTGCAGGCCGCCATCAAGACGGCGGAGCGACACCTTGCTGGCAGCCAGCTGTGGCACGCCGGACAGCCGCTCATGGCCTGGTGCGTGGGTAACGCCCGCGTCGAGACCAAGGGCAACGCTATCTACGTGACAAAGCAGGCTTCCGGCAGCGCAAAGATCGACCCCCTGATGGCGAGCTACAACGCCGTCGAGCTGATGTCACGCAACCCGGAGGCCCCAGGTGGCCTTGAGGACTTCCTGATGAACCCGATCGTGGCACGCTGATGGGCAACAAGAAGAAGCCCAATGGGCTGCAACGGCTCGCGCTGAAGGCCCTCGGCATCCCGTTGAGCCTCACTGACCCGTCGGGTTGGCCGGCGCTAAGCGGCAACGTGTCGACGTCGGGTGTGGTCATCACCACGGACAAGATGCTCCAGCTGTCCGCCTTCTGGGCGGGCGTGCGGCTGATCGCGGAAACCATCGCGACGCTTCCGCTCAACATCTACGAGCGGACCTCAGCGGGCAAGCGGGTGGCCACCAACCACCCGCTACAGATGGTCGTGCACGACCAGCCGAACCCGGACGCGACGGCGGCCGTCTATTGGGAATCGGTGATCGCTGCGATGCTCATGCGCGGCGTCGCGCGTTCCGAATACATGTACAACGGTCGTGGCGACCTGATCGGCCTGGATTTCCTCCACCCCGATCGCCTGGCGGTCACCCGCGGCGCCGATGGCAAGAAGGTGTATCGCTACACGATGGAGAATGGCCTGCAGCGAGTCATCCCGGAGAGCCGGATCTGGTCCATCCCGGGCTTCTCTATCGACGGCAAACACGGCTATTCGGTGCTGGCTGCGGCAGCGAATGTCCTTGGCACGGCCACTGCCGCCGAGGATACTGCGGCTAAAATGTTCCGCGCTGGCCTGCGGCCCACCCGATTCCTGAAGCTCAAGCAGTGGCTGACTCGCCAACAGCGCGAGGATTACCGGGCATCGATCGAGGCGGTGAAAAACTCGCTGGACACGGGCGACGTGCCGGTGCTCGAAGGCGACATGGACTTCGGCACGATCGGGTTCAACCCCGGTGAAGCTGAACTCCTGGCATCGCGCGAGTTCAGCGTTGAGGATATCGCGCGCTTCCTGCGTATCGACCCAGCCATGATCGGCCATGGCGGCAAGGACAGTAACTGGGGCACGGGACTTGAACAGAAGATGCTCTGGTTCCTCACCTTCACCCTGGCGCCGTGGCTTCGCCGCCTGGAACAGTCGATCCGCAAAGATCTTCTGTCACCCGCCGACAAGGTGCGTTTCTACGCGAAATTTTCGGTTGAAGGCCTGCTGCGTGCGGACAGTGCCGCCCGCGCGGCGTTCTATTCGGTGATGGTGAACAACGGCATCCTGACCCGCGACGAGGTGCGCGAGCTGGAAGACCGGGAGCCCATGGGCGGCAACGCCGCCGTCCTTACCGTCCAGACGGCGCTGGCGCCTCTCGATTCGCTCGGCCAGTCCGACGACGCCAGCAAGCTGCGCGCGGCCTTGCTGAGTTTCATGCGCGAACCCGAAGAGCCCACCGCGGGCTGAGGAAACACGATGAGCCTTCGAACCCTACCGGGCGCCCTCATGGGGCGTCCGCAGATGGACGTGCGCAGTTACGTATCGCCGCGCGCGCTGAACAGTTGGGATTCCACCATCCGCGCCTCTGAAGAGCAGGATGCGGACGAGCGGACTATCGGCATCTACGACGTCATCGGTCAGGACTGGTGGACCGGCGAAGGTTTCACCGCGAAGCGAATGGCTGGCGCGCTGCGGCTGCTCGGCAAGGGCGATATCACCGTGTCGATCAATTCGCCTGGTGGCGACATGTTCGAAGGCATGGCGATGTACAACATGCTTCGCGAGCATAAGGGCGAGGTGACTGTCCGCGTTATGGGCCTTGCCGCATCCTCGGCCAGCATCATCGCCGAGGCCGGTGACAGCATCGAAATCGCGCGTGCCGGCTGGTTCATGATCCACAACTGCTGGACCTACGCTGCCGGCAACCGCCACGACTTCCTCGCGCTAGCTGAATCAATGGCGCCCTTCGACGACTCGATGGCGGATATCTACGCCCATCGTACGGGTTCCGACAAAGCTGCCATGGCCAAGCTCATGGACAACGAGTCGTGGATCGGCGGTAGCGCAGCAGTTGACCAGGGATTCGCCGACAGCCTGCTTGCCAGCGACCAGGTCACCAAGCGCGAAGACAAGACGAACGCTTCGGCGGTTCGCCGCATGGAGGCCGCATTGCGCGCCGGCGGCATGCCGAAAAGCGAGGCCATGCGCCTCATCAGCCAGTTCAAGTCCGGCGCGGGTGACCCCGCCGGCAGCGGTGCGGGCGATCCCACCGAACACGGCCAGCGAGACGCGGCCTGCTTCAACAAGACCGCGGCGCTTGCCGCATCCCTCACCAACGTTCTGGAGATCACCCGATGAGCACCGCCGTCGAGAAAGACATCGAAAACATCAATGCCAGCCTTGGCAAAGTCAACGACCAGCTGAAGGCTTTCGCCGAACAGGCGCAGCAGGACATCAAGGCGCATTCGAAGCTCTCCGAAGAAACCCGCGCCAACGTGGACAAGCTGCTTACCGAACAGGGCGCCCTGCAGGCACGCGTCCAGGCCGCCGAGCAGTTGGTCGCGCGAATGGAGCAGGGCGGCCTGCCCAACGCCCGCGAGAAAACGATCGGCGAGCTGTTCGCTGAATCTGACGAGGTGAAGAACTTCAACACCTCGGTGCAGGGCAGCATGACCATGAAGGCGAAGATCGGCCAGTCCATGCTGGCGGTCATCACCCGTGATCCCGCCTCGGCTGGCGGACTGGTCGTGCCGCAGCGCCTCCCTGGCGTCGTCGGCCTGCAGCAGCAGCGACTGTTCCTACGTGACCTGCTGCCTTGGGGTCGCGCCACCGGCAACTCCATCGAGTACGTGCGCGAGACGGGTTTCACCAAAAACGCCAACGTCGTGGCGGAAAACCCGACTGACCCGAAGCCGGAATCGAACATCACGTTTGAACCGGATTCCGAGAAGGTGGTCACGATCGCTCACTGGATCCGCGCTTCGAAGCAGGTGCTTCGCGATGTCGGTCAGCTGGCTGCGTACATCAACGGTCGCCTGATGTATGGCCTCAAGCTCAAGGAAGAGGCTCAGCTGCTGAAGGGCTCGGGCGCCGGCCTGAACATCAACGGCATCTACACCCAAGCTGCGACCTACGTGAATCCGGGTGTGACCGTCCAGGCCGAAACGCGCCTCGATCGCCTGCGCCTGGCCATGCTCCAGACGACCCTGGCCGAATACGACGCCGACGGCATCGTCCTGAACCCGATCGACTGGACGGCGATCGAGCTGACCAAGAAGGCCGACAACGGCTACTTGTTCGCCAGCCCGACCGGCCTTGCCGTGCCGTCGCTGTGGGGCCGGCCGGTGGTGGCTACCCAGGCCATGGATGTTGAGGACTTCCTCGTTGGCGCCTTCCAGCTCGGCGCGATGGGCTGGGATCGCGAGGATGCCAACATCACCGTGTCGAACCAGGACCGCGACAACTTCGTCAAGAACATGGTGACGATCCTCTGCGAGGAAGACGTCGGCATGACCGTGTTCCGTCCCGAGGCGTTCGTGAAGGGCGACTTCGACGGCCTCGACGCTGGCGCCGGCGCGGGCGGCGGCTAACCCTTCCCTCAGCACGCGAAAGGGGCGGGCATCCCGCCCCTTGCACTGGAGTACCCAATGAAGAATGTGAAGGCGATCATCAGCTTCGACCATGACGGCAACCGCAAGCGCGATGCCGTATTCGCGGTCTCGGACAAGCATGCGGTCGAGCTGGAGAAAAAGAGGTTGGTGACCATCGTGGGCGAGGTCCCGGAAGCGCTCACCGCGGCGCCGGCGGATGGCGATAAGTCCTCGACCGGCGGCGGCACCACCCCGCCACCGGCACCACCGACGCCTGCGCAACAGTTCCTGGACGGCAAGGTCGATGAGGTGAAGGCCCGCATCGAAGGCGCCGACAAGGAGCTGCTGCAGGCCGCCCTGGACGAAGAAGTGTCTAAGGGTGACAAGGCCCGCAAGGGCGTGACGGAAGCGCTCACCGCGGCGCTGGCGGCCTGATATGTCGCTCGTCGATACCGACCTGGCGATCCGGCACCTCCGCGAGGCGCCGGACGTCGACGTGTCGGTGTATCTCGCTGCGGCCGAAGAGAAGGCTCTCGCTTTCCTCGGCCGTAGCGTCTATCCCGACCAGGCAGCGCTGGACGCGGCCGTGGCCGACGGCACTGCCGGCGAGTGGCCGATGCTGGTCAATGCCTCCGTAAAGGCCGCGGTGCTCCTTATCCTCGGCCACCTGTGGGCGAACCGCGAGGCGGTGATTACCGGCGGCAGCGCGGCGGCGGTGAAGATCCCGCTGGGCGCGGAGGATTTCCTCTGGCCGTTCCGGAAGGGCCTTGGGGTATGACACTCGCCGCCGGTCGCCTCAAGGATCTCGTTCGCCTGGAGCGACAGGAGATCACGCAGAACCCCGCGACGGGTGACATCACGACAACGTGGGTTCCCGTCGCCGAGCACATTCCCGCGGAGATCGTCGCGCTCTCCGCGCGCGAGTTCATTGCGGCCGGCGCGACCCAGGCCGAAGTAACGGCGCGAATCACGGTTCGCTACCGCACCGATGTCCTTGCGTCCATGCGCATGGTCGATGAGCGTCTGAACATTCCCTACGGGATTGTGGGTGTGCTTCCCGATGCTAAGTCGGGCAGGGAGTACCTGACCCTCCCGGTCAAGGCTGGCGTTTCCGATGGCCGATAGCTTCAAACCCCGGGGACTCGATGAGGCCCTTGGCAACCTGAAGAAGCTCTCTGTACAGGTGGCAGCAGACCTGATTCCGAAGGGGGCGCGGGCCGCCGCGCAGGTGTTCAAGGACGACGTGAAGCCCCGTATCCCGAAGAAGACCGGCGCGATGGCCAAGACACTGCGCATCGCGAAGAAGAAGGACACCCGCCCGGGCTTCATCGTCGGCTACTCGGTACGCGTGGGCACCGCGAAGGAGTTCCAGGCGTTCCTGCTCGAGTTCGGGTTTCACCATGTGGGTTCTGGGGAATGGGTGCAGGTGCCCTTCATGCGTCCTACCTTCGAGCGAAAGGCTGTAGCGTCGCTGGACGCGTTCGTCGCCGTCCTCCGCGATGGTGTGGCGGCATTCCGACCGGGATAACCTTGTGACCCTGCCCATCTTTCCTTTGCTGGCGACATCGCCCGATGTCGTCACGCTCCTGCGCGAAGGCACCATCATCAAGGTGTTCCGGGCCGGGAAGGCCCCGCAGGACGTTCGCCCTCCCTACGTCACCTGGTCCATCGTCGCCGACCCTCCTGTGCAGACCATGGATGGCGCCGGAATGGATCACATCCGCGTTCAGGTGAACTGCTTCGCCGTCGATGAAGATAAGTGCGGCACGCTGGACAACGCCGTGATGTTGGCCATCGAAAACGACGGTGAGAATGCATCGCTCGGTCTTTCGGTAGATGACACCGACCCGCCCACCGGTCTCTATCGTCGCAGCCGAGATTTTAGCTTGTGGGTGGAGCGCGATTGATCCACCACCCACGAGTCCCGCAACGCCCGCCGCTGTGCGGGCTTTTTTATGCCCGCAACCGGAGCAACCATCATGCCGCAGCCCAAGGGGATTAAGACCCAGAAATCCGGCCTGTACTTTCCCACGGCCGCCGACGAAGTCAGCAAGCTACTCGCGATCACCGACTGGAACGGCCTTGGCGGCCAGAAGGGCGAGATCGATGCCACCAACATGGACTCCGACGCCAAGGAGTTTTTCACCGGCCTGGAAGACAGCGGCACCTTCTCGCTGAACATCAACTTTGACCCGCGCGAGATCAGCCAGCAGGACCTGTGGGCTCTGAAGGACTCGGGCGATGTCGTGCCCTGGTATCTCGGTCTGTCCGATGGCGTCACTGCGCCCACCCTGGTTGACGACGTGATGACCGCCCCGGCGGCCCGCACCGGCTTCGTCTTCGACGCCAGCGTGCAGCAGCTCACGCTGAGCGCTGCGTCCGACAACATCGTCAAGGGTGCGATCACCCTGCGCATCTCTGGCCGCGTCGTCCCGACCTGGAAGGCCTAACCATCCCGGCGCCGGTTCGCCGGCGCCTTCTCCCCGAAGGAAACCCCATGAGCTTCCGCACCGACATTGCCGACTTCCTCGGCCCCGAGATCATCGCCCGCGACGTCGAGTACAAGGGCAAAACCCGCACGTTCCACTTCAAGGATATCGGCGGCGACGATGCCGAGAAGCTGTTCGCGACCCGCCTTGGTGACAAGTCCAAGGGCGGCTTCCGCTCGCGCGTGATCGCCAAGGTCGTCTGCCTGGACGATGGTCGGCCGGCCTTCACGCTCGAAGAGGCTGCCAGCCTGCCGAACGAGTTCCAGAACGTCCTCGTGAACCATCATTGCTTCCCGGTGCTCGGCATCAAGACGGAAGGAGAGAAGGGCGATGCGCCCGCCGTTGATCCCGAAGAAGAAGCGGGAAACGTGCCCTCGGCGTAAATCGCATCTGGTGGGCCCTGTTCGCCCGGACGGGCATACCGCCCCGGGCCGCCAGGCGCATGCTCTCGCGCCGTGAGCAGATGGAGTTCGCCGCCTACGTGCGGCGCTACCCGATCGACGACGAGAGCAACTTCCACGTACCAGCAGCCCAGTTGGCCGCGATCTACGTCAACGCGCACCGCGACAAGGCTGTCCAGCTCGACCCATACCGGGTGGATGACTTCCTGATCTTCATGCCGGACCCCGTCGAGAAGATCGACGACGAGATGGACCGGAACATAGCCCGTTTCTTCATGAGGCACACCTGATGGCAACGAAAGTTGGCACCGTCGAGATCGATGTCGATGTCGGCACCGCCAAGCTGCAGGACGGGTGGAACCGGGCGGACGCCATAAGCCGGAAAGAGGCGGCGAAGCTCCAGGCCCAGGCAGTGGCCTTGGGCTCGACCATCGGCACCGTGCTGGGCAACGGCATCAGCGCGGGCATAACCGGCATCATCAACCAGGTGAAGAAGGGCACGGACGCCCTGGCTCAGCTCGGCGACATGAGCGAGCAGTTCGGTCTCTCGGTGCAGACGCTTTCCGCGCTGCGCCGCGAGACCACCCTTTCTGGCGCATCGTTCGACCAGCTGGGTAGCGGCATCCGTGCGCTGTCGGTGGCCGCGTCCACCAACAACACAGCCTTCAAGGCCATGGGCATCTCGGTCAAGGATGGCGCCGGGAATCTGAAGTCCACCGAGACGCTCCTGGATGAGGTGGCCCGCAAGTTCGCCGGGTACGAGGGGAGTGCCGCAAAGGCGGCGTTGGCGCAGAAGCTGTTTGGCGATCAGGGCGTCGCGCTCATCCCGCTGCTTGACCAGATCGGGAACCAGGGACTCGCTGGGGTCGTCGACAAGACCAAGGCGGCTGGCGCTGCCTTCGGTGATGATGCGGCCGCTGGCGCAAAGCAATTCTCGGACGACCTGCACAAGCTCCAGACCGCCGGTGACGACTTCTCGTTGAGCCTGGCCGCCAAGCTACTGCCCTCGCTTAACCAGGCGTCGAAGCTGGTTACCGACCCAGAATTCCAGTCGGCTCTGGACGGTATCTCCACCTCGATCGCGGCTGTCGTCAAATCAGCGCTCGATGCCACCGATGCCCTGACGAAAATGTACAACGCCGCCCGAGGTGGTGTTGGCGTCGGCGTCTTCAACAATGGGGTGAACAGCGAGTCCGAGCTCAAGGCCGCCCAGGAAGAGCTGGCCATGCTCCAGCGGTTGAAGCAGCAGGGCGGCGCCGCCGACGTGCTCGGCACCTTGGCCAACTCGTGGAATCCGGGGGAGATCGCCCAGCTTTCATCGGTGGTTCTGCGTGGCACGGGCGCGCGGAACGACGCCCGCCAGGCGGATCTCCAGGCCCAGATCGCTGCCTACCTTCGATCGCGCCCGACGTTTGCCGGCGTGACCGGTTCCTACGTTGGTACGGTTTCCGACGCCAAGGAGCAGGCGCCGATGATTCCGCAGAAGACGGCGGACCACAGCAACGCAATCGCCGCGGCTGCGCAGTCGGCCGAGGATGCCCAGCGCCGCCTGGCTGACTTAACCGAGCGGTTGCAGGGACAGGTGGCGGGCCCGGCCACCCAGGCGTGGGACGCCTACGCCAAGGCTGTGCGCGACGCCGCCGATGCCGGCGCCAAGCAGATCGAGGCCGCCCAGAAGCAGGTCGCCCTGGGCGACAAGAGCGTGGACGTGGCCCAGGTCACGGCGAGCGCTCAAGACCAGGTCGCCAAGGCTGTGGACGCCGCCCGCGCCGCATTCGAGCAGTACCGCAAGGATGCCGATCGGACGTTCAACAGCGAGATGGCCGATGTCGAGGCCTCGATCAGCAAGCCGACCAAGGCACTGACCGAGCAGGCCCAGGCGCTTCGCAATTACCAGAAGGCGATCGACAGCCTGGATCTCCGCAAGGAGCACGGGCAGATCACGGCCACGCAGTACGACACCGGCGTCGCCGAGTATAAAAAGCAGCTCGATGCACGCGTAGCGGACATCGAGAGGGCTTCCGACCAGATCAACCAGTTCGAGCTGGAGGCGGCTCGAAACATCCAGGACAACATCGCCGACACCTTCTACGACCTTTACACGAACATCGATCAGGGTTTCGACGGGATCCTCGAGTCGTGGGGTCAGCTGATCCTGAAGATGCTGGCGCAGGCACAGGCCGCGCAGGTCGCGAAGGCTCTCTTCGGCGACTATGGCCAGTCCGGGCAACTCGGCGGCCTCGCTGGCGCTGCCATCAATTACTTCACGGGCGGCAGCTCGATCATCTCATCCAGCCAGAACTATGCGGACCTGCAGGCCAGCACACGGCAGTCGGCGAGCAGCATCAGCTGGAACGCCGATGGCAATGCCTTCGCCGGCATGCCAGGCCTGTCGGCCCTCAGCGGCAAGGTCTACAACTCGCCACAGGTTTGGGCCTTTGCCAACGGCGCTGGCGTGCTTGGCGAGGCCGGCCCCGAGGCCGTCATGCCCCTGAAGCGTGGCTCGGACGGCAAGCTGGGCGTGCGCATGGCTGGCGCCGCGATGCCTTACGTGGGCATCGCCGTGAATATCACGAACAACACATCGTCTCGCGTCACCGCGAAGCAAGGCAAAGATCAGAACGGGATGCCCAGCATGGACATCCTCATCGATCAGCTCGACTCGGCGCTTGCGGATCGCGTGAACACAGGCCGCAGCCGAACGGGCAATGCCTTGGCGGCGCGCATGGGCACTAGCATGGCGACAAACCTCTGATGGCTACCGTACCGCAATGGCCGGACGAACTGCCGGCGCCGATGATCGACGGGTATTCGCGCAAGGCGACGCCAACGTTTGTCCGTACAACCATGGACAGCGGCCTAACTAGGCAGCGGCGGCGCCAGGTGACCACCTCCACAACGTTCCAGCAGAAGTACCGCCTGCGCAGCATTGCCCGCGCCGGCGAAGCCAAGAGCCAAGAGCAGGTGTTCGACGAGTGGTTCGAAAACGAGGCTTTTGCAGGCGGGGCGTGGGTTCTGATGCCCGTCTACACTGGCCAAGGCAAGGCGTTTATCCAGTGTCGGTTTACGGACACCCCCGATATCGCGCGCATCACCGATTCCAAGATCACGGAAGTCACCGTGACCCTCGAAACTTTCGCAAAGCTGGTGCCCCCCAATGGCTGATTTCTCCGAAGCCCTGAAGGAGGCCTACGCCTCGAACCCGGTGGGTGAAATCATCCTGGAGACTCTGGAGTTCCTGCACCCGGCGTTTATCAACGATGACGGCAACCCCGACTCTATTCGTATTGTGCATGATGGCCAGGACCTGTTCGCGACCCTTGAATCCACAGCGCCGTTGCGGCCTGGCGCCACGGTGCAGTTCCAGGCTTTCGCCTTCGATGTGACGCTGCCTGGCTTTGAAGAAGGGCAGACGCCCACGATGACGATCACGGTAGACAACGTGGGCCGAGAGCTGACCCGTGAGCTTGAGGCCGCAACTGCTTCGATCGAACCGATCACGGTCATCCACCGGATCTACCTGATCACGGACCTTTCTGGTCCTCAGATGGACCCGCCCATCCAGATGACGGTGCAGAAGGCCACTGTGGACCTAAACCACATCGCTTTTACCTGCACGCTGGATGACGTGACGAACGTTCCTTTTCCTCGCCGGCAGTATACCCCGGACGATTTTCCCGGCCTCGTGCGATGACTCCGGCGGAGATCCGTGGCTATGTAGGCAAGCCGTACGAGCTCGGGGCCGACGGTCCGGAGTCGTACGACTGTCGAGGCTTGGTGTGCAGGGTTCTGCGCATGCACTTTGGGCGAGACGTGCCCGTGCTTCCGGTAGGCCCGCAGCTCGGCCACGTGTGGGCCGAAAACATGTCCACTGGTGCTTGGGAAACCGTCACCAGACCGCGGCACGGGGACGCAGTAGTGTTACGTGGGGGCAACGACCCGCACGTGGGCATATACCTCGAATCGGCAGGCCACGGGGTCCTTCATGCCTTCGAGGCATGCAGGCAGGTGGTCTGGACGCCCTTCGATCGCCTGCGCATGCTCGGTTTCTCCAGGCTGTCGTTCGTCCGGTGTCACCTCGCCGTGGCAGAATCTGGTCCCCATCATGGATCGGAGTCCCCATGCGCATCTTCATCGTCGTAGGCCTTGCCCTGGCATGCACCGCCTGCGCTACCCCTGGCGACGTCGCCGGCAAGGCTCCATTCGCAACGTATGCAAGCGGCAAAGATCCACAAGCACTCGCGGGCTGCATAGCTCCAAAGGTGACGGCTGAGTGGCCACAGACGCGGGTGATCCCCATCGACGGCGGCCAGCGAATACTGGCCAGCGGTAGCGCCTTTGGTGACGTGATAGCCGCGGTGGATGTAAAGGCGGCCCAGAAGGGATCGAACGCCGAGATTCGGCAGGGCGCTGGGCGAATGGGTGTGCTCACCGGCATTGTCGACAGTGTCAAAGCCTGCCAATAGCGCATTGACGAAACTTGTGAACTGAGGGTCCGCCATGCGGGCCCTTTTTTTTGGAGCAAAGATGCAAGCCACTCTCGTGCATGTGCGTGACCCGTTTCGCCATCACGTGAACCGTGATGTGCACCGGGTGAATAGGCGCACGAGGATCGATACCCTTCTTCGCCGGAAAGGGCTAATCGCCGGTCGGGGGCGGACCATGCGACGCCTTTCTTCGTTCGTGGTTGCGAATGGGCCGAACGATTTTCTCCTGGAGTCGCAGTGGTCCCGGCCGATCCGAGATGGGGAGGTGATCACCGTCGTCGCTCTGCCCAAGGGAGGCTCCAGCCTTCGCATGATCGCGTTGGTTGTGGTGGCCGTCGTTGCAACGTGGGTCAGCGGCGGCGCGCTAGCTCCATACTTCGGTTCTGCATTCGCCGCTGGTGGTGTTGGAGCGATCGCGGCGGGCGTTGCGGTGTCGATTGCTGGCTCGATGCTCGTAAACGCTGTTCTCCCCCTGCCGAAGCCACCCACGGGCAGTGGCGACACCAAGAGCGGGGCATACGGCATCGGCGCAAAGGGGAACAGCGCTCGTCTCCTTCAGAGCATTCCCGTCATGTACGGGCGCTTCAACGTCACCCCCGATTATGCAGCCCAGCCCTACACCGAATTCGCCAGCAACGAACAGGTCCTGTATTCCCTGCTGGCAGTAACGCAAGGCGACATTGCCGACGTACAGATCCGCCTTGGCGATACTCCGATCGAGAACTTCAGTGAGGCGACATACGAGGTAGTTCCTCCCGGCGGTGCCGTCACCCTTTTCCCCGACAATGTCGTCACGAGCCCCGCGGTGCAGGGGTTGGAGCTGAAACGTCCATCCGAGGGCGGCGACTGGCAGGGGCCGTTTGTAGCTTCGCCAGCGGGCACGAAGACCACGCAGCTGAGCGTTGATCTCGGCTTTGCCCAGGGTATCTACCGCCTCAACCAAGACGGTAAGGAGAAGGTTGCTGGCGCGCACTTTGAGGTTCAGGCTCAGCAGATCGATGACAACGGAAACCCGGTTGGCGGGTGGCTGTCGGTCCTAAATCGAACGGTGGTGCGTGACGACAAGACGCCTGGCCAGTTCACCACGTTTCCGCTCGCCGTACCTGAAGGTCGATATCAGGTGCGCGCCCGCTCCTATGACTATGACAACGGCGGCGGCACTACGATCAACGCCGTGACGTGGGCCGGCCTGCGTGCATACCTGCCCAGCCAGCGAACGTACGGCGACATTACGTTGCTGGCCGTGCGCATCAAGGCGTCCAACAACCTCAACAACACCACGGCGGGTTCGATCAACGTCACGGCCACCCGCAAGCTGCCCGTGTGGAACGGTGCGGCGTGGAGCGCGCCGCAGGCGACCCGCAATCCCGCTTGGGCCATCGCTGACATCCTCCGCAACGCCACGTATGGGCGAGGGTGGGCCGATAACCGCATCAACCTCGCTGGTCTGCTCAGCCTGGCCCAGGTTTGGGATACCCGAGGCGACACCTTCAACGGTGTCTTCGATACGAAGACCAGCCTGTGGGATGCCCTGACGACCGCCTGCCGTGCCGGCCGGGCGGTGCCCATGTATTACGCCGGCGTGGTCGACATCGTGCGCGACTCCCCGCGCGACCTGGCGACCCTGCAGATCACGCCCGACAGCATCGTGGCCGGCAGCTTCTCGATCGACTATGCCTTCCGCGCGCCGGACGCGCCGGACCACGTCGTGGTGACCTACCGGGACGAGAACACCTGGCAGGACCAGACCGTCGTGTGCGCCCTTGGCGGGAGCCCTAAGCTCAACCCCAAGAACATCACGCTGATGGGCGTGACCAACCGCGACCAGGCGTTCCGGGAAGGCATCTACATGGCCGCCTGCGATCGCGATCAGCGCAAGCTGCCCATGCTCACCATGGAGAACGAGGGCTACATTCCGCGCTATGGCGACCTTGTCACGGTGGTCCATGACGTGCCGGCGTGGGGCGAATGGGGCCACGTTCTCGAGTTCGACAAGGACACGCTGACCATCACGACCAGCGAGCCGCCGCAGTGGTTCGTTGGCCAGCAGCACTACATCCGCCTGCGCGCCCGTAACGGCTCGTCCGTGGGGCCGTACCTAGTGGCGAAGGGGGAGGGCGATTACTCGCTGGTGCTCCAGAACCTGACCGAGCAGCAGGTCGCGGCGCTGTACTTCAGCGACGGCATCAGCGAAGAGCCTACGGCGTACCAGTTCGGTCCAGCGGGCAAGGAGGCCCAGGAATGCCTCGTGCTCAAGGCCAAGCCCGACGGGACGGGTAAGGTCACCCTCTCCCTCGTGAACTACGCCTACAGCGTACACGTGGCTGAGAACGACGTGAACGTGCCGCCGCCGGGCTCGGGCTCGCTCCTGCTCGACCAGCCGGCCGCGCCGGCCGTGGGCGGCGTAGGCGTAAAGCAGGACCCCGACACCCAGCTGGTGTGGCTATACGTGGACCCCGTGCCCGGCGCGGTCGCCTATGAGTTCCAGGTCAGCTACGACGGAGGTGTGACCTGGATCAGCGTGGGCATCGCTACGACCAACTCGATTCAGGCCCGTATCCCCGCAGGCACTTGGATCGTCCGCGCGCGTGCGGTGGGCCATCTTGGCCTGCCGGGCCCGTGGAACCAGAACCCCGTCGACGTCTCTGGCGCACCGCCCGTGCTTGGCGAGCTGACCAACTTCGTGGCCACGCCCATGGTGATGGCCATCCTGTTGACCTGGCAGTTGCCGGATCGCCTTAACCTGATCGGCGCGGACGCCGTCGAGATCTTCTTCGGCACCACGCCGACCCGTGCGCAGGCCGCGCCGCTCGCCACCGTGGCATTGCCGGCGAACAGCTACTCGCTCCTGAACCTGCGGGCTGGCGACGAGTTCTATTTCTGGGCCCGCGTGCGCGGTACGGATACGGGGAACTACGGGCCGGAGATAGGCCCCATCCACGGCGAGAGCAGCAGCGACGCGGCACAGATCCTCGATTATCTGACGGGCAAGATCAGCAGCACCCAGCTGGCGCAGGACCTGCTTGCGAAGTTCGACTCGATCGATGAGCTGCAGAAGTTCATCCAGGCACCCGAGTGGGAAGCTGGCAAGGCCTATGCCATTGCCACGATCGTGGGGCATGGCGACCGCTTGTACCGGGCGGTCCAGGCCATCCCCGTAAACGGCCCGGAGCCGGGCACGGACGCGACCATGTGGCGCGATATCGGCGCGCGCGTCCAGACCGCTTACGGCCTCGTCGGCTCGATCTACGACACGAACCTGCAGGTCGAAACCCTCGGAGACACGGTGCAGGCTACGGCAAGCCGGACAGATGCGGTGTTCGCCCAGCTCAACCCCAAGTCGGTCGGCGAGTTGACCGATGCAGCCGATGGGTCGGCTGGAAACATGACCACGATGCCGAGCGCCGGCTACTACAGCTACGTCATCGCGCAGGTGCAGAACGATCGGGCTCTCGGCGAGCGAATCGACACGATTTCTGCCACGGTTGGTGGGTTCGACGCTCGCATCCAGACGGTACAGCAGGCGCAGGCATCCCTGGACGGCAAGGTGTCTGCTAGCTACACGATCAAGACCGAAGTGGCCGCCAACGGCCAGCGCTACCTCGCCGGCATCGCCGTGGGCGTGGACTACAGCGGAGGCACGGTAACCTCGCAGGTGCTGGTGAACGCGGCGACCTTCGCCGTATTCGACGCTTCTAATGGCGGGGCGGCGGCAAGGTTTCCGTTCGTAGTCACTGGCAATCAGGTATTCATCGACAGCGCCTTCATTGCCAATGCCTCGATCACCACGGCGAAGATCGCCTACCTGCGATCGGCGGCCACCGACTCCAACGGCAACCCGCTCTGGGAAATCGATCCGAATGGGGCGCTGATCCAGCGCGGTTCCGGGTCGGGCTTTCGAACCGAGCGCGATGGTGCTGGCGCTCGCCTCTACGACGGGAACGGGACGCTTCGCTTCCGCTGGGGCGCCTGGTAATGGGTGTCGGTGCCCAGGTCTTCGACGAGAGCGGAAACCTGATGATCGACGTCACCACTCGTCTTTCTCGCCTCTTCGGAACGCTGTTGATCGGCGCCGGCAGCACGGGCTCGGTCATCGTCGCAGACTCGGGAACGGGCGCCATCTGGTACGCGCTGTACACGGCCAATGGGAACAGGTACTCGCCAGTGATGACAATCTCGGGCGACACCATCTCATGGTCCCCGCGCGGTGGCTTCCCGGGCGGCGCGGTCGACGCCACCATGCTGTATGGGCGCTACTGATGACGGTCGGATTCCAGCTCTTGCTCGCCGACGGCGTTACCGTCCAGGCGGATGACAAGTATCGCAACCTGACCGTCCGCGAGAAAGGATCCGTGGCGACGACGAACCTGTCGAACGCCGGCGGAACGTCTTTCGTGGTGTTCTACCGCACCGGTCTGACGATGCCATTGATCGCGGTCGCGGGCACGGGTTTTGCCGTGGGGCAGATCTGGTTCGACACAGTGGGAAACAGGTGGGGAATCATGCTGGTGTCCGGCGGCGACGTGGGCACACAGGTTCCGTACTTCATCTTCGATGTGCCGTTCGATACGGACCCACACCTGGGCCTGCAGGTGTTCAACACCTCGGGTCAGAAGACATTCGACATCATGCAGAAATACATGCGCATCAACGACATGTATTCGGCTTCGGCAAGGCCCACGACCACAAGGAACTACGACGCGTCGCGAACCTACGCCTGCATCCATATGCAGGTGGGTTTCAGCATCTCGGCTCAGGCCGGCAACACCATGCTCTACGCAACCCGCGTGAGCGCTGGCGTGGTGGCTGGGCAGGGCATCATCGTGGATGGCGCGCAAGGCATCTCAACCATCAACGAGGGTCAGGCCATGATCCTCGTGATCGACGTTTCCAACTACTGAGGAACACCATGTCCATCACCAGGCTCGACTTCCGCCCCATCGCACAGGGTGGCGATAACCCGACTGCGGCTTTCGTGAAACTGGATGCGAACGATGCGGATCTCGATACACGCGTTACCGCAGTGAAGGCTACGGCCGATGCCGCTGTTACTACCGCCGCATTGACCGCCGCCGTATCGCCCAAGGCAGACAAGGCGTACGTCGATACCCAGGACGCGCTCAAGCTGCCGAAGACGAACCCCTCGGCGACGGGAGCGCTCACGATTGCCGCGGCAACGCCGATGGAGTCAGGGGCTGGCGCGACGAGAACGCTTCTGGACATCGCCGTGAACAACGGGACTGACGATCGTATACAGCTGCTGTGTACGCGGATCACTGCCAACGGCGACTGGCAGGGGACCATCTGGCGTCTCCGCCGTATCGTGAATGGCTTTCAGCAGGGGATCATCGAGTTTGGCGGCGGCCAGATCGGCAACGGCAGCATTGTGACGATAAACAGCGCAGTGCCCTGGACATCGTCTAATACCACCGTCGACGGCAACAATTTCATCAAGAAGGCATAAACGATGAGCACCCAGAACATCACGGCTGCATTCAACGTCCGGCCTGATGGCTCGATCGTGCTTGACGGCGATCATGGCCCGGGCACCAGCAATTCGCTACCATTCGATGCCGTGGGAATTCAGACAGTGCGGACCGATGTCGGAGCATATCGAGTCACTGGGCCGTCTATCTCGTGGCCCGATGGATGGAAGGCGTCGGTCTTCAGGGATGAGAATGACGAGCCAACGATTCGCATAAAGCTGGGTAGCGAGGATGGCGAGCTTACGATCGCATGCACAGATCCCGAGACCAAGCTGCCCAAGGATATCGAGTACCTGCTGACCTTGCGTGTCGCCGTCACAGCGGAATTCCCCGATCCCGCACCCGAAGTGCCGGTGGACGAGACCGGAGCGGAGGCAGAACTGTAACGCGCACGGCCTGGAACCATACTGGTTCATACGCACTGCCAGAACGGACCGTCTAGCGTAGTGATGTAGGGGTCATAAGCTTTGCCAAGCGAAGCATGGCGTCGCCGTAGCGCTGCCCCGGCTCCCACCATCGTTCCCCCTGTCGACCTCGTGACCGCTGCCATGGCCCGCGATCGAATAGTCCACCCCAACCTGTATCTGTGCCCCGTCCTTCGCATGCCACTAACTCTCCGCAAAGAGGATATGTAGAATCGGCGAGTTTGCGGTATTTCGGTTTGCGCATTGGAAAGCCAAGCTCGCCCTCATGTCCATGATCCGACCGTACAGGCATGCCGCCGGGCGCGCCTGCAAGTTCTCATTAATGAACTGGATGCGGAGGGCATGCGCTCCTGGAGAGCACTCGGTAAGGTCTTGGGGGGAATAAGCGGAAACGATCTCAAGGCAATGGTTACAGGTGAGCCGATCACTGACAAAGTTGCGCGTGAAATGGAGTGGGCCATGCACAGGCCCGCTGGATGGATGGACGGTCGCCACGCTTCTGCATTGGATGGTTAGGCTGAAGGCGAGCGCCCATGACGAAATCGTCGATTCGCTCACAAAAAAACAACACTCTCATAGCTAACGTAACGCCAGTGGCGCGGTTACCCCCGTACCCCCGGCTGCGTCGCCCTAGCCCCTGTCCGCTGGCAGGGGCTTTGCATTTTTTCGGTGTGTAGATAAACCACGCCTCGACCTCGAACGCTGACATGTCAGTCCATGGACAAGCGCCGATCTGTTGAACAACACCCGACCACGGTCTTTGGATTTGCTACGTTTCTCCGGCTGCGTAGGAACCCAGCCTTAGGCGTCGATACCGTGGAGCTGGTCGATGAAGCGGACAACTGCTACTACTCGTTCAGGACGTCACGATCCCTGGAGCTAGAGACGCGAGAGGTCACTGGCTCTGCGGCTTTGGAAGTGATTGAAGCCTGGATCTCCCGGAGCTTCCGTGCTCGACCTGTGCCATTCGTGTTCAGCAGGCCGTCGGGGAGCGCGCGTGGCTAGGGGAGGGGCATGGGACCTGAAAGCCCTCATCCGTGGGCTAATCAGCGACGGATACCTGGTTGATGGCTCGCCAGCGGAGCAGGTCGCCAGGCAGATCCTCGACGGCGGCGAGGACTCGCTCTCGAGAGAGCAACGTATGGTCTTCGAGCGGTCTCTTCTTCACGCGGTCAGAGCCTACGCCAATGCAGAACCGAGGCTTCGCATCCTAGAGCGATTGATGCGGGACGGCTGACCAGCCAGGTAGACGTGGGCTAGGAGCTTAGCCAGGAGCAGCATTTCGGTCCCGTATCAAGGGAGCGGTTCCGTTCCAGGCGGCCCAAGGAGTTGTTCGATTTCGCTAGCCGTCTGTGCGACAGCGTTCCACCCCATTCCAGCGCGAGGTCGAATATCCAACGAGCGCGGAAACGGGCTTCGTCGAAGTCGCGACCTAGGATCGCTTCGTTCATGGCGATGGCTTCGCGGCTCATCTTCGCGAAGTTGAGTATCACCGCTGTGCGCGAATGGCTCATGGGCTTGATCGTACGTGACGTCTCTCAAGTTTGTACGTACTACTTTCGGCCTAGGCCTTTATCCGGGTAGGCAGAACGAACACTCGTCATCCGCGTGAGGACACGCATGCAGCGAAGTCCCTAGACCGTCACCTGAGTAAGCGAAGTCTTCAGGCCTACCTAGGAGGTCTTATGATTAGCGATCGCACGAAGCAGCGTACTACCAAGCCCGGCCCTGTCGGTGATCCCACCAGGCCCGACAATCTTCCCGGCAAGCCGGTTAAGCCAGAAACGGATGACCCCACGCCGGTCGAGAGTCCAGACGTTGAGCGTCCCTTAGGCGAATCGCCAGCGCAGCGTTGAGTTCGTTGGGGAGTTCGGTTGGGCCGGATCGTCACATGGATGATTGAAGGCGTCACCTCAAGTTAGCGTCTTGCCCAATCTCGAAGCGCATGCTGAGCCTTCACTTGGAGACGCACATGACTGTAAAAACGATCGAAGAACTATTCGTCCACGAACTTTCCGACATCTACAGCGCGGAAAAGCAGTTGACAAAAGCATTGCCCAAACTGGCTAGGGCGTCATCCTCCCCCGACTTGGTAGAAGCGTTTGATTCACACCTCGATGAGACCCTTGGCCAAGTCGAGCGGATCGATCAGATCGTGGAAATACTCGGCATAAAGCTCAAACGCATGAAGTGCGCGGCCATGGAAGGTCTCGTGGAGGAAGGAAGAGAAGTTATCGAGGAGATCGAAAAGGGGCCACTACGCGACGTCGCTTTGATCGGTGGCGGTAACAAGGTCGAGCACTACGAGATAGCATCCTACGGCACGCTAGCCGCGCTGGCTAAACAGCTTGGGTACACCAAGGCTGTACCTCTTCTTCTTGAAACGCTTGCCGAAGAAAAGGCTGCCGACAAGAAACTGACCATGCTCGCGGAGCAAGTCGGAAGGCAAAAGAAGGTGGAGAAGGCGACCTAAGGATTAAATGTCCGTAGTTTCGGTAGCGGCCTTTCTAGGCCGCTACGTGTGCAGGACCATTCTAGAAATGGTTGCAGCGTCGGGGGTCGGCCTCGTCCAGGGCGTGCGCCAAAATCGCCATGCACGGACCGACGCCAGCACCAGGGGGAAGGCCGGGAGGCCCCAACGCAACGGCCAAATGCGCCGCAGCCTGAGCGACGGCTCTAAGGCCTATAACGTCGGCGTTGCTAGCAACAGCCATCGCGAGGAATCGCGCCTCATCGAAATCGCCATTCAGCGTCGCAGCGTCCAGGGCGAACGCGTCCATGACAAGACCTGCGTGGTTCATCATCGCGGTTTCAAGACTTGGCAAGGGAAACACATCCATAGGGTTGTTCAGCGGTCACGTAACGATCTGGACCACGGCATAAACCAGAGGGCGGTGCTCGACCACCGTACTCGGCGGTCTAGCTACTTCTGGGGCGTCTGTGACTTACCACTTGCTTCCTTGCCTTCCTTGCGGTCGTTCTGGCCTGGTATTTCGCCAGTCTTCTTGCCGGTGTCGCGGTTTGGCTGGTTTGGCTGGTTCGGTTTCTGATTGCGGTTGTCGTTGCTCATGTCGATCTCCTCCGGGTGAGCATTGATCCTGGTCCTGTAGGCGTGACGGTGGCAGTAGTTTGTCGTTCCCAGCCGGTGAGGGGATGCTCGTTCGTCAAACTAACCGAGGATTCGCGGCACGGTAACTGTAGACGGGACAATCTAGAATCCTATAAAGGACACTTCGATGCTTGGTGGCGGCCACATGACACTTCTATACGGGTCGCGCGGCCTTAAGGCTGCTGGGACCACCGTACTGCCGCTTAGCCAGGAAGCTTCGGTCGTCAGGCCTAATCAGGAGGCCGAGGACCAAGCGGCCCATGACGTCTACGCAAACGAGGGAGGCGCCATGGCCGATACTCCCAAGAGAGACTCGGATTGACAGTGCAACCGCCTTGAGGCGCGACGTGTTGTCGTGAGAATGCTACGATCGGCTTTGGGTTTTGCAGTCCCGACGGTGGCGATGACTCGACAGGGATTCTGTCAGGCCACACTCCTATTCGGTCCACATTGCAGATGACAGAGCCTCAATCGATGAAGCTGCACCCTACGACGGCATTTTCAGTGCCGACGTTTCTACGTTTTCGCCGGAATGGGCGACGTGGTGTGCACCTTATCGAGGTGGTGAACGAAGCAGGAATTTGCTTCCGTTCTTTTTACCTTCCAGCTTCGATTGAATCGTCTAGCCGAGACCGGCCTGATGCTGATGTCGTAGCCCTGATAGAGACTTGGCTATTCGCTGGCCTGAGTCAGCGCCATCGCGCGGTGCCGTGAGCAACAGTCGGTCGTTGCCAATAAACGGCCAGCTATGTAACGTGCCGAGCAGCGCAAATCAGAAGCATCGTCAGAAAGAGCGCAGCCAAGACAAGAGGTCGGCACCTCAAAGGATGCCGCCTCCGGTAGTACAAATGAGCCGCCGGGCTCATTTTTCCTTCGGTTCCTGCGTCACGGTTCCCAGATCCGTTCCCGTAATGGGGTCGCGCCCAGGCTCTGATGCTCCACGCGTGGCGAATGCAATGATTGCGATTTCTTCGGAAGAACCTAGCTCGACCGAGGCTGTGCCGTCACCGTCGTCGAAGGGCAGCGTCTCATCACTGGGGACGACCACCTGCCATTGCTCACCACGGTTCCATGGGCCGCCTGCGTCGCCTTCCCCGCGTGATGCGTTGACATAAACGTTGGTGAATCTCGGATCGCCGGGTAGCTTACCGGGTGGAAAGCTCGAATCCATTGAGTAGAGCGCTTTTTCGAAGGACTTCTGATGCGCGATCTCACGTGTCATGAGGAAGGTTAATGCGTCCCGAACCCCCACATCGTCTGTCACGTTGATCAAACGCTCATATACGATCTTCGCTCGCGCCTCCGCCGCTATATTCGATCGAAGGTCGGCGGTGGGTTCGCCGATTGAATCGACATAAGCCCCGCTAAACGGAACGCCGGCACTGTTGACCAAGGCAGGGCCACCTCCAAAGAGAATCTGCGTCACATGGCTGTCGTTGCCCGCGCCCTGAAGCGCTCGGAACATCTCTGCCTGCTCTTCGACCCCTTCGGCCAGTAGGCCCTTTCCGCCTCGATTAAGCATCCCGATGATCGAGCCTACGATTTCAAGGTGGCTCAGCTCCTCCGTCGCGATGTCGAGCAGCATATCCTTCCGCCCAGCATCTTCCTCGCCAATCGCTTGGGTAAAATACCGCATGGCAGCAGCCAGCTCGCCTTGTGGACCACCAAACTGCTCCAGCATAAGATTGGCAAGGCCGGGGTTCGACTCAGACACACGAACGGTGTACTGAAGTCTTTTGTTGTGCGTGAACATTGGGTACTTCCTCAAGAGATGTCGCCCGCGATCAGCAACAGGGGTGAGCAGCTCAACTGGCTGCTGCACTGCATGTTCTCCCCTCACTTAGAAAGGTCCCGTGCTGCGCTTGGTCTCCGGCCGTCACGTCCCGGACACCCAGTGTGATGGCCTGCGTTGGAGTGAGATTTTAGTCGCCACTGTTCAATCGGCTGAGACGTCCGCTGAATACGCGCCACGCAGGTCGGAATTAAGGGCGGAGATTCCGAGCTAAGTGGAGTCGTGTTCCACGAAACATGCGCCAGATCCGCGCGCACATTGATCCCAAGTGCTGGATACGCTGTGAAGGCGTCACGCTTCACATGCAGCAGTCATCCTCCACCGTCACTTATGACGGCACACGATTGAGGCTCCTAGCGTGAAGAGCCACGATGAGCCGAGTAACTTACCTTTTCGGAAGGGAGCCACCGAGAAATGCACCTACGAGTAATGCGAGGTCGGTAGACGACCCGTCGGGAGATCCACCATCCCCCGGCCCGAACAGGGAAGAGCACGGAACGCCGGACCGGGAGGTTGATGATTCAGGGCTTGATGCCCCCGAAACACTACTAACGACGAAAATTCGATCGATAGGCCGAGCCGCTAATTTGCTAGCACAATTTCGTCGCTCCCGGCGTCCCGGCAGAACCTTCGTGTTTCGCCGGGCTTTTTGACTCAGAGTACGCGGGACCACGGACTGCCGGGTCTCAGCCGACCGGGTTGTGATAAATGCCAGGCATTTGGTTCAACGTGACGCGCGCCCATGGGGAGACGATTGTGAGCGATGAAGAGTGGCCGGAAGGCAGCACGTTGAAGCACATCGACTTGGGCGACGAACAGGGCCTGGCGCTCTGGTCGATCGTGCTGGGTGTATCGGTCGAGACAATCCTGACCGCGGTCGAAGCCGTTGGCCCAGAAGCTCGCAAGGTTCAGGCGGAGATCGAAGCTCACCCGCATATCTACAAGCGGGCAATCGACTAATGGCGACCTGGCTAGTTGCCCTAATCACGGCCTCCGCTTTAAGGGGCGCATCTATGTGGCTTGAGCGTAAGCTTTAGGAGCCTCGGGACCATGACCACCGAATCACGCGTCCCATTCGAAGAGCTAGCCCTAAACGCGGAGGAGGTTGGTCTCCTGCTGGGCTGCAGCTCTCGGCAAGTCCTGGAGCGCCATGCCTGTAAACCGGATTTTCCCGAGCGACTGTCGATCAGGCCCGCCACCTGGGTGGCCAGGGAGGTATTGGAATGGCGGGAGCGGCACAGGCACGCTCGACCTACCCGGATAAGGGGGCGCGACGCGTAGGAATCTGACGCGGGAACTTCGGTCTGATCGATGACGGGCAACCGCCGCGGGTGCCGGCTCTTCGATCGGTTCGTGTGGTCATTTTGACCAATGGCTCTCGCATGGAGACACGGACTGGTCGTCACGCCTGTGAAGACGTCACATATGGTCAACGCTATCGGGTGCTTTTCGTCACGGCTGATTGGGAACGCTTGCGCCTCACCACCTGAGAACGACTATGACAACCGAACCCCGCGAGAATCAGAAGCCCATCGGCGATCCCACCTCGCCCGGTAAACAACCACCGTCGCCAGATGCACCTCCTGGTGACGCTCCCGAGAGAGACCCGAACAAGCGCGACCGCCCGATCGATGATCCGCAGCCGCCGGATTCCGACCCCGGCGATAGCGACCCGGATATCCATGGTTGATTCGGTTAGATCGGGCGTCACGCGTGCGCGGCCTCGGTCGCCAATCCCGGCACCAATGGGCGCGCCACCAATTGTGGAGACAAGCAATATGGCTAATGAAAAGAATGCCCCGGAAAAGCACCGTGGACAAAACGACGTCCCCGAAAACCCGCGGAACCCTACTCGTCACCCAGATACGGATGCATCTGGCGATCCGGTCGATGGCACCGGGGAGGACAACCACACGCAGAGCGGTGGATGACCCCTATGCTGCAACTTAATCCACCACTGCCGCTCAATACCCCGAAGGGTAAGGGTTTCGCCCACTTCCTGATCGACTACGGTCCCGAGTCGGACCTGTACTGGACTGTTTTCATCACCGAAACAGGCGAGATCTGGACCTTCGCGAATCGCGAGGTACGTGCGTCGAAGAACATTACACTCGGCCGCACCTCACCGTCGCAGCCGCGGCCAGGTTCCGTCCGCCGAGTCGATACTGGGGGACCCAGGGGCGAGCGCGCCGTAGTTCCCTTGGGTTCGAAAGACGCGTGAACGTCCTTCCGGTGAATGGCCGATTCCTAACATCGAAATTCGCCATCCCGGGCTACCCGGCGGGCACGCACAGTTCCCCGCCGGGCTTTTTGCTGCAGGTCTCCGTCCGCTTGCTAATCACGGAGTATCGGGGGACCCGTGGCGTCGGTGCATTTCTATCCTGACCTGAAGTTCCGCGGCCTTTGCTTCGTCGTCTGAAGGGTAGGGGCCATAGCGGTGCGCCGGATGGTTGTTGTCGTGGAGATTCACGGCGACCCAGTGCCCGTCACAGTCTTGCTCAATATACGTATCCCAGAACATCTAGGTTGCCTTATGGATCGAAGGCGCGTGCGAGGGCGTTCCGCTAGGAAGGTGAGGGTTACGCCGCGGTCTCGACATCCGTGACAACGGGATAATCATCGGCCGTCTTTGGCGTTAAAAGCTCAAAAAGGCCATGCTTTTGCCCATTCTGCGCATGAATGCGATGTCGGAAAATGTCGAAGAAGGAGTCGTCACCGTATTCGTAACTCCTGAAAATCGAATATGCGACGAGATCTGCAAGCTGAATAAGTCGCGACGCTTGGGAGTCGAGAAAAAGCGGAACTTCCGCATAGTTCCTCGTTTGTCCGCGTCGGTGACCGGAGTATTTGAAAGTTCGTGCCAAATGCTGGATGCGGTTTTCGGTGCTGCACTTGTCGAAAATGATAATCCCGCGCTGGTGCTGATCTTTCTTTTGTATAGACCGGTTAATCGCAGCAACGTGCAAATCAAAGCGCCTGCATAGCTCTTCGAACGCAAGTTCGACAGGGTCTTCAAGACCTGAGCAGCCCTTCTTTATGATCGCGGCAAAGACACGTGCGTGGCCGTCCTTGAATGCAACCGTCAGCGCGCTTGCGATTGCATCGAGGCGCGCTTGTTTCGGTATTTTACGCCAGGCGGCGCGTCCACCGAACATGGGTGATCCATGAAGTTCGATTTCGTGAGCGTCGCGCGCCAGCTTTTCAGCGATACCGTTGAGATCCTGCTCAATCCAGTGCGTCTTGCGTTCTTGGACCGACACGCCTGCAAGAATGAAATGATTCGTCTTAGGATCGGAGGTGCTGCCCGATTCGTCCAGATATAAAAGATGCATTCCCTTCGCCCCCTGACGAAAAGAAGGGCCGCACGAATGCGACCCTTCGAAATTAGGAAGCCGGGAGAGCTACGCGCTCTTGTGCCCCGCTACGGCAGAACACCCGACCTCAACCCGAATCTTCCGCACCGTTGACCGAGCTGTCAACAGTTTTCTGTGCACAGAAATTTCGGTGTAAGTGGCCATACAGCTACCCAGGCCCGTCTATTCCCACCTCTCGGCCCAGCGCGGCGGGCCCCAGCAGCCTAGAGATTGGCGGAAAGCTCTATGCTACCTCAGTTTAATCCGGGTTAAATGTACAAATATACGAAACCCAGGGCCTTAACCCTGCGCGCTGGTGCTCGCGCACCTGCAACCGCCATGACGGCCAGTGGACGTCTTCTCTCGTTACCGTAGGTGTCAGGTACAGCAATGGAAGATTGTGAGTACGGCGGTGAGTACAGTCTTCCATTATATGCTGTTCCCCATTGTCTCCCAATGATCGCGACGCGCCGTTCGAGTCCCACTCCGGCACCAGAAGCATCAACGGGTTACGCGAGCAATTCGCGGCGCGCCATTCAAACCTGTAAAAATCACCTCAAAATCACTTCTTTTCTGGGGTGTGTACGACCGGCACCTCGAAGTCGTCGACCTCAAGCATCTGCTGCGCCTCATATGGATGGCAGGGCGCCAGCGAGGGCCCATGTCGTGATCTCGGTACTGAGCGCACGCTAGGCGTTCGCACGCTCCGGCGTTATGGGGCTGCGTCCATTGTGGCTGGATGCCGTCAACGTCATGGTTGGGCCGACGCAACACGGGGCGCCCGTTAGCATGCGGAGGCTCGCCACCTTCGACGTTGTTCTCCCGGGCGAAGGTCTCGCGCACGTACAGCCGGTCGCCGACCTTCCCGGGCAGCGCATACCGCAGATTCCCTCTGGTCCACGCCATAGTTCCATGCCATTGCCCCATACCCCGCAGTACCACTCGCCGGTGGCGTCGGTCACCTAATGTTTTGGGACGGCTTCGCCGGCTTGGCGCTCCACGAATAGGTGGTCGCATACCTCAGACTGGGCTGAAATCGCCCGCCGCGTGGCCGTCTTGCGGCCTTCGAGCATGGCGCGCACCATTAGCGCCGAGAAGCGAATCGGAAGCTCATGCATGGAACCGGCGCTCCTTGGTCGGCCCTTCAATCAGGCGAGCTACGACTTCGGCCAGACCATGAATCTGGTCTTCGGCTGCGTCCTGGTCGCACTGCTGCTGCTCGCTGGCATTGGATGGGTAGTGAATCGCTGCCGTACCCGCCACGAGCGTGGCAAGCATTCCGCGCTTCACCAAGTGCGGAGCCGACAGCGAAAAAGGCATAGACCCGAGATAGGCGCTTACCGCACCATTGGCGGACCGAAAACGATGGGGAGTTCACGCATGGTGAGTTACCTGGCGTTGATGCAGGCGATCTGCGGCCCGTCGGCGCAAGTCGAGTCCGGGTGGACGACCGGGCCCGGCAGCTTGGACTACGCGCCAGCACTTACAGTGAGCTGATCGGAAGAGTAGAGGCCCTGATGAGGCAATAGCTGGTAGATGGGGCCAGACGGTTCCTTGGGGCTATGGGATGAGCAAGCCTCACCCCATAGCCTTCGCGGATTACTGGGCCTGAATCTTGTTGGCTGTGCAATAGCCGGATGCCGCCACATCATAGCTGACGTTCACGAGCGCACCGCGAGCCTGTGCAGAAACCAACACGGCCATCATGGCACGAGCGTTGTACTGGCTGAGGTCCGGCAAATACACCGTGCTGAATTGGCACGACTGCGAGAAGCCCTCCTTGACCTGCACGTAACCTGTTCCTTGAACGCCAAGGGCAGAGACGGTCCGGTTCAGGTCTTCAGCTGCGAACACCTGCGTGGAAAAAGCGGCAAGAGCCATGACTGCAAGAGCAGCAAGTTTCATGTCATTTTCCCTTGATTTGTATCAGTCATTCAGTAGCAAATCGGTCGCCGCGCTTACACTTGGGTACACCGCTTTCAGCACAACATCCTGGGAAGATGAGGGATGAGAGTCGTCGTCACCTGTGTACTTCGCAGAAATCGTAAACTGTGAAGTACCTGTTGGCAGCGGGATGGAAGCAGAGAACGTCGTGTTGTCCGAGATGTACTTGGCGATGTCGCAAGTGCCGGGGTACGGACCAGGCTTTACGCATCCAGAGTCGATGACATTTGAGTTGATACCACCTGTCGCCTGCACTGAAAGAACGATCTTACCGTTGACCGAGATCTGGACCGCGCCGCCTGGGACCGAAACTGGCGAATGCGGCGGCCCATAGACCAGATGTTTCCCGTTGACTACGATGCTCGCGGTCACCGTCTTGCCTGGCGTCGGCGTCCCGGTGACTGTCAGGACCGTACCGGTCGTGCTGTCGGCGAAAGCCGGGGCGGCCGCTAGGCACGAAGCCATGGCGAGTAAGGCAAATGTCGAGCACTTAAACTTGTTCAACATGGGATCTCCTTGCGAATAAGGGTCCTATTAGGAGATCAGGGTCCGTCGACCGCAAAGTCGGTGATGGTGCAGGTCCCGTTGATGATGTCATAGCCGATTGTCATCTTGGCTCCCATAGCCTTTGCAGAGAGGACCGTGGCGGCCAGCAGTTTGTGTCGGTCGATTGATTCGCCTGCCGGAAGCAGGAGCTGACCGTTGGTGCATGCCGAGCCCGTATACCAAAGTGCGACAGTCGCGCCCTGGTAGCTCTGAAGGCGCCAGCTATTTACGGCACCGACAACCTGATACTGGGATGCACTTGCTGCACCTGCTGCGGTCGCTGCGAGGACGGACGCGCAGGCAAGCGCCGCCAATCGGCGGAAGGAAGACTTCTTCATGTAGTTCCCCTTTTTGAGTAGACCGTGACGGATCGCACGGCCCGGGGATCATGCCGGGGAAGGATCGGTTAAGTATGTAGGCGCTGTCCTGTCTGCCTGTAGGATATCGCCTACAATTTCAAGTTGGGCGAAGTGTGCGAGCTTACGTCTAAGTTGCGATTCGGCCGAACTAGACCGGCGTACGTAGACTACGATCGTCGAGACCGAAACTCGGCCCTGAGCGGGTGACCCCGGAAATTGCACGCGTTCGCCTCGGTGGCATGCACGTTGTGCATAGTGCCTGTATGGGCAAATCGTCGGTGGCATTAAATGGAGGCGTGATTAATTAGCGATCGCTTAGCAATGGATCGGGAGGGGCTTTGAAGCTCCCCTCCCTTGAGCTTACTCAGAATCCAAAATTAATGATCGGCTTCGGAGCAATCTGCTCCCCTGCGCAAACGCGCGGGTCACTTGCGACTGATCAGAATAGGTTTCATCGCGTCTCCCATCAAAGCGTGGCTAGTCAAGAAGCAGGTTAATGGCTGGTATCACGCTCGCAGAGCCACGGCAGAAAGCAGCATCTTCCGGGGAGCTACTGCACTGCAATGCGCGAATCTTTAATCCTTCGGCGGTATACGTTGACCTCAAGGTTGAGAGATCGCGGACGCCGAGGCATGTCGCGCTGCCCGAGAACCACGCGAAGGGCGCAATCCAGGTGACATCCGGGTCGCTCTCGATGGCCGTGAAATAGCGTGCAGTAGGTTCGAGGTGGACATCTTCGCAACCCTGCTGCGCGCCTGGCACCACGATGTATTTTTTGCCAGGAGCGTATTGCTTCAGCGCGGCGAAGGTGCGAGCCCATTTACCATCATCATCGCCGTAATGGTCGAAACCTACCCAATCTAGCAGCTTCATTGCTGCGAAGACCTTGTCGAATCCATCGCCATTGACGATCGACGCGATGGGAAGTGAGCCCGTATGGGGGTCCTGCCGGACGGCATTTATGCCGTTTACCAGCGCAGGATTCGCTTGGCCATTTATGTCGTTGAGGCACGTGTCATCGTTCGGCTCGTCTACGATATAGACCGCGACCACTGTGCTATGTACGGGGTCGCCCGGGATGAGGTAGCCTTGATCAACCATGGCCTGTGATACATCAGCCCAAGTTGCTGCAGCGGACGGGTCATTGTGCCAGCAGGTGATTTTGCCATCGCTGGCCCGTCTGTCGGCTAGGAAAACAAAAGGGAACGCGGGAACGATGGCGTGAACGTGTGCGGCTTTCGCTGCGGCCAGCTTGCCAAGAAGCTCGGACTTGGTATAAGCCTTGCCGGATGGCGAGGAGTCACCAGCCCAGGCCATGATTGAGAATAGGTTTATGTGTTCTTGCATTTCCGGGAATCCCGACCCGCCTGGATCAGGAGCGGATGTGCTTGCATAATCACCGCCGAAGTAGCCGAAGTATTTTTGCGTCGCGGTCTGGGCGCTAACCCCAAATGCTAGCGCCGCGCATGCGGTAGCTGCGAGAAGTCGTTTCATTAGAATAGTCACCTGAGTCCGTCGCCTCAGGATCCGATGATGCCGAAGTCGCTAATAATGCAGGACGACCCGACGACGTTGTATTCGATGTTCATCTTCAGGTTCGCAGTTTTGGCTGCGATAATCATTGCCGTTAGACGGTTATTTCTTTCCTGCGACTCGCCCTGATTGAACATGAGTTGACCGGCGGTACAGGTCGAAGGGGTATGCCAAAGGACAACGCCTTGCGGTGCTGGATAATCCTGCACGGACCACGCGGTTGTATAGGACTCAAAGGTAGTCGACGCGTTAGCCACCCCGGCAACCAGCGCAGCGAAGCTGGTACAAGCAAGCAAAGCAATACTGCGAGAAGCAGACTTCTTCATGGCATTCCCCTTTGATGATTGGCGCTCCGATGATTCGGAGGGCGCGGCGATCATGCTGGAGGGAATAGGCTTCGTATGTAGGCGGGGTCCTGTCTGCCTGTAGGGGAAGCCCTACAATTGGCAGCGCAGCGCTGAAGATGTGATCAGGGGCGCACTTGCGATGAAATCCGCTACCTGCCTTCGAGGACAGGGCGTCCGCGGTTGCCGCGTCCTTGCGGCATCGATCTTGGCTATAGATCCGGTTTTCGCGACTACGTTAGAGGGGCGGGGATCCAGGGAAGCCGAAGACTGGGCCCGGCTGGCAATCGCTACGAGGGTCTCCGATGCAATGAGGACCCGACGGGGGTGGGAGATTGCGGGCGGGGGGATCGTAGTCGGGAGCGCCCCACTTCCGCGCAGCGATCCACTCTTCGCCGTTGCCGTCTGCTTCGATCGTGAAATACGAGCTATCGCCATGCAGGGACAAAGGATAGGCGTCACCGGCCTGCTGATAGAAGCCGTCGGGCCAGTGTCGGTAGTCAGAGCCTTGCCAGACGTAGCCCGAGTCATTCCATGTGACCAGGATACCTTCCCAATCTGCATAGATGGCCTTGCCGCCGTGGGCCTGAGTTACGTTGCTCGCCCATACTGCCTTGCCGTTGTGATAGAGGACTAGGTTTCCATCAGTCTGGAATGTCCACTGATTTCCGTTCGGGCCGTTGTAAACCTTGCCTTGTTCGAAGTGAAATCCGTACTGGAAGACCAGCGCCGGAGCGGCAGGCTGGTTCGGAACCGTAGTATTGGTGATCCAAACCGGTACGTAGGTAATGACTGCGGCCATACCCTCGTCATCAACAATGAACTGATGTGGGAGGGAGCCCTCCTGATGACTCGTGCCTGTCCACCAAACGGCTCGTCCATCTGCGGTGTAGATCACGAAGTTTCCGTCGGTTTGCATCACCGCCCATGTCGCCCCAGACCCCACGGTCCCCGTGTTCCAAATGGCCTTCATATCAGACATTCGATACACGACGAAATTGCCATCGCCCTGAAGGATCGCTTCGTAGCGGCCGTCGTGACTAGGCAGTGGTTGATTTGCCTGTAAAACTTGACCGCTCTGCAGAGAGTCTGCGTGCACAGTCATCGAACCAAAACCAAGCAGCGCTGTAGCGGCAAGCGCCAGCGCCTTCTTCTTTCCGATCATAATTGCCCCTGATTGAATGCCCCAATGCGGGGCGGGGCGATCATGTGACCTATGAGACACGGAGGTATGTAGGGGCTCGCTTAACCTCTCGTAAGGGAAATCCTACAAGTCACGGAATGTGAATCAGGTAGCTCGGCGTCGCAATAAGTTACGACTATTAGCCATAGCTCCCGAAAGGGAGGCTAACGAAGCGTCAGCACCTTCGCTAGCTTTGGGTTCGCGTGGCCATATCTCAGTCCTGGTTGGTGGTCAGGCTCCCCGAGATTCGCTCAATATCCAGCGCTGCGTCAGCCAGGGTCTAAAGACCCGAATGAGTCGCGCAGTAGGCAATCATCGGGGCCCGCGAGCATGCCTCGGTGCAGTCCGAACCTGAGCAGCATTGTCTCTCACCGTAAACACCTCAATCTCAGTCATCGGGCGATCAAGCATCTTCTCTGTGTGGCACAGCATTGTGACCAACGGAGGGATGAACACCAATACGTTGGTATTCGGATTTCCTTCATTCATGCAGGCACCTGACGATGTCAAGCGAAGAGGATGAGCGCACCCCGCGTGTGGTCAGCTCCGCAGCGCAAGGTACACGGCCAGCGTGATAGTGAGCACTACGAAGATCGCGAGTGGCAGGAAGACGCGGATGGCCTTGGCGCGCCCCTCATGCCTGACGGTATCCAGAAAGAAGAATACGAAGAAGACAATGAGGATCGCGGAGTCGATGCCTGAGTACCACGCGACACACCCAGGAAAGCGGCATGGACCCAGTCGCGTGAGGGCGCACGCGCCCACCGTTACCACCCCTGAAACGTCCATACACCCCCTGCCTCGTCCATACATCTTTAGTAGCAACCGCGCCCCCGGGAAGGGGCAAGGGAAGTCTGCTGCCGATTCTGGCTCATGGAACTTCATGCGGGATTCCTTGCATGGGCGCAGCTACCGCAACTAGCATCCCGAGAACATCAAGGGATAAGACAGAAGGGAGCGATCATGGCCGATCACAGGGAGACCTTCAGCTCTATTGCGTATCGTTATCGGCGCTTCGAGCGCATCGCGGCATGCGGCGCCGCGCTTTTTGTTGTCAGTATCGCCTTGTCGTTCGCGTTTGGACGTGTGCTCACGTTTCTTGCCATAACTGCGTTTCTTGGCTGGCTCATCGTCGTCTCGGCGCTGTTGGCAGCTCCCAAGCTCATTTGTCCCGGGTGCCAGAAGGCCATTTACAGGCCTGAAGGCGACTGGTGCCCCTGTTGTGGCGAGCGGTCACTGAACAAGCTGATCTTGTTGAGCAAGAGGGCCTGCTCTAACTGCCGCCGAAGCTTCACGAATCGGAGCAAGAGCCGGGTTCCTTGCATCCGCTACTGCACTCACTGTTCGTCATACCTGGATGAAAAGGGGCTTTAGCTACGGCACTTCGCTTGATGTCCACCACCCTACAGACATGAGCGGTCCGTCAGGCGCATGATGCACCGAAATAACCTCTCACGAGCGGCAAACTACACATGAATAGCGAAACGAGCTTCCCGGACGACGAAAACGGCCAGGCACTGCAGTACATGGCCGAGCAGGGCGACAACCTTTCGATTCCCCGCGAGATCGATTTCGCGGTGGTATTCCCGACCGAGGAGGCCGCACTGAAGTTCGCAGTGATCCTTCTGCGCAAGGGGCAGAAAGTTTCGTTCTCCGAGTACGAAGAAGGCGAGGACATGCCGTGGCAGGTCCTCGCCCACCCGTTCATGGAGCCGAGCTACGAGAACATCTCAGGCTATGAAGATGCACTGGCCGAGGATGCCGACGAGCTCGGCGGTGAAAACGACGGTTGGGGGTGTGTCGCTCAGCAGGGCTAAATCATCCCGATCGTATGCATCCAGGTCTCGGCGAGTTCGGTCCAGCGGGTGATCGGGTTCGCCGTCTGGCGCACGCCAAAGGCGTGGCCGCCCTTGGCATAAAGATGCATTTCCACCGGCACCCCTGCCTGCTGCAAGGCGAGGTAATAGGTAAGCGACTCGCGAATATCGTCCGTGGCGTCGTCTTCAGCCTGGACGATGAAGGTGGGTGGTCCCTTCGGATCGATTCGTACCTCATGGGTCAGCTTGATCCCGGGTCCTACCCACAGGTGCCCGGGATAACCTGCGATCGCGAAGTCCGGCCGGAAGTTGAGTTTGTCGGCATCGTCTACCGGCTTGTAAGCCAACCGTGTGTGAGTGCTGATATCGGCCACCATGCGGCCGCCTGCGGAGAAGCCCACCACGCCGACCTTGTGCGGATCGATGCCCAGGGATGACGCGCGCTGGCGCAACAGCACCATGGCGCGCTGCGCATCCTGCAAGGCCATGGGCTCCTTGGGTTCCCTGCGGCAATTGCACTCATCGGCCCAATACGGTCCTGAGCCGGGCACGCGATACTTCAGCACGGCGCAGGTGATGCCCTTGGCGGTAAGCCAGTCGCAAATCTCCGTGCCCTCCAGGTCGATAGCCAATACACGGTAGCCGCCTCCCGGAAGCACCAGCATGGCGGCGCCGGTGTTCTTCCCCTTGGCCGGGAAGATGCTCACGGTAGGGCGCGACACGAGCTCGACCATGGTGATCGGGCGGTCAGCGATCTTTCCGTTGGCAAAGCCAAACCGCTCCGGCCCCGTCGCTGCTGGCGCGGCGATGCGGAGGTCCGCAGGCCACAGCGGCATCTGTTCGATACCCGCGGGTGGTTGCCAGGGTTTGTTTTGCTGGTCGCGCAGTGGCTCCAACCCGCTGGTGCCAGCCCAGGCGACGACGGGCAGCAGTAGCGCCGCCAGCAGCCCCATCCATTGTCCCTTGCTCATGGCTTCTGCTCCTCGCAGGCATGGTGAGTGCGTACTGTGTGCGCCCCGGCTGGCAATTTCATGGCCAGGGGCGGCTATTCATCGGCCCATGCGACGCGCCCGACTTTCGACGGGCGGTATCCCTTCAATCGCTGAAGGGCGAGGCCTACAGATCCAGCGTGTTCTCATGCGCATCATGGGGGATGCCGACGAGGCAAGCGAGCAGATGGGCTCGTTTCTCAATACACGACATGACGTAGGGAGATAGCATGGAAGGCATGACCGAATTTCGCCTTACGTATGATGGGCCTGCACTGATATCGCACGAGATGAGCCCTCGTGACCTTGGGCCAGCGTTGATCGCTATGGCGGATCTTCTTGAGGCTTCCGCGCGTGTCATCTACGGCGATGACGTGAAGGTCGATGTACAGCTCAAGGGCCCGTTCAAATCCGGCAGTTTCAACATCGATTTCGTGGCCAGCGTGCAGTGGTTGAAGACCGTCCGTGATTTCTTTTCCGGGCAGAGCGCCGCTGCGTGTGCAAATGCGACGGCGATCCTCACCGCTGTGGGTATTGTTGGAAAAGGGCTCTTCTCGGTTCTGCGGTGGCTTCGAGGTCGGCCCGTGTCGTCGGCGGAGTCCTTGGGGCGCGATCCGCAGGGGTTTGAGCAGGTGCGGATCTTCGCGGGCGAGGACGCTTACGAAACACGCCGGCATGTCCTGGATCTCTTGCAGGACGCAGGTGTCCGCGCCGCACTGGCCGACGTGGTGAAGCCGCTGGAGCTGATGGGCGTCGACATCTTCGCCATTGGAACGGGTGGGCGGCTGAACGTCATCATTCGGGACGAGGAACGGGTCTACTTTGCGTCGCCCGTCGAGAGCGAGGTTTTGCTCATCGACGATGTGCGTGACGTCGCATTCTCCGTAGTCTCGTGCGTGGGTATCGATACGAAGGCATGGCGGCTCACGGACGGCACGTCGGCCGTTAGCGCGTGCATTTCTGATGAGCCATTTCTGCGAGCCGTTGACGTTGGCGACGTTACCCTTCTGAAGGGTGACTCGCTGGTTTGCCGTGCCCGCATGCTGCTGTGGCAAACGGGCGCCGGTCTCCGGCTTGAATACGATGTCGTCCAGGTCAACAGGCACCTGCGTGGGAATAGGCAGATACCGTTGCCGCTTGTCGATTCCATCCAGACCCTGGCCGTGCCCCGGTAAATCGTCAGGCCGTCATGTCGTCGGTGTCGGCGATCTCCGGGTCCGGCGACGTCTGCTCCGGCACGAACGCCTGTGCGTACACCGGCCGCGCCAGCCGCTTCGGCAATACGGGTGGCGAGTTGTTGGGAAGATCCATCCACCCCCGTTTCAGCCCGAAGGCATGTTCCGCGCCGCGGGCGAACATGGACGGCACGTTGCCGCCCAGCATCATCCGGGTGAGCTTGCGGGGGGTGACAACGCTTCCAAAAGCTTCTGACTGCGCCTGGCGGCAGGTGATGCCAGCGAGTTCGAGGGTCGAGAGGATGAGCGAGAGGTTCTGACGGCGATGGTGCTGGCGAAGCATACTGCTACTACGTAAACAATTACGGATCCTTATACCGGAGTGGTTTTGGCTCGTAACGCGCGAACACTATGAAAGTTCGGCAGGTTGTGAAGATCGATCGAAAGCTGTCACTAATTCGTAACCGTATGTTGCAAAGTAAGCAAAATCAGTGAGTTGCACCAAGCCGTGAGACTAAAGCCATGACAATAGCTGCCGTTAACACCTAGGAATTTTTCCTAGGGCAGTTAGGTAACATGACCATCAGGTGGCGCATCATCTCGACCATGGCGGCAGCACTCATCGCCGCTATCGTTATTGGCATTACGGGCCTCGTCGCCCTCGACCACACGCAGACCAGTCTGGAGGGCATGTACCGCACCTCCCTGATCCCGATCGTGCGCGTCAGCGAGGTCCGCGCCTCACTCATGAACGAACGCAACGCGGTGAACCGCGCTATTGCGCGCGGTACGCCCGATGCCGTCCTGGACGCGAAGCAGGCGGTGGCGGCGAGCCAGGTAAAACTGGCCAAGGACTGGTCCGGCTATTACCCGGACCTGCTGAGCAGCGACTCGGAGCGCGCATCCGCCAAGGCATTCATCGCGGCTCGCGAGGAATCCGATGACCACGTCAAAACCCTGCTCGAGAAACTCGAGAAGGGCGACAAGGATGTGGTGCCTTACCTGATCAAGGACGTGGGGCCGGCGATGGATTCGGCGACCGGCCAGATCTCCCAGCTCATCACCATCAACGAGCAGCAGGCCGATGGCGACTACGTCGCCGCGGCGGCGCGTGAACGCCGCACGGTGTTCATCACCATTGGCGTGCTCGTCGTCTCCGCCGGCCTCGTCGCGCTACTCGGTTTCCTGCTGGCCCGCGCGGTGGTCCGCCCGTTGCTGCGTGCCCGCGATCTGGCGGCCCGCATCAGCCAGGGCGAGCTCAACCACCACCTCGACGTGCAGGGGAGCGACGAACTCAGCGAAACGCTGCGTGCACTTGGCACGATGGACGAGCAGCTGACGCGCATCGTCAGCCAGGTGCGCAGCAACGCGCAGCAGGTTACCTATGCCGCGCGTGATATTTCCGCGGGTACTGACGATCTTTCGAGCCGCACGCAGGAGCAGGCTTCCTCGCTGGAGGAAACCGCTGCGTCCATGGAAGAAATGACCGCGACCGTGCGCGAGAACTCCGAAGGCGCCGAAATGGCCCGCGACCTGACCACGTCGCTACATGTCGATGCGGAAGCAGGTAAATCGGTGGCTGAAGAAGCCGTGGCGGCCATGGGAGAAATCACCCGTAGCAGCCGCAGCGTGGGTGAGATCGCCGTGCTCATCGACGAGATCGCGTTCCAGACCAACCTGCTTGCGCTCAATGCCGCCGTGGAAGCGGCGCGGGCCGGTGAACAGGGCAGGGGCTTTGCCGTGGTGGCCAGCGAAGTGCGCTCGCTGGCCCAGCGCAGTGCTTCGGCGGCACGCGACATCAAGAAGCTGATCGCCGACGCCTCCGAGCGGGTCGATACGGGCGCCGTGCTCGTCGGCCGCACCGGCGAAGCACTTGCGCTTATCGGGAACGGTGCGACCAAGGTGTCGGGCATCGTCGGCAATATCGCTGCGGCATCGCTCCAGCAATCGGCCGGCATTGAGCAGGTGAATGGCGCCGTGACCGCGCTTGACGAGGTGACGCAGCAGAATGCCGCCCTGGTGGAAGAGGCCAGTGCGGCGGCCAAGCAGATGCTGGAACTGGCCGAGGAGCTGATGCGCCAGGTCGCGTTCTTCAGCATCGCTGGCGCCGACGATGCGGAGCCAGCACAGCCAACGCGCGCCACCGCGCCGGCACCCGCCGCGGCCCACGCCTCAGTTCAGGCCCCGCGCAAGGCGGTCACGGACGAAGCGGTGTGGATCGAGTTTTGACCTGGGTCTGAAACCTGCGAACACGCAGGTTCCAGCGGTTGCAGGTGCAACCACCTTGCCACTTCGCGAGCTGACGAATACCGTGTGGGCGTCCAGACAAGGAGCGCCCCCACTTGAAGCCCGTGTCAGCACGCAACCTGCACAGCCAGGTCGTACAGCAGCTTGGCCAGCTCATCGTGAGCGGCAAGCTGGCGCCTGGCGAGGGTTTGCCGCGCGAGGATCTGCTCGCGGAAAAGCTCAATGTGAGCCGTACGGCGCTGCGCGAGGCCATGAAGGTGCTGGTGGCCAAAGGCCTCATCGAATCCCGCCAGCGTACGGGTGCGCGGGTGCGCGAGGCGGTTCACTGGAAGCAGCTCGACCAGGACGTGCTGGCCTGGCGTTGCGCTTCCATGCCCACCAATGATTTCGTCGATAAGCTCGTGGAAATGCGCGAACTTATCGAGCCGGGTGCCGCTGCGGCGGCGGCCAAACGCCGTACCACGGACCAGCTGGCGGCGCTGAAGGCCGCCTACGAAGCCATGGCCGCGGCGGAAGATCTTGACGCCTGGGCCGAGGCAGACCTGGCTTTCCACGAAACCATGCTGATGGCCACGAACAACGAACTCATGGTGTCGTTGTTCACCGTCATCGAGACGGCGTTGGGCCAGTATTTCCTGCTGTCGGCGCGCAAGGCAGTCGATTTCAAGGCAGCCCTGCCGCAGCACGCCAAGGTGCTCGAGGCGATCCGCCGCAAGCAGCCCGAGGTGGCCCGTACCGCCATGTTCGACATGGTCGACGCATCCCGCCGAAACATTCGCCGTCGGCGCTAAGCCCCCGATCCTGCGGGGATGCTGCGCCGCAGCTTGCTGTCCGATAATAATTAAATACTACAATTGGACTCGCCATGGCGTGGGGGAGGCCAATACATGCTGGAACTCGCCAACGAGCGCCTTGGCGTAACACTGCTGCCCGAGGTCGGCGGCGGCATGGCGAGGTTCGATTGGCTGGGTGGCACCGACCCGTTGCCGTTGATGCGGCCGTGCGATCACGTGCCCGTGGCCGGGCCAGGGCGCTACGAACCCAATTTGTTGGCGTGTTATCCGCTCGTACCCTGGAGCAACCGGATTACCGAGGGCGGGTTCTCGCACGACGGCGTACATATCCGATTGCCGCTGAACCGCGCAGATGACGCCTATGCCATCCACGGCACCGGTTGGCAGCGCCGATGGCACGTGGAGCGGCACGATGCCGACCAGGCCGTGCTCACGCTGCACGATGGGGTCGAGGGCGCCTACGACTACCGCGCGCGCATGGTCTACCTCCTCGAAGATGACGCGCTGCGCGTCGAACTCTCCGTCACCAATGCAGGAGCCGCGGCGTTGCCGTTCGGGCTTGGCCTGCACCCTTTCTTTCCCCGCCACGGTAGCGTGCAGCTGTACGCCCCGGCGCGGTCCGTGTGGCGTAACGACGAGCGAAACCTCATCCCCCTCGCTCGTCACACGGTCCCGCCGGCGTGGGATTTTTCTTCCGATCCAGGCCTCCCCGAAGGCGGCCTCAACAACGCGTTCCAGGGGTGGCCCGGGGCCGCACGCATCACCTGGCCGCGTGAACGCCTCAGCCTGCACATCACGGCGGATGTGGACACCTACATCCTCTACGTTCCCGAAGGCGAAGACTTCTTCTGCTTCGAGCCGGTAGACCACCCGGTCAACGCCGTGCACCTCGCCGGTGGTGCGGCCGCCAACGGCATGACGGTGCTGGCGCCGGGGCAGGTGCTGGCACGATCCTTTGCATTCCGTGTTTCCCAAGAGGGGTAAGACCGTTGAAGCAGCACGCCACCATCTCCCGGCTTTCCCTGGCGCTCGCCGCCACGCTTGCCATGCCGCTGGCCGCCGCACCGGCGCCGCGCGATGCCACGCCACGCTACGACGCCTCGACGCATGTGTTTCGCCTGGATGCCGGCAAGGTCACCTACGCCATGGGGGTGGATCCCGATGGCAAGCTGCAAACGTTGTACTGGGGTGCGCGCCTTGCAGCCGATGACCCGCTGGGGCCGGCCGTACCGGCAGTAGAGCGCTCATCGTTCGATCCCAAGGGAGCGCTCTCGCGCCAGGAGTACGCAGGGTGGGGTGGCAACCTCACGGCGATTCCCGCGCTCAAGGTGCGCTTCGACGATGGCAACCGTGACCTGATTCTGCGCTACGACAGCTACCGCATCGACCAAGGTGCGCTGGCGATCCTGCTGCGCGATGCCCAGGCCGGGGTGGATGTGACACTGCGCTACACGGCCGATGAAGCAACGGGCGTTATTGGGCGCTCCGCGCGCATCGAGAACACGAGCAAGCAGGCGCTGACGATCGATAGCGCCGCCGCGGCGACCTGGAGCCTGCCCGCCGGCAGCGACTATTCCTTGCGCTACCTCACCGGTACGTGGGCGGGTGAGTGGCACTTGCAGACGCGGGCGATCACGCCCGGTTCCACGGTGCTGGAAAGCCGCCGCGGCTCGACGGGCGATGAAAACAACCCGTGGTTCGCAATCAACCGCGGTGGCGCGTGGAATGAACAGCAGGGCGATGTGTGGTTCGGTGCGCTTGGCTGGAGCGGCTCATGGAGCATCCGGGTCGACGAGGACATCCTGGGCCAGGTGCGCGTGACGGGCGGCTATAACCCATTCGATTTCGGCTACCGGTTGAAGCCGGGCGAAGCGCTGGATACGCCGGTGTTCTACGGTGGCTACACGAGCGACGGCATGGGCGAGGCATCACGCTTGCTGCACCGCTTCGAAAAGAACCGCATCCTGCCCCATGGCGATGCCGCCAAGCTGCGCCCCGTGCTCTACAACTCGTGGGAAGCCACCGAATTCAAGGTGAACGAGGAAGGCCAGGAGAAGCTGGCTGAGCGCGCGGCGGCGTTGGGCGTCGAGCGCTTCGTTATCGATGATGGCTGGTTCGGTGCGCGCAATACCGACCACGCCGGGCTGGGCGATTGGGTGGTGAACCGCACCAAGTTCCCTAACGGGCTGAAGCCGCTGATCGACAAGGTGCACGGCCTGAAGATGAGCTTCGGCCTGTGGGTGGAGCCGGAGATGGTGAACCCGGACAGCGACCTGTACCGTGCGCACCCTGACTGGGTGCTCAACTTCACCGACCGCCAGCGCAGCGAAGGCCGTAACCAGCTCGTGCTGAACCTGGCGCGCGACGATGTAAAAGCCCACGTGTTCGACGTGCTGGATAAGCTGCTCGCCGAGAACGATATCCAGTTCCTTAAGTGGGACTACAACCGTAACTGGTCCGAGCCGGGCTGGCCGCAGATGTCGCCGGAGGAGCAGCAGAAGGTGTACGTAGCGTACACCCACAACCTCTACGACATCCTGCGCCGCCTGCGTGAGAAGCACCCCGGCGTGGAGATCGAATCGTGCTCGGGCGGTGGCGCGCGCGTCGATCTGGGCATCATGGCGCTCACCGATGAGGTGTGGCCCTCTGACAACACCGATCCCTCCGATCGCCTGTCGATCCAGGATGGCTTTAGCCAGGCGTATACGCCTGCCACGATGATGGCGTGGGTCACCGGGTCGCCGAACTGGGTGAACAAGCGCGCCACGTCGCTGGATTTCCGCTTCCTCTCGTCCATGCAGGGCGGCCTGGGTATTGGCGCCAACCTGCTTGAATGGAACGAGACGGACAACGCCACGGCACGCCACTACATCGCCGAATACAAGACCATCCGCGCCACGGTGCAGAAGGGCGATCTCTACCGCCTGCTTTCCGCACAAAACCGCGCGCCCTGGTCGGCCACGTTCTCCGTGGCAGCGGATCGTCGCCAGGCCGTGCTGTTCGCGTTCCAGCGCCAGGGCGAAGAGGCGCACGCCTTCCCGACGCTGCATTTGCAGGGCCTTGATGCGGCGGCGCGTTACCACGTTCGCTATATCCATGGCACGGCGGCGCCCGGTACCCCCGAGGTCGCGAGCGGTGCGTACTGGATGCAACACGGCATAGACCTGCAGATCAAGGGAGATTTCGACGCCGCAGGGGTCGTGTTCGACAAGCGCTAGCCTTTCCCCCGCAAGGAGTCGCGCCGTGCCTGTTCGTCATGTTCCGACCTTGTCCCGCCTCGCCCTGGCCTGCGGCCTCGCCGCCGTGGCCAGTACCGCTACCGCCCAGGTCAACGGGGTGGCCCAACGCCCCTACCTGGGCTGGAGCAGTTTCAGCCAGCAGACGATCGACCCTGCGTTTCTTACGCAGGCCAACATGCTGAAGCAATCCGATGCGTTGGCCGCATCGGGGTTGCAGGCGCATGGCTATACCTACATCAACCTTGATTCGGGCTGGATGGGCGCGTTCGATGCGAACGGTAGACCCATTCCCGATCCGAACACGTTTCCCGATATCAAGGCGCTGATCGACCACATCCACGCCAATGGGCAGAAGGCAGGCATCTACTGGATTCCCGGTGTGGAAGATCCGGCGGTACAGGCGAACTCGCCCATCCTTGGCAGCGACCGGCACATCCAGGACATCCTGGCGTTGCCGCACCGCGCGGGTAACGCGTTTGGCGGCCCCGGCGAGTCGCCGTACCACTACAAGATCGATTTCTCGAAGGCGGGTGCGCAGGAATACATGGATTCCGTCGTGGCCCTGTTCGCTTCATGGGGCGTTGACTTCATCAAGCTCGATGGCGTCACCCCAGGTTCCTACAGCGATGATCTCAGCATCGACAATCGCGAGGATGTCGTCGCCTGGTCCAAGGCTATTGCGCGCAGCGGGCGGCCCATGTGGTTCACGGTGTCGTGGCAGGTGGACAAGGATTACAACGACATCTGGGCTGGCTATGCGAACGCACGCCGTATCGATGATGACGTGGAATGCGAGGGCCGTTGCGCCACGTTGACGAACTGGCCGCGCATCGAAAAGCGCTTCCGCGACCTGCCCGGGTGGCAGGATGCGGCAGGGCAGACCAAGGGCTGGAATGACCTCGATACGCTGGATATCGCCGATGGTGAGCTCGATGGTTTGAGTCTGAATGAGAAGCGCTCGGCCATGACGATCTGGGCCATGGCCAATGCGCCGCTGTACCTCGGCGGCGACCTGACCAAGGTGGATCCGGAGGGCCTGAAGCTCGCAACCAACGACGATGTGCTGGCGGTGGATCAGTCCGGCCACCCCGCCCGCCAGGTGCTTGGCGGCGACAAGCAGGTGTGGGTGAGCGATCTCGGTGGCGGTCGCTACTACGTGGCGCTGTTCAACATGACCGGCGCGCCGGCGACCGTGACGCTGCCATGGCGGCTGCTGGGCATTCCGGGTGCGCTGCGTGTGCGCGATCTGTGGACCCATCGCGAACTCGGTCCTTCGGCAGGCAAGCACGATGTCGTGCTGCCGGCGCATGGTACCCAGCTACTGATGGTCGACCGGCTTCCGGGGCTCGTGTTGGCGCCACCGTCGAAGACGTACGAGGCGGAAGCCGCCACGCTGGCGGGAACGGCCCAGGTGTTCCAGTGCAACGGCTGTGCCGGCGGAAACAAGGTCGGTGGCCTCGGCCTCGGTACGAATAACACCGTGACGTTCACCGACGTCACCGTGCCGCGCGATGGTGTGTACCTCATGCAGGTCGATTCGTTGACCCAGGGTCTGCGTTCCTACCTGTACCGGGTGAACGATGGTCCGTACCACACGTTCAATTCCGGTGGCGGAAGCTTCCAGTTGCCATCGTCGAGCACCTTGCCGGTGTGCCTGAAGGCGGGCGCCAACCGCATCCGCTTCGGCAACGACGTGAGTTACCCGCCGGATCTGGATCGCATCGTCATCCGTGATGGCATGGGGGTGCCTGCGCCGTCGTCCGATGTGTACGAAGCCGAGTCCGCGACACTGGGCGGCACGGTTACCGCTGGCTTTAGCAACTATTTCTCAGGTCTGGCCAAGGCGGGAAACATCGGCGGCGGTGCGGCGAATGGCGTGACGTTCTCGAATGTCAGCGTGCCGCGCGCCGGTGTGTACCAGCTGGAAATCGACTACGCGACGAAGGGGCCGCGTTCGCTGTACCTGTCGATCAATGGGCAGGCGCCGACGCAGCTGGACCTGGATGGCAGCAGCTTCGATGACCCGGTGGCGCGCGTGCTGGAAGTGCCGCTGCGCGCGGGCGCAAACACGATCCAGTTGGGTAATGCGTCGGGCTTCGCGCCCGATCTGGACCGCATCGTGGTGAGCCCACGCGTGGGAGCACCGGCGCCCGGTTGCCCGTAACGTGTGAAGAGCCCGCGCCGTTGGCCGGCGCGGGCTCGCTTCGCGTTATCAGAGCAGCATGCCACCCGATACTTCGATGCGCTGCCCGTTGACCCAACGGTTATCGTCGGACAGCAGCGACGCGATCATCGGGCCGATATCGTCGGGTTGCCCCACGCGGCCAAGTGCCGTGAACTCCGCCACGCGGCGGTTCACTTCCGGGTTATCGCGCACCATGCCGCCGCTGAAATCGGTGGCCACGGCGCCCGGTGCCACGCAGTTGGCGGTGATGCCGCGGGTGCCAAACTCCTTGGCAAAGTAACGGGTGAGTACCTCGATCGCCCCCTTCATGGCGGCGTAAGGCGCGCTGCCCGGCATGGCGAAGCGGGTGAGGCCGCTGGACACGTTGATGATGCGGCCACCATCGTTGATCAGCGGCAACAGCTTCTGGGTAAGGAAGAACACGCCCTTGAAATGCACGTTGTACAGCGCGTCGACCTGCGCCTCGGTGCTTTCCGCGATCGGCGTGTGGTGCGATGTGCCGGCGTTGTTCACCAGGTAATCGAAACGCTCCGCGCCGAGGCTGGCGAGGGCAGGGCGCAGCGCTTCCACGAAGCGGTCGAACGTACTGCTGTCGCCGGTATCCAGGCGCAGGGCGATCGCACGCGCGCCCTCGGCGGCCACGGCCTCGACGGTGGCGCGGGCCTCGGCTTCGTTGGCGTGGTACGTGAACACGCTATCGACGCCGCGGCGGGCGAGGTGGATGACGGTATTGCGGCCGAGGCCGCGACTGCCGCCGGTCACAATGGCGATGCGGCGGGTGGGCGATGCGTGGGTGGACATGGCGTACTCCGGCTTAGAAAGGGGTACCGGAAAGGTAGGGCTGGCGGCGCCTGGCCCGAATGCCGGAACTCGGCCACTTCTTGCCTGATCCTGCTCATGGCCCCATGGAAGGGGCGTAGGCTGGTTACGATCCGGCCATGTCCCGCGGAGCCCCTGCCCATGTCTCAGGCCCTTCTAGAGCTCGTCCGCCGCTATACCGATACGCACCCGGGCGGTAATCCGTGGATGACCGCCATCGATAACGTGGGCATCCTGCGTTCCGATCTGCCACGGCGTCCGTCACCGCTCCTGTTCCAGCCCTCGCTGTGCGTGGTGGCGCAGGGCACCAAATGGAGCACGTTCGGCAACCGCCGCTATGAATACGGGGCAGGGCAAGCGCTGGTGGTCAGTGTGGAAATGCCGGCCTTTTCCCGGGTCGCCGCGGCCAGTCCCGACGAACCGTTCCTGGGTGTGGTGATCGGCCTGGATCCGAAGCTCATCTCCGAGGTGATGGAGACCTTGCCGGCCCCGGTAAAAGTGTCTTCGCACGTGCCGCGTGGCGTGTTCGTCACCGATTACGACGGGCCGCTGGCCGATGGCGTGATCCGCCTGTTGCGGCTGCTCGATACCCCGCAGGCGATCCCGCACGTGGCGCCGCTGGTGCTGCGCGAGATTGCCTATTGGCTGCTCAGCGGCCCGCATGCGGCGGATATCGCCAAGGTGGCGCTGGCCGATAACCGGACCCACCGCGTGCTCACGGCCGTCCATACGCTGCGGGCAAAGTTCACCGAGGCCATGAGCATCGATGACCTGGCCGCCATCGCCCAGCTCAGCCCCTCCGCGTTCCACCGTCAGTTCAAGGCGCTTACCTCCATGACGCCGCTGCAGTTCCAGAAGCAGCTACGCCTGCTGGAGGCTCGCCACCTGCTCGCCTCGGGTGAAGCCAACGCGGAAACGGCAGCATGGCGCGTGGGTTACGAGAGCGCCTCGCAGTTCAGCCGCGAATACGCCCGTATGTTCGGCGCGCCACCACGCCGCGATGCGGCCGCCCTGCGTGAGCCATTGCCGGGGTGATGCCTTCCGTGTGACGCTCGGCGCACCACCACGCAGGAAGCCGTCCATGGTCAGTCGTCGTGAGTTCCTCCAGGCGGTGCCGCTGGGTGCCCTTTCGCTCGCGACCGCGGGCACGTCGCTAAGCCTCGCCGCCGCCCCGGCGCCGGCGGTGCCGCCACCCGACAAGCCCATCCCGGTGGAAAAAGTCATTGCCCTGGTCGGTGATGACGTCCCCACGCGCTCGATTTACTTCGCCCAGCGGTTCAAGGATGCGATGGGTGCAGATACGGATATCGGCGATATCTATCTGCACGAGGGTTCGGTGGAGAAACTGGAAAAGCGCTTCGCCGAACTGCTTGGCAAGGAAGATGCCGCGTTCATGCCGACCGGCACCATGGCCAACCAGATCGCCATACGCATCCTTTGCGGCGACCGCCGGCACCTGCTCCTGCAGAAAGAGAGCCACGTGTACCGCGACGAGGAAGATGCCACGCCGGTGCTTAGCGGCATCAACCCCGTGCCGATCGAGGGTGGCACGAGCGAGGCATTGGTCACCTCGATCCAGGCGGCCTATAACCAGCGCTCGGAAGATCCCTATCCGCTGGAGATCGGCGCCATCTCGCTGGAAAGCCCGGTGCGCCGTCTGGATGGCTCAACCATCGCCCTCGATACGATCCTGCGCATCGCCGAGATCGCGAAGAAGAACGGCACGGGTCTGCATCTGGACGGCGCGCGCCTGCTGCTGATGTCAGGCATGGAAGGCTTCGATCCTAAAACCTACGCGGCACCGTTCGATACCGTGTACGTCTCGCTTTACAAGTACCTGGGCGCTCCCTTCGGCGCGATGCTCGCCGGTGATAAAGCGCACATCGATCGCGCACGCCACGTGCGGCATATCTTCGGTGGCACCATCTTCAGGGGTTTCCCCGCGGCGGTGCTTGCACTGCATGGACTGGATCACTTCGGTGAGCGCTTCGCACGTGTTCGTGCCGCGGGCGAAGCCTTGCTGGCGAAGCTTGCGAATATGCCCGGCATCCGCATCGAGCGCGTGGATCGCGGCAGCAACATCGCCATCGCGGTGCTTGATCCCAAGGTGGCCGATGGCTTGCAGGAGCGCGCTCGCCGGGTCGATATCGTCGTAGGCAAGCCCGATAACGGCCGCCTGCACCTCACGTTTAACGAAACGATCCTGCGCAAGCCGGTCGATGCGATCGCGCAAGTGTTCGCTACCTGATCGCTTGCGCGTCGCACCATCGGCCTATTAGGCTCATGCCTGATGGGAATGGGGCTTCCCGATAACCGCCGACTGGCTGATAGCTCCTACCGTAGTGGCCGCGACGCGGTGCCACGGTAGGCCTATGTCTGCCCCACGCGCGTCGCCCTTAGTCGAAGACGCGAGGTATTCGTGGGTTATCTGCTCGTATTTATCGGTGGTGGTCTGGGCTCCATGGCCCGTTATGGCCTAAGCATGTTTGGCATGCGCCTGCTGGGCCAGGGTTTCCCCTGGGCCACCCTGATCATCAATATCCTGGGCTCGGCGCTGATGGGCGCACTTACCGGCTGGCTGGCCGTGCAGGGCAACGCGCCGCAGTCGCTGCGCCTGTTCATTGCTACCGGCATCCTGGGTGGTTTTACGACCTTCTCCACGTTCTCTCTGGAAACGGTTCTGCTGTACGAACGTGGTCAGCTGGGGCTTGCCGTGGCCTACGTGGCGGCGTCCGTGGTGATTGGCGTGGGGGCTCTCTTGCTGGTCATGAAACTGGCCCGCGGCATGGCGTAAAGAGGGGGTTGCACACCCGGCGCAAATCCCTATAATGGCCGGCTCACGACGCGGGAATAGCTCAGTTGGTAGAGCACGACCTTGCCAAGGTCGGGGTCGCGAGTTCGAGTCTCGTTTCCCGCTCCATATTTTACGAAACCCCGGCCTTCTGGCCGGGGTTTTGTTTTTTGGGGTTGGCGGCGCGCATCGCGCTGTGGCTAGCCATCGTTGTGCAGGATCCCTTCGAAAGCATCGCGGGCCCGCTCGACCTCTTCGTCTTCACCGTTATTGGTGAGAATGATGATGGTCGCATCGCGGTCGGGCAGTGCGGTGAGGTCACTCTTGAAACCACGCCAGTGGCCGCCGTGAGCTACGGCCCGCTCGCCCAGATAATTGGGTTTCAGGCTTAGACCGAATCCGTACGGGCTCATGGATCCATCGGCCAGCTTCACCGGTGCCGTCGCGTCCCGCCAATGCGTCGGCGACATGACCTTTCCGTGGTGAAGTGCGTCCGACCACAACAATAAATCACCCGCCGTCGCATAAATGCCGCCAGCACCATAGAGGTACAGGCCAGGAACCTGGTCGAACGGCTTGAAGGAGCCGTTTCGTGTGACGCGCATGCCGTAGGCGCGATCCATGCCAGCTGGCGATTCCATTGCAGGCGTCCGCACCCACGTGTGCTGCATGCCTAATGGCACGAAGAACTCATCGCGAAGAAAATCCGCGTAGCTCTTTCCGGAGACGTTTGCGACGATCTTGCCGAGCAGCGTGTAGCCCGTGTTGCTGTAGGCGAATGCGCTGCCGGGTGGCGTGGTGAGGGGAAGCTGCGATGCCTTCAGAACATCCACGATGTCGTCGAGCTCGACGGGTCCACTGGCGTGGCCACCCACAATGACCGCTGTGTAATGCGGCATGACATCGGGTACGCCCGATGTCTGGTTGAGCAATTGGCGAATCGTCACCTGCGGGTAGGGGAACCCGGCAAGGTGCTTCGATACGGGATCGTCGATATCGAGCCGGTGTTCTTCCGCGAGCCGGATGATCGCCGCCGCCGTGAACTGCTTGCTGATGGAGCCGATATCGAATGCCGAATTGATCGTGAGGCGTTCGCGGCTATCGGCGGATACCCTGCCCACAGCGCCCTGATAGATGACCTGGCCCGATTGGGCGACGAGATAGGTACCGTTACATTCGTACGCCTTGGCGCATTGGCGTACATACAGGCCAATATCGCTCTTCGCGCGGCCATTAGCAGCGGTGACGGGTGTGGCGACAAAGGCGCACAGGGGTACGACAAGAAGGGCGAGCCGAACAGCTTTGCTGAGTGCCATGGTTCCCTCACAGATCGCCGATGGGATAGGTGGCCGGAGTCTTCCAGCGCAGCGAGGCGAAGTGGCGGGCTACCCGATGAAAGGGCGATTGGCTGGGATGAAGGCAAATAAGGTGATATCGAAAAAGCACGGCCGCCGCTCAGGGGCGTGGATCCGCTCGCCTGCCTGGGCGCAGCCCGGCCGCCGGGTGATCGTCGCGAAGGCTGCCTAATCGCGAGTTTCACATCGACCAAATGCCGATGCGGCGACGCTGCCTGCAACGCAACGCGATGGGGAGAGGGACCATGGCCGCGGCGCAAAGTACCAGTCATGCAAGCACCATTGGCGCCATGGCGGCTGGCAAGCTGCTGGCGAAGGCTACCGGTGGGCGCCTGTGGCCTACCATCCTCATCCTTGCCGGCATCGTGCTGCTGCGGCGCGGGGCGGCGGCGCACGCGGCGAAACGGGCGCGAGCCAGGGCGTTGCTGGAAGCCGACGAATGAGAACGCTCTCAAGCTAACTCAATGGCGGCGGGGTTCCGTTGGTCTGATCGGTCCGGTGCGCCGCGCATTCGCCTGCGAGGTCAATAAAGGCGTCACGATCGTGAGCCATCCTTCGGCAAAACCCCGTACATCAGGGATATGCCCGGCGGGCCGCTGCCTGGCCATGGCCTCGCAAAGGGCCAGCGTGAGCGCGCCCGGTTCGGGGTGGGTTGAGATAGCCGCTTCCAGTGCGGACTCAAGCGCGGCAAGCTTGCCGAGCAGGAACGTTCGATCGTCCATGATGTTTCCAATGCCTACAGGCTTTCGCGCCGGACGATGACACGAACATCAGGTGGTGTCACCTCGCAACGATCGGCAAACGCCGCTACAGCGGGTACCGGGTGCGCTCAATCATAGGGGTGCGCTGGTTGTCACGCCTGCACATCTGGCATTGTATGTATTCGCAGGCCGCGCGCCGAAAGCGCGCAAAGAAGTACAGTCGGCCCAGGGAGGGCAATGAATGATTAGTGTTGTTTTGGTCGATGACCACGAACTGGTCAGGACCGGCTTCCGGATGATCCTGCAACAGCAGGCTGACCTCCGGATCAGGGGAGAGGCCGGTACCGCGGAGGAGGGCCTGCGCCTCATCCGCGCGCAGTCGCCGGATATCGCCCTGGTGGACGTGCACATGCCGGGCATGAGTGGCGTGGAGCTCACTGAGCGCGTTATCCGCGCGAAGCTACGTACGAATATCGTGATTCTCACCGTGGTTGACGATGCCCGTTTTCCCAAGCGCCTGCTCGATGCCGGCGCGCTGGGTTACCTGACCAAGGGGTGCTCGGCGGATGAGCTGCTGACGGCCGTGCGTTCGGTCGCTGGCGGCCGTCGTTACCTGGCGCCCACCGTGGCGCAGCAGTTGGCGCTGGCCACGCTGGATGGCTCGGATTCCCCGTTCGATTCGCTGTCCACGCGGGAGATGGAAGTATCGATGATGCTTGTGCGCGGTATGCCGCTCACGTCCATCGGCGAGCGCCTGAACCTGAGCCCGAAAACGGTTTCCACTTACAAACAGCGCCTGATGGAAAAGCTGCACGTGGATCATGTGGTGGGGCTCGCCCACCTGATGACGGTTCACGGCTTGCTGGATACGCATAACCACCAGGTTGGCAACTAGCGCCTTTCCGCAGGGCAGGTAAACAAAACGCCGGGCTAGCCCGGCGTTTTCTTGTGCCTGGTGCGGTGGGGGGCGCGTGGCCTCCCCACCGTGTCGTGCTTACGCCTGGCCGTCGTGCGGTTCCTGGCGCGGCCGCGTGAGCAACTCGCCCTGGGTGGGCGGCGTCCATACGGGCTGGTCGGTCGGTGCGGCGGGCGCGTGCGAAACGTGCGAGACGTTCGATGCTTCCGGCGACTTCGGCGTGACCGGTTCGGCGGGTGCTGCCGCAGGTGCCGCAGGTGCCGGTGTCGGTGTCGGTGCCGTAGCGACCGGCGCGGGTGCCGGCGCAGGCTTCGGCGCTTCAGCGACCGCCGGAGCGGCCACGACCGGTTTCTCGGCTTCTGCCGTCTTCGCGGCTTCCTCGGCATCAGCCACCGGAGCAACGGCGACGTCATCCGGTGCGATGCCGTTGGCCTTCGGTGCATCGGCGGCCTTTGCGGGCTCGATGACCGTTGCTGCCGGTTCGGCGACCGGGGCGGCTGCCTCGGCGGCCGGTGCCACCGGAGCGGCTTCGGTCTTCACCGCATCGATGGTCGGTGCAGGCACCGCCAACTCGTCGGAGGCGACGCCACGGGCCGGTGCATCGAGCACCGATTCCGAAGGCGCGGCAGCGGCCGGAACCGGCGTGTGCGACGAGGCGACCGGTGCGGTTTTCAGCGGGGCATCCGATTCCGTCTGGCGGCGCTCGTTCGTGCGAACTTCCACCGAATCTGCGGGCGAGACCGGCTCGTACGACGTAGCCGCCGGGGTGGCCGGCACGGCATTGCCTGGGATGGGCGGAAGCTTGGGCAGCGAGGGCAGGGTGAGCGCCGAAGGCACGTGCTCTTCATCGCCCGGTTCCGCGGGGCGCGGGGCCTCGCTGCGCGGTGCCTCGACCTTCACGGCATGGGCGGCGGCTTCCGGCGTATCGAGCACGGGCGGGACGCTGGCACTGTCGCGACCGGTGCCGATCTCATCATCACCCTCTTCGTCATCGAGGTCGGCACCTTCGGTACCACCCTCGATGGCGCCGGCCTGGGCACCATCTTCCTGACGGCGGCGGCGGCGGCCACCACGACGGCCGCGGCGGCGGCGCTGGCCACCTTCACCGGCTTCGCGGTTGCCTTCGCCCTGGGTCGAGCCGTCGGCGATATCGCCCTCGGCGGTTTCGCCGGTGGTAAGCGGCAGCTCGGCCGCCGTGTTCGTCAGCAGCGTCTCGTCAGCCACAGCGGCCGCGGCCACGGCCGGCTTCTCAGCCTGGTGACGCGGTGCCTGAGCCTGTGACGCGACCTTCTCGGTCTTCTCGGCCTTGTCAGCCTTCTCGCCCTGCGGCTGGCGCTCGTTGCGCGGTTGCTGCTGGCGGCGGTTCTCGTTGTTAGGGTTCTTTTCCTGCGGGTCCTGACGGCCGCCCTGGCGACCACCCTGGCCCTGCTGGCCATCCTTCTGGCGGGCGGCCTTCTCCTCGCCCTGGCGCGGCTGCTGGCCCTTTTCCTGCTTGGGCTTCGGCTGCTGCTGGGCCTGGCGGCCCTGGGTGTTTTCCTTGTCCTTGCGCTGGCCCTGGCGCTGCTCGCCCTTGCCACGACCTTCGCCACGGCCTTCACTGCGGCGTTCATCACGGCGGTTGCGATCGTTGCGGTCGCTACGGCCGCCCGAGCGCGATTCCTCGCGGCGACCCGATGCCGGGGCCGGCGTAGCGGCGGCGGCCGGTGCGGGCTTGGCGCCACCACCGAACAGGCCGCTGAACAGGCGCGAGAAGAAACCACCGGTCGGTGCAGCCGGCGCGGTGTTGCGCACGGCCTGGGCCGGCGCAGCGACAGCTTCCGGCTCGTCATCACGGATGGGGGCGGGCGACGACGGAACGACACCGGTCACCAGCGGCTGCTCGCCGCTGCCCAGCATCTGGCCCATCTTCGGGAGGGCCGTGGCGACCACCGGGGTGGTGCGCTCGTAGCTCGGCTTGCTGTGCTCGCCCATGTCCGCTTCGCGGATACGGGTGATTTCGAGGTGCGGGGTTTCCAGCTTGTCGTCGGCGACCACCACCACGTGCACGCTGTGGCGCAGCTCGATCTCGACCACGCTGGCGCGCTTCTCGTTGAGCATGAAATTGGCGACCGAAGGCGGCGCCTGCACCAGGACCTGCCCGGTGTTTTCCTTCATGGCGTGTTCTTCGATCAGGCGCAGGGTCGACAGGCCCAGCGATTCCACGCTGCGGATGTGGCCGTGGCCTTCGCAACGCGGGCACACGTTCTGCGTGGCCTCGCCCAGGCTCGGGCGCAGGCGCTGGCGCGACATCTCAAGCAGGCCGAAGCGGCTGATGCGGCCGATCTGGACGCGGGCGCGGTCGGCCTTGAGAGCATCCTTCAGGCGCTCTTCCACCTCGCGCTGGTGGCGCGGGCTGTCCATGTCGATGAAGTCGATGACGATGAGGCCGCCGGCATCGCGGATGCGCAGCTGGCGGGCGATCTCGGTCGCGGCTTCGAGGTTGGTGTTGAACGCCGTCTCTTCGATATCGCTGCCCTTGGTGGCCTTCGACGAGTTGATGTCGATGGCGGTCAGGGCTTCGGTCTGGTCGATAACGATGGAACCGCCCGAGGGAAGGCGTACGTTGCGCTCGAAGATCGATTCGATCTGGGTCTCGATCTGGTAGCGCGAGAAGAGCGGGGTGGGGTCCTGATACAGCTTCAGCTTGCGCAGGTTGTTCGGCATGACCTGCTGGACGAAATCACGCGCGTCCTTGAACAGGGATTCCTCGTCGACGAGGATTTCGCCGATATCGTTGCGCAGGTAATCGCGCAGCGCGCGGATGAACAGCTTGGATTCCTGGTAGATCAGGAACGGCGCTTTCTGCGACGTTGCGGCGGCCGAGATCGACTTCCACAGCTGGAGCAGGTAATCCAGGTCCCACTGCAGTTCTTCGGCGTCGCGGCCCATGCCGGCGGTACGCACGATAAGCCCCATCTCATCCGGCACCGAGAGGTGCTCGAGCGCTTCTTTCAGGGCCTGGCGATCTTCGCCTTCGATGCGACGCGAAACGCCACCCGCACGCGGGTTGTTCGGCATCAGCACCATGTAACGGCCGGCCAGGCTGATGAACGTGGTGAGGGCAGCGCCCTTGTTGCCGCGTTCTTCCTTTTCGACCTGGACGATGATCTCCTGGCCTTCCTTCAGGAGCTCGCGGATGTTCGATTTACCTTCCGCGTTCGGGTTGAAGTAATCGCGGGAGATTTCCTTCAGCGGAAGGAAACCGTGCCGCTCCGCGCCGTAATCGACGAAGCAGGCTTCAAGGGAAGGTTCGACGCGAGTGATGCGGCCTTTGTAAATATTGGCCTTTTTCTGTTCCCGGGACGGGATTTCGATGTCGAGATCGTAAAGGTTCTGGCCATCGACGATGGCCACGCGCAACTCTTCGCGCTGAGTCGCGTTGATCAACATACGCTTCATTGTGGGTTCCTCGGCCTTGCCGCGCGGCCGCGCGCCGCGGTGGCGCCCGTGTGGCGGCCTGCCGGGGATCGCGCCGCTGCGATGAGGCTTTAAGCGGCTTGGTATCCGGGGCCGATGCCTGGTCCCGGCGTGATTCGTTAATAAGCGCCTTGCAACCGGCCCGTTTCCTTACGGATAACCGGACAACCGCAACCCGAACCGTTACGATATAGGGTGTCTTTCGCCTCCCAACCCCTCGGATGGGATAGCGCGACACTCGCCTTACGTGACGGAACCGGCACCCCGCGAGAGAATAAGACTTCAGCGGAGCCTGGCGCTGGCCGAGTATCCTATCAATTTCGAGTTTTATCAATGCAGACGGCAACTTCCCTCGACGGCGGCCAAGGTGTACGGCTGGTCGAAATCGGCCCTGAGAGGGACGGGCAGCGTGTGGATAACGCGCTAATGACCCTGTGCAAGGGCGTCCCCCGCAGCCTGATCTACCGCATCCTGAGAACGGGGCAGGTACGTATTAATGGCAAGCGCGCCAAGCCGGAAACCCGGCTGGCCGCGGGCGATATGCTGCGTATTCCCCCTGTGCGAATCGCAGAACGCGATGAGACAGTCGCACCTTCCGGCATGGTGAAGGCGGTCAGTGATTCGGTGATTTTCGAAGACAAGCACTTCCTGGTCATCGATAAGCCGGTCGGTATTGCCGCCCACGGCGGTAGCGGGGTGAGTCATGGCGCGATCGAACTCCTTCGCGCGGCCCGCCCCAATGAACATCTGGAACTGGTCCACCGCCTGGACCGTGATACCAGCGGCGTGCTGGTCCTGGCCAAGAGCCGAACCGGTCTCACGCGCCTGCAGGCGCTGATCCGCGAAAACACGGTGGTTAAGCAGTACCTGTGCCTGATGACGGGTACCCCGCGGAAGGCGAAGTTCGACGTGAACGCACCGCTGCTGAAGTCGGTCATGCATGGCGGCGAGCGCATGGTCCGCGTCGATGATGCCGGCAAGCCTTCGCTCACGTTCTTCCAGGAAGTGGAGCAGTACCCAGGCTGCCGCCTGATGCGTGCCACGCTCGGCACGGGCCGTACCCATCAGATCCGCGTGCATGCCCAGTACATCGGGCACCCCCTGGCCGGCGATCCGAAGTACGGCGACGAGGACGCGAACAAGCGCTTCCGTGCCAAGGGCCTGAAGCGCATGTTTCTGCATGCCACGCGGATGAGTTTCGATCTTGACGGCAAGAACTACGACTTTTCGGCGCCGTTGCCTGACGATCTGAAGACGTTCCTCGACAACCTACGCGCCTGACCTACATTAAGAAGCGGGCGCTCACCTCGAGGGACCGCAGTACGCCTCCGGCCATGCACGCCTGCATGATCACGGCGCTGGCCGCGTGGGCCAGGGCGATGGGCATGAGTGCCCGTTGGTGCAGGTACCACCAGGCCCAGCCCAGTTCGGCCACGAAGCAGAGTTGCATCAACAGGCCGTTCGGTGAGTGGAGCAAGGCAAAGGCCAGCGCCACGAGAAGTACCGCTGCGGGCCGGGGTAGTGCGCGGGCAAGCAACCCGCCCACCACCGCCAGCATGAGCCACTGCTGGAACAGGGCCCAGCCCAGGTAGAGGGCGGCGCGAGTGACGGGCGGCCACGCAGGCGCATGCCCGGCGACCGCGGCAATGGCGATCGCTACCGGGATCGCCAGCAAGGGCCACGCCGCCATCCGCCAGCCACCGCGCCAATGCCAGCGAGGCACCGCTCGAATCCCTGTGAGGTACGCCGCGTAGGATGCGCCCGCGGCGAACATCACCACCGCGCTCGTCGCCGGCCTGGGGCCGAGTGCCATGCCCGTGATGAACCACAGGGGACCGGCGATACTGAGGGCCGCGTTAGCGATATCGGACACCCGTGATGGGTGGTCGCCTTGCCGCCTTGTGGCAGCCACGCCGGCCACGAGGACTAGCAGGTAGCCGCAGGAGGCTACCCATGGAACCCAGTGAACGACGCGCCCCAGTTCGACGGGTTGTGCATCGGCCGGCTTCGTGCCCGGCGTGTCGTTACGCGCATCGCCGAGCGTGACCAGTGGGTCGATCGCTCGTTGCCGGTCGCGATACCGCAGCAGGCCTTCCGCGGTGAGCCCGGCCGGGATAGGTACGCCACTTTCCGGTGCGGGTCCTCCGGCGCGGGCCAGCCCCGCGCCCTGGAGCGTTAGTGCCGAATCCGGCGGTAAATCGAACGAGAGGCGCAGCATGGCCGCCCGCGAGGGCGGCGGCACGGACCTGCCGGCCGCATCGTGCCAGGGTAGTTGATCAAGGCGAATGGGCTGCGTCAGGTCCCCGATATCTGCCCGTACGAGTGGATCGTTCAGGGTGGGGCGCGCCACCAGCCCAAAGCGACCGGCTTGGGCGTGGGCATCCAGGCGCAAAAGATTGAGCCGCTGCAGGTCGGCCTGGCGGGAGAGTGGAAAGCCAATCTCCCCGCGACCGCTGCGGGTTGGCAGCACGATAAGGCCACGTTCGCCGAGTTTCAGGATCCCGTCGCCAAACACCTTGCCCGCCACGATGTCGTCGGCTTGGCGAAAGCGCCAGGACCAAGGCGAATGGCCACTCGCATAGGCGGCGCGGTCCGCGACCCCGCCTGCCTCAAGCGCGCCACGGACGATGTGCGCCGCCAGGCGCGGCAGCGCGAAAAACGCGGCGATGGCCAGGGCGGCCATCGCCAGCGCGAGCAGGCGGTAACGGCGCGAGGGCACGTCAGCGGTCGAGCAGGGCCTCGACGCGCGCGGCGCAGATAAAATCGTTCAGCGACAACCCGCCCACATCATGGGTGGACCACAGGAGGTGGCAATGACCGTAGCCGGCTTCCAGGTCGGGGTGGTGGTCTTCCTGGTTGGCCATGAAACCCACGGCATTGATGAAGCCCAGGGTGTGGTGGAAGTCCTTGAACGGGAAGTCCTTCACGATCGCCTTGCCATCGGCGCTCACGGTCCAGCCCGGCAGGTCCTTGAGGTAGCCATCGATGGCGGCGCGGTCCAGCGCGTGTTCGGCGCCCTTGCGCGGCTGGCAGTGCTGGGTGGCGAGCGGGGAGAGCGACATGACGAAAGGTCCATCCGGGGAAAGGGTGGAAGCGTCCGTGGTCGCGGTTGAATTGTCAAAAGGGCGCGCCCAGATCGAAACCGTACTAAAATGGTCTTGTTTCCCGGTGGTCCCCACGCCGGGCATGTCTTTGCGGAGCCACCATGATCGATATCTCGGAACGCGCCCAGGCGCATTTCCAGCGCCTGATCGCCCAGCAGGGCGAGGACAGCCTTGGCGTTCGCCTGCGCGTCGTTGCCGCGGGTACCCCTGCGGCACAGTGTGAGCTGGAGTTCTGCTCCACCACTGAACTCACCGGCGATGAATGGACCATCGAGTGCCAGGGTTTCAACCTGTATGTGGATGGCGAGAGCATGGCCTGGCTCGATCCGGCCAACATCGATTATGAAATGACGCCCACGGGTAGCCAGCTCAATATCCGCGCGCCGCGGATCAAGGGCGAGGCCCCTGGCGAGGGCGCCGGCCTGGTGGAGCGCGTGAAGTACGTGCTCGAAACCGAGGTCGCCCCGGGCATCGCCTCGCACGGTGGCCGCATCTCGCTGGTGGAGGTCACGTCCGAAGGCGTGGTGGTGCTCCGGTTCGGCGGTGGCTGCCACGGTTGCGGCATGGTCGATGTCACGCTGAAGAACGGCGTGGAGAAGACCCTGCGCGAGCGCATTCCCGAGGTGACCGAAGTGCGCGACGCCACGGACCACGCCACGGGCGAGAAGCCGTATTTCGAGCGCAAAGCGGGCTGATGCCCCGGCCCTTGTAGGAGCGCGCTTGCGCGCGATGGGGCCTGCCGCAAGCACTCATCGCGCGCAAGCGCGCTCCTGCACAAGCAAAAAGCCCGCGATAGCGGGCTTTTTTGTTACGCGTAACGGGGCGGGTCAATCGCCCTGCACATGCCCCTCGAGGCCGCTGAGCTTGGTCGGCATCGTGTGGAAGTAGGCGGAAATGTCTTCGATGTCGGTGTCGGACAGCGTGGCGGCGAAACCCTTCATGACGAGGTTATCGCGCTTGCCGTTCTTGTACTCGTGCAATGCCTGTGCGAGGTAATCGGCGTACTGGCCAGCAAGGCGCGGGTACTGAGGATCGATCGAGTTGCCATCCTTGCCGTGGCAGGCGACGCAGGTGGCGACCTTTTTGGCGCCGGCGGCCGGGTCACCGGCGGCCATGGATGTCGAAGCGGTCAGCGCCAGCGCGGCGCCGATGAGAGTCAGGGTGAACCCACGGATCATCATGCGTCCTCGGCAGCTTACTTGGCGAGACTGGAAAGGTAGGCGGCGATGTCGGCAATGTCTTTATCCGACAGGCTTTCGGCCTGCGCACCCATGGTCGGATGCGAGCGGCCCGTGCCCGGTGCGACAAAGCCTTTCCGGTAGTCCTTCAGCGCATTGACGATGTACTGCTCGTTCTGGCCGGCGATATGCGGCACATGGTACGAGGGGTAGACGTTGCCATAGCCCGGCACGCCGTGGCAGCCCTGGCACGTATAGATGAGCTGGCGCCCCCTGGTTTTGTCCCCTTCGGCGTGCGCCGTCGTGGCACACATAGCTACAGCGATCAGACCGTACAGATACAGACGCTTCATCAATGATTCCCTGGGTGCCGGGCGGGGCCGGGGGTGAAAGCAGCCCTTGGAGTATAGAGGCGGCCTCGCGCGGGCGACAACCGGCGGCGCAGCATGGGGCTGCCGCCCCGGTGCGGGTGTGCTGCGGGGCTGGTCAGGGCGTCGCACGTTGGATCGCGCGCGAGCGCGCTCCTACCATGGCCTGCGCAGGCCTGGTGTAGGAGCGCGCTTGCGCGCGATGGGTCTGGCCGATGCGCCAGGTGTTTAGAGCAGGCTGCGGATGATATGGATCCCGGCGATGTACTCGCCGGCGATGGTGCCGATGCACACCAGGAAGAAGTTCAGCAGCGTGCGCGCCACGCGGTTCTTCCACCAGCCGGTCCAGTGCGTGATGTCGTCGCGCAGCTGCTCGAAATCCACCACGCGCGGCTTGCGGATCCAGGCTTCGACCATGGCGCTGACGGCACCGGAGGGAATGCCTGGGCGGAACGGCTTGACCGGCCCCGCGACAAAGGCCGCGATGATGCTGAGCGGGTGGGCGCCGGCGATGAGCGCACCCAGTGCGGACAGGCCGCCGGTAAGCAGTACCCAGTTGAGCAGCGCTTCCTTGCCCAGGCTGGGGTTGCGATAGAACGCGAAGCCGATGACGGCAAAGATGGCGAGCACGATGCCCACGGCCAGGAACTTGGGCCACTTCGCGGCCGGCGGCGTGACCGCGAGTTCATCGGAGAGCGCCTGCGGGTTGCCATGCTGATGGGCTAGCTCCGCGCTCATGCCCTTCAGGTGGCCGGCGCCAATCACGACCAGCACCTTGCGGCTTGACGCGGTGGTGTCCATGCGGTCGCCGTTTTCGCGAAGCTTCGCCGCCATGAACTCATCGCGCTCGGCGATCAGCGCGCGATAGAGCGGTGCGGAACCCTTGGCGAAATCGCTGAAGGCGCTCTCGAGCAGGTCGGCCTGCTTGAGCTTTTCGATATCTTCCTCGGCGATATCTTCGCGCTCGAACACGCTGCCGAGCATGCCGGCCATCAAGCCAAAGCGCTGGAAGAAGCCAACGCTGCGCCAGGCGCGCTTGAGGGTGGTGCCCACTTCGCGATCCACCAGCCACACCGGAATGCCGCGCGCATCAGCACCATCCATCGCCGCCTTCATTTCCGCGCCCGGCTCAATGCCGTACTGCGCGGCAAGGCGCTTCTGGAACGAGCCGAGCACGAGGCTGGCGGCGACCATGCCGGCCTTGCCCTGGCGGATGACCTGGAACAGGTCCATTTGCTTGAACGCTTCCGGATCGCGGATGCCATGCGCACGGCTGGCGCACAACTCCACGGCCACGGCATCGAAATGCTCGGTATCGAGCAGGGCATTCACTGCCTCGACGCTGGCCCGCGATACGTGCGCAGTACCGAGGATGACGTAGTCGACCCCGTCGCGCGTCATGCGCTCGATGGGCTGGCCTTCCAGTGCCGCGGGGAGGGTGGCGTCGTGCTCGGCGGGCTGCATGCGCGTCGGGTGTCCTTAAGGGTTAATCGCGGTAGCGCTTGGTGAGGTCGCCGTAGGCATCGATGCGGCGATCGCGCAGGAACGGCCAGATGCGGCGAACGTGCTCGCTGCGCTCCATGTCGATATCGACAATGAGTAGCTCGCGGCCATCGGTGCCGGCCTGGGCCAGGAATTCGCCTTGCGGGCCAGCGACGAAGCTGGAGCCCCAGAACTGGATGCCGCTGCCCACGCCCGAGGGGTCCGCTTCGTAACCGGTGCGGTTGCACGACAGCAGCGGCAGGCCGTTGGCGACGGCGTGGCCGCGCTGCACGGTGATCCAGGCTTCACGCTGGCGACCCTTTTCGGCATCGTCATCGTTCGGATCCCAGCCGATGGCGGTGGGGTAGAACAGCAGGTCGGCACCGGCAAGCGCCATCAGGCGCGCGGCTTCCGGATACCACTGGTCCCAGCACACGAGCACGCCAAGCTTGCCCACCGAGGTCTGGATCGGCTCGAAGCCGATATCGCCCGGAGTGAAGTAGAACTTCTCGTAGAACGCCGGGTCATCGGGGATGTGCATCTTGCGGTATTTGCCCGCGATGGCGGCCGAGCGATCGAACACCACGGCGGTGTTGTGGTACAGGCCGGTGGCGCGCTTCTCGAAGATGGAGGCGACGACGACGAGCTTCAGCTCCTCGGCCAGCTTGCCGATGCGATCGGTGCCCGGGCCGGGAATGGTCTCGGCGCGGTCGAACTCGGCCACGCTTTCGTGCTGGCAGAAGTAGGGGCCGTTGTGCAGTTCCTGCAGCAGCACCAACTCGACGCCGGCCTTCGCCGCTTCGCGCAGCGCCGACTCGATGGCATCGAGGTTTGCATCGCGGCTGCCGCGATCGGTTTCCTGGAGGAGGGCGACCTTGAGGGTCTTGCGGGTCATGGTTGTCTGTCCTCGGGATCGGATTACTTGGCGATATCGGCGGGCAACTGCATGGTGATGCAGTGCAGGCTGCCGTTCTGCCAGATGAGCGGGCGGCACGGTACCTGCACCACTTCGCGGCCGGGGTGGGCCAGCCCGATGATCCGGGCCGCTTCCGCGTCGACGCGGTCGCCGTAGGCTGGCACCAGCACTGCGCCATTCACGATCAGGTAGTTGGCGTAGGACGCTGCCAGGCGGCGGCCTTCGTCCATGATCGGCTGGGCCCAGGGCAACGGGTGCAGCGGGTACGGCTTACCTTCCGGCGAACGCAGCTCGGCGAGTTCGGCGGCCATCTGGCCCAGTTCCTCGAAGTGCGGATCGCTGGCGTCGTCGCAGGCCTGGTAGACGATGCCGCCATCCGGGCTGAAGCGCGCGAGCGTATCGACATGGGCGTCGGTGTCGTCGCCTTCAAGGTAGCCGTGCTCCAGCCACAGCACGCGATTGGCGTGCAGGGTGGTGGCCAGGGTATCGGTCATGGATTCGCGGGAAAGATCCGGGTGGCGCTGCACCAGGCACTTCCACGTGGTCAGGATGGTGCCCTGGCCGTCGCTCTCGATGCCGCCGCCTTCCAGCGCCCAGTCGATGCGCTTGTGCGGCAGGCCGCTCAGCACGCCGCGCTGGAGCAGGCCGGCGATGATCGCGTCATCCTGTTCGGCGCCGAACTTGCCGCCCCAGCCGGTGAAGCGGTAATCGTTGAGCAGTACGCCCTCGGGGCCGGTCAGCGTGATCGGGCCGGAGTCGCGCAGCCAGGTGTCGTCGTAGGGCAATTCGATGAAATGCACGCGCGACATGTCGGCGCCGGCTTCTTCGATGGCCAGGCGGGCGCGTTCGCGCAGTTCGGCATCGGCCACGATGATGTGCAGCGGCTCAAAGCGGGTGACCGCCGCCGCCAGCGCCACGTAAGTGGTCTCCACGCCGGCCAGGCGCTCGGCCCAGTCGGTACCGGCGTGCGGCCAGGCAATGAGTACACCGGCCTGCGGCTCCCATTCGGCGGGCAGGCGGTAAGAAGCGGAGTTCGTCATGGCGGGCGGGATCGGGGAAGGGAAGCCCACTATTGTAAGGCTTCCCGATGACCGTTGCCCGACCGCTTACTTCGGGCTTTGCGGATCGGTGTTATTGCCCGCGGGCGTGTTCAGCACCGTGTGGATGACGTGGCTGCGCTCGAAATAGACGATGTAGCCCGGGTACATCCAGCGGTTGATGACTGGCTGCTTGGCGCTACCGCCACCACGGGAGTCGAGTTTGGAGGTCGGTGCACCGAACCGGCGCTCCACCTCGGCCATGCTCATGCCCTTGGCAGGCAGGCTCATGCCCTTTTCCTGCTGCACGCGCTGCATCAGGAGGGTATCGCCCGCGCGGGCGGTCGGAGCCGCGGCAACGGCCACGAGGGCCAGTGCGAATGCGGTGAAAACAGGCTTGAAGGTATTCATGATGGCTCCGTCGCGCTCCCCATGCGGCGCAGGACAGCGTTTTAACAGATCGCCCGATGCGGCGCCATGGGCGGCGCGTCGCGGCCTTCACGGCTGTGGCCCAGGTCGCATTCGGGCGACGCGGGAGGGCAGGCCAGCTATCATGCGCAGTCGCCTATCGCCTTCTTCTGGCCCGCCATGATCTCGTTCCGTCACCTCGCCCTGCGCCGGGGCACCCGTACCCTGCTCGATAACATGGACCTGACCATCCAGACCGGATGGAGCCTGGCCGTCATTGGCCGCAACGGGTGTGGCAAATCCACCCTGTTCGCCGCGCTCAAGGGCGAACTGGAGCCGGAAAAGGGCGATCTCGACATGCCGTCGAAGGTGCGCATGGCCTCCGTGGCCCAGGAGACCCCGGCGCTGCCCGATGCCGCGATCGACTATGTACTGGGCGGCGACGTGGAAGTGGCAGCTGCGCTGAAGGCCGAGCAGGACGCGTATGACTCGGGGGATCTCGAGGCGGTGGCCATGGCCCACCTGCGTATCGAAGAGGTCAATGGCTATGACGGCCGCGCCCGCGCCGGGCGCCTGCTGCATGGCCTTGGCTTCGCCCCGTCGACCCACGAGCAGGCCGTGGCTTCGTTCTCGGGCGGCTGGCGCGTACGACTCAACCTGGCCCGCGCGCTCATGGCGCCCTCGGACCTGCTGCTGCTCGATGAGCCCACGAACCATCTGGACCTGGATGCGGTGCTGTGGCTTGAGGAGTGGCTGCGCCGTTACCAGGGCACGCTGCTGATCATTTCGCATGACCGCGAGTTCCTGGATGCGGTGACCTCGCACACGCTGCACCTGCACGACGGCACGGCCAAGCTGTACACCGGCAACTATTCGCAGTTCGAACGCCAGCGCGCCGAACACCTGCGCCAGCAGCAGATCGCGCACGTGCGCGAACAGGCCGAGCGCGCGCACCTGCAGTCCTTCATCGATCGCTTCAAGGCCAAGGCCAGCAAGGCCAAGCAGGCGCAGTCGCGCATGAAGCGGCTGGAGAAGATGAGTGGCACCGAGGCCGTGCGCGCCGAGCGCCCCTTCAGCTTCAGCTTCCCGAAGCCCGAGCGCCTGCCGACCTCCATGCTGCGGCTCGATCATGTGGATGCCGGTTATGGCGATCGCGTGGTGCTGAAGGACATCGCCTTTGGCCTGGAAGCGGGCGACCGCATCGGTCTGCTCGGCCCGAATGGCGCCGGTAAATCCACGATGGTCAAGGCGCTGGTCGGCGAGCTTGAGCCCATGGCGGGCGAGCGTCCGTTCCATAAAGACCTGAAGATCGGCTACTTCGCCCAGCACACCGTGGAAAGCCTGCACGATGGCTGGAGCGCGTTCGATCATTTGCAGGACAAGGCGCCCAACGCCGGCCAGCAGGTCCTGCGCGATTACCTCGGCACGTGGAATTTCCCGGCCGATCGCGTCTTCGAACATGTGGATGCGTTCTCCGGCGGTGAGCGTGCCCGCCTCGCGCTGGCGCTGATCGCGTGGGACAAGCCGAACCTGCTGCTGCTCGACGAACCGACCAACCACCTTGACCTGGACATGCGCGAAGCGCTGGCCGATGCGCTCTCCGATTTCGATGGGGCGCTGGTGCTGGTCTCGCATGATCGCCACCTGCTCGGCATGGTCTGCGATGAATTCTGGCGCGTGGCCGATGGCGATGTCGGCCCGTTCGATGGTGACCTGGACGATTACGCCAAGTGGCTGCGCACGCGCGCTACCACGCGCAAGACCGCCGCGGTCGCTTCCGCGCCGGCCGACGCACCAGTGAAGGAAAACAACGCGAAGGAGAAGCGCAAGCTTTCCCCGGAAGATCGCGAGAAAGAAAAAACGGTGCGTGCCCGGGTGAAGAAGATCGAATCGCTGGTGGAGGGCATGGACAAGGAACTGCTGGCGATCGAAACGAAACTCGCCGACCCGGCCGTTTACGGTGGCCCCACCTCTGAACTGGCACGTCTTGGCCAGCGCCAGGCCGAACTGCGTGGCGAGAAGGAATCGCTCGAGTTCGAATGGATGGAACTGCTCGAACAGATCGAGGCCTGACCATGGCGACCGTGTTGAATGTGCTGCTGCCCGGCCGCGACAAGCTCAGCTTCGTGGAGGCCTTCAACCAGTGGCTCGCGCGTGGCACGGCGTTGCCGACGGCCTTGCCCGGCTACATGCATGCGGTCTCCGAGTTTTTCCGCTGGCCGGATGGCCCGCTTCCCGCCGCCGCGCTGATCCGGCAGAGCGTGGCGGGCGATGCCGGCACCGCGTTGTGGGTGTGCGCGGATCCTGCCTGGGTACAGCCCGAACTGAGCGGCGCACGCCTGCTCGGCTGCGGCAACCTGGCGGTGAGCCCTGCCGATGCGACGAGCATGGTGGATGCACTCAGCGATACGTTCGCGGAAGAGGGCATGAGTCTGCTTGTAGGCGATCCACAGCATTGGCAGCTCAAGGTGCCGAACTACGTGCAGGTGCCGACGTTTCCGGAGCCTGAAGAGGCGCTCGGTGCGGACCTGTTCGAGCAGCTGCCCAAGGGCGAGCACGGCCGTCGCTGGCGCGCGCTGCTCAACGAAGCCCAGGTAGTGCTGCACAACCACCCGGCTAACGCCGCCCGTGCCTACAACAGCCTGCCGCCCATCAACAGCGTGTGGTTATGGGGCGCCGGCACGCTACCCGAATGGGTCGAGTGCGGCCAGTCGCTCATCCACAGTGACGACCTGCTGATCTGGGCGCTAGGCCACAAAGCCGGCGTCGAAGTACAACCCCGCTCTGCCCTCGTAGGAGCGCGCTCGCGCGCGATCCCCGCCGGTGGCGGGGCTAGCCACGCCGAACTCCTGGACCTGCAGGATGTTCAACCTTCGGAATTCGCCCGCGATTGGTGGCCCTTCCTCGAAGGCCGCCTCGAATCCGGCAGCGAACTGCGCCTGGCCTTCGCCGACGGCCGCCGCGTCGTGCTGAAGAAAACCCACCGCCTGCGCTTCTGGCGCAAGGCGAAGGTATGAAGACCTGGCGCAAGCGCGTTGCCGAGGTCGCCCCGAGCGGCTGGCCCGGCCATGTGCACCCGGTGATCCAGCGTATTTACGCTGCCCGCGGCGTCACGACGCCCGATGGTGCCGAACACCGCCTTGCGCGTTTGCATTCGCCCACGTTGCTGGGCGGCATGGACCGCGCCGTCGCGCTGCTCATCGAGGCGATCGATAGCGATCAGCGCATCGTGATCGCCGGTGATTACGACTGCGATGGCGCGACGGGTGCCGCCGTTGCCGAACGTGGCATGCGCCTGCTCGGTGCAAAACACGTCAGCCATGTCGTGCCCAATCGCTTCGTCCACGGGTACGGCCTGAGCGAAGCGCTGGTCGCATCGCTGGAACCCACGCCTGATCTGATCGTCACCGTGGATAACGGTGTGGCCAGTGTTGCGGGCGTCGCCGCGGCGCACGCTCGCGGCATTCGCGTGCTCATCACCGATCACCATCTGCCGGGCGAGACATTGCCTGCCGCCGATGCGATGGTGAATCCTAATCTCGACGGCGACGGCTTCCCCAGCAAGGCGCTCGCGGGCGTCGGCGTCATGTTTTATCTGCTGCTCGCCGTGCGTGCTGCCATGCGCGACGCGGGGCGCTTCGCCGAAGGCAATGAGCCGGACCTCGGTGCACTGCTGGATCTGGTCGCCCTTGGCACGGTGGCCGATCTGGTGCCGCTCGATTTCAACAACCGCGTATTCGTTGATGCTGGCCTGAAGCGCATGCGTGCGGGCAAGGCGTGCGCGGGTATCACGGCACTGATCGAGGCCTCGAATCGCTCCGTATCCACGGTTACCGCCACCGATCTCGCATTCGCCATCGGGCCGCGACTGAATGCGGCGGGGCGCCTGGAAGACATGTCGCTGGGGGTCGCCTGCCTGCTTACCGATGACACGGGCGTCGCCCGGCGTTATGCGGAGCAGCTAAGCGCCATCAACCAGGAGCGCCGCGACATGCAGGCGGGCATGGTCGAGGAAGCCGAGGCCATGGTGTCGCGCGCAGCGCATATCGATGCCGTGGGCGTGGCGCTGTTCGACCCAGGCTGGCACGCGGGCATCGTGGGCCTGGTTGCGTCCAAGCTGAAAGAGAAGCTGCATCGCCCCGTGCTCGCCTTCGCGCCGGCGGGCGATGACAGCGACGAACTGCGCGGCTCCGCACGTTCCATTCCCGGCTTCCATATCCGTGATGCGCTTGCCGAAATCGACGCGAAGCATCCCGGCTTGATCCTGCGTTTCGGCGGCCACGCCATGGCGGCGGGCCTCAGTATGCCGGCGGCCGAGTTCGAGCGCTTCGCTGCAATTTTCGATGCCACGGCCCGCGCACACCTGGACGACGACCGCTTGCAGGCCGTGGTCCAGACCGATGGCGAACTCGATTACCGCGACCACACCCTGGATCTGGCGAAGCAGCTGCGGTTCGCCGGTCCGTGGGGCCAGGCGTTTCCGTCACCTGTGTTCGAGAACGTCTTTGAATGCGCCTCATGGAAGCCCATGGGCACCAAACACCTGCGCTTCCAGCTCCGCCACGAACAAGGCGGCGCGCCACTCGATGCGGTCATGTTCAGCTGCTACGACGGCACCCCGCCGCCCCAGCGTTTCCGTGCCGCTTACGAGCTCACGGTGAACGACTGGCAGGGCAGGGAAAGCGTCCGTTTGCTCATCACCCATCTCGAACCCATGTAGCCCGCGCGGCCGACCTCGTCTCCAGCTATGCTCCGGTCCACATGGACCCAGGGAGATGGTGAATGGCAGGCAGCACGCAGGAACTGGAACGTTTTGTCCACGCCGCGCTGGAGCGGGGGCAGTCGCGGGCGGCGATAGAGGATGCCCTGACGCAGGCCGGATGGGCGCCTGAGCAGGTGCGCCCGGCGCTCGCCGCGTATGCGGATTCGGCGTTTCCGATTCCCGTGCCCCGGCCACGCCCGTATCTCTCCGCCCGCGAGGCCTTTATCTATCTGGTGATCTTCACCACGTTGTACCTGAGTGCGTTCCACCTCGGGGCATTGCTGTTCAACCTCATCGATCGCGCGTTTCCTGACACGACGCAGGCTGTGGAGTATTTCCGGCTTGGGCCGGATCTCCGCTGGTCGCTTGCGTCGGTCATCATCGCCTTCCCGGTGTTCCTGGTCCTTTCGTGGCGCAACGAGCGGGCACTGGCGAAGCATCCGGTGAAGCGGCAGTCCGCGGTACGTCGTTGGCTGACCTACCTTACGTTGTTTGTCGCTGCGGTGGCGTTGATCTGTGACTTCACCACGCTGGTCGACCGGTTCCTCGGCGGCGAACTCACGATGCGTTTCGTGCTCAAGGTCATCGTGGCGGCGGTGATCGCCATCGTGGCATTCACCTATTACCTGCGCGACCTGCGCCGTGACGAGGTTGAGCCATGACGGGGCGCGGCGTGCTCGGCATCGTGGTGTCGGCTGTCATGTTTGCCGCGGTTGGCGCAGGCCTGTGGATCAACGGGACGCCTGGCTATCAACGGATGCTTGCGCAGGATGAGCGTCGGGCGGCTCTGCTTACGGGGTTGGGCACTCGTCTCGAAGTCCATGCCTCACGCTATGGCTCCCTGCCGGATAGCTTGATCGAGATCGGGACCGAGGCTGAACGGGTGGATCCGGTCACGCACGAGGTCTTTGGCTACACGCACAAGGGGCTGGACTATCAGCTGTGCGCCGTATTCGCGTTGGCGAGTGATGCATCCGCTCGACCCGAGTTGCCTTTCCGGCAGCATGGCAAAGGGCGAACTTGCTTTGAACGGACGGCAGACGCAAAGAAACAGCCGCAGAACCTGGCCAAGGTGTATTACCTCGGTGAAGGCAGTCGCTGAGCCGAGTCGACTCGCGTCACGGCACTACGCGATATGGCGCGCGGACGGTCGGGCCGGACGCTTCGCCCCTCACTTAAGGGAACTCATGTTGAACGGACGTTTTCTGTTTGCCCTGCTTATCCTCACGCCGCTTGCCGCCCATGCGGCGATCGGTTGCCACGGCCAGGCTTTCGGTGCCACAACAAAACGGTTTATTGATCGCGAGCCCGCGAACCTCTTCTACGCCGGCATCCCCGCAGGCGTCGCCATACCTGCGCACATCGTCGCCGTATCGTTCGAGAACTGGGGTTGTGGAACAAGCCTCTCGGTCGATCTGGATTCGGGTCGCGTGTGGAAGCGGCTGCGTTGCGCATCGGAAGATGCGTTTGATCGCGACGTGGGTATGAGTTCCTGGACGGGCGCGCATATCGGTAGCTACACCAATTTCAACAGGCAACCTGCCCGCGAGGCGGTTAAGGAAGGGCGGCTTCCCGCGGCCGCGATCGAAGAGCTCGTTTGCCTTGCGAATGATGCGTGGCGGGCGGGGCGCTGGGGCCAGGTGCCCACGTTCGATGCGGAGGGCGCGATGATCGAAGCCGCCCCGCCGTACCCAGCATCGCCGCATGGGTTCAGTGCCATCCTGCTGAAAGACGGTGACACGACGCGCACACTCGGGATGTATTACCACCCGTCGGGCGATAACCCTGACGGTAAGCTTGAGCGATCGATCGAGGAGCACCTGGGCGCGACGTTTCCCTAGCGTGCACTGGTTATGTGCCACGTTCAATGCTGCCGATCCTGACTTGCTGAAGCAGTGCCGGTGATCCCGGACGCTTACACTTCGAGTTCCGCCAGAAATCGCACCGGAACATGCTTCGTGAGCCAAACGCCGTTTTCGGATTGGTAGAATGCTATGCCTTCGCTGTGCATCGCTTTAGCATCCACGCGTAGCACGGCCGGCTTGCCGTGCCGCTGCCCAACGGCTATGGCGGTATCGGTCGTCGCGGACAAATGCACATGGTGGCGGCTTCCCGGAACCGGCCCTTCGGCAAGAATCGCGCTGAGGAAGCGCGTCGCCGTGCCATGGAATAGCAGATCCGGCGGCATGCGCGGCTCATAAGCGATCGCGACGTCGGCTGTGGAATGCCCTTGCACAGCACGAATACGCGAGCCATCCGGCGATATCGCGAAGCGCTTCTTGTCGTTGTCTGCAACGATCGTGGCGATGGTGGCGCGATCTATGGCATGGCCTTGTCGCCGCGCACCCGCTATGAGCTCATCCATATGCGCCCAACCTTCGTTGTCCAGCGCGATGCCGATCAATTCCGGCTGGTGACGAAGGACAAGGCTGAGGAATTTACTGGTGTCTACAAGATGCTTGTTCATTCCATGGTTCCTGCATCGTAGGAAGCGGCGTGGTAAGGGCGCTCCTGAGGAAGTCGTTCGCGGGCGGCGTCGAGGTGGTCAGCATCCACCAGTGCCTTGATAGCTTGTGCTTCGGCGGTAACGTCGGTGATCGCGTGAATCCACTCATTTACGTAACGATGGACCGCCTCGCCGCCGAGGCCAATCTGGATCGATCGATGTTCGAGTGGATTGTGATGCAGGTCGCGCTCAGGATCCCACTGGATCCTCACGGGCGATGCGGCTTTCAGCTTTTCCCAGTCGGCATGCGGCGCGCCTTCGTTGGCGTGGCTGGCACAGCTGTGGGACAACGCCCATTCAAAGCCGTCGCGGCCGATATCAATGGCAAGAATGCGGTGCTGGCCAGCATCTTTAAGACCCCATCCTGCTCGATACATCATCCAGAGGAAGGAGGGCTTTATCCACGTCATTCGCGCCATTTTGAAGGGCGGGGAGACGAAGGTCTGCGCGGCGATGGCAGCGTCAGCAATCGAGTGGGAGTAGGCCTGGTAGACCCTTATGGTGGCGTCGTCGTAGACGGCGCGAATCTGTCTCTTAGGGACAGTCTTTTCGGTTGTCATCGGCGCGGATCATACCGGTTGGCAAGCCGTGTGCCATACGAACTTTTCCCTATCCACGAATTTGAGACTGCCCCGGCCTACTGTCGACCCCATGGCGATGGTGCACTGGGTGCAAATGGGCGAACGGCAATACGCGATCCTGGAAGGGACGACGCGGGCGTTTGCGCGTGTCAGCCCGCAGGGTGATCGTTGGGTGGTGCGCTGGCGGTATGGGCCTAAGGCCGGGCAGGGGGCGATGCTCAAGGGCGTCTCACTGATGCAGCGAATGGTCATGCGCTGGGCGGAACACAACGAGGCCGCGCTGCGTCAGCGCATTCCGGCGGCGAGCAAGCCGTACGAGCCGCCTTCGGCCCAGGAACGTTATTTCTACGATGCGATCTGGCCGGGCTACGTGCCCGCGCACCGGCGGCCGCGGCGGGTAGCGCGGGAGAATCATTAAGGGGGGAGACTGAACGGCCTTCACATGCCATCCGTTGAGTCCGGCGGGCGGGGTACCTATATAGCGTTCAGTCCCCTTTCCCTGGTAACACCCCCATGAACGCCGAACGCTTCGTTCAGGCCCTGCAGGATGCCGTGGTTCGCGACAACCTCGCGGTCTACGCGAACCTGTTCAGCATGCCGCCCGAAAAAGCCGTGGACCCGCACTGGGTGCGGGCGCTATCGCTGTTCCAGAACCTGGATGACGCGGGCAAGGCCACGCTGATGGATATCGTGTGCCAGGTGATGGTTGAGACCACGGCCAACCTGCTCGGCATTGCCGATGGCTGTTGCCCGGTGGCCGGGGTGAAGGGTTCGGTCGGGCTTGTGGTCAATGGCAGGCCGATCGGTGGCGAATTGCAGGAGCTTTTCCTGGAGCTCAACGAAGCGGGCTGACGACGCCCCGCATGGCTGGCATAGTCGGGGTTCGTTTTCCCCGTAAGGCCATCCATGCGTTCCACCGCCCTGAAGGCCGTGGCGATTGCGCTGCTATCGGCGCTGTTCTTCACGTTTACCTATGTGCTCAACCGTGCCGTTGTCAGTGGCGGCGGCCACTGGCAATGGGCGGTGATCCTGCGCTATCTGTTTACGCTGCCCCTGCTGGCGGTGGTGCTGCCTTTCAAGGGCGGCTTGGGCAAGCTTCCCTTCGAACTTCGCACGCACCCGCGCACGTGGCTCACCTGGAGTTCGGTGGGCTTCGTGCTGTTCGGCGTGCCGCTGACCTGGGCCGCCACCAGCGGGCCATCGTGGCTGGTGGCAGGCAGCTTCCAGCTCACCGTGCTGGCCGGGCCGCTGATGGCGCCCTTTATCTACCGCGATGAGCGTGCGCGCTGGCACGTCGGTTCGCTGGCGATCGGCGCGCTGATCGTTGGCGGGGTGATGCTGCTGCAGTTCGGTCACGCCCATGGTGGCCTGGATGCCTCGGCCTGGCTTGCGGTGGGTGCGGTCGCCTTCGCCGCGTTCGCGTACCCGCTGGGTAACCGGAAGATCCTCCTGCACCTGGAACGCACCGGCACGAAGCTCGGCCCTGTGCAACGGGTGTTCGGCATGACCCTGGCCAGTTGGCCGCTGTGGCTGGTGCTGGCTGCGGCCACACTCGCGACCATCGGGCCACCGACGCCGCGTGAGGCGCTGCTCGCCGCCGGTACGGCGCTTTCGTCTGGCGCCATCGCCACCATTTTGTTCTTCCATGCCACGGAACTCGTCGGGCGCCAGCCCACCGCATTGGCCGCAGTGGAGGCGATGCAGGCAGCTGAACTGCTGTTTGCCACCGTCATCGGCGTGTTGTTCCTGCACGAATCCTTTCCGGATGCGGTATCGGGCCTGGGTGCCGTCGGCATCATCGTGGGCATCGTGTTGTTTGCGTGGGTGAGCGGGCGGGAAGGGATTTCCGAGGACGCGGGCGACCGTGGGGCTTGACGCCATGCCAACAGGCGGACCGCGTAGGCTGGCCCGCATAACGGAGCCCTTGCCATGAAAACCGCCGCTGCGCTGCTGCTTCTCACCTTGCCTCTCACCACCATGGCCGAGCCGCCGCCGGGCACCCATGGGCAAAAAGCCCCGGCCGCCGAGCCGATGAAGCACTTCCAGTGGCGCGACGAAGCCGCGGGGTACACCTTCGTGGCGCCGCCGCGCTGGGCGGGGAAGGTGAAAGCCGTGCCACTGGCTTCGGCGGAACTCGCGAAGTCGGGTGCCACCAGCGGGGTGAAGTTCGTCGCCGGTACGAAGACCTTGCTGGTGCTGCTGGCGTCGGATGATGAACGGGCAAAAGCGGTGACCGATGCCGGCAACCGCGAACTGTCGCGGCACGATGGGCACATCGTGGCCGTGCATGCGGCGACGGATTCGGGCGACCTGGCCCTGACGGACGACGAACTGGCCCAGGCGGTGCAATGGGATGGGCAGCAGGCCGGCACCGCCGTCCGCTAACGCACCCTCTCCTGTAGGAGCGCGCTTGCGCGCGATGGGTGTTTGCCGCAACCCGGATCGCGCGCA
>Ga0207647_10000007_pt1 | contig 209754 bp, 175 predicted proteins | sample KBSCornC2_FD_184295 | JGI IMG/M metagenome (GOLD analysis project Ga0207647, IMG submission 184295) | Corn rhizosphere microbial communities from Kellogg Biological Station, Michigan, USA - C2 (SPAdes) (version 2) | ecosystem: Host-associated > Plants > Roots > Rhizosphere ...
CCGGCGGGTCAAACCTGCCTGCGCCACGCCCTGCCGCTTTCCGGCCACCTTCCCGCTGGCGTGGTCAAAAAATGCCCAACGCTCAAGTTTTGACCAACCCATCCGCTAACTGAACATGGGGGTCTGGTAAAACTAGCGTTAAGGCCCTTCGTTATATTAGAGTTAACACCCCGATCGATCAGCGTGGTGCGTCATCTCGTTGCACCACGAGACAGGAACTGAGCGTAACCCATTGAAGTAACAGCCATGTTGACTATCGCCCTCCTCAGCACCGTCCTTGTCGCCAGCGTCCTCGCGGTCGCCTCGTTCAAGCGCGTGCCGGAAGGCCAGGTCTACAGCGTGCGTCGCTTCGGCCGTACCCCGGCCCTCCTGTCCGCCGGCACCCACGTGCTGCTGCCGCTGCTTGACCGCATCACCCACAAGATCGACCTCGGCGGCCAGGTGCTGCGTTTCGAAGGCGGCACGGTCTACTGGCAGGTGCTCGAGCCCGCAGCGGCCGATCCGGTGATCGAGGAAGCGCCCGAGCTCATCCGCAGCAACGTGGTCGCTGCGCTGCGCGATTCCGCCACCGCCCACGCCGCGGATCGCCGCGCGGTCGGCACCCAGTTGAAGCACGCCGTGAACGGTTCGCTCCGCGCCCGCGGCATGCTGGTGACCCGCGTCGAACTCGACGCCGCATAAAGCAGATAACAAGAGAACGCGTGTGCGTTTTTTAGAAGGCGGCGGCAACGCCGCCTTTTTTTCGCCCATAATTTGCGGCCAGTAGCCGAGCCAAGAAGCCCATGACCGCGCGCGACGACCTCAAATCCCTGCTCGAACGCGGCATCGCCAAGCTGGACGTAGCCCTGCCAGAAGGCGCCGTGGAGCGCCTGCTCGATTACCGCGAGCTGCTGGAGCGCTGGAACGCGGCTTACAACCTCACCGCGATCCGCGAAGACCGTTCTCAGGTGACCCTGCACCTGCTCGATTCGCTGGCCATCCTTCCCTTCGTGCACGGCCGTTCGCTGGCTGACCTGGGAACGGGTCCGGGCCTGCCGGGCATCCCGCTGGCCATCGCCGAGCCGGCGCGTGAAGTGCTGATGGTGGATTCGAACGGCAAGAAGGTGCGCTTCCTGCGTGAGGCCATCCGCTCACTAAAGCTCGGTAACGCAAAGGCGTTGCAGAGCCGCGTTGAAGAGGTGGAAGGCACCTTCGAGTGCATTACGGCCCGGGCGTTCGCCTCGCTGGCCGACATGCTCGGGTGGGGCGGGCACCTGCTGGCGCCGGGCGGTACCTGGCTGGCCATGAAGGGCAAGCATCCGGCGGAGGAGCTTGAAGGGGTACCGGCGGGGTTTAAGGTGGAGGCTATCCACACGCTGGCCGTGCCGGGGGTAGAGGGCGAGCGGCACCTTGTGGTGATTCGACGGGATTGAGCCTGCGGTGCGCTGGATCGCGCGCAAGCGTGCTCCTACAGGGGTAGGCGACGCAGCAGTACAGGCCAGGCGGCACGGCGTGTCAGCCAGTGGCGCGGTGGAATGCAGGCTTTGCGCGCTAGATGCTACGCTAGCGCCCCTTCCGTGCACGGTAGCTAGCGACTTTCCATGGCCCGCATTATCGCAGTCGCCAACCAGAAGGGCGGCGTCGGCAAGACCACCACTTCGGTAAACCTCGCCGCGGCCCTGGCCGCCGCGAAGCGCAAGGTGCTGCTTGTCGACCTGGATCCGCAGGGCAACGCCACCATGGCGTCGGGCGTGGATAAGCACGACGCCAAGCCGAACGGCTGCGAAGTGCTGCTGGGCGAAGTCGCGATCGGCGATGTGCTGGTCCGCACCGAGGCCGGTTACGACCTGCTGCCGGGCAATGGCGACCTGACCGCGGCCGAGCTGAAGCTGATGGACGGCATGGCCCGCGAGCAGCGCCTGAAGGAACAGCTGGCCAAGGTCGCCGACCGCTACCACACCATCCTGATCGATTGCCCGCCCTCGCTGCACCTGCTGACGCTCAACGCGCTCACTGCAGCGAACGGTGTGCTGATTCCCGTGCAGTGCGAGTACTTCGCACTCGAAGGCCTTTCCAGCCTGCTCGATACGATTTCGGCCGTACGCCAGCGCCTGAACCCGGAGCTGGAGGTGGAAGGCCTGCTGCGCACCATGTACGACGTGCGCAACAACCTCGGCAACGAGGTTTCGGCCCAGCTCACCACGCACTTCGGCGACAAGGTGCTGCGCTCGATCATTCCGCGCAACGTGCGCCTTGCCGAGGCACCCAGCCACGGCCAGCCCATTCATCTGTACGACCGCGGTTCGCGCGGCGCCATCGCTTATATCGGCCTCGCCGGTGAAATCATCCGCCGCGAGCGCGCCCTGGCGGGCGCCCCCGCAGGTGCCGCCGAGGCCGATGAGCCGGCGGCGGATGCGACCGACGCCGCCCCGACCACGCCTTAAGGAGCCCCCATGGCAGCAGCGAAAAAACGTGGACTCGGCCGTGGCCTGGACGCCCTCCTGGGCGGCGGCGCCGGTCCGGAAGCCGCTCCCTCGGTGATCGAGCAGGAAGGCGAGCTGCGCACGCTGCCCATCCATCACATCCAGGCCGGCAAGTACCAGCCGCGCCGCCACTGGAACGATGAGGCGCTCGACGAGCTGGCCGCATCGATCAAGGCCCAGGGCCTGATCCAGCCGGTGGTGGTGCGCGCCATCGGCAAGAACAGCTACGAACTCATCGCCGGTGAACGCCGCTGGCGCGCCGCCCAGCGTGCGCAGATGAGCGAGATCCCGGCGCTGGTGAAGGATGTGCCCGAGCAGTCCGTGCTCGCCATGGCCCTCATCGAGAACATCCAGCGCCAGGAACTTACCCCGCTGGAAGAAGCCCAGGCCCTGCAGCGCCTGGTCGACGAGTTTGACCTGACCCACCAGCAGGCCGCCGATGCGGTGGGCCGCTCGCGTGCATCGGTATCCAACCTCTTGCGCCTCAACGAGCTGCCGGCATCGATCAAGCAGCTGCTCGACGAGAGCAAGCTGGAGATGGGCCACGCCCGCGCCCTGCTTACCCTGCCGGCGGCGATCGCCGAACCGCTGGCGCTGGAAGCCTCGCGCCACGGCTGGACGGTGCGTGAGCTGGAAGATGCCGCCCGCAAGGCCCAGGAAGCGCCCAAGGGCAAGGCCAAGTCGGCTGGCCCGGTGGACCCGAACGTCGCCAACCTCGAGCGCGAGCTGGCGGAGCGTTTCGCCACCCGGGTGGAAGTCGCCCAGGGCCGCGGGGGCAAGGGCAAGCTCGTCATCCATTACCACAGCAACGACGAGCTGGACGGCATCCTCAGCAAGATCCGCTGAGCCGGTGCGGGTGTAAGGAAATGGCCAAGCGCCCGGTCCATGAGGATGTGAACCCGAAGCAGCGCCAGTACGAAGCGATGGTGCGCGCCCTCTCGGCCGACCTTTACCGGTTTGCCTGGTGGCTGGCGCGCGATGAGGCCGTGGCCCAGGACCTGGTCCAGGAGACCTTCCTGCGCGCATGGAAGAACCTCGACGCGTTGCGCGAGGCCGAATCCGCCAAGGCCTGGCTGTTCACCATCCTGCGCCGCGAGCATGCCCGCCTGTATGAGCGCAAGCGGCTGGAGATCGTCGAACTGGATGATAACGTCGCCGAAGATGCTGCCTTCGCCAGCCCGGAACACAGCGGCGACGCCGCGCAGGTACGCGATGCCATTGGCCGGCTTCCCGATAAATACCGCGAGCCGCTGGCCATGCAGGTGTTGGCCGGCATGAGCGCCGATGAAATCGCCGCGAGCACCGGCCAGAAGGCGGGCGCCGTGATGACCCAGTTGTTCCGCGCCCGCCAGCAGCTTAAGCGGCTGCTCGGTGGCCGCGCCGCGGCCGAAGGGAGCCGGACATGAACTGCCTCGACTTCCGCCGCCGCATCACCAGCGAACCGCGTTCGCGCGATCCGGAGCTGCTCGCCCATCGCGATAGCTGTCGCGAGGGCTGTGCTGCTTTCTGGCAGCGCGCCCAGCGTTTCGAAGATGACATTGAAGCGGCCATGGCCATTCCGGTGCCGGAAGGTTTGGCCGAGCGGATCCTGTTGGCCCAGGCTACGGGCGAACGCCGTGCCCAGGTAGGCCGCCGTCGTGCGTGGATGGCGATGGCCGCCTCGGTGCTCATCGCCTTCGCGGGCGTGGGCATGATGTGGCGCTACACCGACCAGCATTCGCTGGAAGCCATGGCCGTGGCCCACATGCCTGGCGAGATGGACGCCCTTGCCCTCACCCGGCCGATGACGGACGACCAGGTCGAAGCGGGCTTCGTCGGCCGGGCCACCCGTCTTAAGGGCCCGGCTCCCGCCATGGTTACCTACGTGCACGATTGCGTGGTGGGCCAGTACCCGGTGGTGCATGCGGTGACCCGCATGGACGACGAGCCGGTGGTGGCCCTGTTCATGCCCGGCAAGATGGATGGCAAACCCGGCACCTTCCACCGCGACGGCTGGGATGGCCGCGAAGTGCAGCTGCGCGGCGGCACCCTGCTGCTGCTGGCCCAGGGCCCCAGCCACAAGGCCATGGATATCGCCGAACGCGGCTGGCGTGCCGCCATCGATGGCCAGGACCTGACCGTCTCCCTGTAGGAGCGCGCTCGCGCGCGATCCGCCGGCCGCCGGCCAGCCCGCGATCGCGCGCAAGCGCGCTCCTACAAGGCGGCGGACCTGAACAGCAACCGGTCCTGCAGCGCGTTGTAAGGATTGTTGGGCGATAATGCCGCCCAACTCCTGCTACCCGCCCCGGAACTGCGATGACCGATCTCGCCGTGGTCGTGCCCGTCTTCAACGAGCGCGACAACATCCCGCCCCTCCTCGCCGAGATCGCCGCGGCCCTGCGTGGGCGGATCGACTTCGAAATCATCTACGTCGATGATGACAGCACCGACGACAGCGTGGCCGTGCTCAAGGCGGCGCAGAAGGATTACCCGGAGCTGCGCATCATCCACCACGTAACCCGCAGCGGGCAGAGCACCGCCGTGTGGAACGGCGTGCGTGCCGCCCGCGCGCCGTGGATCGCCACGCTCGATGGCGATGGCCAGAACGACCCGGCCGACATTCCCAAGCTGCTTGCCGCCCGTGCAGGTGCCACCCCCGAGCTGAAGCTGTTCGCCGGCTGGCGCGTTACCCGCCGCGATAGCTTCAACAAGCGCATCTCCTCCAAGATTGCCAACGCCGTCCGTTCGCGGATGCTCCAGGACAGCACGCCGGATACCGGCTGCGGCCTGAAGCTGTTCGAGCGCGACACCTTCATGCGCCTGCCCTACTTCGATCACATGCACCGCTACCTGCCGGCGCTGGTCAAGCGTGCGGGCTTCGCGAGCCAGAGCGTGCCGGTGGGCCACCGCCCGCGCACGGCCGGCACCTCGAAGTACGGCATGCTCGATCGCCTGTGGGTCGGCCTGGCCGATCTACGCGGCGTGGCATGGCTGATGCGCCGGGCCAAGGTCACCAGAACCGAAGAGATCTGATCGGAGAGCGATCGCGCGCAAGCGCGCTCCTACAAGGGCCAGCGCAGATTTTGTGTAGGAGCGCGCTTGCGCGCGATGCTCCTAACGCAGCGGAACCCCGCGCGGCACCCACTTATCCAGCATGGCCTCGGTGCGCTCGCGGCCCAGCTCGATGAGTTCGCGGGCGCGATAGAACTCGTACACCGCCGATACGTTGCGTGGCATCTCAATCAGCAGGTCCGGCGGGTACGCGGCAAGGCGTAGCCGCGAGAGGTTCGCCTGCATGAGGTCCATCGACTGGGTCATCAGCTCGAACGCGCCGGGATCGCGGGCGATCTTCGAGTCCGAGCCCGGCAGCACTTTGCCAAGCAGGCGGCCAAGCTTCGCCGCATAACCCTGGTCGGGCACTGCGGTCACATCCTTCTCCGGCGCCTTCTGCAATTCCGCCGCGCCATCCACGCTCACGGCCATCACGTAATCGGCGTCCTCGCGCATCAGTGGCAGCACGGGCAGCGGATTCAGCAGCGCGCCATCGACCAGGCGGCGGCCTTCATGGTTGTAGGGGCGGAACAGGGTCGGGATGGCGATGGAGGCGCGGATCGCATCGAACAGCGGCCCACGCGTCAGCCACACTTCGCGCTCGCGATCGATATCGGTGGCGACCGCGGTGTACGCGATCGACAGCTCTTCGATGTTCACCTCGCCGATGAGCTCGCGCAGCGCGGCCATGATCCGGTCGCCCTTGATGAACCCGCCGCCCGAGAAACTCCAGTCGACCAGGCGCAACACATCGAAGCGCGCGAGCGTCGACACCCAGTCACGGTACACATCGAGCTTGCCCATGCCATAGATGCCGCCAACCAGCGCGCCCATCGACGTGCCGGCAATGGCGACGATCTCGAAGCCACGGCTTTCCAGCGCCTCAATAGCGCCAATATGGGCAAGGCCCTTGGCCGCACCGGCGCCTAACGCCAGTGCGACACGGGGTTTGCGGGGTTGTCCGGTGGTGGCGGGCAGCGCGCCGGGATCGGCGATATCAAAGTCGCTCATGGAACCTGGCGCGTGATCAGTGGTGGTTACCGTTGTTGCCGTTCTGGTAGCCGGACAACGCCAGCTGCAGGAGGATCTTCATTTCCTCGCGCAGTGGCAGTGGCGAGACGATTTCCGCATCGGGACCGTACTTGAGCACGTCCATCAGCAGTTCGCGTGAATTCGAGTAGGGCACCTTCAGCTCGTAGCGGCCATCGGGCAGCCAGTCGCCCTTCTGCTGCGAGTGCCAGTGCTCGTCCGCTACCCAGCGCGCGGCATGCGATGAGAAACGGATGGTGGCCCACGCCTTCGGCTTGCCGGCGAAGATGCCGTAGCTGGAGGCGAGCAGGTCGTTGAGTTCGGTTTCTTCCACATCCTTCGCACGGGCATCCTGTGCCTGCGGCTCGGCGATGCGATCCACGGCGAAGCTGCGCAGCGCCTCGCGATCGTGGTCCCATACATCGAGGTACCAGTTATCGCGGTAATGGGTGAGGCGCTGTGGCGATACCGTACGGCGCGTATCCGAATTAGTGGTGCGGGCACGGTAGCGGAAGGTGAGCTGGCGGCGTTCAAGCACGGCACCGGCCACGATCCGGAACACCTGCTGGTCGAGCTTGCGCGCGCCCCAGGAGATGACCCGGATGCGATCGACCGGCAGCGCCTTGCCGCTGCCGTGATCGGAGAGCAGGCGTTCGATGCGTGCCTTGAATGGCGCCAATGCCCCGGCAAGCACCCCGGGATCGGAGCGGCCGATCAGTTCGTTCAAGGCCATGAGCGCGGCCAGCTCATCGCTGGTCAGCCACAAGCCGGGTAGTTCGAAGCTATCGCCCTCGCCCGCCTCGTAGCGGAACGAGGCCTGGTCGCCCGCCACGCTCTGCACGGGCGCGCCCAGCGCATCGCGCAGGAACGCCACATCGCGGTAAAGGGTGGCCCGCGAGCATTCCAGCTCATCCATGAGCCGCGAAAGCGGGACCGGATAATGCGCGGACTTCAGCAGTCGGTGCAGGGTGAGAATGCGCTCGTAGCGGTCCATGGGTCTCGCCGGCAGGTGGAGCTGTGCAAAGTGTGTCCGCGCGGGCGTGACGCCCGTATCTACGCACGACAAGCATGGCGTTGGCCGTGGCCGTCCGCAAGGGTTGTCGCAGTACGCCGATTGGCCAGGTGGGGGCCCGTTGCGTCCGTAACGTTTGCGCCCGGCGCCATTAGGCGCAAAAATGCTGCTTTGCCATAGCCGAAGCCCCCGACCATGGCGCAATCCGACGACGCACCGGCCGTCGCGCTGGCCCCCAACGGCCCGCCTGGCGACGGTTCGCGCGCCCAAAGCCTCTTCTCCCTCCCTGCCGTGGTCCTCCAGACCGCGACCGCGACCGGTTACGGCCTGTGGATGGTGCTGGGCACCGCCGTGGCCCTGGGCACCTACAACGATGGCCGCGGTGATGTGCTGGTCCCCCTGACCTTCGGGTTCGTCCTGGTGAGCCTGGGCCTGGCGGCCACCTGCCTGCGCCTGCGCTTCGCCCGCGAGTGGCATGGCTGGGATCCGTTCCGGCGCATGTTGCCCACCACCGAGGGCATGGTGGCCATGGCCAACTACCTGCCGATGCTGGCGCTGGGCGGCCTGGCCCGTGGGGAGAACGATTTCTGGGCCACCCGGCTGGCCGGGGCGGCGCTCATGATCTGTAGCCTTGCCACGTTGATCTATACGGCCCGTGGCGTGGCCCGGGATATGCCGGCGCCGCTGGCTTCGGTCGCTAATACGCAGCCGCTGGGCCGGGCGGTGTCGGCGGTGTTTGCGGGTGGCCTGTGGTTCTGGCTGTGCGTCGCACTGCAGGCTGATACCACGATAGGGCCGCTAAATCCATGGCGAATCAGCATGTTAGCGGTTGGCCTCGTGCTCGGCGTGATCGAAGGCATGCGCTGGCGCGCCCTTCGCCAATTGGCGGATGAACGGGGCGCGGGCGCGTTCTTTGCCCCCGGGCGCGGTACAGGTACCCTGTTGGCCTGGTGTTTCGGCATTGCCGTGCTCTCGGTGGGGCTCCCCTGTGTCTTGCTGGTCTCGCACCCTACCGGGCCGCTGGTAGCCGTGGCCGCTGGTATGGCCGCGTTAAGCTGCGTTATCGGTCAATGCCTTGAGCAACGGCTGTATGGGCGTGCGTGGACGCAGTTCGCAGGCCGTTGAGCAGCAAGCAGTCCCCCGGCGCGTGGGTGCGCCAAGGGCCGTCCCCACGGCCCACCCCAATACCACTTTCTTTCCACATCCGGGTAGACGATGAAAAAGATCCTTCTCGCCTCGCTTGTCCTTGCCGCGCTGCCTTTCGCCGCGCAGGCCCAGGACGCTTTCGCCACGACCAACCCCAACGGTGGTGGCGCCCCCAGTTCCGATGCCTCCAAGAATGGCGGATGGACCGGGTCGGGTGAATTCGGCTTCGCCTCCTCGCGCGGTAACTCGCGCTCGGAGAACGCCAACGCCAAGCTCGGCCTGGCGCAGGAAAACGAGGTGTGGAAGAACAACTTCTACCTCAATGGCCTGCGCTCGAAAGGCGAGGTTGATGACGGCAGCGGCAACAATACTTTCAGCACCACGGCCAACCGCTACGAGAGCGGCGCGTCCGTGGGCTACAAGTTCGACCCGCGCAGTTATGTCGTTACCGCCGCGCGCTACGAACATGATGATTTCGGTGCCAACCTCTGGCAGGGCGTCGTGTCGGTCGGTTACGGCTACATCGCCTTGAAGAACGAGCGCGCTGAGTTGTCCTTCGAAATCGGCCCCGGTTTCAAGCGCTACCAGCCAGCGAAGACCTCGGAAGACGTGGTCCAGCCTGATCAATCCGTCGTCACGGTAACCACCACGCCCAACGCTGAGAGCGAAGTGGTTGGCCGTGGTCTGGTCAACGGCAAGTACCGTCTCACCGACAACACCGCGCTGGAAGATACGTTCCTGGTGGAAGCGGGCTCGAAGAACCAGTACTACCAGAACGATATCGGCCTGTCGGTCAGCATGACCAAGAAGATGGCGCTGAAGCTGGGCTACCAGATCCGCTACAACAGCGATACGCAGCCGGGGACGGTCAGCACCGATAAGCTCATGACGACGAATCTCGTCTACAACTTTTAAGGGTTGCGGCTGCGCCGCCGTGTTGTTGAATCGCGTGCAAGCACGCTCCTACAACAGCCGCTGCGTCGCCGTGCAGTCGTGATCGTGGATCGCGCGCAAGCGTGCTCCTACAACAGCCTCCGCCGAAGCTTTTGTAGGAGCGCGCTTGCGCGCGATGCGTTTATCGCTGCGGCTTGAGCAACTCGCCGGCGCCCTGCTGCAACAGCATGGCCGCCACTTCGTGGCCCAGTTCCACCGGCTTGTCGCCGTTGATATCCGCCTGCGCCATGATCAGTTCGCCGCTCGTGGCATCGCCCACCAGTGCATGCAGGGTGAGGCCGAACTCCGCCACCACGCAGAACGCGCCGATCGCCACGGCACAGCTACCACCCAGCTGTTCGTTCAATGCACGCTCGGCATCGGTTGCCAGGCGCGTGTCCGCGTCGTCGATCGCCGCCAGCAGTTCAGCCACGCGCGTATCGCCCTCGCGGATTTCCACGGCAATGGCGCCCTGGCCCGGGGCGGGCAGCCAGTCCGGGCTGGCCAGGCGGCTGCGCACGCGGCCACCCAGGCCCAGGCGATCGACGCCCGCGCAAGCCAGCACGATCGCGTCATAGTGGCCTTCATCCAGCTTGGCCAGGCGTGTATTCACGTTGCCACGCAGGTCGAGCAGTTGCAGATCGGGGCGCAGCGCGCGTAGTTGGGCCTGGCGGCGGAGTGATGAGGTGCCGACGCGGGCGCCGTTGGGCAGATCGGCGATCGTCGCGTAATCGTTGCTGATGAAGCCATCGGCCGCATCGGCGCGCGGCAGGATGGCCGAAAGCGCGAAGCCGGGTTCCAGGACCGCCGGCACATCCTTCAGCGAATGCACGGCGATATCAGCGCGGCCTTCCTGCATGGCCACCTCAAGCTCCTTCAGGAACAGCCCCTTGCCGCCGATCGTCGCCAGTGAGCGATCAAGGATCTCGTCGCCACGGGTCGAAAGCGGCACCAGCTCCACGACCAGCCCGGGGTGGGCCTGGCGCAACAAGGCGGCCACGTGTTCGGCCTGCCAGAGGGCCAGTGCGCTCTTGCGGGTGGCGATGCGAAGCGGTGCGGTCATGGGGTTTCCGATAGCACGGGAGGCAATACGCTGATTGTCCCGTAAAACGACGCCCGAGCGCAGCGCGGTCGGACGCCGCGCCGTTCGCTCAGGATTCCGTGCGCAGCAACTGGCGGATAGCCGGCAGGTTGCGCCGGCTGACCTCGGGCGCGCTTTCGGTGCCCGACAGGCGGGCCAGCACCCGGCCATCGGCCAGCGTGCGCAGCCCCACCAGGCGATCGCGCGGTACCAGGCAATTACGATGCAGGCGGACCAGCCGCTCGCCCAGTGCCACCTCTAGCTGGCGCAGTGAATCATCGATCAGCCGCGACCCACCGACATGCTCGACGGTCACGTACTTCTCGCCGGCGGTAAGCAGGAGCACATCGGCAAGCGCGATGCGCACCTCGTCGCCACCGCTGCGTGCCCTTAGCCATCCCCCGCGTTGCGGCTGCGCCGGCGCCAGGCGGGCCGCCGCGCGATCGAGTGCCTCATCGAGGCGCTCAGCACGCACCGGCTTCAGCAGGTAATCGGTGGCGCCCAGGTCGAAGGCGCTGAGCGCGTGCTGCTCGTAGGCGGTACAGAACACCACCAGCGGGCGGTTCGGCAGGGTGGCGAGCTTCGCCGCCACGGCCGTGCCCGTAAGGCCGGGCATCTCGACATCCAGCAGCAACACATCGGGCCGTTCGCTGGCGCAGGCGGCCAGCGCGGCATCACCATCGGCCACGCTGCCCACCAGTTCCACATCACCACGCCGGGCAAGCAGGCTGGCCAGCCGCGCCCGTGCCAGTGGTTCGTCATCGGCGACCAGGACGCGCACGCGCTACCTCCGGCAGGAACAGGGTGACAACGAAACGGCCATCGTGCGCCTCGGCCTTGACCACGGCGCGCTCGCCGAACAGCAGGCGCACACGCTCACGCACGCTGCGCAGGCCGTGGCCGGTTCCCGGCGTGGTCGGCGCATCGGCAAGCGGGTTATCCACCGTGACCACCACGCCGCCTTCAAGCCTTCGCCCGCCAAGTCGCAGCACCCCGCCTTGGCGCGAAGGCTGGATACCGTGGCGGATCGCATTCTCCACCAGCGGCTGAAGCAGGAGGCGTGGCATGGGTAGCGCGTCGGGGGTATCGATATCGCGTTCGACGCGCAGGCGTCCGCCGAGGCGAAGGCTCTCGATTTCGAGGTACTGGTCGACCAGCCGCCATTCCTCGCCCAAGGTCCCGGGCGTGGTGCCCTCGCTACCCAGCGCGGCGCGGAACAATTCGGCCAGGTTCTCCACCGTGCGTTCGGCGGCATCCGGGTCAACGCGGATAAGCGCGGCCACGGCATTCATGCTGTTGAAGAGGAAGTGCGGGCGAATACGCGCCTGCAACGCGGCGACCTGCGCCTGCGCGACGGCTTCCACGCGCGCCTGCCATTGCGCCACCACATAGAAGTAGCGCAGCAGCGCGGCACCGAGCAGGCCGGTGGCGAGCAGCGTATCGCGCACGAAGCGCGTGGTCGAAACTGGGGTAAGGTTCGATCCCAGGTTATGGTCGATCCAACCCAGGGCCACGCTGGTCACGCCCACCATCACCATGAGCGTGAGCCAGATGCCCGCGTACGGGAGCATGCCAGGCAGGCGCTGCATCACGGGCCGCGCCTTGCACAGCACGACCGTCAGCAGCACGGAAAGCCACGCCGTGTAGAGCACGCCTACCGACAGCGAGCGCAGGCGCAACTCGCCACCCGGCGCGAGCCACATCAGGCACGCGGTAATCGTGCCCACCACCAGCAATGCGAACAGGGTCGGCAGGCTGCAGAAGTCGGGCAACGGGGCCGACGCGCGGGGCGTGGCGGTTGTGTCGGAAGGCGCGGCGGGCATGGCGCGAGTATGCCGGATGGGCAACGCGCCCGCCGCGCGGGCCATCACGCCCCGACGAAAATCCCGCCGAGCCAGCTACGGATATCGTTGATCTCCGGCAGGCTCACCTGGTGGCCCATGGGGTAGGTGTGCCACTCGATCCGATGGCCCAGGCTTTCGAGCAGCTGGCGCGATTGCTCACCCAGCGCAAGCGGCACCACCGGGTCAGCCACGCCATGGCCCCAGAACATCGGGGTGGCGTGGTTGGCACCGCTGCGCTCGGCCTCGATCGTGTCATGCAGGGGCAGGTACGCCGAAAGCACCAGAAGGCCGGCAAGCGCTTCCTTGTGGCGGAGGCCTGCGGCCAGGGTCATGGCGCCACCCTGGGAGAAGCCCGCCAAGACGATGCGCGAGGCTGGCACGCCGCGCTCGTGCTCGCGGGCGATGAGCGCTTCCACCTCATCGATAGACAGGCGGATACCGTCGGCATCCTGCTTGTCCGCCAGCGCCAGGCCCTTGATGTCGTACCACGCGCGCATGGGCACGCCGTTGTTGATGGTGACCGGCCGCACCGGCGCATGCGGGAACACGAAGCGGATGGCCGGCCAGTTCGGATCGACCAGTTCCGGCACGATCGGCGCGAAATCGTTGCCATCGGCGCCCAGCCCATGCAGCCAGATCACCGACCATTCGGGCGACGGGCGGGTTTCGTGTTCGACGGTAGGCAGGGGCATGGCAACGGGTCCGGCATGAAGATTCGCGTGATCGTATCAGCCCCGCTCCACGCGAATACTTACGAGCTCTCAGATCCCGGCTGATGCAGGCAATGCAGCAACCATCTCGCCTGTCGGTTCCTTCCGGCGGTGAGTCATCGGAAGAGGTGTGGCACGAAGCAGCTGGTGTTTCGGGTTATGCGATCGTTGTCCTCGCGAATACCCATGCCGGCCGCTTCGTTGCCGACGATCCACGAGCCGACCAGTGCATGGCGCCCGTCGAACACCGGCAAGGGCGCGAGCGCCTGATAAACCGTGTGTGGCGCCACCACGGCACCCTGGTGCGGGTCGAGGACGCTGATGCCTTCGCCCTCGCGGCCCCAGAACGGCTTGGCTACCGCTGCGCCGGCGATCTCTTCGCGGCGAAGGCTGGCCGGCAACAGGTTCGGGTGGTTCGGGAACCATTCCCAGAGCAGCGGCAGGATGGCCTTGTTCGACAGCAACATCTTCCACGCGGGCTCGATGAACCGAGTACGCGATGGCGCGATGTGCTTAGCGAACGCCTCATCGAGCAGCCATTCCCAGGGATACAGCTTGAACAGCCTGTCGATCGGGCGATCGGCCAGATCGATGAAGACGCGGCCGTTCCAGCCGATCTCCTCGATATCCAGCGCCTGCACCTCGTGCCCGGCCTGCAGGCAGGTATCGAGCAGGTAATCGGTGGTGGTGCCGTCCTCGGGGTTGTCGTAGCAGGCGGCGAAGTGCACCCGGCCACCACCACCGACGATCGGCCAGCGTGCGATCAGCTTTTCGTGGATGGAGTTGAACTGGTCGGCATCGGGATAGCACGCCTCAAGCCAGTACCACTGCACCACCGACGCTTCGAACAGCGATGTCGGCGTATCGGCGTTGTATTCGAGCAGCTTGGGCGGTGACACGCCATCCCACGAGAGATCCATGCGCCCATAAAGCGAAGGTTCGCGATCAAACCAGCTGCGCTCAGCGAGGCGGGCGGCATCGTCGTTGATGCCAAGGGCATCGTAGCGGCCATCGCGGACAATGCGGTCTACCGCTTCCAGGCACATGCCGTGCAACTCGGCCGTCGCCGCTTCGACCTCATCGATCGCATCGGTATCGAACACGTAGCACGCATCCTCGCGCCAGTACGGCTGGCCATCGATGGTATGGAAGCCAAAGCCGATGCTCTCGACCTCGCGCTGCCAGTCGGCGCGGGGCGTGATCCGTTCACGCCGCATCATCCGCCCCGTGAACCGACGCGGCCGCTCGAACCAAAGCCACCGCGCGAACCGAAATCGAAGCCGGTGGGTCCGTGGCCGGCAAAGCCGCTGGCACCGCTGCGTGCGCTGCTCGCGTACGACCGGCCCGGGCCAGGGTCACCCGCCACGGTGTTCGTGCGCCAGTCGCTGCGATACCACGGGCCGTAGTAGTGATAACCGCCGCCACCCCCGCCGCCGCTGGTGCTCGTCGACGGCGCGTACGTGCACTGCCCGGTCGCGTAATCGTGTTCGCAATCTTGCTTGCTCGCGTAGCTATTGCGCTGCACATCGGTGCGTGGCCACGCGGCATAGCCGAACAGGCCGAGGACGCCCACCACGACGGCCGCCGAACGCATCCGCTTGCCGCGTTCGCCGACATTGAACAGCGGCTCGGCCTTGCCGTTGGGGTAAAACGAAGGGTGACGGTAATCCGGCGGCAGGTCGAACTTCGCGTCCGCCTTGCGACCCGGCGATGCCTTGCTGCTCAGGGACTTCTTGTCCTTGTTCGCCATGGGGCCCGCCTCAGTAGGTCATGGCGGCGGCGTTGATCGCGCCCACGCAGGTGGCGACCACGGCGACGAACAGCGCCACCGAACACATATTCGCTTCAATCTTGCCGCGCAGGTCGCGTACGACCAGGCGCAATACAAGGTGCGTCAGCAGCTGCACCGCCCATGCGACCAGGCCCCACAGAGCCAGGTCGACAAGGTTCACGCTATGCGCGATGGCGCTGGCCAGCGGGAGGACGAAGCCGATGGCAGCACCGGCCAGGCTGATCGCGGCGGCGAGGTTGCCGGCACTGATCAGCGCCATCTCGCGCTGCGGCGTTATCCAGATGTAGGTCACGATGAACGCGACGAAATAGAGAATGCCCAGGCCCAGGTAGGCCACGAACGCGGGCAGGGTGAACAGGTCCGACAGGATCACGAACGCTTCCTTGTATGTCGCGGCTCCCCATGGCCGCCCCGCCACTATAAGGCGGGGCGGCCGTTCCGTGGGTGAGAAAAACGGACGACCTGATTACTCGCCCAGTCCCAGTTCGTTCGCGAAGAACGTCATGGACAGCGCTGCGTTGCCCACGCGCTGGCTGAACGGCGCGCCGATACCGTGGCCGGCGTTCATGCGGGTGAGCAGCAGCACCGGGTTACCGGAGGTGGACGCATCCTGCAGGCTGGCGGCGAACTTGCGTGACTGCCACGGTGCCACGCGCGGATCGTTGGCGCCGGTGGTGAGCAACACGGACGGGTAGTTCGTGCCCTTCTTTACGTTGTACAGCGGCGAATAGGCGCGCATGGCCTTGGCGATGGCCGGGTCCTTGACCGAGCCGTATTCGCTGACGTTGTACGGGCCGTTGGCGAAAGCGGTTTCGTGGCGCGGCACATCGTAGATGCCGACCATGGCCACCACGGCACGGAACTGCTCCGGATGCTGGGTGACCAGCGCGCCCATCAGCAGGCCGCCGTTGCTGCCACCCAGGATGCCCAGGTGCTTCGTGTCGGTCCATTTGGAATCGACCAGCGCCTGCGATGCCGCGTAGAAGTCATCGAACACGTTCTGCTTGTGGGTCTTCTGGCCCTGCTCATGCCACTGCTCACCGAACTCGTTGCCGCCGCGGATGTTTGCGTAGGCCAGCACGCCACCGCGCTCCAGCCAGGCCAGGTTCGGGCCAATGAAGGACGGGGAGACCGGAATACCGAAGCCGCCGTAGCTGTACAGGATGGTCGGGCGCTTGCCGTTGGGCGTGACGCCATCCATCGAGATGACGGTGACCGGAATCTTCGTGCCGTCCTTGGACGTACCGTCGATACGGGTGACCTTCACCTTGGAGTAATCGGCGGCGGCTTTTACCTCGAACACGGTCTTCAGCGTGCCGCTGGCGCCGTCGTACTCGGCCCAGTGGGTCGGCGTGGTCCAGCCGCCGTAGGTGATCAGCGCCTTGTCCTGGCCCTTCTCGGCGGCCACGCCGCCGATGGTGATGCCGGTCGCCGGCAGGGGCAGGCGGCGCACGAAGGTGGCCTTGGCGTCGTACTGGTCGGCCCACCAGTCCGGGCCGGCGCTGCGCACCACGAGGAAGCCATTGCCGATCGGGGTCACGCGCTGGATCGCGCCTTCGCCCTGCGGCAGCACATCGGTCTGTTTGCCGCTCGCATCCAGGGCAATGACCTTGCCGCGCGGTGCACCGGCGAAGGTGACCACGTACAGGCGATCACCCACCCAGTGCGCCGAGCGCACATCGGCTTCATGGCCCAGCACCTTCTTGAACGGGCCGCTGCCCTGGCGCAGGAACACCTCGGCCGGGCCGCCATCGCCGATGTTGGCCAGCAGCGCCGTGGACTTGCCGCCTTCGCCATCCATCAGGATGTATTCGGCCACCGGCGAATAGCCCTTGCCGAATACGACCGTGTCCTTCTCCTGCGCGGTGCCGATCACATGGTGGGCCAGGTACGCATCGAACTCACGCAGCGGCTTGTCCTTGGTGGGCGTATCGAAGCGCGCGTAGGTCACGCCCTTCTCGTCCGCATCCCACGACAGCGCCTGCGGCGTGGTGCCGCCGCCGGCCCAGGGCAGCGCATCGGACAGCGGCTTGCCGGTCTGCGTATCCAGGATGTGGATGGTGGTGAGCTCGCTGCCGCCTTCGGCCGTGCCGTAGGCCAGGTAGCGGCCGCTAGGCGAGGGCCAGTATTCGGTGATGGCGGTATTGCCGTCGCCCTTGTTCAGGTCGACCAGGGTGCGCACCGGGCCATCGGGCCAGGCCTTTGCCACCAGTACGGGCTGCGGCTGCGGCGGCGTGTTCTCAAAGTAGAACAGCGTGCCGCCGGCCAGCTCGGGCGACGAGCGCGTGGTGGAGGTGGTGGCGAGCTCGGTGATGCGCTTGGTCAGGTCCTTGCCCATCGGCATCTTGCCGATGGTGGCTTCGGTGAACGCGTTTTGTGCCTCGATCCACTGGGCCACGCCCTGGCCCTCCGGGTTCTCCAGCCAGCGGTAGGCATCGGTCACCGGCTGGCCGCCGATGCTGTCCTTCACCTCGTGCTGCGGAGTGGGCGGCGGGGTGGCCGTGGCGGCGTGGGCGGAGCAGGCCGCAAAAAGGCTCAACGCAAGCAGGCGGGGAATCATGGGACGCATGGGACAACCTCGTGGGCGGGATCGGCCGAGCGTAGCAAACCCATGACGCCTGGCACCCCTGCCGCCAGTTGGGTAGCGGCACCGGTTATCCTCGAAGAATTTGCTGCTGCCGGAAACACCCATGCGCCCGCTCGCCACCGCCCTCCTCACCGCCCTGGCCACCATGCCCGCGCTGGCCTACGCCGCGCCGCCGCCGCTGGATATGGAAACCATCATGGCCGACCCGGACTGGATCGGGCAGGCCGTGGAAGAGCCGTACTGGAGCGTGGATGGCAGCCAGGTGTATTACTCGCTGAAGCGCGATGGCAGCCCCGTGCGTGATCTTTTTCGTGTGCCGGCCGCCGGCGGCGCGCCGGTGAAGCTCGACCCGGCCGCCGCCGCCAGTGCCGATGGTGCGAAGCAGGTGTTCGACCACGCGCACCGGCATGCCGCCTTCGTTCGCCACGGCGATATTTTCCTGCGCGACCTGGGCGCGGGCACCACGGTGCAGGTCACCCGCTCGGCCAAGGCCGAGACGTCGCCGCATCTCTCGGCGGATGGGCGCCTGCTCACCTGGCGCTCGGGCGATGACTGGTTCGCCTACAACACCGCGGGTGGTCCGGCCTGGCAGGCCGCCGTCGTGGAAACCAAGGATGACCCGAAGAAGGACAAGAGCACCGACCTGCAGGACCAGCAGCAGGCGTTGTTCTCCACGCTGCGCGGCCTCAAGAACGACGAGAAGGCCATGAAGGCGGATGCCGATGCGCTGGCCGCCGCCGACCCCGCCCGCGCGCCGGCATCGTTCTATATCGGCAAGGACGTTTCCATCGTGGATACGTCGCTCTCGCCCGATGGCCGCTACATGCTCGTGGTGACCAAGGCCAAGGACGCCGATGGCGGCAAGGTCGCCGACCTCACCCACTACGTCACCGATTCCGGCTACGCCGAAGCCGAGGCCACGCGCACCTACGTGGGCCGCAGCGACCCTACGCCGCAGGCACTGAAGCTGCTCGATCTGCGAGGCCACGCGGTCTACGACCTGGATACCGCCACCCTCCCCGGCATCCACGATGACCCGCTGGCGGATATCCGTGCGAAGACCGTGGCGGCGCTGCGCAAGGACGGCAAGGGCGACCGCGCCGATGCCCTGGCCGCGCCGAAGACGCGCCCGGTCATCGTGAACTCGGAGTACAGCCCGGGCATCGTGTGGAGCGATGACGGCCATGATGTCGCCGTGCAGCTGACGTCGGTGGACAACAAGGATCGCTGGATCGCCACGGTGGATTTCGACCGCCACGCGCTCACCAGCCAGCACCGCCTGAGCGACAAGGCGTGGATCAACTGGGACAACAACGATTTCGGCTTCCTGCGTGATGGCCGCACGCTGTGGTACCTGAGCGAAGAGACCGGCTTCTCGCATCTGTACACGCGCCCGCTGGGCGGCAAGGCCACGGCGCTCACCTCGGGCCGCTTCGAGGTGGACCACCCGGTGCTCAGCGCCGATGGCAAGACCTTCTACGTGCGAACCAACCAGGTGGCGCCGTATAGCTACGACATCTACAAGGTCCCCTCCGCCGGTGGCGCGCTGGTACGCGTGACGAAGTACGAAGGCATGGATGACTTCGCGCTTTCGCCGGATGGACGCCAGCTGGCCGTGCTGCACTCATCGCCCTATGTGCCTTCGCAGCTGGCGACGGTGTCGGTGGACGGTGGCACGCCGCACGAACTCACCAACACGGTGAAGCCGGCCTTCGCCGAGCATGCGTGGATTGCGCCGAAGATCGTGCAGGTGCCTTCCTCGCACGGTGCCGGCACGGTCTGGGCGAAATTCTACGGCCCGGCCGATGCGGCACAGGCGGCATCCCGCCCGGCCGTGATCTTCGTACATGGCGCGGGTTACCTGCAGAACGTGCACCTGTCGTACCCGTCGTACTTCCGCGAGCAGATGTTCCATAACCTGCTGGTGCAGCGCGGTTACGTGGTGCTGGATATGGATTACCGCGCGTCGAAGGGCTACGGCCGTGACTGGCGCACGGCGATCTACCGCAACATGGGCCACCCGGAGCTGGAAGACCTGCTCGATGGCAAGGCATGGCTGGTGAAGAACCAGGGCGTGGATCCGAAGCGCGTTGGCATTTACGGCGGCAGCTATGGTGGCTTCATGACCCTGATGGCGCTGCTGCGCGCACCTGGCGAATTCGCCGCAGGCGCGGCCTTGCGCCCGGTCACCGACTGGACGTCGTACAACCACGAATACACCGCGGCCATCCTCAACGACCCGCAGCTGGACCCGGAAGCCTACGCGACCAGCTCGCCGATCCAGTACGCCGACAAGCTGCAGGATCCCGTGCTGATCGAGCACGGCCTGATCGACGATAACGTGCTGGCCAGCGATTCGATCCGCCTGTACCAGCGCTTCATCGAACTGCACAAGAAGAACTTCACGATGTCGCTGTACCCCATGGAGCGCCACGGCTTCGTCCACCCGGATTCCTGGTACGACGAATACCGCCGTATCGACGAGCTGTTCCAGCAGAACCTGAAACAATAAATGTAGGAGCGCGCTCGCGCGCGATGGGTGCTTGCGGCATGCCCCATCGCGCGCGAGCGCGCTCCTGCAGGTATCGGTGCCCCGCCGTGCTAACCGCGGCCACCGCGTAAAAAATTTACGCAGACGTTACGCCCCGCCCCCGGCGCCTTACACCGTAAATATCCACGAAGGCGAAAAATACGCTCCGTCCCCTCATGACGGAATGTTCCCGTGGAATTCCTGTACGTCCTTCTCATCGTCGTGCTCACGGCGGTGACGATCGGCTTCCTGATGATCTGCGACCGGCTGGGTCGCCGCTAAGGAAGCCGCCATGTCGCTCATCTACATTCTCGCTACCGTGATCGCGGTGGCCCTGTGCGGCTACCTCTGCGTGGCCTTGCTGAAGCCGGAGTGGTTCGAATGACCGCGAACGACTTCTTCCAGATGGGCCTGTACCTGGCCGTGTTGCTGGCGCTGGTGAAACCCGTCGGCAGCTATATGGCGCTGGTGTTCGCCGACGAGCCCAACCGCGTTACCCGCTTTGGCGCCCGCGCCGAACGCCTGCTTTACCGCGTGGCGGGCATCTGCGCCGATGAAGACATGGGCTGGAAGCGCTACGCGCTGGCCATGCTCGTCTTCAACGTCGCCGGCCTGGCCGTGGTGTACGTGCTCCAGCGCACCCAGCAGTGGCTGCCGTTGAACCCGCAGCACCTGGCCGCGATCACGCCCGATTCGGCAATGAACACCGCGATCAGCTTTGCCAGCAACACGAACTGGCAGGGCTATGCGGGCGAATCGACGATGAGCTACCTGACCCAGGTGCTCGGCCTGGCGGTGCAGAACTTCCTCTCGGCGGCCACCGGCATCGCCGTGCTGATCGCCGTGGTGCGCGGCTTCGTGCGCCGTGGCGCCAGTGCCGTCGGCAACTTCTGGGTTGATATGACCCGCGCCACGCTTTATGTGCTGGTGCCGTTCTCGATCGTGATTGCATTGCTCCTGGTATCGCAGGGCGTAGTGCAAACCCTCGCACCGTATGTCGATGCCGCGACCCTGCAGCACGGCACACAGAACCTGCCGCTCGGCCCGGTCGCCTCGCAGGAAGCGATCAAGATGCTGGGCACGAACGGCGGCGGCTTCTTCAATGCCAACTCGGCCCACCCGTTCGAGAACCCCACGCCGTTCGCGAACTTCGTGGAGATGCTGGCGATCTTCCTTATCCCTGCGGCGCTTTGCTACACCTTTGGCAGCATGGTCGGCGACCGCCGCCAGGGCTGGGCGATCCTTGCGACCATGCTGCTGATTTTTGTGCCGCTCTCCGTGGGCCTGGTGGCCGCCGAGCAGGCCGGGAACCCGGCACTGCACGGGCTTGCGATCGATGCACAGGCCTCGGCCATGCAGAGTGGCGGCAACATGGAAGGCAAGGAAACCCGCTTCGGTATCGTGTCGTCGGGCCTGTTCGCCGCCATCACCACGGCCGCCTCGTGCGGCGCGGTGAATGCCATGCACGATTCGCTCACTCCGCTAGGCGGCCTGGTCCCCATGTGGCTGATGCAGCTGGGTGAAGTGATCTTCGGCGGTGTCGGCTCAGGCCTGTACGGCATGCTCGCCTTCGCGGTGGTCGCGGTATTCATTGCCGGGCTGATGGTGGGCCGCACGCCCGAATACCTGGGCAAGAAAATCGAAGCGCACGAGATGAAGATGGCCAGCCTGGCGGTGCTCATTCCCTGCGCCCTGGTGGTGATCGGCACGGCCATCGCCGTGATGGTGCCCGCCGGCAAGGCAGGCGTCGCCAACCCCGGTGCGCACGGCTTCAGCGAGATCCTTTACGCCGTGACGTCCGCGTCGAACAACAACGGCAGCGCGTTCGCCGGCCTCTCCGCCAACACGCCGTTCTGGAACGTGCTGCTCGGCATCTGCATGTTCCTGGCGCGCTTCCCGCTCGCCATCGCCATGCTGGCCATGGCCGGCTCGCTGGCCGCCAAGCGCCATGTACCGCCCTCGGCAGGCACCTTGCCGACGCATACGCCCTTGTTCGTCACGTTGCTGGCCTGCGTGGTCATCGTCGTCGGCGCGCTCACCTTCCTCCCGGCGCTGGCCCTCGGGCCTATCGTCGAGCACCTCACGTCCGTTACGGGCCACTGATCCATGACTTCCCACGCCCATACCCCGCGCGGTTTCGATCGCGCGCTGGTGGCACGCGCCCTCCGCGATGCGTTCACCAAGCTCAACCCCCGCCTGCAGTTCCGCAACCCGGTCATGTTCGTCGTGTTCGTGTGCAGCGTCCTCACCACGTTACTGTGGGTGCAGGCGCTCGCCGGGCGCGGCGAGGCCCCCGCGGGTTTCATCTTCCAGGTTTGCCTGTGGCTGTGGTTCACGCTGCTGTTCGCGAACTTCGCCGAAGCCCTGGCCGAGGGCCGCGGCAAGGCGCAGGCGGATGCCTTGCGCGGCTCGCGTCGCGATGTCGCGGCCAAGAAGCTCATCGTGCCGCGGCGTGATTCGCAGATCGTGTTCACCCCGTCGAGCGAACTGCGCACGGGCCACCATGTGCTGGTCGAGGCCGGCGACATCGTGCCGGGCGATGGCGAGATCGTGATCGGCGCCGCCAGCGTGGATGAAAGCGCCATCACCGGCGAATCCGCGCCGGTCATCCGCGAGGCCGGTGGCGACCGCAGCGCCGTTACCGGTGGTACCCGCGTGCTCTCTGACTGGCTGGTGGTGCGCATCACCAGCAACCCGGGTGAAAGCTTCCTCGACCGCATGATCGCGATGGTGGAAGGCGCCTCGCGGCGCAAGACGCCTAACGAGATCGCCCTGACCATCCTGTTGGCGAAGTTCACCCTGATCTTCCTGCTCGCGTGTTCCACCCTGCTGCCGTATTCGATCTACAGCGTGGAAGCCGCGGGCTCTGGTAACCCGATCACCCTGACGGTGCTGGTCGCGCTGCTGGTGTGCCTGATTCCCACAACGATCGGTGCGTTGCTCTCGGCCATCGGCATTGCCGGCATGGATCGCATGATCCGCGCCAATGTCATCGCCACGTCCGGCCGCGCGGTCGAGGCCGCGGGCGATGTGGATGTGCTGCTGCTGGACAAGACCGGCACCATCACCCTGGGCAACCGCCAGGCCGTGGCGTTCCACCCGGCACCGGGCATCGAGGAGCGTGAACTGGCCGAAGCCGCCGACCTCGCGTCCCGCGCGGACGAAACACCGGAAGGCCGCAGCATCGTCGTGCTCGCCGAGACGAAATTCAGCATCGCCGGGCGCCCACGCCGCGAGGAAGCGAAAGCCGTGTTCGTGCCGTTCACCGCGCAAACCCGCATGAGCGGCGTGGACGTGGGCACCCGCCACATCCGCAAGGGCGCCATGGATGCGGTGGAGCGTTACCTGGATAGCCAGGACAGCCACATGCCGCCGCTGGTCCGCCGCATGGCGGAAGACGTGGCCCGCCGTGGCGCCACGCCGCTGATCGTGGTCGATGGCGCGCTCACCCTCGGTGTCGTCGAACTAAAGGACATCGTCAAGGACGGTATCAAGGAACGCTTCGCGGAGATGCGCCGCATGGGTATCCGTACGGTGATGATCACCGGCGATAACCCGCTGACCGCCGCCGCGATTGCCGCCGAAGCCGGCGTCGATGATTTCCTGGCCGAAGCGACGCCGGAAGCAAAGCTCAAGCTTATCCGCGATATGCAGGCCGAGAACCGCCTGGTCGCGATGTGCGGCGACGGCACCAACGATGCGCCCGCACTTGCCCAGGCCGATGTGGCGGTGGCGATGAACAGCGGTACGCAGGCGGCGAAAGAAGCCGGCAACATGGTCGACCTGGATTCGAACCCCACCAAGCTCATCGAAGTGGTGGCGATCGGCAAGCAGATGCTGATTACCCGCGGTGCGCTGACCACGTTCTCGATCTCGAACGATATAGCCAAGTATTTCGCGATCATCCCGGCGGCGTTCGCCACCACGTATCCCGCGTTGAACGCGCTGAACATCATGCATCTGGCCACCCCACAGAGCGCGATCCTGTCGGCGGTGATCTTCAACGCGCTGATCATCATTTTCCTGATTCCGCTGGCCCTGAAGGGCGTGGCCTACCGCGCCCTGGGCGCCGCCGCGCTCCTGCGCCGCAACCTGCTCGTCTACGGCCTGGGCGGCATCGTGGTTCCGTTCGCAGGCATCAAGCTCATTGACATGTTGCTGGTCCTTTGCGGACTGGCCTGACCGAGGTCACACCATGCATACCGTGAAACTCACCGTGCTTATCGACGATCCGGGCGACATCGACATGGAAGTGCGCGTTGTCGCCCCGGAGGCCGCGAGGGCCGAGTCCAGCAAACCCGTTGCCACCCTGAAGCCGCGTGTCGTCACCCCCGTGCGCGGCAGCGATGACGAATACACCCTCGGCGGCTACGCCGGCATCTGATCCACCCCCCCACACACCCACACAAGGCGTCCCGCGAGGGACGGTTCACCATGCGCACCACTCGTTATGCCTGTCTCGCCGCCCTGCTCGCGATCGCCCCGGTTTCCAGGGTGCTCGCCGCCAGCAGTGATGATTGCTCCCAGGGTTTCGGTACCCGCCTTGCCGCGGCTTACCGCGAAGATGCCCAGCCGGCCGACCCGAATGCGCCGGCGCCGGCGCGCCGCGCCATGCCCTCGCCGTTCCCGTCGCTACCGTTCCCCTCGGCGGAATGGCAGCTCGGTGGCGTGGCGTATCCCATCGGCGTGCCCAACCTGAACTCGCAATACCCGCTGGAAAAGGCCATGGCCTGCAACGCGTTCGGCAAGTGGATGAAGGACAACCGGATCGAGGTGTATGGCTGGATCAACCCGTCAGTGAACATCAGTAGTTCGGCCAACACGAACTACCCGCTGTCGTACGCCACGCGGCCCAACCGCATCGAGTTCAATCAGGCGCTGCTGCGTATCGAGCGCATTCCCGACACGGTGCAGACCGATCACCTGGATTGGGGTTTTCACCTGGATAACCTGTATGGGTACGACTACCACTACACGACCATGAAGGGTGTCTTCAGCAACCAGCTACTGAACAATCCGCGCGCGAGCCAGCCACTCAACGGCAACACCTACGGTTACGACCCGATGCTGTTCTACGGGGATATCTATATCCCGTGGGTGGCAGAGGGCATGGTCGTGCGTATCGGCCGCTACCTCTCCCTGCCGGACATCGAGGCGCAGTTCTCGCCGAACAATTACCTCGTGACGCATTCGGTGCTGTACACCGCCGATCCGTACACGCAGATGGGTGTGATGACCACCACTCGCCTGAACCAGCAGTGGACGCTTCAGCTGGGCATCAACGGCAGCAACGATACCGCCGTGTGGAACCACAGCGCCCGTCCCACGCTGCAGGCCTGCGTGCGCTGGGTATCGGCCGACAACAACGACATGCTGTACCCGTGCGTGAATAACTGGAACACCTCGGATTACAACTACAACAACGTACAGATGTATGTCGCGACCTGGGGCCATCGCTTCAGCGAGAAAGTGCACATCCTTACTGAAGGCTACTGGATGTATGGCCGCAACATCGCGGGCTTTGGCCCCGATGGTGAGCCGGGCGTCGTCGGCTCCTCCCCGTACCCGGGCAAGGCCGCGGAGTACGGCGTGGTGAACTACATCAACGTTGAACTCAGCGCGAGCGACATGATGTCGTTCCGCAACGAGTGGTACAACGACCAGAAGGGCCAGCGCACCGGCTACGCCACGCGCTACACCACGCACACGCTCGGCATGACGCATTGGGTCAGCCCTGATCTGGAGATTCGTCCCGAGATCCGTTACGAGCGCTCATACGACGTCGACGCGTATGACCATGGCAACAAGGGTTACCAGCTCACCGCGCTCGTCGACGCCATCTGGCATTACTAAAGGAGGCTCATCATGGCCACCCTGTTGCGCAACGCGCTTGTCCTGCTCCTGCTACTCACCGCCGTCACCGGCATCGCATACCCGGCCGTGGTTGGCGGGCTCGGCCACCTGCTGTTCGCCCACGAGGCGGGCGGCAGCCTGGTCGAGCGGGATGGCAAGGTGGTGGGTTCGTCGCTCATCGGTCAGACCTTCACCGCTCCAGGCTATTTCTGGGGCCGCCCTTCGGCCACGACGCCGGATCCGTATAACGCCGGCGCCTCGAGCGGCTCCAACCAGGGCCCGTCGAACCCGGCGCTTACGAAAGCGGCCACGCAGCGTATGGCCGCACTGCGGGCGGCCGATCCGGGCAACACCGCTCCGGTGCCGGTGGATCTGGTGACCGCCTCGGGTAGTGGGCTGGATCCTGAGATCAGCCCCGCTGCGGCGGAATACCAGGTGGGACGTGTTGCTTCGGCACGGCATATGGCGGCGGGGAAGGTACGTGAACTGGTGGCGGCGAATACCAAAGGCCGCCAACTGGGCGCCCTGGGCGAGCCGCGCGTGAATGTGCTTGAACTGAACCTCGCGCTGGACGCCGCCACGCGGTAACCGGGTATCGCGTGCAAGCACGCTCCTGCACGAGCGCCGGACCGTCAAACGGTTCGCTACCGCCCTGTAGGAACGCGCTTGCGCGCGATCCGGTGTGCCGCAGCCCCCCACCCACCCTGTATCGTTCGCCCCATGACCGACTCCCGCGACGCCCGCGCCGATGCCTTGCTCAACGCCGTGAACAACGACGGCGGGCAACGGCTGAAGATCTTCCTCGGCGCCGCCCCGGGCGTCGGCAAGACTTACGCCATGCTTTCGGCCGCGCGTGACCTGCGCCGCCAGGGCATCGACGTGGTGATCGGCTTTGTTGAGACACACGGCCGCGCGGAAACGGCAGCGTTGCTGGAAGGCATGGAGATCCTGCCGAACCGCACGGTCCACTACGCCGGGCGTGATTTCCAGGAGTTCGACCTGGAGGCGGCTCTGGCGCGCAGGCCCGCCGTGCTGGTAGTGGACGAGCTGCCACACACCAATTTGCCTGGCGGCCGGCACACGCGCCGGTGGCAGGACATCGCGGACTTGCTGGATGCAGGGATCGAGGTCTACACCGCGCTGAATGTGCAGCACCTGGAAAGCCTCAATGACCAGGTGCGCCGGATCACCAACGTGGCCGTGCGCGAAACCGTGCCGGACGCCTTCCTTGATCGCGCGCGTGACATCGTCCTGATCGACTTGCCGCCGCGCGAGCTGATCGCCCGGTTGAAACAGGGCAAGGTGTACGTGCCGGAAACCGCGGCCGTGGCGCTGGATGCGTTCTTTTCGCCCACCAACCTCGCGGCGTTGCGCGAGCTCGCCGTGGAAACCGTGGCCCACCATGTGGACAGCGACCTGCGCGAGCATATGCTGGCTCGTGGCGGCGCCATGCCGGTGCGCCGACGTACCATGGCCGCCATCGATGGCCACGCGCAGAGCGAATACCTGGTGCGCATGACCCGGCGTATCGCCGAGCGCCGCGGTGGACCGTGGAGCGTGCTGTTCGTCGATACAGGTAGCGTGGATGGCGAACGGCGGGAGCGTGTCGATGCCGCCATGCGGTTGGCCCGCCGCCTGGGTGGCGAGCCGGTGATCCTGCGTGGCCATGCCATCGCGGACGAGCTGCTGGCCTGGGCCGATCGCGAAGGCGTCGGCCAGATCGTGGTGGGCCGCACGCGCGAGCGGCCCATCGCCCGCCGCCTGGGCTTATCGCTCACCCAGCAGCTGCTTCGCCGTGGTGCGCACCTTGAACTGACCATCGTGGCCACGCCGGCCGAACGGGCGCGTGCCCGCCGCCGGCTGCGCTTTGCCGATGGCAACGGCACGCGCCGCGAGTACGCGTTTGCCACGGCAGCCACCGCGGTGGCCATGGCGCTGTCGTTCGTCGCCGATCGCTTCCTCTCCGTCGCCAACCTGTCGCTGATCTTCCTCACCACGGTGCTGGTGGTCGCAGCGCGCACGCGCATGGCCGTCGCCGTCTACACCGCCATCCTCTGCTTCCTCGGCTACAACTTCTTCTTCGCCCCGCCGCGCTACACGCTGGCTATCGCGAACGCGGATGACGTGCTCGCCGTCACCTTGTTCCTCGTCGCGGCACTGGTATGCAGCCGGCTCGCCACGCGCCTGGCCGGGCAGGTGCAGTCACTGCGCGCGGCGCAGGTGCGCGGCCGCGTACTGGTCGCACTGGGCCAGCAGCTCGCCACGAGCGCCGATGCCGAAGGCATCCGTACAGCAGGCGCGCGTGCCCTGGCGCGTGCGCTGGATGCGGAAGTCGCCATGCTCGCGCGCGATGCCGGCGCCGATCTTCAGGTGGTGGCATCCAGCCCGGATGCGTTCGCACTCTCGACCCAGGACCGTGCCGCTGCCGATTGGTCGGAGGCGCATGCCGAGCCGGCCGGCCGCTACACCGATACCCTCAATGGCGCCTCGTGCTGGATGCTGCCGCTCGGCACCGAGCTGCGCCGCGCGGGCGTCGCCGCGCTGCGCTTCCCGCTGAATGCGCGCGAGCCCGATGCGGATCGCCGTGGGCTTGCGCTCGCCATGGCCGAAGACATCGCGCAGGCCCTGGAGCGCGCGCGGCTGGCCGTGGAGCTGGAAAGCGCCCGCGTGCAGGGCGAGACAGAGCGCCTGCGTAGCGCACTGCTCTCCTCGGTATCGCATGACCTGCGCTCGCCGCTGGCGTCCATGATCGGCTCGGCTGGAACATTGCTGAGCTACGACGCCCAGTTGCCAGAGGCCGAACGCCACGAACTGCTGCAGGCCATCCTCGGCGAAGGCCAGCGCCTGGACCGTTACATCCAGAACCTGCTGGACATGACCCGATTGGGCCACGGCACGCTCAAGCTCAACCGTGACTGGGTGGATGCGGGAGAGATCGTCGCCGCCGCGGTGGCGCGGTTGCGCAAATTGCTCCCGGATACGCGGGTGGATGTGCACTTGCCGCACGACACCGTGCTGCTGCATGTCCATCCCGCATTGATCGAACAGGCGTTGTTCAACATCCTGGAGAACGCGGCGCGCTTCTCACCGCCCGACGAGGCGATCCGCGTCATCGTCCGTACCGAAGCGGGGCGCCTGCTGGTCGACGTGGCCGACCGGGGTCCCGGCATTCCCGAGGACGAACGCGCGCGCATCTTCGATATGTTCTATTCGGTATCGCGCGGCGATCGCGGCAAGCAGGGCACCGGCCTCGGCCTGGCCATCTGCCGTGGCATGGTCGGTGCGCACGGCGGTACGGTGGAGGCCTTGCCCCACGCGGGCAATGGCACGACCATCCGGGTCTCCCTGCCCCTGCCACCGCCGCCCGAAGAGACCGCATGAACCCCACCGCACCGCGCGTCCTGGTGATCGATGATGAAGCGCAGATCCGCCGCTTCCTCGATATCGGCCTGCGCGCGGAGGGGTACCAGGTGTTTCTTGCCAGCACCGGTGAAGAAGGGCTTGGCCTGGCCGCCACGCAATCGCCGGATCTGGTCGTGCTCGATATTGGCCTGCCTGACATGGAGGGCCACGACGTGCTGCGCGAACTGCGCCGCTGGAGCGCCGTGCCGGTGCTGATGCTTTCCGTGCGCGATGCCGAGAGCGAAAAGGTAAAGGCGCTCGATACCGGCGCCAATGATTACGTGACCAAGCCGTTCGGCATTCAGGAGCTTATGGCGCGCTTGCGCGTGCTGCTCCGCCAGGGCGCGAAAGCCGGCGAACCCGATGCACCGGTGCGCTACGACGACGGCTCGCTGGTGGTTGACCTGGCGCGGCGTGAGGTATTCCTGGATGGCGCGGCCGTTGCGCTGACCCGCAAGGAATTCGCCGTGCTCTCCATGCTGGTACGCCACCCCGGCCGCGTGGTGAGCCAGCAGCAGATCCTCCGCGACATCTGGGGGCCCACCCATGTGCAGGACACGCACTATTTGCGCATCGTGATGGGCAAGCTACGCCAGAAGCTCGGCGATGACGCCACGACACCGCGCTGGCTGAAGACCGAACCCGGCGTGGGCTACCGTTTTCCGGCCAGTTAGTCCTTGCCCGGCAGGCGTGCCGTTGGGCGTGACCGCGATCACGCGAACCGCAATTGGCCGCATTTCTCAGAATAGTCTGATTCCATTCGTGCTCCCGTCCACGCAGGCTCGTCGGCCCTTGTTGGAACCGGAGCCCATCCATGCGCCTTCCCTTCATCGCCGCCCTGCTTGGCCTCGTTGCCATGCCCGCCGCCGCAGCCACGCAATGCGGCACGGAGCGCTACGTGTTCGGTAACCACAACTTCCCTTCGCATGAGGAAGCGCTGGCGCAGTGCCAGCGGGAGGAGGCGGAGATGACTGACGGCGAGACCGGCACGTACGAGCGTGCCGGCGGCTGCCACGACATTGGCGACACCGGCGAACACGAGGGATGGATGTATGGCCGGGTCGCGCTTGACGTGGTCGCGCGCGATTCGGGTGATCCTTATACGTTCGAGGGCTTGTGGATGTGCAAGCCCGTGGCGGAATAGCCCGCGCCTAAGCCGCTGCGGCCTGGCGTGACAGATAACGCCCGGGCGTGTCGCCGAAGGCCTTACGGAACATGGCGACGAAGGCGCTAGGTGTGGCGTAGCCAAGGGAATCGGCGATGGTGGCCACCGCTTCGCCTTCGGCCAGGCGCTCCAGGGCGCGGGTGAGCCGCGCGGTCTGCCGCCACTGCGCCACGCTGCACTGGGTTTCCTCGCGGAATAGCCGGGTGAGCGTGCGCACCGAAAGCCCGGCCCATGCGGCCCAATCCTCGATGCTGCGGGTGTCCTCGGGGTGCTCGACCATGGCCATGGCCACACGGCGTAATCGGCGGTCGCTGGGCATGGGCAGGTGCATGCGCTCCACCGGGGCATGGCGGATCTCATCCAGCAGCACCGCGAGCAGGCGCTCCCGCTCCGGGGTCATCGGTGCATCGGGCGCCCAGGTCGCTGCGCGCTTCACCACCGCGCGGAACACGTCATCCACGCCGACCACGCACGCGTGGTCGGGCAGGCCCTGGGAGGCCTCCGGCGAAACAAAGACGCCCCAGGCCCGGCTTGGGCCGGAAATACTCACCGTATGCAGCAGGCCCGGTGGCATCCAGCCAGCGCGGTGCGGGGGCAGAAGATACGTGCCACGGTCCGTGCGGGTGATGATAAGCCCCTGCTCAACATAGAAAAACTGACCGCGCACATGGCTGTGCCAGTCGATCTCGAGCAGCGCCGTATCGCGCTCCGCCGCGTAGGCTAGCAGGGGCGGGCCATCGGCCCGGTCGAACAGCTCATGGAACTCAGTTTTATCCATTTTGGCCGGATCTCGACACTATTTGGCCCGATAACGATATCAGGCCGATAGGGTCCATGTATAACATTTGCATCCCCAAGTAACTGTCCCGCGCGCGGCATCCGCCGACAGCCCGTGTGCCGGACCTCGACGCCGGAGGTCCCCATGATCCGCCTCGTCACCACCGATCTTTCCGAACTTCAGGACGACACCGCGGCCGGCGATGCGCTGGTCACGTTTGTCGCCTGTGCCCACGCCATGCTGGATGCCACAACGCCTGAGGAGCAGCGCCGCCGCCTGGAACCGCGGCTCCTGGCCCAGTTGCCCACCCTGCGGGCGCTCGGCGTGTTCGACCTTTTTGACGTTCGCGACCCGGCCCTGGCGGCCCTGCTGGCCGACGAGGAGTAGTACCGCCAAGCCAGAAATATATGACGCAAGTATATTTGCCTTGACAATTAATCTTGAGGCAATAGAATGCGCGTCCATGAATACGAACCTGTGCATTTCCCCGGACGGCCGCGATAGCCTCGGCGCCCTCATCGGCATGGTCCGTGGCGAAATCGTGCGGGCGATCGAGGCGGACCTCGCGGCGCTGGGCGCCGACCTGAAGTTCACCCAGTTCCACGTGCTCAAGCGCCTCGCCAACATGGGCCCGATGACGGCCACCGAGCTGGCCCGCGCCGTGGACCTGGATGGGGGCGCCATGACCCGCCAGCTGGACCAGCTGGAAGCCAAGGGCTACCTGCGCCGCCAGCCGCACGAGCAGGACCGCCGCGCGCTGCGCATCGACCTCACCGAGGCCGGCCTGGCGCTGTGGCGCCACCTGCACGAAAGCAACGTCGCCACGCTGGAGCGCGCGCAGAAGGATCTGTCCGCCGAAGAGCGCAGCCAGCTACTCGATTACCTGCAGCGCGTGCTGTGCGTGCTGCGCGACAAGAACTGATCTAAAAAACCTGAGGCAAAACGCATGCGTCTGCACACTCTCGTGGCGGCCATCGGTGCCGCCTTCGTCCTTTCCGGCTGTGTCACCAGCCGCGGACTGGAAACGCAGGGCCACCTGACCGACCCGGCTACCCTCCATGCCGAGCAGAGCCTCGCCAAGGGCGAAGGCGCTACGTCCGCGTGGCCGGCCGCCGATTGGTGGACCGGGCTGGGTGATGCCCGCCTGTCCGCGCTGATTGACGAGGCCCTGAAGGACAACCCGAACCTGGCCGCCGCCGATGCACGGGTGCGCCAGGCGCAGGCGCAGGCCGGCAGTGCCGATGCGAACCGTACCCCGACCTTCAATGTCGGCGGTGGCGTCGCAGGCGCCCACCTGCCCGAAGGCCTGGTCGGCTCCGACCTCGGGCACTTCAGCTGGACCAAGTACGGCTACGGCAACTTCAACTGGGACCTCGACCTGTGGGGCGGCAAGCGCGATGCGTTCGAAGCCGCCGTGGGTTCGCAGCGCGCCGCCGAGGTGGATGCCCGCGCCGCGCGTATCGAGATCTCGACCAATGTGGCCCGCGCCTATGTGCAGCTCGGCTACGCCTTCGATCAGATGGACGTGGCCAAGGCCGAACTGGACCGGAGCCGCGCCTCGCGCGACCTGACCAGGCAGCGTGTTGCCGCGGGCGTCGATAACCAGATCCAGGTCAAGCAGTCCGATAGCGAAGTGGCCTCGGCCGAGCGTGAGATGGCGGTGGCCCAGCGATCGATCGACACCGCGCGCACGCAGCTGGCCATGCTGCTGGGCAAGGGCCCGGATCGTGGCCTCGCCATCGAGCGCCCGACCACGTTGCAGCCCTCGGCGGTAGCGGTGCCGGCCAACGTGCCGGCGGATATCCTCGGCCACCGTGCTGACCTGGTCGCCGCGCGCTGGCGTGTCGAAGCTGCCTCGAAAGACATCGACTCGGCGAAGAAGGCGTTCCTGCCTAACGTCACGCTCGGCATCCTCGCCGCGCAGGTCGCCGGTGGCTCGGACAACCTGTTCTCATCGGCCGCCCGCTTCTGGCAGGTGCTGCCTGCCGTCAGCCTGCCGATCTACGACGGTGGCCGCCGCCGCGCGAACCTGGCTGGCAAGGATGCGCAGTACGACCTGGCCGTGGCTCAGTACAACCAGACCCTCGTGGGCGCGGTGAATGAAGTCGCCGACGACCTTGCGGGCCTGGATTCGCTCAAGGCGCAGATGCAGGCCCAGCAGCGCGCGCACGATGCCGCGCAGCAGGCCTACGACCTGGCGCAGCAGCGCTACAAGGCCGGTGTCGGCAGCTACCTCGATTCGCTCGTGGTGCGCCAGCAGTTGCTCGAGGCCGAACAGCGCCTCGTGGGCCTGCGCGCCGAGCAGGTCGATACCTCCGTACAGCTTATCCAGGCGCTTGGTGGCGGCTTCCGCCCCGAGGCCGGCGACCAGCCCGTCGCCGACGCCGCTACCCATTAAGAACACACACACTTTCCAAGGCACCCAACGATGTCCCAAGAAACTATCGCCCCGACCGGCGCTACCGTTGCGCCACCGCCGAAGAGCCGTCGTGGGTTCTTCCTGAAGCTGCTCGTCGTCATCATCATCCTGGCCGCCATTGGCTGGACGGTATGGTACTTCGTGGACGGCCGCTGGTATGAAGATACCGACGACGCGTACGTCAACGGCAACGTCGTGCAGATCACGCCGCAGATCGCCGGCACCGTCACCTCGATCGGCGCCGACGATGGCGACCTGGTACACCAGGGCGACGTGCTGGTGAAGCTCGACCCGAGCGATGCGGAAGTGGCCCTGGAAAGCTCCCGCGCCAACCTCGCCACCACCGTGCGCCGCGTGCGTGGCCTGTATAACAACGTGACCTCGGCGCAGGCCGATGTCGCCGTGCGCCAGACGGCTGTCGACCGCGCCCGCGCCGACTACAACCGCCGTCGTGACCTCGCCAAGAGCGGCGCCATCTCGGCCGAAGAACTGTCGCACGCACTCGATACGCTGACCTCGGCCGAGAGCAGCCTGTCGTCGGCCAAGCAGTCGTACAGCAGCAGCAAGGTGCTGGTGGATGACACCGTCGTCGCCTCGCACCCGGATGTGCGCGCCGCCGCCGCCAAGCTGCGTTCGGCCTACCTCGACTTCGTGCGTTCCACGCTGGTCGCGCCGGTGGATGGCTATGTCGCCAAGCGCAGCGTGCAGGTGGGCCAGCGTGTCCAGCCGGGTGCCGCCCTGATGGCCGTGGTGCCGCTGCATGAAGTGTGGATCGACGCCAACTTCAAGGAAACCCAGCTCACCCACATGCGCATCGGCCAGCCGGTGGATGTGACCGCCGATGTGTACGGCAGCGATGTCGTCTACAAGGCCAAGGTGCGTAGCCTGGGCGTGGGCAGCGGCAGCGCGTTCTCGATCCTGCCGGCGCAGAACGCCACGGGTAACTGGATCAAGATCGTGCAGCGTGTGCCGGTCCGCGTCGTGTTCACCGAGCCGAAGCAGCTGGAAGACAAGCCGCTGCGCCTGGGCCTGTCGACCAAGGTCACTGTCTCACTGCACGACCAGAGCGGTGCCCTGCTGGCGCAGCAGGCACCGACCAAGCCGGAATTCTCGACGCCCGTGTATGACAAGCAGCTGGCCGATGCCGACAAGGACATCGCCCGCGTCATCCACGAGAACGCATCGGCCGGCGATGGCGCCGAGCAGCAGCAGGCGCCGAAGTAAGGGAATGGTTCGCAGGCGCGCGGGATCCACCGGCGCGCCTGCTTCGCCCTCCTCGCGACTTATCAAACACCAGGCTTATTCATGAGCACCGAATTTCGACCGCCCAATCTGGCGCTGTCCACGGTCGGGTTATCGCTCGCGACCTTCATGCAGGTGCTGGACACCACCATCGCGAACGTGTCGCTGCCGACCATCGCGGGCAACCTTGGCGTCAGCTCCAACCAGAGTACGTGGGTTATCACCTCGTTCGCGGTGAGTAACGCGATCGCGTTGCCGCTGACGGGTTTTCTTACCCGGCGCTTTGGCGAAACCAAGCTGTTCGTGTGGGCCACGCTGCTGTTCTCGCTGGCTTCGTTCCTGTGCGGTATCGCGCAGAGCATGACCATGCTCATCCTGTTCCGCGCCATCCAGGGTGCGGTGGCAGGCCCGATGTACCCGATCACGCAGTCGCTGCTGATCTCGATTTACCCACCCGCCAAACGCGGCATGGCGCTGGCCCTGCTGGCGATGGTGACCGTGGTCGCGCCCATCGCGGGCCCGATCCTGGGTGGCTGGATCACGGATAACTACACCTGGCCGTGGATCTTCTTCATCAACGTGCCGATCGGCATCTTCGCCAGCTTCGTCGTGGCGAACCAGATGAAGGGGCGCCCGGAAACCACCGAAAAGCCCAAGGTCGATTACGTTGGCCTGATCACGCTGATCATCGGCGTGGGCGCGCTGCAGGTGGTGCTCGACAAGGGTAACGATGAGGACTGGTTCAACTCCACGTTCATCGTGATCACCGCGATCATCGCCGCGATCGGCCTGGCCGTGTTCCTGATCTGGGAGCTCACGGATAAGGACCCGATCGTGAACCTGAAGCTGTTCCGGCATCGCAATTTCGCGATGGGCACGTTGTGCCTGGTGCTGGCGTATGCGGCCTTCTTCGCGATCGGCTTGCTGGTGCCGCAGTGGCTGCAACGTAACGTGGGGTACACCTCCACGTGGGCGGGCCTGGCCGCGGCACCCCTGGGCATCATCCCGGTGATCCTCACGCCGTTCGTGGGCCGCTATGCGCACAAGTTCGATCTGCGCATCCTGGCTTCCGGCGCGTTCATCGTGATGGGCGCGACTTGCTTCATGCGCTCGGACTTCTACCTGGATATCAACTTCTACAGCGTGGCCATGGTGCAGCTGATCCAGGGCCTGGGCGTGGCGTTGTTCTTCATGCCGGTGCTATCGATCCTGCTTTCCGATCTGCAACCACGGGAAATCGCGGCGGGCTCGGGCCTGGCGACGTTCCTGCGTACGCTGGGCGGCAGCTTCGCGGCATCGCTCACCACGTTCCTGTGGGATCACCGCGCGATCGTTCACCACGAGCGGCTGGCCGAGAACTTCACGCCGTTCAACCCGACCACCACACAGGCACTGACCCAGATCGGCCATGGTGACTCGCAGTACGCCGCGTCCTCGGTTAACGCGATGATCACCAACCAGGCGTACCAGATCTCGTTCAACGAAGTGTTCTATATGCTCGGCTTCGTGTTCGTCGGCCTGATCCTGGTGGTGTGGCTGGCCAAACCGCCGTTCGCCGCGAAGGCGGGCCCGGCGGCGTCAGGGCATTAACGGCCGTACCAACGCACCAATAAAAAGGGCCCGGCATTGCCGGGCCCTTTTTTTCTTGCGATGTGCGCTCAGGTCAGATATCGAATCCGATACCCACCAGGCCCATCGTCTCGCCGCGGTTCGGCTCCTTGAAGCTGCCGTTGGAGATGTGGCGGACCTGGAAGCTGATGTTCTTCCACTGCCAGCCCAGCGTGCTGACGAACTCGTAGCCCGAGGACAGTGCCTGGGTACGGCCGCCGGCCGTGCCGGCCACCTGGAAACTGAAGAAGAACGGGTGGTACCAGTCGCCATCCACGCCGTAGTGCAGGCGGGCGCCGACGGCGCCGACCCAGACGTTGTTGGTCACGCCCGGGTGAGAATCTTCGTAGCGGGCCAGGTCACGGCCCTTGATGTAGCCGATGGACACATCGGGGGACCAGGTGAACCGGCTGGCGCCCATCGGGTGCGCATCGAACACCGATTCGATGAAAAAGGCGTTCGTGCCATGACTATCCATGTAGCTCCGGCCGCCCTGTACCTCGATATGAGTCTCGGCGGTGGCGGGGAGCGCGGCGGCGGAAAGCGAAAGGGCGGCGAGAATGCCGAGGGCAACGCGGGACGAGCGCATGGGGGAACTGGTCCTTATGGTGGGACGTTTGTGTGCGGAGCTAATTGTGAACTGAATCGTTCGGTAAATAGTGTTGAGCGCGCGTGAAAAAAGGGGGTAGGGAAAGAATATTTCTGCCGATAAAGCGCAGGATTGCATTGACGTGTTGCAGCCGCCTTTCCTCGGCCATCTCAAGCCCCTGCCACCCTGGCCGATAAAGCACATAGGTTCCGCCACGGTGGATCCGGCGGATCACTCAAAAGGCGGAAGGGACGTTGACAGGGGCGGTGGATAAAGGAGCGACCAAGCTGCGCGCGCGCCGTATCCGGCTGGCGCTCTGGCTGGCCGCAGCTGCCCTTTCGGTCGGCGTGGTGGCGATCGTGGCCCGCCTGCAACTGGATGCGTACGAGCGCATGCTGGGCTCGAGCCGTCGCCAGATTGCCGGGGCGGCATCGGGTGTCATCCGCTCGCTCGACCAGGATATCGATTCCAGCCTTGGGCCCCTGCTGGCCCTGCGCAATAACGTGACCAGCGCGGATCCGGGCCCGTTGACGACGGCCCTTGCCGAGGTCCACGCCCGCCATCCCGAACTCGCCAACTTCGTGGCGCTGGATGCCGACGGGAACGTGGTGGCCTCGACCCGGCCGCCACGGCCGGATGACTGGCACCCGGTGCTCAAGGCGCCGCGCCATACGGCCCTGGGCGCGAGCGTGCGCGTCAATATCAACGCGGCGCATGGCGACCTGGGCCCCACGGTGCGCGTGCTGGTCGATTCGCGCGTGGCCCAACCGGCCGCCTTCGGGGCGCGCATCGACAGCGAGCGCGCCAGCGACATGTTGCGCCACTCCATGCTCAGCGGCTCGGCCGTGCTCAGCGTGTTCTCCACCGATGGGCAACTTTTTGCGAGCAACCGTGAGGGCCTCGCACAGCACTGGACACCCCGTGATGTCGTGCCCGGCGCGAGCGGTACCTACGAGGAAGCCAGCTACATGTACGCGTGGTCCACGTCGGCCACGTACCCGCTCGTCGTCCGTGTTGGCGTGGATCGCAACGCCATACGCGAAGAGTGGCTGCGCCAGGCGCAGTCCACCGTGCTGGCCACGCTGGTGCTGTTGCTCATCCTCAATGGCCTGGCGTCATGGCTTGGCCGTGCCTACAGTCACCAGGGCACACTGCTTGAAGCGCTCACCCGCAGCGCGCGACACCTGGGCGATGTGCAACGCAGTGGCCATATCGGCTTATGGGAAGCCGACCTGCGTTCGCGCAGCATCCTGTGGTCGGGCCACGTGCACGAGATTACCGGCCTGCCGCTGGAGCGCATGGGCGGCCGGCTCGGTACCTATTACAAGCTGGTGCACCCCGAGGATCAGGTCGCGATCGTGGCGTGGCTTGATCGCTTCACCGATGGCGACGGCCCCTACGAGATCGAGCATCGCCTGTGCCGCCCGGATGGCAACGAAGTACGTGTGAACCTGCGTGCCGCACGCATCACCAACGAGGAAGGCGCCACGATCCTCGCCGGTACGATCAGCGAGATCACCGCGCTGCATGAAACCCGCCAGCGCCTGCGCGAATCCGACCGCGACCTGGCGGCCAGCGAAGCGGCCTACCGCAAATTATTGGCGCGCATGCCGCTGCCGCTGCTGGTGGTGCGCGACGACCAGATCGATTTCGCCAACCCGCTGGCCGAAGAGCGCCTGGGCGCACCGGGTGAGGGCCTGACCGGGCGCAGTGCGTCCACCTTCATGGATAGTGACGCCCTGGCGGCGATTCGTGCCGGCAGCGCCGACAATGCCGGTGTCATTGCATGGCTTGAACCCATGCGCGGCATGCCGTTCGAAGCCGAACTCGCCTTATCCGACTACAAGGACTCGCGCGGCCGGGGCACGCTGGTGATCGTGCGCGACGTGACCGAGCAGCGACGCTACGAAGAACGCCTGAATCACCAGGCCACGCACGACGAACTGACCGGCTTGCCCAACCGCCGCGCGCTGCGCGAGCAGCTCGATGCACTGGTCCGTGAGTGCATCCGCGATAACACGGGCCTGATGGTGCTCTTCATCGACCTGGACCATTTCAAGTTCATCAACGATGCGCTGGGCCATGCGTTGGGTGACCAGGTGCTCCGCGATGTGACGCTGAAACTTGGCGATGCGCTGGATGGGCTGGGGCACGTGGGACGGTTCGGCGGTGATGAGTTCGTCGCGATGCTGCCCTTCCGTGGGCCACCCGCGAAGGCGCTGGACGTATTACCGCGTATCCAGCGGGCGATCGAAGAACCGCTGGAAGTCGCGGGCACCGTGCAGCGGCTGAAGTGCAGCATCGGCGTGGCTTTCGCCACGCGCGATGGCGCCGATGCCGATACGCTGATACGCAACGCGGACACAGCGATGTACGACGCCAAGCGGTCCGGCCGGCATACCTGGAAGCGCTACTCGGCGGACATGCACGCCACGGCCATGGCCAGGCTTACCGTTATTACCCGCCTGGCTCCGGCACACCTGGACCAGGAGCTCGCCCTGGCGTGGCAGACCCAGCACGACAGCCTTACCGGCAAGGCGATCGGCGTGGAGGCCTTGCTGCGCTGGCCGATGGCGCCAGGCGACCTGGCGTGGCCGGACCAGTTGATTCCGTTACTCGAAGAGACCGGTGCCATCGTCTCGATCGGCCAGTGGGTGCTGCGCGAAGCGTGCCGCCAGCAGCGCCACGTGCTGGAGGCCCTGGGCGAGGGTTGCCGTATCGCCGTGAACATCTCCGCCCAGCAGCTGGCCCACTCGGACCTGGTGGCCGAGGTGCGCCAGGCCCTGCGCGAAACGGGCGCGAGCGCCTCCGCGCTGGAGCTGGAACTGACCGAAAGCGCCTTCATGAATGAGCCCGAGCGGGCGATCCGCACCCTGCACGAACTGCGTGCGATGGGTGTGAGCATCGCTCTGGATGACTTCGGCACGGGCTATTCCAACCTCACCTATCTTTCACGTCTGCCGCTCGACAAGATGAAGGTGGACCGGCACTTCACCACCACCTTGCTGGAAGACACCGCCGACGCATCGATCTGCCGTTCGATCATCTTCCTGGCCCGCAGCCTCAACCTGCAGGTGGTGGCCGAAGGCGTGGAGACGCAATCGCAGCGCGAATGGCTGGAGCGGGAAGGTTGCGTCGCCATGCAGGGCTTCCTGTTCTCGCGCCCCGTGCCGCTGGCCGACCTGAGCCGCGAACCAGCGCTCGTCCGCTGAACAATCCGTTCTCCGCACGGTGATTTATCCGCGCGGCCACGATGCCTACATTGGGGATATCCCCAAACGCTCCCAGGCACCCGGCCATGCAACGCGCTCCCGCCCTCTTCGTTTCCCATGGCGCCCCTACGTTCGCGCTGGAGCCCGGCCTGCTCGGCAGCCAGCTGACGTCGCTGGGCGAGCGCCTGGCGAGTGCCACCGCGATCGTGGTGGTGTCCCCGCATTGGCAGACCTGCGGTGTGCGCGTTGGCGGTGCATCGCGCCCCGCCACGATCCATGATTTCGGCGGCTTCGCACCGGAGCTTTACACGCTGGGCTACCCTGCGCCGGGCCTGCCCTCACTTGCCGCGGAGACCGCGGGCCTGCTCATAGAGCACGGTTTCACTGCACTGGTGGATGGGGACCGCGGCCTGGACCACGGCGCATGGGTGCCGTTGCGCTATTTGCGGCCTGATGCAGATATCCCCGTGTTGCAGGTATCCATGCCACATAACCTCGATGTCGATTCGGCCCTGCGGCTGGGCCACGCGCTGGCGCCTCTGCGCGATCGCGGCGTCGCTATCCTCGGATCGGGCAGCCTTACGCATAATCTGCGGGAGGCGCGGGTTACCCGCGTGCCGGAGGATTACGCAAAGGCGTTCGCCGCATGGGCGCGCAGCGCGGTGCTAGCCGGGAATACCGACGCCCTGCGCGATTACCGCAGCCACGCACCGTCGGCCCTTCGCGCCCACCCCACCGATGAGCACTATCTCCCCTTGCTGGTCGCCGCTGGCGCGGCAGGGAACGACAAGCCCCTGGTGATCGATGGCGGGGTAACCTATGGCGTGTTGTCGATGGATTGCTACGCCTGGGGCATCCAGTGACGGAGAATATTTTACCCGGGCACTATTGACGTGTAATTTTTACCGGGTAATATCTGGCGGGTCCCGGTTTAAGGAAGACCCCCATGCATACGAACTACACCGCATTCGATGGCGCCACCCGCGTTGCTACGGGCGCGCTGGCCGTCGTGGCCGAGCGCTGCAAGGCCCTGCTCGATGGTGAGCCCAACGCCAGCCCCATCATCTACGACGACAGCACCGGCCGCCCGTTGGATATCGATTATCGCGGCACCACGCACGACGTGTTGGCACGCCTGCCGGCGGGCGAAGGTGCACCCGCGCGCCGCGGGCCGGGCCGCCCGAAGCTCGGCGTAGTCGCCCGCGAAGTGACCCTGCTCCCGCGCCACTGGGAATGGCTGGCGACGCAGCCCGGCGGTGCCTCCGTGGCACTGCGCCGGCTGGTCGAGAACGCAAGCCGCGAGAACGCCGATGCCGACCGCGCACGCGTGGCGAGCGAAGCCGTCGACCGGGTGATGCTGGCGCTGGCCGGCAACCTGGCCGGCTACGAAGAAGCCTCGCGTGCGTTCCACCGCCGCGATGCCGAACGGTTCACGGCGCTGACCGAGGGTTGGCCTACCGATGTGCGTGATTACGTGCGGAGGTTGGCGGCGTTCGTTCTGTCGCCTTGAGGTATGCCCATCGCGCGCAAGCGCGCTCCTACAAGAGCATCGACACCCTGTAGGAGCGCGCTTGCGCGCGATGGTTTCGCCTCACCCCTTGCGGGCCTTGCGCAGCTTCTTCCACACCTTGTAACGCTGCTTGAGCATCTTGCGGTGCTTGCGGCGTACCTTGCGTTCCTTGCGGTCGTGGTTCCACAGGTAAATCGCCGGCGTGCTTAGCAGCGTGAGCAGCTGCGACACCAGCAGGCCGCCGACGATGGCGATACCCAGGGGCCGGCGCATCTCCGAGCCCACGCCAAAACCGATGGCCAGCGGCAACGCCGCGCCCATTGCCACCAGCGTCGTCATGGTGATGGGGCGGAAGCGCACCAGCGCCGCCTGGCGGATGGCTTCGACCGGCGACATGCCTTGCTCACGTTGCGCCGTCAGGGCGAAATCCACCATCAAAATCGCGTTCTTCTTCACGATGCCGATCAGCAACAACACCGAGATGATCGCCATCAACGTGAGCTGGGTCTGCGTCACCAGCATCGCCAGGAACGCGCCCGCACCCGCCGCCGGCAACGTCGACAGAATCGTCAGTGGATGGCCGAGGCTCTCGTAAAGAATGCCCAGCACGATGTACACCGCAAGGATTGCGCCGATCAGCAGCACCATGCCGTTGGACTGCGCATCCTTCAGGCGCTGGTTTGCGCCGGTGAAATCCATGCGCACACCTTCGGGCAGGTTGAGCTTCGCCACCGCCTGCTCGACCAGCGTGTTGCCCTTGTCGGCAGTGATCTTCGGTGCGAGGTTATAGGTGACATCGGCCGATTCGAGCTGGTTCTGGTGGGTGACCGCGCTGGGCGTGCTGATGGGCGCGATGTGCGCCACCGCCGAAAGCGGCACCATGTTGCCCACGCTGTTCTTCACGTAGGTGTTCAACAGCGACTCGGGTGAAAGCGATTGCGCGGCTGCGGCGGTGAGCACCACCCAGTACTGGTTGATGTCGGAATAGATGACCGAGACCTGGCGCTGGCCGAAGGCGTTGTAGAGCGCCGTATCGATCATGCCCATGCCGATCTGCAGGCGGCTGGCCGCATCGCGATCCACCTGCAGCATCTGCTGCTTGCCCACCACATCGAAGTCGCTGCCGACGTCCTTGAACTCCTTCATGCCGCGCATGATCTGCACCAGCTTCAGGGTCCACGGCTCCAGGCTCTCGCCGCCGGTACTGATCAACTGGAACGAGTACTGGCCGCGGTTGCTGTTACCCCCGCCACCGCCGAGGAACTGCACCGGGTTAAAGAACACCTGGACATCGGAGATCTTTTCGTACTCCTTGCCCATCCGGTCCATGATTTCCTTGATCGATTCCTTGCGCTGGTCGGGGCCACTGCCCTTGGGCTTCAGGTCGATGAACATCAGGCCCTGGTTGCCTACGGCGCCGCCGTTGTCACCACCGAGGATCGCGGTGACATCGGCCACCGTCGAATCCTTCTGCATGATCTCGGCCACGCGCTTCAGGCGCCGGGTCATCTCGTCGGGCGAGATGTTGGCGTCGGCGGTGATCTCCGCCTGCAGCATGCCGGTGTCTTCATCGGGCATGAAGTTGCCGCCCGCGGTGGCGACCACGCCCCAGGCCAGCACGAACGTGGCGACGAGCAGCGTGATCGGCTGCCAGCGCATGATCCGGCGGTGGCGCATGGCCCAGTCCAGGCCGCGCTCATACAGGCGCAGGAAGCCCTTGTCGAACCGCTCAAGGGCCCTTTCCAGGCGACCCGGCACGCGGTCGGGTTCGTCGTGCTTCAGGTAGCGCGCGCAAAGCGCAGGCGTAAGTGTCAGCGATACCACGGCAGAAATGAGCACGGCCGCCGCCAGGGTCACCGAGAACTCGCGCAGGAGCTTGGTGATCATGTTGTTGCCGAACAACAGCGGCGCGAACACGGCTACCAGCGAGATGGTGATGGAGATGACCGTGAAGCCGATCTCGCGCACACCTTCCAACGACGCCGGCATCGGCGCCGAGCCGTTCTCCATGTGGCGCACGATGTTCTCGATCACGACGATCGCATCGTCCACGACGAAGCCGATACACAGCACCAGCGCCATCAGCGACATGGTGTTCAGGGTGTAGCCCAGCGTCCACATCACCACGAAGGCGCCCGCCAGCGACAGCGGCACGCTCAGCGTCGCGATCAGCGTGGGGCCCAGCCGGCGCAGGAACACCAGCATCACCAGGCACACCATCACGATCGAGATCATCAGCGCGACCTTCACCTCGTGCAGCGCCGATTGTGTGGTCTGGGTCAGGTCGAAGATGGGGGTGACGACCGCGTCGGCCGGCAACATGGCGCGGAAGCGTGGCAGCGCCGCGCGGATGGCGTTGGCCGTCTCGATCGAGTTGGCTTCGGGGCGCTTGCTGATCTGCATGGTGACCGAGCGTTCGCCCTGGAACCACGCCTTCTGGTAGATATCCTGCTGGCCACTGGTGACCTTGGCGATATCGGACAGGCGCACCGGCGTGTCGTTGCGCATGGCGACCAGGATGCGGGCGAACTCGTCCGCATCGCGCAGGCCGTCGTTGGCGATCACGGTCATCTGCGAGCGGCCGTCCGAGAGCAGCCCCTGCGGCGAATTGACGTTGGCCGCCTGCAGCGCGTTCGATACGTCGTTCGTGGTCAGCCCCTTCGTCGAAAGGGCATTCGTATCCAGTTCCACGCGCACCGCATGCGGCGTGCCGCCGAACACCTGCACGCGCGCCACGCCATCGATCTGCGAGACCGTGGGCCGGATCAGCGTATCCACCACATCGAACAGCTTGTCCGCCGGCATGGTCTTCGAGGTGAACGAGACCAGCAGCACGGGGATCTGCCCCGTATCGAACTTGAAGTACTGCGGCGGGCTGGGCATGCCCGCGGGAAGATCGGCGATGGACGCGTTGATGGCGGCCTGCACGTCGCGTGCGGCGGCATCGGTGGAGCGATCCATGGTGAAGCGGATACGGACGAAACCTGCGCCTTCGGTACTGTTGGAGTACATCTGGTCCACGCCCGGGATCTGGCCCAGGTGGCGTTCCAGCGGCGCGATGATGGTGTTCGCCATCGTCTGCGCATTGGCGCCCGGCATCTGCGCCTGGATGAATACCGCCGGCACCTCGATCGAGGGCAGCGCGGCCACGCCCAGCAGCATGTAGGCCAGTATGCCGGCCAGCGTGAGGCCCGCCGCGAGCAGCGACGTTCCCCGGGGCCGGCGAATGAAAGGAGCAAAGAAATTCACGACACATCCTGTGACAGCGGGAAAGTCCCGCGCCGCGCACTTTATGCCGTTACGGTGCCATCCGTCGCCTGTGCCGTCCGTCAGGCCCCTGCCGAAAGGCAGGGGAAGGCTGTTTAAGCAGCTATCGGCCGGCTAACCGCCGCTGTAGGAGCGCGCTTGCGCGCGATGGGTGCTTGCGGCAAACCGTATCGCGCGCAAGCGCGCTCCTACAGCCAGAAACGGGTGCCATCGGGCGATGGCACCCGTTTCCGTCAGGACTTACGGGGCGGGCGCGAAGCGCACCGTCACGTAGTAGGTGCGGCCCAGCTGGTTGTAGTACGCCGCCGTCTCATAGCGCTTGTCTGCCACATTGGCCACGCGACCCTGCACGCTCCAGGCGTTGTCCACGTGCCAGGTGGCGCGCAGGTCAGCCGTGGTGTAGCCGCCAAGGCGGGTGGTGTTGGCCGCATCGTCGTAGCTGTAACCCGCGGCGTACACCGAGCCGCCCAGCGTGAATGCGCCCAGGTCCTTGTCCAGGTCCACGCGGCCGGTGCGGCGCGGGCGGCGGGCCAGCAGGTTGTCTTCCTGCGGGCCGCTATCGCGGTTCAGCGGCTGCTGCAGCGTCAGGTAGGTACGCACGTGCCAGCCATCCACATCGGCGCCCAGCTGGCCCTCAAGCCCGCGGATGCGCGCCTGGCTCACGTTGATCGGCAGGAAGTTGGCGTCGTAACCGATCAGGTCATCCACCTTGGTCTGGTAAGCGTTCACCGCCCAGTTCCAGATGCCCGGGCCGCCGCTCAGGCCGATCTCGGCGGTGCGCGACTTCTCCGGCTTCAGCGAGACGGGCGCGCCGTAGGGGTAGTACTCGTCGTTGAAGGTCGGCGCGTGGAACGCCGTGCCGTACGACGCGGTGATACGCATGCCGTTATCGAAGCGGAAGCCGTACGCCGCCGAGCCGGTGTTGTGGTTGCCAAACTGGTTGTTGTGGTCGTGTCGCGCGGAGAGCTGGATCTCGTGCGGCCCGAACACGCCCTGGTACAGGGCGAACACGCCGGTGTTGTTGCGAGTGGTCTTGAGATAATCCGTATCGCTATCCAGTTTTTCCTGCTGGTAATCCACGCCCGCGCTCAGGGTCTGGCCCGGCGCCAGGGTGAAATCGTTCTGCCAGGCGGCTTGGTTGCGCTTGGAGTACAGGTAACCCATGCGCAGCTTGTCGGCGCCCACGTGCGGATTGAAGTCTGCGTCGTACCAGGTCTTTTCCGAACCGTTGAGGTAATTGTCCGCGCGGTCCTGGTTCTGGCCCAGGCTTACCGACATGCGCCAGTCGGCCATGGCATCGAAGCTGAGCTTGCCGCCAGCGACCTGCTGCGAACGCCGGGTCAGGTTCTGGAAATCACCGTCGTATTCGATGGTGCCCTTGCTGCGCAGCCAGCTGCCGGTGAGCTCGGTGCCGTCATCCCAGCGGTAGCCGCCCGAGAGCGCGCCGTTGTAGGTGCGGTAGGCATCGTGGTCCGGCTCATCGGTGAAGCAGCCCTTGAATGCCGTGCCGGCGCCAATGCGGCAGGCGTTGATGCCTGCGGTGTACTGGCCGCCCAGGCTGGCGTTGTACCAGCCGTGCGTGGTGCCACCGGAAACGCCGACCTGGCCGGCGGTGTAGCCATGGCTGCCACCGGTCACCGAGACCGACGGGGTCGGCGCTTCGCCGGCCTGGCCGTGGCGGGTGAAGATCTGGATAACGCCACCGATGGCGTCCGAGCCGTACAGGGTGGAGCGCGGGCCACGCACGACTTCGATGTGGTCGATCTGCTCGACGGGGAGCTGCTCGTAGGCCGGCAGGCCGGCACCCACGGTGCCGACGCGCACGCCATCGATCAGCACCAGCGTATGGGCCGAGTTGGTGCCGCGCATGAACATCGAGGTCTGCTGGCCGAGGCCGCCGGTGTTGGCCATGACCACGCCGGGCAGGCCGGTGAGCAGGTCCTGCACGCTGGTCGGCTGCAGGCGCTCGATATCGTCGCGGGTGATCACGGTGACCGGGGCGAGCACCTCGTCCAGCGGCGTGGGCGCGCGGTTGGCGGTGACGACGACCGAGGGCAGCGTTTCCGGGGCGTCGGCGGCATGCGCGATGGCGATGGACGACAGCAGGGCTGTCGCGAGCAGGGTCTTCTTCATGTGTGGAGCGTCCTCGTGCCGCAGGGCGGCAAGTCTTTAAGCCGGGACGGCCACGGGGGAGGAGCGAACGGCGCACGGGCAGCGGGGCCCGGAGGCTGTCCGGATCCGCCCGCCGCGAATCGTCCGAAACAGGTTCACCCCGCGGCCATGGCTGGCGCAGGGGGTGTTTCGGGCCGGTCTCCGGACTCGCCCTTGCCGCGCTGGCGGATTCTTCCGGCGCCTTCCCACCCCATTCGGAGCAGTGGCCAAGGCCGGACAGAACGGGGGTGTTCCCCTGGGGCTTACCGTTGCGGGGGCAGTGCCGGCCTTGCCGCTTCAGCGGCGCACCGGCTTCCCGTTTCATCCTTACCGCCATGGAGGCGGGTGGACACCCGAACGGGGGGCATTCTAGCGGATCGGATGAAATCGGTTCATTCGCCGTGGGCGAATGCGTGTGACCAGCGGCTTTCGCCGCCTCGCTCTTGAGGTGTTGAGGCCAAGAGCCGTCGGTGCCCACCCTCGCTGCTCAGACAGGTCCTCCGCGTTCGGTGCGGAATGCGCCTTCGGCGCATGGTTTACCTATATGGCCTACGGCCGCTCTCTTGTGCGGAACTCGCCTCGAGGGTGGGCACCGACGGCTCTTTTGATCCATGAGGTTGATGGGTGGGAGAGCGGGTGCGTTGTCTGCGGTGGGCGTGGGTGTCCGGACACGGTTCGTCCGCGGACACGTAGGACGCGGCGCGGTAGATCGCTGAGAATGGCTTGGTGGCGCCGTTTGCGCGGTATAGCGAGCCTTGGCACGGGAGATGCAGCGTCTGGGGCAAAGGGGCTCATGCCTCACCTGATATGCCCAAGGAGAACTGCCATGAAAGCCGAAACCTTCCTGCTGAAGACCTTCTTCATCGCCGCCGTGCTGACGTGCGTGCTGACCATGGGTGCGATCGTGACGAGTGGCGCGCATAGCGTGCCGGCGACGGTGATTGCCAGCGCGCAGTGAGCGACGTGCGGATGCACACGATGGCGTTTCCGTATCGCCGCTTCGTGGGGCATCGCGCGCAAGCGCGCTCCGACAGGAAGAGCGCGACGCGTCGGGTGTAATGGACGTTGTTAGCTCTCCCGCAATCAACCTCACGATCGGGTGCGCGGGTGGGCAGGCCCTTGGGGCCGACATGAGCGGAGGGCCGCCGAGCGAATCGCGTTTCGCGAGGAGGGTGCCTACGGCCCGGTCCGCAGGTCCGCGACTGGCGGACCCAAGGGCCTGACCACCCGTAGCTTCCTCAACACCCCACGCACAAGGCGGCGCAAGCCGCTGGAAACATGCATTCGCGTTAGCGAATGAACCGATTCGCTAGCGCGAAGCCGAAGGCGAGCCTGATCAGGCGGTGTAGACGCGCTGGCCGCCGATCCAGGTTTCGACCACGTGGTGGGTATCGTCCAGCACCACGAAATCCGCGCGGAAGCCCGCGGCGATGTGGCCGTGCGTCGCACCCAGGCCCAGGAACGCCGCCGGGTACGTCGATGCCATGCGCGCCGCCTCATCGTAAGGCACGCCCACCATATTGATCGTATTGCGCACCGCCGAGGCCATATCCAGCGCCGAGCCGGCCAGCGTGCCATCGGCGGTCTGGCAGACACCATCCTTCGCCGTGATCGTCTCGCCCTTCAGCACGAAATTCGGGTTATCCGAACCCACCGGCGGCATCGCGTCGGTCACCAGCATCATCTTCTCGCGCGTCTTCGCCGCGATCGCCACGCGCAGCGACGCCGGATGCACATGGTGGCCATCCACGATCAGGCCACACCAGCTCGCATGATCTTCCAGCGCAGCGCCGACCACGCCCGGCTCGCGGCTGGTGAACGGCGTCATCGCATTGAACAGATGGGTGAAGCCGCGCACGCCCATGGCCAACGCGTTGCGCGTGGTCTCGTAATCCGCGGCGGTGTGGCCCGCGCAGACGATCACGCCGTTATCGACCAGTTGCTTCAGCACGTCATCGCTGGCGCGCTCCGGCGCCAGGGTAAGCAGGGTCACGCCACCGTGGCGGCGCGCGACCATCGCGATGTCATCCGCGCCGGCGATGCGGAACTTGGCCGGATCGTGCACGCCCTTGCGTTCCGGCGCGATGAACGGGCCTTCCAGGTGCACGCCGAGCACACCCGGTACGCCCTGCTCCACGGCTTCGTTCACCGCATCGATGGCGCGCGACATCACTTCGGCATCGTCGCTGATCAGCGTGGGCAGGAAGCCCGTCGTGCCGTACTTCGCGTGTGCCTCGCCGATGGCGCGGATCGTGTCGACGGTCGGCGCGTCGTTGAACAGCACGCCGCCACCGCCGTTCACCTGGCAATCGATGAAGCCCGGCAGCAACGTCCGCCCGCCCAGGTCGTGCCGTTCGGCCGCGCGCACGCGCGGATCCGATGGCAGGGCGAGCCCGGTGATCTTGTCATCATCGACCAGCACCGCGAAGCCGGTCTGGAAGCCGTTGTCGGTCAGCACGCGGCCGTTGACGAGGGCGAGGGTCATGGCGAAGTCCTTCGATTCAGATCAGGTATCAGACGGTTTCCGTCACCTTGTTGAGGTGCGGCGGGACATCGGGATTGAAGCCGCGCTTGAGCGCGAGGGCCGCGGTGGCGCGGTAAAAGCTCTGCACGGTGACCAGCGGCGCCGCGATCGGCGCGGTCGCGACCAGCGGCAGCACGCCATCGCCCGTCGCGCCCGGTGCGGCAACCCACACCTTGGCGCCACGCTTGCGGAATTCGGCGGCCACATCGAGCACGCCAGGCAGGGTGTCGTCGTTCTGGGCGAAGAACAGCACCGGGAACTCCGGGCCCACCAGCGCCATCGGGCCGTGCTTCACTTCCGCTGCGCTGAAGGCCTCGGCATGCAGGCCGCAGGTTTCCTTGAATTTCAGCGCCGCTTCGAGCGCGCCGGCGAAACCGAAGCCGCGGCCGACGACGAACAGGTTGTGTCCATCGACCAGGCCATCGGTCAGTGCGGACCAGTCAGCGTCCCACCCCTGGCGCAGCTGCGCCGGCAGCGCGGTGAGCGCATCGGCGATCTCGGGCTTGCCGCTCCAGCGGGCAGCGATGTGCAGGATGGCGAACAGCGCGCCGAGATAGCTCTTGGTCGCGGCCACGCTCTTCTCGGGGCCGGCGTGCAGCGGCACGACCACATCGGCGACGGCCGCCAGCGGCGAATCGACCACGTTGACCAGGGCGACCACGTAGGCACCGGCGCGCTTGGCCGCTTCGGCATTGCGGACCAGATCCGGGCTCTTGCCCGATTGCGATACCGCGACATACAGCGCGCCATCCAGGTGCTGGTCGGCGTGGTAGATGGAGGTGACCGAGGGCGATGCCGAGGCGGTGACCACGCCCAGCTGCGTCTCGAATACGTACTTGCCGTACATGGCCGCGTGGTCGGAGCTGCCGCGGGCGCAGGTGATGACCATGCGCGGCGGGTGGGCGCGCAGGCGCTCGGCCAGCGCGGCAATCACCGGCTCGTTATGGGCGAGCTGGCGCTCCACGACCTCGGCGGTCTCGTGCGCTTCGCGGAACATCAGGGTGTCTTGCGGCTGGATGGTCATGGTGGCTTTCGGCTTGTCAGTCGCTTTGCAGTTCCGCCACGAAATCGTAGATATCGCCGCGGTACCAGGAGTTGGTGAACTCGACGATGCGTCCGTCGTCGAGGAAGCTGCGCCGCTCAATGTTCAGGCCGGCGCTACCGGTGGGCAGGCGCAGCAGGCGGAGCTGGGCGGGGCCCAGCACCACGGCGCGCAGGCGTTGCAGGGCGCGGGTGGGCCGGTTGCCCAGCTTATCCAGCGCTTCGTACAGGGAATCCTCGACCAGGCCCGGGTCGGGCAACAGGGCCAGCGGCACCGCGCTGCGCTCGATCGCCAGGGGTTCGTCACCCGCGTAGCGCAAGCGGTGCAGGCGTACCACCTGGGTGCCGGGCGACAGGTTCATCGCCATGGCCTCTTCGGGGTTTACTTCGCCGATCGCCTTTTCGAAGAACTCAGAGCGCGGGTTCAGGCCGCGGGCACGCAGGTCCTCGGTGAAGCTGGTCATGCGCGAGAGCGGCTTCACGATGCGCTCGGAAACGAACGTGCCGGCGCCATGGCGCTGGGTCAGCAGGCCGTCCTCGACCAGGCCGCCGATCGCCTTGCGCACCGTGACCCGGGACAGGGTGAGGGCCCTGGCCAGGTCGCGTTCGCTAGGCAGGGCGTGGCCCACCTGCACCTCGCCGTTCTCGATCACATTGCGGATGGCCCGGCGCAAACGCATGTACGCCAGCGGCAGGCGGGCGGCCGGGTCGGACTGCAGGCGCTGGTATTCGGCGACGAGGGCGGGTTCCATTCGGCGAAGATACCAATACCTGACCACTGGGGCAAGGCGGTCTGGTACCGAGAAGACCGGCCGTTTGACCGAACGGTTGTTTGCACGATCTAAAACCCCGTGAAAACGTTTCCGTTGTGTGATCACTAAGTTACGTAGAGAGGAAGCATCCGCCGAGTGGTACGGGGCTGGTACGCCGTGGTATGACACTGGTACGATCGAGCGGAACCCCTGATGCAACCCTCAAGAGGCACTGTCGTGAGCGCTCCCTCCCTCCCGGTCGAACCCTTTGACCTGGTTATCTTCGGCGGCACGGGCGACCTCGCCGTGCGCAAGCTCCTCCCCGCGATGTACCACCGGTTCATCGATGGCCAGATCCAGCCGCGCAGCCGGATCATCGGCGTGGCGCGCGAAGGCCTGGACGATGCCGGTTACCGCGAGCAGGTGCGCGCGGCCGTAGAGAAGAGTGTTTCCCACGTGGCTCCGGCCCAGCTGGATGCCTTCATCCAGATGATCGGCTACCGCTCGCTCGATGCCCGCAAGGCCGATGGCTGGGATGAGTTCGCCGCGCTGATGGCCGAGCACAAGGAACACATCCGTGTGTTCTACCTCTCGACCTCGCCGGAAATCTTCACCGATATCTGCCAGCGCCTGGGCAGCCTTGGCCTGAACGGCGAAGGGTCGCGCGTGGTGCTGGAAAAGCCGATCGGCCGCGATCTGCAAAGCGCCAACGCCATCAACGATGCGGTAGCCAAGGTATTCACCGAATCGCAGACCTACCGCATCGACCATTACCTGGGTAAGGAAACGGTGCAGAACCTGCTGGCGCTGCGCTTTGGCAACGCCCTTTTCGAGCCGCTGTGGAATGCCCAGCACATCGACCACGTGCAGATCACCGTGGCCGAGACCGTGGGCGTGGGCCACCGCGCCGGTTACTACGACCGTGCGGGCGCCCTGCGCGACATGGTCCAGAACCACATCCTGCAGCTCCTGTGCATGCTTGCCATGGAGCCGCCTTCATCGCTGGCACCGGATGCGGTCCGCGATGAAAAGCTCAAGGTGCTGCGCTCGCTCCGCCCCATCAACGGCGCGAACGCGGCCCAGCTCACCGTGCGCGGCCAGTACCGCGCCGGTGCAGCGGAAGGTCAGGGCGTTCCGGGTTACTTCGAAGAACTCGGCAGCGACCAGTCAAAAACCGAAACCTTCGTCGCCCTCAAGGCGGAGATCGGTAACTGGCGCTGGGCCGGCGTGCCGTTTTACCTGCGCACCGGCAAACGCCTTCCCAATCGCGTCTCGGAGATCGTGGTCACGTTCCGTGCGTTGCCGCATTCCATCTTCGATCCCGCGAGCGGCCCGCTCCTGCCCAACCGCCTGACGCTGCGCCTGCAGCCGGACGAGGGCGTGAAGCTGTGGCTGACGATCAAGCATCCGGGTCCGGGCGGCCTGCGCCTGCGCCACGTGCCGCTCGACATGAGCTTCGCGGCGGCGTTCGGTGTGCAGCAGCCCGATGCCTACGAGCGGCTCATCCTCGATGTCGTGCGTGGCAACCCGACCCTGTTCATGCGCCGCGATGAAGTCGAAGCGGCGTGGAACTGGGCCGGTCCCATCCTCGACGCCTGGGAGGCAAGCGGCGATACGCCGAAGCCGTACACCGCAGGTACCTGGGGTCCCAGCGCCGCCGTGGCGCTTATCGAACGCGATGGCCGCACCTGGGCCGAGGACGCCGCATGAACGCAAAGATCATCCGCAACGAATACGCCGACAAGCTCACGCTCGCCGATAAGCTGGCACGCGATATCGCGTCGAAGCTGGATGCCGCCATCAAGGCGCGCGGCAAGGCTACCCTCACCGTTTCCGGCGGCGGCACGCCCAAGCAGATGTTCGCCGTGCTGTGCGAGCAGGAAATCGACTGGTCGAAGGTCACCATCACGCTGGTCGACGAGCGTTGGGTCGACACCGATAGCGATCGTTCGAACGCGCGCCTGGTCGCCGAGCACCTGCTGCACCACGAAGCGCACACCGCGACGTTCGTACCGCTGTTCGATAAGGCGCACAAGGATGATGTCGATGCCGCCCTGGGCGACGTCGGCAAGCGCATCGATGCGCTCGGTACGCTCGATGTCGTCATTCTCGGCATGGGCCCCGATGGGCATACCGCGTCGTTCTTCCCCGGTGGCGATAACCTTGCCGACGCACTGGACCCGAACGGCAAGAAGGCCGTGATCTCCATGCGCGCCGGCGGCGCCGGTGAGCCGCGCATCACGCTCACGCTGCCGCGCGTGCTCGACGCCGGCACGCTGTACCTGCATATCGAAGGCAACGACAAGAAGGAACTGCTCGCCAGGGCGGAAGCCGGCGAAGACGTGCCCATCCGCGCCGTGCTCACGCAGGATCGCGTGCCCCTCCACGTCTTCTGGGCGCCCTGAACGGCGCCGTGATTTAACTGGTCAAAGCCTGAGAACACCGCCATGACCCTGCACCCCGTCCTCGCCGAGGTGACCCAGCGCATTGTCGAGCGCAGCCACGCCACGCGCACGGCCTACCTCGCCAAGATCGATGCCGCGCGCGGCAACGGCGCCAAGCGCCATCACCTGTCCTGCGGCAACCTTGCCCATGGCTTCGCCGCCTCGTGCGAGCCGGATAAGGATGCGCTGCGCAACGGCCATGCGGCCAATATCGCGATCGTCACCGCGTACAACGACATGCTTTCCGCGCACCAGCCGTACGAGGGCTATCCGGAGCGCATCCGCACCATCGCGCGCCGCTATGGCGCCACCGCGCAGGTCGCTGGCGGCGTCCCTGCCATGTGCGATGGCGTGACCCAGGGCCGTCCGGGCATGGAGCTGTCGCTGTTCTCGCGTGACCTGATCGCCATGGCCACCGCCGTGTCGCTCTCGCACGATATGTACGAGGGCGCGCTCTATCTGGGCATCTGCGACAAGATCGTGCCGGGCATGATGATTGGCGCCCTCTCCTTCGGCCACCTCGCCAGCGCGTTCGTGCCTTCGGGCCCGATGCCGTCGGGTATCCCCAACGAAGAGAAATCGAAGGTGCGCCAGGCGTTCGCCGCCGGCAAGGCCACGCGGGCGGAACTGCTGGAAGCGGAGGCACGCTCGTACCATGGTGCGGGCACCTGCACGTTCTACGGTACCGCCAACTCCAACCAGATGCTCATGGAAATCATGGGCGTGCATCTGCCGGGGTCGAGCTTCGAGCCGCCGGATACGCCGCTGCGCCATGCGTTGACCGAGGCGACCGTGGAACGCGTGCTCGCCAGCGATTGCATCGGCGATCACTACATGCCCATCGGCAAGATCATCGATGAGCGTGCGATCGTCAACGGCGTGGTCGGCCTGCATGCCACCGGTGGCTCCACCAACCACCTGCTCCACCTGGTCGCTATCGCGCGTGCGGCGGGCATCGATCTGCGCTGGGACGATTTCGATGCGCTGTCATCGGTCGTGCCGCTGCTGGCGCGTGTCTACCCGAACGGCTACGCCGACGTGAACCACTTCCACGATGCGGGCGGCATGGGTTTCCTGATGGACCAGCTGCTGTCGGTCGGGCTACTGCACAACGACGTCAATACGATCATGGGCTACGGCCTGGAGGCGTACCGGCATGTGCCGGTGCTCGATGACGGCAAGCTCGCCTGGGCTCCTGTTTCGAAGGAGAGCGGCAACCGCGGCGTGCTGCGCGCCATCAGCGAACCGTTCCGTGCCGATGGCGGCCTGCGCATGCTCAAGGGCAATGTCGGCCGCGGCGTGATCAAGGTGTCGTCCGTGCCGGAAGACCGCATGATCATCGAGGCACCGGCCATCGTGTTCGACGAACAGGATGACGTAAAGCACGCCTTCGATCGCGGTGAACTGAACCGCGATTTCATTGCCGTCGTACGCTTCCAGGGCCCGCGTGCACGCGGCATGCCCGAGCTGCATAAGCTCACGCCAACCCTGAGCCTGCTGCAGGATCGCGGTTACCGCGTGGCGCTGGTGACCGACGGACGCATGTCCGGCGCTTCGGGCCGCGTGCCCGCGGCCATCCACGTCACGCCGGAAGCCGAAGCCGGTGGCCCGATCGCACGCATTCGCACGGGTGACATGGTGCGCCTGGATGCGGTTGCCGGCACGGTTGAAGTGCTGGTGGATGCCGACGACTGGAACAGCCGTGTTCCCGATAACGTGGACCTGGGTGTGCACCACACCGGCATGGGCCGCGAACTTTTCGCCATGTTCCGTCAGTCGGCCGTCGCGGCCGACCTCGGCGCGGGCGTGTTCTGATCAGTGGAGTAACGATGAGCAACGAAGTAAAGCAGGCCAAGGTCGCCGCCACGCTGGCCCTCGCACCGGTCGTCCCCGTGGTGATTATCGAGGATGCCTCGAAGGCCGTAGGCATGGCGCGTGCGCTGGTCGCGGGCGGCATCCCGGCGATCGAGGTGACCCTGCGCACGCCGGCCGCGCTCGACGCCGTGCGTGCGATCGCCGCCGAAGTCGAAGGCGCCTTCATCGGCGTGGGCACCGTGCTGACCGCTAAAGATCTTGAGGCCGCCTTCAAGGCGGGGGCGAAATTCGCCGTATCGCCGGGCAGCAGCCCGCGCCTGCTCGATGCGGCGGATGACCACGAACTGCCGCTGCTCCCCGGCGCCGCCACCTCCAGCGAAGCCATGGAACTGCTTGAGCGTGGCTATCGCTTCCAGAAGTTCTTCCCGGCCGTGCCGGCCGGCGGCGCCAAGCTGATCGGTGCGTGGGCCTCGCCGCTGCCGCAGATCACCTTCTGCCCGACCGGCGGTATCAGCCTCGCCAACGCCCCGGATTTCCTGGCGCTGCCGAACGTCGCCTGCGTGGGCGGCTCATGGCTCACCCCCGCCGACAAGCTCGCCGCGGGCGACTACGCCGGCATCGAAGCGCTGGCCCGCGAAGCGGCACAGCTCAAGCGCAAGGCGTAACAACGGCCTGCGGGGCGCCATCGTGCCGATGGGCGCTGGCGACATGGCTCGCATGCTCTTGTAGGAGCGCGCTTGCGCGCGATCGGGTCGTGCCGCAGGCACCCTATCGCGCGCAAGCGCGCTCCTACAGGAAGCCGCCAATGGGACGCGGTTCGTGCGATGCTTCGCACCTTCGTATACCGCTAAATCGGTCCCATGGTTTACATCTTTCTCGCTGTTCTCTTCAGCGTCGCGGTCTCCGTACTGCTGAAGCTCGCCCGCCGCGCGGGTATCGATATTGTCCAGGCCGTGGCCACGAACTACGTGGTGGCCTCGCTGCTGGCCTGGCGGCTGTTGGGTGCGACACCGGAAGCCGTGCTCGCGGCGAAGGCTACCTGGCCGCCGCTCATCGCGCTCGGCATCCTGCTTCCAGCCATCTTCGTCGTTCTGGCCCACTCGGTCCGCACCGCCGGCATCGTGCGTACGGATGTCGCGCAGCGCCTATCCCTGTTCGTTTCGCTGTTCGCGGCCTTCGTGTTCCTGGGCGATGTCCTCACCGGGCAGAAGGCCCTGGGTATTGGCATCGCGTTGGTCGCCGTGCTCTGCGTACTGTGGCGCAAGCCCAAGGGCAACGCAGAGGCAGGAAGCTGGTGGGCTCCCCTGCTCGTCTTCGCCGGCTTCGGTGCGATCGATATCTGCTTCAAGCTCGTTGCGAAGGCGGGCGCGTCATTCGCCGCCGGCCTCCTCGGCTCGTTTCTTATCGCGCTGGTGCTGTGCTGGATCGTCGCGCTTGTGCGCGCGGCGTCTGGCAAGGCGGCCGTGACCGCGCGCAGCATCGGTTTCGGCGTGCTGCTTGGCGCGTTCAACTTCGCCAACATCCTGTTCTACGTGCGAGGCCATCAGCTGCTGCCGAACGATCCTTCGCTGGTGTTCGCCTCGATGAACGTGGGTGTGGTGGTGCTGGGTACCCTGGTGGGCGCCGTGGGCTTTCGCGAGAAGCTCTCCCTGGTGAACTGGGCGGGCATTGCCCTCGCTATCGCGGCCATCGCCGTGATGACGGCAAACTGATCGAATCGCTGTCTGTAGGAGCGCGCTTGCGCGCGATCGGGGCTTGCGGCAAGGCCCGATCGCGCGCAAGCGCGCTCCTACTAGAGCTGGGTAACGCGGGTGTGTGCCTACGCTGGCGTCGGATCGCTCGCGGTGTCTTCCGGCAGCGCGGGTAATGCTTCATCCACCGTCAGCGGTGCATCGCTCGCCAGCAGCTCTTTGGCTTCCGCATGATCGGCCACGGCCGGCGGTGAGCCGCGCAGCGGCAGCCCGGCGGTTTCGGTGACGAACAGCATGGTGATCACGCCGATGACGGCGGCGCCCATCAGGTAATACGCGGGTACCAGCGGATCGCCGGTGCGTTCCACCAGCCATGCGGTGACCAATGGCGTGGTGCCACCGAACAACGACACCGAGACATTGAACGCGATCGACAATGCGCTGTAGCGCACCGGCGTGTAGAACAGCGCGGGCAGTGTCGCTGGCATGGTGCTGGTGAAACACACCAGGGCCACGCCGAGCAGCATCAGGCCGGTGAAGATCCACGCGTCGTTTCCGGTACCGACCAGCAGCATGCACGGGATAGCGAGGATAAACATAGCCGCGCACGCGCCGATGATCATGGGCCGGCGCCCGAAGCGATCGCTGAAGCGGCCACCCAGTACGTTCAGCGGCATCATCACCAGCATGACGATCAGGATCAGCAGCAGGCCCTTGGCCTCACTGTAACCCAGCGTCACGGTGAGGTAGCTCGGCATGTAGGTCAGCAGCATGTAATCGGTGACATTGAACACCAATACCAGGCCGATGCACTTCAGCAACTGCGAGCCATGCACGGACACGAGTTCCATCAAGCCGATGCGTGGTGTGTCGCCAGCGGCTTCCATCGCCTCGGCGTGTGCCTTGAATGCCGGTGTTTCCTCCAGTTTCATACGCATGTACAGGCCGAGCAAACCCAGCGGCCCCGCGACGAGGAACGGTACGCGCCAACCCCAGGCCAGCATGTCGTCGTTACCCAACAGCATGGTCAGCGCCGTGACGACGCCCGCGCCGGCGATGTAGCCACCCAGCGTGCCGAACTCGAGCCAGCTGCCCATCTGCCCGCGGCGTGCATCGGTGGAATATTCGGCGATGAACGTGGCCGCGCCGCCGTACTCGCCACCCGTGGAAAAGCCCTGGAGCAAACGCGCAAGCAGGAGCAGCACGGGCGCCCACAAACCAATGCGGTCGTATGACGGGATCAGGCCGATGGCGAACGTGCCCAGCGCCATCATGATCATGGTCGCGGCGAGGACACGCTGGCGCCCGAAGCGATCGCCCAGCGGGCCAAACACGAGACCACCGATCGGCCGCACGAGGAACGCGACGGTGAATGTCGCGAACGTGGCGATCACCTGCGCGGTGGGGTTGCTGCCCGGGAAGAACACGTGGCCCAGGGTGACGGCGAGGTAGCCGTACACGCCAAAGTCGAACCACTCCATGGCATTGCCCAGCGCAGCAGCGCCCACGGCACGCTTCAACATGGACTGATCGACGATGGTCAGGTCATCGGGCTTGAGATGTTTGCGACGGCGGGTGAACCATCCGAAATGGGCATCGTGCCCGGCGGATCCTTGCATGGTGCGTGCTCCTGTTCGCGCGGACGTGCAGGCACGCAAACGCGTGGCCGGAACCAACCGTCCTGGAGATAGGGATGCGCAACGCGGAACGCGGCGCTCGGCGCGGTCCGCTCACGGGGGACACGCGGGATACCCACCGCATAAGGCACGCACAAGCGGCGCGCACGGTGGATATCCCGAAAAGATTAACAAATGCTGCGTTAAGGCTATGTAGGAGCGCGCTTGCGCGCGATCCAATGTCACAGCAAGCACCTATCGCGCGCAAGCGCGCTCCTACAAGGCTACAGCCGGCGGGGGGCGGTGGAACCGCGTACCACCAGGTCGGGGCTGAAGCCTTCGTTGTCGATGGGCGGTGCGCCGCCATCGCGCTCGATCTCGGCGATGAGGCGCTGTGCTGCGTGGCGGCCGATCTCCTCGGTGTTCTGCCGAGCGGTGGTCAACGCGGGCCAGCTTTGCTTGGAGAACGGGCTGTCCTCGAAGCCGGCGATGGAAAGCTCCCACGGCACATCGACGCCACCCGAACGCGCGGCGGCGAGCACGCCTGCGGCGATCTCATCGTTGGACCCGAAGATCGCGGTAGGCGGGTTGCGCAGCGCGAGCAACTTGCGCGCACCGCGGAAGCCGTCGTCGAAGGAGTAGTCGCCCTCCACCACCAGCGCCGGATCGATGTCGATACCGTACTCGCGCAGCGCATCCTCGTAGCCCTGGTAGCGCTCGGGGCTGGAGCGGTGCTCCTTGCCGCCCCACAGGAAACCGATGCGATGGTGGCCGAGCTGGATCAGGTGCTCGGTGATCGCGTAAGCCGCGTCGCGGTCATCGACGAACACGCAGGGCCAGCCATCCTTCGGGTCCTGCCGCGCGGAAATGATCCGCACGAAGGGCACGTTCTGTTCGGTCAGCGTGGCCAGCAGCTGCGGCTGTTCCGACATGGGCGGGCACAGTACAAGGCCGGCAAGACGGTTGCGCCGGACCAGGTCACCGAGCTGCTCGGCAAGGCGCGTGGCGGAGGAATCGCACGGGTGGATCTGCAGGCCGAACCCGCGTTCCCGGCACACTGAAAGAACGCCGTTCTGCATGGCGATCACGTAGTGCGCATTGGGGTTGTCATAAACCAGGCCCAGCGCGTACGTACGCGAGCTGCGCAGGCTGCGCGCGGCCTGGTCGGGCTGGTAATCCAATGCCTCGATGGCGCGCTGCACCTTGTCACGGGTACGGGCGTGCACGGAGGGTTCGTGGTTGATGACGCGGGAGACGGTCTTGAGCGACACGCCGGCCCGCTCGGCCACGTCCTTGATGGTGGGGCTACGCAAATCACGACCCTCGATAGCAAGACGGCCATCCTAGCGGATGGCCGTCACCGAGCGAAGATGGGGCGTCAGTCCTTGACGTGCTGGCCGACCTTATGGCCTGCCGCGCCGTAATAAAGGATGTACAGGTAGCACGGCACCATGATGGCCAGGAACACGAGCTGGAAGTCGTGGCCCTGCTTCAGGTGCGCAAACAGCTGCGGGATGATGGCGCCACCGGCGATGCCCATGATCAGCAGCGCCGAGCCGAACTCGGTCAGGCTGCCCAGGCCCTTGATGGCGAGCGGGAAGATCGCCGGCCACATCATGGCATTGGCGAAACCCAGCGCGGCCACGAAGGCCACCGAGGTGTAACCGGTGGTGGCATACGTACCGATCGAGAACAGCACGCCGAGCACCGCCGAGATGGCCAGGTACTTGTGCTGCGAGATCACTTTCGGGATGAGCACCAGGCCGGCCACGTAGCCGATCAACATGGCGAACAGCGTGTATGAGGTGAAGTGCTTGGTGTCTTCCGGCGTCATGCCGAAGCCCTGGCCATACGTACCGATGGCGTCGCCCGCCATCACTTCCACGCCCACGTAAACGAACAGGCACAGCACGCCCAGCCACAGGTGCGGGAAGCTGAAAATGCCGCCCTTGCCGTGGCCGATGGCGCGCTCGGAGTTATCGGTGGAGGCACGGATCTCCGGCAGCGACGAGCGCACCACCCAGATCGCCAGCACCACCAGCAGCCCGGCCATGGCCAGGTAAGGCATGTGTACCTTCGCGGCGAACGCGTTGAGCAGGGCTTCCTTCTCTTCCGGCGAACCGGCCGCGGCGATCTGCTTGTCGAAACCGCCGATGTTGCTCATTACCACCCAGCCGAATACGAACGGAGCGAGCGCGCCGGCGATCTTGTTGCAGATACCCATGAAGGCGATGCGCTGCGCGGCGCTATCGATCGGGCCCAGCACCGAGATGTACGGGTTGGACGCGGTCTGCAGCAGCGACAGGCCTGCGCCGATGATGAACAGGCCGGTGAGCGCGCCCGGGTACACGCGCATGGTGACGAACTGGCCGAACGTCGCCGCGCCGATCGCCATGACGAACAGGCCAAGGCCCATGCCCTTCTTCATGCCGGTCTTCTTCAGGATGAAAGAAGCGGGCAGGGCGAGGAAAAAGTACGACAGGTAGAACGCGCTGGGTACGAGGAACGCGCCCACGTCATCCAGGTTGAAGGCCAGCTTTACGAACGTGATCAGCGGGCCGTTGAGCCAGGTGACGAAGCCGAAGATGAAAAACAGGATGCCGATGATGATCATCGGTCCGACGCTTGAATGGCGCGTCTCGCCGACGGCGGCCGTGGTGGACGACATTGGGTTGCTCCCCTTTGGATGTTTGGTGCCGCGGTTTTGTCTCTTTATTGACTCGTGCGAGCAACGTTGTCAATCCGCGTGATGCGGCCCGGGCAGGTGTTGCCATTCCGTTATGACTTTCGATGTCGCGGCGCCGCAAGCGCCTGATCCTGCGCCTTCAATCGTTCCAAAACGTCTTGTGGCGCAAGGTCTCGCCGGATGCCGTCGTGGGTCGTAAACGTTTCCTGTTGCAGTGCACGATGGGATGTTGCCTGTCCTAGCCATTTGTCCTGTTGACAACGTTGTCATGCCGCTCACAGACTCGGCCGTAACAAGGGGGTCACAGGAATTTCATGTGACCGCATCGCAGGGAACCAAGGGGCAATAGCGTGGGCGAGCAGGCGAACAAGCGGGAAGCTGTGCGGACGGCGCGTGCGGAGGCGTTCATCGCCGCCGACGTGGGCGGTACGCATGCCCGTATCGGCCTGGTCCGGCCCGAGCTGGCCGGTGGCACCTTCGAGGTGCTGCGCTACGAGCGTTATGCCTGCGCCGACTGGCCGAGCCTAACCGCCGTGCTCAAGGATTTCGTCGGCCACCTCGAGGGCCAGTTCGCCGTGCAGCACTGCGCGGTGGCCAGCGCCGGTTACGTGCTGGGCGATGCCATCGTCAACGAGAACCTGCCGTGGCCGGTCTCGATCGGCGATATCCGCGAAAGCCTGCACCTGGCCGGCCTGAGCGTGGTGAATGATTTCGAGGCAGTGGCTTACGCCTGCCAGTTCCTGCGCGATCACGAAACCACCGCCATCATTGAAACCGCCGCCACGCCGGCCGCCGGCCCCATCCTGGTGATGGGCCCGGGCACGGGCCTGGGCTCTGCGGTGCTGCTGCCTGGCAAGCCGCACGCTACCGTGCTGCCCACCGAAGCCGGCCAGATCTCGCTCGCCCCCGGCACGCCGCGCGAAGCCGCCATCCTGGCCGAGCTCGCGAAAAGCCGTGACTACGTGTCGTACGAGACCGCCCTCTCCGGCCCCGGTCTCGTCAACCTCTACAAAGCCATATCAACGCTGCGCGGTACCCCCGCCACGCTTGCCGAACCCGCCGCTGTCACCACGGCTGCCCTCGCCGGGAACGATCCCGCCGCAGTGGAAGCCCTGGATGTGTTCTGCGGCCTGCTCGGCAGCTTCGTCGGCGACCTCGCCATGCTCTACGGCGCCCGTGGTGGCGTGTTCCTGGCCGGCGGCATCCTGCCCCAGGTGCGCGACTACCTGACCGCCAGCAGCTTCGCAGACAGGTTTTTCAACAAGGGCGTCATGCGCGCCTTTCTCCAGCAAGTGCCGGTACGTCTGATGGACCACGGACAGTTGGGTGTGATCGGTGCCGCCGGTCTCTACCTGCACGGTTCGACAGCTCATTGATGAGCGGGAAAGGAACGCAGGCTCAGTAAAAAACCGGGCCGAAAGGCTCTTCGATAGCAACGAAAGCACGGCGCGGCCGCGAAACCCGCCGGAGCTACATCCTCTGAGGGGAGGACACCATGTCGCATCGTAGGAATCTGCTCACGGCGAGCATTATCGCCGGACTCTGTTGTTTCACGGGCGTCGTTGCCGCGCAGGATGCGTCGACGGACACCCCGAAGACGCAGACCGCCCAGCAGAAAGCTGACGCTGCCAAGGCAGCCCAGCTCGAGGGCATAACCGTTACCGGCATCCGCGCCAGCCTCGAGAAGTCGCTCGATACCAAGCGCAATGCCGACGCCATCGTCGAAGCCGTCACGGCCGAAGACATCGGCAAGTTCCCGAACACGAACGTCGCCGAAGCCATGACGCAGATCCCGGGCGTCACCATCGATCGCCAGTTCGGCCAGGGCGACCGCGTGTCGATCGACGGCACCGATCCCAGCCTGAACCTCACGTTCCTCAACGGCCAGCCGGTGTCGCAGACCCCGTGGCAGTACGGCGCGCAGCCGAACCGCGGCTTCGACTTCACCATGCTGGCCCCGGAAATCGTCGGCCGCCTGGAAGTCTACAAGTCGCCCGAAGCCCGCCTGACCGAAGGTAGCCTGGGCGGCACCGTGCTGCTGCACACGCTTGAACCGCTCGACCTGCCGGCCAACACCATCCGTGGTTCGTTCGGCCTGAACTACAACGACCAGGCTACCCCGGGCGTGCGCCCGAACGGCTCGGCGCTGTATAGCTGGAAGAACGACTCCAGCACCTTCGGCGTGATCACCTCGATCCAGCATTACGAGGAAAAGATCGACCGCCAGGGCTTCGAAATCTTCAGCTACAGCCCGGTATCGAAGTGGGCTTCCAGCCCGGCCGTGGCCGCCGGCATCGCCAATGGCTCGCTCGATCCGAACGCGAAGGTGCCCGATGAGGTCAACTCCGCCTGGTTCCAGCAGAAGCGTAAGCGCGATACCGCGACGCTGGGTTTCCAGCTGCGCCCGACGGACAACTGGGACCTCGAGTTCAACAACCTGTTCGTCCGCGAGAACTTCGATAACTGGAACCAGTCGCTGTACCCGTTCACCGGCGCGACGCCGGGTAACGTCACCAGCTTCAACCAGGGCCCGAACGGCGTGGTCACCGGCGGCCATGTCTGCGGTAACGACGATCCGACCTGCCCGGCGATCGCACAGGGCACCTTCGACAGCAACATCCGCAAGTCGGTGGTGCGCACGGTCGCCCATGACCTGAAGTCCACCTTCCACGGTGATGGCTGGCAGCTGGCCGGCGCGGCTGGCTACAGCAAGGCGATCAACGACAACATCTCGCAGGCCGTGATGGAGCCGGTGTACGCCGGTGGTTACACCTGGGATATCAACAAGGGTTTCAACTTCGACAGCCCCGCCGCTGCCCGCGATCCGGCCAACTGGCACATGGGTGACGTGGATGGCCTGGGCGGCTGGCCGGGCAACTACGGCTCGTACTCCGCGCACTCGCGTGACACCTACGCCCAGCTCGACTTCTCGAAGTTCTTTGATTCGTTCATCAACGAAGTGGCCGTGGGCTACCGTTGGAACCGCCACGAAGAGGGCATGAACGCCCACGTGTATGGCGGCAACGCGCCGACCAACCTGGCCGACCTCGGCTTTGGTGGCTACACCGATACGCTCGATGCCCTGAATGGCCTCGACGGCTCGGCCAGCCACGTCATGCCGGATCGCGACGCCCAATACGCCTGGGTGCGCAACACCAATGGTGGCAACGAAGATCCGGGTACCTACCTCAACGGTACGTACAAGCTGGTTGAGAAGACCAACGCGGCCTATCTGCAGGCGAACTTCGCCGGCGGTGGCTTCCACGGCAACTTCGGTATCCGCTACGTGGATACCAAGACCGACGGCACGGGCTTCAACTACAGCGGCGCCCCGGTGCTGCCGGCACCCCCGGGTTCCTGGCAGACCTCCTCGCGCACCACCAAGAACTGGCTGCCCAGCCTGAACGTCGCATACGACCTGACCGACGATATCGTGCTGCGTGCCGCTGCCGCCAAGGTCATCGCGCGCCCGCCGTACAACATGCAGGTGAACAACCTGTTCCTCAACGATTCGGTGCTCACCGGCTCGGGCGGCAACCCGAACCTGAAGGACTACAGCTCGAAGAATTACTCGGCCTCGGCGGAGTGGTACTTTGCGCCGCAGTCGTACCTCGCGCTGACCGGCTTCTACAAGAAGATCGATAACTACACCGTCGTCGACTCGGCCAACGAACTGCTCTACAACTCGGGCCTGGTCAACGACCCGACGACGTTTGCACGCCAGGTGGCCCAGGGCCTGTGCTCGCCGGATGGCTTCTGCGAGTACTCGATCAGCCGTCCGCGCAACACGGGCGCCGGCAAGGTCCGTGGCGGCACCCTGAGCTACCAGCAGGCGTTCTGGGATACCGGCTTCGGCGTGACCGCGAGCTACACGTATGCCAAGGGCACGCTCGATTCCGGTGGCTCGCTGCCGTACAACTCGAAGAACGCCTACTCGCTCAGCCCGTACTACGAGCAGGGCCCGTTCAGCGCCCGCATCACGTACAACTGGCGCAGCAAGTACCTCGCCGGCGGTTACATCGCCGGTGCGCCGCCGGCCACCACGGCCGATTACGGCGACCTGGGTGCCACCATCGGCTACAAGCTCAACAAGAACGTCTCGTTCACCCTCGCGGGCATGAACCTGACGAACGAGGAATACAAGCAGTACCTGACCGTTACGTCGTTGCCGGTTGCCAAGTACACCACCGGCCGTCGCTACATGGCCTCGGTGCACTTCGACCTCTAAGCGTTTGCGTCATGGCTTGGCGGCCACGGATGGCCGCACATAACCCTCGAAGCACCATTCCCCACGGGCCCGACACTTCCCTAGCCGGGCCCGCTTTTTTTGCTGCGCCATACCGGACACAATCGGACCCTCGCGAAGTCCACGATGGAGCTCTTGATGCGCCGTATCCTCCTCCTCGCCATGGCCACTGGCCTAGCCGCCTGTGCCAGCCAGCCGAGGCAGACCACCGCCCCCGTCGATACGACGCCGCTCTCGCTGATACCGATGCCCGCCCAGCTGACCCGCGTGCCGGGCCACTTCCGCATCGATGCCTCCACCAGGATCGCCACCGCCGCCGGGGATACCCAGGCGAAGAAAGTGGCCACGCAGTTGCAGGGCTGGCTGCGCCAGGCGCGCGGCGTCACCCTGCCCATCGTGGAAGGCAAGCCGGGCGCAGGCACCATCTGGCTACACACCGAGGCGTCGGTGAAGGGCATCGAAGCCTACGCGCTGGATGTGGATGACAAGGGCGTGCGCATTGCGGCCAACGATGAAACCGGCCTGTTCTACGGCGCAGTCACCCTGTGGCAGCTCGCTACCGACCCTGGCGCCCAGAACGGCCTTCCCGGTGTCCATATCGTCGACAAGCCGCGCTTCGAATGGCGCGGCCTCATGCTCGATTCCAGCCGCCACTTCCAGTCGGTCAGCGAGATCGAGCACCTGCTCGACCAGATGGCCATGCACAAGCTCAATACCTTCCACTGGCACCTCACCGATGACCAGGGCTGGCGTTTGCAGATCGAGAAGTACCCCAAGCTGACCGACATGGCCTCGTGCCGCACGCCGGTGGGCCCGGATATCGCCCTCACCGGTGGGGCCGACAAGCCGTATTGCGGCTTCTACACCAAGGAAGAAGCGAAGCAGATCGTGGCTTACGCCGCTGAGCGCCACATCACCGTGGTGCCCGAGATCGAAATGCCCGGCCACGCCCAGGCCGCCGTCGCCGCCTATCCGCAGTTCGGCGCTGGCAAGAAGCACACCGTGTCGGCTGACTGGGGCGTCAACACGGCGCTGTTCAACGTCGACGATGGCACCTTCACCTTCCTGGAAGATGTGCTTGACGAAGTCATGGACATCTTCCCCTCCACGTATATCCACGTGGGCGGCGATGAGGCAGCGAAGGATGAGTGGGAACACTCGCCCAAGGTGCAGGCGAAGATGAAGTCGCTGGGCATTACCGATGAAGAAAAGATGCAGGGCTGGTTCGTCGCCCGCATCGGTGAATACCTGGAGCAGCATCACCGCCGCCTGATCGGTTGGGATGAGATTCTCGATGGCAAGGTGCCGGCCAGCGCCACCGTCATGTCATGGCGCGGCACCAAGGGCGCGATCAAGGCCGCGAATGCGGGCCACGACGTGGTGATGGCCCCGTCGCCCAACCTGTACATGGATTACCTGCAGTCGAGCATGGCCGATGAGCCTGCCGGCCGTCCGAACATCCAGTCGCTCGAAAGCGTCTACAAGTTCGAGCCCGTGCCCGAAGGTATCCCGGCGGACAAGGCCAGCCATGTGCTGGGCGAGCAGATCACCCTGTTCACCGAGTACCAGCCCAACTGGCAGCGTGTGCAGCATGCCTTGTTCCCGCGCATGGCCGCCCTGGCCGAGCGTACATGGACGCCGATCCCGGATTGGAACGGGTTCCTTACCCGCCTGCCTGCGCAGTTCTCGCGCTACCGCGCGGCCGGCATCATGCCGGCGGATAGCGCGTTCGCGGTTTCGATCGATGCGAAGGCCGCAGGTAACGACAAGGCGATGGTGAGCCTGTCGAGCCAGACCGGCTTCGGCAAGATCCGTTACTCCACCGATGGCACGCCGCCGACGGCGCAGTCGCCGGAATACACCGCGCCCTTCGAGGTGTCGCTGCCGTCCACCGTGCAGGCGATCACGTTCGCCAACGGCTTTGGCCTCTCCGGCCCGCGGTCGGAAACCATCGATGCGAAGTCGCTTCTGCGCCATAGCAGCGACGAGCTCGGCCTGTGCAGCAGCAAGCTGCCGGTACGCGTGGAATCGCCTACGCTGATCGATGGCGTGCGCCCGGTGTACAAGGTGGACATCATGGATACCTGCTGGACGTGGAAGGGCGTGAAGCTGGATGGCCGCTACGGCGTCGCCATCAGCGTGAACAAGCTACCGTTCAACTACGCGCTGTGGAAGGACACCGCGGGTATCGTGTCGCGCAAGGCCAAGTCGCGCGATGGCGAGATCGAGATCCACCAGGACACCTGCGACGGCCCCAAGCTCACGACCATCCCGCTGGCCAAGGCCAAGGGTGGCCCGGCGGTGCTCGACGGGATCCTGCCCAAGCGCGAAGGCACGCATGACCTGTGCATCCTGATCACGGGCAAACCGGGCCCGGCGACGTTCTGGGTCATCGGCGACGTGCAGCTGCGATAGGAACATCGCGCGCAAGCGCGCTCCTACAGGTCTGCGCAGGACGTGTAGGAGCGTGCTTGCACGCGATCAGCGCTAATCAGGCGGGAACGCGCATATCCGCGCGGCGCTGCAACGCCGAGCGTGCCTCGCGTTCCTCATCGGGTGAAAGCTCACCCAGCACCACGAACTTGCCGGCCACCATGGCCGCCAGCGGAATGCCATCGCGAATCGCGATGCGGTTGCCAATGTTCGCCGGCACCTTCGCGCCCGCCACGATGCCGCCGATCAGGTTCAGCGGATCGGTACCGGCGATGCATACGATGTCGCCATCGTGTTCGCGGTGGCGAATCTGCCGAAGCGCCGTCAGCGCTTCCGGCAACGCGAACTGCTCGCCGACCAGGCCATCCACGAAGCGGCCGCCGCGGATTTCGCCGCGTGCCTCAAGGCGGTGGTAGACCCTGCGCAGATCACGCCATGCGGGGAGCCATGCTGCCTCGCGCTCCAGGATGCGCCAGCTCACCACGCCGTAGCGGCGCAGCAGCGTGCGGGCGATATGTTCCAGGCCATCGGCATCGTTGCGCGCTTCGCGCGGGCGGCGGGCCAGCGCCCAGCGGCCGGCATCCTCGATACCGCTGAGCATATGCCGACGCGTGCGCCGTGCATGCCCGTTGTTGCGCTTGGCGGAAGGCAGTAGCAGCGCGCGCAGGCCGGCAAAACTATCGGCCGTGACCCGTCCCGCTGCTACCAGCTCGCCCAGCGCATCCTCAAGCTCCGTTCGCAGCAGGCGCGTGATCGCGGCGAGCTCATCGAAGAACAGCGCGCCCTCGTCACGGAGCGCTTCCTCCACCGCTTCAGCGCGCGAAGAAAGCTTCAATGCATCGGAGATGGCCGGCGCCGCCGCGGACCACACGGGCAGCTGCCGGCGTGGCAGCAACACGATGGGCGTGGCACGCACCGGGCCGCCGCTGCCGCTGCCAAGGCGCAGGCGGCTCCATACAACGCGGCCCGCGCGGCACAAGTCATCCAGCCAGCCGATGCTGTAGTCGTTCACGCGCGATGGCAGCAGCTCGGATTCCCAAGCACCCGCCGCGGCCTCGAAACCCTCGAGCTGGCCGATGACACCCGCCAGCGCGTCAGGGCCCGCCACCTGCGTCGCACGCGTCACGTGCTGCCAATCGAGCAGGAAGCGCATGAAGTCGCGCGGCGCCACCGGTTCAATCTCGCGGCGCAGCCGGCCGATGGTGTACCGATGGATACGCGCCAGCAGGTGGCGTTCGCACCATTCGGTTTCCGTCGCACCTGGCGAAAACGGGCCGCGCATGACGTAGCCTTCGCTCTCCAGCGCAGCGAGCGCGAGGGATACATCCATGGCGTCGACGCCAAGCGTCGGTGCGATGCTGTGCTCTTCCACCACGCCAAGGCCACCCAGGCGGCCGCGCACGATGTCGACGAGGGCGGCCTCGCGCGTCCACGCCTGTGCCGCGTACTCTGCGGGTGCGGCGATGGCGGGCTGCATGCCAGCCGCGGGGTGAATTGCCTGCCACGCGGGCAAACGCTCCGCCGCAACCCACAACGATGTGCTGCCTGTCGAAAGTAGCGTGGCACGCGCATCCTTCGCGAGTGCCTGCAGCAGCTTCGCCCAGCCGTTATCGCGCGCCTCATCGGGCGTAACGGCACCGAGCTGCATCAGTGCCTCGTGCATCTCATCCGCGCTACGCGCTTCCGGCCATGCTTCCTCGCGCACGGAGGCGATCGCATCGGTATCGAGCCGGCCAAGGTCATCCGCGTTTTCCGCCTCCTTCCAGCGGCGCGATTGCACGGCCTGCGTGCGGCGCTCTTCCAGCGGTGCATCATCGAGGAAGGCGTAGGGCGCGGCGCTGAGCACCTCGGCGGCGAGCGGCGAGGGCGTCGCCAGGTCGCGTGCGATCACGCGGATGCTGCCACCCTCCATGCCACGCAGCACGGCCAGCCAGCCTTCGGTGTCCATCGCCTCATGCAGGCAATCGTCGAGGGTCTGGTTCACCAGCGGGTGATCCGGCACGTCGCGTTCGCCCACGATGTTTTCCTGGCAGGCGACCTGGTCGGGGAATACCGTCGCCAGCAAGTCCTCGCTCTTCATCCGTTGCAACTGCGGCGCCACCTTCTTGCCGCCGGTGAAACGCGGCAGGGCAAGCGCGGTCGTGGCGTTCCAGCGCCAGCGCACGCCAAACAGCGGCGCATCGAGCAGCGCCTGGACCAGCACGTGCTCGGCGCTCGCTGAGTGCAGGTAGCGCGAGACTTCCTCCAGCGGGAAGCTGTGGCTGGTGGAAAGCGACAGGATGATCGCGTCTTCGGTGGCCGCAGCCTGCAGCTCGAAATTGAACTTGCGGCAGAAGCGCTTGCGCAGCGCCAGGCCCCAGGCCTTGTTGATCCGGCTGCCGAACGGCGTGTGGATGATCAGCTGGGTGCCGCCGGACTCGTCGAAGAAGCGCTCCATGACCAGCGTATCGCGCGTAGGCAACGCGCCCAGCGCCGCGCGGGCGCGGAACATGTAGTCCACGATCTGTTCGGCGGCCGCCTTCGTCATGCCGAGTTCGGACATGAGCCAGGCGAGGCCGGCTTCACGGCCGCCTTCGTCGAATTGCCCGCTAAGCTCGGTGCGCAACCGGGCGACGCCGACCGACAGCTCGTCAGTACGCCCCGGAGCTTCACCCAGCCAGAACGGAATGTTCGGCGGCGCGCCCTGTGCATCTTCCACGCGCAACCGGCCCATCTCCACGCGCAGGATGCGGTACGAGCGGTTGCCCAGCTGGAACACATCGCCGGCGAGGCTCTCGATCGCGAAGTCTTCGTTCACCGTGCCCACGATGGTGGACTGCGGTTCGAGCAACACGTTGTAGTCGCCGGTTTCCGGAATGGTGCCACCCGAGGTGACCGCCGTGAGCCGCGCGCCGCGCCGCTCGCGCAGGCGCTTGTTCACCGCATCGCGGTGGATGTACGAACCGCGTGGGCCCACGCGCGTGCTGAAGCCATCCGCCAGCATGCGCACGACTTCGTCGAACGATTCGCGCTTGAGTTCGCGGAACGGATAGGCGCGGCGAACAAGATCGTAAAGCGCATCCTCGTCCCATTCCTGGCACGCCACCTCCGCCACGATCTGCTGTGCCAGCACGTCCAGCGGCTGGTGCGGCATGATCAGCGCATCCAGCTCGCCGCGGCGCACGCAGTCGAGCAGCGCCGCGCATTCCACCAGGTCATCGCGCGAGGTGGGGAATAGCCGCGCTTTGGGCGTGCCACCCACGGCGTGGCCGGCACGGCCGGCGCGTTGCAGGAACGCGGCGATGGAACGGGGCGACGCGATCTGGCAAACCAGATCAACATCGCCGATGTCGATGCCCAGTTCCAGCGAGGCCGTGGCAACCAGCGCGCGCAACGAGCCGGCCTTCAACCGCTGCTCCGCATCCAGCCGCTGCTCGCGCGAAAGGCTGCCGTGGTGCGCCGTGACGGCTTCCTTGCCCAATCGCTCGGAGAGATGCCGCGACACGCGTTCGGCCATGCGCCGCGTGTTCACGAACACCAGCGTGGTGCGGTGCTGCTCAATCAGGTTTCCCAACCGGTTGTAGACCAACTCCCACATGTCATTCGACATCACCGCTTCCAGCGGCACGGGCGGGACTTCGAGGGCGAGGTCGCGCTTGCGCGCGTGCCCGATATCGACGATGGCGCACGCGTCGCCGCCGGTGAGGAACGCGGCCACCTTTTCAATCGGTTTCTGCGTGGCGGACAGGCCGATGCGCACGAGCCGGCGCTGGGCCAGCGCTTCGAGTCGCTCCAGCGATACCGCCATATGGCTGCCACGCTTGCTGGCGGCCACGGCATGGATTTCATCCACGATGACCTCGCGGATGTTCCGCAGCATGGCGCGGCCCGACTCCGAGCCCAGCAGCACGTAGAGCGATTCGGGGGTGGTGACCAGGATGTGCGGTGGCCGCTTGCGCATGCGCTCGCGATCGGCCGTGGGCGTATCGCCCGTGCGTACCGCCGTGCGGATCTCCACATCGGGCAGGCCCTGCTTGCGCAGTTCCTCGCGGATGCCCGCCAGCGGGGCTTCCAGGTTGATCCGGATGTCGTTGGACAGCGCCTTCAGTGGCGAGACGTAAAGAATGGTGGTGCGATCGCGCAGGCCGCCCTCGTCGACGCCTTCGCGCACCAGCGTGTCGATGGCGGAGAGAAATGCGGTGAGCGTCTTGCCCGAACCGGTCGGTGCGGCCACCAGGGTGTGCTGGCCCGAACGGATGGCGGGCCACGCCGCCACCTGCGCCGCCGTGGGCGCCGGGAAGGTGGCGGCGAACCACGCGGAAACGGCCGGATGAAACGCGCTGAGTGGCATTGACGTTTGTGAATTCATTCAATGACATAGATGGGGGCGCAGGGCGCCACCGACAAGCTGCGAAGGTACACCGGATGCGTCTCGCCAGTTGCGATGAAACCGTTACTGGAACAAGGTGGGGCGTTTCGTTAACTCACGGATGCTCCATCATGGTCGATACCGCTCGCCGCACCGCCCTCGCCTTCGCCATCACCGCTGGCCTTGCCGGCACCGTTGCCGCCGCCACACCGCCGGCCCATCCCTGGATGGATCGCTCGCTGTCCGCCGACAAGCGCGCGGAACTGATGGTCGCCGCGATGACGGACGATGAGAAATATCGCCTGATCCGTACGGATTTCGGCATGAAGAGCGACAAGCATCCGCAGCCCGAGGGCGCGCTGGGCAACGCTGGCTTCATCCCGGCCATGCCGCGCATTGGCCTGCCCGCCATCCAGGAGACCGATGCCGGCCTGGGCGTGACTCGCCCGGGCGTCGATAACGCTGGTGCGGTATCACTCCCCGCCGGTCTTGCCACCGCCGCCAGCTTCGATCCCGCCGTGGCCCAGGCAGGCGGCCGCATGATCGGCGGCGAAGCGCGCGGCAAGGGCTACAACGTGCTGCTCTCGGGCGGCGCCAACCTCGTGCGCGATCCGCGCAACGGCCGTAACTTCGAATACGCCGGCGAAGACCCTGTGCTCACCGGCCTGATGGTGGGCGCCACCGTGAAGGGCGTGCAGGAGCAGAAGGTCATCGCCACGGTGAAGCACTTCGCCGCCAACGATATCGAGTCGGGCCGCAACACGATTAGCTCCGAGATCAACCCGGTAGCCCTGCGCGAATCCGACCTGCTCGCGTTCCAGCTGGCCATCGCCCATGGCGACCCCGGCTCGGTCATGTCGGCCTACAACCGCGTCAACGGCACCTATTCCGGCGAGGACGACTGGCTGCTCAACCAGGTGTTGAAGCAGGAGTGGGGCTTCAAGGGCTGGGTCATGTCCGATTGGGGCGGCGCGCACAGCGCGGCCAAGGCCGCCAACGCAGGCCTGGACCAGCAGTCCGCCGGCGAGGTATTCGATGCCGAGGTGTTCTTCGACAAGCCGTTGCGCGAGGCGGTGGCCAAGGGTGAAGTGAGCAAGGCGCGCCTGGATGACATGGCCAGGCGCATCCTGCGCAGCTTCTTCGTCCACGGCGTGATGGATAACCCGGTGCCGGTGAAGGCGGCCAAGGTGCCGTACGAAGCGGACCGCGTGGTGGCGCGCACGACGTTGGAGGCGGGCGCGGTGCTCCTGCGCAATGAAGGCGGGTTGCTGCCGCTGGCCAAGGGCAAGTCCGTGGCCGTGATCGGCGGCCACGCCGACAAGGGCGTGCTCGCGGGCGGCGGCTCGTCGGCGGTGAGCGATGTCGATGGCGATCCGGTACCGGGCCTGGAGCCCACCGGTTGGCCGGGCCCGGTGAAGTACCACGCCTCCGCACCGCTCACCTTCATCGGCAAGCGCGCCAGCAAGGTCACCTTCGATGCGGGCACCGACCCGGCGGCTGCGGCCAAGGCGGCGGCGGGCGCGGATGTGGCCGTGGTGTTCGTGACCAAGTGGGCGGCCGAATCGTTCGATACGCCGGACCTCTCCCTGCCGGATAACCAGGATGCGCTCGTCGCGGCCGTGACCAAGGCCAACCCGCGGACCATCGTGGTGCTGGAGACGAACGGCCCGGTGAAGATGCCCTGGATCGACCAGGTCGGCGCGGTCATGCAGGCGTGGTACCCGGGCTCGGGCGGTGGCGAAGCGATCGCGCGCCTGCTTTACGGCGACGTGGCCCCGGGTGGCCGCCTGCCCCTGACCTGGCCCAAGGACGAATCGCAGCTCCCGCGCGCCACGGTCCAGGGGGCCGGCCTCAACAGCAAGGAAAAGCCGGCCGATACGATCGATTACAACATCGAAGGCGCCGATGTCGGCTACCGCTGGTATGAGAAGACCAAGCGCCAGCCGCTGTTCGCCTTTGGCTATGGCCTGACCTATACGTCGTTCGATTACAGCGGATTTGGCGTCGACAAGGACAAGGATGGCCGCGCCGTGGCCCACGTGACGGTGAAGAACACCGGCAAGGTGGCAGGTGCCGACGTGCCACAGGTCTACGTCACGGGCCCCGATGGCGGCACGCGCCGGCTCGCCGGTTGGTCCAAGGTCACGCTGAAGCCGGGTGACAGCCGCCGTGTGGATATCCCGCTGGAGCCGCTGGCGCTGGCGCGCTGGGATGATGCCGGCAAGCGCTGGCGCATCGCGGCCGGCAACTACCAGCTGAAGCTCGGCCGCTCGGCGGAAGATTTCGCCGGCGATGCGACGCTGGCGCTGCCGGAGAGCTTCCCGGTCGTCAAAGCCCCGTAACCCTGTAGGGTCACGCCGTGGCGCGCAGGGTCCTTCGCGCCACGGCGACAGCGCCGCTTGTCACAATGCGCCGCATGAACCTGCGCCCCGCCCTCGCCGCCCTCCTTCTTCTTGCGCCCGCCGTGGCGCTGGCCGATCCGCCCGACTTCGACCGCCCGGGCGCGGGCTTCGCGACCAGCGTGCTGCCTGCCGGCACGGTGGCGTGGGAGCAGGGCCTTCCGACCTACGAGCGCGAGCGCTCCGATGGGTTCCTCGACCGCACTTACACCGCCGACAGCCTGATACGTATCGGCACGGGCGGTCCGGTGGAGTTGCAGGTGGGTGGTTCGGCATGGAATCGCCTCGAAGAGCGCGGACAGGGTTCGCGCCGCCATGCAGTGGGCCATGGCGATACCAGCGTGGCCATGAAGTACGCACCGGCGTCTGCCGACGGTGATGGCGCCTTAAGCTGGGCTGCGCTCGGCACGGTCACCTTCGCGAACGGCGACGAGGACTTCGGTAACGGCGCGAAGCAGTACAGCCTGGGGACCGCGCTGCAGTGGAAGCCCAGCGACAAGGCACAGAACACGCTTTATGCCAATGTGGACCGGCTAAAGGGCCGGAACACCTGGACATTGGCACCGACGTTCGGCCGCAAGATCGGCGAGAACTGGATGGCCTACGTGGAAGCGGATGCGATCCACGACGCCGACGATGGCAACGAACTGCAGGCGGGTGGCGGCGTGGCGTACACGATCGGCGATCACCTCCAGCTGGATGCCTATGCGCTGCATCGTGTCGGCGGGCACGGGCCTTCCGTCATCGGCGGCCTCGGCGTATCCGTGTTCTTCGGCCATGCCCAGTAGGGCTTAGCGGTTGCCCTTGCGCATGGCCCGGAACAGCAGCGCCGTGAGCACGGCGCCTATGACAAGGCCGATCCCGGCCCCGTAGATCGAACCCGCTTTTTCGCCGGCAAGCCAGCCAATGCCGCAGCCTAGCAGCATGAAGATTGGAAGTGGTAAGCAGCCCATCGGGCCATTGTAACGGCGCAAGGTGCGGCGACCCCGTCAAGACATGGCCCTCGCGCTCACGCGGAGGGCCATGGTGACCGTCCCTGGGTCTGGTGGCTAGCCACCCTCACGCGGCCCGGCGTAGCCGGCGCGGCGTTACCGCCGATGAAGGGGGGGATCGATCCTGGCGCTAGGGACGGACGGCATCCTGCCGTCGGATCGGTCATCGGCGATTGGCGTACCCGACGGATAGCGGCCGGGCACGGGCCTAAGTCTTACGTAGGCCGTGCGCCCGCGGATATAGGAGGATTCTTAAAAATAGGCCTGATGTGCCCTTGGGCGCATTCACGCATGCCTTGCGTTCAGGCTGGCGACGGTGCCGGCCGGCGTGGCCGCTCCGGTTGCTGGCGCACATTGGCGGGACGCGGCGCCGGGCGGTCCTGCGGCGGGACGGGAATACCGCGGCTGGCGAGCGAACGCAGCGCAGCGGCATCCGATGTGCCGTAATCGCGCTTTCCCGGTTCTCGTCGTTGCATGGCTGGTCTCCTGCAGGTCCCGCCCGAAGGGCCAGAGTGGGCGCGGGAGACGAAAATTTCGGTGGCAATGCGGTGAATTTTCAGTGACAGCCTTTCACGCGCGGATTCGGCCAGATTGCGTTAAGGCCGTGTCGACACGTTGGGCGCCAGGGGCTTGGGCGGCATGCGAGAAATCAACTCCGTCGCCAGCCGTTCGTAGTCTTCATCAAAGTGATGAGAACCGGGCTTTTTGTACACGGTGACGAACGATGGAAGATTCGGATCGGTACAGCCGCTTTCGTCGCCATCCTCCGCGCCGTAATAGCAGGCCATGGGTGGCTTGCCCGCCAGGGCGCGGATCGGCGGCATGGCGTCGTAGTGCACCACGGGGTTCAGCCATTGCAGCAGGTTGTGCGTGTGGGTGGTCCACCAGCCCTGCTGCATATAACCCTCGAGCTCAATCTCGAAGTTCACGTCGCGGCTGGCCGAGAGCAATACCAGCTGGGAAAGCCTGTCGCGGTTGTCCGGGCGCAGCTTGCCCACCAGCGTGGGCAGGACATCGGCGCCGAACGAATAACCGACCAGCAGGATCCGGGTCTTCCCCCACTGCCTGGTGTATTTGTCCAGCAGCCGGTCAAGATCGTGCGCGGATTCCTCCGGTGCGCGGTAACGCCAGAAGTACTTGAAGGTGCTTAGACCTGCGACCGGGATGCCGCGCTGGGTGAACACCGCACCCAGGCGCTGGTCCAGGTCCCACCAACCGCCATCACCGGAGTAGATCACCACCATGAGGTCTTCTTCGCCGGTGGGGGCTGCCTTCAGCGCGGGCAATTCCACGGTGGCGCTTTCCAGCGAGGCGCGGGTCCACGGGTGCCAGGCCAGCAGGCCACCCACGGTAAGGACGATAACGGCCAGGATGATGTTACGAACGATCTTCCTCACCGCCGCACGACCCCGCCCAGGCCGCCCGAGATAAGGCTGGCCACGTTGGCCAGCGCCAGTGGCAGCGCGATGCCACCGGGCACGGCGATATAGCGCGGCTCCCACTCAGGGTCGAACTTGTCCTTGTACCGGTGCAGGCCACGGAAGTTGTAGAAGCGCTCGCCGCGGCCAAACACCATGGCACCAAAGCGGCTCCACAGGGGCGCGGTGCGGCGGTTCTGCAAGCCCGAAAGCGGGGCCATGCCCAGGTTGAACCAGCGGTAGCCGTTGGCTTTCGCCCACGACATCAGCTCGATGAACAGGAAATCCATGATGCCGGCAGGGCCTTCGGGCAGGTGGCGCATTAGGTCGACGGAGGCCTCCTCCTTCGACTCGGTGAGGAACATGTTGGCGAACGCGACGAGTTCTTCACCCTGCCAGATCACCGCCATGGGCGTGCGTGAGAGGTAACGCTCATCCCACAGGCCCAGCGAGAAACGCTTCTCGCGGACCTTCTTGTCGCGCATCCATGCATCGGAGATGAGTTTAAGCCTTGGCAGGATCGCAGGCACCTGTTCGGCCGGGATGATCTCCAGGCGAAGGCCATCGCGCGACAGCTTGTTCACCGTGCCACGCAACGTCTTCTTCGATTTGCCGTCCAGGTTGAACGTCTCCAGACGCACCCGGGCTTCCTCGCCGATCTTCAGCAGGTTCATGCCCACTTCGAGGTACAGATCCAGGTCTTCCGGACGTACCTGATAGAACAGTGGCCATCCGCCGGCACGCTCGCACTCCTCGCGGAAGGTCCATACCAGTTCACGCCGCGCACCCTCGTCCTCGCCGACCGGGTCGCCCATGGCCACCCAGCTGCGTCCTTCGATGTCGTACATGATGAAGGCGCGGTCGTCCGGGGCGAACATGAGGGTTTTGTCCGCCACCAGCGCGAGGTGCGCTTGCGCCGAACTGAACTGCTTGAGTAGCGGCATGGCGCGGGCCAGTTCGGCCTCACTGGGCCGGGCACGGCGAGGGCGAGCGGGGCGAATGAGATTGGCCAGGGCGAACAGCATGACCACCGCTGCGGCACCCACCAGGGCACGTAGGGCGCGCGGGGCGCCACCATGGTGGAAGCTGAACTCCCACCACAGGTTGTTGCTGTATTCGACGTGCTTGAAGCTGAAGAACACCAGCCAGGTGGCGCAGGCGAACACCGCGGCGATGGCGATGACCCAGCCCGGCGAGAACGATGCGCGGAACAGCGAAGCCCGGCGGTAGAAGTGGCGGTGCGCCGGCGCGAGCGCCAGCGCTAGCAAGGTAAGCAACGTGGCCTCTTCATAGTCGATGCCCTTCAGCATCGACAGCACCGCGCCCAGGATCAGCAGCACCAGGCTCAGCCAGTAGGCCGCATCAAGCCGTCGCTGCAGGCCGCGCGCCAGGATCAGCAGCAACATGCCGACCACGCTGGAGAGGAAGTGCGAGACCTCCACCAGCGGCAAGGGCACGAAGCCACGCAGGATTTCCATGCGCCCCGGGATGGCCAGCGTGGCCCCCGAGAACAGCAGCACCGCACCGCAGACCAGGGTAAGCCCGGCGAAGAACGGTGGCAGCAGGCCGGAGAACCATGGCGTGATCAGGGCGGCGTGGCGCAGGGCGCGCAGCTCGCGGATGATCACCATGAGCGTGGCCACGCACAGCGGCAGCAGGTAATACACGGCGCGGTAAGCAGCCAGCGAGCCCAGGATCGGTGCCTCCAGCCCGTGGTTCCCGGTAGCGCCGAAGCCAGCCAGCATCACCGCCTCGAACACGCCCAGGCCGCCAGGCACGTGGCTGATCAGGCCGGCCATCTGGGCCAGCACGAAGATGGCCAGGAAGTGGCCGAAGCCGCCGACGATCGCCTCGGGCATGAGCACGTACAGCACACCCGCGGCCAGGCCCCAGTCCAGCGCGCCGACCAGGATCTGCCGTGTGGCCACGGCTGGCGTGGGCGAACTGATGGCCCAGCGCCAGATGCGGATGGGGCGGCGCACGAACACGGCCACGGCAAACCAGGCCAGGGGCACGGCCGACAGCACGATGGCGAGCGGAATACGCAGCCCCGAGAGCGGCACTTCCGGCGGAATGGGCACGAACAGGAGGATGGCACCGGTGAGCGCCATGAGGCCCAGCCAGAAGCTGAGCGTCGTATAGAGCACCACCCGGGCGATCTCGCCCGTGGTCAGGCCCGCCTGGATGTAGAAGCGGTAGCGGATGGACCCGGACACCAGCAGCGACATGCCCAGTGCATTGGAGAATGCGTAGCTGATAAACGAGATGAGCCCCACGCGTTTTGCCGGAAGCCGCTTGCCGACGCTCGCCAGGCCGAACCAGTCATAGAGCGTCATCACCGCGAAGCCGGCACCGGTCAGCAGCACCGCCAGGCCGATATCGGTGTTGGGCAGGTTATGCACGTAATTGCCGATCTGGCGGTACGTGACCTCGCTGGCCATGAGGTGCAGCGCCCACAGGGCCAGGCATAGCAAGGCGACCGACAGCAGCGGGCCGCCCGCCCTGCGCAGCAGGTTGGCGTAAAGCGCGCGCTTGCCAAGGGGCGGTTGGTTAGGCGACAGCTCCGTGCTGGGTGCTTGCTCCACGGTGCCGCGGCTCCACGTCTGGCTCGTAAGGTCGTGTAGGGTGCCACATAGCGCGCCGGGGCGGCAGGGAGTAAGTTCATGCCGTATTTGCATGGCCCCGGCTGGCAAGTCGAAAGCTGGCGCTAAGGTTCGGGAAAGGAGCATGTAAGCGCTGGTTCTTACGCTGCCATGACAAGGTGGGCGTGCGCGCCAGCCTGTCTGTCCGCGAGGCCTCATGCATCCTGTTTCCCCGGCGCTGCGCCAGCGCTTCCGGCCCCTGGCCTGGTACGGCGCCCTGTTCCTGGTCGTGGCCTTCGTGGTCCGGCTTATCCTCCTGATCAAGACCGGCAAGGATGTGCCCCACTCCCCGGGCGCCCTGCTTTACGTCTTTGGCGTGGGCCTGGCCTACGACCTGGTCACCTTCATATACATGGGCTGGCCCATGCTGCTGGTGCTGTGGCTGCTGCCGCGGCGAGCGGCCATGTCCGTCTGGGGCCGGCGCATCTTCCTGGGCTTCGCCTGGGTGCTGGCCTTTGCCACGCTGTTTGTCGCCGTCGCCGAACTGGTGTTCTGGGGCGAGTTCAGTGCGCGCTTCAACTTCATCGCGGTGGATTACCTGGTCTATACCCACGAGGTGGTCGGCAATATCCAGGAGTCCTACCCAATCGGTACCTGGATCACGATGATCGCCCTGCTGGCCGTGGGCATTATCTGGCTCAGCCGCCGCAAGCTGGCACTGGGTGACGATGGTTCGCGCTTCGGCGGCCGCAGCCTTGTCGTGCTTGGCTGGCTGGTGGCCACCGTGGCGGTGAGCTTCGGCGTGGATGCGGCCATGAAGGATGGCCAGCGCAACCAGTACATGAACGAGCTGGCCGGCGACGGCACGTACGAGTTCTTCGCCGCGTTCCGCCAGAACGAACTGGATTACGCCAAGTACTACCCTTCGTTGCCGAAGGAGCAGGCGTTCGGCGAGCTGCGCACCTTGCTCAAGACCCCCGATGCGACGTTCACCAGCGATGACCCGATGGACATCACCCGCCGGATCGAGAACGCGGGGCCGGAGAAGAAACTCAACATCGTGCTGATCAGCGTGGAGAGCCTTTCAGGCGATTACGTGGAAGGCCTGTCGGTCAGCAAGCATAAGCACCTGATGCCCAACCTCGATGCGCTCGCATCGAAGAGCCTGTTCTTCACCGAGCTGTACGCCAACGGCACCCGCACGGTGCGTGGCCTGGAGGCGCTGGCGCTTTCGGTGCCGCCCACGCCCGGCGAATCCATCGTGAAACGCCCGGGCAATGAAGGCCTGTGGTCGCTGGCCGATGTGTTCAACGCGAAGGGCTACACCTCCGAGTTTGTCTACGGTGGCTACGGCTACTTCGACAACATGAACCACTTCTTCGCCAGCAACGGCTACAACGCCGTCGATCGCAATGTCATCGCCGACAAGGACATCCACGCGGAGAACGTGTGGGGCGTGGCGGATGAGGATCTGTTTACGCTTGTGATGAAGCGCATGGACGATGCCTATGCGAAGGGCAAACCGTACTTCGGTCATGTCATGACCACGTCGAACCACCGGCCGTTCACTTTCCCGGCGGGTCGCGTGCCGCTGCCGCAGGGCTCGCGCCGTGCCGCCGTGCAGTACACCGACTGGGCGATTGCCGATTTCCTGAAGCGCGCCGCGACCAAGCCGTGGTTCGATGACACGATTTTCGTGATCACCGCCGACCACTGCGCGACGAGCGCGGGCAAGACCAGCCTGCCGGTCGATCGCTACCACATCCCGCTGTACATCTATTCGCCGAAACACGTGGCGCCGGGCCGCGTCGATCGCCTGATGAGCCAGATCGATATCCCGCCGACGCTGCTGGGCATGCTCAATTTCAGCTACACGTCGCGCTTCTATGGCTACGACCTGTTCAAGCTGGAGCCGGGCCGCGAACGCGCGTTCCTGAGCACCTACCAGGAACTGGGCTACCTGCATGGTGGCGTGCTGTCATCGCTGGTGCCGCGCCAGCCGGTGAAGGAAATGCTGCCGCAAGAAACCACCGGGGATGCGACCCCGGTGGCTACCTTCAACGACAAGGATGCGAAGGACGCGATCACCTACTACCAGACCGCGGCCTACCTGTTCACCAACGGCCTGATGAAGCGTAAGTAACGCTTACGCCGCTGAGTCCACCAGGACGAGCTCGGCATCTTCCTTCGCGGTGATGCGCAGCACGCGCTCATCGCGGATGGCGGCGCCATCGCCCTTGCCCAGGGCCTCGCCATTGATCTCTACGGCGCCGGCGGCCGGCACCATGTAGGCGTAGCGGCCTTCGCCCAGCGTGTACTCCGTGGTCTCACCGGCCTTCAGGCTGGCGCCCAGCACGCGGGCATCCGTGCGGATCGGCAGGGCATCGGCATCCTCCTCAAAGCCGCTGGCCAGGGTCACGAAGCGCCCCGAGCGCTCGCCCTTGGGGAACGGGCGGGTGCCCCACGACGGTGCCTTGCGTTCGCCATCGGGGATGATCCAGATCTGGAAAATGCGGGTGTCACTCGGCTCAGCGTTGTATTCGGCGTGGCGGATACCGGTGCCCGCGCTCATCACCTGCACATCGCCGGCCTCGGTGCGGCCCTTGTTGCCCAGGCTATCCTCGTGGGTGATCGCGCCTTCGCGGACGTAGGTGATGATTTCCATGTCCGAATGCGGGTGCGGCGGGAAGCCGGTGCCGGCGGCGATGGTGTCATCGTTCCATACGCGCAGTGCGCCCCAGCCCATCCGCTTCGGGTCGTGGTACGAGGCGAACGAGAAATGATGCTTCGCATCGAGCCAGCCGTGGTTGGCACCACCCAGGGTGTTAAAGCGGCGGATGTCGATCATGTTCATGCTCCCCCGGTGTTCACCGGAATGGTTGAGTGGATGGGCGTATTTTCCGCTTCCACCGGGGGTCGCGGCGCATCGGCCGGCCGAACGGATCGTTTCCTCAAGGAATCAAATGAGCTTAGTGCTTGGCGTGTGGCACGATTTCGCGAACGACGCGGATGGCCGGGCACCATGCACTGCCATGCACCTTCGAACCCCTCGCCATGACCTGCGCGACCTGCGCCGGCCCGTGCGATGAGCAACGCGAAACCAGGGTATCGGTGGACATAAGCCGGTGCCGCTCGGTGTAGAAGGGCCACGTCGCGTTCCACGCGGCCGGGCGCTGGACGATGCGGCTGGTCATGCGCAACGGTTGCCCGTGCCGGGCCGCCTGGGCGAACGCCCTCGCGCGTGCGGTTTCACTAATACGCACGATGAACTCACCGGATGGGTGGGCGGGATCCACCGTTTGCACCGCGAAGTAGTGATCGGTCTGAACCTCAGCCGCCATGGTGGCGGAGGGAATGGCCAGCGACAGGGCGACTATAAAGTGGCGCGGTGACATGGGGTTGTCCTTCCTTGGAGGGAGTTCAAGGGAAGCACGGCCCACGTATCGGATCCAAGGCCAGCCCTGCCAGCGGGCGCTGCGCCTACGGATCGTGCCGGCGTTCGCCTACACGGTTGCCTTTAGGCGAATGCTGCCCATATGGGAATGATCGGTGCCCGTCGCACCCCAAGGATTGCGCCCATGATTCCGTTTTCCGTCCTCGACCTGGCCCCGGTGCCACGCGGTTTCACCCCCGGCGACGCCCTGCGGCACTCGCGCGACCTGGCGGTGCATGCCGAAGCTCTCGGCTTCCATCGTTACTGGCTGGCCGAACACCACAACATGACCGGCATCGCCAGCGCCGCCACGGCGGTGGTCATCGGCTATATCGCCGAGGCGACGAAGACGATCCGCGTGGGTTCCGGCGGCATCATGTTGCCCAACCACGCCCCGCTGGTGATTGCCGAGCAGTTCGGCACGCTGGCCTCGCTGTACCCGGGCCGCATCGACCTTGGCCTGGGCCGTGCGCCCGGCACCGATTACGCCACGGCTCGCGCCCTGCGCCGCGCGATGGGCCCGAGCGACGATCGTTTCCCGGACGATGTGGTGGAGTTGCAGCACTACCTTGGTCCCCTGCAGCCCGGCCAGAGTGTGCGAGCCGTGCCCGGCATCGACACGAACGTGCCCCTGTGGCTGTTGGGCTCGAGCCTGTTCAGTGCGCGCCTGTCGGCCGAACTGGGCCTGCCGTTCGCCTTCGCTTCGCACTTCGCGCCCGACCTGATGATGCAGGCACTCGAGGTGTACCGCACCCTGTTCCGCCCCTCGGCGGTGCTGGCCAAACCGTACGCGATGCTGGGCATCAACGTGGTCGCGGCCGATACCGACCAGGAGGCGCAGCGCCTGTTCACCTCGCAGCAGCAGGCGTTCTGGAACCTGCGCCGCGGTGCGCCGGGCCAGCTGCCACCGCCGGTGAACAGCATGGAAGGCATCTGGACCCCGATGGAAAAGGCGCAGGTGGATCATGCCTTGTCGTGCGCGGTGGTCGGTTCGCCCGATACGGTGCGCGAGGGCCTTGCTGCGTTCATCGAGCGCACCCAGGCCGATGAGCTGATCATCACCGCCCAAGTGTTCGACCACGAGGCGCGCAAGCACTCGTACACGCTGGTGGCCCAGCAGCACGCCCGGCTGGCCACGGAAGCGGCTGCATGACGGTAAGGGTCGTCCTCGACACGAACGTATGCCTGGATGCGTTTGTTTTCTCCGATCCCCGCGCCGCGACGCTTGTCGCGGCGATCGAAGGTGGCGAAGTGGAAGCCGTGACGCGTGACGATTGCCGGCAGGAATGGCTGGCCGTGCTGGATTATCCGGCGTTGAAGCTCGATGACGCGCGCCGCGCTGAAGCGCTCTCGCGCTTCGATACGCTGGTGCGCGTGCTGCCCAAGGCGACATGCGAACGTGCCCCGCCGCGCTGCAAGGATCCCGACGACCAGAAGTTCCTGGAACTCGCCACGTCCACACGCGCCTCGATCCTGTTCTCGCGCGATGCCGAGGTACTCCGCCTCGGCCGGCGCACGAAACGCGAAGGGCTATTCGAGATCATGCGCCCTGAGGAATGGCCGTCATTCCGCGATGCGGATTAGCCGGCACGCAGGGGCTTAATCCAATGGGACCAGCGCGATGAAATTGCGCAGGCTGTAGTACCGCTCATGCTGCGGCCAGTCCACCGAGGCGATGGCCTTGTGGCCAGCGGCCCACGGCTCGTTATCCAGCAGTACCTCGACCTGGGTCTTGCCGTCGCCCACGTTGCCGTAGAACACGCGGATCCAGTGCACGTCGTTGGTAAGCGGCGCGGTGGCGATGGCGGCTTCCAGTGCTGACAGGCCGTCCTCGGGGATTTCCATTGGCGCATCGCTTTCGCCGCGCAGCGTGAAATCGCCGATGTACGCGGTGAAGCGGTGGGCACCCGCGTTCATCTCGCGCACGGCCAGCTTCTTCTTTTCCACCTGGTGCCAGCACGCGGCGAGCACCACGAAGAAATCGTTGCGCGCGAAGCTATCCAGCGCGTCACGGCACCCGGCCTTGCCCGTGCCGATACCACCGAAGCTCTCTTCGATGGTGCGCTCTTCATCCAGCACGATATCCAGGTCCAGGCGGCCCATGCCGCCGTCCTTGCCCTCGTGCCATATGCCGCGAATGGCGGGGAAATCGTCACCCTCGGTGAGCAGCCAGTCCTCATCCGGTTCCAGCCCGATATCGTGTTCGGCGAAGAGATCGATGAGGCGGTTCTGGATAAGTCGGTCCATGGAGGTTCCGCAGAAGATCAGTGGGAGACATTATGCGGCCCCGGCGAGTTCGCCGAGCGCCATCGCGGCGGCGGGGTTGCGTTCCTTCGCCGCGGAAATGAAAAAAACGAACACGTCCTTCGGCGTGCCCTTGGGCATGACCTTGCCGACATGGGGCAATTCGGCCGGATCGCGGCCCGCGGCCCACGTGCTGGCACGCGCGGCCCATTCGGCCAGGGCGGGCGCCGTGTAGCCGGTCTTTCGGCTGGCCTGGCTGCGCATCAGCCGGGCGTACACGAACGGTCCGGTCAGGTCCGCCAGGTTCGGGTAATCGGGCGAATCGGTGTACACGGTGGCGACGCCACGTGCGCGGGCCAGCTCCAGCCAGCGTGGGTCGAGGAAACTGGGGTGGCGCACTTCCACTGCGTGGCATAACGGCACGCCGTCGATGGCATCCGGCAGCAGCGTGAGGAACGCGGCGATGTCGTCCGGATCGAACACACGGGTGGGCAGGAACTGCCAGAGCACCGGGCCAAGCCGGTCGCCGAGCGCGGCGGCGCCTTCGAGGAAGCGCCCTACCCGCTCACCCGTCGATGCCAGCGCCTTCGTCTGCACGATGTGCCTCGGCGCCTTGACCGAAAAGACAAATCCGTCAGGCACGGTGGCGGCCCACTGGCGGTAGATCTCCGGGGCAGGCGCGCGGTAGTACGTACCATTGATCTCGATCGCGCTAACCTGGCGGCTGGCGAACTCGAGCTCGCGTTTCTGGACCAGGTCATCCGGGTAGAAGAGCCCGCGCCACGGCGCGAACGTCCAGCCGCCCATGCCGGTACGGACGTTACCCTGTTTAGCGCGCTGCTTTTTCTCGGCCATCATCGTTGCATGCTCGCAGGTGGCGGGTGGAGGACATGTCGTTGCATGCCGTACGGGAGCGGATCGGCCATACTCCTGCCCCAGACCTTGCCACCTCAGCGCCATGCCCACCATCCGCATCATGACTGTCGACGACCATCCTCTCCTGCGCGAGGGGATCGCTGCCGTGCTGGAAGGCCAGGCCGGGCTGGAGCTGGTCGCCGAGGCCAGTACGGGCGAGGAAGCGATCGAGCGCTATCGTCAGTTGCGCCCCGATCTGACGTTGATGGACCTGCAGATGCCCGGCATGGGTGGCATCGCGGCGATCGAGGCTATCCGTGCGGAGTTTCCTGATGCACGGATCCTCGTGCTCACCACGTACCGTGGCGATGTGCAGGCGCTGCGCGCCTTTCGCGCCGGCGCCCAGGGTTATCTGCTGAAGAGTGAACTGCGCAAGGACATGCTCAGCACCATCACCCAGATGATGGATGGCAAACGCCGCGTGCCGGACGAGATCGCCAGCGAGATCGCCGGCCACGCCAACGATGATGAGCTGACCCCTCGCGAGACCCAGGTGCTGACGCATGTCGCCACGGGCGCGGCCAATCGTGATGTCGCCACGACGCTGGGCATCGCGGAAGAAACGGTGAAGGCGCACATGAAGAGCATCCTGGCCAAGCTGCAGGCCAACGATCGCACCCATGCGGTGGCTATCGCGCTCCGTCGCGGCATCATCGAGCTCTAACCCGCCTCAGGTGCGCGCGTGTGCGTACCGCTTTCGGTAATCCGCAGGCGTCACGCCAAGCCGGCGCATGAAGGCGCGCCGAAGGCCATTGGCATCGGCGTAGCCCAGTTTCGCAGCGACGCGCTTGGGTGTGTCGTGGCCTTCCTCCAGCCAGCGCCGCGCGGCTTCCACGCGCATGGTTTCCACGAACTCCGCGGGCGTCATGCCGACCTCACGGTGGAAGATGCGTGCGAAGTGCCGCGGGCTCATGCCAGCGCGTGCCGCCATGCCGGGCACCGAATGGTCCTCGCCAGGATGGGCGGCCACATAGCGCTGTAGCTCCTGCAACGCGCCGCGCCCCGCCGGGGCGGCCTCCCCATGCCGGCTGAACTGCATTTGGCCGCCAGGCCGGCGGTAGAACACCACCAGCTCGGCGGCGACCGCCATGGCCACCTCGCGGCCCAGGTCCTCTTCCACCAGGGCGATGGCCAGGTCCATGCCGGCCGTGACCCCGGCGGCGGTGCACACGGGCCCGTCGCGGACCACGAACGCATCGGCCTCGACGGTGAGGGAGGGGTGGCGGCGCCCGAGCAGCTCGGCGACCTTCCAGTGGGTGGTCACCCGGCGTCCATCCAGCAACCCGGTCTGGGCGAACAGCAGGGCACCGCTGCAGATCGAGCCGTAGCGCCGCGCCCGGGCAGCGTGGGCCTGTAGCCAGTCGAGCGTGTGCAGGTCGGTCGCGGCGCTGGCCAGGTCCGGGGAGCCGGCCACCAGCAACGTATCCAATACGGTGATGTCGTCCTGGGTGCTGCGGTCGGGCAGGAAACGCATGCCCGACGAAGCGGCTACCGCGAGCGGTGCCGTGCCCACCGTCAGCACCTTGTAGAACTCGCGCCCCGTCTGGCGGTTCGCCTCGGCGAACACATCCGCAGGGCCGGAGACGTCCAGCATCTGGACGCCCGGTGGCGCAACGATCGCGATGGCCAGGGGCTTGGGCATGAGCCGATTATGGCTGGATATGGCAGTCCGTATCAATTACCGCCGGATTTCTCGTCGATGGCATGGTGGATTTGATCTGATAATCAGTCGTATTTACGATTAGCACCTTTCGCCCCTCCTTCCCCCAAGGTTCACCCGATGTCCATCCGCCCTACCGTCCTCGCCGTCGCGCTGGCCGGCGCCCTTGTCGCGCGCGCCGCTGCCGCCCAGGACACCGCCACTCCGCCGCCCAGCCCCACCAATCTCGAGGGCGTGAAGGTGGTCGGCGACTGGCTGGGCGATGCCAAGCAGAACGTGGTGCAGAACCACCCGGGCGCGCGCACCGTGGTACGCCGTGAGGAACTGCGCGAAGCGGGCGCGACCAACCTGCGCGATGCGCTGCGCCGGATCCCCGGGGTGCAGGTGCAGGAGAGCAATGGCACGGGCGGCAGCGATGTGTCGCTTAACGTCGGCGTGCGCGGCCTCACCTCGCGCCTGTCGCCACGCTCCACCATCCTGCTCGATGGCGTGCCGCTGGCCGTGGCGCCGTACGGGCAGCCGCAGGTCTCCATGGCCCCGGTGGGCCTGGGCAACCTGCAGGCGGTCGATGTCGTGCGCGGCGGCGGCTCGGTGCGCTACGGGCCGCAGAACGTCGGCGGCATCATCAACTTCGTGACCCGCGATATTCCCGAGACATTCGGCGGCAGCGCGGGCGTGCAGTTCCAGGGCGGCGAACACGGCGGCATCCGCACCAACACCAATGCCTTCGTGGGCGGCACCACCGACAAGGGCCTGGGCATCGCCCTGCTCTATAACGGCCTGCACGGCCCTGGCTACCGCGAGCATGAAGACAACGAAAGCATCGACGATGTGATGCTGAAGGCGAAGTACGCCATCACCAGCGACGACACGCTCACCGGCAGCATCCACCACTACGACGGCCAGGCGGGCATGCCGGGCGGCCTCACCCAGGCCGACTACGATGCCGATCCGTTCCAGTCACGGCGCCCGTACGATGATTTCCACGGCCGCCGTACGGACTACGTGGTGAAGTACAGCCACGTCGAGGACCGACGCTCGTTCGAAGTGCAGTCGTATTACTCCGACAGCTTCCGCGGCAGCCATATCGAGACCATCACCGAAAACCCGAACGGCAGCTACACCCACCAGCTGAACGCCTACCCGCGCAACTACCACGTGTTCGCGATCGAGCCGCGTTATTCGCAACTGTTCGACTGGGGCCAGGTTACCCACGAGATCGGCATCGGCTACCGCTACACCAGCGAAGCGATGCACGAGCAGACGTATCGCAACAACAAGTTCACATCGAACCTCTGGTACACGCCGTTCACCGGTGATCCATACAACGGCGCCTATGTGCTGTCGGGCAACAACACCGGCAGCAACGAAGCGCATGCCGTGTATATCGATGACACGATCAACGCGGGTGACTGGACGATTACGCCGGGCCTGCGCTACGAGCGCATCCGCAGCGAATGGCAGGCGCATCCGAGCAGCACGGTCATCGTAAAGGGCCCAACCGAGCGCCGTGAGCAGTACTCCAAGCCATTGCCGTCGCTGAATGTCATGTACCACCTGAGCGACGCGTGGAAGCTGTACGCCAACGCGGAGACGTCGTTCGGCTCGTTGCAGTACTTCCAGATCGGCCAGAAGGATTCCACCGGCCAGTTCGCGCAGGGCCTGGAACCCGAGCTCGCCCGTACCTATGAAATCGGCACGCGCTACGACGACAAGGCCTGGGGCGGCGAGATCAGCCTGTTCCGCATCAACTTCGATCACGAGCTGCAGCTGGTGGGCAAGCTGCCCAACGTGCCGGATTCGTACGAAGGCTGGACGAGCCTGGGTGCCACCACGCACAAGGGCGTGGAAACCTCGGCGCACCTCGACTTCGGTTCGTTCGCCGATGCACTCGAAGGCCTGACGCTCTGGGGCACGGCCACGTATACGCATGCGTTCTACAAGCATGGCTCGTTCGCCGGCAAGGATCTGCCGTTCTATTCGCGGCGCACGGCCAACCTCGGGCTGCGCTACAACGTGGCCGCGTGGACGTTCAACCTGGATGCGTTCTCGCAATCGCGCCAGCATTCGCCGGGCTCACCGAGCTTCGATCCGGCCAACCCCACCGAGTACGTGACCGAACGCTCCGCCGATGGCGACCTCGGCAATATCCCGGGCTGGACGACCTGGAACGCGCGCGGCGAATACGCGTTTGGACCGTCGCTGTCGAACCTGCGCGTGGGCGTGGGCGTCAAGAACCTGTTCGATCGTCGCTATTTCACCCGCTCCACCGATAACAACGACGGCCTCTACGTCGGTATGCCGCGTACCTATTTCGTCCAGGCTTCCGTGGATTTCTGATGACCCCTCGCCCGCGCCGTTTCCGCAGCACCCTGAAGACCCTGCATCTGTGGCTGGGCCTGTCACTCGGCCTGCTGCTGGCGCTGGTGACGCTCTCCGGCAGCGTGTTGCTGTGGGAGCAGCCGCTGTTCGCGGCCGGGCATCCTGAGCTGGTGTCCCGGCCGCCCCCCGAGCTTGCCACCCAGGCTCGTTCGCTCGACATCGTGCTGGCTTCGCCGCAGGCAAAGGGGCTACGCGGCCTTTCACTGCCCGATGCCGAGCTGCCGGTGTGGGAAGCGCAGGCGCGCGGTGGCGACCGGCTGTATTTCGACGCCACCACCGGAGAACTCCTGCTGACCCGGCACAAGAGCGGCGACCTGCTGCTCACCTTGCTGGACTGGCACACCCACCTGCTCACCGGCGATGTCGGTGAAACGGTGCTCGGCGTGGTCGCGTGCGCCGGGCTGTTCATGCTGTTCTCGGGCGTGTGGCTGTACTGGCCCGGGCGCCAGCGTGCGCTCAAGCACCTCAAGCCGCACGCGAATCCGCCGGTGCTGCGCTGGGCCAGCTTTCATCGCGCCGTGGGCGTGCTTGCCCTGCCCTTGCTCATCGTGATGATCGGCACCGGCACCACCATGGCCTATCGCGGTGCGGTGCGTAATGGCCTTGCTGCCGCATTTGGCGAGAAGGCACCGGCGAAGCCGCCGAAGACCGCGCCGCTGGATGGCAAGCCGGATTGGGCAGCCGTGCTGGCATCGGCCCGCGCCGCCGCACCCGATGCGGAACTCACCCGCGTGACCCTGCCTGGCAAGGATTCCGGCACCATCGCCATGCGCGTGCGCCGTGCGGGCGAATGGAACCTGGCGGGCCGCAGCACGCTGTTCATCAACGGCCACGACGCCAGCGTGATCGGCGGTGAGGATGCGACGAAACTGGGCCCGGGTGGCCGCCTGGCCAACGCGCTGTTCCCGATCCATTCCGCCGCCGTGGGTGGCATCGTGTGGCGCACGGTAGCCTGTATCACCGGCCTGCTGCCGAGCTTCCTGCTGGTCACCGGCTTCCTGTTCTGGCGCGCCCGCCAACGCCGTAAGCACCTGTAGGAGCGCGCTTGCGCGCGATAGGCGTGCCCCCAAGGCCATGGCGCTGTCGCAAGCACCCATCGCGCGCGAGCGCGCTCCTACAAAGAGCCATGCTATTGCCCGCATTTGGGCTCTTGCGGCTCGTAACCTGCGCGCTCAACCTGCCAGGATCACGACCATGCGCCGCACCCTGCCCCTCATCGCCGCCTTAGCCACCCTGCCCGCCTTCGCACAATCACCGACCGCGCCCGTCCCCGAGTGGAGCGAGCCGGCCGCACCGCACGTGATCTACGGCAACACCTACCAGGTGGGTACGAAGGGGCTGTCGTCCATTCTCATCACCTCGCCGCAAGGGCACATCCTTATCGATGGCACGTGGACGCAGAACGCGCCGCTGATCGAGGCGAACATCCGCAAGCTGGGTTTCCGTGTCGAGGACATCAAGCTCATCCTCAACTCGCACGCGCACCATGACCACGCGGGGGCCATCGGCCAGCTGGCGAAGGACAGTGGCGCCACCGTGCGCGCCACCGCAGCGGGAGCGAAGGCGATGCGGCTGGGGGGACAGGACCCGGATGATCCGCAGTACACGCCGGGCTCGAAGGACGCGTATCCAGTGTTCCCGGTGACCGGTGATATCACGGATGGCAAGGTGGTCACGGTCGGCCCGTTGAAGCTTACGGCACACATCACGCCAGGCCATACGCCCGGTGGCACCGCATGGACGTGGGATGCTTGCGAAGGCAGCACGTGCAAGCACATCGCTTACGCGGATAGCCTGTTCGCGTTCTCATCCGGCACCTATCGCTACAGCGATCACCCCGCTTACGTCGCCGCCTACTGGAAGACGTTTGATCGTGTCGCCGCACTGCCGTGCGACATCCTGGTCACGCCGCATCCCGAACAGGGCGAAGGCGAGACCTGCAAGAGCTACGCGCAGGCCGGCCGCGACCGCCTCAAGGAAAAGCTGAAAGAAGAAGCCAGGTAACCGCGGGAGCGGTTACGTGGACCTGGCGAGCATCTGGGTGATGCGCTCGTCCTTTTCCTGCCACAGCTGGTTGATCCAGGCCTGGAAACGTTCGCGGAACGCGCTGTCGTTCTCGTAATCGCCACGCATGCTGTCCATGAGCGGCAGCTTGCGCACGTGGATGCGGATCTCGCGGATGCGCCCGGCGATCATATCCATCATGGAGCCGGGGCCATCGGGGTACACGATGGTCACATCCAGCATGTGGCGGATCGCATCACCCATGGCATCCACCACGAAGGCCACGCCGCCCGCCTTCGGGCGCAGCAGGTGCGTGTACGGCGATTTCTGCGCGTCGTGCTTGGCCTGCGTAAAGCGGGTGCCCTCCGTGAAGTTCATGATCGCCACGGGGACGTGGCGGAACTTCTCGCATGCACGGCGCGTGGCATCGCGGTCGCGCGATTTCAGCTCCGGATGCTTTGCCAGCTCTTCGCGCGAATGGCGCTTCATGAAGGGGAAATCCAGCGCCCACCAGGCCGGGCCCAGCAGCGGCACCCAGATCAGCTGGCTCTTCAGGAAGAAGCGCATGAACGGGATGCGCCGGTTGAAGATTTTTTGAAGAGCAGGGATATCGATCCAGCTCTGGTGATTGCATACCACGAGATAGTTATCGCGCGGCGCCAGGCCGTCCACGCCATCGATCGTCCAGCGCGTGCGGGTGAACGCACCCCACAGCCAGCCATTGAAGCTCAGCCAGCTCTCCGCGATCCCCACCAGTGCAGTACCGCATGCCGCACGCAAACCGCGCAGTGGCAGTACCACGCGTACCAGCGAGAGCAGGAGCAGCGGTGTCACGTGCAGCACCGTGTTGCCCAGCAGGAACAGGCAGGCAAGGGGGACGCGCAGGAAGACCGGTAGCGAGGCGAACATGGGGCATGGGTTCGGATTAGGAATCGCCAAGTCTACAGGCCCAGCCGCTCCACGACGTCATCCAGGCTCTGGCGTACCGTGTCGATGCCCTCCCAGGGGTCTTTCTTCTGGCGGGCCAGGCGTTTGGGTACGGAGTGGATGGTGAAGTCCGCGCCGGATTTGAGCTTGCCCAGGTCCTCCCAGCGCAACGGCACCGCCACCGGTGCGCCTGGGCGGGCGCGTAGCGAGTAGGAGGCGACCGCGGTAGCCCCGCGGCCGTTGCGCAGGTAATCCAGGTAGATCTTGCCGCCGCGCACTTTCTTCGCCGCCGTGGCCACGAACTCCAGCGGGTGCGCCTGGGCCAGCGCCTCCGCGAAGCCGCGGGCAAACGTGCGAACGGTATCCCAGTCCGCACCCGGGGCCAGCGGCACCACGATGTGCAGCCCCTTACCACCGGTGGTGCGGACAAACGATGTCAGCCCGAGTTGCTTGAGAAAATCCCTAACCATACGTGCTGCCGCCACCACGCGCTTCCACGCCACGCCATCGCCCGGATCAAGGTCGAAGATCACGCGATCGGCGACGTCCGGTGTCTTGACGTGCGAGCCCCACGGGTGGAACTCGATCGCGCCGAACTGCACCAGTTCCATCAGGCCGGCCTCATCTTTCGGATACAGATAAACGGCCTGCGCCCCGGTCTCCTCCTTGAGTTTTGCCGAACCGACATGGTGCAGGCCGGCGATCATGTGTTTCTGGAAGAAGCAGTGCTCGCCGATGCCTCCCGGGCAACGCAACATGGGCATGGGCCGGTCGGCCACCGGTGGCAGGAACCATGGCATGACCGCCTTGTAGTAATCGGCCACGTCCTGCTTGGTGATCCCATCGTCCGGGTACACCACCCGGTCGGGGTGGGTAATCGTGATCTCATCGGTCGCCACGGGCTTCGTCCTCACGGGCTTCTTTCGTTCGGGGGAGGCGGTGCGGCGATCGCTATCGCGCAGATCCTTCGGTGCCTTGTCGATGCGCAACGCCTTCAGGCTGGGCTGGCGCAGCAGGCCCAGGTTGCCGATGCCACGGTAGTAGACCTCAGCCACCACGGTGGGTTTGACCCATAGGGCGCCGCGGAGGAGGGGGTCGATGCCATCCAGCGGCACCGGCGGCGCTTTTTGCCCGCCTCTCGCAAGCGTTTTGCCGAGATCGCGCAGCATCTCATCGGTAAAGCCGGTGCCGACACGGCCAACGTACGCCCAGCGGCCCTTCGCCGCGGGCTTGGCAAGCAGCAGCGAGCCAAACGATAGGCGTGAGCCCTTCGCAGGCGTGTAGCCGATCACGGCGAACTCGTCCGCTTCAAGGCGTTTGATCTTCAGCCAGTCATCGTTTCGGCCGCTGTGGTAAGGCCCGTCAACGCGCTTGGAAATGATGCCTTCGAGCTTCTGCTCCATGGCCATGGCAAACACGGCGTCCCCATCGCCCATGTTGTGGCCGCTGTAGCCAAGGTGCGGTGGCGCGTGCGCCAGCAGGCGTTCCAGTAACGCCTTGCGATCGGACAACGCGGTTCGCGACAGGTCATAGCCTTGCAGGAAAGGCATATCGAAAAGCGTGTACACCAGCGGTGCCTGCGCTTCGCCTGCGAGTGTCTTCTGCAGTGCATTGAAATCACTGCGGCCGTTCGCGTCGAGCGCGATCAGTTCGCCATCGAGACGCGCACTGTCCAGGCCCAGCGCTTCAATAGCCTGCACGATCTCCGGGATGCGATCGTTCCAGGGAAGCGCGTTGCGTGACCACACGTTGACTTCGCCCCTGGAGATACCGGTAAGGATGCGATAACCGTCCCACTTCACTTCGTGCAGCCAGGCGTCGCCCTGAGGTGGCGTCTCGCGCAGGCGCGCCAGCTGTGGCGCAAAGAATGCCGTGCTGGGTCGCGCTTTCTTCGCGCCCTTGATGGCCCCGGCTGCCTTGCTGAGCGAAGCCAGCGGCACGCGTCGAGCCCTTGGTGCCACCTTCCTGCGTGCGGTGCTCTTCGCCGCGGCCGCTTTCGTTGCCGGTGTTTTCGCCGCCTTCCGGGTGCTCTTTCGCATCGTTTTGTCCAGCAGGTCGTCAGCCTCCACATCCCCCGCGTACGCGTCGGCGGCCTTGATAAGGAACCATGCGGGCTGGCGTTCCTTCTTGCCACTACGTACCAGGTGCCAGGCACCTTTCAGGCGTTTGCCGAACAATTCGAAACTCAGGTGGCCCTTCGCGAGCTGCGCTTCGACATCGCCGGCAGAGGACCACACGCCACGATCAAATGTATCGACGTGCCCCTTGCCATAACCTTCGTTAATATCGCCTTCGAACTCGGCGTAAGACACGGGGTGGTCTTCCACTTCGACGGCTAGCCGCTTCACCTTTGGGTCGAAGCTGGGGCCCTTCGGCACGGCCCAGCTGCGCAGCACGTCGCCCACCTGCAGCCGGAAATCGAAATGCCGGCGCGATGCGTGGTGCAGTTGCACGACGAAGATGGCCCGCCCGGTGCGCGCTGACCGTTCCGGGGCGGGCTCACGCGTCCGCCCGAAGTCGCGTTTCTTCCGGTATTCCTGCAGGCTCATGGCAAGGATGATTGAAGCGCGGTGGTGAACGGGCCGTGCAGCCCGCACGGAGCCTTCTCCAGAGTTGTCGGCGCGCGCGTGGCATGGCTACGCTCGCGGTCCCAGTCACGTCACCGGATGTTCGCACCCCATGCACGGCTCCCGTCTTGCCCCCTTTGATCCTGCGCGCCGCCGCTTTGTCCAGGGCCTGGCCGTGGCGGGGGTGGGCCTCGCTACCGGTACCGTACGCCCGGTGTTTGCGCAGGCACCGCTGCCGCGCGTGGCCAGCCTGCAGGGGCCCGCGTTCCAGTTGGCGGTGAGCGAGGCAGCGATGGACTTCACCGGGCGCGCCCGCAAGGCGGTCACGCTGGGTGGAGGCGTGCCCGGGCCGACGCTGCGCTGGCGCGAAGGCGACGACGTAAGCATCGCGATCGAGAACCAGCTGGATACCGTCACCTCCATCCACTGGCACGGCATGATCGTGCCCGCGGATCAGGATGGCGTGCCGGGCCTGAGTTTCGATGGCATCCCGGCGCGGTCCCGGTTCACCTATCGCTTTCCCGCGAGGCAGGCGGGTACCTACTGGTATCACGCACATAGCCGCTTCCAGGAACAGAGTGGCCTGTACGGGGCGATCGTCATCGAGCCGGCCAACGGTGAGCGCTATCCGGCGGATCGCGAGCACGTGATCCTGATCAGCGACTGGACCGATGAAGACCCCGAGCGCGTCTATGCGAAGCTGCGCACCCGCTCGGATATCTACAATTATGGGCAGCCGACGCTTGCAGGCTTCCTGCGCGACGCACGAGCGAAGGGCTTTCACGATGCGGTCGCCATGCGCCGCATGTGGAACCAGATGCGCATGAACCCGACCGACCTGGCCGATGTCTCGGCCAGCACGTACACGTACCTGGTAAACGGCACGGCGCCGGCGGGAAACTGGACCGGTGAATTCAAGCCTGGCGAGCGCGTGCGCCTGCGCCTCATCAATGGCTCGTCCAACTCGATCTTTGATTTGCGCATCCCCGGCCTGCGCATGCAGGTCGTCGCGGCCGATGGCCAGGATGTGCTGCCGGTGGATGTCGACGAACTGCGGCTTTCCGCGGCTGAAACCTACGACGTGATCGTTACGCCTGCGGAGGATCGCGCATATACCGTGTTCGCCCAGTCCATCGATCGCTCCGGTTATGCGCGCGCCACGCTTGCGCCGCGACCCGGCATGCGCGCCGAGGTGCCCGCGCTCGATCCACGGCCACGGCTCGCCATGCGCGACATGATGGGATCGATGGCTGGGGACGCGACCGATGGCCCCATGGTGATGGCGCACCACGCCAGCACGGAATACGGCCCCAATGTAGATATGCGCGTGGATATGCCACGCACCAATCTGGATGACCCTGGCGCGGGCCTGCGCGAACGCACGCATCGTGTACTGACGTATGCGGACCTGCACTCGGTGGGTGGCGCCTATGACACACGTGAGCCATCGCGCACGATCGAGCTGCACCTCACCGGAAATATGGAGCGTTTCGCATGGGGCTTTGATGGGCTGAAGTACTCGCAGGCGAAGCCCGTGCACTTCCGAAAGGGTGAGCGCCTGCGCGTGACGCTCGTCAACGACACCATGATGAACCACCCCATCCACCTGCATGGCATGTGGAGCGATGTGGAAACACCGGGTGGAGCGTTCCAGGTTCGCAAGCACACGGTCAACGTGCAGCCCGCGCAGCAGGTGAGTTATGCGGTCACGGCCGACAACCCCGGGCGGTGGGCGTTCCATTGCCACATGCTGTACCACATGGAAGCGGGCATGTTCCGCGAAGTGGTGGTGTCATGAGGCGCTGGTGGTTGGTCGCCGCGTGGTACCCGTTCGCCGCATTTGCGCAGGAGATGCCGGCGATGGAAGGCATGGACCATGCCTCCATGCATCATGATGCCGCGCAGCCCACGCAGCCCACGCAGCCCACGCAGCCCGCGTCGTCGGCACAGGGCGCGCCTGCTGTGCGGGACCCGCATGCCGGCCACGACATGGCCGGCATGCATGGCCAAAGCGACGCGCACGATATGGGCGGCATGGGCGACATGAAGATGGGCGCGATGCAGGGCGGCAGCGCGCCCGCGGATGCGCGCAGTCCCGACTGGTCCGACGGTGTGGCCCCCGCGTCGATGCACGGCATGGCCATGCATGACATGGACGACACCGCAGCGAACGCGATGCTATTGCTCGATCGCCTTGAAGCGTTTTCAGGGCAGGGCGGCCACGGCCAGTCGTGGGAAGCCGAGGGTTGGTACGGCAACGACAGCGACAAGCTGTGGTTTCGCAGCGAAGGCGAGCGCGAAGGCGGCCGCCCGCACGACGGCGATGCCGAGCTGTTCTGGAGCCATGCAGTCGCCACGTTCTGGGACACCCAGCTCGGTGTACGCAGCGATTTCGGCGAAGGCCCGAAGCGGCAGTGGGCCGCCTTCGGCTTGCAAGGCCTGGCACCGTACTGGTTCGAACTCGAGGCCACGGCCTATGTGGGGCAGGGTGGGCGCACCGCGGCACGTGTCCGCGCCGAGTATGAGCTGCGCTTCACCCAGCGCTTGATCCTGCAACCCGAGCTGGAAGTGAATGCCTACGGCAAAGATGACGAACGCCGCCAGCTCAGGTCTGGTATCTCATCCGTGGAAGGCGGCCTTCGTCTGCGTTACGAGTTCACCCGCACCTTCGCCCCGTACGTCGGCGTGGCCTGGGAACACCTTACGGGCGGCACGGCGGACCTGGCTGCCGATCAGGGCCGCCGCATCACCGACCGCCGCTGGGTCGCCGGCCTCCGCCTCTGGTTCTAACCCTGTAGTAGCGCGCTTGCCGAAACCGGTGCGCTACAGGTGCGCGCGCCCGATGCGAGCATTATTGACTCAACGGCACCAGGGGCGGATCGTTCATGCATCCAGCTCACGAGTGCCTCCCATGCCCAACGATGGCCGCCTCCTCGGCAACCTAAGCGTCCTTGTATCCGTCGTGGAAACGGGCAACTTCGCTCGCGCCGCCGAAGCGCTTGGCCTTTCGCCGTCCGGCGTAAGCCGCGCCATCGGGCGCCTGGAAGCCCGGCTGGGCGTGCGGCTGCTCCAGCGAACCACGCGTTCAGTGCACCTCACCGACGAAGGCGAGCGGCTGGTGGCGCAGGTGGGTCCGCTGCTATCGGGGATCGAGGACGCCGCTCTTTCGGCGGCAGGCGATGCCCAGGCCGTGCGCGGCCGTCTCCGGGTGAGCCTCGATCCGATGTTTTCGCGCCTGATCGTGGCACCCAGGCTCACGGCGTTCCTGGCCCAGCATCCCGCGCTGGAGATCGAGATCGTGACCCGCGACGAGCTGGGCGACCTGGTTGCGGAAGGCATCGATGTGGCCGTCCGGTTCGGTGTGCCGCCGTCCTCATCGCTGGTGGCGCGCAAGCTGCTCGATACGCGTGTGCTCACGGTAGCGGCACCCGCCTATCTTGCCGCCCATGGCCAGCCGCGTACGCCAAAGGAGCTGGCGGCCCACAGTTGCATCCAGTTCCGCGACCCGGTTACCCGGCGGCCGTTCGAATGGGAGTTCCATCGCCGCGGTAAGGTCAGCGTGGTGGCGACCACGGGCCCGATTCTCGTGACCGATTCGGCGACCATGTACGGCCTGTGCGTCGCGGGTGCAGGTATCGCCCAGGTCCTGGAAGCCAGCGTGCGCGACGCGCTGGAGGATGGCCGCCTCGTGGAACTGTTCCCCGGGCATGCCGAGGAGACCTTTCCGCTCTACGCGTTCTATCCCTCGCGCCGGCATGCACCTCCCAAAGTGCGGGCGTTCGTGGACTTCTGCGTGGCGCTGGGCCGGCGTGCGTGAACGCGGCGTTGACGGGCAGGGTGGTTCGCTCTGTGGACCGATCTGCCGGGAGTGCCGCCATGCCACCGCGCGAAACCTATGACGACCCCACGACGGGCTCGGGCGACCCGACCCATGGCCTGCCGCCGGGACCGGCGGAGCCGGTGAACCATGGCTCGGGCGATCCCCAACACAAGCGCGATACGGATGTCGAAAACGGCGACAGCGGATCGACGTAAGGGTAGATGCCACCACAAAGGGAGCACGCCATGAGCCGTCCATTCCGCCGTATTACGCCGTTTCTCTGGTTCGATACCCAGGCCGAAGAGGCCGCGACGTTCTACACATCGATCTTCCCGAACTCGCGGATCACCGCAGTCACGCGCTATTCGAAAGAATCATCGGCCGCTTCCGGGCGCCCGGAAGGTTCGGTGATGACCGCCGCATTCGAGTTGGACGGTGAGCCAGTGACGGCACTCAACGGCGGCCCCATTTTCAAGTTCAACGAGGCCCTGTCCCTGGTGGTGCATTGCAAGGACCAGGCGGAGATTGACCACTACTGGAACAAGCTATCGGAGGGCGGTGATCCGAAGGCCCAGGCGTGCGGGTGGCTGAAGGACAAGTACGGCCTGTCATGGCAGATCTGCCCGGTGGATATCGAAGCGCTCGTGCAAAACCCAGGTTCCGTCGCCGCGCTGATGCACATGACCAAGATCGATATCGCCGCGATGCGCGCTGCGGCCACGTGAATCGCGCGCAAGCGCGCTCCTACCACGGCCTGCGCAGGTCTTGTGTAGGAGCGCGCTTGCGCGCGATCGGTCGTAGCGGTTACTTCACGCCGTCGATCACTTCCCGAACGAAGTCCGCATACCTCCGCGGTTCGCGCCCCAGCAGCGTCCGCAGCGTGCCGCGTGCCGCCGCTTTCGCCCGCATGCCATCGCGGTGGAACCGGGCCAACATCAGCCGGAGGTCGTAAGCCGCCCAGGACGGAGCACGCTCGGCGATCGCCGCCTCGGCCTGGTCGAGATCGTCGCCCACGTAGGCCACGTCGCGGCCAAGTGCATCCGCCCACACCTTCGCCGCGGATTCGCCGGTGAACGCGTCCGGCCCGGCAAGCTCGATGACCTCCCGCGGTAGCGGGCCGCTGGCGCGGGCGCGCCGCAGCAACGCCGCCGCAGCCACATCGGCGATGTCGCGCACATCAATCATCTCGATACCCGCCGAACCCAACGCCATCGGATAAACGCCGTGCGCCGCGGCGTCCTTCAACGGCGCATCGTTCTGCATGAAATACGACGGGCGCAGGATCGTCGCCGGCAGGTCGAACTGCTCGATCATCCGCTCGATCGTGTACTTCACGGTGAAATGCGGCACATCCGTGAATGTCTCCGCCTTGAGCACTGAGAGGTAGACGTAACGCTGGATGCCCGCATCGCGAGCCAGCGTGAGCAGGGTGAGGCCCTGGTTGAGTTCATCGGGCGTGACCGGGTTGAGCACGAATACGGTATCCACACCTTCCAGGGCGGCGCGCACCGCGTTGGGATCGGAAGCTTCGCCGCCCACGGCGCGGACGCCTGCCGGGCCGTTGTACTCGGTGGGGCGGCGGGTGAAGGCACGAACCTCGGCGCCTGCAGCGGCGAGGCGTTCGATGACGGCAGAACCAACGGCGCCGGTGGCGCCCGTAACGAGGATGCTCATGGGTAACTCCTGTGCGGTTGGGAATGAGCACAGGTTGCGCGTCTCGCTTGCGGTACGATAGCCGTCAGATCGGGACAGGTCGTCCCGCCAGTGAGACACCGTTGCATGGACTTGCTCGCCCTTGCCGACTTCAATGCCGTGGCTTCACACCGCGGGTTTGGCGCCGCCAGCCGCGCCACGGGCCGGCCCAAGGCCACGCTCTCGCGGCGCGTGCGCGAGCTCGAGGATGCGCTGGGCATTCGCCTGGTCGAGCGCGGTGCACGGCCGTTCCGGCTCACGGAAGAGGGCTCTGTGCTGCACGCGGAGACCGCCGGCGTGCTGGGCCATATCGAAACCATTGCCGCCGATCTCGCCGCTGGCGCCGGCGGCCCACGCGGCCGGTTGCGTGTCAGCGTGCCCGTGTTGTTTGCGCAACGCGGCGTGGGTCGCCTGGCCTCGCGTTATGCGGCGATGTATCCGGCCGTCGAGCTGGAGATCGTGGCCGATGATCGCTTCGTGGATCCACTTGCCGAAGGCTTCGACCTCATCGTGCGCGCCAACCCCAAGCCCACCACGGAACTGGCGGGCCGCTGCTTTCTTCGCGACCGTTACGTGGTAGCCGCGAATCCTGCGTTGCCGCGACCGCGCGATGGCGACGCATTCCCCGCCATCGTGCTTCCGGCGATGGCGCGCAGCGACACCTGGCGGCTGATCGACGGCAAGAAGCGTTATGCCATCGCCCCGCGCCCGGTGTTGCGCCTGTCGTCGATGGCGATGGTGCACGATGCGGTGTTCGAAGGGCTCGGTGCTGCGATGTTGCCAGCGTCATTGGTAGCGGGTGAGATCCAGGGCGGCAGGTTGGTGAGCTGGGGCCTGGTGGAAGGTGGTGCCACCGAAGTCTGGGCCCTGTACCCGCCACAACGCCACGTCGCGCCCAAGGTCTCGGCATTCGTGAACATGCTCGTCGACCATTTCAAGGATGCCTCCCCGCTGCATTTCAAAACATTGTCGTAGCCGGCGACGGCGTTGACAGGCCAGCGCGCAAAAGGTGAAAGTCGACCGTCATGCCATAGCGGGGAGAGGGTGTTGAACCGACGCGACTTTGCGAAAACGCTGGCGTTGGCCGGCATGGTGGGAAGTGGCCTGTGGCCGGTGAAGCAGGCGTTCGCACAGGCACCACGCGCGCAACACGGCGTCGCTGTCGATCCCGCGAAGCTGCGTGACTTGCAGCAAGCCTTTCTCGAACTTCGCTTCGGCATGTTCATCCACCTCAACATGGCGACGTTCGAAGAGCGCGAATGGGGCGATCCCATGCTATCGCCCAAGCTGTTCAACCCGAAGCACCTTGACCCCGCGCAGTGGGCGAGCGCCGCCAGGTCGGCACACATGGGCTACGCGTGCCTCACCACGAAGCACCACGATGGCTTCTGCCTCTGGCCCACGAAGACCGGCAGTGCGAACGTCATGCAGTCGTCTTACCCGCACGATGTGGTGCGTGCGTATGTGGATGCCTTCCGCAAGGCGGGCCTCAAGGTATGTCTGTACTTCTCCATTCTCGACCTGCGCCAGGATATCCGTGCGCGCACCGTCACACCGGAGAAGATCGCGCTGATCAAGGCGCAGCTCACCGAGCTGCTCACGAATTACGGCCCGCTCACGGCGCTTATCCTCGATGGCTGGAACGCGTCGTGGTCGCGTATTTCCTACGCTGAACTGCCGTACCGTGAAATCTATGACCTGGTGAAATCGCTACAACCCGATTGCCTGCTCACCGACCACAATGCGGGAAGCTATCCGGGCACCGCGCTCTACTACACCGATATCAAGCAATACGAGCAGCACGCCGGGCAGAAGATCCCACCCGACAGCCCCGTGCCCTCGCAATCGGGCACGACGCTGCAGAGCGACTGGTTCTGGAAAACGTCGTATCCCACGTCGGAGCTGGCATCGGCCCAGACCATCGTCGATGACTGGTTGAAGCCGTTCAACGCGAATCACTGCAACCTGATCCTCAACGTGGCACCGAACCGCGACGGCCGCTTCGACGACAACGCCGTGGCGCGCCTGGCCGAGATTGGCCGATTGTGGAAGCCCGAGGGCCAGGTCGCGCCGATCGAACGACAGGTGACCATCACCACGCCGAACCTGGCGGCGGGCAAGCCCGCATGGGCCAGTGCCAGCGATGAAGCGGTGGGCCCTGACCTGGCTTTTGACGATAACTTCCGCACGTACTGGCTCGCCGATCGCGGCAAGAGCGAGGGCTGGATCGAAGTGCGCTTTGACGCGCCGGTGTCCTTTAACACCCTCTCCGTCGTGGAGCCCCGCGATTCGGATTACGGCAACGCCAGCCGCATCACGGCCTACAAAGCGCAGGTGGAGCAGGGCGGCGCCTGGGTGGATATCGCCACCGGTGCGACGCCCGCGGCGTATCAGTTCCATGAATTCCCGGCCGTGACGGCGAAGCGCGTGCGCCTGTGGGTGCAAGGCCGCCAGCCAGGCGTCACCGAGTTCGGTCTGTACAACGAGCCCCGGGCCTCCTAGGCAAATGTAGGAGCGTGCTTGCACGCGATTCACGCCATAGCAACGTAACCTATTGAAATGTAGGTTATTGGAGCCATATAGGCACGATCGCGCGCAAGCGCGCTCCTACAGTTGGCGAGCCCGGAGGTGCGGCATGGCTACCGGTTGGGCGGGTGACACCGCCGTACAGGATCAGATCGACGCTACCGTGGACGACGCGGTGAAGCGTGCGCGTAGCCACATGGCCAAGGGCCCTGGGCTGGAGCGCTGCGAGGAATGCGATAAACCGATTCCGGAGGCGCGGCGCAAGGCCGTCCCCGGCGTTCGCCTGTGTGTCGCCTGCCAGGAAGCCGCCGACCGCGAAGCGGCCACCTTTGCTGGCTATAACCGGCGCGGCAGCAAGGACAGCCAGTTGCGCTGAGGTTTACCATGGGCGTTCCCCGTGCCACGAAGCCCCCACGATGCTTGAACACCTGATCGTCTGCCGCCACGGCGAAACCCAATGGAACATCGAGCGCCGGGCGCAGGGCAGGGCCGATAGCCCGCTCACGGCCGCTGGCATCGAACAGGCGCAAGCCCTGGGCCGGGCGCTGGCGGCGCGGCGCATCGAGCATGTGGTGTCGTCAACGCTCGGCCGTGCATTGCATACGGCGGAAATCGTTGCCTCGATTGCTGGCTGTGCGGTGTCCGTCGACGAGCGATTGGTGGAGCGCTCGTTCGGGCAGTTGGAAGGCCAGAACTTCGATGCCATGGCGCTCGATCCGCAATGGACGGCCGTCGTGCGGTGCACGGATCCGGATGCCACGGCGCCGGGCTCGGAATCGTTGCGCGAGGTGGCGGCAAGGGTGATCGCGGCGCTCGAAGACGTGCTGATGCTGCCTTACCGCAGCGTTGCCGTGATCACGCACGGCCAGTCGATATCGGCGCTGCTGGGCACGCTCCATGGCAGCAGCGATTTCTCGACGTTTCGCCACGGCAATTGCGGCTACACCCCGCTGCACGTGCGTGAGGGCAGCTTCCAGGTCGATGCCTGGAACCTGGATCCCCTGGCGGTGGTGGCCGCGGAAACGCCGGCCTGATCCGCGACGAACGCCGGCTTACTTGAGCGCTGCGTTGCGTTGGTAGCGCAGCAGTGCCATGACCGCGCCGCGGTCGCGCGGCGGTGCTTCGCTGAACCAGCGTGTCAACAAACGCACTTCTTCGCTCTCGTCACCATCGCTATCGACTTCCCCGATGAGAAAACCGATAGAAACACCGAAGTAGGCTGACAGTGCCCGAAGTGCCGAAAATGACGGATTCGTGCTGGTGCCGCGCTCTAACTGGTGCACGTGCGATTTTGACATGCCGAGCGCGTCGGCAATTTCCTGCAGCGATTTTCCGCGGGCCTGGCGCAGTTGGCGGATGCGATCCGCCAGTGCGTTGGCCGTCGCCGCGTCAGATCCTGCGGCGTACGAAAAATTCCTATCCTGATCACTGCAACCTGTTCCCCTAACCATAGGTTGCTACCTCTCTTGAACCACGATCCCGTGATGAAACGGACGCGTGCCGGGCGGTTTCTTGCCCGGTTGAACCACCTTTCAACGGCGCCGTGGCGCCATTCTGCCCGTCGACCCCGCCCCTTCGGATGCTGGCCGCACGGCACAGTTGTGTCATTCGCGAAGCGTTCTGTCAAATGGACGTCCATTTGATGGAATCGAAAATCCGTACTGCACGAATGTACGAAAGTGTCGAGCCCCAGTGGACGGGATCGCAAGAACGTAAAAAAAATATTGACGCTGCATGACAGGGCCGTTTAAAAAACCTGTCACGTGAAGTATTCGGGGCCCAGCCCCGGCACATCACGTCCCCGGCAGGGCTCTTTAAGGGAGGGCCTGCCGAGGCACTTTGCTTTGCGTCGCTTCGCGCCACGCAACTTTTTCTGGGGGAAAATTTGATGTTCTCATCCATTCGGTCGCGTAAGGCGACCGTCTTTAGCCGTTCTTTGCTCCACGTCGCCGTTGCCACGGCGCTGGCCCTGCCTTCCGCTGCCGTATTCGCGCAGGCCACCACCGGCACGATCTTCGGTCAGGCACCTGCCGCCGCCGGCGAGACCATCCGCATCGAGAGCACCAGCGGCCAGGTGCGCGAAGTGGATGTCGATGCGAACGGCCGTTACAGCGTTCCGCAGGTTCAGAACGGCACCTACAAGGTATCGCTGCTGAAAGACGGTGCCGTCGTCGATTCGCGCGATAACGTCAACGTCGTCGTTGGCCGCGGCTCCGATGTCTCGTTCGCCGCTGCCGCCAGCAGCGCGCAGGCGCAGGACCTGCAGAGCGTCACCGTCTCGGCCAACACGCTGCCCGCGATCGACGTATCCAGCGTCGATGCCCGCACCGTGATCACCTCGCAGGAACTCGCCAAGTTCCCGCTGGGCCGCACTGCCGAAGCCATCGCGCTGCTTGCCCCGGGCGTCGTCCCCGGCAGCTCGTACTTCCAGGGCCCCACCCGTAACGCGCTGGCTTCATTCAGCGGTTCATCGGTCACCGAGAACGCGTACTACATCAACGGTTTCAACACCACCGATCCGGTCAGCGGCTTCGGCGGTATCACCCTGCCGTATAACGTGATCGACCAGCAGGAAGTGCTGACCGGTGGCTACAGCGCCGCCTACGGTCGTTCCGACGGTGGCGTGATCAGCCAGATCGGTAAGCGCGGCAGCAACGAGTGGCACTTCGGCGCGCAGATGCTGTGGACCCCGCGTTCGCTCAAGGGCGACCCGAAGGACACGTACTACACGGAAGGCCCGAACGCCGGCAAGATCTACCGCCAGTTCAGCGACAACAAGTCGTGGGTCGCCACCACCAGTGCTTACCTGTCCGGTCCGCTGATCAAGGACAAGCTGTTCTTCTTCGCCGCGGCGGAATATGAAAAGACCCAGGGCAACAGCGTCGGTGCCGTTACCCTGCCGTACAACACGAAGTACAGCTACCGCGATCCGCGTTACTACGCCAAGCTCGACTGGAACATCACGGATAACCACCACCTTGAAGCGACGTTCGCGTCGAGCAAGGACCAGTACGCTGGCAACCTGTACAATTTCGATTACGACACCCGCCAGACCGGTGGTTACAACAGCGGCGATACCTCGCTGAAAAACTCCGGTGACCTGGGCGTGCTGAAGTACACCGGCTACATCACGGATGACCTCACCATCAGCGCGATGTACGGCAAGCTGCGCTCCACGTACTTCTCGCAGATCCCGGGCTATGATCCAACGTTGCCGTACATCTCCGGCCGCGACCAGCAGGATCCGCAGTACGGCACGAACATCGGCAACAAGCAGACCGTCGCGACGTTCACTGATCCGCGCCACAAGTCGCGCAACACCAACCTGCGCTTCGATGTGTCGTACCACATCGGCGATCACCAGATCACCGCCGGTATCGATAACCAGAGCGTCCGCGATATGGACGATGGCGACACGACGTCGGGCCCGGGTTACGAATGGATCTACCAGCATCTCGATCCGGCCACCCCGATCCTGGATAACGGCACCGTGTTCGTCGATGCCCCGGGTAACTACGCCAACGGCCAGAACGGTTACATCGTCGGCAAGCAGATCTACCAGACCGCCGCCTCGGTTCGCGTGACCCAGCGCGCCCAGTACATCGAGGACGCGTGGCAGGTGAACGACCGCTGGCTGGTTAAGATCGGCCTGCGCAACGACCAGTTCACCAACTACAACCCTGATGGCGTGGCTTACCTCAAGCTCACCAGTCCGCAGTGGGCCCCGCGCCTGGGTGTCACCTGGGACGTGAACGGCGATTCGTCCATGAAGCTGTTCGCCAACGTCGGTCGCTACTACCTCGCGCTGCCGGCGAGCGTGGCCCTGCGTTCGGCCGGTTCGTCGTTGTATACGACGGACTACTTCACGTACTCGGGTATCGATGGCAACGGTGTGCCGCAGAACCTCACCCACATCGATAGCTCGACCGGTGGCCCGGTCTCCGGCAACGCCGAGTACGGCCAGCCGCGTGATCCGAAGACGGCCGCGTCGACCAACCTGAAGTCGGAGTTCCAGGATGAAGCGATCATCGGCTTCGAGACGGAACTGACCCCGGAGTGGGTGGCCGGCGCGAAGGTCACCTGGCGCAAGCTGCGCAACGCGATCGACGACGTGGCTGACGCCGATACGATCTACAACAAGGCCGTTTCGCTGGGCTACGATGTGGATCCGGCGAACGTGCAGGGCGGTTACCTGTTCAACCCGGGCCGCTCGAACACGTTCAAGATCTCCGACGGCAACGGCGGCTACTACGATGTGCCGGTGACCAACGCCGACTTCGGCTTCCAGAAGCTCAAGCGCAAGTACTACGGCATTGATCTTTCGCTGGAGCATCCGTTCGACGGCAAGTGGCAGGCGAGGGCGATCTACACCTTCAGCCGCAGCTACGGTAACTCCGAAGGCCAGGTGAAGTCGGATATCGGCCAGGACGACATCTCGGCCACGCAGGACTGGGACTTCGCCTCGCTGATGAGCTATGCCAATGGCGCGCAGTCGAACGACCAGAAGCATGTGCTGAAGGTGTACGGCTCGTACCAGATCACGCCGGAATTCATGGTCGGCGCCGTGGTCAGCCTCGCCTCGGGCAAGCCGCGTACCTGCCTTGGCTACTACGGCCCGGATGAGACTTCGCCTGCCTACGCCGGCCCGTACTACCACTGGTGCGGCGGCCAGCCGTCGCCTCCGGGTACGTACCGCTACCCGTGGCAGAAGACGGTGAGCCTGAACGCGGAATACCGTCCGGCCTTCGCCGATCACAAGCTCGCGTTCAACGTCATGGTCTACAACGTCTTCAACCAGACGGTTGTCACCACGGCCTACCCGTACTACGGCAGTGCCGCTGCCCCGCTGTCGCGTTATGACAGCGCGCTGTACCGCACCACGCCGCGCTACGTCCGCTTCGGCCTGACCTACGATTTCTAAGGTCATGTGCTGATGCAAGGAAAGGCAGCCAGGGATGGCTGCCGATCCGCAAGTCCGGGAGGAAGTGTGGGGCACCAGAACCCTGCCACTGCCGGCGGCGAACACGAACACCGAATTCGCTGAATCTCCCCATGACCCGCGTCCCGAACGCGGGTTTTTTTATGCGCCCGAAACAAGCGCTGTCACATATCAGAAATAATTGATTTAGAAAGAGTTTCTAAAGTAATAAGCAGGGTTGCCGTTAACGGAACAGTTCCCCGGCCATCCCGCCATGCCCAACAGCCAGCCACCTCCCAGCCGTGAACCGTCACCGATCGAGCAAGTGCTCTCGGGGGCTGCGCTGTCGGCTGTGTTCCAGCCGGTGATTCGCGTGGACGATGGCGAGGTCGTGGCCTATGAAGGGTTGATACGTTGCGCCGCGCCGCAGCTGGATTTATCCCCGACCGATCTGCTCGACCTGGCGCGGGCGCGTGGCCGGCTTGGGGAATTCGAACTCGTGGCCGCGCATTGCGTCGCTGAGCGATTCGTGGCGCTCGGCCTGCCGGGGCGCCTGCTGGTAAACCTGAGCGCGCAGGCGGTGATGCACGAAGGGCTGGGCGCCGATGACGTGATTGCCGCGCTGTCGGTGCCGGGTCTTGATCTCGGCCGGGTCACGATCGAGCTGACCGAGCGCGATATCGTGGAGAACGCGGCAAGGCTTGCCCATGCGTTGGGCTTCCTGCGAGCACGCGGCGTGCGGATCGCGCTGGATGATTTCGGTAATGGCCACTCGAACTTCGAGATGTGGAACGAGATCCACCCCGAGGTGGTGAAGATCGACCGCTACCTGATCAACGGCCTGGCCAGCAGCGCGGAACGCCTCGCGATCGTGCGCGCCCTATGCTCGGTGGCCGAGACGCTCGGTGCCGATCTCGTCGGCGAGGGCGTGGAGGATGAAGCTGACCTGCACATGTTGCGCGAACTCGGCATCCCCTATGCGCAAGGCTTCCTCATCGCACGGCCAACCAGTGAGCCGGGCGGCGACATGCCGGCCCACCTGGCGGCGGCTTTCACGCGCACGCACGTCCCCGTGCCGCCGCAACCTGTCGGTCCCGTGTCGGCACGGCCCTTTACGGCGGGGCATATGCTGGTCGAGGCACCCCCGGTCGCGCCGCGCCAAAGCAACGATGATGTGGCCGACATCTTCGTCGCACACCCGCGCTTGCACGCCGTCGCGGTGGTCGATGCGGGCGTGCCGGTAGGCATCATCAACCGCCGTACATTCACCGAACGCATGGCGCAGCCCTTCGCGCGCGAGTTGTACGGCCGCAAGCCGTGCACGAGCTTCATGCACGCCGAGCCGCTGGTGTGCCCGGAGGACATGCCGCTGCAGAGCATGGCCGACATCCTGCGCGGGGAAGACCAGCGTTACCTCAGCGATGGCTTTGTCATCACCTCCGGTGGCCTGTATCTCGGCCTGGGTACCGGTGAATCCCTCGTGCGGCGCGTGACCGAGATCCGGGTGGAGGCGGCGCGCTACGCCAATCCGCTGACGTTCCTACCGGGGAACCTGCCGGTCACCGAGCACATCAACCGCCTTCTGCAGGCGGGCCGGCCATTCGCGGTGGCGTATTTCGACCTCGATAACTTCAAGCCCTTCAACGATCAGTACGGTTACTTCCGCGGCGATGAAATGATTCGCCTGCTCGCCAGCGTACTCACCGGCGACCTGCGCCAGGATGCGGATTTCGTTGGCCACATCGGCGGCGACGATTTCATGGTGGTGTTCCAGGGCACCGACTGGCCGGCACGCTGTGATGCCATGCGCCAGCGCTTCAACGCCAGCGCGGGCGCGCTGTTCGACGAAGGCGACCGGGAGCGCGGCGGTATCGATAGCGAGGACCGTCACGGGCACCGCCGCTTTTTCCCCGTCACGACAGTGGCGGTAGGTGTTGCCTGCTTCGGCGAGGCCTTCCCCGCCGATGCCGAGATGGTCGCCAGCCTCGCGGCTTCGGCCAAGCGCGTGGCCAAGAACGCTCAGTTAGGCATGCACGTGGTCGAGTGGCGAAGCGACGCCGACATACTTGCGCCACGAAGAATTCAAGCCATTGAAATAAAAGAGTAATCTTCAAAAATAGCGCTAAAGTTGCCGGAAATGCGGCCGATGCCGGGGCATCCCCACCCGTCCCGAGCACCGCCATGCGCCTCCCCAAGGCCACGTTACCTACGCTGACGCTCCGCGCCCGCCTCGCCCTTCGCCTTGCCGGCACCATCCTGCTCCTCCTGGCCCTTTGGATCGTGGGCGGGGTGCAGTTGCGCCAGGCCAACGCCCGCCTGCAATCGGTCGTTGGAGAAACCCTGGCCCCGGTCGCCGCCGTGGGCCACATCCAGAACGACTACAACGACCTGCTCGATGCGCTGGTCCACGCCACGCTGGCCAAGCTGCCTTCGGCCACCGACGATGCCGTCACGGCGATCGGCGCCAACCGGCACGACATCGACAAGCAGTGGAAGGAGCTCGAGGCCAGCGGCCTCGGTCAGCAGCAGAAGAAGCTCGTGGCGCTCGCGGCTGAACACCGCAAGGCCGCCGATGCGGCGGTGGATGGCGTCGTGGAGCTCCTGAAGGCCGAGCAGTACGAGATCGCGCCGCTACAGCTTTCCAACGATGTGCAATCGGCCGTGGGCCCGCTGAAGAGTGACTTCTCCAACCTGTTCCAGCTGGCGCTTGCCGGTGGCAAGGCCGAGGCGGATGCACAGCAGGCCGCGGTGAGCCATGGTGCCGTCGTATCGTCGATCCTGCTTGGCATCGCACTGCTGCTCGCCAGCGTGGTGGATATCGCCATCATTCGTTCGCTGCACCGCCGGCTTCGCCAGGCCACCGAGGTGGCCGCGGCGATCGCCCGCGGTTCGCTCGGTACATCGATCAACGTGGGCCGCGACGACGAGATTGGCCAGCTGCTTTCATCCCTGGCTGCGATGGATGCGCAGCTCGGCAACGTGGTGGTGCAGGTTCGCGACCGCGCCGACCACGTGGCCAGCGCGGCCACCGGGATCGCCCGCGGCAACGATGCACTCAACGACCGCACGCGCACGCAAGCCGAACACCTCGAGCACACCTCCACCTCCATGCGCGACATGGCCGAGGCTGTGCGCGGCGGGCTGGGTCATGCCACCGCGGCCAACCTGGCCGTGATGGAAGCGCGCACGATGACCGATGAGGGCCATCGCGTCGCCATGGATGCCGTTGAGAACATGCGGGCCATCCGCCAGACCAGCGAACGGATGGGCGAAGTGCTCGATCTCGTGGACCAGGTGGCCTTCCAGACCAACCTGCTGGCACTCAACGCGGCGGTGGAAGCGGCGCGCGCGGGCGAACACGGCCGCGGCTTTGCCGTGGTTGCATACGAAGTGCGTGAACTCGCCCAGCGTTGCGGCATGGCGGCGCGGGATATCCGCGCGCTGATCGGCGCGAGCGACGAGGCGGTACAGGCGGGCGTGGCATCCGTCGACCGCGCAGGTGCGGTGCTATCGGGCATCGGCGATCGCGTTAGCGCGCTTTCGGCCATGGTGGCCGACGTGATGGCCGCGACCCAGGGCCAGACCCAGGGCATCGAACGCGTTAACGGTGCCATCGTGGTGATCGACGAAACCACCCGTGAGAACGCCGCCCTGGTGGAGCAGGCCGCCTCGGCCAGCCGGGCCATGCGCGAGAGCGCTGAAATCCTGCGCCGCGAAGTCGCTTACTTCACGTTGGAAGCCGCCTGACGCCTAAGGCCATGCCACCTGGTGAAGCGTGCGCGCGGGCAACGCGTACGCTACCGCCCGCCGCATCATCGCCGGGCTGACGTAGCGCCGGTGCACGCCACGGATGGCGTGGATGTACAAGCGCCCGAACGCGTTATGGCAGCGAACACGGGTACCCATGGATACGTCGACGCGGCCATCGGTGATCCGCACGGCGACACACGAGCGGAAGCGCAGGTGGCGATCGTTCGCACCAAGGATCACCTGGGCGTATGAGCCATCGGGGGATACCGATTGCGCATGCACCGGAAAGCGGCCGGCAAAGACATGCTTGTCCACCGGGCCAAGCAGCGAGGACACCGGGCAACCCAGGTGCGAGGTGCGCAAGCCAAGCGGCTTCACCACGGCATTGCGCAGGGCCATCAAATGCGAGACGCCGCGTGGTGGATCGTTGACGAAACCCTCGAGCACGTCGGCAAGCAGCATCTCCGCACGCACGCCACGTGGCTGGCGCTGCGATACCGCCAGCCGGAACGCATCTTCGTGATCGAAACCCTCTGCCAGCTCGGCGTGGAGCAGGGAATCCGGATCGGGCTCGTCGAGCTCGACCACCGTTTGCCAGCCCAGCGTCTCGCGCAGGAAGCCACCGGCGTGGCCGAGCGCCGCAAGCTTTGCGCGCAAGGTGCCGACGATACGCCGTGCGACGCCGCACAGCTTCACCTGCAGCGAATCCGGTGCGGCCTCGAGCGCCAGCGCCATGAGCGGAACGTGCAGCTGATCGGGCGGCATGTGCGCCATCCACGCCTGGACGGCGGCCGGTAGCACCTCGGTCAGGGCGGGGATGCTGGCCTCCCCATCCATCACCTTCTGGCGCAATGCCGGGTCCAGCTCGCCACCGAGTTCATTGGTGTGGCAGGACAAGGCGAAGAACGCGGGGTGGCTGCTGCGCGGGTTCAGCGGCAGGAACTGGTGCCAGGTGCCGCCGCCGAAGCGCACGGTAAACAGGCAATCGGGCGGGATGCTCACGTGGCGCAGCAAGCGGGCGAAGTTGGCAGGATCGGCCGCGAGGTCGTCCGTCGTCGCCGTGCTGAAGCGGAGCAGGGCGCCGCCGCTGCCGGATACGGCCGTAAAGACGCGATGGCCCGCATGGCGGTGGAACGGGTGCCCCTTGGCACCCACGGCGAATGTGTACAGCGACGTGGTATCGCCCTGCGCCAGGTGCATGCCGCCCAGCTGTGCGGAAGGCTCATCCAGCTCATCGATGAAGGAGGGATGGGCACGCTGGCGCGCCTGGGCCGAAGCGACAAGCTGGCTGCCCGCGCCGTGGCCCAGCTGGGCAATCAGGTTTACCTCGACCGGCAACCCACCCTGCGCGGGCGTGATGGTGGCCGATGGAAACGATGCGGTGGCATGCGAACGGTACGACATGGAAACCCCTCCCTTTCCGATGGCGCGCTGCGCCGCTTAACCCGTGGTCTTCTTCGCGGCGATACGGCGTGATTCGCGCTTGAGCGGCTTGCCCACCGGGCAGATTTCGAAGGCAAAGCCGGTAAGCGTGTTGACCAGGCTGTCGCGGTTGAGCTGGTAAACCACGTATTGCCCGCGCTTCTCACTGCTCACCAGGCCTGCGCTTTCCAGCACGGAAAGGTGCCGGGAAATCGAGGGCGCACTCATGTCGAAGCGGCTGGCGATCTCACCGGCGGTCATCTCGGTGGCCGAGAGGTAGGCGAGGATTTCCCGGCGTGGCCGGGAGGCGAGGGCTTCGAAGACCTGGTCGATGGCCATGCATGCTTCGTTAGTTAGCAAAGTTGCTAATTATCTAAGCGCCTATTGGCGCCGCCGTCAAGTACCTTGTTTCGGCGGAATCGCGGCGAGGGTCTGCCGGATGCCCTCGGCATAGGGTGTTTTGTGGACCGGCCCGAGCAACGCCTGAAGGGCGGTGTCATCCATGATCAGCGGCTCGGTCATCAGGTAATTCATCTCCACCGTCTCGCGCACCATCGGGTTGAACAGGCCGATAAGGCGAAGCATGGTCTTTCCCGCGATGCGCCGCTTGATCGTCCTGCCCGTCTGGCGCTCCATCTCCGCGACCATGTCGCGCTGGCTCGTGACGCCGGCACCGGCCAGGTGCCAGATCTTCCCGAACGCCGCATCGGTAGCCGCCAACCGGGTGACAACCGGCCCCACATCGGGCACGAAGACAAACTCGTGCGGCGGATCGATCGGCCCGACCATGTCGGCGGTACCGCCCTGCACGGCAGCCTTGGCCACGCCGTGCAACAGACTCGCCTCCACGCCGGGGCCGTAGAAATCGGGCAGGCGCAGCACGGTGGCGCGGATAAGGCCATCGGCGTGGGCCTGCATCAGCAGGTCTTCCTGCGCCTTGCGCATGCGGCCCTTGAATGTGTGCGGTGCACGGGGGTGGTCTTCGCGGACCGGGTTTGTCCCGGCCCGACCGTAGGGGTACACCGTGCCGATCAGCACGATGTTTTTCACCCCGGCGGCGATCGCGCCCTCCAGCGTCTTGCGCATCAGCTCGGGGTGCAGTTCGAACTGCCAGTAATTCACGCCCACCAGGTAAATCAACGTTTCCACCCCTTCGACCGCAGCGCGAACGGAGGCCGGCGAATCCGGATGCCAGGTCACGATCTCGGCCAGCGGATCCGCGCCGAACGCCTTGCGCAGGCTCGATTCGGTGCGGCCCACGACACGGTAGGGGCGGCCTTCGGCCGACAGGGCGGTAGCGATACTTTGGCCGATGGCGCCGGCGGCACCGAGCAGGGCGATCCTGGACATGACGGGTTCCTTCTTCGGATGGGTGAGGTGGCTGCGATGGAGCCAGTCTGCGGATCGACCTGGATAAAGAAAATTGCCTAGAATCGGTTACCGTCTATACGGAAATGCATACCGTGGCTGGCAACGAACCGAACTGGGAGTGGTACCGGAGCTTTCTTGGCGTGCTGGAGACCGGGTCGCTATCTGCGGCAGGGCGGGCCATGGGGCTTACCCAGCCCACGGTGGGCCGGCATATCGATAGCCTGGAAGCGGCGCTGGGGCTGAAGCTGTTCACCCGGTCGTTCGATGGCTTCGCGCCCACCGATGCCGCGCACGAGCTGCAGCCGTATGCCGCCGGCCTCGCCGCCACGGCGGCGGCTTTGCGCCGCGCAGCCAGTGGCCATGGGGAAGGGATCCACGGCACCGTACGCCTGACCGCCAGCGAAGTGGTCGGTGTGGAAATCCTGCCGCCCATCCTCGCGTCGTTGCACGCGAACCATCCCGGGCTCGTCATCGAGCTGGTGCTCTCCAACCGAGCGGACGATCTGCTACACCGCCAGGCGGATATCGCGGTGCGCATGTTCCGGCCGCGCCAGGATGCATTGGTAGTGAAGCGCGTGGGCGGGATCGAGGTGGGGCTGCATGCACACGAACGCTACCTGGCCGCGCGTGGCGTCCCGGCATCGATGGACGAGCTTTCGCAGCACGCGGTCATTGGTTTTGACCAGGAAAACGACTTCATTCGCCGCTTCCAGGCGCAGGTGCCGACGTTCTCGCGCGATCGGCTTTCGTTCCGCGCGGATAGCGATCTGGCCCAGTTGTCAGTGATCCGCGCGGGGTTCGGTATCGGCATTTGCCAATCCGCGCTGGCCGCCCGCGATGCGCGGCTGGTTCGCGTGTTGCGCAACGAGTTCTCGCTCACCATGGATACGTGGATCGCCATGCACGAGGACCTGCGCGGCAGTGCGCGCTGCGCGGTGACGTTCGCTGCGCTTGCCGAAGGCCTGGCGGCTTACGTCAACGAACAGCCTTGAGGGTCTTGTACAAGGTCGCGCGCGATACGCCGAGTACCTGTGCCATGTAGTTGGCCGCATGGCGGCGATCGAACAGGCCGTGCCCAGCGAGCAAGCGAACCAGCGCCTCACGTTCGTCGAGCGCCAGCGCGGCGAGGCTGGTGCCACGCTCGCCAAGGAACTGGCCGACCAGGTCGTTGACCTCTTCGCGCCAGTCTTCGCGAAACAGTGCTGCGGGCCGTGGCGCATCGTCGGCGAAACGCAGGAAGTCCTTCAGCACGCCCTGCATCGAGGCAAACATCGACACGTCGAGGTTGATGCACATCAGGCCGGTGGGTTTGCCGCGCCCGTCGCGCAGTACGGCGGTCACCGACTTCATGGGGCGGCCATCGGCATTCGTTTTTGGGTAGGGCCCGATGACGGTCTCGTCGGCCGCCGGCGGCTCGCCGATATCGTTGAGCGAGTCATCGCCCACCGCCCGGCGCGACAGGCGATTGGCGATATGCCGGATCGTGCCGTTGCCGAGGTCGTGTACCACCACCTCGGCATGCGGCTTCAACAGCGTGGCGATCGCGTCGGCAACGGGGATAAACAGGGCAAGCGAATCAGGCATGCCCCGGATCATCGCCACGGCGAGATTTTTTGTCCAGCCAGCTGTCTCGCTCAGTAGTCCAGCTTCGGGTACCAGTCGGGTTTGCGGCCCTCCGGCGTGCTGTCCAGGATCGTCCACAGCGGCATCAGGTCGGGTGCGCCGCGCGGGTCCTGGCCCGGATCCGACGTATCAAAATTCATCTCGCCGGCCCAGAAATGGCGCACCGTGCCGTCGCGCCGGGTGAACACGTTGAACGCCGGGATATCGTTGCCCTGGTCGAGCGCGTAGTAATCGCGACTGAAGTTGCCGTCGGTATCGGTGAAAAAGCGTAGGTGTTGCCAGCCACGCGAGCGCGCGAACGCCTGCATGCGCTCCACGGGCGAACGCGAGATCACCACCAGCGCCACGTTCTGTTCCACATCGCGTGCCTCGCCATCCCAGGAGGCGAGCAACGATGTACACATGGGGCAAGGCTTTTCGCGCTGCGGGCCGAACATCCAGCTATAGGTCACCAGCGTCTGCTTGTCGCCAAACAGCCCCGCGAAGTCGACCGGGCCATCTGCGCCGACGAACCGGTAATCGCCGATGACCTCGCCGCCCGGCGGCAGGGCGCGGCGCTGTTCGGCCACGCGCTCGATATGCCGGCGCAGTTCGATCTCCTCGGTGAGCAGCGCCGTGCGCGCGGCGCGGTAAGCGGCGCTTTCGTTGGGCATGCGCATGGGGCTGCGCGCGGCCAGCTCGGCGGCAGGAACCAAAGGTTGTGCACTCATGGGGTTCTCCGGTTAGTCGCGATCGGGCGCGCCCAGGGGGAATAGCGCGCGGTAGGGCCGGGCCTCATCCACGGCCCGGGCGAACGATGGCCGCGCCAGCAAGCGCTGGCGGTAGGCGTGCACGTGGGTGAACGCCGGGTCGATCGGGTGCGTCCAGTCCGCGTAGAACAGCGAGGGCGCCGCGCCGCAATCCGCCAGGCTGAACGTGTCGCCGACCGCCCAGGTGCGCCCCTCCATGTAGCGGTCGAGCCATCCATAGGCGACATCGAGCACGCAGGTCGATTGCTTTACGCCATAGGCGTCGTGCTCGTGGCCTGGGCGCAGGGCGTTGCCGACGATGGCCTGCAACGGTGTCGAGATGTAGTTATCGAAGAACCGGTCCAGGTTGCGCACCTCGAGCGCCGCCTTCGGCTCGGCCGGCAGCATGGGCGCCGGGCCCGGGTGGTAGAGCTGCAGGTGCTCGATGATGGTGCTGGCCTCGGTCACCACGCGCTTGCCATCGACCAGCACGGGGAACCGCTTCAGCGGCCAAAGATCGGCGAACTCCGCGTAAATTTCCGGATGCTCCGGCGAAAGCATCTTCCAGTCGAACGCCGTGCCGTTTTCGTACAGGGCGATCAACGCTTTCTGGCAGTACGACGAGAAGGGGTGCGCATACAGCTTCAGCGTCACGGGCGGGTCCTCGCTACGAACGGTGGGTTCTCCTCCTTCGTCGAACGGGCCGTGGCGTTTTCGACAAACCGCCTTGGTATGCTCGGCCCGACACGGAGGAACCATGAAAATCGCGATCGTGGGCTACGGAACGGCGGGGCAGGCCAGTGCCATCCTTCTCGCCGGACAGGGACATGAGGTTACCGTTTTCGAGAAGAGCCCGTCGCTGGGGCCGGTGGGCGCGGGCTTCCTGCTCCAGCCGACCGGGCTGGCCGTGCTGTGCAGGATGGGGCTGGCCGACAAGGCCCAGGCGCTGGGCCAGCGCATCGATGAACTGCACGGTTGCACGCCGCGGGGCCGGGCAGTCATGGCTATGCGCTACCGCGACCGCCGCGAAGGATGTTTTGGCCTGGGGATGACGCGCGGTGCGCTATTCGAACTGTTGCGCGGTGCCCACGCGGAAGCAGCGAACGTGCGCACCGGTGTGCGTATCGATAGCTATGACCCGAAGGCCCATACCCTGCGCGACGCCGCAGGTGCGGAGCACGGACCGTTCGACCTGGTGGTGGCCGCCGATGGTGCGCATTCCGCGCTGCGGCCGCACTGCACCGGCAACGTGCGCCGCGCGGCGCTGTACCCGTGGGGCGCGGTGTGGTGCCTGCTGCGTATCGATGACTGGCCATCGCCGCACACCTTGTTACAGCGTTATGCCGGCACGCGCGCCATGATCGGCATGCTCCCGGCGGGTACGCGCCCCGGCCACGATGGCCAATGGGTCACCTTCTACTGGAGCCTGCCGGGTACGGCGGTCGAGGCCTTCGACGACGCGGCCGTGGCCGCGATGAAGGCGACCGTTCACGGTATCTGGCCGGAGATTTCGCCGCACCTGGCACACCTGGAGCGGGCCGACCAGCTCAACCGCGCGCGCTACCGCGATGTCCTGCTGAAGGCACCCCACCACGAACGGCTGGTGATCATTGGCGACGCCGCCCACGCGATGAGCCCACAGCTGGGCCAGGGCGTGAACATGGCATTGCTCGATGCCGCCGCGCTGACGGACGCGCTCGCCGCGCATGCACCCCTCGACAAGGCACTCGCGGCGTACCGCCGCGAACGCCATGCGCACGTGCGTATCTACCAGCGCATGAGCCGTTGGCTGACGCCGTTGTTCCAGTCCGACTACACCGCGCTGGGCTGGTGCCGCGACGCTGTCTTCGGTCCGCTTGGCCGCGCCCCGGGTGCACGGCAAGCGATGCTCAGCATCCTCACCGGCGAGGCTGGCCACCGGCGCACCATACCTTTGGTTGAAAGCCACCCGCCGGCCGATGAAGGTAACCTCGACGGCCAAAGCACCCAGGGAGTTTCCGCATGACCCGCCTGCTCGCCAGCCTGGCTTTGTTCCTGGCCCTGGCCACCACCGCCAGCGCCGCCGTCCCTTCGTGGGGCGCGAAGCAATCCAGCCCCGCGGATACGCCGCCGTCGTCGCTGAAGCCCGGCGAATGGATCTGGGGTGGTGCACCGATGGCGCCTGGTCCGATGGCGGTCATCGTGAGCCTCACCGAACAAAAGGCCTACGCGTACCGCAACGGCATCCTTGTGGGCGTGACCACCGTCAGTACCGGCAAGAAGGGCCACGAGACCCCGACCGGCGTGTTCACGATCCTGCAGAAGGACAAGGACCATAAGTCCAACGTGTACAACGCCGCACCGATGCCTTACCAGCAGCGACTGACCTGGGATGGCGTGGCCCTGCACGCGGGTGGCTTGCCTGGCTATCCGGAATCGCATGGCTGCGTGCACATGCCCACCGAGTTCGCGAAATTGCTTTTCGCCGCCACGAACATGGGCATGACCGTGGTCGTCGCGGAAGAGGGCACCGCACCGGTCACCGTGGTTCATCCCAGCGCGGTGATCCCGATTGATCCACGCAACGGCAAGGATCTGGCGGTCGCGCCGCTGATGAATGGCGAGATGTACAGCTGGAATCCCGATGCGTCACCCACCGGCCCCATCTCCATGGTGCTGAGCGTGCCCGACCAGCGCGTGATCGTGTTGCGTAACGGTATCGAGATCGGCCGTGCAAAAGTCGAGGTGAGCAATCCGCTGGTTGGCACCCACGCCTACATCGTGTCGCAGGGCTACATGGCCAACTCCCCCACGCGCGAAGGCCTGCGCATGCCCAACTGGATCACCATTGGCATTCCCGGCCATGGCGACGAAGCCGGCAAGGTGGTCGATGAAGCCCTGGCCGATCGCGTCGCCGCACCGCGCGAGTTCATGGAAAAGATCCTGCCCGAACTGAAGCCCGGTGATGTACTCCTCGCTACCGACGAGCGCATCCTGCCTTCCACCACCGGCCCCAAGGTGCAGGTCATCGATTCGAATCCGCCCGAGCGCGCCCCATAAGACGCGCCCCGACGACGCGCGCTCTTGTAGGAGCGCGCTTGCGCGCGATCCAGCCACGCCTCAATTCGGCAAGGGCAACGAGATCGGATTCGCCTTGACGCTGGCACTCAACGCCGGGAACGGATCCACCCCCGTCTCGTCGGTGATGTCCTCGATCGACACCACCGTGCACACCGGCGTGTCCACGTTCGTGCAACGCCATGCGGCCGCGCCGCCCGCGGCCGGGTCGTAGATCGCCTTCCACGTGTAGTTCGGCACCACGACCGCATCATCGCCGATCGTATCCGGTGTGGCGCCATCGAAGCCCGGGCCGGTCACGACGTAGATCTCGCCATCGTCCAGCACCATGTTGCGCAGGCTGGTTTCGATACGCTCCCACTTGCCGGTATTCAGCGTGTGGTTCTGCGGCACCATGTTCGCCAGCGAGAAGCTTTCGCGTTGTGCCGTCGCGTTCGGCTCATCGCCGCTGGGTGTCATGTGCCCGCGGTCATAGCCGCTGCCTTTGTAGTCGGCGAGCTCGGAGCGATCCTCCGCCGGTATGCCGGTTTCGGCATGGAACGCATCCTTGCGCGGCGTGTCCTGCGCATCCTCGATCTGCTGCGTGGTGAGGTGTTCGGCGGACCACAGCGGGCCCTTGGTGACGCCTGAGGCAATGAGTGAATAGGCGTCGAAGCACAGCGTGGTGGTGCGTTCGGCGAGCGATGTATCGATCAGATCGGGTGCCTGCGACCCCTGGAACAACTGCGGGCACGATGATTCCGAGGCATGTGCCGCACCGGCGAGCACAAAGACGACGACGGCGCAAAATGCGCGCGCATGGCGTTTGAACATGGTGCTGTTCCCCAAATGGACGCGGAGTCCCCTGTTCGCGAGCCCGGACAACTTGCCATGTTCATGTGACGCTTGTGGTCAACGTATGCGCGGTGAAGTGCGACTGCGGTCACGCTTATGCACTTATCAATCGTTCGTTCAGCGATCGAAGCCGTTTTCGCCTATGGCTTCGGCAAGGTAATTCACGAACGATGCGATACGCGCAGAGATGGCCGTGTTGCGGTAGTACACCGCATTGATCGGCTGGCGATGTTCGATGTTCTGTTTCGCAAGCACTTCCACCAGCGTGCCTGCCTCGCGATCTTCCCAGGTCATGAAATCGGAAAGGCAGACGATGCCGTTGCCACCCAAGGCCAGGTGGCGCAACGTTTCGCCGCTGGATGAGGAGATGGTGGGCTTGATGTGCACGGGCTGGCGTTGCGCATCGAGCAGCGGCCAGTCGTTGAGCGAATCCGGCTCGGTGAAGCCCAGCAGCGCGTGCCCCGCCAGGTCGGCCACCTTGCGTGGCGTGCCGTGACTGGCAAGGTACGCAGGGCTGGCGAACAGGCGAATGCGGCTGCTGCCAATGGGCTTCGCATGCAGCGTGGAATCCTTCAGCCGGCCAATGCGCAGCGCGACATCGGTGCGGCGTTCCAGCAAATCGATGTAGCCCTCGCTGGTGTGCAGTTCCAGCTCCACATCAGGAAAGCGCTCGCGGTAGCCGGCCACGAGGGGTGCCACCACGTGCAGCATGAACGGCGTGGCCGCATCCACGCGCAGGCGGCCCGCAGGCCGCGCCCGGCGTGTCGCCATGGCTTCCTCGGCACCCTCGACCGCAGAGACGATATCGCGGGCCCGCTCGAGGAACGCTTCACCCTCATCGGTCAGCTCAATGCGCCGCGTGGTACGGCGGATCAGCGTGGTCTGCAGCTTCTGTTCCAGGCGGCCCAGCGTGCGGCTGGCGGCCGATACGGTCTGGTCGAGCTGCTGCGCCGCGCTGGTGATCGAACCGGTATCGACCACGGCGATGAAGTTCTGGATCTCGTCGAGCGTGATGTTCATCGTTGCGTTCGCGGTAAGTGTGATTCGCTTATACGCGGCTTTTTTGTCAAAGGTAAGCCCCGGAGAATCTGCTCATCGCAACCTTCAGAGGCCTTCCCTCATGGCACTTCCCCGCTTCGGCCTGGGCACCTTCCGGCTCACCGGCCAGACCGTCATCGATAGCGTCAGCACGGGCCTGGAGCTCGGTTACCGCGCTATCGATACCGCGCAGATCTATGGCAACGAGGCCGAGATTGGCCAGGCCATCGCCGACTCCGGCATACCGCGTGACCAGCTCTACCTCACCACGAAGGTCTGGATCGACCACCACGCCCCCGATAAACTCGCAGCCAGCCTGGAGGAGAGCCTGGTCAAGCTGCGCACCGATCGCGTGGACCTGGCCCTGATCCACTGGCCCGCGCCGGGTCACGTCGTACCGCTCGAAAAGACGATGGAGGCGCTGGCAAAGGCCAAGGCCAGCGGTCTCACCCGCGCCATCGGCGTCAGCAACTTCAATATCGAGCAGACGAGCCGCGCGATCGGCGTGGTCGGCGAGGGCACACTGGCTACTAACCAGATCGAGCTCAGCCCCTACCTGCAGAACCGCAAGCTCGTCGCGTTCCTGGCATCCCGCGGTATCCCGGTTACCTCGTACATGACGCTGGCCTACGGCAAGGTGCTCAAGGATCCGGTCCTGGAAACGATCGCTCGCAAGTACGAGGCGACCGTGGCGCAGGTCGCGCTGGCCTGGGCGCTGCGAAGCGGCTACGCCGTCATCCCTTCCTCCACCCGCAGGGAGAACCTCGCGAGCAACCTGCTGGCCCAGGACCTCGAGCTCACGCACGAGGACATGGCGGCGATCGCGATGCTCGAGCGCCATGGGCGTGAGGTGAACCCGGAAGGCCTGGCGCCGGTTTGGGACGATTGACCGTCACCAGTGACGCGGGCGTCGCGCGGGCCGACGCTTGGTATCAACGCAAATTGGAAGTTGTGCGTGCTCTAATTCGGCTTCGAGGATATAGCTTCGCGTCCACTCAGCATAGGCTTCCAGGCTCGCACTCGGGCGACGCACGAACGATCCGCCGGAGTGAACCTGGCGCAGTGGAAGGATGACGCCGAGCCGTACGAGGGTGTCCTCGCGGATGGTTCGCAAAGCGGGGACGAGGTCGCTATCGTTAGACACCAGGACTAGCTGGTCGGCAGATCCACTCCGGGCGTCTCGGTACATGGCAACAGCTATGGAGACATCCGTCTCTTTCTCTTCGATACGCCATATCTTCACTCGGTCGCAATGGTCTGGCGGAATAACGTGACGCATTGCGTGTATGCCGGCCACCGAGAATCTACCCTCGTTGACTTCCACGCGAGGGTTGGCGCGCAGCGCTCGGCCATATTCGGCTTGCGCGTCTGTGGATGCCTGACCGCGGCGTGCGAACGCGCCTTTTATCGGTGAAGTGAAGTACCTGATCTTCACCAGATCGTGACCAGGGCTGCTTTCTTCGATGATCCCACGCAGAAGTTTCTCGATGTCCAGCCACTTGTATGCAGTTCCCTTCAGGCAACTGAAATAGAGATTGTGGCCGTCAACGTACGCTATCGTTCTCATACCTTTCATCCGTGAAAAAGAAAACACCGGCCGAAGCCGGTGTTTTGCCCCAGGCATCGTCGCAATCCTGCGGACACAAGGGGAGAGTAGTGGGAGTATTGTGACGCGTGGCGGCAATCCATGCCATTGGCGAAGTCTGAAAGTTCCGTAGGGGTTGACTGACGCCTCGTCATCTTTGCGCCATGTCACCACGCAGCCAGCTGCCAACCCAAAGCCATTGGCTCGTATCGATGCGTCAGCGTCAGCCGGTCGAGAAACGTGGTGTCGTGGGAGACGACGACCAATGCGCCGTGGTATTCGCGAAGCATCGCCTCAACCGCGAGTGTGGAAGCGATATCCAGGTGGTTTGTCGGCTCATCGAGCAGCAGGAGTTGCGCGGGCGGCGTCGCTAATAGAGCCATGGCGAGGGCGGCCTTCAGTCGCTCGCCGCCACTCAGTCGGGATGTGGGCGTGGTGATCGTTTCGGTATCGAGGCCCAGCAATGCAAGCCTTGATCGAAGGTCACCTTCCGGCGCACCTGGTGCGGCGTCGATGAGCTGGGCGAGCAGGGTGCGCTCGGGTTCAAGGTGGGACAGGCGCTGGTCCAGTCGCGCGAACGGCACGTAAAGCTCAGCCGTGCCGGATACGGGTGCGATGTCGCCAGCCAGCACCTTCAGCAGCGTGGACTTCCCGCTGCCATTGGGGCCGAGGATGCCGATGCGCTGCGTGCCACCGATCGTGATGTCGATCTGTCGCAGGTGAGGTGGTCCCCAGGGCAACACCACATCGGCAAGCCGGGCCACGCGGCCGTGCGCCACCGACGCGCCGGGTGCGCGAAGGACCACGCCTGCCTCATGCCCCGCTGCTGCGGCCGCGGATGCGACGCGTTGCCCAAGGCGCTCGCGCACATCGCTTGCCTGGTCACGCAGGCGCGCCATGCTGCCCTCGCTCTTTTCCTTGCGCCGCCCGAGAAGAATAGGCGCAAGATTTGCGGTCTTTCCCTCGCGGTTACCACGTGAAGCACGCCGTGCCTGGCGTTCGGCTTGCTCACGCAAGGCGTCTTCACCACGGCGACGTTCGGCCTTCGCGCTGGCGAGCTCGCGCTGTGCAGCCTCGCGCTCGCGTGCAACCTGTTCAGCGTAGGCCGTGTATCCGCCGCCGAACGAGCGCAGGCCGGAAGGCGAAAGCTCCAGTGTGCGCTCCATCCTCTCCAGCAGCGCGCGATCATGGCTGATCACCATGAGGCCGCCTTGCCATGAGGCGAGCCATGCCATCAGCGCTGCCCGGTTGGGCGCATCGAGGTGGTTGGTCGGCTCATCGAGAATGAGGAACCCGGCGCCGGAAAGCCGCGCACCGAGCAGGGCCACGCGCATGGCTTCGCCGCCGCTCAGCCGCGCTACAGGGGTGGCGGCATCGAGGTGAGCAAGGCCCGCATTGCCGAGCGCATCGGCCAGCCGGTCTCGCATATCCCACCGGGTACCGACCGCATCGAAATCCGCGGCATCCACGCTACCGGCTTCAATCCGGGCAAGGCTGTCGATGATGCATCCAACCCCGGCGAGCGTTGCCACCGTGCCCGTGCCTGCATCGTCCTGTTGTGCCAGGTAGTGCACGGATACATCGCGCTCGCACCGGCCCGAGGTGGGAGCACGTAGCCCCGCGCACAGTTGTGCGAGCACCGATTTGCCGACGCCATTCCCGCCGACCAGACCGGTAGGCCGGGCATCGAGGGTTTCGTGGAGATCGTGGAAGAGGATCCTGCCATCGGGCAGGGAGTACGAGACGCCGTCGAGCGTCAGGAGGGATCGCGTCATGGAAATCACCAGGCATGCCGTGCACTCCCCGCGGATACGGGGCGGGAGGAGGGCTGGCCGTCAAAGGACGGCGGCATTACTGGCGCATCGGACGCACACCTCTACAGGACGAAAGGAGGGCGCATTGTAGCGCGCCCTCCTGAACCCTCGCCGTGGCGAAAGTCACGGCGAGGGGTATCAGCTGCGGCTGATCGAAGCACCACCATCCACCAGCGAGGCCGTGCCGGTGACAAACGAGGCATCATCCGAAGCCAGGAACAGCACGGCCTTGGCCAGCTCATCCGGTGCGGCCACGCGGCGCAGCGCATGCAGGCGATACATGAACTCCTGCGACTCCGGCGTGTTGTTCATTTCCAGGTACATATCGGTTTCCACGGCACCCGGCAGCACCGCGTTCACGCGGATGTTGTTCGGGCCGTATTCGGCCGCAAGCGCCTGGGTAAGGCCGATGACGCCGGCCTTGCTGGCCGCGTACGCCGCCGTACCTGGGAACGCGAACGAATAGCCGACGAACGTGGAGGTAAAGATGACCGAGCCGCCGCCGTTCTTCTGCATCTGCGCAATCTGGTGCTTGGCACCGAGGAACGAGCCGGTCAGGTTGATATCGATGGCCTGGGCCCAGCCGGATTCGGTCACTTCCGTGGAGGGGCCGGTCTGCCCCAGCGTGCCGGCATTGTTGAAGGCAATATCGAGACGGCCGTAACGTGCCACGGCAAGCTCAACCAATGCCTTGGCATAGCTCTCTTCGCGCACATCACCCGAAAGGGCGACGGCGTGGCCGCCAGCCGCTTCGATCTCCGCGACCAGCGACTGCAGCTCGGCTTCGCGACGGGCACCGACGACCACGCGTGCGCCTTCGGCCGCGAACAGCTTGGCGGTAGCGCGGCCGATACCGGAACTGGCACCGGTGACAATGGCAACTTTGTTGGCAAGGCGGGACATGGCGTAACTCCGGGTGCATTTGAGGATGGAGATACGATGCGCCGCCGACCGGGGATTGTCGTTCCACCCCAATGGCGGGAACGTTCGACCGGATCGAACATGACGACACGCATGCACGGAGTGGCGCATGCTATGCGCTTTCACCTTCGTGACGACGCGCATGCGAGCCATCGATTTCAGCGAATTTGGCACCGCCTCGGTCCTGCAGCTGGCCGACCTCCCCGAACCCGCCGTACGCCCGCACGACCTGCTGGTGCGGGTGCGCGCCGCCGGGGTGAACCGGGCGGACGTGCTCCACCGCGAGGGCTACTACGGCCGCTCGGACTTTGGCGATTCCAGCCTGATGGGCCTGGAGATCGCCGGTGAGGTAGTGGCCATGGGCAGCGACGTGCGGCAGTGGCGCCTGGGCGACCGGGTGATGGGCATTGTCGGCGGGGGTGCCTACGCCGAGTTCGCACGCATCGATTACCGCATGGCCATGGCCATTCCAGGTGGCGTCGATTACATACAGGCCGCCGCCATCCCGGAAGTATTCGTCACGGCGCACGAAGCGTTGGTGCACCTGGGCCGCCTTGTCGCCGGGGAAACCGTGCTGATCCACGCCGCCGCCAGCGGTGTCGGCTCCGCCGCCGTGCAGCTGGCCAAGGCCTGCGGCGCGCGTGTCTTCGCCACCGCGAAGGGTGCGAAGCTTGATCGCGTACGCGAACTGGGCGCGGATGTCGGCATCGACTACACGGCTACCGATTTCGCCGACGCCATCCAGGAGGCGACAGGAGGCGACGGCGTCGACGTCATCATCGATTTCATCGGCGCGCCGTATTTCGAGCGCAACCTAGCCTCGCTCGATTTTGGCGGCCGCCTGGTGCAGGTGGGTTTGCTGGGCGGCAGCGACATGCCCGTGCTCGACCTGAAGCGGCTGCTCTACCGCCACCTGCACATCTTCGGCACCGTGATGAAATCACGCTCGCAGGCCGAAAAGCAGGCAATGACCAAGCGCTTCCGCGATACGTGGCTGGATCACTTCGCCAACGGCGAGCTCCACCCGGTGGTCGATAGCGTCTTCCCGCTGGCGCAAGCCGCCGCGGCGCATGAGCGCATGGAAAGCAACGAGAGCGTAGGCAAGATCGTGCTCACGCCCTGAGCAACCAATGCTCTTGTAGGAGCGCGCTTGCGCGCGATGGATGCTTGCGGCAACGTCCCATCGCGCGCAAGCGCGCTCCGACAGGGTCAGCTGGCGGATTTGGCGTCAGGCCGGCGGGTTTGGCATCGGCGCAGCGGGTTCGGCATCAGCCCGCAGGTTGCCATCGTGGGGGCCGGCTTCGTTTAACAAGCGCGCGAGTCGCTCGAGGCTATGTTTCAGGCGTAACCGCTCGCGAATGCCGCCAAGCGAAATGCGGATCGCTTCCGTCGCCGGTGGTTCGGCTGCGAACGCGTGCGATGGCGTAACCGCCAGGCCTTCCACGCGTGCCGCCATGGCCAACGCCTGTGCAGTCCACTGTGCGGGTAGCGGCAGCCACAGGTGGATGCCTTCGCGAGGCACCGTGGGATCAAGCAGCAACGTATTCACCGCCATGCGCCGGCGTTCGCTGGCTTCTGCGCGCACGCCATCGACGATGCGCACCGCGGTGCCATCGTGAATCCATTGCGTGGCCAACGAGGTCATCACTGGCGTGGACATGAGCACCAGGGCGCCCAGGCTGGTGAGGAAGCGTGCGCGCGCATCGCGGTCCGGTGTCACGACATACGCTGTGCGCAGGCCCGGTGTAAGCGCCTTTGAAAGCGTGGAAAGGTAATACGTGCGGCCGGGCACGCGTGCGGCGATGGGCGCGGGCGCTTGCGTGGCCAGGGGCCAGTACGGATCGTCCTCGATGAAGAGCAGGCCATGCCGGCTGGCCACGCCCGCCAGCGCGTCACGCCGCGCGGCACCCATCGTGGTTGCCGTGGGGTTGCGCAAGGTCGGGTTGAGGTACGCGATACGTACGCCTTGCGCGATGGCGTCTTCAAGGGCTTCAGGCAGCATGCCTTCGGCATCGGCCTGCAATGGCAGCATGCGCCGGCCGAGCTGGTGAGCTGCGCTCAATACGCCCGGATAGATCAATGGTTCACAGGCGATGGGTTCGCCGGGGGCGGTTAGCGTGAGCAGTAACGCCGAGAGCGCCACCTGGGCGCCGGGTGAGATCACGATACGCTCCGGGTCAACCTTGCCCAGCGGCCGGGTGAGCCACGCCGCGCCCGCCTGCCGATCGGCCAGCGTGCCGCCCCCGGGGTGGTAGCTCATCAAGGCATGGGTTTCGACGTGGGTGAGCACCTGCTCGAAGCCGTGCCGCAGCAGTTCGCCCAGGTCCACGCCGAGCGGTGGTGGCGGCAGGTTCATACCCAGATCGAACAACTCCGCTGTATCAAACCGCGGCGCCGAGACGAACGAGCCCAGGGCGCCGCGTGCGTGCAGCAGGTTGCGCTCGCGCGCCTCGGCATAGGCGCGGGTCACGGTCGTAAGATCAATGCCTAACGCCCTGGCCAGTTCGCGCTGGGGCGGCAGGCGGTCGCCAGGGCGCAGCCGGCCGTCGGCGATGGCGTTCTCCACGAACCGCACGATCTGCAGGTAGCGCGGGCCCGGTTCGTCCAGCGCGGTGCGCCAGTCAGCCTCTTGCAGGGACATAATCCGCGGCACCTTGCGCCGTGGCGCGATCGATCGCGCGTGCCAGGTTATCCCGGTCGAAGGGCTTGCCCAGGCGCTGCATGCCAGGGAAATCTTCGGTCGCCATGTCGGCATAGCCGGTGGCGAGCACGATGGGCAGGCCGGGCCGCGCGGCCATGGCGGCTAGCGCTACATCGCCGCCGGTGAGCTGGGGCATGGCGTAATCGGTGAGCAGCAGGTCGAAGCGCTCCTCGCCGCGCAACAGTTCGATGGCGCGCTGGCCGGATGAGGCCGCGATGACGACATGGCCCATGTCTTCCAGCAAGGCCTTGAGCGTTGAAAGCACCAGTACGTCGTCATCCACGGCGAGTACGCGCAGGCCCTCGATGGGTGCCCTGGCCGGCGCGGGGGTGGGGGCGATCGCGACGGCCGGCTTTGCGGCTTCGCTCGCGGTCACGATGGGCAGCCATATATCGGCCCGCGTGCCCACGCTGACCTGGCTGCGTAGCACCAGGCGGCCACGCGACTGCGCCGCCAGGCCGTGCACCATCGACAGGCCCAGTCCGGTGCCCTTGCCGACGCCCTTGGTGGTGAAGAACGGATCCGTGGCCCGCGCCAGCGTACGTTCGTCCATGCCCGGGCCCTGGTCGATGACCGCCAGCCGCACATAGGTGCCTGGGGCAAGGCCCGGCACATCGCCGTGCGGCGCTTCGCTCATGTCCGCTTCGATCGAGATGCGGCCACCCTCGTCGCCGTAGGCATCACGTGCGTTAACGACCAGGTTGAGCAGGGCCAGTTCCAACTGGTGCGGGTCGACCATGACGCGATCCAGCCGGAAGGCAAAGCGGGTGGCCAGCTGGAAACGCGAGCCGAGCGCGCCATCAATCAGCTCGGACATGCCGTAGACCAGCTCCACCACGTCGATGGCCTGCGGCCGCAGCTCCTGCTTGCGGGCAAACGCCAGCATGCGCTGCGACAGGTTCTTGCCGCGATTGACGCCGGCTTGTGCTGCGCCAATCAGGTTCTGCACCCGCTCATCGGTGGGCAGGTGTCGGCCCAGTAGATCGAGCGAACTCTGGATGGCCATGAGCAGGTTGTTGAAGTCGTGCGCCATGCCACCGGTGAGCTGGCCGATGGCTTCCATCTTTTGCGACTGGAACAGCGCCTCGCGCGCTTCTTCCAGTTGCTGGGCCGTCAGGCGCTGTTCCGTGACATCGCGGGTGACCTTGGCAAAGCCAAGCAGCTTGCCCTCGTCGTCGAGGATCCGGTCGATGATCACGTGCGCCCAGAACTGCGTGCCGTCCTTGCGCACCCGCCAGCCCTCGGCCTCCACGCGCCCTTCGGCCGTCGCACGGCGCAGGTTGTTCTCCGGCTCATGGGTGGCCTGGTCCTGCTCGGTATAGAACTGGCGGTAGTGGCGTCCGATGATCTCCGCAGGGGCGTAACCCTTGATGCGCTGCGCGCCCGAGTTCCAGCTGGCAACCAGGCCATCGGGGCTGATCATGTAAATGGCGTAGTCGGCCACGCCATCCACCAGCAGGCGGAATTGGGTGTCGCTCTGGCCGAGCGGCATGGCGCCGCCCGTACCCGTGGTTTGTCCCTCGCCCATGTACCCCACCCCTATCAACATCGCGCAGCATGGACCGGAAGCACGGCGTTCGCCAGCCCCCGCCCCGGCCTCACGCGGTTACAACGCGGCATATCGGATCGTTGACGCCTCGTCCACAGAGGGTGCTGCCATGACCGACCACGTGTACAAGACCGTCGAACTCACGGGCTCCTCGCCTGACGGTACCGACGCCGCCGTTCGTTGCGCGATCGAGCGTGCCTCCAGGACCATCCGCGATATCCGCTGGTTCAAGGTGACGGAAACCCGCGGCTATGTCGAAGACGGCAAGGTGGCGCACTGGCAGGTCACGCTGAAAGTAGGGTTCACCCTCGAAGAGTGAGCGCGGCCCAGGGGTTATCCCGGTGTTCCGCTCTCGACCAGCTTGCGCACCGCCTCGGTGGTTTCGGCCGTGCTCGGGTTATAGATCATCAAGGTGAGGTCTGGCCGGCCTTCCACGGCGAACGTCGAGAACTCCAGTTCGATTGGGCCAAGCAGCGGGTGGTGCAGGCGCTTCAACCCATCGCCATGGCTGGCGATGTCGTTGTTGCGCCAGAGCGCTTCGAACTCCGGGCTGGTGCGTGAGAGCTCTTCGACCAGTTGGGTGATCTCCGCGGTGGCGCCAGCACGCGCGGCATCGGCGCGGAAAGCGGCCACGACGAACTGGGCCACGCGCAGCCAGTCCTCTTGGGCTGCGCGCACACGCTGGTCGGAAAACATAAGGCGCAGGATGTTTCGCTTCTCGCGCGGCAGTTTCGAGTAGTCGGTGAGCAGGGCCGCCGCGGCGCGGTTCCATGCCACGACCTCCCACGTCGCAGTGCGCAGGATCGCCGGGCTGGTGGGCATGGCATCGAGCACGCGCTGCAGGCGTGGCGTGATGCCTTCCGGTTCCCTGTAGCGCGGTTCAGGCGGGTGGCCCAGCGCCAGGATGAACATGTGTTCCCGCTCGGGCTCGGTGAGCATCAGGCCAGTGGCCAGGCGGTTTAGCACGTCGGCCGATGGCGCGCCGCCACGGCCCTGTTCCAGCCAGGTGTACCAGGTGGGGCTGATGTTCGCCCGTTGGGCCACTTCCTCGCGGCGCAGGCCCGGGGTGCGCCGGCGGCCGGGAACAAAGCCGAACGTCGCCGGGTCCAGGCGGGCGCGCCTGTCGCGCAGGAAGGTACCGAGGTGGTTGCCGAAGTCGAGGGGCATGGTGAGGCAGGTGGTTCCTATACCATGATAACGTCACTACTTTAACATGGAAAAGCGGGTCGCCAGACTGGGTTCCAGCCACCCACTGGAGACACCCCATGCGTATCTTCCTCACCGGCGCCACCGGCTTCATCGGCTCCCGCATCGTTCCGCAGCTGCTCGCCGCCGGGCACCAGGTGCTGGGCATGACCCGTTCGGACAGCGGCGCGGCGTGGTTGCGCGAAAACGGCGCCGAGGCACACCGCGCCACCCTCGAAGATGTAGACAGCATCCGTGCTGGCGCGGCCAACGCCGAGGCCGTGATCCATACGGCGTTCGATCATGATTTCTCCCACTTTGTAGCCAACTGCGAGAAGGACCGCCGGGTGATCGCGGCCCTCGGTTCGGTGCTGAAGGGCTCGAACCGCCCGCTGCTCATCACCTCCGGCACCGGGCTTGGCCAGGCCAACCACGGGGAACTCGCGCGGGAGGATGTTGTGAACTTCGCTCATCCCAATCCGCGCGTCGCTTCCGAGCAGGAAGGCCAGGCGCAGCTCGATGCCGGCGTGAATGTCTCGGTGGTCCGCCTGCCGCAGGTGCATGACACAAAGAAGCAGGGCCTGATCACGCCGTTTATCGAGATTTCGCGCGAGAAGGGTCTGGTCGGTTACCTGGGCGATGGCAGCAACCGCTGGCCCGCGGCGCATGTCGATGATGTGGCGTTGCTCTACCGGCTTGCGGTGGAGCGTGCCGAGGCCGGCGCGCGCTACAACGCCGTCGCCGAAGAAGGTGTGGCGGTGCGCGAGATCGCCGATGTGCTCGGTGCCGGGCTGAACCTGCCGGTGAAATCACTCACGCCGGAAGAGGCGCAGGCGCATTTCGGCTGGCTCGGCATGTTCGCCGGCCTGGACCTCAGTGCATCGAGCCAGCTCACCCGCGAGCGCCTGCGCTGGAACCCGGTCGGACCGTCGCTGCTGGAAGATCTGCGCCATATGGATTACGCGGCCGTGGCTGCCTGACGGAGCGTCCCTGTCACTTTTGGCGAATGGCCCGGGGCACTTTCCTGGCGTAGGTTATCGCGACCACGCCAGGAGGGGTTCCGATGGTACGTGCACTAGTAAGCGCCAGCGTCATCGTGTGCCTTGCCAGCGTGGCGAGCGCGACAAGCCCCCCAACCACGCAGGACCCATCCGCCGTCGTTACCTCGCGGCCATGCGACTTTGGCAACGCCCCCCCGGCGCCGGGCCCGGCGTGTTTGCTCGCGCGCAACGATATCGGCGCGCTGTCGAATCAGCCGGTCTACTGGCACATCGAAACCTTCCCCGACGAAGGCAGCGCGCTCATGGCGAAGGATGCGGCCGGCACCGTCGTCAGTGATTTCGGGAAGGTCTGGCTGTTCACTATCGCGGGCAAAGCCTGGCACGCGAAGGGGGGAACGCATGTCGCGACGATCGGGCCGCTGCCAGTGGACAAAGCGGACGCGTTCACCGCCGAGTACGTGCACTCCTTCTTTACCCCCGGGACGACGGCACCGATTCACAAGCATTCGGGGCCCGAGGGCTTCTATGCGATCGAGGGTGACACGTGCCTCGAAATGCCTGGCGGCGCGCACACCGGCTACGGCCAGGGCAATACCGCCGTGATGAACGGTGGCGAGCCGATGCTGCTAATGGCGATCGGCACGACACCGCGCAAGGCGTTCGCGCTCGTGCTGCATGATTCGACGCTGCCTGCGACGACACGCGTTTCCACGTGGAAGCCTGCCGGGTTGTGTGCGGCAAAGCTGGCTGGCAACTAGACCGGTTCAAGCGTTGCCTACCGCCCGGCCCCGGCCCCGGCCTTCACGCGCCGCTGCTCCATCCAGTCGTACAGCACCGGCAGCAACACCAGCGTGAGCAGGGTCGAGGTGATCAGGCCGCCCACCACTACCGTCGCCAGTGGTCGTTGTGTTTCCGCACCCACGCCCGTGGAGAGCAGCATCGGCACCAGGCCAAGAATCGCCACGCTCGCGGTCATAAGCACGGGACGCAGGCGCAGCGCCGTGCCGCGTAGCACGGCATCACGCACGGTGAGCCCCGCGTGCTGCTGTTCATTGAGGAAGCTCACCAGCACGATGCCGTTGAGCATGGCCACGCCAAATACCGCAATAAAGCCGATGGCCGAGGGGACGGAGAGGTACTGTCCCGTGATGAACAGGCCGACGATCCCGCCGATGGTGGCGAACGGTACGTTGGCGAGGATCAGCGCCGCATAGCGCACCGAGTTGAACGCGGTATAGAGGAGGATAAAGATCAGGAAGATTGTCGCCGGGACAATGATCGCCAACCGGGCCAGCGCCCGTTGCTGGTTCTCGAAGGCGCCGCCCCACTCGGTGTAATAGCCTGGGGGAAGCTTCACCTCGCGTGCGATCGCGGCGTTCGCCTCCTGCACGAAACCATCGATGTCGCGTCCGCGCACATCCATCTGCACCACGGCGTAGCGTTGCAGCTGCTCCCGGCGGATGAAGGAATACCCTTCCGCTGTCGTGACGCTCGCCACCTGGCTCAACTGCACCAGCGCGCCGGAAGGCGTGCGGATGGGGATTCGCTCGATAGCCTGGATGTTTGCCTTGCTGGCATCATCAAGGCGTACGGCGATAGCAAAGCGTTTGACACCATCGAGCAGGGTACCGACCGGTTCACCTCCGATACCGTTGCGGACCACGGTAAGTACGTCATCCGCATTGAGCCCATAGCGGGCTAGCGCATCGCGATCGACATCGATACGCACCTGTGGCTTGCCAATGTTGGCTTCGACGGCGAGGTCAGCCACGCCTGGGACGCGGCCCAGCGTGGCCTTTAGCTGTGCGCCAAGCCGGTCCAGTTCGCCGAGGTCGTTACCGTAGACCTTGAGCGCCAGCGTCGCCCGGACACCGGAAATCAGTTCCTCAATGCGCATCTGGATCGGCTGGGTATAGCTGACCACGGCCGTCGGCAGAAGCTCGGTGAGCTCGGCTTGCATGGCCTCCTCCAGCGATTCCAGCGTCTCACCATCCCGCCACTGGTCCTTCGGCTTCAGCGGTGTGTACACCTCCATGTAGTTCACGTCGGCCGTCTCGCCTTTTTCGGCGCGGCCGATCATCGCTAGCGTCGTATCCACCTCCGGGAACTTCGCCTTGATCCGTTCGGCCACGCGCCGCGACACGTCGATCGATTCCTCCAGCGACGCCGAAGGAATGGAGGTGATTCGCCACATGATGGCGCCCTCGCGCAGGTTGGGCATGAACTCCTTACCCAGGAACGGGAACAGGGCGAGCGCACCAACCAGTGACGCCGCGGCAACGATAACGACCGCCCGACGACGCGCGAGCGCGTAGCTCAGTACCCGTGCGTAGCCGCGCTTGAGGTAAGCCACCAGGCGCGTGTCCTTCTCCTCTTTCGGCTTGAGCACCATGGCCGCGAGGACGGGTACCAAGGTAAGCGAGAGCAGCAGGGAGCCGCCCATGGCGAAGGCGATGTTGAATGCCATCGGCTTGAACATCTTGCCTTCGAGCCCTTGCAGGCCGAATAGCGGAAGGAACACGACGATGATGATCAGGATCGCGAAGGCCACGGGGTTGGCCACTTCGCGGGCGGCGGCCAGGACGGCGGCCGTCTTGTCGACGGTCTCGCCGTGCGCGCGCTTCTCCGCCATGAGCCGGAAGGCGTTTTCCACCACCACGACGGCGCCATCCACCATCATGCCAATGCCAATGGCCAGCCCCGCCAATGACATGAGATTGGCCGAGAGGCCCACCTTCTCCATGCCAATGAAGGCAATCAGCATGGCCAGGGGTAGGGTGATGACCACGACCAGCGCGCTGCGCAGCTCGCCGAGGAACAGGAACAGCACCAGCGCGACGAGCACCGAGCCCTCGATCAATGCGCGCACTGCCGTACCGACGGCGGCGTTCACGAGGTCGGTACGCTCGTACACCGGCTTGACCACGGCGCCCTCGGGCAAGGCCTGCTTCACCGTATCCAGCCGTGCCTTCACCGCATCCACGACACTGCGTGCGTTCTCGCCAATGCGCGCCAGCGCCTGGCCCATCACCACTTCCTTGCCATCACGGGTGACCGCGCCCATACGCGGTGCACCGGCTTCGGTCAGGCTGGCCACGTCGCGCACGTACACCGGGGTGCCGTCCTCGGACTTGAGGACGATGTTGCCGATGTCGGCGGCGTTTTTTACGAGGCCGAGGCCGCGGACGAGGTATTGTTCGCGGCCCACGTCGATGAAGTTGCCGCCGACCTGGGCGTTGTTGGCCTCAAGTGCCTGCAGCACATCCTTGAAGCCGAGGTTGTGGGCGATCAGGCGTAAGGGATCCACGCGTACCTGGTATTGCTTTTCCTGGCCGCCCCATGAGGTCACGTCGTCCACGCCGGGCGCCGTGCGCAGGATCAGGCGTACGGTCCAGTCCTGCAGGGTACGCAGGTCCATGTCCGAAGGGTTGCCCTTCAATGCCTTGTCACCGCGCTCCACGGTGTACCAGAACACCTGGCCGAGGCCCGAGGTATTCGGCCCCATCTCGGGTTTGCCGTAACCGGCGGGAAGGCGCTCGCCCACCTGTTGCAGGCGTTCGTTCACCAGTTGCCGGGCGAAGTAGATATCCATGCTGTCGTCGAAATAGACCGACACATACGACAGGCCAAACAAGCTGACCGAGCGGATCTCCTGCACCTTCGGCAGGCCGCCGAGCGCGGACTCGACGGGTGTGGTCAGGAGCTGTTCGACATCCTCCGCCGCTAGGCCCGGGGCCTCGGTGTACACGTTCACCTGCACCGGCGTGACATCCGGGAAGGCATCGATCGGCAGCGTACGCGCGGCCTGGTAACCGAACGCCGCCACCGCGGCGAAGGCGATCAGCACCAGAACCTTGTACTTGAGCGAGAGTTCAACGAGGCGCGCGAGCATCAGTCCTCTCCCAGCTGCGAGCGCAGCAACCGTGCCTTCAAGGCGAAGGCGCCCTTGCTGACGTAGGGCGTGCCTTCGGCGAGGCCGCGCTTGATCTCGGTCCAGCCGTCGCGTGTTTCGCCGACATCGACCGATACCGGTTCGAACTGGCCGGATTGTTTGCCGCTCACGAACACGGTGGCCTGGTTCTGCAGCAGCACCACGGCCTCGGCGGGCACGGCCAGCTGGCGCGACTGGCCTTCGACGGCGATGCGGCAATCGACCAGTTCACCCTGGTGCAGCAGGTCACCTTCGTTCGGGACCTGGATGCGCACGTTTACCGTGCGGGTCTTCTCGTCGGTCTGATGGGAGCGCTGGATAACCGTGCCCTTCAGATCCTTGCCGTGGGCGGCGATGGTGGCCGCTGCCCCGGCGCGCACCTGCTCGGCGAGCCCAGGGGCCATGCGCGCTTCCACCCACACGGAGGACTCGGCGACAAGCGTGAACAACGTGCGGCCCGGCTCGATGCGCTCGCCCAGCATGAAATCATCCGTGGTGATGCGGCCGGCCTGCGGTGCGAGCAGTTCGAAGCTGCCATCGGCTGCGCCGGAGCCCCGCCGCGTGAGCTGGCTTATCTGCCCATCCGACAGGCCGTAGGCCTTCAGCTTCGCGCGGGCCTGGTCACGCTGCACCAGCGCCTCGTTGTAGCGCCGCGCGGACACCGCTTGCGGCCCTAGTGACGACACGCGCGCCCAATCCTGGCTTGCCACGATGAGCTGCCCCTGCGTCTCGGCGACGTCAACGCTGGACAGCACGACCAGCGGCTGGCCTGCCTTGACGACATCACCGAGCTTCGCTTTGCGGGCGACGACTTGCGAAGGCACGCGTGGCGACACCAGTGCCGTGGCGTAGGCATCGGCACGCACTTCACCCGGTGCACGCACCTGGTCGGCCAGCGTGCGCAGGCTCGCCGTGCTCAGCGTGATGCCTTCGGCCTTGATGGCCTTCGCATCGAGGACGAGCGGATTGGCCTGTTCGGCGAAGGCTGCCGGTGCGGCGCTGAGCAGCGCCAGGTAGAAGAGGGTACGCATCATGGGGAAGTGTCCTGGTAGGTGCCGTCGATCCATGCGGGCAAGCGGCCCGCGGCGGCGAGGTAGTCGAACCACGCCTGCCAGGCCTGGCTCTGCAGGGCGATGCCGGAGACGGCGGTATCGAGGCTCTGCTTCAGTTGCAGCAGGTAATCCGAGGTGGTGATCTCGCCGGCCTGCCACAGCTTCACGAGCAGGCGCGCGCGTTCGTCGAAGGCGCTTGCGCGGCCCTGGCGGAACGATTCGCTTGCCGTGCGCAGGGCGGTGTAGGTCGTCTGTGCGCGTGCGAGCTGTGCTTGCGCGCGAAGCATGGCGCCGCGTGCCGAGGCGTACGTCGCATCCGCTTCGGCGCGTGCGGCGCTTACGCCGTACCGCCCCGCATCGAGAATCGGCAACGGCATGGAAACGCTCACGCCGATGACACGATCCGTACGTGGGCCGCTGCGTACCTGGCCGCCGGTGAGGCTGAGCGTGGGATCCGGTCGACGGGCGCGATCGGCCACCGTCACAGCGGCATCGGCACGCTCCTGTTCCGCGCGAGCGAGCACCAGCTCCGGTCGTTCGGTGGCAGGCGCTGGGGTAACGCTGGCCGCTAACGGGGGTAGCGTTGATATGAATACCGGAACGTCACCGCCGTGCGTGGTGCCGGTGACCGCCAGCGCGGCCTGCGCATCCGCTTCCTGTGTTTCCAGCACCGCCTGCTGGGCCTGTGCCTCGCCCAGGGCGAGCGCGGCGAGGTCACGTTCCGGGCTGCTGATATCGCCGGCTTTCAGGCGCTGTCCCGCGAGCGCATCGAACGTGCGCATGAGCTCAAGGCGGCGCCGCCCCAACGCGACTTGCTCGCGCGCCAGCGTGAGGCCGGTCCAGCCTTTCAGCCAATCGAGCGCGACATCGCGGCGGGCCAGGTCGTTCTCGGCCTCACGTGCGCGCACATCGGCATGGCTCTCGGCGATACGGGCCTTACGCTTGCCCGTGACATCCAGTGCCAGGCTGGCACCGGCGGTGCGACGGTCGACATCGGCGTTCTCGCCTTCCAGTTGTAGCGCGGGGTTGTAGAAGGGCTGCGCGGCGGCATTCGCCCGCTCGCGCGCGGCGCGCAGGCTGGCGTCAGCGGCCTGGACCTGGGGGTTATCGCGCCAAAGCGCTTCCACCGCGGCTTTTAGGGGCGGCGGTGACGGGCTCGCGGCGACGGACGCCACGAGGAATACGCACACGGCGCCGAGCGGCGCTGCACGCATGGGGAACATGGGGTTTCTCCTGAAGCACGGAAGATCCGCACCACGACCCAAGGATCATGGCGCGCCAGTTCACGTGTTCAGGCGATAGGGGGGCGTAACGGCGAAGGACTGACGCGCGGCGAGGGCGATACCGGCGGATGCGCCGTGACTGTCGGCGGAATGACGAGCGATGCGACGAATGGCGCCGTGGCCGGCAAGGTGGCCGCGTGGGCGCAGGCGCAGTGACAGCCACCGACCTCGCCGAGCAGGCAGTCTTCATCGCCCGTGGCGCTGCTGGCGTGCGTAGCGTCGGCCTGCGCGGCGACGGCCTGCGACGTAGCCAGCGCGACCACTTTGGGGCCGTCGAGGACACACACCGTCGCCGCGGCGACCTTGATCATGATCGCCGCCAGCACGAGCAACCACGCCCCCTTATGGGAGCGCAGGCGCTGGAACAGGCTGGCGGTGCGAGCATGCATGAGCCACAGGATAAGCAGCCTCCTGCGTGTTAGACAATCACGCACCGCCAGCCGGCGATCAGAACGGTAGCTTGCCGATCGATGCACCACCATCAACGAACAGCGTCTGGCCGGTCATGAAGGACGCCTCGTCGCCCAGCAGGAACGCGATCGTTGCGGCGATCTCCTCCGGCTTGCCGAAGCGATTCATCGGCACCGAGGCCAGGTAACGCTTCTCGCCCTCGCTGCCCGGCGGGTTGTTCTCACGGAACAGCACGGTCTCGGTGGGGCCGGGTGCCACGGCATTCACGGTAATGCCGGTGCGCGCCAGTTCCAAGCCCCACGAGCGGGTGAAGCTGACCATCGCGCTCTTCGCGGCGGCATACGCGGTACGTTCCACCATGCCAAGGATGGTGAGGCTGGAGATATTGATGATGCGGCCCCAGCCACGCTCGCGCATGCCCGGCAACAGTGCCTGTACCGCCTGGACGGTGGGGTGCAGGTTCACGCGCAATGTCAGGTCCAGCTCGTCCAGATCCACCTCGCCGATTCGCTGCGGGCGGACAAGCGCGACGTTGTTTACGACGCCATCAAAGTCGTAACGCGCCACCAGGGCCTTCAGGCCCGCATCGGTCGCTGCGCGATCGGAAAGGTCGATGGCGACCAGCTCACCCGGAAATGTCGGGTCGTCCGCATTGCGCGCAACACCCACGACCCGGTGGCCCTGTGCGGCCAGCATGTCGGAAAGCGCGCGGCCAATACCCTTGCTGGCGCCAGTAATAAGAAATGTACGGGTTTTCATGGTTCACCTTCTGGTCTTCAACTCCACCCACGGCCCCGAACGTGGTCACGCGCCAGCAGGAATACAACGGATGGGATCGAACAAGTCTTTCAGGAATTTCGAACGTCTTTCAATCGTGAGCGTGCGAGGGGTCGCTGGCGAACGGACTTGGGCTCCACCTACACGCTCGCGGGGCGATCTCTGACAGACGCTTGGTTGTTTGCATGTTGGAATCGACTGATACTTCATGGAGTACAGACGAATGTTGATTGGGTGTGCGGTGATAGAGCCGATTTGTCTGGCAGAGTTGCGCGCTATGGTCGAGCGTGGCGTCGTCGCATCCGCGATCCTGCTCCCGCAGACGGGACGCTTTACTGTTCATGTGCGTGCTGGCCGGTACGAGTATGTCCTTGCGAGCAGGGGTGGCCGTATACGGCAATTTGCTGCGTACGCCGACGCCGTGGGCGTACTTGGTCGGATCGGACTTGTTCCGCAATCGATTGACATGCCTGGATATCACAGTGACGAAGAATCGTCGCCATGTGCTGCGGCGAACGGGTATCGATCTTCTCCAATCGAGGCATCGTTCGACTATGGCGCGTGGGTACGTGCCGAGGTAAGCGAAACCCTCCGCCAGGTTGACGCAGGCACCATGACGATGGTTCCTCACGAGGAGGCTTGGGCGCGCTTACGAAAAGAGGCTGAGGTCCTGATGGCAGAGCGCGACAGCCGTCGTCACAGGGTCGGCTGCAGGGGGCATGCGAATGGATCCTTTTTCCCATGCCCTATATCGCCTTCATCCGGTGGGATGGCGACGACGCCGTCGTTCTTCGAGTGTTTCCAACCGCCCGGATTAAGCGATCCAGATGCGTGAAGGAGGCCGCTTAGTCGCTTGCCTCGTGAGCGGCACTTCCGATCCCCATCTTCTCCATAGTCAACACCTCATCAGCGCGACCCCAGCCACCGTCGGCGACTTCGTCGATCAGCACCATGCTGAAAGGCCGCACGCCTTCGCCGAAGTACTCGACGAACAGGGCCGTGGTGCGGTGGATGATCTCTTCCTTCTGAGCGTGGTTAAGCACGCCCTGGGGCATTTTGAAGTTGGCAAAAGGCATGGCGCGGGTTCCATTGGGTGGGTGAGTCCATCCTGCAATGCCTGGAGCGGCGAATAATCCCCCGCTGCCGGCCAACAGCATTCCACCCGATGGAACAAGCGAGTTAGCGCGGTATCACGGTGATCAGAACACCACCTGCGCCCGCATCGATACGGTATTCCCCGCATCCGGCCCCTGGAAGCTGCCCACCTTGTTATCGGTGTTCCAGTGCACCCAGTTCATCATCAGGCGCGACCAGTCGTTGAGGTACCAGTTGACGCCCAGGGTGTAGCTCTTGCCCTTGCCGCCGCGTGGGGCATCGGCATAGTCGTAGTGATCGACGCGGCCGGCCAGTTCGAAGGCGCCCCAGCCGCCGGAGGTTACCGGGTTGGTCACCTTCACCGCCTTCCAGCTGCCCGAGGTGCTCGAGAAGCCGGGTGCTTCACCTGTAATCATCCAGCCCGCGGCAAATGACGAACCATACCGGCTCACCGAGTCCGCCGTGCTGGAATCGATGGTGCGCTTGCCGTACTCGTTCATCATCCAGAAATTGCGGTACACGCCGCCGAGCTCAAAGCCCTTGCCGTGGTCTTGCGTGGGGTTGGCGATGGAGCTGGCCGAGACAGCGAGGTTGTCGTTGTAGTCCGCAGCGATGGACGGCGTGTTGTTGATACTGGTGACGCCATCGCTGATTTTCTCGTAGTAGTACCAGGCACCCATGTGGATGAAGCCATCCGCGCCCTTCAGCGGGTTCCAGTGCGCACGGGTGAGATACGTGGTGCTGTCGGTGTTCGTGCCTGAAGTGGAACTGTTCGGCGCGTTGCCATTCACCGACAGGCTGACGTGCCAGCCGTCGCCGTACATGCGCATCTGGCCACCCATGCCGAAGTAGCTCACCACCGGCTGGCCCACCGCCGTGGCGGCGTTGCGCAGCATGAACGGTACGCGCGCGGATTCGGACGAACCTTCCGTGCCCAGATCCTTGAGGAAGTTACCGAGGTAGAACTTCGTGCGGTTGCCGAACACCTGCGTGGCGTAGGTCAGGTAGGTCTGGCGCAGCGCCACTTCGTTATCGGCGAAGTCCGCCTCGATGTGGTAACCGAGTGCGCCGATCGTGCCCTCGCCACCCAGGCGTGCGCTGGTGATCTGCGAACCGGCGATGTTGCGTGTTTCGTAGCCTGACCCAGAGGTGCGGCTGATATCGAACAGCAGGCGGCCATCGGGCTTGAAGGTGAAGAAGCCATCGTCGCTACGGAACATGGGGCCCGCTTCGCCACCGCGGCCCCAACGCGCGTCGGAGCCCCCGCCGGCCTTACCCGTACCGCGGGCCATGGCCACGGCCATCTCGCTTTCGCGGGTATCGGCAATGGCGTTATCCACCTGGGCCTGGCGGCGGGCGGTTTCATCGGTGGCTGGGGCGGTGGGGGTCGAAGCGCTCGCGGTCGCGGTACCAGGGGCAGCGTTGGCGTTGGCGGCTGCCGTAGCCACCGTATTTCCACGTGCACCTTCCACCGCGGCAAGGCGCTGCTTTAGCTCGTTGATCTCGGCCGACTGCGCCTTGATCAGCTTTAACAACTCGGCGTTGGTCACTTCGTGTGCTGCGAAGGCGGGTGTGCAGGCACCGGCGAACAACACCGCGGCCAGCGCCGGGTAAAGGCGGGACTTGATCATCATGTTGGCGTTCCCTGCGTTTAGTTGTCGTCGACACCGCCGGCATCGTCGGACGATGCGGCTGGGGAGGCCGGCGTCGCGGCCGGTGTGGCGAACGGGCCGGCATCCACGGCGCTGAAGAAGCCAGCGCGCCGTGCCCAGGCAGCAAACAGGCGTGGCCATGCAGATGGCGCACTGCCCGGATCGCCCAGGCCCCAACCATGGCCACCCTTGTCGAACACGTGCAGCTCGCTATCCACGCTGTTGCGGCGGAGCGCATCGAACATCACCAGGCTGTTGCCGATGCTGGCGATGGGGTCATCCGCGGCCTGCGCCAGGAACGTGGGCGGTGTGTCGTGCGTAACATGCAGTTCTACCGAGTACGCTTGCACCGCATCGCTCTGCGACGAGAGCTCGCGGAACGAACGCGTGGTGTCGTACGGCTTTTGCAACGACACGACCGGGTAAATGAGGCCGGCGAAGTCCGGGCGTGCCGAGAGCGTGTCGCTGGCATCCACGGCGGGGTAGAACGCATCGGCGAAGCGCGTCTCGGCGATACCAGCCAGGTTGCCACCCGCCGAGAAGCCGATGACGCCCACGCGCTTAGGATCGATACCCAGTTCCTGCGCATGCGCACGAACCAGGCGCACGGCACGCTGCGCATCCTGGAAGGGCGCTGCCGCCGGCCAGCGGTCGGCGGGGAGACGGTAGTAGAGAACCACCGGCGTGACGCCAAGTGCGGCGAGCCAGCGTGCGGTCGGCATCACCTCATGGCCGATACCGATGCGGAAGTAACCACCGCCGCCGATAAGCAGCACCGCCGCGCCATTCGGGTTGGCCGGCTTATACACCTCGATGCGTGGGCGGCTGATGTTCGATACCGCACCCACCCCCGTACCGGTCTGGCCGATGCGCTCGGGGCCGCTGGGTCCACCGCCGCCGGGTGGCGTGCCGGGCCACAGATCGTACGTGACGGGCTTGCCGGCCGGCGGTGCGGTCTGGGCCGCCGTGGCACTGGTGCTGGCCAGTGCCACGGCGGCCGCGAGCAACGCGGTGCGAAGTAGCGTCATGGTTATTCCCCCTGGGTAGCGATGATCGAAGGCGTGCCGCTCTCCCCGGCACGATTGGACAGGGCCTGGTTCAGCGCTTCGCGATCGAGTGCGCCCTCCCAGCGGGCCACCACGATGGTGGCCACGGCATTGCCCACGAAATTGGTCAGCGAGCGGCATTCGCTCATGAAGCGATCGACGCCAAGGATCAGCGCCATGCCCGCGACGGGCAGCGACGGGACCACCGACAACGTGGCGGCCAGCGTGACGAAGCCCGCGCCGGTGACGCCGGCGGCGCCCTTGGAGCTCACCATGGCCACCAGCAGCAGCGCGACCTGCTCGCCAAGCGTGAGCGGCGTATTGGTGGCCTGCGCGATGAACAGCGCGGCCAGGGTCATGTAGATGTTCGTGCCATCCAGGTTGAACGAGTACCCGGTGGGCACCACCAGGCCGACGACGGACTTGTCGCAACCGGCGCGTTCCATCTTTTCCATCAGCGAGGGCAACGCCGCCTCGGACGACGAGGTGCCGAGCACCAGCAGCAGCTCGGCCTTCAGGTAGCGCAGCAGCTGGAAGATGGAGAAACCGGTGATCCGCGCCACGGTGCCAAGGATCACGATGACGAACAGTAGCGCCGTCACGTAGAACGTCGCCACCAGGTACATCAGGTTGGATAGGGAGCCGATGCCGTAACGGCCGATGGTGAAGGCGATGGCGCCGAACGCGCCGATCGGTGCGGCCTTCATCAACAGATGCACCAGCTTGAATACGGGTGCCGTCAGTGCCTCGAAGAACGCGATGACGGGCTTCGAGCGTTCACCCGCCAGGGTTAGCGAGATACCGAACAGCACGGCGAACAGCAGCACCTGCAGGATATTGCCGGAGGTGAAGGCGCCGAACACGGTATCGGGGATGATATCGAGCAGGAAATGCGTGAGCGTCATGTCGTGCGCCTTGGAGGCGTACGTGGCGATCTCCTTGGTGGAGAGCGTCGACGCATCGATGTTCAGACCCGCGCCCGGCTGGACCACGTTGGCCACCACCATGCCGACGATCAACGCCAGCGTGGAGAACACTAGGAAATACACCATCGCCTTCAACACTACGCGGCCTACCGCGTTCAGGTGCGGCATGCCGGCGATGCCCGTAACCACGGTCAGGAAGATCACCGGGGCGATCACCATCTTCACCAGCTTGATGAAGGCATCGCCCAGCGGCTTCATCTGCTCGGCAAACGCGGGCCAGAAGTGGCCCAGGATGGCACCCAGCGCAATGGCCACCAGCACCTGCACGTAGGTCTGGCGGTAGAAGGGCACCGGGGTGGCGGGGGAGGTGGTCTGCACAAGCATGGCGTACGGCGGCTTACAGCGAGGGGTGTGGCTTTGTAGCCCGCCGGGCGCCGGAGCCCCATAGCACATTCCGGCTAGGTGCCCGCCGGCTGTGCGACGATCACCCCCACGAATATGGCCAGAACCCGCTCCCCACGCGCCCTGTGGCTCCTGCTTCTCCTGCTGCTGGTAGCGGGCAGCACGGCGCTGGGCGGGTGGATGGCATGGCGCCGGGCACTGGGCGCTATCGGCGATGAGGCTGGCGAACGGCTGAACCTGCACGCCCTGGCGGTGCAACGCCTGATCGACCGCTACCGGGTACTTCCTCGTGTATTGGCACTGGATCCCGAGCTGAAGGCAGCGCTTGAAGGTGCGCCTGGCGCGGCGGATACCGCCGCGCTAAACGCCAAGCTGGACCGCGCCAACGATGCCGTACGTGCCTCGACGCTCACGTTGCTGGACCGCCACGGCAAGGCACTCGCCGCCAACAACTGGAACACGCCCGAGAGCAATGTGGGCCTGGACTACGCATTCCGGCCGTACTTCCGCGATGCCATGCGCGATGGCTTCGCCACGTTCTACGCGCTGGGCGTCTCCACCAATGTACCGGGCTACTTCATCGCGCAGGCCGTGGAGGATGGGGCTGGGCAGCGTATCGGCGTCGTCGTGCTGAAGATCTCGCTGGATGCGCTGCAGGAAGACTGGGCACCCGGTGGCGACCTCGTGTTCCTCTCCGATGCGCACAATGTGGTGTTCCTGGCGAATCGGCCTGACTGGATCTACCGGGTGACGTACCCGCTATCACCGGCAGATGCCGCCGCCATCGCCGCTACACGCCAATACGGCACGCGCCCGTTGCAGCCCATGGTGTGGAAGGTGCTGGCGCCGCAAGGCGCCGAAACCCTGCGCGTACGCATGACCTCGCCAGCGCTGGCGCACGACACCATGTGGCGCTCGCTGGCCATGCCACGCCAGGCCTGGACGCTTCACTTGCTGGCCGATACGCGGCCTGCGGCCGCCGCCGCACGCAATGCGGTGTTCGGCGTGCTGGCAGGGTGGCTGCCTGTGCTGTTGCTCGGCATGTTCTTCCAGCAGCGCGTGCGCCTGGCGCGTGTTCGCCAGCGCAGCCGCGAGGAGCTGGAGCGCATGGTGGCGCACCATGCCTCGGCGTTGCGCTCGGCACAGGATAGCGTCGTGGCCGCGGCGAACGAGGCCGCGCAGGGCGGCCACGGCAACCTCGAGCACCTGCCACAAGGGGTCAGCGTGGTGGATGCCGAGCTGCGCCTCGTGGCGTGGAATTCGCGCTACCAGAAGATCTTCGGTTTTCCCGACGAGTACATGCAGGTCGGCCGGCCCATTGAGGACATGTTCCGCTTTAATGCACGCAAAGGCCTCCTGGGGCCGGGCGATACGGATGAGGCGATCGAGCGCCGCCTGCAGTACCTGCGAGCCGGCAGCCCGCACATGTACGAGCGGGAACGGCCGGATGGCACGACGCTGGAAATCCGGGGTAATCCACTCCCGGGCGGCGGCTTCGTCACCAGCTATGCGGATATCACGGCCTATAAGGCCACGGCGCGTGAGCTGCGCGGCCTGGCTTCGTCGCTGGAGCGGCGCGTGGAAGAACGCACGCGTGACCTGATTGCGGCCAAGGCCGAGGCCGACAAGGCGAACCGTTCACGGACGCGCTTCGTCGCCGCGGCCGTGCATGACCTGCTCCAGCCATTGAACGCGGCACGCATGTTCGTGGGCAGCCTGGCCGGGGGCAAGCTCGACAAGGAAGGGCATGAACTGGTCGAGCAAGTGCGGAGTGCGCTCGATACACAGGACGAGTTGCTGGCCAGCCTGCTCGATATCTCGCGGCTGGAAGGCGGTGCCGTGGCACCCCGCTTTGCCAGCGTGCCACTGGAACCGCTATTGCGTGATCTTGCGCGTCAATCGGCCGTGCTCGCTTCAACGCGTGGCCTCGTGCTGCACCACGTCGGTACCTGCCTCACCGTCCGCAGCGACCCGCTGCTTCTGCGTCGTGTGCTGCAAAACTTCCTGAGCAACGCCATTCACTACACACCGCGTGGTCGCGTGTTGGTCGGTGTGCGCCGGCTCGCGGGCCAGGCCCGTATCGAAGTGTGGGATACCGGCGTCGGCATTCCCGAAGCGAAGACGCGGGCGATCTTCGATGAATTCCTGCGCCTGGATAACGGCGTGGATCGCGACCGCCGCAGCGCGGGCCTGGGCCTTTCCATCGTCGATCGCATCGCCCGCCTGCTTGGCGCCACCGTGGCGGTTCGCTCGTGGGAAGGGCGAGGTAGCGTCTTCTCGATCACGTTGCCTCTGGCCGAAGCAGGTGCCGAGCTGGCGTCACCCGCGGCACCGGCAGACGACGAGTCGCCATTCGCCGGCAAACGCGTACTCGTCATCGACAACGACCCGCTGACGCGCCGCCAGGCGATAGACCTGCTGCTGGGCTGGGGCTGCGACGTGACCGGCGTCGGCAGCGAGCGCGGCGCCCTGCGTTATGCGGAAACCGATGAGCCCCCTGCGCTGATCCTGATGGACGACCCGCTGGATGGCCGCGATGGCGACGCCCTGCGGGCGGGCCTTGCTTCGCGCTGGGCACAATTACCGCCTACGGTGCTCATGGCCGCCGCGCCACGCCAGGCCGATATCGAGCGTGCCACCGCCCAGGGCTTGAGGTACCTGACCAAGCCACTGGCCCCCGCGCGCTTGCGCGCTGTCATGACGCGCATGCTGATGGTGGCGGGCTAGCCCGGATGCGACCCCTCGACGCCCTCGTCGAGGTCGAGTGATTTCACCAGCACGGCCGCCTGCGTACGCGAGCGGCACTCCAGCTTCGAGAGCACCGCGGTCACGTGGATCTTCACCGTGTTCTCAGCCAGGCCCAGCTCGCTGGCGATCTGCTTGTTGAGCAGGCCTTCGGCCAGCAGCATGAGCACGCGAAATTGCTGTGGGGTGAGGCTGGCCAACCTTGCCGCCAGCTTCGCATCGTCGTCGCTGCGCTCGGCTCGCGCGCCAATAAACGCGGTGCCGCCGGCCATCACGGTTTCAACTGCCTCGCGCAGGATCTCGGACGGTGCCGACTTCGAAACAAACCCTGCCGCGCCAAACTGCTGCGCACGACGCACATTGCGCGGGTGATCGTTGGATGACACGACAAGAACGGGAATATCGGGATGCTCGCCACGCAGCCATAGGAGTGAGGAAAAGCCCATCGCACCCGGCATGGTGAGGTCCAGGAGGACAAGATCCACGGATTCGCCACGGGCAAGCACGGCTTCCATCGCACTGTGGCTACCCGCCTCCAGCGCGCGGCCATCGACAAGCAATGCCGATAGTGCGTGGAGCAAGGCCCCACGGAACATGGGGTGGTCATCGGCGATCAGGAGCGTCAGGGGCATGCCGTGCAGTGTAGCGGCGCCCCCGCATGTGGGGAAAACCGGTGCCGCGCGCGGTGCGCGGCACCGTGGCCGGCTTACTTGCCCTCGGGAACGAGATTGGCCAGCTTGCCCTTCTTGTCGAACTCGCAGGTGAAGTTCTTCTTGCCGTCCATGCCCGCATCGGCCACGCCGGCGATCGAATAGCCGGAATCGGCGGCCTGGATCGGCTGCAGCTGGATGTAGTCGTTCTTCACATCAAACTTCTTCGCGGCCGAATCAAGGCACTTAGTGGTGAGCTTGCCCGGATCGGGGCGGTCCGAGGCGAACGCCTGCGAAGCCATGATGAGGCCGAGCGAGGCGGCCAGGAGGAGGGCGGAATGGCGCATGGGTCTATCTCCGTACGAGGCACTAGGCCGGGTTCACTGCCTCTTCGAGTCTGCCTTTGGATTCCTTGCGGCGGGATGAATCAGCAAGACCGGAGAAAGGCGTTTCGTTCAGGCTTGCCACCACACTTTTTTCACGATGGTCTCAGTGGCCGTAAGACGCTTAATGCCTGTCTACTGCAATTTCTTGCGTCCGTGCCGTATGACACATGTCCCTTGAAGGGCACGGCGCCTCCCCCCAAAGTCTCACCGCCACACCGCGTTATTCACCATGGCTTCCTGGAGCCCGGACAACATCATGCAAAAGCTGCTGCTTTCCCTGATCCTGCTGGTTGCCGCCTCGGTGGCCAGTGCCGCTGATTCGCCGAAGGACGTGCAGGCGATGATCGCCCGCGGCGACTACTCCGGTGCCGAAGCCGCGCTGCGCCAGGCGGTGACCGATCACCCGCAGAGTGCCAAGGCCCACTATGTGCTCGCCGAAGTGCTCGCCCACGAAGGCAACATCGGTGAAGCCCAGGCCGAAGCGAACAAGGCCGCCGTGCTCGATCCGGGCACGCACTTCACCGACCCGGCCAAGTTCCAGGCCTTCCAGCAGAAGCTGGGCCAGGCACTCGCTCCTGCGTCGGCCAACCGCTCGGCCAGCAGCCCCGTGCGCTACGCGGAAACCCGCCCGGCTGGCGGTCGCGAGAGCGGTGGTGGCTTCGGCCTGGGCGGCATCGTGCTGCTCGTCGTGGTGATTGGCGGTATCGCCTTCCTGTGGTCGCGCCGCCGCCGTGCCGCCGATAGCCAGTTCCCGGGATACGGTTCCGTACCGCCCCCGCCGGCTTCTCCTTATGGTGGCGCGCCGTACGGCGGTGCCCCGGGCGGCTACCCCGGTTACGCGCCGCCGCCGTCGTCAGGTGTCGGTTCGACCATCGCCGCGGGCGTGGGCGGCCTGGCCGCCGGCATGCTGCTGGATGAAGCACTGCGCGGACACAACCAGAACGAAGGCAACAACGCGGGCGGCTGGGGCAACGTGGGTGGCAACACCGGCGACGTGCAACGCGACCCCTCCGGCGATGCGTACAACGACCTGCGCAACGATCCGATCGACATGGGTAACAACGACAGCTCGTGGGACGACAGCAGCTCGTCATCGGATGATGGCGGATCGTTTGACGATAACCAGTGGTAAGCCTGCTTGCAGGATGACGTGGCTTGGATCAAACCATCGCCATTGTTGATCGCCAGGAACCGTGGTGATGTAGCCGCAACGGCTACCGGCGTCACCACGTAGTTTTTAGTCTCCTTGCCATCCATCAAGGCAAGGAGACTTTCCATGCGAATTCGCACCCTCACCGCAGCCTGCCTCGCGGCAGCATCAAGTTCCGTCGTCTACGCTGCGGCGCCTATCGTCGGCACGCAAGCCCCGGGCTACTACCGGGTCATGGTGGGCGATATCGAAGTCACCGCGCTGAGTGACGGCACGATCGATTTCCCCATGGATACGTTGCTAACGGGCGAGCCGGCAAGCCAGATTCGTGATGCCTACAAGCACGCATTCCAGAAGCTGCCCGCCGAAACGTCCATGAACCAGTTCCTGATCAACACCGGCAACAAGCTGGTGCTGGTGGATGCGGGTGCAGGTACGGTCTTCGGCCCGACGCTAGGCAACACCGTGGCTAACCTGCGCGCCGCTGGCTACACGCCTGAGCAGGTCGACGAGGTCGTCATCACCCATATGCACGCCGACCACACGGGTGGCCTGGTGCACGACGGCCTGCGCACGTTCCCGAACGCAGAGCTGCGCATCGACAAGGCCGATGTGGAGTACTGGATGAATCCTGCCAACGAAGCCTCGGCACCCGAAGGCGTCCGCGTGAGCTTCTCCGTGGCGCAGAAGACGCTGGGCCCATACATCGCGGCAGGCAAGCTCAAGACGTTTATTGGAGAGACCGAGATCGTGCCTGGAGTGCAGGCCGAACCTGCCCACGGACACACGGCTGGCCATTCCTATTACGTGGTGCAGAGCAAGGGTGAGAAGCTGCTCGTATGGGGTGATGTCGTTCACTCGGCCGCGGTCCAGTTCAAGGATCCGTCCGTGCGGATTGCGTGGGACAGCGACGACCACGCCGCCGAAGGGACCCGCGAGAAAGTTCTCGCAGATGCCGCAAGGAACAGGTACCTGGTGGCCGGCGCGCACCTGCCATTCCCTGGGCTGGGTCACGTCGTCGTGGCTGTCGACGGTAAGGGCTACGCGTTCGTCCCGGTGACCTACTCCGCAAACCGTCCGACGCGGCAAACGTCGGACGGCAAGTGAGGCCCAACGAGGGAGGAACTCATCGGACGATGACAATGGGCGAGCCCGTGCCACGGCGATGCGACGTCTAAGGTGTGATGCCGTGCGCCTTCAGCACGTCGGAGATGTCGAACCGCCAGATATTCCGCGATCCGTTCGCGGCCGAAGCAAGGCGGTGTTGCAGGGTAATGAGCGTATCGCGCTCTTTCGGATACGTCGGCGCATCGGAGCGGCTGCTGGATACGTACAGCTCACCAAAAGCACGGCCGGGCACCGGTGCGTTCTCCAGTGCAGCACTGTTGACGTCGCCCGGCAGGTGTTCGGGCTTGCTCCACTTGCCGTTGGCACTGCGGAAGCTGATGTAGATATCGGCACTACCAAGCGAATCCGGGCCGCTGCTGGCGAACACGATATAGCGTTCCTGCGGATCCACGCCCGGGTCCATGCGGTTCTGTTCCGCATCACCAAGGTCCAGCTTCTCCGGCGCGGCGTAGCCCGTGGCCGTGCGACGAGCCACATACACCTGATAGAACTTGCCGGCATCCGGGCGGTGCGCGGAGAAGTAGATGTTTCCGTTCGCGGCGACCGATGGGTTGTAGATCTGGTTGCCGTCGTTCATGGCGCCATCGACGTGCACCGGTTCGCCCCACTTGCCGTTCGCCAGCTGCTCCACATACCAGAGGTTCGTACCGGGATAACGCTGCCCCATCATCTCGACAGTAAGCGGCTCACCGCCCGGCGAAACCGGCCGGTTGGAGACGAAATACAGCCGCTTGCCATCGGGAGACATGGCCGGTTCGGAGTCGTGCCACTGGCCCGAGAACGAGGCGACCTCCGGCACGGACCACTGGCTGCCGCTCAGGTGCGAAACAAGGATGGTGTCGTCCTTTTCCATGAAGTCCGAACGCATGAAGTACACGGTATGGCCATCGGGACTGAAGGCAGAAGACGTTTCCTGCAGGCCGGTGGAGATAACCCCGGGGGCAAACAGTTCCCCCGCTTCCACCGGTGGCGCGATGCCGGCCAGCAGGAAGAGGATGGTCAGGAGGATGGCGTGATAGCGCATGGCGTCAGGTCCTTGTCGGTGAGCGTTGCTCAGCCAACGATGCCCGCCTGTTGCGGGTGGCGCATGCGCATTGGGGCTGGTGGCACCGGCGCAGGGACGAGCGGCACGCGGCGCGTGGCGAGCGGTCAGCTCATCCCCAGCGCGTGGCGGGCGCTGGCGCGAAAGCGGCGGCTGAGGTTCAGGCGCGTTCCATCGTGCAGAACCACCTCGGCACTGCCCTGGAACAGGGGGTGCACCTCGGCGATCCGGTCCACATTCACCACGATGCCGCGATGAATGCGTAGAAAGCGCGCCGGATCCAGGCTGGCCAGCAGGCCGGTCAATGTTTCCCGGTGCAGGTGCGATTTTCCGCTTGCGTGGATGTGCACGTAATTGCCATCGGCGCGGATCCAGTCGATATCCGACGCGGCGATGACGCGCACGTGCTCGCCACAGACGACGCTGATACGTTGCTGGTGAGCCGCTTTCGCTATCGTCGCAACGCTGTTCACACCGCCCCAGTGCTGGCGCACCCGCGCCATGGCCTGGTCGAAGCGTGCCTGGTCGATCGGCTTCAGCAGGTAATCGATGGCATTGGCATCGAACGCCTGCAAGGCGTGCTGTCCATACGCCGTCGCGAACACGATCATGGGCAGCGTAGTATCGCGGCGCATGCCATGCATCAGGCGAAAGCCGTCCATGCCTGGCATCTTTATGTCCAGGAAGACGAGGTCAGGGTTAAGCGCCTCCATCGCCTGCTTCGCCTCCGTCGCGTTCCCACACTCACCGACAACGGTGATGTCGCCGTGCGTAGCCAGCGCCTGGCGGATCGCAAGACGGGCCAGGATCTCGTCATCTACCAGCAGGGCTCGGATGGCTGGCATGTTCATGCGGCTTGCTCCTGATACGGGAAGCGCAGCTCGACACGCGTGCCACCATCATCCCTGCGCGAAAGCTCCAACGTGGCCAGGTCACCAAACAGCATATCCAGCCGCGTGCGCGTGTTGCCCAGGCCGATACCGTCCTTGGGGCCGCCCGGCGGCAAGCCAAGGCCATCATCCTCGATCTGCACGTGCAGGCGGTCGCCATCGCGGCGGGTTGCGATGCGCAACGTGCCACGTTCGGGCTTATCCAGCAGGCCATGCCGCAACGCATTTTCCACCAGCGGCTGCAGGATCATGTTCGGGACGAGGGCGCGGGTGCTGTCGCCCGCCACGTCCATGTGCGTCACCAGGCGGTCCTGGAAGCGTACCTGCTGGATGCCGAGGTAACACTCAAGGAACTCAAGCTCACGCGAAAGCGGTACCTGCTGCGTGTTCCTCTCTTCCAGCGTGAGCCTGAGGAAATCGCTGAGTCGCGAAATCATCAGCCGCGCCTGCATCGGATCGGCCAGCGCCAACGCCGAGATGGCATTCAACGTGTTGAACAGGAAGTGCGGCTGCAACTGCACGCGCAGGGTTTGCAGCTGCGACTGCACGAGCTGCGTTTCGAGCAGCGAGTTGCGCAGGCGCTCATCGCGCAGGCGCCGCTGCGATTCGATACCGCGCAGCGCGCCCAGCAACACCCAATAGGTAATCAGGCCAAGGTGTGTCTCGTAGACGATGCTCGTGCGCAGGAAGGTGGCGAAGGTCATGCCCTGCATGCTCGGCGGCGCACCGAACACGCCCCAGTACAGCGACACCGTGAACAGCATTTGCCCGCTCGCCAGCACGATCCCTGCGGGTACATGCACGCCCAGGAAACGTGCCCACCCGCCCCGGCTACCCACGCGACCGAGCCAGCCCACCAGCGGGGTGAGCAGCATCCATAGGTAGAAATCGCTGAACGTCCAGACCAGCGGCCTGCCCCAGGTTGCCGGGTGGCCTTCCGCCCGCGCGGAAATGACGGAACTGGCGGCGTAGGACGAGCCCAGCACCGTCCAGAACGCGAACACCGCGCCGTACTGCTTCCAACGTGGCCAGGTCATGGGATCGTTCACAGGCGCCCCTCCGCGCAACGGGCCGAGTATGCGAGCCACCCCGCTCAGGGGGACAGTGTCGTTAGTTGGCCCGGGGTCCGTCCCCGTCCCATGGCCTGGCGGGGACGAGCATGAACCACCGTACGCAGTGCGTGAGTCCCCGGTGGGATGAATGGTTGCAGCGCGTGACAAGCGGCGGATTCCGCGTGATGGGCGGCCACGTGTGAACGCGCAACGGCTGTCCCAGTAGTTATACGGAACGCGCCCGCGTGCTTTCGCGGAGGCGCTCACCGTGGCCGCCGCGTAAAGATTCCCGGACACGGGAAAGCGAATGGGCTGTGTCGCGCAGTGCGATCGCCCGTGCCTCCCGGCTCCCCTCTCCGATGCAGGCCCCGCGCGAGGACGCCCCCATGACCGCAGAAAAGATCGACCGCAGCCGGCTCCCCCTTCCCGTCCCGCCCTTCAAGGGGAAGATCGGGCAAACCTACCTTGACTCGAAGGAAGACTGGCCGGCAGTGCCGACGCCGCTCGAAGGGGCGCCCAACGTGGTGATCATCCTGCTCGATGACGTGGGCTTCGGCCAGGTCAGTACCTTTGGCGGCCCGGTACCCACGCCGGAGCTGGACAAGCTCGCCGCCCGCGGCCTGCGCTACAACCGGTTCCACACCACGGCCATCTGCGGGCCATCGCGCGCCGCGCTCATTACCGGGCGCAACCACCACAACTGTGGTGTGGGCTTCCTGGCCGAATGGGCCACCGGTTTCCCCAGCTACAACAACATGATCCCGCCCAGCACGGCGACGGTGGGCGCGGTGTTGAAAGGCAACGGCTACGGCACGGCGTGGTTTGGCAAGAACCACAACACGCCCGATTGGGAAAGCAGCGTGGCCGGCCCGTTCGATCGCTGGCCTACCGGTATGGGCTTCGATTACTTCTACGGGTTCATCGGTGGCGAAACGCACCAGTACTACCCCGTACTGTTCGAAAACACCGTGGCGGTGGAGCCGGACAAGACGCCCGAAGAGGGCTACCACCTGATGACCGACATGACCGACCGCGCGATCAACTGGATGCGCTACGCCAAGTCGGTGGCACCGCAAAAGCCGTTGTTCATGTACTTCGCGCCAGGCGCCGCACACGCGCCGCACCATGCGCCCGTGGCCTGGCGCGAAAAGTTCACGGGGAAGTTCGACGCCGGTTGGGATGCCGTGCGCGAGGCGACGTACAAGCGGCAGCTGGAACTGGGCGCGATTCCGCCCGGTACCGAACTCACGCCGCGGCCCGAGTGGGTGAAAGCGTGGGATACGCTGAGCGGTGACGAGCAGCGCCTCTATGCGCGCTTCATGGAGAATTTCGCCGGCTACCTGGCCTTCACCGATCACGAGTGCGGCCGCCTGATTCAAGCGATCGAAGCGTTGCCCGATGCGGACAACACCCTCATCTTCTACATCGTGGGCGACAACGGAGCGAGCTCCGAAGGCGGGGCGCAAGGCACGCTCAACGAGGTCATGAACCTCAACGGCGTCCCCTCGTCGCTGGAAGACAACCTCAAGAAGATGGACGAGATCGGTGCGCCCAACACGGAGCCGCATTACCCGTTGGGCTGGGCGTGGGCCGGGAATGCCCCGTTCCAGTGGGTGAAGCAGGTGGCATCACACCTCGGTGGTTCACGTAACCCCATGGTGGTTTCGTGGCCCGCGCAGATCAAGGACGTGGGCGGTGTGCGCGACCAGTTCTCGCACCTGATCGATATCGCGCCCACGATCTATGCGGCGGCGAAGATTCCTGCGCCTGAGTCGGTGAATGGCGTGGAACAGAAGGCGCTCGATGGCGTCTCCATCCTTTCGACGTTTGGCGACGCCAACGCACGTCCGGTCCGCGAACGCCAATACTTCGAAATCTTTACCAACCGCGCCATCTACGACAAAGGCTGGATCGCCTGCGCGCAGCACACGCTGCCATGGCGACAGGACCTGGCGCCGGGCCACTGGGAGAACGACCGCTGGGAGCTGTACCACCTGGACGAAGATTTCAGCGAGGCGAACGATCTTGCCGCCAAACATCCGGACAAGCTCGCCGAGCTGAAGGCCATCTTCGACGAAGAGGCGGAGAAGAACCACGTCTACCCGCTGGATGACCGCGGTGCGGGCCGTCTCGCCGTCCCCAAGCCGTCACCGGGTGGCTCAGACCCGAACCGCACGCACTTCACGTACTACGCCGGTGCGTCGCGGCTGGCCGAAACCGCGGCACCCAACACCAAGAACCGGTCGCACCGGATCACCGCCGATATCGAGCTGCCCGAGAAGGGGGGCGAGGGCGTGATCGTGGCAGCCGGTGGTGGATCGGCCGGCTACGTGCTCTACGTGAAAGACGGCAAGCTCGTGTATCAGTACAACTGGTTCGAGCGTGAGCGCACGAAGGTGGTCTCGGATATCGCACTACCGGCCGGCAAATCCACCGTGGCCGTCGAGTTCGCTTACGACGGCGGCGGCCTGGGCAAGGGTGGCGACGTCACCATCGCCATCAACGGCAAGCCTGCCGGCCGCGCGCGTATCAACAACACCGTCGCCGGCCGCTTCGGCATCGATACCTTCGGCGTCGGCTCAGACACGGGTTCGCCCGTCACTGACGATTACAAACTGCCGTTCCGCTTCACCGGCAAGATCGACAAGGTGGACATCGTGCTGGGGCCAAGGAGTCTCTCGGCCGAAGACGAAACGAAGCTGCACCAGATGCACACGGCGTTCGCCGGCGCGCACGACTAACCGATCGATACCCGACGGAGAACCCTCATGCCTCTGAACGAATACAAGCCCGGGCAGGCCTTCAGCGGTGTCATTGCCGCACCTTCGATGTATCCAAACCCGCGTGGCCCGAGCCACTGCGTGCAAAGAAGGGCTCACCCAATGTGTTGTTCATCGTGCTGGACGACACCGGCTTCGGCCAGCTCGGGTGTTACGGCAGCCTGATCAGCACACCCAACATCGATGCGCTGACGGCCAACGGCTTGCAGTTCAACAACATGCACACCACCGCGCTCTGCTCGCCGTCCCGGTCCTGCATCCTTACCGGGCGCAATCATCATTCCAACGGCATGGCCTGCATTACCGAAGGGTCGATGGGGTATCCCGGTTCCAACGGCAACATTCCCTTCGAGAACGGCTTCATCTCCGAGATCCTCCTGCAGAACGGCTACAACACGTATGCGATTGGCAAGTGGCACCTTTCACCCGCAGAGCAGACCTCCGCCGCCGGTCCCTACAACCGCTGGCCGCTGGGCCGTGGCTTTGAGCGTTATTTCGGTTTCCTTGGCGGCGATACCCACCAGTACTACCCCGAACTGGTGAGCGATAACCACCAGGTCGAACCCGAAAGCAGCCTGGGCGATCGTGCCCTGGGTGGTGGGCGGTGTAACACCATTCAGGGCGCGCTCCGGTGTCGTTGCACGAGCTTGAGGAACGGGATGCTGATGACCACGTTCAGCAGGGTAAAGACAATGATCGCCATTAGCGGCGGGTGTGCATCCGGGAAGGCGGTGGCGATCACCCCCAGTGCGACGCCCGGGTGGCGCATGGATGTCGCCAGGGCCAGTGCGCTGCGATTCCCCGGCAAGGGGCCACCCAGCGCGTAACCCGCCAGCAGGCCGATCACCACCATGGCCGCCAGGGCGATCAGCGTGCCGTGGCCCACCAGTGCCCACATGCCCGGCGCGATCATCACGAAGACCACCAGCACGCCGATCACCAGCATCACCATGGAGAGCTTGGCCATGACGCGCGCGACGCGCTCGGATCGCTCGCCCAGCACCTTTTGAGCGACCAGGCCGATGATCAGCGGGATAACCACGGTGATCGCCAGGGTCTTCGCGATGCCGGCGCTGGATACCTCGATATCGCGCGCGAACCAGCTGCCGATGAGGTGCAGGCCGAGCGGCATGACGATCAGCGAGACCAGGGCCGAGGTGACCAGCAAGCCGGTGACGTACGCATTCTCGGCGCCGGATTTGTGCTGCTTGCTCGGCAGCCGGGGTGGCACCGGCGAGAGCGAGATGACCAGCAGCGCGAGCTCCACGCCCGGGCGCAGATCGAACAGGACGATGAAGAGCAGGGCGACCGCAGGGACGATGATGTACATCGCCAGGAAGGCGCGTAGCCCCAGCGCCGGGTTGCGGATGAAGTGGAAGACATCCTGAAGCCGCGCGAACAGCGATAGCGCTATGACAAGCAGCACCGTGCTGGCGACGATCAGGAGCTTCATGGCGACGAAGAGCGACATGGGGAAGTCCTCGCGGAGGCGCAAGGCAGCCAGCGTTGACGCACGGCCGCGCGCCCGCAAGCGAACATTCCCACGGGCTCGCCGCGTAGTTCTACCTAAAGCGTATGTCGATGGCGCCCTATGACGCCTTGCGTGCGCGAGTTCGTGCCGCCTTCTTCGCCGCCGTCTTACGGCCTGCTGCACCCTTGGTATGCGCCGCCTTCTTCGCCGCAGCGGACTTGCTTGCGGTCGTGCGCTTGGCAGCACTCTTGCGCGCCTGGGTCGATAACGCCCGCTTCGAAGCCGCGGCCGTGCCTTCGCGCTTCAGGGCTTTGGTCGAGGCACGCTTGCGCGCTGCCGACTTCTTCGTGGCCGTGCCCGCGGAACGCTTCTTCGCGGCCTTCGTATCCTGCGCCGCCTTCTCCTTCGTCGCCTTGCTCGCCGTCTTCGAAGGCGTAGCCTTTACCCCAGCGCGCCGCGCCTTGGAGAGGCCAATGGCAATCGCCTGCTTGGCCGAGCGTGCGCCGTGCTTGCCTTCGCGAATGTGCTCGATCTCCTCGCGTACGTACTCACCCGCTTGCGTGGAGGCGGATTTACCTTCGCGTTTGTCCTTCGCAGCGCGGGCGGTGGTTTTTTTCGCTGGCATCGTAAGAACCTCGTCTGTGGACGTGGGATCGTTCCGGGCAGGCAGCTTCGCTCATTGGCTATGACAGTCTCCGGACTGCGCCACCGTAGCTCTCAAAGCGTAGCCTCGATGTACACGGGGTGGGGCGTGGCTTTCACCCTTTTGTGCCTTATCCGGGATAGCGGCAAAACGCCTACTGTTAGCCGCCGCAGCCTTTGCTGGTTTCGTTAAGTGCAGCCCCTTGCGGGCAGCGCTTCTGTATTTCCTCAACGATCGCGGTGGACGTCGCGTGCGCCCGATCGATCTTCGGCCGGTACTCGGTCTGGATGCGCTCAATCTCCGAGGTCAAGGCGATCGTCGCCCTGGGACCGCGGCGCACCCTGGCATCTGCGATATCGCGGTTCATGTCATCGACCAGACGCTTCTCTTCGTCGCTCGACTCACGCAGGCGCGAGTTCATCTGCACGAGGCTCATGGAATGGATGTCAGCACCACCTGATGCCGCAGAGCCCACGACCGAACCCGTCACTTCAATCTTCTTGCCGTTGGCGCAGGGCTTGTCCTGAAAGACGGACGAACCGCCCACGGTGCATTTGTAGACCTCGCCGGCCGAGGCGGCGGTAGACAGTGCGACAACGAGCGAGAGGAGCAGAGCCTGCTTGAGCCACATACCTAGCCATCCCCTAGCTTCATAGTGAGTCGCGATGTTGGGGGATCGTAGCTGGGGGGCTGAGAGCGTGTCGAGGGCCCATTGCCGACCTCGCCGAAGGGCAGGTGCGCTAAGGCTCAAGGCTCGGGCTCGGAGACTATATCGAATGAAATCATGAGCCTAGCGCCGATCGGTTCGCGAACGCTACTTGCGGACCCCGGGAGCATGCCATACACTGGACTTGTGCAATATGTTGCACAAGTCTTGGTAGACAAGAGACGCACAGAAAAGTAAGGCAGAAAGGAGGACCCAATGCGAGTTGTCAGCTTTTCCGACGCCCGTAACAACCTCAAGGAAGTGCTGGATACCGTGGCGAGCGATTGTTCCATCACGGTCATCCATCGACGCGACCACGAGGACGCCGTAGTCATGTCCCTCGCTGACTACAACTCGATGGCAGACACCATTCACCTGCTCAGCAGCAAGGCAAACCGTGATCACCTGGCCAGGTCCATTGCCCAGTTCAAGGCAGGCAAGGCTAAGAAACGTGAGTTGATTGCGGAGGATGAGGAGACCGCTTGATGGCAGGGAGTATCAAGTTCATGGATGAAGCCTGGAAGGATTACCAGGATTGGGCAGACGACAAAAAGACGCTGAAGAAACTCAACTCGCTGATCAGAGATGCACAGCGCATGCCGAACGACGGGCTAGGCAATCCCCATGAGTTGAGCGGTGATCTGGCAGGGTTCTGGTCCAGATCCATCAACAAGAAGGATCGGCTCGTCTACGCTTTCGACGATGAGTGCGTCACCATCATCAGCTGCCGCTTTCACTACGACGATCACTAAGTCGCTGAAGTGTTGGAGCGTGCATCCGCATGACGCCGGAGGCACACGTTTCCGGCGTCGGACATGCCATCTGGCACGTTGATGCCACTGGCTACCTACTAGTAGGCTGAGCCCTTTCCATGGGCTCCCCCTATGTCCCCCATCCGATCCCGCTCCGTTCCCTACGCGCTGGCCTTGCTCAGCCTTGCGATGCTCCCGGCGGCTGGCGCCCTGGCCACTGCGGCCAACCCAACGCCGCCCGCGCAGCTCGACATCACCCTGGCTACCACCGGGCAAGCCAATGGGGCCGCTGATGGGGTGGCCGTGAGTTACACCTATACGCCGGCCACGCCGACCGCCACGCCTTTGACCCTCATGCTGGATACGCTGGAGCCCTCGCTTGAGCGCAGCACGGACAACGTCACCGATCTCTCGCTCACGGACGATCACGGTGCGCTGCCGGTGGAGGCCCCGGCCCGCAAGCAGGATGGCCCGCAAACGTTCGAAACCTGGACCACCACGCGCCCGGTAGCTGGCCCGGTGCATGTGTCGTATCGCATGCATGTGGCGCCGGGTAAGGCCACCAAGCGTGGGCCGCAGTACGACTTGCAGGCGGCGGGCGGCGGTGTCTCCGGTGGCTACATCAGCATCATGGCGATACCCGACACGCAAGCCCGCTTCGCCGCGCATGTGCACTGGAAGCTGCCCGCGGGCGCCATGGCGGTGTCATCGTATGGCGAGGGTGACTACACGGGTACCTTCACCGCCGACGAGCTCGCGAACACGTTGTTCCTGGCCGGCCCGGTGAAGTCGTACCGGCCCGCAGGGCAGGCGAAGAACAGCGGGTTGGAGGTGTATGGCCTGGGTGTCGAGGAGCCACAACTGAAGGCAGCCGGCGGTTGGGCCGCCGCGGCCTACGCCGCTGAGTTGAAGGCGTTCAAGCTCAACGGCCAGCCGTACCGCTTCATGATTCGTTCGTTCCCGGGCGGCAGCAATCCCAGCGGGCGTGCCGCCGAACACTCCTTCATGCTGTACGTACCACCGGGTGCCGACCCCAGCACCAACAAGCTGCACTACGTGGTGGCACACGAGATGGTACACAGCCTGGCGCGCTACCTCGAGAAGGAGGATGTGCAAGGCGATTGGTACACCGAAGGCCTGGCCAACTACATCGCGCTGACCGTGCCGAATGCGGCCGGCTTGTATACGCCGGACGAATACCTCTCGCTGGTGAAGGAAGAGAGCGCGGGCTACTACACAAACGCCAAGCGATCGTCGCCGAACAGCGAGTTCCCGGGTGTGGTCTGGTCGGGGCGCAATGCGTGGCTGCTTCCGTATAACCGCGGCACGCTTTATCTCGCCGATCTGGATGCAAAGCTTAAGGCGCACGGTGCGAAGGTCACGGTTCTCGACCTAGCAAATGAGATGAGTGCGCGCATTGACGCGGGCGAACCGTCTGATCGCCACACGTGGCTGGATGTACTGTCGAAGCGCGCCGGCGCGTGGGCAGTCAGCGACTGGAACGACATGATGGCTGGGAAGATCCTCTTCCCCGTGGCGGGCTCGTTTGGTTCGTGCCTGCATCCGAAGAAGCAAGACGTGCGCATCTTTGATCTTGGGTTTGCGACGCCGGTGCGGCTTACGGCGGGTGCTGTGATCGATGGTGTGGTTAGGGGGTCGGCGGCTGAGCGTGCGGGTTTACGCAATGGCGATGTGCTGGACGAGAGCGTTGATATCAATCCGATCGCGTCGAGTCTTGATGAACCCATCGTGCTGCATGTGCGCCGTGCTGGCGTGCCGGTGACGATCACGTATCAGCCCAGTGCAGGGACGCAACCGGGCATGGCGTGGACTTCGAGTTGCGTGCATTGAACGGATTCGCACATCGAAGCCCGTGCAAAACACGCTCTGCCCTGAAGACAACGCGCTCCGGATTGGCCAAGTGGAGTGAGGACGATGGCGTTTAGAGATCCAAGCAATCAGCGTGGATCCATTTGGTCGGGCAAGAGATCACGGCGCCGACATCGTCGATGATCTGATCAGGGAACTGCGAATGCGTAAGGTGAGCTAGCCGAACCGGACGGACGAAGTGCGCATTCTTTTCGAGTTCGACCACAGGGTCCTTGGCCGGGCATAGGATGCCGACAATCTTCCCCATATCACGGACAAGCCGAAGCGCCTCCGCCAAGTCGGAATCGTTCGATAGAACCACGGCGCAGTCGTACGCATCATTCCAGGCGTCATGCAGCATGTGGACGGCCAAATTGACATCTGAGCCCTTCTCCTCCCGGGAGATAACGCGAACGTAGGGATCACGTGCGTCGCCTGGTACGGCAAGTCGCATGCGCTTTTCGCGCTGCCGGAATGTACCGAAGTGAATTGACACGCCACTGGCCGCCAGCGCCCGGAGATACACATCCTGACGGCTTGCCTTATCGGGGTCTGCAGAAGTATCGGCGACACGCGCAGTGAAGTAGCGGAGCATCGTCACGCTATGGTCGCGTCGGAGTGCCGCTCGGGAAAGCGCAAAGAGGTCCAGCCACTTCTCGCCTTGGCGCCCGTCAAGCAGCCGGTGAAACAGGTTGAACCCGTCGACGTAAACGGCCGTCCTCATTTCCATTCCTTAGAAAAGGCAACGCCACCCTCGAGGGGGTGGCGTGCGACCCGGCGACCGAGACCGACGGGGGTGTGACCGAAGTATGCGAGAAACGTCAGCGACGGGTCAAGGTGTCCTTCGCGGATTCATAGGCATGCTGCTACGTCGCCCAGAGGTGGCCATCGACCGCAAGCATGAGATCTCCGTATTCGCACATCGATGCGCATGCAGAACACGATTTGTCCTAAAGACAACGCAGATGTGATTTGTTACGGTCGCTTCGTTGCCTGCGCGCGCTTCACCCCCGCCACGCAGGCAACCACCGCTCGATGCGGTGAGAGTCGCGAGCCAGGTGTGCGACAACACACCTGACTCGCTAACCACAAACAACTAGACAAGAGTTGAATATGGCTATCCCTGATCATACGGCATCCGCTCGCCCGCCGATTCTCCCCGGCGACACTCCAACCGGAAACGGGCCGCCTGCATAAGCCGCAGGCACGGTTGAAGAACCGCAGCGACTTCCATCTTTGAGGCAATTCTTGATCGAATGAGGCAGGCATGACGCCTGGCACGCCTCACGAACGGTCGTCGCCGCTTCCACTTCATCAATCAAGCCGCCCGGCGCCCGGATAGGGCAGCCGGTGAACCCGCGATCCTATGGTCCGTGGCATGGCAGGCGTTTGCCTGTCGTGCCACGTTAGAGCGCGCGTTGGCGGCACCAGGGAAATGGCACCATGAGTGAGTTGAATGAACCGGTCGAGGCCTCGGAGCCTCACGTCCATGAACTGCTGAACGAGGCGATCGTCTGGCTGCAGTACGCACGTGGTGTCACTGCCACGCTGGCCGATCTTGTCCATGAAGCGGAAGGCGTGGATGGTAAGCAGCTTGGCCTGTCGCTCGAGGCGGTCGCCGCCATGATGCAGGCGGGCGTCGAGCGGGTAGGGCAGGCGCATGCGAAATGGACCTGGGAGCAGAGGCATGCGGCCGCCCGGGCCTAGTTAATCGGTAGCCGGCACCCAGGATGGGGCTCGGCTAGGCAACAACGGGGCCTGACGGCTATCCTCGCTCCCACCCACATTGACCCCACCCGGGCGAGCGGTTCCGGCGGGCAGGGGCATTGGCGGGGTTGGGGGACAGCCTACCGTTGAAGACATACGACCTCGTCGAACGTCCTCATGCAGGTTCGCGCACGTCTTTCGTTGTCCGAAGTCGCAACCTGTATCTACGGGCGGTAATTCGCTGCCCCTCATGGGAGTCGTCGGCATGGCACGTTTGAACGTTTGGGCTTCGGTGTCGAAGCTCCTTGTAACAGGCACCCTTCTGCTGGCGCTGAGCGCCCCCGCCGTGGCGGATGTCACACCGCTGCCGGCAAGCTTCCACACCCAGGACATCGCGACCGATGGCGCGACGATCCATGTCCGCGTCGGTGGCACCGGCCCGGCCGTGCTGCTTCTGCACGGATTCGGCGATACCGGCGACATGTGGGCCCCGCTCGCCATTGATCTGGCCCGCGACCACACTGTGGTGATCCCGGACCTGCGCGGCATGGGCTTGTCGTCCCACCCCGAGGGTGGCTACGACAAGAAGACCCAGGCAGCGGACATGCGTGCCGTGCTGGCGAAGCTGGGTATCGAGAAGTCGGTTGTCGTTGGCCATGACATCGGCACGATGGTCGCCTATGCGTATGCGGCCCGCTATCCGGACAAGACGGTGAAGCTCATCGTGATGGATGCGCCGGTTCCAGGCATTCCGCCGTGGGACACGATTGTTCGTAACCCGCTGCTTTGGCACTTTGATTTTGGTGGTCCGGATATGGAGCGCCTGGTCGCCGGCCGTGAGCGCATTTACCTTGATCGGTTCTGGAATGAATTTGCGGGTACACCGTCGAAGATCGATGAGGGTACGCGCAACCATTACGCCGCTATCTATGCGCGACCTGGTGCCATGCATTCGGCATTCCTACAGTTCCGTGCCATTCGCACCGATGCTGTTGATAACAAGGATGCGCCGAATCACAAGCTGACGATGCCTGTGCTTGCGATTGGTGGTGAGAAATCGTTCGGCGCGAACGAGGCGATTGTGATGCGGAATGCGGCGACTAACGTTACGGAGTTGGTCGTGCCTGGGGCTGGGCACTGGTTGATGGAGGAGGCGCCTGGTGTGACGACGCAGGCGATTCGGAAGTTCATCGAGGCGAAGTGATTACTCGCCCGTCGAGTTCGGGATAACTCAAATGAAGGTTTTTGGCCGATCGAAAATGGCGCCGGATGTTCTTCTGACCATGGATGAGGTCACGTTTCTGGCTGGGCCGGAGCAACTTCGCTCGCTTGCGCGGTTCTTCCTGGCTCAGGCCGAGAAGCAAGAAGAGGGTACTGGGCGCGACCACGAGCATTATTCGGACAGTGCGGGCGCGATCGACGGTGATCACGAGGTTATCGTGGCCGACCCGAAGATCCTCCCTGGCTGACAGGGGCATAAGTGGACGGACCTGGGCGGTATCTGTATCGAACGGGCTCAGGATCGAAGGACACGCGGCGGCCAGCTCAGTCCCGCGTGGTCCCGCGCCGTACCAGGGCCGGCGGAATCGTGATGGTCAGCTTCGCCGGCGCTTCCGCCAGCAACGCCACACTACCTTCCGCCAGGGCCTGCATGTCCTGGTGGAAGGTGGTGATGTCGTAAGCGCGCCAGCCGGCCATGGGGATGTCATCGAACCCGATGACCTGCATATCCCCAGGCACTGACAGGCCAAACTCGGTGCGCAGGGCATCCAGCGCACCGATGGCCACGAGGTCGTTGACGCAGAACAGGCCATCCGGGCGGCTGCCCGAGCTCATCAGGGCCACCGCGGCGGCATAACCTTCCTCATAGCTGTAGCCCGCCACGAGCCGTTCGGGTTCCGGCATGCCGCGCTCTTTCAGGCGCTTCAGAAAACCCTTCTCACGCTCACTCTGCGACTGACTCTCGCGGCCCGCCAGGTAAGCAATAGACGTGCAGCCGCCATCGATCAGCAGATCGGCCGCGACACCACCCGCGGAACGGTTATCCGTGGATACCGTGCGCAGGCTGCCGACGCGCTTCGAATTCACGGCGACGATGGGAATCCCGACGCTTTCCAGGGCACGCACGACGCGCGTGGAGCTGATGGCCATGGCGCTGATCACGCCGTCGATCCGGTAGCGCGATAGCTCACCCACGATCTCGTCGATGTTCGCATCGCTGTGCGTATCGACCAGCATGATTTCGAGTTTGCGGGCACGCAACAGCTCGGTGACGCAGCGGAGGAACTCGGTGAAGAACGGGTTGTAGAAGCCGCCGACGATGACCGCGATGATGCCGGAGCGGCCGGTTTGCAGGATGCCGGGCAGGGCGTTGGGCCGGTAGTTGAGCTCGGCCGCGGCCTTCATCACCTTTTCGCGTATGGCTGCGGATACTGCCGCGCCGCCGGGGCTAAACACCCGCGATACCGTGGATTGGGACACTCCGGCCAGGCGGGCTACGGCGGTCGAGGATGGCTGGGCGCGGTTGGCACCTGGCGGGCTAGGTGGGGTCCGGGGCATTGCCCAGCCTAGCATTTCCTTGCACAGCAGCAGACACAGGCGTACCCTTGCATAGCTATGCAGGCGCGGCAAATTGTCAGGGGTGCCTGCTACGGATTGGGAGCCCACAAGGGGTGGTCTCCGGTTTCCATCGCCAGCACGGCGACGACGAGTGCCAACGCATCCGCCGCCCCGGCTGGCACTAGCCAAGGCTCGGCGTGGGATGACGCCAGCGGCGGCGATTCCTCAGTGAGGATCCATAAATGAGTACATCGGAGAGTGCCCTCGCACGTTGGGGCAGGCGTTTGCTTGCCCTCGTGTTGGGCCTGTTTGGCCTGGCTATGGTGGTTGGCGGCGTTCGCCTCATCACCCTGGGTGGTAACTGGTATTACGCCATCGCCGGCCTGTTGAGCCTCGCGAGTTCGATCAGCCTGTTCCGCCGCCGCACCAGCGCCACGCTGTGGTTCGGCGTGCTGTTCGTCGTCACGCTGTTGTGGACGATCTGGGAATCGGGCGCGGATTACTGGGGTTGGGTGCCGCGCTTCGCACTGATCCTCATCTTCGCCATCGCCTTCTCGTTCCTGCTGCCCAGCCTGCACCAGGGGCGCCTGTCGCGTGCTGTCACGCGTGGCATCCCGGCCTTGCTCATTGCGGCCTTCGTGGTCGCGGGCGGCCTGGCGTTCGTGCCGCACCACGTCACCGCGGCAAGCAACGTGCCGGAGCCGGGTGACAACCCCTTCGCTGCCGACACGGGCCCGAGCCCGGAAAGCGGCATCCCCGGTTCCGACTGGCCGACCTATGGCGGCAACCAGGCCACGCAGCGTTACAGCTCGCTGACCCAGATCACGCCGGCCAATGTGAAGGACCTGCGGGTCGCCTGGACCGCGCAGGTCGGCGATGTGCCGACGGATACGCGCTGGGGCGTGCAGAACACCCCCCTGAAGATCGGCAACATGGTCTACGTGTGCGGCTACCTCAACAAGGTGGTTGCGCTCGACGCCGCCACCGGTGAGCACAAGTGGGAATTCGACCCGGGCATCACGCCGCAGTCGGTGCCGTACACCCCGTCGTGCCGTTCGATGAGCTACTACGAGGACCACGGTACGGCCACGGCCAGCACCGATGCCCCGGCCGCTGCGACCAGCACCGCCGCTGCCGTTGCCCCGGCCACGGGCGCCATGTGCGACCGTCGCATCATTGTCGGTACGCTGGATGCCCGCGTCATCGAACTCGATGCCGACACCGGTAAGCGCTGCACGGACTTCGGCCAGAACGGCGAGGTCAGCCTCACGGTCGACATGGGCAAGGTCTACCACGGCTACGTGGCGATCACGTCGCCGCCCATGGTCATCCGCGACACCATTGTCGTCGGCCACACCACGGTCGATGGCCAGCGTGCCTTTGGTCCCGCCGGCGTCACCAAGGCGTACGACGTCAAGACCGGCAAGCTGAAGTGGGCATGGGATGCGGCGGCGCCGAGCGATCCGGCCCCGCGTACCGGTGAAGACCTCTACAAGCGTGGCTCGCCTGATGTGTGGACTTCGTTCACGGGCGATAACAAGCTGGGCCTGGTGTTCCTGCCGGTGGCGAATGCCTCGGGCGATTACTACTCCAGCACCCGCACCGCGGACGAGCTGAAGTACTCGCCGTCGCTCACCGCGATCGACGTCGAGACGGGCCTGCCGCGCTGGACGTTCCAGAACACGCACGACGACGTGTGGGATTACGACCCGGGTTCGCCGCCCACGCTGGTGGACTACCCGCAGAAGGATGGCACCAAGGTGCCGGCCATCATCTTCCCGACGAAGAATGGCGAGTTCTACGTGCTTAACCGCGAGACCGGCAAGTCGCTTTTCGGCGTGGAAGAGCGCCCCGTGCCGCAGGGCGGCCTTGAGCCGGCCGCGCGCAGCAAGACGCAGCCGTTCTCCAAGTTCAACTCGGTGGCGCAGTCGGACCTTACGCCGGCCAGCATGTGGGGCCTGACCCCTATCGACCAGATGTTCTGCCGCATCCAGTTCGCGGAAGCGGACTACCGCGGCAAGTTCACGCCGCCGGATACCAAGCACCCGATCATCGATTACCCGGGCTACAACGGTGGCGTCGACTGGGGTGGCGTGGCGTTCGATCCGGCCCGTGGCCTGATCATCTCCAACTACAACGACATGCCGAACTACGTGAGGCTGGTGACGCGTGCGGAAGCCGACAAGCTGGGCTGGAAGGCACGTGACGTGCTCAACGACCCGGTGCAGGAAGCCAGGGCCGAAGGCGCCGGCGATCCGCAGGAAGGCGTCCCCGTGGCCGTCAACGTCAACGCAGGCTGGCAGGTGCCAGCGACGGGCATGCTCTGCAAGGAACCGCCGTACGGTGGCATCCGCGCCATCGACATCCGTGATGGCCGCACCGTGTGGGACCGCCCGTTCGGTACCGCACGTGAGAATGGTCCGTTCGGCATGCCCACCGGCCTTCCGATCCAGATCGGTACGCCGAACAACGGTGGATCGGTCATCACGAAGTCGGGCCTGGTGTTCATCGCCGCGGCCACCGACAACCTGATCCGCGCGATCGACATCAAAACTGGTGAAACCATCTGGTCGGCCCCGCTGCCTGCCGGCGCCCAGGCGATGCCGATGGTGTACGAGCAGGACGGCCGCGAGTTCGTGGTCATCACGGCGACCGGCCACCACTTCATGCATACGCCTAAGGGCAATTATGTTGTGGCTTATGCGCTGCCTAAGCGGTGAGTGGTTTGCGGCCTCTCGTTGAATGAGAGGCCGCCTTTCTTATCAGAAGTGATGAAGGGGCTGGGATGATTCCGGCCCCTTTTTGCGTTGTGGCGGCGGTAGCCAAATTGGTAGAGCGCAAAGGAAATCACACTGGACTTCATCGAGCCGAGAGGCTGATGCAGAACGGCTTTGTTGAGCGAATCAGCAGCAGCTTCCGGTGCGGCGTACTCGATATGTAAGTCTTCTGGAACCTGACGAAAGTGCGCAAGGAAGCCGAGCTTGGCTAGCTGATTACAGCCGCGAGATCCCACACGATAGCCTTGACCGGATGAGCCCTGCCGAATTCAGGCAACAAATCGATCCGGCTGCCTCGGATCGTGGTTGGCACACACTAGTGGGGAGTCGACACGATGTTGAGAACCACCCGGTAACCGAGGCAGTGGATTAGGGCTACGCGTCCCCTCGCAGCTCGCTTCGATGTAGGCTCTCGCAAAGACAGGGGAGATCACAATGGCAGCAGCACAGGGACAGGCCGCATCGCCGGCTTCGGTAGAAGCGTGGCTAGACGGCCGGGCCAGCTGGCTTCGAGCGGCCGCACATGGCCTTGTAACCACGGGAAGGCCGCCAGATGAAGCTGCTCTGGATGCGCTGGCGGACCATTGCCACGCGGAAGCGGGGGGCACGCTCCCCAGCACCCATCCGCCAATTGCTCCCGGGGTCATCCAAGCGGTTCCGGTTGGATCCGAGCTCCGCATCCAACGTTTGTGGGACATCCGAGGCGTGAATGCGTTTGGTCCGCGAGCCGCGTTGGATCTGGCAGGAGATCTGACGGTGGTCTACGGCCCCAATGGCGCCGGTAAATCCGGCTACGCCCGCTTGCTTAAGCAGATGTGCGGAGCAAAGGCGGCCGAACTGATCCACGGCAACGTGTTCTCGGGCGTGAACGAGCCCGTGTCGGCCATGGTCCGGCTGAAAGCGACCCTAGAAAAGGACGGCGTGCCGGAGGCGAAGGTTGCCGACTATGCTTGGCAGGGGAGCCAAGGAACACTCGGCCCGCTTACATCAGTGCCGGTGTTCGACAGCGCAACCGCGATTCATTTGGGTCAGACGGCATCCACAGCGACCCATCTGCCGCGGTCCATGCGTTTCATCAACACCTTGATCAAGGTGTCTGGCGTGGTGGCCGACCGGCTCCGCCAGCGGCGTGATGCGTTGGTGTCTACGCTGCCGGCGATGCCGCCAGCGTTCGCCGATACGGCGGCAGCCAGCTTTCACCTTAACCTATCCGCGGCGACGACTGTCCGCGCCATCAACGAGGGATGCCAGTTCACGCTAGAGCAGACCGCCGAGCGGATTGGTCTGGAGGCGGCGCTGGCCCAAGGTGACCCGGCCACGGCCCACGGCCTGGTTGTGGGAGCCCTCCAACATTTGTTGGAGTTGAAGCAGCAGATGGAAGCTTGGGCCCTCACGTTTAATGATGAGGCTGCCCACGGCTTGGCAGCTGCTCGGGCAAAGGCGGCCGATGCGCGTCAAGCTGCGGTCGACTACGCCCGGGACTTCTTTACCGGGATCCCCTTGCCTGGTGTTGGTGGGGGAACTTGGATGCGCCTATGGACGGCAGCGACAGCTTACGCCCAGACGGCGTATCCCAACCATCTCCACCCGAATACCGATGAGGGGGCCCGGTGTGTCCTCTGTCAGCAACCCCTGGCCGGCGAAGGAAGGCAGCGCATGGCTGACTTTGCCACCTACGTGGCCAACAAGCTTCAGGCCGACGCCACGACCGCGGAAAAGGACCGGGATGCGCTGGTCACTGGAATCCCCGGCGCGGCTGCTCCGGACTACTGGCCGGGCATCGGCGTAACCACAGGGATGACACCGGACGCGGCTGAGCTGCTTGGACAGCAGGTGGAACAACGTCTGGGCAATCTGCGCGCTGGCGATGCCATTGTGACGGCGGTGGACTGGGAGCCGTTCCGAACCGCCGTTGCGCAAACCGTAGCTTCCCTCACGGCCGAGCGGGATGCTCTAGCGCAACTGCTAGATCCAGAAGGTCGCAAGCGCAAGGAAACTCGGCTGCTTGAGCTTCAGGGTCAAGAATGGCTGTCAACGATCCGAGACGCAGTGCTGGTGGAAGTCGAGCGTAAACGCCAGCTGGGTATCTTTGACGATGCCGAACGGCTGACCCAGACCAATGCGTTGACCACCTTCAGCAACGCCGTCGCAAAAGCCGAACTGGCGGGCGGCTTCGTCGACCGTTTCAACCACGAACTGGCGCGCCTTGGTGGCACCCACATTCCGGTGTGTCTCTCGCACAAGCTGGAAGGAAAGGGCGTGGTGACATTCACCATTGGCCTAGCTGACGCAAATGCTAAGGTGAAGAGTCGGGAAGTGTTGAGCGAAGGCGAGCAGCGCGTCGTGGCCTTGGCGGCCTTCCTGGCGGATGTTACCGGCACGACCCGTTCGTTACCCGTTGTCCTACACGATCCCATCTCGTCGTTGGATCAGCGGTTTGAAGAGTCGGTCGCCGCGCGCCTCGTTGAACTGGCCGAGACCCGACAGGTCATCGTATTCACGCACCGACTTTCCATGGGGGTGCTGATCGAACATTCGGCGGCTCAGAATGAGGCCAAAGGTGGGAGGAGCGTCGTCGAAGTGGCTGCGATAGATCGGCGGGGATCTGAGGCCGGCGTCCCGGCAACCATCAAGGTTTTTGCGCAGTCACCCAAGAAGGGATTCAATGAACTCGATGGCAAAGTGCGTGCCGCCGCCAAGCTGGATCACGACGATCAGCAGAACAGCCTGAAGGCAGCCTGTAGTAACTTCAGAATCCTGATGGAGCGAGTAGTGGAGGACCATGTCTGTGGCAAGGTCGTGGTTCGCTACCGCCGGGACATCAAGACGAACGGCATGCTCTCCCGCCTCACAGCGGTGACCAAGCAAGACTGCGAGCTCATCGAAGCGATGATGACCAAATACTCCGCATTCGAGCACTCGCAGTCCTACGAAACGCCCTTGGCCGACATCGATCGGAACGACCTTTTGGCTGACATCGCCAAGATGGTGGCTTGGATCAAAGATTTCGATGATAGGGCGAGCGCGGCCTAAGGATGTATTCGGCATGGCGCCGGAGGCACAGCTTCCGGCGCGATACAATCATCCGTGGATCGGCGTTGTGAGGCTTACCCGTCACTGACTTCCGCGTATACCGGGGAGAAGGTCGCTAACGAGTATAGCGACGCATAATACCAATGCGGCACACGTGGCGGGGCGCTCAAGGGTAATAACTTCCCCACACCATAGGAATCGGTCCGCGATTACGCTACGGCACCCCAAACACGAGCGCCGTAGCGATGCTCCCGACCAGCCACTCTTGATCTGAACGATGACGACTGCCGTGTCGTTCGCACTTGGTAGGTAGAGCCCTTCAGGCCACGATTCCACGATGAAGACGGTGCTCGTGGCGGCGGCCCGACGCATCGCCTTCAGGGGCGCGTACTCAGTGAACTTGTACCAGGACTTTGCTTCTTCGACTGTCGGGAACTCGAGCACGACGCTGGAGTCCACCGGGTCATTCTCCATCATCGCTTGGCGGTAGTCGCGCGTGCAATTCCTCGGAATGAGTCCATGCGGCAAAGATGTCACCGCATGCGCTCGATCTCTCAGCATGTCCTCACTTTTTGCTACGACCAGGGCTGGGCGAAGTTGGCTTAGATGCCTCAAGCACACTGGTGACGGCAGCTTTCAGCTCGTCTTGATCCTTAATAAAGTCCTTCCACTCGCCGGCCCTAATTGAAGCGGCTAGGGCCTGGAAAACGAATAGACGATCTTGCTCACCAGCTTCCCGGTCGGCCCAAGCTTGGGGTGCATAGCCGCCTCGCCGAAGATCCACGGAATCAATCGGAATGTCGAGTGCGACGGCGATCTCGGAAAGCATCCCGTTGAGTAACTCCCTCTGTTTCAGATTCCACTCGATCCATCCCTTTTCGTCGGAAGCTTTTGTCTCGGTGTGCTCCACGAAGCGCTTCCACGCGGTGATGACTTTTTCGTCCTTGTAGAAGTGCACCTGGACGACGTTGAGAGCTCGAACGTGCTCGGCGTTCGCAATGACTCCTCGAAGGCCCATCAGCACGGTAAATACCCAGTGCCGCCTAAGTTCCGCCTCTCGGCGAGTTTCCAGCCATCGCGTGATGAGAACCGCGGCAAGCGGGCCCACAGCTGTCGCAACAACGACGGCCCAAGTGTCTACCGACATCCATCCTCTCCCCAAATCGTCCGATGCGAACGGCGCAGATTCTCGCACGTAGCACCGACGATACACAGGGAGATTTTAGTAACGACTAGGTTCTTGGCGCCGCAGCCTTTGCGATGATCTGGAGGCGTTGATAGATGGTGGGCCAGGACCATTCGAACTTGCGGCACAGGGATATTAGATCCCTAGCTCACCTATGAGCTTTCACCCGATCCCGATTCGGGACCACATGGAGGTCACCGCGCGACTCCCATAGTTGGTGCTCCTGTCGCAACGATGGGAATTCGTCCCCCACCTAGGAATCCCTCCAGTTGCACCGCAACAAAACCCGCCCTAGATTGGTGCAATGCATGCACCCGAACAGGCTGAGCTCCTCACGCTTCTAGGTACCGGCCTTGCGGTCGTCGGGCCGGACCTGCGCGTGCTCTGGATCAACCCCGCCCTGGGCGAGGTGCTGGATGTCGGCCCGCGCTCGGCCGTAGGCCAGCCCCTGGCTCAGCTCTTGCGAGAGCCGGCGCTGGCCAGCCAGCTGGAGCGAACCCTCGACGAAGGCCGTGGTTTCAACCTCCGCGGCCTCACCTTCGGGGTGGCCCGGGGCCGTGAGGTCACGGCCGACCTGGCCATGCAGCCCATCGGCAATGGCAAGGTGCTGGTAGAGGTCCACCCGCTGGCGCCTGACCTGCACGGTTCGGAGACCCCGCTCTCGGCCACCCTCCGCGGCTTCGCACACGAAGTGAAGAACCCCCTGGCCGGTCTGCGTGGTGCGGCGCAGCTGCTGGAGCGACGCCTGGCTGAAGGTGACCTGCGCCAGCTGGCCGCCATGGTGATCGCCGAGGCCGACCGGCTGGCTGCCTTGGCCGATGGCCTGCTGCGCCACGGCGGTACCGCCCGCATCGGCCCGGTGAATATCCACGAGCTGCTGGAACGCCTGGAAGGCCTGGTCACCGCCGAGCCCGGCGCGCCACGCGTACGCCACGACTACGATCCCAGCCTGCCGGATGTGACCGGCGATAACGATCGCCTGCTGCAGGTGCTGCTCAACCTCACCCGCAACGCCGGCGAAGCCGGCGCGCAGCAGATTACCCTGCGTACCCGCATCGAGCACGGCGCCCGCCTCGGCGAGCGCACCGTCCGCGCCGCCCTGCGCGTGGATGTGATGGATGATGGCCCCGGTGTGGCCGATGAACTACGCGATGTGCTGTTCCACCCGCTGGTCAGCGGCCGCCCCGATGGCACCGGCCTTGGCCTCGCGCTCTCGCGCGAGATCGCGCTGGAGCACGGCGGCGACCTGCGCTATGTGAGCCGACCTGGCGATACGGTGTTCTCCCTTTATCTCCCCATGGAGCGTGCGCATGAGTGAGATCTGGATTGCCGACGATGACCGTGGTGTGCGCTTCGTCCTGGCCGAAGCCTTGCGTGATGCCGGGCACACGGTGCGTGAGTTCAGCGCGGGCGATGCAGTACGTGCCGCCCTGGAAGAAAGCCGCCCCGCGCTGCTGGTAACCGACGTACGCATGCCCGGCGAGAACGGCCTGCGCCTGCTCGAAGACCTCACCCGGCGCAACATCGGCCCGGTGATCGTCATGAGTGCGTTCACCGATGTGGCGACCACCGCGGCGGCCTACCGCGCCGGTGCCGCCGATTACCTCGCCAAGCCGTTCGATCTTGATCAGGCGGTGGAAACCGTCGAGCGTGCACTCGCGGCGGCGAACGAAGAAGTCAGCATCCCGCCACAACGGGGCGATACCCACGCGCTGATCGGCGAGAGCGTCGCCATGCGCGAAGTGTTCCGCCTGATCGGCCGCGTCGCCGCCAGTGACCTCAATGTGCTGATCACCGGCGAAACCGGTACCGGCAAGGAACTGGTCGCCCGCGCCCTGCACGAAGAAAGCGCCCGCGCCGGCAAACCGTACGTGGCACTGAACACCGCCGCCATCCCCGCTGAACTGCTGGAAAGCGAACTGTTCGGCCACGAGGCCGGTGCCTTCACCGGCGCCACCCGCCGCGTCGCCGGCCGCTTCGAACAAGCCGATGGCGGCACGCTGTTCCTCGATGAAATCGGTGACATGCCGCTGGGCTTGCAGACGCGCCTGTTGCGCGTGCTGGCCGGCGGTGAGTTCTACCGCGTGGGCGGGCGTGAGCTGATGCACGGCAACGTTCGCATCATCGCCGCCACGCATCAGGATCTTGAATCGCGCGTAGCGCAGGGCCTGTTCCGTGCCGACCTGAAACATCGCCTGGATGTCGTGCGCATTCCGCTGCCGTCGTTGCGCGAGCGTCGTGGCGACGTGCCACTGCTGGCAAGGCACTTCCTCAGCCAGGCCGCGGCGGAACTCAACTTGCCAGCGAAGCGCTTCTCGCGCGGCGCCATGAAACTGATCGAACAACGCGATTACCCCGGCAACGTGCGCGAGCTGGAAAACCTCTGCCGCCGCCTGGCGGTGATCTCGCCGGGCCTGGAAATCCAGGCGGCCGACCTCGGCGCGCTGCCGGCCCGCGGCAGCCGCACCGGCGAATGGACCGAAGCCCTGCGCATGTGGGCACAGGATGCGCTGGCCCAGGGCGAGGCGGATATCCATTCGCGCGCACGCGAGGCCATGGACAAGACCCTGCTGCAGGCCGCGTTGGTGGCCAACGATGGCCACCGCCAGCAAGCCGCTATTGCGCTGGGCGTGGGGCGTAATACGCTTACGCGAAAACTCGGCGCGTCGCGCAAGCGACGGCCTTCAACGGAAGTGTGACATGAGCCTTGACGTACGACGCGCGGCGATCGAAGACGCCGACCACATTGCCGCCTGGAACATCGCCATGGCGTGGGAGACCGAGCAGAAGCGCCTGGATCCGGCGACCATCGGTAAGGGCGTCCGCGCGGTGTTTGATGAGCCGCGTCGTGGCTTCTATCTGGTCGCTGAACTCGATGGCGTGCGCGTCGGCTGCCTGCTGGTCACGTACGAATGGAGTGACTGGCGCTGCGGTGATTTCTGGTGGGTGCAGAGTGTGTATGTGGCGCAGGAAGCGCGACGCGCGGGCGTGTTTCGGGCGATGTACCACCATGTGAAGGCCATGGCGGAAGGCGCCGGTGCGGTGGGCCTGCGGTTGTACGTTGAGACGGAGAATGAGCGGGCGCAGGCGACGTACGGTGGGCTTGGGATGGAGCGTTGCCACTACTTCATGTACGAGGCCCCGCTCTTGTAGGAGCGCGCTTGCGCGCGATTTGCGGTGAGGCAAGCACCCAATCGCGCGCAAGCGCGCTCCTACAACGGCCGGGCAGCCACAAAGATCAGGCGGTGGGATTGCCCGTATCGATTTGCGCGATGCGTTCTTCGAATTCGCGGGCGGGGACGGCGCGGCCGAAGAGGAAGCCTTGCATCTGGGTGCAGCCGGCGTTGCCGAGGAAGGTGGCTTGCTCCACGCTTTCCACGCCTTCGGCGAGCACCATCTTGTTCATGCCCTTGCCCATCGTGATGATGGCGCTGACGATGGCGGCGCTGTCGTTATCCCACGCCACGTCGCGGATGAACGCGCGATCGATCTTCAGCGTATCGACCGGGAAATGCTTCAGGTACGAGAGGCTGCAGTAGCCCGTGCCGAAGTCATCCAGGCTGAGCGCCACGCCTTCGGATTTGATCCGGTGCAGCAGGTCGGCGATGTGGTCGCCGCCCTCCATCACCGTACGCTCGGTGACTTCCAGCTCGAGCAGGGTGGGGTGCAGGCCGGTTTCCACCAGGATCGCCTGCAGCGATTCGAAAAAGCGGGTGTGCTGGAATTGCAGCGCGGAAACATTCACCGAGACCGAGATGGGCCGGTACGCGGTGGCCCACGCCTGGGTTTGCCGGCAGGCCTCGCGCAGCGCCCATTCGCCAATGGTGACGATGAGCCCGCAATCTTCCGCCACCGGGATGAATTGCTCGGGCGTGTAGATATCCTCGCCATCCACCTGCCAGCGCAGCAGGGCTTCCGCGCCGACGATGGTGCCGAGATCCACATCCACCTTCGGCTGGTAGTGCAGGCTGAGTTCGTTGCGGGCGAGCGCCTTGCGCAGCTCCACTTCGATACGCACGCGCGCGGTGTTGCGCTCGTTCATGCTCGGATTGAAGAAGCGGTAACCGTTGCGGCCCTGCATCTTCGCTTCGTACATGGCGGTATCGGCGTTACGCAGCATCGATTCCGCATCGAACGCATCATCCGGGTACAGGCTGATGCCAATGCTGAAGCTGATGGCGAGCGCGGACGCTTCCAGGCCGATCGCTTCGTTGCAGGCTTCCAGCACTTTCTCGGCCACTTCGGCGGCGTCGGTGGCGTCTTCCACGTGCGGTAGCAGCACCACGAACTCGTCGCCACCGAGGCGGCTCACCGTGTCGTCGGCGCGCACGGCGGAGCGGATACGTCGCGCCACTTCCTGCAACAACGCATCGCCCGCGGCGTGGCCGAGGGTGTCGTTGATCTGCTTGAAGTGGTCGATATCGACGAACAGCAGCGCGCTGCGTTGTTTGCGTCGCGTCGCGACCGTTACCGCGAACTCCATGCGCGATTGCAACAGCGCGCGGTTCGGCAGGCCGGTGAGCGTGTCGTGGTGGGCCAGGTGCGCCATCTTCAACGCCAGGGCGCGCGTTTCGCTCACGTCGTGGAAGACCACGACGCCACCCACCACGTTGCCGGCATGATCGTGGATCGGCGCAGCTGAATCCTCTATCGGGCTATCGAAGCCATTGCGGTGCACGAGGATGGCATCGGTGGTGAGGCCGATGATGGTGTTCTTCTGCACCGCCGTGAGCAGCGGGTTGGCGATGGGCCGGCGGGTGAGCGGATCGCGCAGCTGGAAAATATCGTCCATGGGCCGGCCGACGGCTTCATGGCTGGCCCAGCCGGTCATCGCTTCAGCAATGGGGTTGAGCGAGGTCACCAGCAGGTCGGGATCCGTGGTGATTACGGCATCGCCGATGGATTTCAGCGTGACTTCGGCCAGCTCGCGCTCGCGGAACAGCGCGTCTTCGAAGGCCTTGCGCTCGCTGATGTCCTGCACCTGCGATACGAAGTACAGCGGCTCGCCACGCTCGTCGCGTACCAGCGAGACGGTGAGCAACGCATGCACGACCTGGCCATCACGGTGCAGGTAGCGCTTTTCCATGTGGTACGACGCGCGCTCACCGCTCAGCACCTGGTGGACCAGGCCCATGTCGGTGGCCAGGTCGTCGGGGTGGGTGATGTCCTGGAAGCTCAGCGCGAGCAGTTCGCTTTCGCTGTAGCCGAGCATGCCGCACATGGCATCGTTCACCTGCAGCCAGCGGCCATCGGGCAACACCAGCGCCATGCCGATGGCGGCGTGGCGGAAGGCTTGCGAGAAGCGCCGCTCGCTTTCCTTCAGCCGGGCTTCGAGGGCGCGGCGGTCAGAAATGTCGGCGAGCACGACAAACGCCCCACGCACGCGGCCGTGCTCGTCACGATCGGGCGAGAAGCTGGCTTGTGCGTAGCGGTGGAGGTCTTCGCGGCGCAGTTCGCGGTCGGCGATGACCGGCGTGCCGTTGAGTGCGGCGACGACACCCGGTTCGATCCGCGGGTATAACTCGGCTGGGATCAGTTCTTCGAGCTTGCGGCCTTCGATATCCCCCTCGGCGATGCCCATCCACGTGCGGTACGCCGGGCTGGCATAACGCAGCCGCATATCCGTGCCGACGTACGCCAGCATGGCCGGTGCGCGCTCCAGCAGGAACGTAGGCCAGTCGGTGGGGGACAGCTCGTCGGGTGAAGCCGGAAGGGGCATAGGAAAAGCCGAGTTGCGATGGCTCACTCTAGTGCGTGGACGGCCGACCGTATATCAGCCGCCGTGAAATGTAGGAGCCGGGTGTCCGGGCACGTGGTCCGTTAGTGCAGGGCGGGGGCGGGGGCGGTCAGGGCGCCGGTGTCGTCCAGGAGCATGCGGCCGAGGGTGTGCAGCTCGGCGTCGGTGCCATAACGAGTGGCCAGGGCATCGAGCAGCGGGGCCAGGGCGTTGGGCTCCAGCGGATAGCCGTGGGCCAGCACACGGGCTTTGCCGGGAACGGGCTGGGCTACCGTGATGGCGGCCATGCCCAGGCCGGCGGCCTCATGCGCGTACAGCTGGGGTGCCGGCTGGGCCGGATCGGCTTCGGCCAGGGCTTCCACCAGGTAACCGGCGCTGGAGGCCGGGTCGCCCTCCAGGTGCAGGGGTACGTGGTGGGCGGCGAGCAGGGCGGCGTACTGGCGCAGCTCGAACAGGGTGCCGGCCAGCTCGTGGGTGGGGTTCTGGCCCTGGGTGCCTTCGCGGGCGAACCAGCCGGCGATGCCCGGCACGCTTACCCGGCCCTCGCTATAGCGCAGGGGCAGGCCGCGCGAGCCCAGGGCGGTTTCATCCCGGTAGGGGGTGAGCAGGGCGGCTTCCAGCATGGTCCACAGCGGGGCCAGGTTCACGTGCTCGTACTGGACGCAGGTGAGGGCCAGCAGGTCGTCGCGGGTGAGGTAACGGGCGTGTTCCAGGCGAATGCCCAGGGTGCGCATGAGGAAATCCGCCGTAAGGGAGCCCGCTTCGCCCTTGGCCGCCAGCTCGCGCTCCATGGCCTGGGCCAGGTCATCGGCCAGCTCGGCCGGGGCCAGCAGCATCCACGGCACCAGGCGCATGGGGCCGCCGGCGTAGCGCGGATCCGGCACCAGCGGCTGGGCCGGCATGTGGCCTTCGTGGGTGCCAAAGGCCACCACGCCGCCCTGGGTGGTGACCCGGGGGATGCGCCGGGCCAGCTCATCCAGCGTGGCGTAGACCGGGAAACCCGGGCGCAGCAGCTCCACGCCATCGAACAGGGCGCCGGCCACGGCGAACCGCGAGGCCTCCACGCCCGGCAGCAGGTCCTTCAGGTCCTGCGCCATCAGGGCGGCCAGCTCCTGGGCCTCATCGCGGGTGAGCTCGAGGCGATCGGGGGCTTCCCCCGGGACCAGTTCCAGCGCCAGCACGGCGGGGCAGGCGATCAGCGGCTCGGACACGACATTTCCACAACGGCAAAGGAACGCAATTCTACCATTGGGCGTGTTTGCCCTTTCGTTAGAAGGGGATGCGGGTTAGCCTTGCTGATACCCGGTTCGTCGGCGAACGTCGGCGTCCGCGATCCCTTTGGCTTCGATCGACTATCGGTCGGCCGTACTTTATTTCTGGTTTTCGGACAGTCCCTAGAGCATGGAAAAGTCGCAAAAGCGCGTGGGTGTGGTCGGTGGCGTCCGCATTCCCTTCTGCCGCAACAACACCGCGTACGCCGAGGTCGGCAACTTCGGCATGTCCGTGAAGGTGCTCGGTTCGCTGGTGGAGAAGTTCGGCCTGCACGGCGTGGAGCTGGGCGAAGTGGCCATGGGGGCGGTGATCAAGCACTCCTCCGACTGGAACGTGGCCCGCGAGGCGGTGCTTTCCTCCGGCCTGGCTGCGACCACCCCCGGCATCACCACCGCGCGCGCCTGCGGCACCTCGCTCGATAACGCGATCATCATTGCCAACAAGATCGCGACGGGGCAGATCGATGCCGGCATCGCTGGCGGTTCGGATACCACCAGCGATGTGCCCATCGTGTACGGGCAGAAATTCCGCAAGCGCCTGCTGGCGCTGAACCGCGCGAAGACGCTGAAAGAGAAGTTCCAGGTGGCCACGCGTGGTTTCTCGCTCAAGGAACTGAAGCCCTCGTTCCCGGGCGTGGCCGAGCCGCGCACCGGCAAATCCATGGGCGACCACTGCGAGATGATGGCCAAGGAATGGCACATCGGCCGCGTGGAGCAGGATGAGCTGGCGCTGGCCAGCCACAAGAAGCTGGGTGCCGCGTACGACGCCGGGTTCTTCGATGACCTGGTGGTGCCGTTCCGCGGCCTCAAGCGCGATGGCTTCCTGCGTGCCGATTCCACGCTCGAAAAGCTTTCGTCGCTGAAGCCGGCGTTCGACAAGACCTCCGGGCAGGGCACGCTCACGGCGGGTAACTCCACCGGCCTTTCCGATGGCGCGGCAGCCGTGCTGCTGGCCAGCGAGGAGTGGGCGGCACAGCGCGGCCTGCCCATCCAGGCGTATTTCCTCGATGCCGAAGTCTCGGCCGTGGATTTCGTGCATGGCGAAGGCCTGCTCATGGCGCCCACCGTGGCCGTGCCGCGCATGCTCAAGCGCCATGGCCTCACCTTGCAGGATTTCGACTTCTACGAGATCCACGAGGCGTTCGCCGCGCAGGTGCTCTGCACGCTGCGTGCATGGGAAAGCGAAGACTATTGCCGCAACCGGCTGGGGCTCGATGCTCCGCTGGGATCCATCGATCCGGCCAAGCTCAACATCAACGGTTCCAGTCTCGCCGCGGGGCACCCCTTCGCGGCCACGGGTGCGCGCATTGTCGCCACCCTGGCAAAGATGCTGGAGCAGAAGGGTTCGGGCCGCGGCCTGATCTCGATCTGCACCGCCGGTGGCATGGGTGTCACGGCGATCCTCGAACGACCTTAAAGCGCCACCTATGCTTGCACTCCGTACCAGTACATCACTCAGCGCCTTCGGGCTACTCATCGGTATTGCCGGCACCAGCTGGCTTACCGCGCTCACCTACGAGCGGGCCCCGGCCACACGCCGGCTGGCCGAGATCGTGATGCCTGGTACGGCGCCTGCGCTCATGCCGAAGACCGTGGCCGATCGTCCGGCATCGCCGACGCCGCCGGAACGCCTGCGCACGCGTGCGGTGGTGGACCTGGCGGCGGAATCGGCCATGCGCCGTGCAGCCGCCACCCGGGTTGCTGCGACGGCTGAGGCCGCACCGCCGCCCAAGGCCGAGCCGCTCGTGCCGGTATACATGCCTTCACCGCGTTACCCGATGGAAGCGCTGCGTGCGCACCGCGAAGGCCAGGTGGTGCTGAGCGTCACCGTGACCCCCGATGGCGATGTCACCGCAGTGAGCGTGGGCCGCTCCAGCGGCGATCCGTCGCTGGACGATGCGGCCGAAGAAGCCGTGAGGAACTGGCGCTTCGCCGCAGCCGACCGCGCGCCGCGCTACACCTCCGACCTCCCGATCCGCTTCGAACTCACCGACCCCCTCTGACCGCAGGCGTTCTGTAGGAGCGAGCTTGCTCGCGATCACGTGCGCCGCGGTATCCGGGGATCGCGCGCAAGCGCGCTCCTACATAAGACCTGCGCGGGCTTTTACAGGATGCCGGAGGAGGCGGAGCCGAACGCCGTGATCATGCGTGTGTAGATCACCTTCAGCGACACATCCACTTCGGGGAAGTCGCCCACCGGTTCGTAGCATTCGAAGAACTTGGGATCCGACCAGCGCATGGGAATGCAGCCGGGCTTGAGGTCGTAGCTGGTGGCATAGCGGAACGGCCACAGGTCGAAGAACGGCAGGCGTTCGGAGACATCCCCGATGAATTCGTTGATCTCCGACAGCACCGGGATCTTCTTCTCGCGCGGGCCGATCACCCACGCGTTGCCGGGCTCGGTATCCTGCATGATCGAGCCACGCAGCCGGTCGGCGAAGCGCTTGTCGTAGATGATCACGCCCGATTCGGTGTTGTAGTGGTCCGAGCGCGGATCGAAGTTGTGCGTGCCGACCATGGCAAAGGTGTCATCGACCACGATGGATTTGGCGTGCAGGCCAAAGCGTACGCCCGCGGTGAGCAGCGGCGCGGGCCGGTGCCGTGCACTGGGGCCATAGCGGCGGCCGGCGGAGAGGAAGCCGGTACTTTCGGACGGGCCGTTCTCCGCGGCCAGTTGCGCGCGCTCGGCACGCGTCAGGCGCCGGCCACCACCACCTGAACCTACCGGGCGGTTGATCGGCGGCGTGGCGATGTCGTTCGCATGGCCTTCCAGCGCGTCGCGGTCAGCATTGGTCGGGTGCGGCTTCATCTCGTAGATCTCGAAGCCGTAATCCATGAGGTAGCGCTTGCGGTGCTTGTACGACATGGCATACACCGCGAACGCATCGGTGGAGGCCAGTGAGTTGGTGGAGACCACCACGCGCGGCGGATCGGGCTGCTGGTGCAGGTTGCTGAAGATCTTCTTCGCCGGGCGGCTCATGACCAGGTACGGGGTCTGCAGTACCACTTCGCTTTTGGCATTCCGTACCAGGCCCATGATGTGCCGGGTAAGCGCCCGCGCCTCGCGGCGTTTCGGATCATCGGTTTTGCCGGGCAGGTCGGAAAGGTATTCCACGCGGTTCATGCGCAGCGAATTGCGCACGACGTGTTCATCCAGCCAGTCCGGATCCTCGGCATTCGCCAGCAGGTCACTGACGCGATCGGGGTTGTCGTACTTCGGCGTGCGCCACTGCTTCAGGTCGTCGGTATCGGCCACCAGTTCGCTGTTCACATCGCGCAGGTGGGTGAGCGGCACGGCGCGCTTGTGGCCCCAGAACTGATCGAAGCTGGCGCCCATGGCCTTGGCGGCGGGGCCGCCGATCATCACATCGCGGTCCACGTAATCGAACACGGGGTCCCAATCGAAGTAGCGATCCTCGTAGTTGCGGCCGCCGGTAATGCCGATCAGGTCATCCACCACCAGCAATTTGTTGTGCATGCGCTGGTTGAAGCGAAAGAAACAGCAGACGATGCCCGCCGCGAATTCCAGCGGCGGCGTGCGTGCGCTGGAAAAGGTGGGGTTGTACAGCCGGATCTCCATGTGATCGCTGGCGCGCGCCAGCCCGGCGAGCAGGCCCGGGTCACGGAACGAGAAGAGTTGGTCCGCAAGGATGCGCACCTTGACCCCGCGCCGGGCGGCGGCGATCAGCTCATCGAGCACCAGCTTGCCCGCATCATCCTGTTCCCAGATGTAGGTCTGCACGTCGATGGATTGGCGTGCGGCGCGGATCAGGTTGACGCGCGCGGCCAGGGCGGATTCGCCATCTTCCAGCAAGGTCGCCACGTGGACCGGCTTGTCGGGCGTAGAGGCGCTGTTCGCTTCCAGCGCGGCATCGATCAGCGGCGATGCAAGCGGGCAGTGATCGGCCTGCGTGCAGTTGAGCTGGCGATCGACCGTAAGCGCCACCACGGCATCGGCTTTCTGGATGCGGGCCGCCGATAGCGTGCAGCCGCCGGTAGCCAGCGTGGTGGCAAGGACAAGGAGCAAGAGGAGGCGGCGCATGCCGCGCATCATAGGGGACGTGGCGCAACGCCACGTGAGCCAATATGCCGCGGGGCCTTACATTGCCTGGATTACGATGGCCATGCCCAGTGTGACCCGATCGGATAGGGCGCCGCGCCGGCCGAGCATGCCGAAGTCCGTCCGATCGATAATGCCCTGTAGCTGCAACACACAACCGGCCATGGCCTCGGGTGGGCAACGGTTGGCCAGCAGGCGGAACGTGACCGGGCGGGTGACGCCGCGGATGGTGAGGTCGCCCTCCACATCACCGCCCTGGCTGAGCAGCGCCAGCGAGGTCGGCTTCGATACGAAGTGGATGCTGGGGTAGTGCACCGAATCGAAGAACTCCTGCGCCAGCACCCAGCGGCGCAGGCGCGCGGATTCCATCTTGATGCTCTCGGTATCGATATCGGCCCGGACCACCGCGGTGGCGGTGGCCGGATCGGTCGTGAGATCGCCCCGTATGCCTTCGAAGTGGCCGACGACCGATGTCACCCAAAGCAGGCGCACGGAGAACTCGGCTTTCGAACGGGCCGAATCGATGCGCAGGTCGGCGGCGATCGCAGGCGACGCCAGGAAAACCATTGCGATCGCCGACAACAGGAGGCGCATGAGGAACTCGTCGTGCAGGCTTTAGTTGGGTGGCGACCAGAAGGTCTCGAGCTTGGCCTTGCCGGGCTCGAACGGGCCGTCGTACACCAGGCGGGCCATGCCGCCGGGCGGCATGCCGCGGTAGTCCTCGGAGCGGCCCTCGACGAGGAAGGCTACCAGCTGTTCAATGCCGGGATTGTGACCGACCAGCACCACGCGCTCGGCGTCGCGTTGCTCGTCCAGAAGTTCGTACAGATCGCCGGGGGTGGCGTCGTAGATCGCATCTTCGAACACCGGCTCGACCTGGCCCAGGGCAAGGGCGGCGGTTTCTTTCGTGCGCTCCGCCGGGGAGCACAGCACGCGGTCGTACTTCACATGGTGCTCGGCCAGCCATTGGCCGGCGGCACGGGCTTCGTTCCTGCCGTGTTCGGTGAGCTTTCGCTCGCGGTCGTCTTTGCCATCGGTGCCGGGTGCTGCCTCGGCATGGCGCAGGAGAATGAGTTCGCGCATGGGTACCGCCCTCCGCTAAGGCCACAGGTATGTGGCGTGATCCGTCGCCGCGGTTGCCCTTACGCTCAGGTACTTCGCTTGATCCAGCGAAGCAGTTTTGCCCAGTCGTCCTGGTGGCCGCGTACGTTTTCCGAGTGATAGTCGAAGATGCCCTTACCGAGCGCCGTGAGCAAGACGTAAGCCTGTGAATCACGCAACTCAGCGACCACGGGGAACGGCGCGCGTTCGGCCAGGTCGGCCATGGCTTGCTGGCTGGCGTTGGTCCACGGCTTAAGGCGGTTGCCCACCAGGCCCACCGGCAGCTTGCCACGCTTCACCCGGGGGATGCCTTGCAGGATCTTGAGAAAATCCAGCGTGGCGTCGAGATCGAAGGTGGAGGGCAGCACCGGGACCAGGATGACATCGGCCTTGTCCAGGTACGGCTCCATGTCCTTTTCATCCATGCCGGCCGGCATGTCGATCATCACCCGCTGGATATCGTCGGACAGGCGATCGAACGCCTTGCGGCTGCCTTCGATGGCGACGACGGAGGGGACGTTCTCGGGACGGCGGCCGGCCCAGCGCAGGCTGGAGTGCTGCCGGTCCGCATCGATGATGGCCGCGTGCTTGCCAGCCTGTGACCAGTAGGAAGCGAGCTGGGTGACCAGCGTCGACTTGCCGCAACCACCCTTGCTGCTTGCTACGAGCGTCGTAAGCATGCGCGACCACCTGCCATGGGGAGTGGCCTTAGCCTACACAGGCGCGCGCCGGATCAAAACAGCTTGGCGCGAACCTTGGGCAGCACGACCAGGATAAGCGTGGCAATGGGGCCCAGGATGAGCGAAAGAAGCCACCAGAGCAGGCCGCTTCGGTTCTTGCCCTGGGCCAGCCCGGCGTTGATCAGCGTGAGGGTGCCCCAGCCGACGAAGAAGCCAGCGCGTTCGCTGGCGAAGATGGCGAATTGATCCATTGTAAGCTCCTGTTCTGTCGCAGGATTGATGCATCGGTCATGCGGCTTTCCACAGGCATGTTCCCCCCGCGCTATCGCCGATGGTAACAATGTAGAGCACGTGTGAAGCCAAACCCCGCAGCTTCCGTTCATGCTGTGGCCGTATCCTTGACGTTTTATTTCACGGAGATGTCCCATGCAGGGACGCCGCGTCCTTACCCTGGCCCTCGCCAGCCTGCTTACCCTGCCGGCCCTTGCGGCCACCTCGTGGCCAGGCGCCCCGGCGGCCGCACCAGGCAAAGCCGAGCAGAAGGCGCAGAAGGATCAGACCAAGGCCTTGCTGCAGTTCCAGAAGGACCTGGCCAGCGTGCTGGCGCTACGCACCGAGACCGAGCCGCTTCTTGGCGCTGCCCTGCTGGCGCGCCCGCTTACCAATCCGCCGGAAGTGCTGAGCTACCACGCGCTGCTCGAGCGCGCCTCGCGCAACGCCGATGCCGGCCCCCGCGTCACCTGGGTGCGCCTGGCCGATTGCAACGCCAAGGGCGGTGAATGCCCCAACGCCGAGGCCGTGACACAGCTGCAGACCCAGGCGCCGGATAACGCCGCGGTGTGGCTGCTGAAGCTGGGTATCGACGACCACAATGGCGATGCGAACGCGGCACGCGCCGATCTGGCCAAGGCCGCCAACGCCAAGACCTACGACGATTATCTCGGCGCCAGCATGAAGGCGCTGGCCAACTCGGTGAGCCAGCTGCCGCCGCCGCCCAACACCTTCAACCCCTTGCAGGGCGCCGGCGCCGCAGGCGTGCAGATGGTGATCGTGTTTGGCCTGGCCAGCGCGCAGCCCATGCCCGGTTTCCAGGCCACGGCCAAGTTCTGTGAGGCGAACAAGGACAACAGCGCCATCGTGGGCGACTGCCTGAAGCTGGCCAAGGTGCTTGAGTGGGGCAGCAGCCCGCTGGGCCGCTCGCTCGGCTTGCACCTGCGCGAGACCCTTTCGACCGACGCCGCCGATCAACAGTCGGCGAAGACCGCGCGCCTGAACCTCATCTGGCAGATGCAGCGCTTTGCCCAGCTCAATGTGCAGGCGCAGGGCGACAAGGCCACCGCGTTCAAGCTTCTGTCGCTGGCGCGCAGCGGCGGTACCGAAATGAGCGTGGTGCTGGCTTCGCTACGCGCCTACGGCATGCCCGCCGAAGCGCCGGCGGGGTGGGAACCCTCTCACGTGGAAAGCAGCAAATAAAAGAAAGGGCGCCTTGAGGGCGCCCTTTTTCTTTCGCTGGCTGGCTATCGCGCGCAAGCGCGCTCCTACAAGTGCAACGCAGATGTCGTGTAGGAGCGCGCTTGCGCGCGATGCTTTTATTCGCCCAGCGCCTCGCGCATGAACTCCGGCTGGGCCAGTGCGCCCTTGTGGATATCGGCGTTGTAGTACTTGGTGGCGAAGCCCTTGCTGATGGCGCCGCGCTCACGGAAGCCGGACAGGTCGCCATCCTTGCGGGCCATGGTGCAGCTCCACCAGCCGGTGGGGTAGCACGGCTGCGGGAACGGCAGGGTGCGCACGGCCTTGAAGCCCGAGGTGCGCATGGCCGAACGCATGGCCTTGATCAGTTCGATATGGGCCAGCGGCGATTCCGACTGCTGGACCAGGATGCCGCCGTGGCGCAGGGCCTTGTAGCAGCTGGCGTAGAAGGCGGCGTTGAACAGGCCTTCGGCCGGGCCGACCGGATCGGTGGAGTCGACGATGATCAGGTCGATGGATTCCGGATCCGCTTCGGCCATGTACTTGATGCCGTCGATGAACAGCAGCTCGGCACGCGGATCGTTGTTCGCATCGCACAGTTCCGGGAAGTATTCCTCGGCCAGGCGGGTGACGCGCTCGTCGATTTCGACCTGGGTGGCCTTCTCGACTTCCTCGTGCTTGAGCACCTCGCGCAGCGTGCCGCAATCGCCGCCGCCGATGATGACGACGCGCTTGGCGCGGGCGTGGGTGAACAGCGCCGGGTGGGTCATCATCTCGTGGTACAGGAAGTTGTCGCGGCCGGTCAGCATGACGCAGCCGTCGATCACCATGAGGTTGCCCCAGTCGGTGGTCTGGTAGATCTCGATGGTCTGGAATTCGGTCTTCTCGGCGTGCAGGAGGCGCTCGACGCGGAAACCGATGGAGGAGCCGGAAGCCTGGTGGGCCTCGGTAAACCAGCTGAGCTGCTGCTGCGACATGACGCTTGTTCCTGGAAACGGGTAGGGGGTCTAAACCAGTGATTGTACCGGCTCCGGGGCAAAAAGCGGCCAAGTCCCTGACCGCGCAGCCATGTAGGCCTTCGCTGACCGATACACGGATGTCATCCCGGGCCGCTACAATAGAAGGTCAGCCGCCTTCCGTCTTGGATGGCTGGCCCTGTCTGGATGGCCCCGCGGCGTGCGAGGCTCCCGGCCGTCCAGGCCCGTTTCAGGTCAAAGTTCGCCGCTGCGACTGTTCCGCGCCCCCTCAAGGGGACACGACAACATCTTTGGAGAACGCCCGCTCATGGCGAACTGGTCCATTGATCGCGCCAAGCTGACCTACGCGATCCCCCACTGGAGCAACGGCTACGTCGACGTAGCCGCTAGCGGCCACCTGCAGATGCGCCCGCGCGGCGACGAAGGCCCGGCGCTCGACCTGCCGGCCATCGTGGCCCAGGCCACGGCCGAAGGCCTGCGCCTGCCGCTGCTCGTCCGCTTCCCCGATATCCTGGCCGACCGCCTGCGCCGTTTGCAGGAAGCCTTCGGCAAGGCCATCGACGATGCCGAGTACGCCGGTAGCTACACCGCCATCTACCCGATCAAGGTGAACCAGCAGCGCGGCGTGGTCGGCGAGCTGGTGGCCGCCGGCGAGAAGGGCTTTGGCCTGGAAGCCGGCTCCAAGCCCGAACTGATGGCCGTGCTGGCCTATGCCCGCCCGGGCAGCATGGTGGTGTGCAACGGCTACAAGGATCGCGAGTACGTGCGCCTGGCGCTGATCGGCCGCAAGCTCGGCCTGCGCGTGCACATCGTGATCGAAAAGCTTTCCGAGCTGGACCACGTGCTGGCCGAAGCCAAGGCTCTCGATGTGGAGCCGCTGCTCGGCGTGCGCGTGCGCCTGGCCTCGATCGGCGCCGGCAAGTGGCAGAACACCGGTGGCGACAAGGGCAAGTTCGGCCTTAGCCCCGGCCAGGTACTGGAGCTGATCGAGCGCCTGGATGCCGCCGGCCTGAAGCACACCCTGCGCCTGCAGCACTTCCATATGGGCTCGCAGATCTCCAACGTGCGCGATATCGCCGCCGGTATGCGCGAGGCCGTGCGTTACTTCATCGAACTGCACCGGCTGGGCGTGCCCATCGATGTGGTGGATGTGGGCGGCGGCCTGGGCGTGGATTACGAAGGCACCCGCTCGCGCAGCTTCAACTCGATCAATTACAGCCTGGGCCAGTACGCCGCCAGCATCGTGCAGCCGCTGGCCGAGGCCGTGGCCGAGCACGGCATGCCCGCGCCCACCATCTTCACCGAATCCGGCCGCGCCATGACCGCGCACCACGCGGTGATGGTGGTGAACGTGAGCGAGGTGGAAGAAGTGCCGCCGGGTGCCATCGGCGAGCCGCGTGCGGATGAGCCGGCGGTGTTGCGCCACCTGCGCGAGACCCACGCCGAGCTGGACGAACGGCCGCCCCTGGAGCTGTTCCACGAGGCGCAGCACCACTTCGCCGAAGGCCAGGCGCTGTACGCGCTGGGCCAGCTGGATCTGCGCGACCGTGCCACGCTGGATGACCTGTTCTACGCCATCGCCAACGCCGTGCGCCCGCGCCTGCTCCCGGCTGAGCGCGCCCACCGCCAGGCGCTGGATGACCTGGACGAGAAGCTGGTCGACAAGTACTTCGTGAATTTCTCGGTGTTCGAATCGGTGCCGGATATCTGGGCGATCGATCAGATCTTCCCGATCGTGCCGATCAACCGCCTGGATGAAGAGCCGACCCGCCGCGGCGTGATCGCCGACCTCACCTGCGATTCGGATGGCCGTATCGACCATTACGTGGATGCCGAGGGCGTGGACGTGAGCCTGCCGTTGCACCCGCTGAAGGAAGGCGAGTCGTACCGGCTGGGCATCTTCATGGTCGGTGCGTACCAGGAGACCCTGGGCGATATCCACAACCTGTTCGGCGACACGGATGCCGTGAACGTGCGCGCGACGGCGACGGGCTATGAGTTCGCCCACATCCGCCGTGGCGATACGACGGACCTGATGCTCGATTACGTGGGCTACGACGTGAAGGCGTTGCGCACCACGTACGCCGAGCGGATCAAGGCGGCCGGGATCGAGGGGGCGCTGGCCGATGAGCTGGCTGCCTCGCTCGACAAGGGCCTGACCGGCTACACCTACCTGGCGGAAACCACGCGATGACTCTGAAAGCTGCTTTCATCGGGCTGGGCGCCATGGGCGCACCCATGGCGGGCCACCTGCATGCGAAAGGCCTGCTGGCCGCCGTAAGCAACCGTACGCAGTCGCGTGCCGATGCACTGGCGAAGGAGCTTGGCGTGCAGGCGCCGGATCTGGCCACCATTGCCGCGCAGTGCGATGTGATCGCGCTGTGCGTGAGCGCCGATGCCGATGTGATCGGCGTGGTCGAAGCGCTGGCGCCTTCGCTCAAAGCGGGCGCCATCGTGGTCGATCATTCCACCGTCTCGCCCGATACGGCCAAGCGCGCGGCGCGCATCATCAGCGAGGCTGGCGGTGCGTTCCTCGATGCGCCGGTTTCCGGCGGTGTGGAAGGCGCGAAGAACGGCAAGCTCTCGGTGATGGTGGGTGGCGAGGCCGATGTGCTCGCCAAGGCCCAGCCGGTGCTCGAGGCCTATGGCGTACGCATTACCCACATGGGCCCGGTCGGCAGCGGCCAGGCCACGAAGGCGGTGAACCAGGTGCTGGTGGCCGGTATCGCCCACGCGGTGACCGAGGGCCTGGCGCTCGGTGAAGCGCTTGGCCTCGATCCGGAACGTTTGATTCCCACGCTGGGCGCAGGCGCGGCGGGCAACTGGTTCCTCGAAAAGCGCGGCGCCACCATGCTGCGCAACGAGTTCTCGGTGGGCTTCAAGCTGGCCCTGCTGCACAAGGACCTGGGTATCGTGCGGGGTATCGCTTCCGATGCCGGCACCGACCGCACCATCATCGAGCAGTCGCTGGCGGATTTCGCACAGCTGATGTCGGAAGGCTACGGGGATGACGATATCTCCGCGCTGATCCGCTTGAAGCGCAAGAGCTAAAACAAAAACCCCGCCAACTGGCGGGGTTTTTTGTAGGAGCGCGCTTGCGCGCGATCCACGTTGCCGCAACCCCCATCGCGCGCGAGCGCGCTCCTACAGGGGCATAGCTGCGCTCAGGAGCCTTCTTTGAGCGCGATGGCCTTGATGCCGGCGGATTGCAAACGCTGCTGCGTGCTTTCCAGCTCGGTGGCCGACTTGAACGGCCCCAGGCGTACGCGGTTGTAGGTCTGCGCGCCCACCTTCACCGGCTGCACGTTGGCGATGAAGCCTTGCAAGGCCAGCTTGGCCTTGAGGGCTTCGGCATCGGCCGCGCTCGGGAATGCGCCCACCTGCAACAGGTAACCACTGCCGCCGGAAGAGGCCGGGGCCTGCGCCTGCGCAGGTGCGGCGGTGACCGTCTGCGTGCTGGCCTTCGGCAGGTTGTTCGCGGCGGCCGCGGCCTGCTGCGTCTGCTGCTGTTGCTGGGCAGCTGCCGCCTGGGCTTGCTCGGCGGCCTGCGCCTGCTGCTGTGCCGCAGCCTGCTGCTGGTTCTGCTGCGCTTCGGCCTTGGCCTGGGCGTGGATCTCCGCATCGGGGATGCGCACTTCTTTCTCGGAAAGCACCGAGTAGAAGTCGTACGACGGCTTGCGCGGCTTGTTGTCCGCCTTCTCGGGCTCGGCCGTATCGGCCACGCCCGGCTCGCTGCCCTTCTGCGCGGTGGCCTGCGGGTTCGGCTCCGGGCCATCCTTCTTCATGGGCATGAAGCTACCCTTCATGGCGAAGGCCATGAGCAGGGCACCGGCAAGGATGCCGATCAGCGCCCAGCCCCAGCCCGGCATGCCGCCGGAGCTGTTGCGGACCGCCTGGCGGCCTTTGCCCTTCTTGCGTGTTGCCATTTACATGCTCTCCGGGGCACTGATGCCCAGCAGGTCCAGACCGTTGCGGAGCACCTGCTGCGTGGCGGCCACCAAGGTAAGGCGGGCATCGCGCAGGTCGGCGTCGTCAACAATCCATTTGTGCTCGTGATAGTAACTGTGCAGGGCGCCCGCGAGTTCGCGCAGGTATTGCGCGATCAGGTGCGGTTCCAGATTGGCGCCGGCCGCTTCCACCACTTCGGGGTAACGCGATAGCTCCACCATCAGCGCCTGTTCGTGCTCGGTATCGAGCGACGGTAGCCTGGCAACGCCATTGGCGCGGCTGGTGGTAAGGCCACGATCGGCCAGTTCGCGGAACACGCGGCAGGCGCGGGCGTGGGCGTACTGGATGTAATAGACCGGGTTATCGTTGCTCTGCGAGCGGGCCAGGTCGATATCGAACACGAGCTGCGAATCGGCCTTGCGTGCGATGAGGAAGTAACGGGTCGCATCGCGGCCCACTTCATCGATCAGGTCGCGCAGGGTCACGTATGAACCGGCGCGCTTGGAGATCTTCACCTCCTCGCCGCCCTTCATCACCGTGACCATCTGGTGCAGCACGTATTCCGGCCAGTTCTTCGGGATGCCGGCATCCAGCGCTTGCAGGCCGGCCTTCACGCGGGCCAGCGAGCCGTGGTGGTCGCTGCCCAGCTCGGTGATGGCGCGCTCGTAACCGCGCTGCCACTTGGTGCGGTGGTAGGCCACATCGGGCAGGAAGTACGTGTAGGTGCCGTCGGACTTGCGCATGACGCGGTCCTTGTCGTCACCGAAATCGGTGGAGCGCAGCCACAGCGCGCCGCCTTCCTCGTAGGTGTGGCCATGCGCGATCAGTTCGCGCACGGTCTCATCCACCTTGCCCTCGGAGTACAGCGAGGATTCCAGGTAGTACACATCGAACGAGACGCCGAAGGCCTTCAGGTCCAGGTCCTGCTCGTGGCGCAGCGAGGCCACGGCGAAGCGGCGGATGTCGTCCAGGTTGTCGGCATCGCCCGTGGCGGTGACGGTCTCGCCATCAGCCTCGACCGATTCCTTCGCCAGGAACGCGCGGGCCACTTCGGCGATGTAGTCGCCGCGGTAGCCGGATTCCGGCCAGCCGGCGTCATCCGGGGCAATACCCCTGGCGCGGCACTGGGTGGAGAGGGCGAGGTTGGCGATCTGCACGCCCGCGTCGTTGTAGTAGAACTCGCGGAACACCTTGTAGCCGGTGGCGTGGAGCAGGCGGCCGATGCTGTCGCCGATGGCCGCCGCGCGGCCGTGGCCGACGTGCAGGGGGCCGGTCGGGTTGGCCGATACGTACTCAACGCCCGCCGTGCGGCCGCCGCCATCACGGTTGTGGCCGTAGCGATCCGTTTCCGCCAGGGCGCGCTCGATCTCGGCGTGGAACGCCGCCGGGGCCAGGAAGAAGTTGATGAAGCCCGGGCCGGCGATCTCGACCTTGCCCACCAGCGGCGAGGCCGGCAGGGCCTCGACCAGGTCGGTAGCGATATCGCGCGGCTTCCGGCCAGCGGCCTTGGCCATCATCATGGCGGCGTTGGTGGCGAAATCACCATGCTCACGGCTGCGCGTGCGCTCGATCACGAACACCGGGGCCACGAAATCGGACGGCAGCTTGCCGGACTCCCGCATGGCGCCGATGGCCTGCAGGACGAGTTGTTTGAGCTCTTGTTTCACGGGCTTCGCGACACGGATATGGAACCGGTAATCCTAGCAGAAAGGGCCTGCGCGGCCCGCCCCGGCGGGGTGGGCAAGGTTCTCCACAGCCCTGTGGATAACTCTGTGGGCAATACCCGCCGCCGGCCGGAAGTGGCGGTCAGCCGAACGCGTGACATCACCGCGTAATAAGCTAAAGCCCAATCAAACAATCACTTAGATCGGTGACCTGCGCTGGGACAACAGCTGTTACGGGCAACTGAAAAAAAGCGCCGATGTGCATAAGTCAGATAATGCAAGCCTGCAAGCTGCCCGGAACCGGCACGTCACGGGCCTGTCATCGGCCGCTGTCACACTTTTCCTCGTGCCCGGTGTCTCCCCGGCCCACGGCACGCACGGGTTATCGATGCCCCTCCCTCGACAGGTGACCCATGACGGCGCGAGCGGCACTCGCGCCGTCATTTTTTTTGGCCGCAGGTCAGATAAGGCCTAACCTGGCCATGGATACCGGCTTGCCCGCGCCGACCACGATGTGGTCCAGCAACTTGATCTCGACCACGTTCAGCGCCTCTCGCATTGCGAGGGTCATGGCCTGGTCATCGGCGCTGGGCGTGGTTTCGCCCGAAGGGTGGTTGTGCGCCAGGATGACGCTGACGGCATGGTGGCGCAGGCAGGCCCGCACCAGCTCGCGCGGATAGAGTTCCGCACTGGTAACCGAGCCCTCGGCGAGGATCTCGAAGCTGATCACCCGGTGGCGTACATCAAGGAACAGACAGCCGATCACCTCGTGCTTCATGTGAAAGAGCCGGGCCTTCAGGAACGCGAAGCAGTCGTCCGCGCCCTCGATGGTAGGCAGCTGGGCCAGGCCTTCACCGAGCGAGCGGCGGGCCAGCTCGATCGCGGCGATAAGCCGGGCCCGTTTGACCGGCCCAACCCCAGGCAGGTGATCCATATCGGCCGCCCCCGCCAGGAGCTTCCCCACGCCGCCCGCCCGGGCCAGCAGGTGGCGGCCCGTCGTGACGGCATCCATGCCGCGGCTGCCATTGCCCAGCAGCACGGCGACCAGTTCAGCATCGGAAAGCGCATGGGGGCCTTTTTGCAGCAGGCGTTCGCGGGGGCGGTCGTGCTCCGGCCACGCGTGGATGGGGCGGGACCATGAGGAAATGTCGGGCGCGCTGTCCCGGGCGGTGCGGTTCGTGCGCGGTTGGCGTGGCATCGGCGCTTCCTGTGCGTGCCCCGGCGGGGTGACGGGGAGGTCTTCACGTTACGGTGGCCCGGTGCCGCCTGACGATGGACGGTCGCCGAAAAGGGCCCCGCACGCGCTCACGGAGTTGCGTAGGGGAAATCCGTTAAGCTAGCGCGTCCAGCCGCTAAGCCATGTTTCGCCATGACCCTCCGCCAGCGTCGCATCCTGATCGGCGTCACCGGCGGCATTGCCGCCTACAAGATGTGCGAACTCGTGCGCCGTTTGCGCGACCTCGAGGCTGAGGTGCGCATCGTGATGACCGAGGGCGCCACGCACTTCGTTACCCCCACGACGTTCCAGGCCCTTTCCGGGCAACCGGTACGGGTGAGCCTGTGGGATGAAGCGGGCGAAGCGGCCATGGGCCACATTGAGCTGGCCAAGTGGGCCGAGCGCGTCCTGATCGCCCCTGCCAGCGCCGATACGATCGCGCGGCTTGCCCATGGCTTTGCGAACGACCTGCTTTCCACCGTGGTGCTGGCGACCGCCGCCCCGGTTTACGTCGCCCCGGCCATGAACCAGCAGATGTGGGCCAACCCGGCCGTCCAGGCCAACGTGGGCACGCTGCGCGTGCGTGGCGTGCAGGTGCTCGGCCCCGCCGATGGCGACCAGGCCTGCGGTGATATCGGTTCGGGCCGCATGCTCGAGCCGCACGAGCTGCGCGACATCCTGGTGGCCTCGTTTGGCGACCGGCCCCTGCGTGGCCGCCGCGTGGTGGTCAGCGCGGGCCCCACCTACGAAGACATTGACCCGGTGCGCTTTATCGGCAACCGGAGCTCTGGCCGCATGGGCTTTGCGGTGGCCGAGGCGGCACGCGATGCCGGTGCGGAGGTGACCCTGGTCGCCGGGCCGGTGTCGCTGCCCACGCCCCCGGGCGTGCGCCGGATGGATGTACGCAGCGCCCGGCAGATGCATCAGGCAGTTCTTTCGGCGGCCGAAGGTGCCGACATTTATATTGGCGCGGCGGCCGTGGGCGACTACCGCCCAGCGGATACCGCGGAGCACAAGTTGAAGAAGGCGGGCGGTGAGCCACTCCGCCTTGAGCTGGCGGAAAACCCCGACATCATCGGCGCGCTGGCGGCACTGCCGGGCCACCCTTTCCTGGTGGGATTCGCCGCTGAGACACGCGACGTGGCCGACTATGCCCGCGACAAGCTGGCCCGCAAGGGGCTGGATATGATCGCGGCCAACGAGGTGGGCGCGGGGCGTGGGTTCGAGGTGGCCGATAACGCCCTGCACCTGTTCTGGGCCGATGGCGATGCCGTGCTGGCGCGGGCGCCGAAGACCGACCTGGCGCGCCAGCTCATCGCCCACGTGGCTGCCCGATTCCTCGCCAAACACGGAAATCGCTCTTGATCGACATCGAACTGAAGGTCCTTGATCCCCGCCTGGGCGATAGCATCCCGCTGCCGGAGCCCGCGACGGACGGAAGCGCGGGCATGGACCTGCGCGCCGCCGTTGAGACGCCGGTGACCTTGAAGCCCGGCGAGAGCGTGCTCGTGCCGACCGGCATGGCCATCCACATCGGTGACCCGGGTTGGTGCGCGCTGATCGTGCCGCGCTCGGGCCTGGGCCATAAGCAGGGGCTGGTGATGGGCAACCTGGTGGGCGTGATCGATGCCGACTACCAGGGACCCCTCATGATTTCGGCATGGAATCGCGGAACTGCCGATTTAACCATCGCGCCGGGAGACCGGATTGCGCAATTATTGCTGGTGCCGGTCGGGCGGGCGCGATTGCGCGTGGTCGATGGCTTTGCACCGTCCCATCGGGGCGAGGGCGGTTTTGGTTCCACCGGCGTCAACTAATACTCCGGAAGGGTAAGGGGCAACATGGCTCGGATAGCGGGTGGGGTGGGGCGGGGGCCTCGCGTTGAGGCACGACAACTGCTCACGTTGGTCGCGGCCACCGTGCTCATCATGACGGGTGCGTTTTGCGCCTGGCAGGCGTGGCTCATCGCGGATGAGGACCATGCCGCGGGCGAAGTGCGCGCAGCGCAGGCCGATGCCGTGCGCGAGCTCTCCGCCGACTACGAAGGCCTGCGCAAGCAGTTCCAGGGCGCGGTGAACGATGCCACCCTGCTGGCCGGGATCGATGACCATGCCGCGGCGGCGGCGCGGCTGCATACCCTGTTGCCCACCGCCGAAGTCGTGGAAGTGTTCAGCCCCGGGCTGGACGAAGTGGTACGCGCGAACTATCGCGAATTTGGGTACGCCAAGGCCGCGCAGCTCATGGCAGCCCTGGGCGCCAACGAACCGCCGCCTGCGACCACGCAGTCCACCGACGGCAAGCGCCGGCTGAGCGTGGTCGAACCCATCCAGGCGGGTGGTGCGCTGCGTGCCTGGGCGTGGCTGGAGTACCCCTTTGATGCCATCGCCACGCGTTTTGGAAGCATTCCCTCGCGTGGCGGGCGCCTCGAGCTACGCCAGGGTGATGGCCCGGATAGCCTTAGCCTGATCGCGAACGGCAGCCGCAACGGCGATATCGAGCCCAACGGGCAGCGCATCGCCGGCACCTCGCTTTTCGTTTTCGCGGCGATGCCGCGGGCGTTCATCATCATCCCGCACTCCGAGGTGCTGGCCGCGTTGCTTGCCCTGATCGGGCTGGGCGGTGGGGCGTTCCTGCTGTGGTCGCGGCAACGACCGGTGGCCGTGGTCGAGCCGGCACCCGAAGAACCGGAGGTGCTGGTCGCCGATGTGCAGCGCAAGCCACGCCTGCCGCCTTCACCCGGCTTGGGCGACGCGCTGGTAACGCCCGCGCGTACAGCTCCCGGGCGCGCGCCCGTCGCCGCGCCTGCCGCCGTGGATCCTTCCATCTTCCGTGCTTACGACATCCGTGGCGTGGCCGGCGGCTCGCTGACAGCGGATGCAGCGCGGCAGATCGGCCAGGCGATCGGCGCTGTCATGCAGGAGCGCGATCTTCGCGAGATCGTGGTTGGCCGTGACGGCCGTTTATCCGGTCCTGAGCTGGCCGGCGCACTCGCCGATGGTCTGCGCGAGGCAGGCATCGATGTTATCGACCTTGGCGTGGTGCCCAGCCCACTCGTGTACTTCGCCTGCTTCCAGTTCGGCACCGGCTGTGGCGTGGCGGTGACCGGCAGCCATAACCCGGCGGAGCACAACGGCTTCAAGATCGTAGTGGGGGGCGAGACGCTGGCCGAGGATGCCATCGCCGATCTCTACCGTCGCATCGCCGCCGGCGGGCTGCCGGCCGGTGGCCATGGCAGCTGGCGCGAGCAATCGGTGATCGATGCCTACGTAAACCGCGTGGCCGATGATGTATCCACCCAGCGCCGCATGAAGATCGTGGTCGATGCAGGAAACGGCGCGGCGGGCGCCGTTGCGCCGCGTGTGCTCGAGGAGATCGGTTGCGAAGTCGTGCCGTTGTATTGCGATGTGGATGGCCGGTTCCCGAACCACCATCCCGATCCTTCCGATCCGCATAACCTGGGCGACCTGATCGCCGCCGTGCATACGATTGGCGCGGACCTGGGCATCGCGTTCGACGGCGACGGCGACCGCCTGGGCGTGGTGACGCCGGGCGGGGAGATCATCTACCCCGATCGCCTGCTTATGCTCTATGCGCAGGATGTGTTGGCCCGCAACCCCGGCGCAACGGTGATCTACGACGTGAAGTGCACGGGGCACCTGCGCAAGGTCATCCAGGATGCCGCCGGCGTGCCACTCATGTGGCGAACCGGGCACTCGCTGATCAAGGCCAAGATGCGCGAAACGGGCGCCGCCCTGGCGGGCGAAATGAGTGGCCACTTCTTCTTCGCCGACAACAACCGCTGGTACGGCTTTGACGATGGTGTCTACGCCGCGGCGCGCCTTATGGAGATCCTGGCGGCCGATCTGGAGGAACGCACGGCGGCGGAGATTTTCGATAGCCTTCCCAAGAGCGTTTCCACCCCGGAGATTCGCCTGCCGATGCCCGAAGGCGCGCCCGCGCGGTTCATGGACGCGTTTCGCGCCAGGGCGGCGTTCGAAGAGGCCCGTATCACCACACTGGATGGCGTGCGCGCGGATTGGCCGGATGGGTGGGGCCTGGTTCGCGCCTCCAACACCTCGCCCGCGCTGGTGTTCCGCTTCGATGCCGATAGCGCCAAGGTGCTGGAGCGGGTGAAGCAGGCCTTCAGGCTGCAGCTTCACGCCGTGGACGCGAAGCTGCCTTTGCCCTTCTGAGCGAACGGCGGCCTTAGCCGCCGTTCGGGTTCGCCGCGCGCAGCTGGCGGTAGTGCAGCACATCGGCATCCATGCTGGCCTTGGCGGCCTGCTCCGCCGCCTGCTGGCGCTGCAAGGTGCCACGCAGGGCTGCCACGGTGTTGCGCTGCTCGCCGATGCGCGTGGTGAGGTACGGCGGCACGGGTTGCTTTGCGCGCTCCATGTCGCCTGCGCGGTTCAGCAGATCGGCCAGCGTTTTTTCCTGGCCCTGCAGGTTCAGCCGGGTGGTGGCCACGGCTTGGTGGAAGTTATCCACCTGCGATTGCCGGGCCGCGGTGAATGCCTGTTCGGTCGGGTAGGCATTCAGCATCTGCATGTCTTCGCGCTGGCGCTGATCGGCCGCGGCCTTTGCGGCGGCTTGCTGATCGGCGACCTTCTTGGCGGCGGCGCGTTCATCAGGGGTGAGCTGGCGCTCGACATGCTGCACCACCATGCCCTGGGCGTTGACCACGTCGTAGCCTGCCTTGAGGGCATCGGAGGTAAGGCTGTCGCTGAAGTTCGACTGGCCGGAGGCATCCTTCCAGCGGTAGCGAAAACCGTTGTTGTTCTTGTCGTTCTGGTAGCCGGCTGCGGTCGTGGCCATGACCAGCGCCGCTCCCGCAAGGATGTAACGCACTGCTCGCATTGATGTCCCCTCCTGTCGACGGAGTATAGCCAGCCGTACGCCCTGTTCGGCGCCCATGCGGCAATGAAGGTTCGCTCCCGCGTGACGCCGTCGTCGGTTTTGTCAGCCCTTCACGCCGTACTGGGCCCGGTAGGCGAGCAACCGCTCATGCTCACTGGCCAGTTCGGGGCGTTCGCCGGCGTAGGTGAGCACATCGGCCAGGCTCGCGATGGCGATGACCGGGATGCCAAACTGCGAGGCGACTTCCTGGGCGGCGGAAAGCTCACCCTGGCCGCGCTCCTGGCGGTCCAGTGCAATGAGCACGCCGGCCGGCTCGGCACCCTGGGCGCGAATCAACTCCAGCGATTCGCGCACGGCCGTGCCTGCGGTCATCACGTCATCCACGATCAGCACGCGGCCCTTCAGCGGGGCACCGACGAGCATGCCGCCTTCGCCGTGATCCTTGGCTTCCTTGCGGTTGTAGGCCCAGGGCACGTCGCGATCCTGTGTATCGGCCAGCGCGATGGCCGTGGCGGCGGCCAGGGCGATGCCCTTGTACGCGGGCCCGAACAACATATCGAACGCGACGCCCGAGCGCACGGCAGCGGCGGCGTACGAACGGCCCAGGCGGGCGAGGGCGGCGCCCGAGTCGATCCGGCCCATGTTGAAGAAGTACGGGCTGGTGCGGCCCGACTTCAGGGTGAATTCGCCAAAGCGGAGGACGTCGCGGGCGAGCGTGAGCTCGATGAATTCGCGCTGGTAATCGTGCACGGCGGGTTTCCCGGTAAAGGCCAAAGGCGGCCATATTACCGCGCGACGCCCGGGCATGCCCCGGTTGCTATCATGGGCTATCGCTCATCGACCCGAGATCCCATGCGCATCATTTCCCTGAACGCCAACGGTATCCGTTCCGCCGCCACCAAGGGCGTGTTCGAATGGCTGCGCAAGCAGGACGCCGACGTGGTTTGCCTGCAGGAAACCAAGGCGCAGGAGGCGCAGCTTACCGATCCGATGTTCCGCCCGGATGGGCACCACTGCTTCTACCACGATGCGCGCAGCAAGAAGGGCTATAGCGGCGTGGCCATCTATTCCAAGCGCGAGCCCGACGAGATCCGCACGTCGCTCGGCCGCGAGGATTTCGATTGCGAGGGCCGTTATATCGAGGCGCGCTACGGCAACCTCAGCGTCGTCTCGTTCTACATTCCCTCCGGTTCGTCGGGCGACGAACGCCAGCAGTACAAGTTCCGGATCATGGAATGGCTCACGCCCATTTTCCGCGAGTGGGCTGCCAGTGGCCGCGAATACGTGCTGTGTGGCGACTGGAACATCGTCCACACGAAAAACGATATCAAGAACTGGACCTCCAACCAGAAGAACTCCGGTTGCCTGCCCGAGGAACGCGCATGGCTCGATCTGCTGTTCAAGGAGATCGGCTGGGTGGACAGCTTCCGCGCGCTTAAGCCCGATGCGGTGGAATACACCTGGTGGAGCAACCGTGGCCAGGCCCGGGCGAACAACGTGGGTTGGCGTATCGATTACCAGATCGTCACCCCGGGCCTGCGCGATCGCCTGCGCGATTGCTCGATCTACCGCGACGAGCGCTTCTCCGACCATGCGCCGTTCACCGTGGACTACGCCGAGTGAGCGAAACGCAGGGCAAGGCCCGCTACAAGGGTTGGCGCGGCCTGTTCGCCGCGTTCGCGCAGCCAGGCTCGGTGGTCATGCTGTTCCTCGGGCTGGCATCGGGCCTTCCGTTCCTGCTGGTCGGCAACACGCTTTCCGCGTGGCTGAAAGAGTCCGGGGTTGATTACGGTGCCATTGGCGTCGCGAGCTTCGTCACCTTCGCCTACAACTTCAAGTTCGTGTGGGCGCCGGCGGTGGATAAGGTGCGCTTGCCGCTGTTTTGCCGGCTGGGCCAACGCCGCGGCTGGCTGATGTTTGCGTTGCTGCTGCTGGCCGTGGGCCTGTTTGGCATGGCCATGATGCCACCGGCGGAATCACTGCAGCGGTTCCTGGGCATGACCCTGTTGGCTGCGTTCGCGGGGGCCACGGTCGATATCGTCGTCGATGCGTACCGCGTGGAGATCGCGCCCCCGGAAGCCCAGGGTGCGCTGGCGGCCACCTATACGCTCGGTTACCGGCTTGGCCTGATCGCGGGCGGCGCGGGCATTCTTATCGTGGCTGACGCGCTCGGCTGGCAGAAGGGCTACATGGCCATCTGCGCGCTGCTGCTTATTCCCGTCGCCACCGTGCTGGTTGCGCGGGAGCCGGAACACCGCGTGCGCGAACGGGTGCCGTTCGCCGTGGCCGTACAGGAAGGTTTCATCGGCCCCTTCCGTGATTTCTTCGCCCGCTACGGCGTGGGCCTGGCCCTGGGCCTGCTCCTGTTCGTGGCGCTGTTCCGCCTGCCCGACCAGATGCTCGGGGTGATGGCTTACCCCTTCTACCTCGACGCGGGTTTCAGCAAAACCCAGATCGCCGAGGTATCGAAGGTCTACGGCGTGATCGTCGGCATTCTTGGTGCGTTGCTCGGCGGCTGGGCGGTCACCCGGTTCGACATGCGCCGCCTGCTGGTGATCTCCGCGATCGGCGTGGCGCTGTCCAACATGCTTTACCTGTTGATGGCGCAGAACCCCGGGCAGACCTGGGCGTTCGTTGCCACGCTCTCGGGCGATAACTTTGCCCAGGGCTTTGCAGGCCCTGTGCTGGTTGCCTTCATGTCGGGGCTGGTCAACCGCCGCTTCACCGCCACGCAGTATGCGCTGCTAAGTGCCCTTGCCAACTTGCCGGGCAAGTTGCTGGGTGGGTTCTCCGGCTTCCTGGTAAAGGATTCCGGCTACACGGCCCTGTTCGTGGTGAGCACCGCGTCGATCGTGCCCACCCTTATCGTCCTGGCCATCCTGTGGCGCGGCTTGCCCGCGCCGGCAGCCGTAGAGGAATAGCTCGACTGGTGTATATGCGCGACCCCCGGGATTCTGTGTAAGATCCGCGGCACAGGGGGCATGCGCGAAGGAGGTTACGCACGTGCCGGATATCGTGGTGCGACACATCGACGAGCAGATGGCCGAGCGAATCAAACAGCTCGCCCGGGAAAGGCGCTGGTCGATCAACGAAGTGATACTGCACGCGTTGCGGTACGGGCTCGGTTTGAGCGCGGGCGACGTGTTTAGCGAGCTATTGCTCGAGCCGGGCGATATCGCGCACCTGACCGGTGCGTGGGATGCCGACGAGCAGGCCGCGTTCCAGGAAGCGCTTGCGGCGTTGTCGCAGGCCTCGCCCGCGACGCTATCGGAAGCCGCAAAAGCTTACGAGCGAGGCGCCACTACGGAACCGTTGTAGCGGTTCCGCTAGGGTGCGGCGTACAGGGCCCCGAGCAGACGGGGCCCGCGCGCGCCCGTCACCGCCGGCAGGTTGCCCGGCTCGCCGCGCAGGCGGCGAAATGCCAGCCACGCGAAGCCCATGGCTTCCATCTGATCCGGATCGATGCCGAAGGCGCTGCTCACATGCAGCGTGCGGCCTTCCAGGCGGCCTTCGATCGCATGCATCAGCACGGCGTTGTGCACGCCACCCCCGCACGCAACCACATCGGTCGCATCGCCCGCGTGCTGGCGAATGGCATCCCCGATGGAAATGGCGCTGAGCGCCATCAGGGTGGCCTGGACATCTTCGGGCGACACCTCCGCCACGCGTGGGTGCGCATCCAGCCACGCCAGGTGGAAGTGTTCGCGGCCGGTGCTTTTCGGCGGTGGCAGGACAAAGTAAGGGTCGTCGAGCAGCTCGGCCAGCAGATCCGGGTCGATCGTGCCCGTGGCGGCGAACAGGCCATCGCGATCGAATGCCTCACCGCGATGGCGCAGGCACCACGCATCCATCAGGCCGTTGGCCGGGCCCGTGTCGAAACCCGTGACCTGTCCATCGGGGGTGAGCCGGGTGACGTTGGCGATGCCGCCCAGGTTCAGTACCACGCGTGCGCCCTTGTCGGGCCGCAGCACCGTGGCATGGAACGCGGGCACCAGTGGCGCGCCCTGGCCGCCGGCGGCGACATCAGCGCGGCGGAAATCGGCGATCGTATCGATGCGCGTGCGCTCGGCAATCACCGAGGGATCGCCGATCTGCAAGGTAAAGGGGTATTCGCCATCGGGGCGGTGGCGAATCGTCTGGCCGTGCGAGCCGATGGCCCGCACCTCGGCAGCCTTGACGCCCGCCTTCGCCAGCACGGCGTGCGCGGCGTCCGCGAATGCGCGTGCTACCGCCACATCCAGGTGACCGTAGCCATCCAGGTCAAGGCGCTCTTCGTCCTGCGCCACGGCAAGGATCCGCTGGCGCAGCGGTTCATCCCACGCATGCGTAAGCCCCGCGACTAGCGCGGGGCGGGTATCGGTAAAGCGGACCAGCGCGGCATCGATGCCATCCGCGCTGGTTCCCGAGATCAGGCCGAGGTAAAGGCCATCCGAGGCTTGCGCCACGGCTTAGTCATCGCCCGCGGTGTTGCCGGACTTCGCGCTGGCCAGCTTGTAGTTGCTATCAAGCTGGTTGAGGCGGGCAAGCTGTGGGGCGACCACTTCCTTCTTGAACTTTGCCAGCTGCGCGGCCGGCAGCGGCTCGGGCTTCGGCAGCGTGACCGACTGCGGGTCGCGCTGCACGTTGTTGACGCGGAATTCGTAATGCAGGTGCGGGCCGGTGGCGAGGCCGGTCATGCCGACGAAGCCGATGGTGGTGCCCTGGCTCACGTGCTGGCCGACGCGCAGGTTGGCGAAGCGCGACATGTGGCCGTACGCGGTGCTGATGGTGCCGTTGTGCTGGATCACCACGAAGTTGCCGTAGCCGTTCATCCAGCCGCGGAACTTCACCACGCCATCGCCGGCGGCGTGGATCGGCGTGCCGGTGGGTGCGGCGTAATCGACGCCCTTGTGCGCGCGCATCTTGCCCAGGATGGGGTGCATGCGGCCGGCGCTGAACTGCGAGGAGATGCGGGTGAAATCGACCGGGATACGCAGGAACGAACCCACGAGCGGACGGCCTTCCTCACTGTAGAAGCTGACCTTGCCGTCGGCATTCTTATAGCGGTACGCGGTGTAACGCTTGCCCTGGTTCACGAACTCGGCGGCGACGATGTCGCCTTCGCGCAGGTAAGCGCCATCGCTGTAGACGTCGTCATAGATGACCGTGAAGCTGTCGCCGACGCGCAGGTCCTGCACGAAATCGATGTCGTACTTGAACGCTTCGGCAAGCTTCAACACCATGGCGTTGCTCATGCCGGCCTTCGAGGCGGCGCCGAACAGCGAACTATCGATGATGCCGTGGGCAATATGCTCGCGGCGCTGCACATCGCGGACCTGGGTGGTCAGCTTCGCGGCATCGCCATCGAGGCGCAGCGTGGCGATGGTGGCTTCATCCTGGTCGAAACGCACGCCCTTGAGCACGTGGTCGGCACCGATCAGGAACTGGAACTCCTGGCCCGGCTTGATCTGGTGGAACACCTTGGTGCCGCCTGCGCCGTCGATGACGTGCTGCAGGTCGGTCATGTTCAGGCCCTGCGCAAGGAAGATGTCGGCGAGGGTCTGGCCGGCTTCCACCTGCACGGTCTGCCATTCTTCCGCGGGGACGAGCGGCTTGATGGCGGCGGGGTCCATCTTGGGCACAGCCAGCGCGACCACGTTGTGCACGACGGGCGCGGACACGACGCTGCCGGTAGCGGTGATCTTCGGCGACTTCATGGCGCCGGCCCACGCGGGGATGACCAGCGCGGAAAGAATGACGAGCAGGAACGCGGTGCCAGCGAGGATCCAGCGCTCGCGCGACCAGCTCAGCGGCTCGGCGGATGCGTTGCGACTGAACGACCAGTGGGCGGCACGATTGTCATAGAAGTGCGAATGGCGACGCTGCGCCTTGCGGCGGATCGCCTGCTTGCGCGCGCTATGTTGCGCGCTTCGAATCTCATCACCCATTGTCTTTCTTGTATCCGCTCGCCCCGTGTTGTCGCGTACCATAACGGCCTCGTGCAAAAGACGTCAACGCCTTTCACATCAAGGCTTTGCATCGCATGTCGCGGTTAACGCACAATTAACCGCTACGTGTCCTTCACATACATTTGTGAAGCTCGCGAAACCCATACATACGTACGTAAAGAAGAGAGCAAGCATGAACGACCTGCAGCAGTCGCTGGCGCTGATCGCGCGCGGAGCCGACGAGATCATCAAGAAGGAAGACCTCGAGGCACGCCTGAAGACGGGGCGCCCGCTGCGCATCAAGGCAGGATTCGACCCGACGGCGCCCGATCTGCATATCGGCCACACCGTGCTCCTTAACAAGATGCGCCAGTTCCAGGACCTGGGGCATCAGGTCATCTTCCTGATCGGCGACTTCACCGGGATGATCGGTGACCCCACGGGCAAGAACGTCACCCGCAAGCCGCTCACCCGCGAGGATGTGCTGGCCAATGCCCAGACCTACGCCGAGCAGGTCTATAAGGTGCTGGACAAGGACAAGACCGAACTGCGCTTCAATTCCGAGTGGTTCGGAAAGATGGGCGCTGCCGACATGATCCGCCTGGCGGCCCAGCACACCGTGGCCCGCATGCTCGAGCGCGACGATTTTGCCAAGCGTTATAAGGGCGAGCAGCCCATCGCCATTCATGAGTTCCTGTATCCGCTGGTGCAGGGCTACGACTCCGTGGCCCTTGAGGCCGATGTGGAACTCGGCGGTACCGATCAGAAATTCAACCTGCTGATGGGCCGCGCGCTGCAGGAACACCATGGCCAGGCGCCCCAGATCGTGCTGACCATGCCGCTGCTCGAGGGCCTGGATGGCGTCAACAAGATGTCCAAGTCGCTGGGCAACTACATAGGTATCAACGAACCGGCCATCGATATCGTCACCAAGACGATGAAGATTGGCGACGAGCTGACCTGGCGCTGGTTCGAGCTGCTCAGCTTTGACGTATCGCTGGATGAGCTGGCCGCCATGAAGGCCGATGTCGCCTCCGGGGCCATGAACCCCCGCGATGCCAAGCTGCGCCTGGCGCGTGAACTGGCCACCCGCTTCCATGATGCCGCCGCCGCCGAGCAGGCGATTGCCGGATGGCATGCCGTGGTCACGGGGCAGGGCGATACCAGCCTGTTGCCGCTGGAGCAGATCTCCACCCCGGCCGAAGGCTTCCGCCTTGCCGCTCTTCTTACGGCCGCGGGCGTCACGCCGAGCAATTCCGAGGCGAACCGCAAGCTCAAGGAGCGTGCTGTACGTATCGACGGCGAGGTCGTGGAAGATGGTTCGCGCGTCTTCACGGCCGGTTTTGAGGGCGTGCTCCAGGTCGGCAAGCGCAACTTCGCGCGTATCCGCCTGATTTAACGGCGCTTTCAAAAATATTTCACAAAAGGGGTTGCGGCCCCGCCGAAAACCCGTATTATTCGCCTCCCCGCTGACACGGAACGCGCTTCGCGAACGGTGTCCAAGGTCTTCGGATCTAGCAACCACCTCGAAAAAATGTTTCACGAGGGTGTTGACAGAAACGAAAAACGATCTAGAATGGGCGGCTCACTCAGGACGAAATGTCCTGAAGCGGAAAACGAAATGTTCCCGCTAAGTGATTGATCTTTGACAGTGTGCGCAGGTGAATTGTGTGGACGCCTTGCGATGGAATGACGATTGTCAAACCAAATGCAAGTGTCCCACTAGAAAGAAAGCCAGA